>Ga0209188_1000006_pt1 | contig 267960 bp, 210 predicted proteins | sample C_130625_EF_Meta_FD_187307 | JGI IMG/M metagenome (GOLD analysis project Ga0209188, IMG submission 187307) | Freshwater microbial communities from Lake Croche, Canada to study carbon cycling - C_130625_EF_MetaG (SPAdes) (version 2) | ecosystem: Environmental > Aquatic > Freshwater > Lake... | reverse complement strand
GCTAGTTGCAAGAATATTTGCCGTAGTGAGAGACAATAGAGAGTTTGTGGATAACTATGTGAATAAGGTTGGTCTAAGTTAATGTTAAATATTTTTTATTGGTGCTAATTTAATCATAGAAAACGCCTAGTTGAGCTGATAACTCTACGGCGATCGAGGATGATATTAATTTAATTTTAAAGAACTAAAAATGCAATCCGCAATTTTAGGTTCTGAGATCTTATTTTTTGAGTTATTTTCAATTATTTCGATTACTATGAGCTCACCATTTCTGTAAAAAAAGATATAACTATCAATAGTATTAGTTATAGAATCTTTTAAAGTTGTATTATATTTTAAGTATCCAATTTCTACTTTTTTTTGTAAATAAATTGTATCTAAAAACTCTTTATAAGATTTTCTGATAAACGGCAACATAGAAGATATTCTATATTTCTGTCCTTCAATTGTTTTAGTTTCTTCATGAAGCTTTCCTATTGGTCTTATGTCAATTAATATTTGTGAAACTTTATCTGGATTTTCATAAGACCATACCTTGCTATTTTTTTCATTTGAAAATACTGAGGTATCCGTTAATATAAATTTTTTTGTTGGAATACCAATAGTTGCATTCACATACGGTAGAAATAAAGATTCAGTTTCAACAAAATCACATTTATATGATTCTTGATTACAATTATAAAATAAAACTACAAATGTTAAACTCATTACTTTTTTCATTGCATTAATTATTGGGTAATGTTGGTAATTCTTTTTTTCCTCTTGGAGCTTCTGCTCCAAATCTTTTCTCATATTCACCTTTTATTGATTTAAAATGACCAAATCTAGGATAATCAGTTACAGGTTGTTTATTAGTTTCAGAAGTAATTAAATCTTCTAATTTACCACCTTCTTTAATATATTTTTTTGCATCCCTTCCATCCATCATCACATTTACACCATTAGGTATATAAGCATGATTGTCGTAATTATAATTACAATCTTCTGCGTCTTTATCACCTGCGTGATCCAAACTTGCATTGTGTCCAGCACCATGATTAATTTCCCAAGAAGCAGCTTCGGTAAAAGTAGATTTTAATACTCTAGAAGTTGAAGTAGTTACTTCGGTAGAAACAGCTATTATGCTCCTAAGATCAAGCGTATTATTAGGAGAGTTGCTTACTTCAGGTACAAAATTTCCATCAGCACCATTATTGCCAAAATCCGCATTTTTCAAAAAACTTTCTTCTGCCTTTTCTAATTTAGAAGCAGCTACTATCACATTTGCTGTTAAACCAATAAGTGCAACAGCATCAGTTTTATCTAATTTACTATAAGCTTCCTTGTTGAATTCACCTTTAAAAACCCTAACTTCTGTTTTTAACCCCATTTTCTTAAAGTTAGCTGTTGCTTTCTGTGCTATTGCTATAAGCTGATCTCTGCTAACACTTTTATCTACACCAGTTAAATATATTATATTGTAATCTCCATCAGGGTCAACCATAATTATTGGGTTTCCTCCTAAAACAGAATAAGGAGATTCAGATGGTCGTGTTACCGGATCGGTATTCCACCTTCTTCCCACATCTCCATCATACTCCCAAAACAACGCAGTTTGTGCAGATGCAGATATTTCTGAACTCCTAATTTGTCCATTAAATCCATTCTTTACTATATCCCAATTAAAGCTTTTGGCAGATGCACCATAAGTGCTATAATAAGTAGCACTGCCAAGGTTTGGCATATAGTAATCTATTTTACCATCATTATTACTATCTATTGGGCTGCGGCTATCGCTAATTGTGGCTATTACATCTCCTTTGTAATTACTCAATTGGTACACCATTGCACCTCTTACAAATTTGGTATTTATGGCTATTGCACCATTTGGCAATAATATAGTGTCTTTCTTTTCTACGGTAGGGTCGCGCACTCCCAACAACCCACTTCCATACACATTCAACTCCGTTTGTACTACTTCTTTGTCCTTGCCTTTTTGTACATAAGTAGAAAGCAAATTACCCGTTGCATCCCTAACATACACTTCAGTAGTATCATTTACCCTTTTGCTTATTCTTTGCCCTGCAGCATCATAAGTATATTTCACCTTAGTGCCATCATCTTTTACTAGACTATCCAACTTGCCGTAAACATTCCAATCATTAAAAGCCACATGCTGCTTTTCATCTTTGGTTACATTGCCTATTGCATCGTATTGGTAAGAATTATTTGCTCCATTTACACTATTTGTAATCGAAGAAAGTTGGTTGGTATTTGCTTTATAAGTGTATGCATAATTATTTAAACTCATAGTGCCACCCGTTCCATTCCTTTGGTAGGTTTGTATATTCCCATTGGGGTCATAGCTAATGCGTTCCTTATAATCATCCAATCTCACAGGGCTAAATGTAGTGGTTTCTCCCGTATTGTTTAGTCCACTGTATGCATTCATTCCCACCAAACGGTTCAGTTGGTCGTATTGGTAACTATACACCAATGGGTCGCCCAATTTGGGTATGTTCATCCCCATTGCAGCAATATTGCCGTTGTAAAGACCGAAGCCCCCGTCCCCTGAAGGGGTGTTATGGAGAGAACGAATTGGCCCCAATAACGATGTACCCATCTTGCTCCCGATTGCCTCATAATCTCCTTCAAAATAATGCAGACTATACCCAAATGCATCGCGCGTTACGGGATAGCTTTCTGCACTAAACGGTAGTGGATGTCCATCTGTTCCCAAGTTCATCGGCACACAGGCGGGGTCGTTTGGTGCAAGATTGGTTTCGCACACATCCCCATCAGGACTATTAAACCCTTCCGCTAGCGTTATGCTATTTCTTGCTGTTAACACCGGTGGCAAGCTGTCTCTATGGTTCACCACCAAATCCCATGGCGAACTGCCAACAGCACATCCTCCATTCTCATTGCCCGTCACATTCATGCCCGCAAGCAAGCCATTCACCCCCTTTATCCATCCTTGCAAGGTATAACTATAATCCAACCCCTGCACCTGCAATTGACCCAATACCGTTCTTGCCAATGGCCCATGTTTGTAGTAATAATAGGCGGCGGCGCGCTGCCATAAATACCCATCTCGGCTCGTATGCACTTCCGTCAATCGATTTTCCGCATCATATTCATACCGATGATAAAACGCATCTCCCTCCCTAGGTTGATAGCTTACTTGGTTCACTTTTCCACTCACCAAATCATACGCATAACCCACTTTTTTAAACCGATTGCTCGAGTTTACCATCGCTGCAATGCCCGCATAATCCTGCAATAGCGTATCTACATTGCCATGAATATCATAAGAATAATAGGTAGCAGATTGGTTTGCTGCATCCTGTCCACTTCGCTTGGTATAGCTATAACTTACCCGATTCCGCAGGTTCGACTGTGTTAAATACAATCCAATTGGCGTATATGGCTCATCATACACGGTATGGGTTATTTGGCTATTGCTATAAGTTTTAGTAGAATTATTCATTCCATCCCAATTAAACAATTGCTCGCCCACTTCGCTTATCCTTCCCAAATTATCATACTCGGTATAACTGTAAATCTGCTTGTTTGCAATCCATAATGCCCTCTGTTTCGCATTCGTACTTTTAACCAATCTTCCCAAAACATCATATTCATATTCCGTTAGGCCTTCATCGGGGCTGTGTTTAGCTACCAACGCATTCAAACTATTGTAGCGGTAATTGCTTGCCAAAGTATGCTTCGGGGTAAGCAATACATTGGCATCTTTTGCGGCTTTCACACTATCCAAAAACCCTTTTCTAAATACGGGAAACACCCCCTTTGGCGGCACCGTTTTCACCTTATTACCCGCCTGATCGTAATAATACAAGGTATAGTGATACTCTTTATTGTTATACCCCACACTAAACTGTTCTGGCGCAGTAAGGCTCGTTTGCCGATACAGCGAATCGAACTTTGCCAACAAATTCGCCTTCCGATATTCATAAATGCTCGTTGCCAATGCCACCGCCTGATTGTGCGTCTGCTGACAAGGGCTTTCTTGTACAAACATGCCTGTTGTATCGTTTAATGGAGTATTGTCGGGGCAGATAACGGTAGAGTCTTTTGATTGATTTTTACTTATCCAAGTCACCCCTTTAGGGGATGGGGGCGGGGATGGGGGCGTTTTTGGGCGTTCCCTTTCAGGGCGTGCTTTCCGTTACAAGTCCTCGCTCGTGCCTCGCTGTGGGCTTTCCACTTCAATCACTAACGCTCGCTCACGATGTTTTGAACCCATAAATGATGCTTTGTGCTTTGTCATTGTTTTTTCTAAATCAATTCATTATCTCTTCTGAGTATTCTTGTTACAATTTTGCTATTAAGCAATAACTTGTCACAATTTAGTGACAAAGTCTTATGATACAAATAAAATGTAACAAGGTAACTTGTCACAGTTTTGTTACACATTTAAAGTTATCAATCATTTTGTCACAATTTTGTGACAGTTTTCGTTATGCATTATAATTTGTAACAACATTGCTTCGCACTACTTTACTCACTCACCCTACTCGCATTTTTGAAAAGACAAATAAGTAATTGATATTTGAGACGTGAAGCGGGAGAACGTTTATATGAAGAGAGTTTAATAACAGTTACGTATAGGTAAGAGAACTAATTGAGTTGTTTGAATATGCACTTTATGAACTCATAAAAAAGATATTACACTTTATAACAATCAAATTAGCCGTTGGTGCAAATACGCAAATCAGAGATTTGCAAACACAATGACGTAGTTGGGAAATTATGCCAATCGTTGCTTTTTTGTGAACTCTACTTTGCTGAGCCTGCGCTAGATTGAGTTTTTTTGTAACGGCTAGGCACAGGTCAGGAGACAATGCGCCAGAAATCCGTTTTTTGAAAAGACCTGCGCTAGATGGACAGGTCAGAGACCTGCTCGAGTAACCATTATAGACCTGCGCTAGATGGGTCAAAAGTTTAAACAACTTCTATATTTATTTTATTAAAATGCAACGCCTATTGATAAACCAAATCCAACATTAAATTTTGAACTTGAGTTATTAGTCCATTGAAGTAGGGGGTATATTTGGGCTACTAATCCATTTGAATCCATATATCTGTATCCTATACTTATTGTATAAGAAGATTCAAATTTTTGATAAATACTGGGTGGTGTAGAAGTCGAATCAACAAAATCTTGCCCAAAAGAAGCTGCGTAACCAACACCTAATTGAGCATAACTATTCTTTTTACCTACTAATAAAGATAACACTGCTGGAACTGATATTGTCCCACTATGTTTTTCAGATTTTATCTTTAAACCTGGAGTATACCCAATACCTAAACGAGAAGTGTAAAAAAAAACATTTTCATATAAGTTAGATATTTTTTCATAATTTACAGATAGTAAACTTCTGCTATGTCCAATTAATTCGCAAAAAATCGAATTTTTATAAAATGTATTTCTATTAACACCTATTTGACTGAATACAGGTTTAATTGAAAATAAACATAAAACTATTATAATGAAGAATGTTTTTTTCATAATATGAGTTTTTAAAATATCAATTACAATTTAATTCATTTAAAACTGCTTCCGCTCGCTTATAACCTAATATTTTACTTTTTGTTAAATCACTGCAAGCCTCCTTAAACATCCCAACTGACTTATAAGATATTCCTCTGTAATAATATACCTCAGAATCTTTAGGAGTTATAGTCAATGAATTTGTATAATCATCAATTGCTTTAAGATGCAACCCTAATAATGAATAGGCTAACCCTCTATTAGCATAAGCTTTTTGATTGGGTTCAATTTTCAATGAAGTATTGAAATCAATGATTGCAGCCTTATATTGCCTTAATTTCAATTTAGCAAAACCCCTATCAGTATAGTATATCTGTTCATTTGAATCAATAATTATAGCTTTATTCTCATCATTAATTGCACCTTTGAAGTCACTAATCAATGATTTCGCTACCGCTCGTTCATCATAAGCAGCAGCATAATTTGTATCTAGTAAAATTGCAATATTATAATTTTCAATAGCATTATAATATTCTCTTTTAAATAAACTTAGCTTGCCTAGATAATAATAAATTTTAGCATTTGAAGAATCAAGTTTTAATGACGAATCTAGGTCATTTTTCGCATCTGAAAACATATTCAAAAATGATTTTGCTGCACCTCTATACATAAAGGATTTAGAAGTTTCTTGCCCAATTTCAATTGATTTGGTAAAAAGTATTATCGCTTTACTTAAATCTCCATAGAAATACTCTTTGTTAGCGTTTTTATAAAAACTCTGACAAAAAGATGTGTTATATAATAATGCATTTAAAAAAACAATATATAATACAAATTTATTTTTTTTCATAAAAAATATTTGGTAGTGGTCTAAAATGTATGCTGCATTAGATTTACAAAATTACAGTGGGTAATCATCCGTTATAGAGTAGTTATGTGCGAAATAACTATTCAAGTAAAATGCCCCCACTGTAACGGCACAAAGGTTAAGAAAAATGGGATTAAGGTAACTGGTAAACAGAATTTTCTTTGCCATATTTGTCATAAACAGTTTCAATATTCATATCAGTATAATGGTGCAAACCCTGTTCTTAAAGCACAGGTCTATTCAATGGTGTTAAATGGTAGTGGTATCAGGGACATTCATAGGGTATTAAAAATCAGTATTGGGTGTATTTTATTGATATTAAGGAATTGGTTTAAGCAAAACAAAGAACCTTGTTTTAAAGGCAGCTATAAAGTAGTTCAAATAGATGAATTTTGGACGTTTGTAAAGCATCGAAAACAAGGAAAACGCTGGGTTTGGTACGCATACGATAAAGAAAGTAAGCAGATATTGGCTTTTCAAATTGGTAAAAGAAATGACAAAAGTTGTAAAGCACTATTGAAAAAATTAAGCCATTTGCACATTGAAACCTATTGCACTGATAGTTGGAAATCTTACAAGAAGCATATACCAAAGGAAAAACATATTATCTCAAAGAAGAAAACGACACATATTGAAAGAAGGAATAGGGATTTCAGGACACACTTGAAAAGATTGGCCAGAAAAACAGTTTGTTTTTCAAAAAAGGATGATATGCACTATGGAATTATTAAAACCTATATTCAACATAGAAATGCTGCTTAGAAGCCAGCATACATTTTGAATCACTACCGAAAAAAGGTATTTCTTGTTGCCTAAAAATTGTTTTTGCCTTTGCATTGTTGCTAACAACCAAAATGCTAAAAGCGCAAACTGTATCTATTTATGTGTCGCCCAATGGCGCAAACACAGGAAATGGTTCTAGCCCTGCCAACTCGGTTTCTTTAATTAGGGCATGTACAGTAATGAATTCTTTCCCAAATGACACTTGTATAGTTTGGTTGGATGATGGTTTTTACAGTACGCTTTCCTTAAACGCCTCTAACACTAGAAAGGCAACTGCACCTGCTATTTTCAAGGCAATACATCCATTAAAAGCCATTTTTCAGCCTTTAACCAATATAGATACCCTAAACTTTCAACCCATCCCAAATGCCATAAAAGACCGCATCATCGATAGTGTTGCCAAAAACAAGGTGAAGCAACTGCCATTAGCTTCTTACCTGCTAAAAAACATGTCTGTTTGGCCCAACACATTTGGCATTGCCAATTTAACTTCTCCTAAGTTTTACAATAATGGGTCGGTTTTGCCCATGTCTCGTTATCCAAAAGATAGCAACATGACCATGAAAAAAGTATTGAACAATGGTGTAAGCGGGCAAATGCCGGGAGGTACGTTTGTGTATAGGAACAACCGTTGCAAATATTGGCTCAATGCATTAGCTGATGATGGGGTATTCCTTTCGGGGGCTTGGCGTGTGCCTTGGCAGATTGATGTGGTAAAAACAAAACTAATTGATACATTGGCAGATACTATTCAGCAAGTAGTGGGCGTTTCAGGTGGCATAGGGGATAAATATTCTCGTCCTGCTGGCAATGGCAAGGAGCCTTATTGGGCAATTAATTTAGTGGAAGAAATTAGTAAGCCGGGCGAATGGAGCATTAATTTCAAAAACCAAATGTTGTATATGTGGTTGCCACATAATGCCAAAATACAAGTGGCTAGCGATGCAACCATACCTGCCATTAGTATATCAGATGTGAACAATATGCTTTTCCAAGGCATTGCGATAATGGGAGGTGCTGGAGATGGATTTTACCTAAAGAATTGCACCAATGTTTTAATAGCTGGTTGTAATATTTCTAATAACTCGGGAAATGCAATTACCATAGCAGGTGGCAGCAATTGTATCGTTCAAAGCAACGACCTCCATCATCTAGGCGGTGCGGGGGTGAAAGTATCTTCTGCTAATTATCTTACCGACCAAAAAAATGTAACGCTTTGCAACCACCAAATCATCAACAACCACATTTACACGGTTGCGGTAGAGAAGCAAGTGTATTTTCCCTCAATTGATGTATCTACTGCCATAGGTGCTTATGTGGGGTATAATTTATTGAACGATGCCCCGCAAATTGGTATCTATTGGGGCGGCAACAGCCATACCATAGAATACAACGAAGCATACGACATGGGCAATAAATATGGGGGCGCATCTGCCTTTTATAGAACGGGCAATTTTGCTGACAGAGGCAATAAGTTGCGGTTCAACTTTGTGTACGAAAGCCCTTTTGGTGGTGGCATTTCTGAAGATAATAACGGAACGGGCGACAGTATTTATTACAATATAATAGCCAATACCTTTCTTGCAAGCAACAACAATGGCGGCTATGCCGATGTGTTTTCAAACAATATTTATGTGGGCAATGTGCCTGCACATTCTAGCGGAATTACTAAAGACACTTCGGCAGCGTATATAAAAATGTATAAAAACTTGCAAACCATTTACAATGGAAGTGCAGCTCACAGAGCGGCTTACCCAGATGCTTATGCCATGCTCGATACGGTAAATAAAGCAAACAAAGCTTTTGGTTCTTTGCAATGGAACCAGTTTAACTGCAATGTGTTGTACAACAATTCCCAAACTTTTGGAGGCATAAAGGACACAGCGTTTTTCAATACCAATGGCTCTCAAAAAACCAGTGCAACCCTCGCCACAGGGGCAGCTTTTAAAACTTACGGAACCATGGTAAAGGATAATTGGAAAATTACTGGTCAACTTACCAAAACCATTTCACCGTTTAAGATTGACAGCTTAAAAGCAGTGGCTGCCTTTTCAAAACCATGTGGAAAAGATTGGCATATTCATCGGATTGGGTTGCATAAAGATGCTTATAGAACGAACATCGATAGTACAGCCACAGCAGGCGTTGCACCACAATTGGGTTGGCAATCGCATACGGTTCAAGGAGATACATTAACACTGCAAGCTTTAGCGGTGAACCCCAATATTGCCAATTGCTTTTCCGCTCCTCAGTTTTATCTTGATAATGTTTTGATTCCTATCGCCAATTTGGTTACAAAAAATGTGGCTTACGACACCGTTTCTTATAGCCTATCCATTCCGGGCATTTCAGTAGGCAATCATACTATCTATTTTACGCTTAATGATGCGCCTTATTGGAACTATGCTTCCACGCCACTCAGCTTCGCCATCTCCATACCGCTGCCATTGAAACTATTGTCATTCCAAGGGAAATTATTGAATGAAAAAGCCGTTTTGAATTGGGAAACAGATAATAATGTGGGGGTTGCTCGTTTTGAATTGATGAAAAGTGTGGATGCCATTCATTATGCAACGATACAAAAGCTACAGGCCAATTCTGATACCGTTCTTCGTAATAAATATGGATGCACACAGCCACAGCCAGAATACATTGCTTACTATAAATTGAAAATAGTACAACTAGATGGGGCTAGCTCTTTTAGTGAAACGGTAACGCTAAAAAAATATGCCGACCAAAAAGGGCTTTCCATTTTTCCAAACCCTGTTCAGAAAATACTGAATATTGAAGCAGGCATGGCTTTGAGAAATAGCAGCGTATCCATATATAATCTTCAAGGGCAGCATATAAAAATCCCTGTTCAACAGCTAGGTTCAGATGGAAGGGCGGCGTTGGATGTAGCTTCTTTGGGGGCTGGAATTTATTTATTGCAACTAACGGATGCCCAAGGGCAAACTTATAAGCTTAGATTTATTAAAGAATAGATGCTTGGATACCAACTATCATCTATTATGAGGTGATTTTATCCATCATTCATGCTTTATGCACCCTTTATTTTTACCAAAGGGCACTATTGTTCATTCTCCAAATCCCCTAAAAAACCACGGAGCTTTTCTAATTTATCGGGTGATAATTGTTTTAGTTTAGCCGAAATGGAATCTTGGGCTGCAATTGGTTTTAGTTTTTCCAAAGCATAGTTGGCAGAACTGACATTGTTGTCATCAGGTTTCCACGACAATAGTTCATTGGGGGTGCAATTCAGGTGCAAACAAATTAGCTCAATGGATGCAAGTTTCAAGCTGTAATAGGTATTATACAACATTCTGCTTGCGGCAGCATGTGTGAAACCAATACTCACTAAAAATCTTCTAGCGTCTCCAACGCCTTTGTTGCTACAAGCTTTTGGGATGTCTATATATAACATACAATAAATTTTAGGTGCTAAATTAATGAATATTATCATTATTGATAGTAAATTGATTCAAACAAAACTGTGGGATACATAATAGATAGTAAATTCATTCACGCAAAACTGTGGGATACATAATAAATAGTAAATTGATTGACGCAAAACTGTGGAATACATAATAGATAGTAAATTGATTGACGCAAAACTGTGGAATACATAATAGATAGTAAATTGATCCGCTCAGAACTTAGCAAAACAATATTTCTATAATCTTATCATCCTTTCGAGATTTTAATCCCAAAAATGATAAAACAATTCATCGTAGAGACACACGACCGTAGAGACACACGGCCGTGTGTCTCTACGGCTGTGTGTCTCTAAAACCTAAAAGGTATTCTCTTCCAATTCACCGTAACATCCGAGCCTTGGGCTACAATTACTGAATGTGGTTGTTGGTTTTTTAATGAAGAAAAATCATCGCCATACATAGAGCGGAAATCACAATTAATGGAATAATTTTTCACCTGATTTACCAACCATCTTGGGTGATTCACTTTGTATTCTTGAGATAGTGTTGGACTTATTTTGGTATATCCATAGTAATGTTCAAAAATAAATTCCTCAATACTATTGGGCAGCATGGGTTCATTTTCTTTTGCAGTTTCTACTGAGAGATGGTTCCAATGGTTATTGATTTTCCATTCATAATGGATGCTATTGGTATTATTTAAAGTTTGAATGGTATTTTTAGTAGGAATGGCCATGTAATGTTCTTTGTATAACTTATTGGCAAGCCAAGCCACTATTTTGTAAGGCACGGTTTCATTAATAAACACCACTCCCCTTTTTATGCTTGCTCCTTCTATTCTTTTAACATAAAAGCGGAGATTAATTTCCTCAAAAGTTCCTAAAAAAGGAATGGGGATAGCAAAGAGGCTTGTTTTTTTAAACATAAACCCTACGAGACTTACAAGGGCTTTGTTGTCATATAAATCAAGTTCTACTCCCTTTGGCAAATAAGGCAACAATAGGCTAGACGGCACTTCATAGTTGGCCATTATTAAATTTTCCCAACGAGCAGAAAGAAAAGTTTCGGGCATTTTTAAATAAAATGATTTGTATGATTAACGAATTGTTTTGCGTAAGGGTTCGGATGATTGGAGTTTATTTACATAAATACATGATAATTTAAAATAACTTAATTATTTCAATATACTTTTTAATAAAGGAACATCTGTTTCCTATAGCAAATAATCATTTATAATTAAAATGAATGAGTATGAAATGTAACAAATCGGGTAAAACAAACAATGTACAGGCATAAGCATAATTATCGAATTTTCGTGTTACTAAATTATTATTAATACAATAAAAAAAATAACAATCCCTTAGCTTATATACATTCGCAGGGTTAATGAAAAATTATTTATGAGGAAATTAATTTATTTACTCCCTTTACTTATTGCAACAAATTTTGCAATAGCGCAACAGGGGAGAAAAATTGCATTAGATACACTAGCTACAAAAGATAGTGTGCAAATGCAAGAATTGAAAGAGAATTTGTTGGATAATATTCCGATCATTTCTTTAGATGAGAATGATTTGGGCGATGGCAGTTCTCAGAATGTTTCTACAGGAGGAGCTGGTAGAGACCCCTTTTACAACACCGCATCTTACAATTTTAGCACAACAAGATTTAGAATTCGTGGATACAATGGTGAAAACTTTGCCACATATATGAATGGGATGCCTGTAGAAAGTCTAGACAATGGTTTTACACCTTTTGGACTTTGGGGTGGACTTACTTCTGTAATGCGCAATAAAGAATTAACCGTAGGATTAAACCACAACAATTTTGGCTTTGGTGATATTGGTTCTACTACTAATATTGATAGTAGGGCTAGTAAACAACGCAGAACCACGCAATTTACTTATGGCAATTCCAATAGAACCTACACACATCTTTGGTCATTTTCTCACAGCACTGGTTTAAATAAAAATGGGTGGGCTTTTACTTTTAGTGGCAGTCGCCGTTGGTCAGATGAAGGTTATGTACCAGGCACCTATTACAATGGTTGGAGCTACTTTTTTGGAGTAGACAAACGCATTAGCAGTAAAACTTTAATTTCCTTAGTAGTTTTTGGTGCACCAACAGAATATGGTAAAAGTGGCGCAGCTGTAAAAGAAATTCAAGATGTAATGGGCACTCATTATTACAATCCTTATTGGGGTTATCAAAATGGTAAGAAGCGCAATGCCAATGTTGGTAAAACCAATGAGCCGTATATTATTCTTACACATGACCATAAGTTTAATGCACATACATCTATTCTTACTTCTGGTGGATTTTCTTTCGGAGAGAGAAGTGCTTCTGGCTTAGATTGGTACAACGCTAAAGATCCTCGTCCAGATTATTATAGATATTTACCAGCTTATGCAGGAAATGGGGATTCAGCTAATACTGCAGTAATTGCAAATGAATTCGTAAATAATCCATCAGTTAGCCAAATTAATTGGGATGGATTGTTCAATGCAAACAGATCGAATAATCAATCTTTTGGCAGTGAACAAGGGCGCAGAGCAAGATACTTTTTACAAGAAAGTGTAACCAATTCTAAAAGAATCAACTTTAATAGTGTATTCAATGCTCGCTTAAGCAAGCATGTAGATTTAACTGCTGGTGTTACTTATCAATACCAAAATAACAACTATTACAAAAGAATTACAGACCTTTTAGGTGCAACGTATCATGTAGATTTAAATCAGTTTGCAGCTCGTAGCTTTCCACAAAATGACAGCGTAATTCAAAACGATTTGAACCGTCCAAATAGGATTGTAAAAGTGGGTGATAGATATGGATATGATTACACAATTCATATTGCAAAGTCTTCTGCATGGACTCAAGCGGTATTTAGATTTAAACAACTAAGTTTCTTTATTGCTGGTGAGTTTTCTAATACACAGTTTTGGAGAGTGGGCAATGTGAGAAACGGATTGTTCCCGACAAATTCTTTTGGACAATCAGATGTGTATAATTTCAACAATTTTGGGGTGAAAGGCGGTGTTTCCTATAAGCTAGATGCGAGAAACACATTTTATTTAAATGGAACTTACCAAACTAAAGCGCCATTATTTGATAATGCATTCAATTCGCCAAGAACTAGAAATACGGCTCAGGATAATTTAACAAGTGAAATTATTAAAAGTGTAGAAGGTGGATATGTGTTAGTAGCACCAAAAGTGAAACTAAGATTAACTGGATATTTCACTCAATTTGAAAAGGGTTTAAATGTGCTTACTTTTTATCATGACGATTATCAAAATTTTGTAAACTATTCATTAAGCAATATTGGTAAACTACATTTTGGTGGTGAATTAGGCTTTGAAGCCAAAGTAATACCAAGAGTAACGGTAGATGGTGCAGTTTCAGTTGGTAGGTATTATTATAATACCCGTCAAATTGCAGTAACTACATTAGACAATGATGCAAGTGTAAAAAGTTTTGATACTGTTTACAACAACAATTATCGTGTTGGTGGTACTCCACAAGAAGCTTATACTTTAGGAATTAGCTATCGCTCACGCAAATATTGGTTTGTAACTTTATCAGCTAATTATTTTGATCATATTTGGATTGATGTAAATCCTTTAAGACATACTTATAGTGCGGTGGAAGGTTTAAAGAAAGATGATCCTACTCAGCAAGCACAAAGAGAGGCTATTTTAAAACAAGAAGAGTTTACAGCTAAGTTTACAATGGACTTTTTTGGTGGGTTTTCTTGGAAATTACCAAGAGAGTTTGGTATAAAAAATCCAAGCTTCTTAGGCTTTAATTTAGGTGTAAATAACCTCCTAAATAATAAAGACATTATAACAGGTGGTTTAGAGCAACTAAGATTTGATTTTAAGGATCAGAATTCTGGCAAATTCCCTAACAAGTATTTCTATGCTTATGGCACAACATATTATGCAAGCTTAACGTATCGTTTCTAATTATAAAATTGAATAAAGTATAAAATAATAAAAATGAAAAATAATAAACTAGTTTGGTTACTTTCTATTGTTACAGTATTGTTTGCTGTAATTATCAATTCATCTTGCAACAAGAAATTTGATGAGCCGCCTTATTATCAAGATGCAAATCTTCCAGTAAATTATACAATCAAAGCTTTAAAAGCACTTCACTTGTCATCAGGAAGTATAGAAAAAATTACAGACGATATTACAATTGCAGGTATTGTAGTTTGTGATGACTCTAGTGGAAACTACTATCATCAAATTGCTATTCAAGATTCTACAGGTGGTATTTTAGTTCGTATGGATGCTAGCAATTTATATACTGATTATCCAGTAGGTCGCAAAATTTATATAAAAGCAAGAGGGTTGGCATTAAGTGATTATGGAGGAGTAGTTCAGTTAGGTTTATTAGATAATTCTAATAATACGGTTGGTTTAATCTCATCAGCTTTAATTCCAAATTATATATTCAAAGGAAGTTTAGGGAATGTAGTTATACCTAAGGTTGTTACTCCAAGTCAATTAACAACTTCTATGCAGGATCCTTATCAAAGTACCCTAATTCAGTTAGACAATTTTGAGTTTACAAAAGCTGACACATCAAAAAATTATGCAAATGCTGGTGCGCCTTCTTCAGTAAATTATATAATTAGCAATTGTTCTGGTGAAAAAATTACTTTGAGAAATAGCAATTTTGCATCCTTTGCTAGTATTCATGTAGCAACTGGAAATGGAACTATAATTGGAATAGCAAGTTCTTTTGGAACAACAAAACAATTAACTATAAGAGACACTAGTGATGTTCAATTTTATTATAGCCGTTGTGGTGTAATTAGTAATACGCTTGTTGTAAAGCCAATTCAAGATATAAGAGCTATTGGTTCAGGAAATACAATTCCTGCAAATACTGCTATAGAAGGTGTAATTATATCCGACACAAAAAATGAAGCTTCCGGTAGTTATCGTATCCAAAACGTAGGCGGATCAGGAATTAATTTCATTTTTACAAGAGCTGGAGCAGCAAGTTATAAACTGAATGATGTGGTAAGAGTAGATGTTTCTAATTTGCCATTGTCTACTGTTAATGGTGAATTGCAAATTGCTGGAAACGCTCCTTCAATTACAACTGGTATTGGTAGCATTACCCCTCAGAATACAACTATACCGGATATTTTTACTAATAAGGCCAATCTTGCATCTGAGGTAGTAACAATTAAGAATGTGAAAATTAGAAAGCTATCTACTTCAACTGCGGGAACTACTTACTCTTTGAGTAACGGAACTGATAGCATTGAATCTTACGTAAGAAGTACTTTGACATACACGATGCCTGATTCAGCTTCATCAGTTACAGGGTATGTAGCGACTAATTCAAGTTCTCGCACCAACGGTGCTCAATTAACCATTCGTAATAGTGGAGATGTTATTGGCAATTCGAGCAGTAGTAGTTTAACTTCAATTGCTGCTTTAAGAAATATGTATCAGGGTGCTGATGTTCCATTAACAAATATGCAAATTACAGGTGTTGTTATTTCCGATGCCACAACTGCAAATTTATCTAAAGGCACATTGATTATTCAAGATGCAACTGCTGGTATTGATATATTCTATGGTAGCACCTTGCCTACAACCGGATTTAATATTGGAGATTCAGTTATTGTTGATGTTTCTGGTGGAACGCTAACTTCATATAATGGACTAATAGAAGTTACTAAATTAAAGACACTTCCAACTACTAAATTAGCAACAGGTATTACAGTTATTCCTAAAACTGTCACAATTGCTGATTTTGTTGCAAACATTGCCACATATGAATGTACGCTTGTAAAAGTGGTTAATGCAACAGTTACGAATACTTCAGGAACTTATTCTGGAAACGCTACCTTATCTGATGCATCTGGAACTACCATTTTAAGAACTGCATCTGGTGCTTCTTTCTCAAGTAGCCCACTTCCTACAACTTCAAAAACATTTGTAGGTTATGGAACTAGGTTTAATACCCCACAATTAAATATTAGAAATCTAAGTGATGTTCAATAAAATATTTTAATTGATTTGTAAAAAGAGGCAACCTTTAAAAAGGTTGCCTCTTTTTTTTATTAGGATATATATTTCTAAAAAAAGAACCTTTTTACAAAAGATATTGTTTGTATTATATGAATATTTTTACAATTAAAGATTTAGAAATTCTTTCTGGCATCAAAGCGCATACAATACGTATTTGGGAGCAACGTTATAATTTTATAAAACCCAAAAGAACAGATACCAATATTCGTTATTACTCTAACGATGAATTAAAAACAATTCTCAATATATCCCTTTTAAATAAATACGGTTATAAAGTATCACTCATTGATAAAATGAGTACTTCTGAAATCCAAAACAATATTTTGCTTCTCACCAACAATGAAGCTCAACAAGAAAAAATAATTAATGACCTCATTAATTATATGATTGAGTTGAATGTAGAAGCCTTTGAAAATGTTTTAGACAAGTACATTAGCGTACACAAAATAGAAAGAACAATTAATACTATTATTTTCTCTTTTCTAGAAAAAATTGGATTACTATGGCAAACTAATCATATTAATCCAGGACAAGAACGTTTAGTGACAAACATTATTCGCCAAAAAATAATAATTGGTATCGAACAATCGGAAGTAGCGAAAAAACTAAATAAAACGGCTTTGCTTTTTCTGCCAGAAGGTGAACATCATGAAATTTGCTTACTATTTACACATTTCCTTTTGAAAAGCAATGGATACAATGTGCTTTATTTAGGCGCAAATATCCCACTAAAGGATGTTGTTTTTGTAGCCAATATTAAAAAACCATTATTTATTCATAGCCATCTTACAGCGTCTAGTAGCTCTTTTAATCTAGAAAAATTTTTATTACTTCTTAATAATAAACTCTTTGATAATAAGGTCATTCTTTCAGGAGCTATGATACAAGGCTATAAGAAAAAAATTCCTTCTAATGTTGAATTCAAGAAGTCACTTGCAGAAGTAATTAATTACATAAAAGATGTAGCAAATAAAAATATATGAGAAGGTTTGAATACTTATTATAAATAGACCGTCTTATAAATCATAGTTGAGAGTTTCCTTTCTACTTTAAAAGTCAAATTAAAAAATAGAATTTATTAGTAAAGTAGGTCTTGTTGTTGTTTTCAGTTAAGGTTATCCAAAGATTAAAAATCATGTCTTTAAATTATCAGTTTTATATTAGATGATCTCTGTGTTATTTAACCAACAATATTTATTATTTTAGAAATAGCATTACTATATTAGAAAAAACTAAATGAACATACAAATCATATAACATTTAATGTTAACTTTATCATAAAATAAAACAAAAGGTTATGAAATCGATTTTAATTCCCACAGATTTTTCTGCAACATCAAGAAATGCAAGTTTATACGCTATAAACATGGCAACTGCTATTGGAATTCCTAAATTAATTTTTTATCATTTTTATGAAACGAAACTAGTATTTACCCCTTCAGGGAAATTAGATGAAGTTGCTACAATTGAACCTAGCCGTGCAAAAAGCGAAGAAGACTTACAAGCATTTGTTGATTCGATTGGTACTATTTCAGATAAAATAGAAGTTGAGCTTTATCAGGGATCTTCATCAGTAAATGAAGGTATCTTTGAAGTATCAAAAATTACTACCCCTGATTTAATCATTATGGGTATAACTGGTGGCGGAATACTTAAAGAAACATTTCTTGGAACTCATACATTGTCTGTAGCAAAACAAGGCAATATTCCTGTTTTAATTATACCTAATAAAGCAACATTTAATCATTACGGGAATGTCACTATCTTAAGTGATTTCAAAGATGTAGAAAAATATACTCCAGTTGAAAAAATGAAAACAATTTTAGATCATGGCAAAACAGATTTAACAATACTTCATTTATTAAAAAGTAATGAACAAGTAGATGATTCACATCCAGAGAAATTGAAATTAGAACAATTATTTAAATCATATTCTCCAAAATTTAAATACAAAAAAAGTGAACATTTTACTGATGACATTATAGACTTTGTTTCAGAAAACAATATTGATATTATTACTATTTTTCCTAAATATCATGGGTTGATAGAAACTTTGTTTAACAGTCATACAAAAAAACTTGCTTTTCATAGCCAAGTTCCTTTATTGGTTTTGCATAATTAACTTATAAAATATATTCTAAGCCGCTACAGTGATAAATTGTAGCGGCTTTTTTATTGGCTAACTAAAGAAATGATGATTTTAAGGGATGCAATTGCTAAAGATGTAGAAGATATTTTGGATATTATGAACGATGCCATACTTCATACAACAAGCATTTATGATTACAATGAACGCTCAATAAACTATATTAATGAATGGTGGGCAAACAAGAAAAAAGGTCTTTTACCAGTAATTGTTTGTGAAATTGAAGGTAAAGTTGTAGCTTATGGTTCATTCGGCATTTTCAGACATTGGGAAGCGTATAAGTTTAGTGTAGAGCACTCTGTTTATGTTAACCCGAATTATCAAAGATTAGGCATAGGAAAAGAAATCCTAAAATCTTTAATCTCATTAGCAAAAAATAAAGGGTACCATACTATGATTGGTGGCATTGACAGCTTGAATACGCAAAGTTTGGAACTTCATAAAAAGTTTGGTTTTGTAGAAGTTGGAAAAATAAAGGAAGTAGGATATAAATTTGAGAAATGGCTTGACTTGGTGTTTATGCAATTAATACTTTAAAGTAGAGGTTTTCTACTGTTTTAGAATAGTAGTAATTGATTACTAGTTTATCAATCTTGCCATACAATTATAAAAAAAGCAGCGTTCAAAGAACACTGCTTTTTTTATAAAGATTATATTTATAATTTTAGTTATTAATCATAAGTGGCATTACTAACATTAATAGCTCTTCGCCTTCTGCTTGTTCAGAAGGTTTTATTAACCCTGCTTTTGTTGATGTAGATAATTCCAATCTAACTTCAACAGTTTCAGCTGCATTTAACATTTCAATTAAGAATTTCGCATTAAAGGCAATTTGAAGATCGTCACCATCATATTGACAGCTCATTCTCTCATTTCCTTCAAAATTAAAATCAACATCTTGAGCTGCCATTTGCAATTCACTTCCTGTAATATTTAAAGCAACTTGGTTGGTACTTTTATTACTAAAAATACTTACTCTTCTCAATGCATTTTGGAAATCAGACTTTGTTACTACTAATTTAAAAGGATTATCAGCTGGTATAACTACTCTGTAATCTGGAAAGCGTGCATCGATTAAACGACAAATCATTTGAATTTCTCCATGATTTACAAATAAATGGTTGCTATTATAACTAATTGTTAGTTGGTCATCATTATCTGGCAAAGCATTTTTTAACAGATTAAGTGGTTTCTTCGGCACTATAAAACTATCTTCCTTTATAGCTTTTGTGTCAATTCTCTTATATCTTACTAATCTATGTGCATCAGTAGCAACAAATTGAACATGAGTAGGAGTTAATTCAAAGAAAACACCTGTCATTGCAGGTCTTAAATCATCATTACTAACAGCAAACAATGTTTTGTTTATTGCAGTAACCAATGAACCACTAGTCATTAAAAAACTAGTTGTATCATCACTTGAAGGCTCTTTTGGGAAATTATCTGGATTTTCACCAGGTACTTTATACTTTCCATTATCACTAGTAATTTCTACTGCAAAATTCTTATCAATACTAAATGATAAAGGTTGGTCTGGCAAGTTTTTGAGTGAATCTATCAAGATTTTAGCTGGAATACAAACTTTACCATCTGCTTTGCTTTCAACATCCATTTGAACACGCATAACAGTTTCTAAATCTGTAGCGACTATATTCAATTTTTTATCTTCGATTTCAAATAAAAAATCTTCAAGAATTGGCAATACTGTATTAGCATTAATTACACCACTAATTTGTTGTAGGTGTTTTAATAACGAGGAGGAAGAAACTATAAACTTCATTTTCTGACTATTTCTGTAGGGTACAAACCTAATGCAAAATATCAATATTTCATTAAGATAGTGGTATTAATCAAGTTTTTAATTATTATATGCACTCAATTTTCTTAGTTTAAATGTAAAGTAGTTTAGTTTGCAACAATGTTTTAAATACATCTATGCGTAAAATAGCAATCATTGTTGCAGGAGGAGTTGGCTTAAGAATGGGGATGGCAAAACCCAAGCAGTTTGTAGAATTGAAAGGGAAGTCGTTGTTATGGCATACTATAAATACATTTCTATCATCTTTTGATGATATGGAATTAGTTATTGTACTTCATAAAGATTATTTAGACATTGGTACTCAATTAAAGAAGGAATTCAGTACAAGAACAATTAAAATTATTTCTGGTGGAGCTTCGCGTTTTGAGTCAGTACAAAACGGATTAAAATGTATTGATGAAGAAAATTGTATCGTGTTTGTTCACGATGCAGTTAGATGTTTAATAAGCACTCATTTAATTAAAAGTTGCTATGAACAAGCTGTTGTAAAAGGGTCTGCAATTCCAGCAGTTGTAGCAACTGATAGTATTCGAATTTCTACAGGAAATGAAATTTCTTATGTTGCTGATAGAAACAATGTATTCTTGGTTCAAACTCCACAAACTTTCCAATCTAATATTATTAAGCAAGCTTTTAACCAACCTTATCAAGAAAGTTTTACTGATGAAGCCTCTGTAGTTGAAGCAACAGGGCAAAAAGTTTTTCTTATCAATGGTGAATACAATAATATTAAAATAACTAGACCATTGGATTTAGTAACAGCAGAGAAAATATTAGAAGAAAGAATATCAATTATTTCTTAACCAGTTTCAAAAGCCAAGGAAGGTTGTTGAAATGATAAAAGGAAAATGGGTGATTTATAGCACCAAATTGTGCGTAAAATTTACTTACTCCAGGTAAATCTGACCCTTCAAAATCGAATAGTATTGGTTTGTCCAAAAAAGTTTTAAATAGAGAATGTAATAAGAAATGCATTGCGAATTTCTTTCGCCCTTGTTCAAATGTAGTCGGCATTAAATTATATATTCTTTTTCCATCAAATAAAAAAAGCGCAATTGCTTGTATAGTTCCTTTAGAATCAAGTACTTTTTTTGCAAATACCTTTTTCGAATTAACTGCTTTAAGGGTAAATTGATTAAAAGATTCAAAATCTTTATTTGTTACATGGGGCATTCTTTCACTATACTTTTCTCGATAAGCAGTAATTGCATCATCAATAGAAGCATTTTCAAATACCAATCCTGCTTTTTCTGCCCGTTTTATATAGCCCTTTAATTCATTAGAATAGGAAAACTCAACCTCTTCAATTGTTTTATTTAGTGAAATAATAAAATTACTTTTTGATTTAGTTGGAATTATATTTTCATCAATTTCATTGAAAGCATTGAAAAAGTAATCTCCATAACGAACGAATTGGCTGATTTCTTTTAATAGTTCAGTTGTAATTGTATTCTGTTTTCCAATCAACCCCAATTGCTGTATAAATGCTGGAATATACAAATAGCGAATCCCCATTTTTTTTCGCCATGGAAGCGCTAAGACTGCTTCATAATCTCCAACTATCAATCCACTCCAATTATCTGTGTTTGCTTGCAAATAACTTGAAGTTGAATAGATTAAACCATTTTCACTTAGGGAAATACAATTGTCCCATTTAGCAAAATCTATTTTTGAAGAATGTAGAATCATTTAAATCGCTTCTGTGCAAATAAAAAAAGTGAGTAAATAAAGTTCTTTGTTCACCTTATTTACTCACTTTAATTTTTGAAAGTTTAATTTATTTTAGTAACTAATAATAGCCGTTGCATTTTGTCCATTATAGCGAGTCCAACTTAATTTATAATAATCTGCACAACCACTTGTCACTTGATTGCCTAGTGCATTAACCCCAAAAGTGATGGTATATGATCGATTGTCAGAAGTGTAAGTACGAATTCCTTTAGATGGGTGAGTATAATTGCTACAAGACTTTGTAGAAACATATTGTTGCGAATCTTTTACTGTAAACGCTTTGCCAAATCTTGTATCTCCACCCATTGTGTATTTATCTCCAGCAATTGTGGTATCGCCTTCACTTGTAAATGAGATGTCTGTTAGGGAATTAATTATAAATCCATTTTTTCTTGTTATCCAATAATTTCTAACTGAATTATCCTCAAAAGTTACACTGCCATAAGCATGAACTTTATATACATGTGTACCAATAAATGAATTGCCATATAAGTTACCTCCTGAAACATTGGTAATATATCTCACCCCTTGATAAATGCGCGTTTTACCATTTACAATTATTTTTACAGTATCAAAAGTTACTCTAATAATTGCACCACTATCACTCCATTTTGTGCCATTAACCAATTCGATTGTCACTTTTCCTCCTTTGATACTTCCAAGATGTGGTCTTCCATATCTAACAAAAAGGCGTTTAGCCCCATTTGCTAAAGGAGATTTATCAAGTACACCACCTGAAATACTTGTAGAATCTAACTGGGATGTTCCAATTGCTGTAGCATTAAAGTTGGCAACTTTATCAGCGGCTACTGTTGCGTCATAGGCTACGGCATCGTCATCACTTTGGATATTTGATTGATCTGCTGAATTTGTAGTAATCGTTGCTTGTAAACTTGTTTCATCATTTGTATCGTTCTTTTTACAACCTATTAAAGAAAAAAACAAAACAATAAAAGTAAAAACTGTACTAAAAAGAGCTTTTTTCATGATTAAAAATTTAAAATTAACAATGACTTTAAGACTATTTCTAATTTGCTGTGTTTAATTTCAATTGTTAAAAAAACGCCAAGGTTGTTTTCTAATAAGCAATTACCGCATTCGTATTTATGCTGTTGTTTTTCTGCCAATCAAGTCTGTAACCATAAAGCGAATCGAAAGTGGTTTTTTTAAGTTCTTTTTGGATGCTTGTAATACCAACTTCAAATGCTATTAATACAAAATCAATGTTAACAATAATAACTTTCTTTGTCCTCTATATTGTTTTTTTCTATTATCAATTAATTAATCAACTAACAACCTACTTAGCTTTCTTAGGTTTAGGGGTTGATTTGTTATTTACCACTTTGGGTTTTGCTGTTTTTTTAAGAGGTATTATTTTATTTATTTCCTCTGTTGAATCATTCTCAGATGGCTTATTTACCCATTGATAATCTAATTGACGTTTGTCTAAATTAGCAGCAACTACTTTTATCCAAACCTTATCCCCCATTTTAAATTTCCTGCCACTTCTTCTGCCAACTAAACTGTAGTCACCTTCTACTAAAATAAAATCATCTACTTCACTTAGGCTTACAATGCTTACCATGCCTTCGCATTTATGCTCAACCGTTTCTACAAAAAAGCCAAATCCAGCAACGCCACTTATTACTCCCTCAAATTCATAGCCTAAGTAAGATTTCATATACTCTACTTGCTTGTATTTGTTTCCAGACCTTTCACAATCCATTGCAGCACGCTCACGCTCACTTGTATGCTTGCATTTTTCCTCCATTTTTTTATCTATATGGGGTTTGCCTTGCAAGATACTTTCTAAAACACGATGTACCAACACATCGGGATACCTTCTAATAGGTGAAGTGAAATGGCAATAATGCTCAAAAGCCAATCCATAGTGCCCTATATCTTTTGTTGTGTAAATAGCTTTTGCCATCGTGCGGATTCCTAATTGCTCCAACACTCCTTGCTCAGGTTTTCCTTTTACAGATGCAAGCATATTATTAAAGCTTTCAGCAATTTTCTGCGGTGTAGAAGTATTAAATTGATACCCAAAACGCTTTGCATAATCTACAAATGGTTGTAGCTTCTTTTCATCGGGCTGATCGTGAACCCTATATGGAAATGGAACGGCTTTGCCATTTACTTCTGTTTTGAAAACAGTTTCTGCAACAGTTTTATTGGCAAGAAGCATCAATTCTTCAATTAATTGATGTGCTTCTTTACTTTCTTTTACTACAATCCCAATTGGCTTTCCCTTTTCATCTAACTTAAAACGAACTTCGGTAGATGAAAAATTAATTGCTCCAAAAGAAAAACGTGCTTTTCTAATATTTTGCGCCATGGTATTGAGCAACAGTATTTCTTCTTTGTAAACTCCTTCTTTGGTTTCTATAATGGTTTGAACATCTTCATAAGTAAACCGATGATTCGAATGAATTAATGTTTTGCCCAACCAAAATTCTTTTACAATTCCTTTGGTATTTATTTGAAAAATAGCAGAGAAGGTACATTTGTCTTCATGTGGACGAAGCGAGCACAATTCATTTGAAATTCTTTCTGGCAACATTGGGTTTACCCTGTCTGGCAAATAAACCGAAGTGGCTCTTTTATAGGCTTCCTCATCTAAAGGAGTCTCTTCTTTTACAAAATGACTTACATCGGCAATATGTACTCCTATTTCATATAAATCTGCTTTTAGTTTCTTTATAGAAATAGCATCATCGAAATCTTTTGCATCTACTGGGTCAATAGTAAAAGTGAGTATATCTCTGCAATCTCTTCTTTTTTTCACTTCCTCTGCATTTATTGCATCAGTTTGGCGAAGTGCTTCTTCCATTGCATCATCGTTAAAGGAAAGTGGAAAGCCAGCCTCGGTTAGTAATTCTTTCATGGCAGAATCATTGTCGTCGCCTTCAATCATCAAACCAACAATTTCCCCAACGGGCTTTTTATCTTCTTTTCCCCAACTTACTAGTTTGGCAATTACCTTGTCTTTGTGCTTTGCTCCGTTCAATTTATCCAACGGAATAAATAAATCGGGCATTGGTTTATCGGAATCAGGAACGAAAAAAGCGAAATTGGTAGATAGTTGCACATGACCAATAAACTCGGTTTGTTTACGAGAAAGTACTTCTACTATTCTACCTTCTTTCCTTTTACTAGATAGGTTTTCTTTGGTAATTTTTACTCGAACTACATCGCCATTCAATGCGGTGTTGAAATCGCCTGGTCTCACCAACACATCTCCGCTTTTATCTTCAATTAGCACATAGCCAATACCACTTCTGGTAATTTCTAAACTGCCTTTAACGGTGGTAACTATATGATTGTGTTTTGTAGTTTTATTCGACTTTTTACTGCTTTTACTTTTACTCATTTTATTTTAATTGAGTGGGGGTTTAGGAATACTTTCTATAAACTGAATGATTGATTGATTAAACAATTCACCTTCATTAAATAAAAATTTATGTTTTATTGGCAATACATACAATGGCAACTTTTCCAATTCGTCTGAGAACTTTATCAACCTCACTGCATCTTTTTCTGTGGTGATGATAAACTTTTCTTTGGCATCAATGCTTTCAAAGCGTTTCTTTATTTCTCTAAAATCATCGATGGTAAATATATGGTGATCGCTATAATTTTTTTGATAGTAGGTGTAGGCATACTTTAATAAATAATCTTTTATTGGTTTAGGATTGGCAATACCACAAACCAACAATATTTCATCGGTATTTTTAATAATCCGCTCCGTTCTGTCTACAATATTATAAGGAATTCCATAATTGATGGCGGTGAAAAATACTTTTTGGTGTGGTAATGGTTTGATGAGTCGAATAATCTTTTCTTTATTATCATTCCACAAATCTGCCGGGCATTTTGTTACTATTATTATATCGCAACGCTTTACAGAAGCTTGTTGGTCTCTCAAATCGCCCGTAGGGAAAAAGAAATCATGCACATACAAATTACTATATTCTGTAAGCACAATATTTAGCCCTGCATGAATAAAACGATGTTGCAAAGCATCATCTAAAATAATAGCATCTAAATTGGGCTTGTCTTGCAATAATTGTGGAATAGCCACCAATCTTTCTTCACCAACTGCCACTGCCACATCAGGGAATTTGAGGTGAAACTGCATAGATTCATCACCAATATCTAAGGCTGTTGTTTTTTCGTTAGCCAATACATAGCCTTTTGTTTTGCGTTTGTATCCTCGGCTTAAAGTAGCAATTTCAAACCTTGGTTCTAAAAGCTCAATTAAATATTCTACCATCGGCGATTTTCCAGTGCCACCAACAGCCACATTGCCCACACATATCAATGGAAAGTTGAATGGAATAGATTTGATATAGCCCTTATTGAACAACCAATTACGAATAATAACACCAAGCCCATACAAAAGGGCAAAGGGCAATAAAACTACTCTGAAAGATTTAAGAAAAAAGTTATTAAGATTCATGCATGCACTTTCTGCGATTGGGTGCTAATGTACTTCGATTAATGCTAATAGTTAATTTACTATTTTGAATTGTGTACAAATTGGGTGAAATGGTGTTTGGAAAATCTTTCTAATACTTTAGAATTATCGAAAAATTATATCAGGTTAGCTGAAAATCACTTCAGCGAATCCTTACTTAGCACAGGTGCTTAACTCTTGTAGATATTGGCGAGAGACGTGGAGTAGGGTATCAAAATATTCTAGTTTTAGCAATTATGTTATTGAGTAGGTGTGACTTTTTTTACTATTTTTCGCAATGAACGTTCTTTTTTCTTAGCGTTCTTTTCTTTAATTTCTTGCATAATTTTTCTAAAGTCACTAAGATCCTGTACTGTCCAAGGAGCTGACTTTGTTGAAAAATCTACGTGCTTATGTTCTTTGATAAGTCCCATAACTATTGCATTTAACTTTTAAAATATTTTGAAATTAATCTTGTAGCTGCACTTGTTTCAATAAACATTCTTTGTCCTCTAAAATGAGAAGCATGAAGTGATTCCTGATAATGTTTAACAAGTGCAGATTTTGCATCGAATGCTAAGAAACCCTCATAGCCTTTTTCAACTGAAACTTTGCATGCAAAAGCTACTAGGTTTCCTGGAACACCAAGATAAACTTTGCCTTTCCCTTTATTAAATTTAGAACTCTCAATTAAATGCATAAACATGTGATCTTGATTGTCTTCTATGCTTATAAGTCCTTGAATAATATTGGGATTATTTACAGTAGTTAACTTATAAACTTGTTTCTTATCGTCATTTAATTCCTGATGCCAATCGAACACCCAATTACTTTTTTTAATTTGTTTGTAATCCTCACTTTTTAACCTAACAATTTCTGTATCGAAAACCTCTCCAGTTAATATATTTTCAATAGAGTTTGTTAGCTTATCTATTATAAAATCTAGCCCTTTATTTAGCTTATTTTCCACTTGACAAATATATGGAATGAAAAGCCCTTTTTAAAAGCCCATTAGTATAAGCACTTCTTTTCGCCATTACGTAAAACTGTAAATATCTCTAACCCCATAATGTTAAATTGTCGCCCAACTGCACAGGTTCTGTTAAGCTAGGTTTTCATTACTAGTCATTCGTACGCTATTAAAACCTATATCCTTCATCCTATAAGGTTTTCAAAAAACATATAAAATTTAAAAGTCTAATACCCCAACATTACGAGCAAACTAGGTTGCTTTTTCAAAGCAATTTTAGCATATTTCTTAAATTCAGTCATCCATTTTTGAAGGGCTTTTCTACCAGCATTCAAAGCTTTGGTGGCAGCTTGTGCATCGCCTTTTGCATGTTGCTGAAGCTGTAATAATTTTTCCAATTGATCAATATTAGCAAGACTAGTAGTCAAAGTAGCTTTATCAATCCCCTTTTTCAGTAAGATTGCGGCATAATCCGCATTGTCAATTACCCCTTTGTAAAACTGTTTTGCTTGCGCAATGTACAACTCGGCCTTCGCCTTTCTTGCTCCTTTCAATCCCAACGCTACATCGGCAGCAATGTCATTAGCAAAAGCCAATCTAGCTGTTTCAAGATGTTCAATATATCCCTCGTGGCAGGTAGCTTTCCAATCTTTTAAGTCTTTAGTAGCTTGGTATTGTTTTCCCAAAGCACCTTGCTGTGTTGAATACAATTTACGCACCCCAACATTCTCATCTAGCTTCTGTTGCATCAGCACATCGGTATAACCCATCTTTTCTAAGTAAGGATAAACGGCAGGCAGCTGTGCATTGGTCAATGCTATTTCATTATTCCCTAAAAAATCATCGAATTTAACATAGGTCTTCCTTTTTTTCTTCGGTTTCGCCTCCGTTTTTGATACTTCCGACTCAGAAACGGTTGGTACTTGCCCTAAATCCTTCTTACTCTTCCTTTTTTTAAGCTTTTTCATATTTAAAACGATTGGTGAATATCAAAAAACGAGTAATCAATTTTCAAAAGTAATAATATTTATTTATGATAAATTATTTTTTATCTATAATGTAAATTTATTTATGTATGATGTAATTATATTCATGTATTATAATATATTATTGCAGTATAATAAATTAATTTTTATGTATGATTAAAATATATTTGTGTATAATAAGTTAATATTTAGAAAATAATTTAATCTTACATTAATTTAATATTATTTGCATTATAAAAAATTATTTTGGATTATAATATATAGTAATCAATTTGTATAAAATATATAATTTTAGTAGATATTTTTATTATTATTTATAAATAAAAATACTAAAATTTAAAATAAATAATAATTTACACTAGATTGGCCATTTTATAATATTGCTTAACGTTTTTTATGAACCGAATAATTGTTTTTGGTAGATGAATCCCTGCTTTTGTATTCAATTATCTAAGAAAAATTACTCGCGGAATGAGTTCTGTAGCTTAACACACAAGACTAAAGCCTATTTAATGAATTTTTTATAAGTCCACACTTAAATGTGGGCTTATAGGATTGTGAAGCAAATGGCTTTACCTTTAATTTTCCTTGTAGCACGTTCTCCCAAATGATGATTTGTATATAAAAAATAAACGAGTTTGTATTAGACTTGTACCTCGTGATTTCCCCCCATGCAATACTGGTTTTGTAATCAAAACCAAACTTAGAAGATAATAATAAACAAGCAAAGCCACCAACTACAAGCACAACTAAGCAAAAGCTACAAATCATGAGATAGTTTCCTCCTTGCCTCAACAAAACCTCTTTGCCTCCTTGCCTCCTTACTCCATATAAATTAGGTCATCTCATTGCCACCGTTACATTTGCACCCTTTAGAAAAGGAATTGGGGCAAGTTAATAAGATATAGAAAGGATTGAAAATTATTTATCGCTCCAAGCCTAAGATTGATTTAGCAAATTATAAAATAGATAGATAAAGATGAGTTTACAAGCAGGAATTGTTGGATTGCCCAATGTAGGAAAGTCAACATTATTTAATGCCGTTAGCAATAGTGCCAAAGCACAAGCAAGCAATTATCGTTTTTGCACCATCGAGCCAAATACAGGGCTTGTAGATGTGCCAGATTTTAGATTGAATAAGTTGGCTGAGTTAGTAAAACCCAATAAGGTAGTGCCAACACAATTGGAAATAGTAGATATTGCTGGTTTGGTGAAAGGAGCAAGCAAAGGAGAAGGTTTGGGTAATAAATTTCTGGGAAATATTCGTGAGGTAGATGCAATTATCCATGTGATTAGATGTTTTGAAGATGAAAATGTGTTGAGAGAAGAAGGGGCCATCAATCCAATTAGCGATAAAGAAATTATTGATACTGAATTACAATTAAAAGACCTTGAAAGTGTTGAGAGGAAATTGCAAAAGAGCGAGAAAATGGCGCGCGTGGGCAATGATCCAAAAGCCAAAGCAGAATTTGATGTACTTGCTCGTTGCAAAGATTGTTTGATGCAAGGTAAAAGCATTCGCTCATTGCATTTAACTAAAGAAGAAAAGTTAGCTGTTGCAGATTTGTTCTTATTGACTGACAAACCTGTGTTGTATGTTGCGAATGTGGACGAAGCAAGTATGCACACAGGTAATAAATTTTCTGATACTTTAAAGCAAGCTGTAAAGGAGGAAGGTGCTGAAGTAATTATTATGAACAATAGTATTGAAGCCCAAATTGCAGAATTGGAAGGTGAAGAAGACAAACAAATGTTTATGGATGAATACAAAATGACCCAACCTGCATTGAATAGATTGATTTTATCTGAGTATAACTTATTAGGATTGGAAACTTATTTCACTGCTGGTGTTCAAGAAGTGAGAGCATGGACTATCCACAAAGGTTGGAAAGCACCTCAGGCTGCTAGTGTGATTCATACTGATTTTGAAAAAGGATTTATCAAAGCGGAAGTAATTGCGTATGATGATTTTGTAAAATATGGTAGTGAGGCTGCTTGCAGAGATAATGGCAGATTGAGAATTGAAGGAAAAGAATACATTGTGAAAGATGGCGATGTGATGCACTTTAGATTTAATGTGTAGTTATAGGGTATAGGTTACAAGCTATAGGTTGTTAGTTATAAGTTTTAGGTTTGGCACGGCTTGAAGACTAATTTAAGGGAAGGCTTCGCTTGGAGCGAATACTTCCCAACAATCCCAATTGATGCTGGTAAAAGCGTCGATTGGGATTTTTTTTGGATTAAATCCTGCATTTATTTATTCAATAAGGCGCTTTCCTTATTTTAGCAAATGGAAATATAAACCTAGTGCAACATGAATGAAAAACTCTTGCAATTCTTATGGCAATTTCAATATTTTAATAGAGATACGTTGGCTACTGATTTAGGAGAACCCTTATCAATCATTAAAGTTGGTCAGCCGAATAAAAACCAAGGACCAGATTTCTTAGATGCAAGTATTAGAATTGGAGATGTGCAACTAGTTGGAAATATTGAAATTCACACATCAGCATCTGATTGGTACAAACACCATCACGAGAATGATGCCCATTACCACAATATTATTCTTCATGTGGTTTGGGAGAATGATTTGCCAATAAAAGACAAGTATGGTCAGTTAATTCCCACCCTTACATTAGAAAGTAGGGTTGCTAAAACCATTGTTCAGCGATATGAAACCTTATTGAAATCGGATGGAATACCTTGTCACACATCCATCTTTCCTAGTATGAGTGAGATTGCATGGATGGCTTGGAAAGAAAGATTGGTTGCTGAAAGATTGGAGCGAAAAGCTGCAAATGTGTTGGAGTTATTAGCGCAATCTAATAATCATTGGGAGGAAGTTTTTTGGTGGATGCTTGCGAGCAATTTTGGTGTAAAAGTGAATACTGCACTGTTTGAAGCTGTTGCGAAATCTATTCCCATTACGATTCTAGCGAAACACAAGCATCAATTGATACAATTAGAAGCTTTACTAATGGGGCAAGCAAACTTATTAGAGGGGAATTTGGATGATGTTTATTATAAAAAGCTGCAACAGGAATATTCATTTATTAAGAAAAAGCATTCATTACAAACTATTACAATCCTGCCTAATTTCTTACGAACAAGACCTGCTAACTTTCCTACCATTCGGTTAGCACAATTGGCATTGTTGATTCATCAATCTGCGCATTTGTTCTCCAAAATAAAAGAGCAAACAAGTGTGCTTGAAGTGCAAAAACTGTTTATAGTAGCTACAAGTGAGTATTGGATGAATCATTACAAGTTTGAGCAAACATCAACAAAAAAGGTAAAAAAACTAGGAAATAATGCAATAGACAATTTGTTGATAAATACGGTAATCCCAGTTCTTTTTGCCTATGGATTGTATAATAAGGAGGAAGCAATAAAAGAGAAAGCTATTGGTTGGCTTTCACAAATAAAAGGAGAGAAAAACAGTCTAGTAGATAATTGGGAAAGTTATGCACCGCCAATTATTTCTTCCTTTGATTCTCAGGCTATGATTGAATTGACTAACAATTATTGCAAACAAAAAAGATGTTTGCAATGTGCTATAGGGTTGAAAATAGTACAATCATCTGGAAGATAAATTAAACGAACCACAAGTAGATACGCAAATTACAATTACATTGCAATCCAATTGATTATTAACAGATAATAACATTGTAGCAAAGGCATCTGGTGTTTTTGTTTTACTCATCATACAATTATTTAGCAATGAATAAAGGAGTTAGCAATTCTGGATATAGACTTTATTTAAGTAGTATTATTCTATTACTTTCTCTTTATTGTTCTACCATTTGCCATGCTCAATTTATAACCACTATTGTTGGAGGTGGCAATTATGACCCCGAAATTTTCTTGACTGGTCCTCAATCTGTTGTAGTTGATAAAAAAGGGAATCTGTTTATTGCAGATGGATTGAATTATCAAATACGCCGAATCAGTACCACTGGTGCTTTGAATACCATTGCAGGTGTTGGTATTTATGGATATAGTGGCGATAATGGATTGGCTATTAACGCCAATGTATCTAAACCTACCGCTATGGCTTTTGATACTGCTACAAGCATATTATATTTTGCAGATTTCTACAATCATGTGGTTCGTACAATTGATGGGGCTGGTATTATAAAAACCGTTGCTGGAAATGGAGGCATTGGCAATAGCGGAGATGGTGGATTGGCTACAAATGCTACTTTTAGGAATATTACAGGACTTGCAATTGACAAACAAGGAACCCTTTATATAGCCGATTCTTCCAACCATGTAATCCGCGGAGTTGATATAAATGGAATGATTAATAAAGTAGTTGGTACGGGTGCTAATGGCAATAGTGGAGATGGAGGAAATGCTTTATTGGCAACTATTGGCAGTCCAATGGGGTTGGCAGTAAACGCTAATGGGGATATTTATTTTACTGATGCCGCTTTTCATATTGTTCGTAAAGTTTCTTCTACTATCATCACTACAATTGGCGGAAATGGCAATAATACTGGCCCTTTAGGTGATGGTGGCAATTCATTGTCGGCATGTTTTTCTTTTCCTACGGCTGTTTCTGTTGATTCTATTGGAAATGTATATGTCTCAGATACTTATCACAATAGAATTAGAAAAATTGGCACTAATCAAATCATTACCACTTATGCTGGTGATGGTTTTGCGGATAGTGTATTGCATGGTCGTTTTCAGGGAGATGGTTCATTGGCTACACAAGCTAGTCTAAATTTTCCTTTTGGATTGGCGATGAATAAAAACGGCCAATTATACATTGCTGATAATAGAAATAATTGCATAAGAAGGGTAAATAAAGACGGAACAATTACTAGAATCAACTACCAAAAAACGGAGGTTGGCTTTATAGCTACAGGCATAAAACTTACCACTCCTTCTTGGCTTTCTCTTGACGCATCTAATGTTTTATATGTAGCTGACAAAGGCAATAATGCAGTTTTTAAAATAGATACATTAGGCATTCTAAGAACAGTTGCTGGCAACGGATTTTATGGTTTTAGTGGCGATGGATTATCTGCAAGAGATGCATCATTGGCAAGCCCGAGTGGTATTGTAATAGATGCAGGTAACAATCTTTTTATAGCAGATAAAGACAATAATAGAATTAGAAAAGTGCTGAGTTCGGGTGACATTATCACCGTTGCGGGCAATGGCTCAAAAGCTTATGCTGGTGATGGGGGATTTGCTTTGTTCGCCTCTCTGAATGCACCCGAGGGTATTGCTATAGATGCAGCTAATAATTTATACATTGCCGATGCCGAAAATCATGTAATTAGAAAAGTAGTTAATGGAATCATAAGTACCATCGTTGGCATTGGTATTAAAGGTTTTAATGGAGATTCAATTCCAGCTACGAATGCGCTTTTAAATCGCCCATCAGGCATTTGGATTGATGCGCAAAACAATGTGTATATAGTTGATGCCAATAATTTTAGAATAAGAAAGCTAAATGCTGCAACTGGGCTAATTACCACAATTGCTGGGAAAGGAATTGCTGGTTATAGTGGTGATGGTGGTATAGCTAATCAAGCTAGTATCAATCCAAATGGCAGCATTTGGGGAGATGCCAATGGAAATATTTTCTTCGCTGACACTTACAACCATGTAATAAGAAAAATTGCCGCCAATGGCATCATCTCAACAGTAATTGGTGATGGCTTTAAAGATGCAACAGGAGAGGGGAGGTATAGGGGTGATGGTGGTGCAGGATTAAACGCTAGTTTGAATGAGCCTAGTGGTATCACCTTAGACAATTTTGGTAACTTATATATTGCCGATACTAAAAATACAAGAGTTCGCAAAAGCTTTATCAATAGTTGCAATACACAACCACTTGTATCTTTTAAAGTAACAACTAAAAACAATGTTTCAAACATTTCTTGGACTACAACTACCGATGCCTCTATTGCTTATTATGTTGTTCAAAGAAGTATTGATAGTATCAATTACATAACTGTAGATAGTGTTGCTCCACAATTTGGAAGTGGAGGTGGTTTGTACACTTATGCCGATACTTTGAATATTCCAAGTGATAAACTCTTTTACAGAATAGGCTACAAAGGTTTCTTTTGCCCAGCAAATACATTTAGCCAAACAACTTCTACTTTTCAAACTACCCAACAAGTTTTAACTGTACAAGATACTTTATATACCAAAGATGGAAAGCTTTTTAATCCTTGTAATGAAGAAATAGTATTGCGTGGCATCAATTATTCCGCAATAGATGATTATTATCTAATCAAACAAATGAATAGTACCAATGCTAAGTTTAATCAAATAGTAGCTACCGGTGCAAATGCACTCCGCATTCAATGGGTGTCTGATAGTTCTATTCGTACAAATCTTGGAAAAGATGAAGTTGCCAACTTGAAAGATTTGGATACTTTATTGGTGAGGTGTGCAAGAAATCAAATTATCCCAATCGTCACATTATTCGATTTAACTTACCAAAGCAACACGCAAAACTGGTCTGCTTTTGACAATCTAATCAATAGCTTTTGGTTGCGATCTGATGTTATTCGATTAATTAATAAACACAAACGCTATCTAATTATCAATTTAGCTAACGAAGTAGGGCTTTGGAAAAACAGTACCATTGGTCAGCAAGATGCCCTTGATACTTTTGTTGCGCATTACAAATTGGCTATTCGCAAATTGCGCAATGCGGGTATCAGGGTTCCTATAATGATTGACGCGCCAGATTTCGGACAGAACTGGGACATATTCGAAAGTTTAAATGCAGATGGCATTGTGGGGAATAGCATTCTACAAAGTGATCCATTTAAAAACATTGTATTTAGTGTGCATAGCTATTGGCGTTTTAAACCCAATGAGTTTGATAATGCAGGAGAAAATCTAGTTTCAATGAAGAATGAATTGGATAGAATCCAATTGCAAAAACCAACATTTGTTTTTGGAGAAGTGGCAAACAATCAATCACCACCAAGTAATGAATGCAAATGGCCGCTCAACTTCACTACTTTTTTATCATTACTACAACAACGCAAACTTGGTTGGCTATCCTGGACATGGACTGATGACAATTGTGCAAGCAGACAAATGAGAAGCTACGACCCGCAAGGTGTTCAATCAAGCAATACTTTTTATGGCGATTCCATCATTAACTCCCCAGTATATGGATTAAAAAGCACTAGTATAAAAGCTGCTTGCACATTTTCGCAGCAATTGCCTACCACTATTACTTGCAAACCCATCTTCCCTTTAATAGCAAGTACTTATAATTTCAATAAAACAGCTACCATTCAATTTTCAACGCCTACCGATTCTACCATTGCTTTTTATAGTGTAATGCGCAGTACAAAAGGGGTAGATTTTATTACCGTTAAAAACTTTCCTACTAATTTTTCAAAATCTAGTAAAACATATCAGTTTATAGATACACTCCCTATTACCAATGGAAATATTTTCTATCGCTTAGCCATTACAGATACCATTTGTGGCAAAGCATATTACTCCAATATCAATTTGCTTTCGGTAATTCCGTGCAATACCTATCCGCTTGATAGCTTTTATGCTGCACGCTTAAATAATGCTTCTATCATTATTAACTGGCACCCAAAAACAGATGCCAATATTCAATATTACGAATTAAAAAGAAGCACAGATAGCCTGTTTTATACTACGCTTACAAGAGTTACTCCTAAATACGGTATTTCACATGGTAGTTATTCTTATACGGACAATTTCCCTACCGATTCAGGAACTGCCTATTACCAATTAATCGTATTCGATTCGTCTTGCGGCACTCGTTCATTAAACCAATTGCCGAATGGAGTAAATCCTTTTCCAGCCATTCCTTGTACTCCTGCACCCATATTAAAAAAGCCTGTGTTTAACAATGATGCAGCCAATACAGCTTCCATAAGTTTTATAGTAAAATCATCTCTGTTTATAGGTAATTATCAATTACAACGCAGTTTTGATGGAAGAAATTATATACCTGTCTTCATGCAAACGCCATTGCCCGATTCTCCCAATGGCAGCCGATATTTTTACCAAGATACCTTGCCAGTAAAACAAGGAAGGGTGTTTTATCGCGTAGCATTTGTAGATACTATTTGCACCGCTTTAGCCAATATTGTACAGTATTCTAATACCGATTCATTCACCATTCCTTGTACTATTGCTCCATTTGTAAGCTTTACCAATGTTTGTAATGATTTTAAAGAAATAATTGGTTTTAAACCATACTCCAATAGCAGTGTGCCAAGGTACACTTTACAGAGAGCAATAAATAATGAAAAATTCACCACTTTGGCTGTTTTTTCAAACACCAATGGCAACACCTTAACATCCTATACTTATACAGATTCTACATTAAGTAAATTCGGAGATACCGTTGCAGTTATTTATTATCGCGTAATGTATTCCGATACTTCCTTTTTATGCAGAAACCTTCCCAAACCCATTTATTCCGATACATTGGCGGTTGATCCACATGCATGCAACAATCCGCCTTTGGTTATATTCCCCAATCCCGCAATAAATGAAGTAACCATGGTAAATGTGCAGCCCAACACTACTCTACAAGTGTTCAATTTACAAGGCAAAATGCTTTTGCAGAAAAAAGTACTTTTCGGAGGCAATTATAAATTGTCCATCAAAGATTTGCCACATGGAGTGTATTGTATTCGCTCCGTTTCCTTATGGACACAAGGTACAAGTACTAAATTGGTGAAGTAAATTATTCGGAAAACCCTTTCAAAAGCAGTGTAAGTTCTCTAAATTCAAAAAACACTTCTTCTCAATCCCATTTACAAATTACAATCACACCTACAGGTGCTGTTCTTTACACAACTAAAGGGGATGGGGGCTTGGGGCGTTTCCCTTCGGGTCGTGCTTTCCATTCCAAGTCCTCGCTCGTGCCTCGCTGTGGGCTCGTATGTTTGTTTTTTAATAAATTTGAATGATGTTTAAGACTACTGAGCAGATAGATGGGCGTGGGTTAAGCAGTTGTAAAACATGCTGTTGGAAAGATATTCATCTGCTCTTTTACTCTTTTAAATAACCTGATCAAAGAATCTAAAGCATGGTTTTAATTCCATTAGCCTGTATACATTACGAGAGAAGGGAAAAAGAGTTTGTCTTAAATCATTTACCTAATAAAAAATAGTTTATGGCAGAAGTTATTACGCAATCAGTTGGTATTGATTGTGGCATTGAAGAACTAGTAGTTAGTTTTTTTGAGTTAAACATGTTGGGAGAATCCTTTTGCCGTTCAACACGGTGTTTTAAAAATACCGATGCTGGATTTGATCAGTTAATTCGATGGAGTAGCAAGTTTAGAAATCCATCGGTTACCTGTTTTTTTGTAGTAGAGGCAACTGGCGTTTATCACCAGAAAATGGCTTACTATCTACATGAAAAATGAGAATTCGTAATCATCGTATTGCCAAATAAGATCAATGCTTATGCAAAATCTTGCAACAGTAAACTTCAAGATGATTTTCAGGCTTCAAGGGTGATTGGAGAGTTTGGCTGTGTAAAAAAGCTTGACCTATGGACTCCGCCAGCAAAGGTCTATAATACACTACAGCAACTCACTCGCGAAAGAGATCAATTACAATCAGAGCGCGCCGTAATTAACAATCAATTACACGCAGAAAAACAGCAAGCCATTGTTTGTGAAAGCAGTATTAAGCGCATGAAAGCAAGATTAAAATTGATTGAAAAGCAAGAAGTGGAAATAGAAAAAGAGATTACCATTTTAATTGAAACAGATGTTGAATTATCTTCTAAAATGGGAAATATTATAAGCATTCCAGGTGTTGGTTTAATGACTGCGGTAACCATAGTTGCAGAAACAAAAGGATTCGAGCTTATTCGAAATAGTAGGCAACTAGTGAGCTATGCAGGATATGATGTGGTACAAAAAATATCAGGCACTTCTGTTAGAGGCAAGGCATCTATTTCCAAAAAAGGAAACAGCCACATAAGGAAGGCATCATTTTTCCCTGCGATGACTGCTGTAAGGCACAATCTGGATTTGAAAGAAGATTACGAACGAATAATGAAGAAGCAAACAGTCAAAATGAAAGGTTATGTTGCAATTCAGAGACGGTTACTAGTGCTAATTTACACGTTGTGGAAGAAAGATGAAAAGTTTGTACCCTCTATAAAATGTTTAGAGCAGCCATTAGAAGCTGCCCTAACCGAGCTTGTATAAAACAGCTCTTTTTTCCTTAAAACAAAAATAAGGGAAAAAATAAATGTTTTGAACTGCCAAAGATGCTGCCCTAACCGGGCTTGTATAAAAACACTCTTTTTTCCTTAATAAATAGGGATAAAAAAAGTAGATAATTAAAAATTAGGGTAATTAAATTTTCCGTTAAAAGAAGAAAAAGTATTTGGTAATTAACACAGAATCTTTCCATTTCAATCACTAACGCGCTAACACGATGTTTTAAACCCTTAAATAATGTATTGTACGTTGTCATTGTTTTAAGCCCAATATTTATTATTAATCATCAAGGTATTGGGTTAATAAGGCTAATCTTAATTATAAGAAAACTTGAAATGATTGTCAATCAGCATATTTTAATTTACAATGAGCGTGGTACGATTGCCTATCTTTTAATCATCAATTGAGCCATTATTGAAAAAAGCAAATCAGTAAATTGCAAACACAATAACGTATTTGAAAAATTACGCAAATCTAAAATATTTTACATTTAGCTAGATGCATATATATTTATATCCAGATTATCTATTTTATGAATATAAATAATATTTAGTTGTTTCATTTTGTTTTATTTTTTTATTTATAAAACATATTATTTAAGCTATTTTGTTTTTAAATAGATTAAGAATTTATTTAGCATAGCCAATATGACTCCTTTTGCCTAATCTAAATAACTTATTATTATATCTATAAATACTTTTAATTAATCTAAAATACATTTTAATACATCTAAATATTCTTTTACCTTATTTAATAATTAATTTGATTTATCTAACTAACATTTTAGCATATCTGAATATATTTTTAAAACATCTAAATACTTTTTATAATAATTAAGCATTATTTTTATATATCTAGCATTCAATTTTAGATATTAATATATCCTGATAAGCATCTTCTCTATTAACTTATTTTCTTTGTTAACCCGCTTGGCTTATCCTCCTCACTAATTCACGGCGTTTACAATTCTCTCATTTGCTTTAATACAACCTGCTGTTCGTGATTTGCAACTAGCTGGGCGAGGTGTTAGCGTAGCGCATCTCGTCCTACAGACAATAGGGATTTTTAATCCCTAACTAGTTTCGAGTCCCCGCTACAGCACGTGTTTAACGTGTGGCTTCACTAAGGTTTTCTGGCACATGGTCTCCAGACCCGTGCCTATAGATTACTAAAATAAAACACATCTAGTTAAGGCCTTTTAGCATTTTCACTAGCTAGCAGCAGCACCTTCAGGTATTTGAAGTTTAATGTTTGCTCAAATAACCAAATCAACGATTAGAAAACACTTTGACGTAGTTGGAAAACTACTACTAGAGGCACTTTGCGCACTATCTTTTATTTAACATTTCCAATCCAAATAATACAATCTATTTCCGAACCTTTAGTTTTGCCCAATGAATTTGTCCGATTTACGAATTGTTTTTTTAGGCACGCCAGATTTTGCTGTAGCTTCTCTAAATGCTTTATTAGAAGCAGGATGCCAAATTGTTGGCGTTGTAACCGCACCAGATAAACCAGCAGGCAGAGGTATGAAATTGACTGAAAGTGCAGTGAAACAATATGCTGTAAGTAAAAATTTGCCAATACTTCAACCTGAAAAACTAAAAAATCCCGAATTCCTCGCTGCTCTCAAAGAATGGAAAGCAGATTTGCAAGTGGTAGTAGCATTTAGAATGTTGCCAGTTGTAGTTTGGGATATGCCACCAATGGGTACTATTAACGTTCATGGATCTTTGTTGCCACAATATAGAGGAGCTGCACCAATCAATTGGGCAATCATTAATGGTGATGCCGAAACTGGTGTTACTACCTTTAAATTACAACACGATATAGATACAGGCGATATTTTATTGCAAGCTTCAACCCCAATTTTACCAACCGATTCTGCTGGCACAATGCACGATAAACTAATGCAATTAGGTGCAGAAACTTTGGTAAAAACCATTAAGGGCTTGTGTAACAAAACATTATCTCCCACACCTCAAACTGAAATAGCTATTGAATCTTTAAAACACGCCCCCAAATTATTTACCGAAACCTGCCAAATCAATTGGAATAATCCTGCCAATACTATCCACAATTTAGTTCGTGGCCTCTCCCCCTACCCTACTGCATTTACCCATCTCCAAGAAAAAAAATTAAAAGTTTTTGAAAGCAAAGCTGAAATAACAAAACATAATTTTGAAATTGGAAAACCATTTACTGACAATAAAAATTTTTTAAAATATAGTTGCGAAGATGGCTTTGTACACGTTTTAGACCTACAAGTAGAAGGTAAAAAGAGAATGCTTGTGCAAGATTTTTTAAGAGGTTTTCGCTTTGAATAAATAAGCAAAATATTTCTATTAAAAAATAAATTTAGTACAAAGTCCAATTAGTCTATCTTTCTAGTTGGTTTAATATATATTTGCCACCGATGAAAGAATTAAACACAATATTACTTTTAAAATTAGCTGTCATTATTACTAGATTAAAGAAAATACAATCAATTTATTTATTTCAGGGATATACTAACAATTGTTGTTGTTGCTAATCAAAATTAGATAATCCTATCTTTCATTTAAAAGCAAACTCTTATAGCTTTTAAACAGCATTTTTATTACCCAAAAATTAAAAACGGGTGATTTTATCCTACTATAACAATAGACTTAATACTTATTTTTATTAATTAACCATCAATTTTTATCAAATGAATCAAAATTTACAATTGAAGAAAGCAATGCTTTTTATAAAAAGCAATTCGGGTTTTAAAACATTTTGGCTTTTCCTATTAGCATTGGGAATTCAAGCAACAATATTGGCACGAGACAACAATGTGATTGCCATATCTGGGCAGGTGATAGACCAAGATAAACGTGCAGCATTGCAAGGTGTAAGCATACAAATAAAAGGAAGTGTAACTGGTACAATTACTAATAAAGAAGGTAATTTTTCACTAAAAACAAAATCAAAATTTCCTCTTACACTTATTGTTTCATCAATTGGCTATCAACAGCAAGAGTTTTTAGTTACAGGAGTTGATTCAAAACTTACAATTGCCCTATCTACACAAACATTTTTAGGAAAAGAAGTGGTAGTTACTGCCTCAAGGGTATCTGAAAGCATTCAGCGTTCGCCTGTTGCTATCCAAAAATTAGACATTCGCTCTATAAAAGAATCACCGGCACCTAGCTTTTATGAAGCCTTAGAAAATGTAAAAGGGGTGCAAATGATTACGGAAAGCATCACATTTAAAGTGCCTAATACACGTGGTTTTAATATCCCAAACAACTTCAGATTTATGCAATTGGTAGATGGAGTAGATATGCAAGCTGCTACATTGGGTTTGCCATTGGGCAATGCTATTGGACCAAATGAATTAGACATTTCAAGTGTGGAAATTACTCCAGGTGCTGCTTCTGCATTGTATGGTATGAATGCAATAAATGGTATGGCCAACTTGATTACTAAAAGTCCATTCACCCATCAAGGATTGAGTGTCTATCAAAAATTTGGATTGAACCACTTGGGTGGAACAGGTAGAGATGGTAGCATTCTTAGTGAAACTGATGTTCGTTTTGCAAAAGCCATAAATAATAAATGGGCTTATAAAATAAATGCTAGCTATTTAAAAGGTACTGATTGGCTGGCAAATACAAGAAAAGACCAAAACCCCAACAATTTAAACTCTGCCAATCCTAGCTATCAAGCACTCAACGGAGATGAAAACAATGTAGCTTTTGATGGATGGAACAAATATGGCGATGATGCTGTGGCGGGTAGTAATACCGTATCTGTAGGCGGACTTACCATTAATGGTAATGCAAATAAAAGTCTTACCGTTGCTAGAACAGGCTATTGGGAAAGAGACCTTGTGCAGCCTGATGTGAAAAATATAAAATTCGACGCTGCACTTCATTATCGAATTACTGAACATGCAGAGCTCGCTTATTCGTATCGTGTTGGGCAAATGGACGGAGTATTTCAAAGAGGAAATAAAGTGCAATTGAATAATGTATTGGTACAAAATCACCAACTATCACTTAAAGGATCAGATTTTTTAATCAGAACTTATGTTTCAATTGAAAACACGGGGGATTCTTACAATGTAAAACCTTTGGCCGACAACCTTGATTTATATTCTGGTGGTAGCAATAGTGCTTGGGGGGCGAAATATAAAAAAGCACTTAATGGCTATGGTCCGCTTACAAGTGCCAACCTAGCAGCAGCTAATCGTGCGGCAAGAGCCACTGCTGATGCTGGGAGAGCAGAACGTGGCACTGCACGTTTCGACTCATTAGTAAATGTAATTCGTCACTTAAACAATTGGGATATAAAATCTAGCTTAATCCCTGAGGCACCTGCTACTGGCGGTGCTGCATTAATCCAAAAAAGCAATCTTTATCATTTAGAAGGTCAGTGGGATTTGAGCAAACACATTAAAGTAGTTGGCTTATTGGTAGGTGCAGATGCAAGAGTGTATGAAATAATACCTGATGGAAATAATTTCGTTGATTTTACTAGAAGCATTGCTGATAGAAACAAATCCCTGCCCGATGGAAGCTTTGGCAGCAATATTTATTACAATAAATATGGTGCATTTTCTCAAGTAACAAAAACGTTGCTTGACGATCATTTAAAATTATTTGCTTCACTGCGTTATGATTATAATCCTGAGTTTAAACCCAAATTCACTCCTCGTTTAGCAGCAGTTTATACCATAAATAAAATTCACAACATTCGCTTTACTTTCCAACAAGGGTATCGTTTCCCAGCTTTATTTGAAGCCATTTCTTATGTAAACAATGGCAGGGTAAAACGTGTGGCTAGTTTGTCTTACATCAACAATGGCTTAGGCTATCTGGATAATAGTTACTATCAATCTTCAGTTGTAAAATTCAATGCTACCTTAAAAGCCAATAACGATGCTGATTCTACAGCATTAAAATATAAAAACCAATTACAAGTGGCCAATCTTCCAGAGACAAGACCAGAAAAAATTACTTCATTTGAAATAGGATACAAAAGTGTTTTACTTGGCAATAAATTGATTATGGACTTTGATGCCTACACCAACGTTTACAATGGCTTCCTTGGTCAAGTTCAAGTGATAGTACCCAAAGGACAAATTGTAGGTAGCGATGCAGCAGTAATTGCGATGATAGATAGAAACAGAGATTCTACAAAGGCAGTAGGTAGCAATAGTGCAAGCAATGGTCAAGATAGGTACCGCGTATATACCAATGCCAAAAACGATTACAATAATTATGGTGCTTCGTTGGGATTAACATATCAATTTTATAAGAATTATACACTCGGTGGTGTATTGAGCTATAATGATATTGCTACTATAAGTGGTGGCGATTTATTTGTAACAGGTTTTAATACCCCAAAATGGAACGCCAATATCAGTTTAGGCAATAGAGAAATTGTAAAAAACATTGGTTTTAATATTATTTGGAAATGGCAAGATGCTTTTGTTTGGGAAAGCCCATTGGTTAATGGAGATGTAAGTGCATTTAGCTTATTTGATGGTCAGGTGAGTTTCAAATTGCCTTCATATAAATCTACCATCAAGCTTGGAGCATCTAATTTGCTTAATACAAAATACATTCAATTTGCTGGTGGCCCAACAATTGGTGCATTTTTATATGGCACAATTACGGTTGATGGATTGTTTACAAAATAGTTTTTACTTAGTGGTTAATGATTGATATCAATAAACCAGTTTTTTAACAATTGTCCCCTTGTATTTTCTACAAGGGGATTTTTATATCCATTAGTCAAAATCACTTTGAATAGTAATAATTGAACATTTATTTAAATACACATAACCCCTCTCTAAACAAATTCATATTTATATTAATCCCATTTGTAAAAATCATAATTATATCATTCATATTCTCAAAAAAACACTACATCATTTGCATTTTGAAAGTTATTTTTTGAATGATTACCTTTTCCGAAAGCCTCTGTTCATTGCATTCCTTTACCTTAGCGGCCTCAAAAAAGAATTTCTTTATAAGAACAATCTAAATTTAAAATTATGGTTAAAGTTGCAATTAATGGGTTTGGTCGTATTGGTCGATTGGTTTATCGCCAAATTTTTAATATGGAAGGAATAGAAGTTGTTGCTATAAACGACTTAACAAGTCCTAAAGTATTGGCTCATTTGTTAAAGTATGATAGTGCACAAGGTCGTTTTAATCAAGAAGTATCTTTTACAGATAGTTCAATAGTTGTAAATGGTCATGAAGTAAAAATATATGCACAAAAAGATCCTGCTCAAATTCCTTGGGGTGAGCATGGAGTTGATGTTGTAATTGAAAGCACTGGCTTTTTCACTGATAAAGAAAAAGCTGAACTTCATATTAAAGCTGGAGCAAAAAGAGTAGTAATATCTGCACCTGCAACAGGTGAAATGAAAACAGTCGTTTTCAATGTAAATCACGAAATATTAGATGGTAGCGAAACGGTAATTAGTTGTGCATCTTGTACAACCAATTGTTTGGCACCAATGGCAAAAGTATTAAATGATGTATTTGGAATAGAAGTAGGAAGTATGACTACTATTCATGCTTACACTAATGATCAAAACACGCTTGATGCACCTCATGCAAAAGGAGATTTACGCCGTGCAAGAGCAGCAGCTGCCAACATTGTTCCAAATAGCACTGGTGCTGCTAAAGCAATAGGATTGGTATTACCTGAATTGATTGGAAAATTGGATGGCAGTGCTCAACGTGTTCCAGTTATCACTGGTTCTGTAACTGAGCTTACCGCCATAGTATCTAAAAAAACAACAGTTGACGAAGTAAATGCTGCAATGAAAGCTGCAAGCAATGAAAGCTTTGGTTATACAACAGATGAAATTGTAAGTAGCGATGTAATTGGAACTTCGTATGGTTCATTGTTCGATGCTACACAAACAAAAGTTATTTCGGTTGGTGATAAACAACTAGTAAAAGTTACTAGCTGGTATGACAATGAAATGAGCTATGTAAGTCAATTAGTTCGTTCTGTAAAATATTTTGCGGGCTTAATTTCTTAATTTTTATCCTCTTTTTTGAGGAACTTCTAGGCCACTCAATAAATGCTACTTGTGTTTATTGAGTGGCTTTTTTATTGGTACTACAAATAAAATAAATCTAAAACTCTATAATAAACAATCATAAGATTAGACTTTCAATATAAAAACACAATTTACCACAAATAGCATAATGAAATAATTATTAAATTGTTAAAACAATATACCTAATTGTTAAATTGACTTATATATTCGCAATAAATAAAGTTTAAACAATTCTTAATAATATGACTCTTAAAAACAACTTGTTTAAAGCACTTGCAGTCGCACTTTGCTTTTGCCACATGCTACCCTCTTGCACGAAAGAGAAGTACGATTTTGATAAATTAATAAAAAACCAATGGGATCCAGAGTTTGCCATTGGGTTGGTTAGCGGTTCATTAGGCGTAAATGACCTAAACTTAACTACTAGCAATAGTTATTTGCAATTTGCTGCTGATGGTTCTGCAAGTATGGTTTTTAGTAATAATGTATCTACATTTACTACCAATGATTTCATTACAAGTTTCACCTCAAATCCTTCAGTTAGTCAAAGAACATTAACTACTTCTGAGGAAACTGGTTTGTCTAATGCGATTTTAGGATCTAGATATGTAATAAAAGATTCGCAAACTTTCGATATTAGTGTTCAAGCCTCTTCAAAAATTGATATAGATTCTATCATTTTAAAAACAGGGACTTTAAACATTCATATTGAAAACACTTTCAAAGATTCCGCTTCCATTACTGTAACGTTACCAAGTGTATTATCTAATGGAATTCCTTTATCACAAACGCTCAGCGTAGCACCTTCGAAATCTGCTGATGCTAATTTTCCAATTACTGGTTACTTAATTGACCTAACAAATGGCGGTACTACTTCTAATTATTTGAAAGCAAAATATAGCATTTCATTTACCAAAATATCTTCAGACGTAACGGGCATTTTAAAATACAATGGTCAGGTGAATAATCCTTCATTATCTATTTTATATGGAGATGTGCATCAACAAAACTTCTTTAATACAAAAACCAAAAGCATTGCTTTAGACATATTTAAAGTACCTCAAACTTCTGGTGTTTTAAAATTGCAAGATGCCACAATAAAACTTAGGTTGAGTAGTTCTTTTGGAGTGCCTATTAGTTTTAGTGTATCTGAAATAAAAGGTACAAATGCCCAAAACAATTCTTTCTACCTTAATACCGTAGGAATTATTCCTACACCGAAGTTTATCAACTCACCACAAGTTGTAGGTTCTACTATATACGACTCCCTTATTATTAATAAAAACAATCCACCTACTAATGGTTCTTTTTTGAATCTACCTGACTTCTTAAGCAAATTCCCAACATCTTTTTTACCTAGCTTCAAAGCTGTTTCAAATTCTCCTTTACCCGCTGGAAAAGTGAAAAACTTTATTTTGGACTCTAGCAAAGGCTCTGTTGACGCTGAAGTAACGGTACCATTGAGCCTACAATTGACAGATTACGTTTTAAGAGATACTTTAAAATACAATATCGATGGTGTTGATAATATTGAGTCTTTTATTCTAAGAACTTCTTTCAACAATGGATTGCCAGTTGGTGTTGCCGTAAGAATATATCTAACAGATAAAAACTACAAACCAATTGACTCAATAGTAGGAATAAATGGCGCCGCATCAGCAATATTACTAGACCCAGCAAAAATAGATAGTATTACTGGAAGGGTGATATCTAAATCGCCCACGATGCTAGATTTCACTTTTAGCCCATATACTGTTGCCAACCTTGGTAAAATAACTTCCATCATTTTTATGGGCACATTAAATTCTCCTAAAGATGAAAAAGGAAAACCTCAATATGCTAAAATTTTCAAAGACAATACAATTGATGTGAAAATTGGAGCGAAAGTGAAACAAAAAATGTAATTATTTTTTTGTTCAACATTCAATTAATCTAGGCTTTGGGCTTTACAAAATAACTCTTATAACTTTTTTTATATGAACAGAATTCAAATTTATCTTTCTATTTCAATAATACTATTGATGGCAAAATTCTCATTTGCACAAGAGAATCTTACCTTATACAATATGCAGGCTATACAGCAATCAAATTATCAAAACCCTGGCAAATTGCCTTCAGCAAAACTGAATATCAGCTTGCCTATTATTGCTTCTACATCAGTAGGATACTTAAACAATGGCTTTATACTTACTGATTTAATTTCTAAAAAAGGGGGCAAAGGCGATTCTTTATTATTAACTTCTGATAATATGTTAAGCAAGCTTTCTAATAGCAATCTTTTAGCTGTTTCGCTGTCAACAGAAATATTTGGAATAGGTATTAGAAAGAAAAACAACTACTTCTCTTTCAATGCCATGCTAAAAAGTGAGGACAATATTACTTTCTCAAAAGACTTAATGACTTTTATCTTCAAAGGAAATACTGCCTTTTTTGATAAGGATGCAAACATTAGCTTAAAAGTAAATTCCAATACTTATACTGAATATTCTTTTGGCTTTACACATCAAACCAAAAATGAAAAGTTGACTTATGGCACAAGGCTTAAACTGCTTTCAGGATTGTTTTGCATCAATAGCCAAAGAACCAATCTTGCCATAAATACCAACTCGAAAGATTATAGCATTCAAACAACTCCGGATATTTTGATAAATACTTCGCTTGTAGATACAGGAGACGTTTCGTTTAGCAATATTGGCAGCAATATGTTTGGGCCAAATAAAGGAGTAGGATTAGATTTAGGAGTTACTTATAAGCTAACTGATAAAATTTCCTTATCAGCAAGTGTAATTGACCTTGGATTTATTAAGTGGAAAGACAAAGTAGCGAATTATTATAGTAATCCTAATGGTAAAGGATTTGGTTTTGAAGGATTTGATCCAAAACAATTCTTTGGTTCAACCAACCCTCAAGATTATTTAAATAATTTAAGTGATAGCTTCAGACACACTATGTACCCATTGAAATCGAAAAACTCATTTAAAACTAGTTTGCCTACTAAAATATTTTTGGCGGCTAACTATAAAATAAATGGAACATTTAATGCGGGTGCATTGCTTTATGGAAAGATTGTAAATCAAAAACTATATTCAAGTATCGCTTTATCATTAAATGAAGCTATTGGTAAATGGTTGAATATTTCTGAAAGCTATAGCATGGCTAATAGAACACACAATTTTGGCTTAGGCTTTTCTATCAATGTAGCTCCTTTCCAAATTTATGCTGTGAGTGATAATATATTCTCTGTTTATAAAATGGAAAGCACCCACAATACCAATTTTCACATGGGGCTAAACTTATATTTTGGGAGAAAAAAAGAGTAGACTTCTTGTATATCTAAATAAATATTAAATCATTTAAATAAAGGTTTCGCAAAATGCGAAACCTTTATTTTTTCAATAATACCAATACTTCCTATATCCATTCTAATAGTATAATAACCTTGTATAGTTTATATTATTTAGAATTTACATCCGCATTTTTTGAAAACAATTTTAGATTAATCAATCTATCAGTTTATTTGCCAAAATATAATATTACAAAAATGAGATTATCAATTATTACACTTTCGTTAGCAATTGCATTTAGTTTCCAAGCTTCTGCTCAATCAATTAAATTATCAGCAGGAGCAACACTAGAGCTTAATCAAAACATAGATATGAATACCAAAAGCACCATGATGGGTACGGAAATAGAAGGAACAACCAATGCAAAAAATAAAGTACTTGCCAAAATAAAGTCTGTTAAGGACAGCGTTATGGTGGTTGTATTTACCATTAAAAGAATACAAGGTTCTATCAGTATGATGGGACAAAATCAACAATTTGACTCAGATGATTCATCCAACAAAAGCAATCCTGCTTATGAGGCTATAGCAGGCAATTTGAACAAGGAAGAAGAACATACTTTCGTAAATGGAATGCTAGTAAATGATTCAAAAAAAGCAAGCTCATCTAATGAGAATGCTGGAAATTTAATAGGTGGCTTTAGTGTTTCCAACACAGAATTTGCTTCTAAACTATTTTCACCTATAGAAGCTAAAGGCAAAGCAATTGGTTTTAAGTGGCCCAGCGAAGAAAAAACCGAGGATACAAGCAGCACATCTATTTCTATTTATTCTATCACAAAAGCAACAGATACTGAGTTAGAGATTACCCAAAACACTACTCAAAAAGCAAGAGGAACCATAAAAGCAATGGGAATGGAAGTAAAACAAAATACAACAAGCATTATTAGCAATGTATGTGTTTACTCTAAAACAACTGGCTTACTAAAAAAATGGGTTTCCAATAACTTAACTAATGGCACTGCTGAAATGATGGGAACAAATGTGCCTATCAACATGAAAATAACTAGTACTGCTACGGTGGAGTAATTATCTTTTATAAAACTTTAATAAAAAATTTGCACAGTCTAAAACCTTCATAGGGTTTCAAACCCTATGAAGGTTAATCATTGGCATTGTCGCACATGTACGACAGCTTAAATTGGCTTCATTGCCGTTGGCGTACTTGTACGACAGCTTAAATTGACTTCATTGACGTTGGCGTACATACTCGACAGCTTAAATTGGCTTCATTTGGGTTGGCGTACTAGTACGACAGCTTAAATTGACTTCATTGACGTTGGCGTACATGTTCGACAGTTCAAATTAGCTTCATTTGCTTTGGCAAACTTCCCCACTAGAACCTCTTTCTTATTCTTGTGCTTTAGCCAATTATCTTTTCTATTTTCTTAAATCAATTTCTTTTGAGTATTTTTCTAGATATTGCGAGCCTTAAATATAGTTTGCGAAGAAATGATAAAAAAACGGGTAATTTCCATTGATTTGAATACAGAAACACTGTCCAATACAGTTGAACATATTATAGATTTAGCAGCCGAGAGAACTTCCTCTTATGTTTGTGTATGTAATGTGCACATGCTGGTAGAAGCTTATAATGACAAATCATTTGCTGGTGTGGTAAATAATAGTGATATAGCAGTTGCCGATGGCATGCCGCTTTGTTGGTCGTTAAAATGGTTGCATGGCATACAAGCAGAAAGAATTGCAGGCAGGCATCTTATGCACGCCATAATGGAGAAAGCATCGGAAGAAAATACCAGTGTTTACTTTTATGGGAGTACGGATGAAGTGCTGAATAATTCTAAAATCTATATCAATTCCCATTATCCTAAACTTACTGTTGCAGGTGTTTATTCTCCCCCCTATCGTGCCCTTTCAAATGAAGAAGAAGAAAATGTGGTGAAAATGATTGCTGACTCAGGGGCAGGAATTGTGTTTGTGGCATTGGGATGCCCGAAGCAAGAAAAGTGGATTGCAAAAATGAGGGGTCGCATACCCGCTGTAATGCTAGGAATAGGCATAGCTTTAGAAGTATTGACTGGTCAGCAAAAAAGAACACCCGCTTGGATAGAAAAAGCAGGATTGGAATGGCTATTCCGCCTATTAAAAGAGCCCAAAAGATTGTTTAAACGCTACTTAATTACCAATAGTACTTTTATATTTTTAATAATAAAGGCATTGATATTAAAAACAAAAACAAATAAAGGATAAACGCTTTTCATCACCACATAGGCACATAGCCACATAGAAAATTATTCGAGTAGGGTACAATTGAATAAATAAAAAGATTCTTAAATAAGTAAATAATAATTGAATAGTTTATATACCTATGTGTCTATGTGACTATGTGGTGAACAGTAAGGTTCAAGGGCTATATTTGTCCACTTAATAAATTACTAGTATGCTTAATGTGGGGTTGTTTGGAGTAGGTCATTTAGGAAAATTTCATTTGAATAATTGGCTTGAAATGCCCGATATAAAAGTTGTAGGTTTTTTCGATCCCAACAATGACATTGCCAAAGAAGTAGTAGCCCAATACAATATTAAACGCTTTACAGACGAAAATAAATTAATTGACTCTTGTGACATTGTAGATGTAGTAGTGCCCACAAACAAACATTTTGAAGTGTGCATGAAAGCTTTACGAAAAGGCAAACATGTATTTGTAGAAAAACCGCTTGCCAATACCATCAGCGAAGCAGAAGATTTGGTAAACATGGCAAGAGAAGCCAATATAAAAATGCAAGTGGGGCATGTAGAGCGATTTAATCCGGCTTTTTTAGCACTAAAAAATAGCGATATAAAACCCATGTTTATTGAGGTGCATCGTTTATCTCAATTCAATCCTAGAGGAACAGAAGTAAGTGTTATTTTAGATTTAATGATTCATGATATTGATATTGTATTAAGTATTGTGAAAAGTAGTGTGAGAAATATTTATGCAAGTGGTGTTTCAGTAATGACAGATACGCCGGATATTGCCAATGTAAGAATAGAGTTTAATAATGGCTGTGTAGCCAATCTTACAAGTAGCAGAATTAGCATGAAAAAAATGCGGAAAATGCGCTTATTTCAAAAAGATGCTTACATAGCTGTTGATTTTTTAGAAAAGAAAACAGAAATAATCAAACTGAAAGAAGCGAAGGATTCAGAAGACGATACTTTTTTCTTTGATTTAGAAACACCCAATGGTACCAAAACCATTTCAGTATCCAATCCTAATGTTCCTGAAGTAAATGCCATCCGCTTAGAACTGGAATCTTTTGTGGATAGTATTATCAATAATAAAACTACGGTAGTAAGCGAAATTGATGGATTATTAGCCATGCAAGTGGCACACCAAATTATCGACAAAATAAATGCAGCCAATAGATTGGTAAAGTAAACCCCATGCTCAAACGCTTTGTAGATGTAGCAATTGCCATTGCTGCTTTAATAATATTGTCACCCATCATTATATTACTTTCAATAATCACTGCTTTCAGCACAGGAGGCAGAGTAATTTATTGTCAGGAAAGGATTGGCTATAAAGGCATCCCTTTTATCATGTATAAATTCGTAACCATGTATCCTGATGCCGAAAAAAATGGACCTGCACTTTGGATTCAAGGCGATACAAGGCAAACACCATGGGGCGTTTTTATGCGCAAACACCGTTTTGATGAATTGCCCCAACTATGGAATATTATAAAAGGAGATATCAGTTTTGTAGGCCCAACAAGGCCCGAAAGAAAATATTATATTGATCAATTAATTAAAATAGCACCAGCATATCAATCGCTTTTAAATAAAAAACCAGGCCTTGTTTCTCATGGAATAGTAGCTTATGGCTATGCATCATCAGTAGAGGAAATGGTAGAGAGAATGCAATATGATTTGCAATATATAAACGATACCAACCCTTTTAAAGATTTCAATATCATAATAAAAGCCTTTTGGAAAGTTATTTTAGCGAAGGGAAAGTGATGGGAGGGAATTAGGTTATAGGTTATAGGTTATAGGTTTGGGGTTTAACCCTTTTGAGGACTATTGAATAATATTTAAAGTGTAGTATCTCTAACAATTACCATTACTCAAATTCATTTTCTCAATTGTTTCTATATCTTCCAAAAGCTCATTTACGCCATAATTAACATTAATATTATTAGCCCCTAAAAGCAACTGAAAAGCGCTGTAATCTTTATTTGCCATTTTAGCTGCTATACCAAATGAAAGCCTTCCCTTTTCATATAACATTATAGCAATTTCTTCAAGCAATTCTTGCTCATTCATATTTGCAGATTGTAATAATTCGTTTTGAATAACTAGCATCTTAAATTATTTACAGTTAAAAGAAAATGAAATGTAAAAATAAATGCCTTCCTTAAAAAGTATTTGATGAAAATGAATCAATTGATTTCAATAAGTAATAATTGATATAGTTACTTTCTATGACCTGTAGTTTTCTTTTTTATTTTAGGAAGAGTTGCAGCCCATTCTAACCCACCTTTTAAATGATTTAAAAAGTCTGTATCAGTATAGCATGCATCAGTATGTCCTAATGCTGTTTGAAAAATGCGTCCCTTTTCGTAATTCCTACTCCAAGCAATTGGATGAACGCCCATCGTACCACCTGTGTAAGTACTTTCATCAACCGTTAAAAGCACATGTACACTATCAGAAACAGGAGCATTGTAGTTGTAAATTTCATCGAAGTGCGACCAAACTTTAGGAAGCAACTTTGTAGCAGGATGGGTGCTATCAATTACTATATAATTTGCTTGCTGTTGTTTTGGGTGGCTCTTGAATTTTGCACCAATTGCATTCATATACCAAGACCAGTTTTTTTCGCAATCAGTGCCAGTATGTATCGTTACTAAACCACCGCCTTGTTGTATATATTGTATAAAAACATTTTCTTGAAGGGTATCGAATATTTTACCTGTATTTAATACAAAAACAATGGCATTAAATGGCTTTAATTGTTTTAATGAGCTAAATGAAAGGGAATCTTCTGTGAAAGAAAGTTGCCAATTATTTTCAGAAGCCATTTTTGATAATGCAGCTGTGGCAGCAGGAATACTTTTGTGGTGAAAGCCATTTGTTTTGGTATAAACCAATAGTTTAATTGGCTGAGCTTTAATAAATGGGGAAGATAAAATTATTAAAAGTGCTAAGCAGTTGGCAAGGATGAACCTATTTTTCATAAAGCAATTAATTGTTAGTTAAACCGTCAAGACTTTTCTGAATACTTATTGTTTAAGAAATTAAATAGTAGGTTTTCAATAAGAAAGAATTAGAATCTATTCTTCATAGTGATTAGAAACCCATGTAGAAAATAAACAATTAGATTTTTCTTTTCAATTCCTTTATTTTGAGATAATAGTTAATTATCATTCCCAACATTATAAAAAATACTATTGGTTCAATAATGCAAAAAATCCAGATATTAATTTCTTCATAGGTAATTCCAAAGATATTCGCCCAATATTTTAGTAAATCTACACACCAATAAAATGCTCTATTCATAATTATATTTTTTTAATCTCAGTTATTGCAAAAAATTTAGAATCTTTTAAAATGAAGTCAAAAACAAATGGATTTTTTATATCATTTATTTTTTACAGGTTCAAATATCACTAAAAAAACTTATCAATAAAACATCTCTCCCTATTTTTATACCTTCTTTAGTTTCTTTATTAAAAAATTACTAGTGCGCTATATTTCTTTTAGACTTTTATTAGCTTGTTTTTTACTACTTCAATTACCAATATCCATCATTGCTCAATCAGTAAATAAAGTTCCCTATTGGCAGCAACAAACTGATTATACAATAGAAGTTCAGTTAGATGATATTTTGCATAGTCTAGATGGCACAGAAAAAATTATTTACACCAATAATTCCCCAGATACACTCCATTTTATTTGGTTTCATCTTTGGCCCAATGCCTATAAAAACGACCAAACAGCATTTAGCGAACAATTGCTTAGAAATGGCAGAACCGATTTTTATTTTAGTAAAGAAGAAAATAGGGGTTATATCAGCTATTTGTCTTTTAAAGTAAATGATTTGCCAGCAGATACTCAAGCACATCCAAAGAATATTGATATTATAAAATTGATATTGCCTCAACCCTTGCCTCCAAATAGTTCAGCTACAATTACAACCCCTTTTCATGTAAAATTGCCTTACAATTTTTCTCGAGGTGGGCATATTGGTTCTACTTATCAAATTGCTCAATGGTATCCTAAACCGGCAGTGTATGATAGCAAAGGTTGGCATCCTATGCCTTATTTAGATCAAGGAGAGTTTTATAGCGAATTTGGTAGTTACGATGTAAAAATTACCCTGCCTGAAAATTATATTGTTGCAGCATCAGGTCAGTTGCAAACAACAACAGAACTAAATAAATTACTTTACATTAGTAATACCAACTCTACTAAACAATCCAATTACTTAATTTACCAAAAAGCGCTTTTAAAAGCAAAAGGGAAGACAGGAGTAAAGTTTGAGAAATTAGCACCTAAATCAAGTGCATCAACTAAAACTTTACATTACACTATTGAAAATGCGCATGATTTTGCTTGGTTTGCGAGCAAACAATTTTTGGTTGAACATGATACCGTAAAACTTACCAATAAAGTAGTAGATGTATTTTCCTACTACCCACCATGGAATGAAATAAAATGGAAGTCATCTATTCAGTTTTCTAAAAATGGACTCAAGTTCTACGATACTCATGTTGGTAATTATCCTTACAAAACTGCAAGTGTAGTAAGTGGTTCAGAAACAATTGGTAGTGGAGGAATGGAATATCCTTCAATTACGTTAATCACAACGCAGCAAGGTGGTAAAGATTTAGATGAAACAATTGCACACGAATTAGGACATAATTGGTTTTATGGTGCATTGGCGAGTAACGAGCGCTATCATGCTTGGATGGATGAAGGCATGAATAGCTTTTATGAAAAAGAATATACCAAGAAGTATTATCCATCAAAAGGAAAAGAAAACTCAAATTTTGAATCTAACGTAGAACTTGGGCTGATAAAAAACCTAGAGAATATAGGAAAAGACCAAAGAATTGATTTGCCAAGCGATTCTTTTACATTTATTAATTATGGGCTTTTTGTATATTCAAAAACTGCTGAAAAAATGAATGAATTAAAGCTACAATTGGGTAATAATACCTTTGAATTGTCAATGAAAACCTATTATTCTCGTTGGCAATTTAAGCATCCTTACCCCGAAAATTTTAAACAATCAATTGAGGAATCTAGCGGAAAACAAATTGATAGCTTTTACAATTCTTTGTTTACAACTGCAAGTGAACGTCCGAGATTGCCTTCACCCAAAAAACAATTAAAATTTAATAGTTTTTACTCATTGCAAAAAACGAATCAATACAATCACATTTCTTTCGCTCCAATGATTGGTTACAATGCTTATGATAAATTAATGGTAGGCGGCTTAATTCACAACTATCAATTACCACTCAATAAATTCAACTTTTTGGCTATCCCACTCTTTGGTACAGGCACTAATACTTTGAATTATTTCACAAGAGCTTCCTATAGAATTCCGCTTAAAAAAGGTTGGTTAGAAAATGTAAGCTTTAGCAGTTCCATTAGCACATTCACATACAAAAAAGTGAATCTAATAGATTCGCCATTTGAACAATTCCATCTTAAATTTTTAAAAATTGATCCAGCAATTCGATTTAATATCCGTCCAAAATCACTTTTAAGTAGTCAGCATCAATTCATTCAACTAAAAGCTTTTTTTATTAATGAAGAGAATGTAAATTATCAATCTTATATCAAAGACTCTATAACCAGTTATAAAGCTTATAAAGACAAAGTGAAAAGTCAAATCTTTCAATTTAGATACCATCTAGAAGATAATAGGGTATTATATCCTTATGATATAGACTTAACAGTTGATGCAAATGAAAATTTCATTCGTGGAGGCTTTACATCCCATTATTTTTTCAACTACCCAGAGGGAAATAACCGTGGACTTAGCATAAGATTGTTTGCAGGGAAATTCATTCACCTAAATGGCAGAAAACAATATGACGATCAGAGATATTTCTTAAACATGACAGGACCAAGAGGTGAAAATGACTATACCTATAGTAATTATTTTGTTGGTCGTGGTGATTTTGAAGGTATTAATAGCCAACAACTCATGGAAAGAGATGGCTTTTTTAAAGTTGGAACGGAATTGCAGCAAGATGTGTCTACCGGACTTTCGGCTTCTACAGGCACTACAGATAAATGGCTAACTTCAATTAATTTGAGTGGTAATATTCCAAAAGCAATCAATCCGCTTGAAATACTCCCCATTAAATTACCCATTAAATTCTTTTTAGATATCGGAACTTATGCAGAAGCATGGAAACAAAGCAATACCTCCTCTCGTTTTTTGTATGATGCTGGTTTACAGCTATCATTGTTTAAGTCTATAGTTAATGTTTATGTACCAATTTTCTACAGTAAAGTATATAGAGATTATTACAAATCAATTTACCCTGATAAAAGTTTTTCAAAGAGCATTTCATTCAGTATAGATATTCAAAAAATAAAAATTAGCCAATTGGCAAAAGGAATTCAATTGTAAGAAAGAAGTAAAATTTGCTTTTAGAAAAAAAATTAGTTTTTGCTAAATGATTTTCAAATACAAAACGCTCATTAAATCATTAAGAAATTTGTTAATTACAGATGGGGTTATTTTTCAAAATATCAAGATAGTATAAGCCGTCATCGTTTTCGGAAAAATAAAGATGTAACAATGAGATTAACAGATTGCATGTATCATTACATTTGCGACTGTCTAAATAAAAATACTTAAATGACTTGGAAAGAAGTTTTTACCTCATCCGTAGGAAAAAAGTTGGTAATGAGTTTTACCGGAATATTTTTGATTTTGTTTTTAATTGTACATGTAAGCTTAAACGCGTGTATCTGGGCTAACGATGGTGGAGTAATGTTTAATCAAGGCGCTCATTTCATGGGTGCGAATGTTGTTCCAAGAATTTTAGAAATTGGATTATTTGTTGGTTTAGCCTTACATATTGTACAAGGACTTATGTTAGAGTTTTCAAACAGAAAAAAACGTGGAGTGCAATATGCTATAAACTATGGTAATAAAGGTAGTAAATGGTATAGCAGAAGTATGGGTTTATTAGGAACAATCATACTTCTTTTTTTAGTTATTCATTTAGCAGATTTCTGGTTTCCTAACAGAGCTCACCAAGGTTTTTTATTAGGAGAAGAAATTAATCTTTATGAAAAAATGAAGGAAGAATTTAGCGAACTATGGGTTGTAATAGTTTATGCGTTAGGTTGTATTTCTTTAGGTTATCATTTAGCTCATGGCTTTCAAAGTGCATTCAGAACTATTGGGGTTCACAATAAAAAATACAATCTGATGCTTACTTCATTAGGTTATGGTTTTTCTATTTTAGTATCTCTTGCCTTTTTGTTAATGCCAATAAGTTTTTACTTACATTGGATAGATTAAACAAATAAAACAATTCAATACATAATTTGTATCAATTGTCAATTAAATATTAATTCAAAATGACTAATACAGTGTTAAACGCAAAAATTCCTGCTGGTCCATTAGAAAATAAATGGGACGATTATAAAGGGCATTGTAAACTGGTAAATCCAGCTAATAAAAGAAAACTAGAAGTAATTGTAGTAGGAACTGGTTTAGCTGGAGCCTCAGCAGCAGCTACACTTGGCGAATTAGGATATAAAGTAAAAGCATTTTGCTTTCAAGATAGCCCACGTAGAGCACATTCAATTGCAGCACAAGGTGGAATAAATGCTGCAAAGAATTACCAAAACGACGGAGATAGTATTTTCCGTTTGTTTTATGATACCATTAAAGGGGGAGATTACAGAGCTAGGGAAGGAAACGTACATCGTTTAGCAGAAGTTAGTACGAACATTATTGATCAATGTGTTGCACAAGGTGTTCCTTTTGCTAGAGAATATGGCGGATTATTGAGTAATAGAAGTTTTGGTGGAACTCAAGTACAAAGAACTTTTTATGCTGCTGGACAAACAGGACAACAATTATTAATAGGTGCATACCAATCTTTGGAACGTCAAGTCGCTCTAGGAAATGTAAAAATGTATGCTCGTCATGAAATGCTCGACATTGTAAAGGTTGACGATAAAGCAAGAGGTATTATAGCGAGAAATTTAGTTTCAGGCGAATTAGAACGTCATTTTGGTCATGCAGTTTTATTGTGTACAGGTGGATATGGTAATGTATTCTATTTATCAACCAATGCGATGGGTAGCAACGTAACTGCTGCTTGGAAAGCACATAAAAAAGGAGCTGCTTTTGCTAATCCTTGCTTCACACAAATTCACCCAACTTGTATACCAGTTAGTGGTGACCATCAAAGTAAGCTAACACTAATGAGTGAAAGTTTGAGAAATGATGGAAGAATTTGGGTTCCTGCAAAACAAGGGGACACAAGAAAAGCTACTGATATTCCCGAAGAAGAAAGAGATTATTATTTAGAAAGAAGATACCCAGCATTTGGGAATTTAGTGCCAAGAGATGTTGCTAGTCGCGCTGCTAAAGAGCGTTGTGATGCAGGATATGGAGTGGGAACCAGCAAACAAGCAGTTTACTTAGATTATGCAGCGGCTATTGAAAGATATGGCAAAATCGAAGCCAGCAAACAAGGCGTAGAAAATATGCCAATGGCTGAAATTATTGCTCTCGGTAAGCAAGTTGTGAAGGAAAAATATGGTAATTTATTTGATATGTATCAAAAAATTACTGGCGAAAACCCTTATGAAGTGCCAATGAGAATTTATCCTGCTGTTCACTATACAATGGGTGGCTTGTGGGTTGATTACGAATTACAAACAAATATTCCCGGTGTTTATGCACTTGGTGAAGCTAATTTCAGTGACCATGGAGCTAATCGTTTAGGAGCGAGTGCATTAATGCAAGGATTGGCTGATGGCTATTTTGTAATTCCTTATACAATTGGAAATTACTTAGCTGATGAAATTTACAATAAACCAATTTCAATAGACCATCCTGCATTTGTTGAAGCTGAAAAAGCTGTAAGTGATAGAATTAATACCCTTAAAAATATCAATGGTAAACAAAGTGTTGAGAGTTTCCACAAACGTCTTGGCAAAATCATTTGGGACAAATGTGGTATGGCTCGTAATGAGGAAGGGTTAAAACAAGCAATTCAGGAAGTTCAAGCGCTGAAAAAAGAATTCTGGAGTGATGTAAAAATTCCTGGAGAAATCAAAGGAATGAATCCTGAATTAGACAAAGCCAATCGTGTGGCTGACTTTATTGAGTTAGGAGAATTAATGTGTATAGATGCGCTTAACAGAAATGAAAGTTGTGGAGGTCATTTTAGAGAAGAATACCAAACTCCTGAAGGAGAAGCTTTAAGAGATGACGCTAATTTTATGTATGTTGCAGCTTGGGAATATGCTGGAGAAAGCAATTGGAATTTACTCAAAGAACCTTTGGTTTATGATGTAATTAAACCAAGCCAAAGAAATTATAAATAGATTGTTTTGTTTTGGGGCAAAACGGTTTTGTCCTTGAATGTTTTTATAATAATTAATAACATCTCCTAACGGGGTAATTTGTTTTATGGAGCACAAAAATATTAATCTCACGCTCAGGGTTTGGCGTCAACAAAACACCAAATCATCTGGCTTATTTGAAACATATCAAGTGAAAAACATTTCTCAAGAAATGTCTTTTCTTGAGATGTTTGATGTATTAAACGAACAATTAGTTCAAGAAGATAAAGAACCTATAGCCTTCGACCACGATTGTAGAGAAGGTATTTGCGGAATGTGCTCAATGTATATAGATGGTAAACCACATGGACCGTGGCAAGCAAATACTACTTGTCAACTTCACATGAGAGCATTTAATGACGGTGATACTATTACAGTTGAACCATGGAGAGCAACTGCATTTCCTGTTATTAAAGATTTAATGGTTGACAGAAGTGCCTTTGATAGAATTATTCAAGCAGGTGGTTATATTAGTGTAAATACTGGAAATGCAGTAGATGGCAACTCATTACCTATAAACAAAAACGATGCTGATGCTGCTTTTGCTGCTGCAATGTGTATAGGTTGTGGAGCTTGTGTTGCTGCTTGTAAGAATAGTAGTGCAATGTTATTCTTAAGTGCTAAAGTTTCTCATTTGGCTCTTTTACCACAAGGAGATCCTGAACGTAATACTAGGGTAATAAATATGGTTGCTCAAATGGATAAGGAAGGTTTTGGAGCTTGTACTAACACTGGTGCATGTGAAGCAACTTGTCCTAAAGAAATTTCATTAACAAATATTGCTAGATTAAACGGAGAATACTTAACTGCAAGTTTTACTTCAACAATTTAAGTTAATCTAATTAAATAAAAAGCTACCAACTCTTTTTGAATTGGTAGCTTTTTTTATACCTTTTTTTTAAGGTTTTACTTGAATAACACAATTTCAAAATCTATCCCTTTGATTAAGGGGTTATATTTATCAAAATCAAAGTGCACATTTGCATTATTAGATACGTTTATACATTTCTCTGTCTTTAAAATTTATACACACCAACAATATTTAATTCTTTAATAGAGTTTTAATAGAAAATATTATTTCAAAAGTGAAAAGAAATCAATTCTACCTTATTTCCATAATATTATTTTCAATTTTATTTGGTTGCACAAGAGCTGTTGATTTAAATAACAATTCTACAAATAGTAATTCAACTGGTAGCAATAACGGTTATAGTGACCCATCAAAACCAACCTATACTCCCCCAAATAATACAGGAGATACAAGTACAAAAGGAAGCAACTCAAGTAGTTCTAGTAATGGTAAAATTGATTCAATAAGTATCACTGCAACTAGTTTAACCCCTTGTGCTACTTCAAATGAATTAATGTCTTTTACTTTCAATGGAACCAATATACCATCAAATGCAACTTATGAATGGTATTTTGGAGATGGGGAATCAACTCCTGCTGGACCATCGACTATTACACATACATACAAGAATGCTGGTACATATACTTTATTAGCAAAAGCTGATTCAGGAAATACAATACTAGCAACTTGTACAAAAAGTATTGTAATTAAAGGAGGAGTAGATGCCCCAATTGCAAACTTTACTACACAATTATTAAACGCTTCCACACTTGCAAACAATTTTGCATTTAACAGTACATCTACCATTTCAAGTGGTACCATAAAAACATATAGTTGGGATTTTGGCGATACTAAAACGGACAATACCAACAACAGTTATGTAACGCATATTTACGACTTACAAAATAGTGCACAAACTTATCCGGTAATTTTAAAAGTTACTGCAAATAATGGATGTAGCAATACAAAAACAGTAAATGTAAATGTACCAGCAAGTGGTTCAGTGTCAAATCCTACTACTAATACTGGTACTATAACTAGCACAAGCACCAGCCCTTGTTCTCCAAGTAGTGAAACTTTTACTTTTACTGGTTCTACTACTAATGTACCTACCAATGCTATTTATAATTGGGATTTTGGTGACAATCAAACAGGAAGTGGAAACCCTGTACAACACCAGTTTTCAACTTTAGGGACTTATGTAGTTAAGTTAACTGTTGCAACAGTTGGACCCCAAAAACTAAATTTAGTATATACTGCACAGCTTTCAGCTTCTGCTTTTGGACAAAATGTTACACCTGTCGCTTCAATGCAAGTTGTACCTATTGGTACAGTTGGAAATACCTTTGTTTTTACTTCTAAATCAACAATACAAAATGGATCAATAACAAATAATGTTTGGGATTTTGGAGATAACACTAGTTCTACATTAAATAGTACACCTAAAAGTTATCAACAGGATATTGTGCCTCAAACATTTACTATAAAGCTCACTTCTACTTCAAATGCAGGATGTAAAAACACGACACTTCAAAGTGTTACGATACCTGCTAAATAATAACAAGCTATATTACTATAAATCATGAATAGTTTTAATTTGGGAATAATAAATAATCGAACAAAATATTTCTTGTTCTTTATTCCATTAATGGTATTATTTACTTCATGCTATAAGCAAGTAGATACTGCAACAACTACTACAACTACAAATAACAATAATGGAAGTACTAGCACTGTAGCACCAAACATTCGCTTTTTCAATACCATGGATTATGGAAATGTATCTATATCACTAAATAATGGAAGTAGCACTTCTGTAGCTCAGTATTATCCAACTTCTTATAGAGAAGGAATAATAGGTACAAATAGTATTATAGTAAGTTTTGGTTCAAATAATGTTGTAAGCCAAAGCATTGATATGATAGGAGGAAAATATTACTCTTGCTTTGTTTATAGAGTAGGATATGATTGGAAAATATCTATTGTAAAAGATGATTTAACCCCTCCAACTACTGGTAGTTGTAAAGCAAGAGTTCTTGATTTCAGAACCCAAGCTTACTTTGATTATGTTGGACTTCGATTTTTTAGTCCAGGAAATTTAACGCTAGATTATGCTAATAGAAATTTTCTAGACCACTTAAGCTATGATACTTATGCTAGTTTTAAAAGTATTACAGCTGGTACTTATACAATTACAATTTTCACAAGCTCCGATAATGTATTTACTAAGACAGGCGTATTACTTGAGTCTGGTAAAATGTATACAGCCTTATTAATGACACCTGCTAGTTTATCACGCGCTGATGCATTAAAAAACATCAAGTTAGATTTAGAAACACATTAAGTTTCATTCTACTCTAAAGTACTCAAATATCTTTCCGCATCTAAAGCAGCCATACAGCCACTGCCAGCAGCGGTTACTGCTTGACGATAATGTTTGTCTTGCACATCTCCGGCTGCAAATACACCTTCTAAATTTGTTTTTGAAGTACCTGGGATAGTTTGGATATAGCCTGTTTCATCCATATCAATAAACCCTTTAAATATTTGACTATTAGGTTGGTGTCCTATTGCAACGAAGAAACCAGCAATAGCAATTTCCTGCGTAGAATTATCAACGGTATTTTTAATCCGTACTGCTTCTACCTTATGATTACCTAGAATTTCATCTGTTTCGCTATTCCAATAAATAACAATATTCTCAGTTTTAAGAACCCGGTCTTGCATTACTTTGCTAGCACGCATAGCTTCTCTTCTTACAATCATGTGTACCTTTGTACAAAGCTTAGACAAGTACAAAGCTTCTTCGGCAGCAGTATCTCCTGCACCAACTATAGCTACTTCTTTCCCTTTAAAAAAGAATCCATCACATACAGCACATGCGCTTACTCCAAATCCATTTAAGCGTTGCTCACTTTCAAGACCTAGCCATTTAGCTGATGCTCCAGTAGAAATAATAACTGCTTCAGCTTCTATCCATTTCTCTTCATCTATTTCGATTAAATATGGCTTCTTGCTAAAGTCAACTTTTGTAGCCATGCCATATCGAATGTCTGCGCCCATTCTTACAGCTTGTTTCTCAAAATGAATCATCATTTCAGGGCCTTGGATTCCATCTGGATAACCTGGGTAATTTTCAACTTCGGTAGTAATTGTTAATTGACCTCCTGGCTGAATGCCCTGATATAATACTGGTTTTACATTGGCTCTAGCTGCATAAATTGCTGCAGTATATCCCGCAGGACCACTTCCTATAATTAATAACTTTACTTTCTCTGTATTATTTTCTGTACTCATTGATTTTATATTTTACTTACTTAAATTCATACTTCTTTCCTTGTATAAAGTTCTAAAGTATGGGTCTCTAAGATCTTTAATAAAACGAATTGCTTCTCCAGTGCTTTTCATTTCTGGCCCTAGTTCTTTATTCACTCCAGGGAATTTATCAAAACTGAAAACTGGTTCTTTAATCGCATAACCTTCCAGCTTTTTTTCAATAGTAAAGTCTGTAAGTTTTGCTTCACCTAACATAACTTTAGTCGCAATGTTTAAATATGGAATTCCGTAAGCCTTTGCTATGAAAGGGGTAGTTCTTGATGCTCGTGGATTTGCTTCAATTACATATACTTTATCTTTCTTAATCGCAAACTGGATATTGATTAACCCCTTAATATTTAAAGCTCTGGCAATTTTTTCGCTATAAAACTCCATAGTAGTAATTACAAGTGGAGTTAAATTGAAAGCAGGCAAAACAGCATTGCTATCACCACTATGAATTCCCGCAGGTTCAATATGTTCCATTACGCCCATTACATGGAAGTTCTCACCATCAAAAATTGCATCAATCTCAGCTTCTTGGCATCTATCCAAAAAATGATCAATCAAAATTTTGTTATTAGGGATATGCTTTAATAAACTTACTACTGCATTCTCTACTTCTTCATCATTAATTACAATCCGCATTCTTTGTCCACCTAATACATAACTAGGACGAACCAAAACAGGATACCCTACTTTATTAGCAACATCAATTGCTTCTTCTGCAGTGTATGCCGTGCCATATTCTGGATAAGGAATATCTAAATCTTTCAATAAATCACTAAACCGCCCTCTATCTTCTGCAATATCCATACTATCGTAACTAGTACCGATAATTTTTATTCCTTTTTCATGAAGTCGTTTTGCCAATTTAAGAGCAGTTTGACCACCTAATTGAACTATAACACCTTCTGGATTTTCCAATTCTATTATCTCCCAAATATGTTCCCAAAAAACGGGTTCAAAATAGAGCTTGTCTGCCATATCAAAGTCAGTGGATACAGTTTCAGGATTACAGTTCACCATTATGGCTTCATAGTTACATTCTTTGATAGCCAATAATCCATGAACACAGCAATAGTCAAATTCAATACCTTGTCCAATTCTATTGGGACCACTACCTAAAACAATTATTTTCTTTCTTGTTGATGGGATTGATTCGTTGGAAATAAAATTATTATTCATTTTCTAAGATTGTCCTAAAGTAGTTGTGAAAATACTTTATTGATAATATTCAACTAATTGTTTCTACAAAAAAGCCCCAAACAATAAAAATATGTTTGGGGCTATTCCATTTTCTTTGTAAGAATTAAGCTTCTGTACTTTCCTCAGTAGTTGATTCATTTGATGACTCAACTGCTGGAGCTTCTTCTTGAACTGCAACCTCAGCTTCAACTTTCTTGTAAACTGGTTGATTACGACGTTCTTTTGATGCTTTCTTAGCTTCAGCTGCACGGCGTACCGTATCAGCTTCATGTTGAATGTGCCATTCTTGGAACTTCACCATTGCTGCGGCATCATCAAATAAGCCCAATTTCACTCCTCTCAACAAATGTTTTAAATACAAAACTCCTTTGAAAGAAAGGATTCTACGAACAGTATCAGTTGGTTGAGCACCTTTGTGCAACCACTCTAATGCTTTCTGACGATCTAACTGAATTGTTGCTGGAACAGTTAAAGGATTGTAAGTTCCAATTTTTTGGATGAATTTACCATCTCTTGGCGCACGGGAATCGGCTACTACTATAAAGTAAAAAGGCCTTTTCTTACTTCCGTGTCTTTGTAATCTTAATTTTGCTGCCATAGTTAAATAGAAATTTAGTGGCGTTAATAAATAGGGGTTAAAAATTTTTGTGGCTGCGAAAATAAACATCTACACGAAAACACCAAATAAAATATTAATATTCTTTACTTATTTTCAAAAATAAATTTTCAAAGAGTCATTTTATGCTTTTTTTGAGCTTCTCAAAGCTTTTTATGCAGAATTTCTGCCTGCATTGATTATTCCAAAGCTGCACCTCATGGCTAATTTTTCATAAGTAGATTTAATTGGTGCATTGGTAACAAGCCCTTCTTCCAATTTTCTCACTTTTGTTATAGCGTATTGTTGGATAGTAACCAATGGTAAAACAATTCTTTCCCTCATTTGAATAGACAGTTGATCTATTGGATAATCTTGCATTAATTCCGCATTGCCCGAAAGTTTCAAAATGTATTTCTTAGTAAGTTCAAATTCATTATGCACCATATTCCAAATTTCTCCATACACAGGATGATCTCTTAAAAAGGCTGTTAATGGAAAGAAACATTTTTGCATGGCCATTTCACAATTATCCAATAAGGTTTTGAAAAACAAAGAATGTTTGTATAAATGTTCTAATTCGTTCCATCCGCCCTCGGCTTCAATTTCTTTACAAGCCGAACCTACACCATAATATCCAGTTACATTTTGCTTTAATTGACTCCAAGCGCCCACAAAAGGAATTGCCCGCAAATCTTTCAAAGACAATTTAGCTGATGCACCTCTTTTGGCTGGTCTGCTGCCAATATTGGTTTGCGCATAGAATTTCAAAGCACTTGCATTGCTTAAATAATCTGCGAAATAGGGATGTTCTTTTAAATTTTTATAAGCAATAAAACTTTTCTCTGCAAGTGCATTAATTAATAATTCTTCCTCAGGAGATATTGTTTTTTCATCAGAAGAAAGCATTTGGTTAGACAATCCAGCATGAAGCAATTGCTCCATATTGTATTGTGCCGTATCGATAGTACCGAAATTACTACTAACAGTTTGCCCTTGAATGGTTAATTGAATCTCTTTGTTGGCAATATTGTTTCCCATAGAAGCATAGAATTGATGTGTTTTTCCGCCGCCTCTTGCTGGTGGACCACCTCTACCATCAAAGAAAACCACATCTATTCCATATTGCTTAGAAATAGTAGTTAGTTCCTCTTTAGCTTTATAAATGCTCCAGTTTGCCATTAAATAGCCACCATCTTTTGTGCCATCTGAAAAGCCTACCATGATGGTTTGCTGTCTATTTCTACTTATCAAATGCGTATTATAAGCAGGAAATTCATACAACTGTTTCATCACTTTAGCTGCATGTTGCAAATCATCGACAGTTTCAAATAGAGGAACAATATCTACGCTTAATTCGCTTACCTTCCACCCGCTCATTAAAAACAATCCAAACACTTCCATCACATTCAATGCACTAGCACATTGACTAATAATGTATCTATTGCATCCCGCAATACCATTCGTTTGTTGAATTTCTTTTATAGCTGCAATTACTGCTGGCGTATCATGATGCACCAAATCTGTAAAAATACTTTGCTCTACAAGTTCATGTATATTGGTAAGTGCTTCCATTTTCCCCAACTCATCCAATTCTTGGTAATTCTTAGGAAGAATGGTTGTTTTTTGTGCTACTATATCTAATACTTTCTGATGCACGCTGCTATCTTGGCGAATGTCTATCGAAGCAAAATGCAACCCAAACACTTCTACTTTTCCAATAAATGCCTCAATTAAATTGAGAAACAATCCATTGTGCTGGTAAATAATAATTTGTCTTATTTCTCTTAATACTCTTAAAATACTTTCTTTACTAATGATAGATTTATGTCCAGGAATAAATAGATGGTCATAAAGACTCTTTTCCAAATCATTCATTAATATATCTACCCCCTTAAAAGTCAATCTTTTCTTAAGCCTTCTTGCATCTAAATAATAACATTTAATAATCCCATTTCGCAATTCCTCAGCTACTTTTATGGTAGTTGCAGCATTTACAAAAGGATTCCCATCTCTATCTCCCCCCGGCCAAAAGCCCATTTTTATTACAGGATTGTTGGTACAAACGGTATCAGGATAACTGTTCTTTAGTTGATTGATAATTTTGCCCGTAGCTTGATAAAACACATTTTCCAAATACCACAAAAGGCTCATCGCTTCATCATAAGGCGTTGGTTTTTCTTGCTGAAAGAAAGGCGTTCTACCTAGCTGCTGCAAATAGGTATAAATCTGCACCTCATTGTTTTCATTGATTGCTTTGGTAATATCATGCATAATACCCAACACCGCTCCTCTATAAAACTGTGTGGGATGCGCAGTAAGCACCAATTGAATATTAAAATCTTTTAGTTTTTCCGCAAGTTCTTTTTGCCATTGGCGCTGTTCCACCATCATTTCTAGGTTTTTCATAGTGCCTTTGCCTGCCATATCATGCACACCCGTAAATGCCGCATCTTCCAACGCATCAAACAGCACCACTTGCCTTTCTATATATTGCACAAACCGAAACAGCAAATCGGCTTTTTCCTCTTCTTTTACAAAGGCTGTTTGCTTTGCAAAAAAATCTTCTATAATTTCCTCAGGACTATAGCCTTTTGTATAGCCTTCTTCACAATTAACCAATAGCAAAGAAACCAACACACCAGTTTTTTCAATTCGATGAAAGGGAAGCGAGCCAAAAAGGCTATTATACAATTGAAACTTGATTCCTACATTGTTTCTAAAAGCTTGAAGACCAAATGAACCTTGCATTATTTACTAATTGTGTTACTTTTTAAAAATATACTACCTACTCTTTAGAATGTATTGAAGGCTTCCGAACCAATAGGAAAACCCAATCTTTCCCATGTTTCCTTTCCTAAAACACCTCTAACTTCAAAATATAACACGCAATCGTTAAAAGGCTGAAAATAGTATAAAAATTCATTTCAGATAAAACTAAAAATTTAATGTGTATTATTTGATGTATTAATACAAAATGAAAAATGAATTTATCTATTGAAATTAAGCTTTTAATCTCAGCTTTATGTTTTGACTTTTAATGCTTCAAACGCATTTTCCAATGATGATTGACGAAAAAAAAATCGTTTATTTCTATTCCCACTAGCAATTCCAACAAATAAAAAAGCCATTCCAACTATGATACATTCATTAGTTGAAATGGCTTCTAAACTTATCTCTTAAAACCTATTACCTAAAACCTATAACTTAGTTATTGTTTTAATAATTGTTTTTTCATTTGCTTGTAGCTTTAAAATAAAATTACCTTTCGCAAGACCTAATTTATTTAAGCTAAGATTGATACTATTTAATCCTTCATTCAAATTATATATACTAGAATAAATGGTTCTACCAGCTAGGTCTGTAATAACAATAGTTGCATTTCCTGCTTTTTCAGTTGAAATATCCAAATGTGCAATATCTGTTACTGGATTTGGATATACATTGATATCTGTATTGCCATCATTCTTTATATAACGAATAGGACTGTATTTGCTTTTTCCATCAATATCTATCATTTTAAGGCGATAAAAATTGTTGCCTTTAAGCGGTGCAATATCAGCGTAGTTGTAGCTTTTATCTACATGACTACTACCTGCTGCTGCAATGCTACCAATTGCCTTAAATACTTCTCCATCGGCACTTCTTTCTACAGAGAAGCGAGATGTATTTATTTCTTCGCCAGTTGTCCAGCTTAACTTAACAGATTTACCTGCTTTTTGCGCATTGAAACTGATGAGTTTCAGCGGCAATCCTACCACTTCATTAATGGTAATATCATCTAACCCAATTGCATTTCCATAATTACTTACTCCTTCAAAACCAATTTGGATAGTTTTCCCAGCATAAGGAGTTAAATCTACACTGTCTTCTCTCCAATCTGGCAATGTAAATGTTGGATCAAATCTTTGGAATCCTGCAATTCTAGTCCAAGTAGCTCCTTTATCAGTAGATACATTAACATAAAGACTATCATCTGCAAAGTCGGTACTAGTATCATGACTCATGAAAAAATGAACATTGTATCCATTTCCTGCTGTTAAATCCAAACAATTAGAATATAAGTTCACACTTGTACCTGTAGAATTTGCACCACTGTAGCTATCGAATAAGAAAAATTTAGAGCCTCCATGTGCATAAAGAGAATCTGGCATACCAACGTTTCCATAAGCACTTGTAACTATGCGCCACAATTGTCTGGTGCCTTGACGAACTTTTACCCAAGAAAGAACGGGCAAGTTACTTTCTACATCTTCCGATAATGGATACCCATTCAATACTGGTGCAGTTGCTAGATTAAATTTAAGCGTATCATTTGTCTTGTCTTGATCGCCTGTAAAACTTACAATAGCTGTGAAACTGTTTGACCCAGTATTGGTTAAATCAATCCCACTAAAATAAACTGATTGTGTATCGCCTACTGCAATTGCACCTGTATTGCTTGCAGAAGTGGTATACGGGTTTGCACCTGAAACAGTTAAATTTACAGTAGCTTCTCCGGCACCAATAACAGTTTGTGTACCAGCGTTTTTAACAACAACTCCTACAGAAACCGGATTGCCATAGCAAGATACAATTGGAATACTATAAGTAGATAACCCTGCATTGGTTGCTACTGTATGCACAAACTGAATAGCTGGTCTAAAAGCAGAAGCAGTTAATTGAGACGAACCTGCCGCTGGGGCTACAGTACCATTGTATCTTCTCGTTGAAGTTACAGCATTACCTCCAGTTGTATTGCCAACTGAGGCATTGAATATGTTTCCTGAGTGCACTACATTGTCATTTCTGATAATAAGTACTTGCAAATTTCTTGTACCATTTCTTTTAAATGAAGTTGCTAAATCTACTCCTTTCCAGCCTGTTGAGCTTACATCATAAGTACCGTTAAACACCAATGTATAACCTGTAAGAGAATAAGTACTAGCAGCCAAGGTTGTAGTTGCGGCTGCAACTTCTTTTAAATAAATAGAGAAATTAGAAACACTTGGGCTAGCTCCAACTGTGTTTATACTAAAATCTATGTGATTAATAGCCGTTGCTGTAGTAATAAAATTAGTAGTGCCTATTTCACTTGCTAAAAAAATACTTTCACTTGCATGATAGTTACTACCTCCGAGAACAATATTTCCCGATGTGCCTGGATTTGACGTAATGGAAACTGTTTGTGCATTTGCATGAAACATTGAAATGATAGCGACTACAATCGTAGACAGAATCGCCCTAAAAACGTGTACATTTTTTTTCATAATTATTTTTTTTAATTGCTTGAGGAGTGCTAAATGTATAATATAATTTAAAAAATGTAGTAAAAAGATTACAAATGCTAGTTTATAGGACTGATTTAAACTAATATACCACATATTTTTTAACAACCACACAGGCACATAGTCACATAGAAAAACAGAATTTTAATTTTAAAAAAAATTTGATAGAACACAAAGAAAAACTTGCTTATACATTTATACATTTGTGTAAATGAGCCTTTATTTGGAGATAGAATATTCAGTTTTAACTAAATTTTATTCTAAGTTACAATATAACTAACCCAACATTTTTTATAAACCAAAAAGGGTTTCTTTTTTCTATTTATTTTAAATAAAAATACTAATCAATTTTTTCTATGTGTCTATATGCCTATGTGGTATTTAAAAACCTACATCAAAAACATAACAATTCCCAGTACTAATCCATTCTTACTTCCCAATTACCACTGAATGCGGTATCATTTTTCACATAAAGAAACAACATATCTGCGGCACCGAACTCAGCAAATGGTGTAAAATGCTCCGTATGTTCAGGAACAATAACACTTACTCCCACTTGATCGCCATCTTTAACATGCGTACCATAAAACTCCAATGGAAAATCACTTAAATTTTTAATAGTAAAAATGCTTCTATCATTTATACCTTTATCAATACACAATGTAGCACTCTTTGCAGCCGCTGCCCCTTTCTTTACAATACTCTTGCTACGATTTGCACCATAAAGCAAAGAAAAATCGAAATAAGAATTACATTTTTCATTATCAGGGTAAAAAGTATCTCCCACTTTAAACAATGCTTTCATCAAAGCAGTTTCTACAGGCTCACGGCTAACTACTACATCTGATGCCACTTGACTAACTTTCGATTTCTTTTTATTTTGAGCCGTGATGGCATCTGAAATTTGGGTTTCGAAAGTAGCAAACATGGTGGCAATGGCTGCTCCACCAACAATGCTATCTTTGTATTGATTGGTTTTTACTGAAATTCTATTGCTGATGGTTAAAATATTCCCCCTAGTAAGCTTGCTAAACTCAGTTAAACCGTTAGGGAAAAACTCTAAAAACTCTTTAGTTCCTTCGGGAAATGCAGCAGCAATTGCATTGAATTTTGCCCTTACTGCATCTGCAAATTTTCGTGTAATATCATCTAAGCTGCTAGTAGAACCTTTTCTTTCAGCTAGGCTAATATTTTTGGTTTCATAGTTACCAAAATACACCCCATAAGCTGCTTTTAAAGCATCAATTGTTGGCGTAAGAGCCCCATTTGGATTGTTTAAGCTTAAAGATTCGATTACAAATCGCACAAAAATTTGTAAACGGCTGTCGATGATTCTTGGAACATCAAAAAGGTTTGAAAAGAATTTGTCAAATGTTGAAACTTTCATTGTTTTTTATTTTAATATTAATTAATAAATACTTGTTATTCTTTTTTAAAATTTTATGAATGAATAATTTATTTTCATCTAATTAAAAAAATTTTCTACCATTAAAACCAATTCGTACTTCATAAACATAATGTTATAGACTATAAAATTAATTTGGATGTCATAAACGTAATGTTTTAGACTATAAAATCAATTTGGATGTCATAAACGTAATGTTTTAGACTATAAAATTAATTCGGATGTCATAAACATAATGTTTTAGACTATAAAATCAATTCGGATGTCATAAACGTAATGTTTTGGACTATAAAATTAATTCGGATGTCATAAACATAATGTTTTAGACTATAAAATTAATTTCAACAACAAACACAATTGGTTTATAGCCTTCCATCGATTCCTGATTTGCTTTTTTATTGAGAGATACACAAAGCATATTTATTTTTACAAAGAACTTTTTCTTACCTTTTATAATAATGAAAACCCTATTAAAATTGTTAGCCAATCCTTGAAAGCTATTGGAAACCATCAAGGACACTTAAGATTAGTAAAGAAGCTATTGGTAGTCACTCTAACTATCTCACATGTATTAGTGCGAATATATAGGATTTGACATAAATAAATAGTATTTGCTGAAATAATTTTTAAATACCTCCCGAAAACCCGATAAAATATCTTTTTATAATGCAAAAGGGGCTTTTGCTATAATGCAAAAACCCCTTTTTTAAAAGTAAATTGTAAATAAGCTTATTCGGTTACAAAAGTGCCATCAGCTTTTAAAGCTACTGATTGTTTCTTTGAGCCTTTCTTTAAATCAGCTTCATAGATTGAGCCAAGCTTAGCACTTTCTGTTTTATCTGCCTCCGTAATCGTCCAATCGGCATATTTGGCTTTCAAAGCTAGTGCTACTGCGGTGGGCAATTCTTCTTTTTTAATCATTTGTTCGGTTTCTAGCCATTTACCATCTTCAAAAAATACAGCAGATATTTTTATGCCGTTAAGAGAAAAATCTGCTTCCCACTCTTTTAAAGATTCTTTGCCCCAACTAATTTTAGTAGCAGTTGGAAATTTTTTGTCAAAAGCGTCTTTTACAACTTTAGGTGGATTCATTGCATAAGAACAACTACTAAATATGGCAATTGCCATAAACATCAAACCAAGTTTTTTCATTTTATTTAATTTAATTATGGAAAAATTACCACAACACAAATGTAATATGCTAGATTATAGAGAATATCACAAAATGTTGCTGTTTAATTTTTTACTATTTAATAACGAATTGTGATACTTAAAAAAAAGAAACTATTAATCAGGTGTTTATTTCCCAAGAACCAACACATGAAAGCTGCCTGCAACTGTTTTTGCGTGTTTGCCCCCTTCTTTTGCTTCCTGTAATGCTGTAGGTAAATAAAGCAACTGCGTTTTCTCATCAATGGCAATTGTGCGTGCACCTTTTTGGGTAGTTACATTGGTTACGGAATATTTATCAGCACTTTCTTGATGCACAATACTAATTGTTCCATCTTCTCCATTAGAAGTATAAATGTTTTGAGTAATTGGATCATAAACTGCCCCATCGCAACCGGCTCCAATAGCCAGTTTTTCTACGATTGTTCCATTTTCTGCGTTTACAATTACCCCCATTTTATTATCGCCACAGGCAGCAAAAAGTCTTTTCGATTTTTTTAAATAAACCAAACCAGTAGGCGCTTCGCCTGGTGCAATAGACCAATGAGCAATTACTTTATAGTTTACAGCGTCAATCGCTACGATTTCATTTTTATCTTCAAGGTTTACAAACACTTTTCCAGCATCATCGCTCACTGCGGTTTCTGGCGCACCACCCACATTTATAGTGGCTACTACTTTGTCTGTTTTGGGGTCAATAAAAGTTATATCCTTGCTTTTGCCATTAGAGATGATTATCTTTTTAGAAAATTCATCATAGAAAATAGCATCAGGCTTTTGCCCAGTTTTAATTGAATCGATAATTGACAAATCAATCAAGCTAAACACAGTAGCACTACTGCTTTTGCCATTGGTAGTGTATCCTTTTTTCAAAGAAGGAACAAAGGCAATCCCATGCACACCCATAGTTCTAGGAATGATGCCAATTGAATCGCCAGTAGTTTTATCAAGTACATTCACTTGATTACCATGCGAAACATATAAGCGATTGCTATTTGGCTCGATAGCCAAATAATCCCAACCACCATTACTAGCAATTTTAAATTCTTTTTTAATTTTTAAAGGGCTCTGTGCATTTGCACCAAAAGCAATCGAAGCGATACAAGCAGTAATAATTATTTTTTTCATATTGCACGAATGTATCTTTTGAAATAAGTGAAAATAAATTAATCTATAGAATTGGATTATTGGGGGATGAATAGATTTTTGGGATATTGGGTAAATATGAGGTATTGCTAATGCTTTGCTATTATTTTCTTTTAAAATATTTGCATATTTATGAACAATTGGAAAGTAGTTTTTACAAATCAAGCAGAAAATAGACAAAGTTTTATTTCCAATAAATTAAGCAATTGTAGCTGAAATAAAAATGATTTATTTTTTAGATTTCAATCTATAAATGTATTTTTGGTTTTTAATAAATATTCGAATTATGTTTAAAGAAGTTGTGATACCAAGCATACAAAATCCTTTTTACCAATTTCCCAAAGAAGCTTATGGAAAAAAGGTAATTGTAATGTTTGAGAATGAAGAAAAGGAAACAGTAAAATCTAGCAAGGATGTATTAAAAGAATCCGATTCTAATTCTGCTGAATTTACTTTGAAAAAAGAAGATGCAAATGACAATCGTACTTTCGAAGAGATATATAACAAAGCGGTAGCATTTATAAAAAACAACGGCATTAATTCAAAAGATATACCTCCATATACACGTGAATCGCTTTATGATGAATAGTTTTTTAGATTCCAACATTTGCATTTATGCTTTAGACCATAAAGACTTGAGAAAGCAGCTAATTGCTTTAGGTTTATTTAAACAATGCCCTGCAATTTCTTCACAAGTTTGTATTGAAGTTTATTTGGTTTTAAATAAAAAATTAAAATACACTCCATTTGAATGTGATAAGAACTTGGTTGCGATAATGGAAATGAGCGATTTCAAGAATATTACTGAGTCTATAATACTAAGTTCTATTAATTTACGTATAAAATATAAATTCTCGTTTTTAGACTCAATAATTATTGCTACTGCTTTAGAATCTAATTGCGAAATACTATATTCCGAAGATATGCATCACGGATTGGTAGTTGAAAATAAATTAACCATTATCAATCCATTTTTATAAGTCTATTAATCGATAGCAATCAAATCATTCATTAATTGATATAAAAAGAATACTCCGATTTTGCACATATTCTTTTCTTCTGTTATCTTCGCCCGATGGAAGAATTATTGCAGCAGATTGAACAATACAAAATAGAAATTGATGCTTTTGTAGCCACAACCGATGAAGCAGTAGAAACTTTTCGTATTCAATACTTAGGTAGCAAAGGGCTTGTAAAGAATGTAATGGGCGAAATGAGAAATGTGCCTGTAGAACATAAAAAAGCTTTTGGACAAATACTCAACGATTTTAAAATATTTGTAGAAACCAAATACAATACCCTAAAAGAAGCACTAGAACAAAAAGAACAAACTGCTGCTTTAGAATTCGATTGGAGTTTGCCTGCAAGTCCGGTTCCTTTAGGTTCAAGACATCCATTGACATTAGTAAGAGATCAAATTGTAAGCATATTTAAAACATTAGGCTTTGCTATTGCAGAAGGCCCAGAAATAGAAGATGATTGGCACAATTTCGGTTCCATGAATTTGCCTGAAGACCATCCTGCGAGAGATATGCAGGATACGTTTTACATCAATCAAAACCCTGCTTGGTTATTAAGAACCCACACAAGTAGCACGCAAGCACGTGTGATGGAATCGCAAAAGCCACCAATAAGGGTAATTTGTCCCGGGCGTGTTTATCGCAATGAAACCATCAGTGCAAGAGCGCATTGCTTTTTTCATCAGGTAGAAGGATTGTATATTGATGAAAATGTAAGTTTTGCCGATTTAAAACAAACGCTTTATTTTTTCGTACAAGAAATGTTTGGCAAAGATGTGAAAGTGCGTTTCCGTCCTTCTTATTTTCCATTTACTGAGCCAAGTGCAGAAATGGATATTAGTTGTTTAATCTGTGGTGGAGATGGTTGCAATGTATGCAAACACACAGGTTGGGTTGAAATATTGGGAAGTGGAATGGTGCATCCAAAAGTGTTGGAAAATTTTAATATAGATAGCAATAAATATACTGGCTTCGCATTTGGAATGGGGGTTGAAAGAATCTGTCAATTAAAGTACAGAGTAAATGATTTAAGATTGTATAGCCAAAATGATATTCGATTTTTAAAACAATTTACAGGGGTTGTATAGAGGATTTTAGCTTCATCACCATATAGGCATATAGACACATAGATTCTTTTTTAGAAGGAAAGATAGATAATTTAGAAAATATTAATACCAATGTATAAAGTCTTGATAAGATATGTTTCTTTTACTTCCTAGGCAAGTGGTAATTCAATTTGAAATGTAAATATGGATTCAATTCATATAAAACCATGTGTCTATGTGCCTATGTGGTGGACACCAATGTTTTATTTCAATCTAACATCTGTTACGAGCATTGAGTGGTCGCTAAGTGCTTCATCTATCATTTCAAATTGTTCTATTTCAAATTGTTTGTCAGCCAATACGTAATCTATTCTTAAAGTAGGCGCCAAAGCAAGATAAGTTTTTCCAATACCAAAGCTTTTGCTTAAAAAAGCATCTTGCAATTTATTTCCTTTAATGGTAAAATAGGTGTAACTATTGGGTACATCGTTAAAATCGCCGGTAATAATAGAAGGTATTTTTGATGATGACATCCATTCTTTTACAAGATTGGCTTGTGCTGCCCTTCTTTTAAAAGATGGTTTCATTTTATTGAAAATATTTTTTGATGCCAATAGAGCTTCTTCATCATTTTCTGCTACTTTATCTATATTGTCATAATCATTTTTCTTAAACTTAAATGATTGCAAATGGGTAGTATAGATACGAAAAGTGTCTTTGGCTTTGATTATATCAGAAAAGATAATACTCTCTCCTTTTGGGTATTTCAGTTTTCCCATGTTTACAATAGGAAATCGTGAAAAAATGATACATCCTGATGCGTATCCATTAGAAGAGGTATAGTCTTTTGAGAAATAGTAATAGGGATGGCTGATAGTAAACAAGCCAATATTATCTACTTGCGAATTTTTAATCTTGCTTTTTCCGTAAGAGTGATTGAATTCTTGGAGGCAAATGATATCTGGATTTTGTTTTAGAATCAACTCTAGAATTTCCTGTTTAATTATTTTTTTTCCAGATTGATTGCTATTTACCCCATTGAAGCTTCTAATATTCCAATCTACAATCCTAATAGTTTTCTCCGATTTATTGTCCTTAAAACTGTGTTGCAAATGATAGCCAAAAACCGCCTTTATTTGTTGAAAACCAAAAAACAGAACTATTAATGGCAATAAGGCCCATGAAGGTTTTGTAAGTAACCAAAATAAAAACAATAGCACTAGTAGCCCTATTATGTAAGGAACGGCAAGCCCAATAAAACCTATCCACCAAAAATTGGTAGGACTTAAAAAGGGTATTAAACAGGCCAATAGAAATATACAAGATGCCACTAGTGTGAGCACTAGCATAATCACTTTGAATATATTTTTTACAATGTTTTTTTTAGCCACGCAATAAAGCTATCATAAAATGGTGAAACTTATGGCTATCTAATTTCAAAGTCGGCAATGTTGGGATAATGGTCAGATGCATTGTGCACTCGAGGTGAGGAAAATTGTTTCAGTTTTATTTGGTCATTCATCAATACCACATCAATTCTAAGCATTTTACTAATGCCAGGATATGTTTCACTAAATCCTCTTCCATATTGCAAAAAAGCATCATCTAAGCCGCTTGCTATTGTTTGATATACATAGCTAGAGGGAACTGAATTCAAGTCGGCACAAAAAATATAAGGAATTTTGCTTTTGTTCAATTGCTCCTTTACTATACGCGCTTGGTAAACATGCACCGAATCGAAATACATTAGTTTTTCAATAAGAGACCCATTGAAAATTACAGCAGTGTCGTCTTGAACGAAACCATAATCTTGGTGTGAATCTTTTCCATACTTATGCAAAAACATAGAATGTAAGTGGGTATTATACACTCTAAATTGTTTGTTTTTATATTGAATTGTTGCATACATAATATGCTCTGGATTGTGCTTTTTTAAATAAGCCTCTCTCCCACTATCAACTATTGGAAACCTAGAAAAAATAACTGTCCCATATTTGCTAGGCCATACTTTATTTGAGTAATCATAATCGTTTGAAAAATACGCATAAGGATAATGAAGGCTATCTCTTATATATTTTGTGGTAGAATACACCACTTTGTTTTCTTCAAAATTTAAATAATCTTGAAAACATATTACATCGGCATTAAACAGTTGAATCTTGTTGAATATATTCCTCATAGGGCTAAGTTCTTTGTCATGAGCTTTCCAACAATCTACAAAGTCTTCCACATTCCAAGACATAATTCTGATGGTTTCCGCAGGCTTTTGAATGCTGAATTCCTTTCTAAAAAGATGTATTCCTATTGTAGAAAATATATTTTTATAACCAAGTAATGAGATAAATACTAAGAAGTAAGCGTATTTTCTATTTGCAAAAAAGTAAAATAAAATTAGCATTAGCATTCCAAAAAACAAGATGGGAAATACTAAAGCCAAGAAAGTAAATCCCCTGAAAGCCAACGGACTTATATAGCATGTTGCGCAGCTAAATAGATATATTAAAACATAAATACCAGAACAGATAAATAATAATCTATTAAAAAAAAGCTTCAAGGCTGAAATTGACATTTATACTGATTATAGTTCTTCTTTACTGGCTTTTTTAAGAAAAGTTTTTTCTTCATCAGTAAGCATGTGATACCCTTCTTGGTTTATTTTATCTAGAATATCATCTAATTTTTTCTGTGTAACATTAGGCGTTTTCTTAAAAGGTGGTTCTGAGGTTTTATAAAAAGATTTATCCCTTTGGTGTTTTAAGAAATTCTTTTTCTCTGGACTAAATAAATCATCTACCCAATTCATAAAAACAATCATCCAAGAACCCAAATCATTGCCTTTACTTAATTGTTTGATATACAAAAAGCCCATTCCTCCACCAGCTAAATGTGCAATGGCAATACTACCACTGGCACTAGCAATTGTTGCAAAATCTATTGCTACAAATAAAACAGTAAGCACCCAAAGAGGTATTCCTCCATTTATTAATGGAAAGATTCTATAATCGGGAGCAAGGGTTGTAGTTGCTACAGCAATAGCCATTACTGCTGCACTACCTCCTAACATTGGAGCAATTGTATCTAAATGGCGAGCATAAACAGCAAATAGGTTGTTTGATAAGAGAAAGAAAACAGCTCCAATAAAACCGCCGTATAAATAAATAGGAAAGAGCTTTGTATTACCTGTGAGATCTTGTAGGATATAACCAAATGCCCAAAGCCAAAGCAAACTACTTATAAGCCCCCAAACTTCTAAATGACTGAACATATATAGGACTACTACCCAGGGTCTAGAAGATAGTTTTTCTAATGATGCAGGCAAACTAAACCAATCTAGTATTTGATTTCCATATAAATCCATTGGAATTTCTGAAAAATGATACACAATTTTAATAAAATTGAGTATTACGAACACGGTTATATTTAAAATAACCAACCAAGTAAGTGCATTATTTTCTGCTCCTAATAAGGGTATTCTTTTTTGATAATCTTTATAACCCACAGTTTCTTATTTAATGTTTTATTCTATTAACTACTTTTTCTAAATAGCTTTATCAATTGCGAATGTATTAAATCCACTTTTGCATCCAACTCTTTGCCTCTTCATCTCTTTGCCTCAATAAGCCTCCTTGCCTCTGCTGCTAGTAGAACGTTTTCTTATTTGTTTTGTTCCAAGTAATCACAATCAATAATCCAACAATAGCACCACCAACATGCGCCCATCTTGCAATGTTGTCTCCTGCGCTATTGCGAATTGCAAAAAATAATTCATAAGCAAAATATCCTGCACCTGCCCATTTAGCTTTTACTGGAACAAACATGTAGAGATACAAATATGTATTAGGAAATAAATAAACAAATGCAGCCAATAACCCAAAAATTGCTCCACTAGCACCAATTGTGGGAGTATTCAACTTCAATCTATAATATTCAGAAATAACTTCTAATAATTTGGCGGTAGTTACATTGTCATTAGGATTGCTTTTTATATAGGTAACAAAATCACTAACTAAATTAATACCATGTTTATTGGTGAAACTGAGCAATGCGTCTACTTCACCTTTGGCATTCTCCGCGTGCATTGTAACCAATCGTAAATATTCTTGATCTAATTGGCCTACTTCATAATTAATGAAAAACAAGTGTAAAAAAGCCGCTCCTAAACCACATGCAAAATAAAATATCAAGAATCTTTGGGGGCCCCAAAGTTCTTCAAGTACTGCCCCAAACATCCAGAGAGCAAACATATTCCCAAGAATATGATAAAAATCTCCGTGCATAAACAAATGCGTTACCAATTGCCAAGGACGAAACAAGGGACTTTTCCAAGTATGGAGGGCAAACATGTCCTCTAAAGGATAATGAAAGTGATCTCCAAAAGTGTATTGTGCTGCAAAACACAATACATTTATTATCAATAGATTCTTTATAATCAAAGGCAATACTTCAAATCTGCCTGGCCTAAATTGATTCATATTTTATTTTTAGAGTAAATGCTATTTGTGTTCAATAAGTTGTATGTTATTGTTCTAACAATTTTTTTCTCAACTTCAATTGCACCACATTTTCTATATGGTGTGTATGCGGAAACATATCTACAGGCTGTATTTTAGTAACCACATATTTTTCATCTAATAATGCAAGATCTCTTGCTTGTGATGCAGGGTTGCAACTTACATAAACAATTACAGGCGCAGCTATTTCTAATAATTTCTTCACCAATGCTTCATGCATTCCAGCCCTTGGAGGGTCTGTAATTACCACATCGGGCTTTCCATATTCTTCGAAAAAAGCATCATTGCAAATCTTAATCACATCCCCTGTGAAAAACTGACTGTGTGCAATATTGTTTAATGCTGCATTTTCTTTTGCATCTTCAATTGCGGCATCAATTAATTCTACTCCAACAATTTTCTTGGCTTTATTGCTACAAAAAATACCAATACTTCCTGTGCCACAATACAAATCATATACTATTTGGCTGCCATCTAGCTCAGCGAAATCTCTTGTAATTTGGTATAGCTTTTCGGCTTGTTTGGTATTGGTTTGAAAAAAAGATTTCGAACTTATTTTATAACTAATGCCTTCTAATTTTTCAATGATATATCCTTTACCATGATACACCACTGGTTCTAAATCGAAAATACTGTCATTCCATTTTAGATTGATGGTGTATAAAAGGGTGGTTATTTCAGGATATTTCTCAATTAACAAGTCTAATAATTCCGATTGCAATTTGGGTTCTACTTTCCCAAAAACAATATTAATCATTATCTCACCTGTAGTGGCAATTCGAACCACCATATTGCGCAGCCAACCTTCGTGTTTGTTGATATCGTAGAAACTTCCGCCATTTTTCTTGGCAAAATCTACAATTTCTTTTCTGATAAGATTGGTTGGCTCTTTTTGAAGGTGACAAACATCTATTTCTACTACTTTATTAAACTGTCCTTTTGCGTGAAAGCCTGCTGCCCCAATTGAATTTTCTAAAGTTTCGGCTAATAACCCATCTTCCCTTAATTGTCTAAATTCCTCTTTGGGAATGTATCGACGCGTAGCAAATGTGTATTCAATTTTATTTCTATAATACTCAGTTTCATCTGCACCAATAATGGACATTATAGGAGGCATTTCTACTTTGCCAATACGACCTAAATTGTCAATTACCTGTTGTTGCTTTGCTACTAACTGATGGCTATAAGGAAGCATTTGCCATTGACAACCACCACAAACACCAAAATGGGTGCAGAAAGTAGCAACTCTATCTGAGGAATATTTTTTAAAGTTGAGCGGATAAGCTTCTGCCCAATCTTTTTTGTTTTTGGTCAACTGAATATCTACTACATCACCCGGTATAGTACTTTCTATAAAAATTACTTTCCCATCTACTCTAGCCAAACTTTTGCCTTCTGCTGCGTAGGCTTCAACTAAAATATTTTCTAAAATTAATGGCTGTTTATTTTTTCTCACGGCGGTAAAAATAACCGCATTCACATAGAAACATTGGTTTTAATTCCTTGTGGCAAACAAACGCAACATTTTTAACTCTTTTACTCATTCATTAAATATAAGAGCATTCGCAAAATGCAATAAAAACTATTACACGCTTCTTGCAACTTTAAACTTGGGCAAAAATGATAAAACTCATTTTACTTTTTTCCTATAGAAGGGCAAAGCGAGCTTGTTTGGTGCTTGTGTTTGGAAAAAGTAAACTCTAAAAATTAAAATTTCGCTAAGATTTTAAAATGAAGGAATATAATTAATGAAGGCAAGATGCTACATTTTCAAAAATGTGGTGGATTATTATCTAAGTGGTGTATTTAATCCACATTATTTTATTAAAATCTTTTGCTGCTTCATTAACTGCTTTTCCACTGTTTTTGAATATTTTTCAAATCCAATCAACCGAATAAGTATTTCTTTGTGAAGTAAGATTATTCATTTAGTTATTAATAAATAGAAGCATGGGGCAAAAGGAAACAGCAATTGCGCAACTAACAGAAGAAATAGCCGCACATTGGCCTAAAATAAATGCCATAGAAACTGCTATAAAAGAAGTAATTATTGGCCAACCAATTATGCTGAATAGATTGTTGATTGGTTTGCTAAGTGATGGACATATTTTACTAGAAGGTGTTCCCGGATTGGCAAAAACACTTACTATAAAATCGCTTGCCAAAGCCATTGATACGCCATTTAGCAGAATACAATTTACGCCAGATTTGTTGCCAGCAGATATTGTAGGCACCATGATATTTCATCAACAACAAAATGAATTTGTAGTAAGAAAAGGTCCTATTTTTTCCAATTTTGTGCTTGCCGATGAAATAAATCGCGCACCGGCCAAAGTGCAAAGTGCTTTGTTGGAAGCCATGCAGGAAAAGCAAGTAACGATTGGCGATCGTTCTTATCCTTTATCCAATCCTTTTTTGGTATTGGCTACTCAAAATCCTTTAGAACAAGAAGGTACTTACCCTTTGCCAGAGGCGCAAGCAGATAGATTTATGCTGAAAGTAGTGGTTGGCTATCCAGATAGAAATGAAGAGCAACTAATTATCCGTCAGCAAGTGCAAAGCCTAGAAATGCCTTCAATAAAGCCTGTTGCTACAACCAAAGACATTCTTGATGCAAGATGGCTGGTAAAAAGGATTTATATGGATGAAAAAATTGAGCAATATATTTTGGATATTATTTTCTCTACACGCTATCCACAGCAATATGGGCTACATCGCTATCAAAATATGATAACAAACGGTGGTTCGCCAAGAGCGAGCATTCATTTAGCCATGGCTGCAAAAGCATTGGCTTTTACGAATAAACGTGCGTATGTATTGCCTGATGACGTAAAAGCAATAGCAAAAGAAGTGCTTCGCCACAGAATAGGTTTGAGCTATGAAGCAGAAGCAGAAAGTGTTACTTCCGATATGATTATTCAAGAAATATTGCAAATAGTAAAAGTGCCTTAATCTTTTTTGAACTCTACCACATAGTCACATAGACACATAGTAAAAGGAATAGATAAAGTCTTAGTATCAATTCATATAGATTGTGAGATTAGATACTTTGTTGAGAAATTTTGATTATATATTTTATGAGTGTTCTATTCATCTAATTTAAAATCTATGTGTCTATGTGCCTATGTGGTGATAATTAATATTTGTTTTTCAAACCCAAATGAATGAATCTTTTTAGCAGATTATTTTTTCGAACAAATCAAAGCCCTGCTATCGAATCTATTGATAGTGATGCCACAATGGTTGGTAAGTTGGCTATAAAGAGCAAAAAACTGTCTAATCATTTATTTGCTGGAGAATATCATGCAGCATTTAAAGGAATGGGAATGGTATTTAAAGAGGTGAAGCAATATGCTGAAGGCGATGATATTCGATTTATAGATTGGAATGTAAGTGCAAGAATGGGCAGCTTTTACAGCAAAGTGTTTGAAGAAGAAAGGGCATTATCTATCTATATAATAATAGATATTAGTGCTAGTCATTTATTTGGGGGAAATAAACAAAGCAAGAAAGCACTCATTACTGAAATTGCTGGACTATTGGCGTTTAGTGCTGCTAGTAATAATGACAATGTTTCCATACTTTTTTGTAGCGATAAAGTGGAAAAATATATTCCGCCTAAAAAAGGGAAAGACCATGTATTGTATATGATTCGCTCATTGGCAACGTATCAACCTAAGGCTATCAAAACAGATTTAGGAAAAGCTTTTCACTTTTTAAATGGCATAAGTAAGCATAAAAGCATCGTATTTGTTTTGAGCGATTTTATAAATACCAATTATGAACAATCATTAAGAATTGCCAGTAAAAAACATGATGTAATAGGGATAAAAATATTTGACAAACTAGAAACTGCACTTCCTACAATAGGCGTAGTAAAATTGGCAGATATAGAAACAGGAAAAGAAATATGGCTAAATACAAATGATGCAGAAGTGAGAAATGAATGGCAGAATCAATATGAAACAATTGCCTCAAACACAAGGCAATATTTTAAAAAAGCAGGTGCTGCATTAGTAGAAATTGAGACAGGGGCAGATTATGTAGCCATTCTTCAAAACTTTATGAGGCGAAGGGTGAAATAGTGGTTAGTGGTTAGTGGTTAGTTATTAGTTGTTTTCCGATTGATAACTAAATTCATTTCTCAACCACAATGACTCTGAATTAGATAAAGCCCCAACGGGGCGGCAATATGTTAGCGATGGGTGTAGCCCATCGAAAATATGTTAGCGATTGGTGTAAAACATCGAAAAATATAATAGCGATTGGTGTAACCCATCGATAAAAAATGAAATTTTTTAAAGGAATAAATATTGAAAAACATTTTAAAAAATATTACAGATTTGAAGAGAAGCATTCCTAATTGTTTCTATTTAATTCAATGGACAAAAGCAACTGCTTTAATTGTAATATTCTTATTGTCAATACATCAATTATCTGCACAAAAAATATCTGCAACTATTAGTAGGGATAAAATAAGTATAGGGGAACAGTTTGAATTGAAATTAAAAGTAGAACCCACTTCAAATAATGCCTTATTAATTGACAAATGGTTTGCAATCCTTGATACATTCAATACATTTTTGGTTGTAAAAAGACAGCCAATAGATACCCTTCGTATTGCATCTACCCAAGGCTATCAACAGATAATTACACTTACTTCCTTCGATTCTGGTAGCCATGAATTGCTTGGATTCCCAATTGAATTCAAGAACCAATTAACCCTTAAAACAAAACCGCTTACCATTATAGTGAAGTCAGTAAACTTGAGTAATGTGCAAGATTATCACGACATAAAAGATATAATTGAAGAAGAGGAACCCGCAGCAACCAATTGGCAATTCATTGTGATTGTGGCATTGAGCATTTTAATTCTTTTGTGGATAATGAATATTATTATTAAAAAAATAAAAGGAAAGAGAAAGAATCCAATTGCAAAGCATGAAGTAAAAAGCATGAAAACTATTTTACAAGAATTAGATTCACTGGAAAGATTTATTGCAGATAAAAACTATCAATTGCTTTACACCGAGCTTTCTACTATTTGCAAAAACTATTTAGGTAATTATCTGCATTTTTCGCAAAGCAATACCACTGCAGAATTTCTGACAATTTTATCTAATCATTTTTCAGAAAACCACCCAATTTATCAGGAGTTTAAAGAGATGTTGCTACAAGCTGATGCTATTAAGTTTGCTAAATCAATTCCTACCGATACAACCTGCCATAGTTCTATAAAAATGGCAAAAGAACTCATCATAGCCTTAACCAATTATTTCAACAAACCTACAGCAGATGTTATATAATTGGTGGTTGGAAAACACTTTCGCTTACCCTTGGGTGTTTGCATTATTGCTAATATTACCATTACTTATTTACTGGAAAATTAAAAATGGGGACAAGCAATCAGCAAGTTTTAAAGTAAGTACTACACTTTATTTAAAACCAATTCTTAATTGGAGAATTACCTATAGAGGCATCCCATTTGTACTTAGGTGTTTGGCATTAACTGCATTAATTATTGCCATTGCGCGTCCACAAGAAAGATTTAACGAAGAACAAATTTCTGGAGAAGGGATAGATATTGTGCTTTGCTTTGATATAAGCGGAAGCATGACCGAGCAGGATTTTAAACCCAATCGTTTAGAAGCAGCAAAGGAAATTGCGACAGATTTTGTTCATCGTAGAACGGGGGATAGAATTGGAGTAGTCATTTTTAGCAGTCAAAGTTTCACGCTTTGTCCAATAACTGTTGACCATCAAACAGTGCTATCCCAAATAAATAGTATTCAAAATGGCTATTTAACAGAAGATGGAACTGCCATTGGAAGTGGATTGGCTACGAGTGTGGATAGATTAAAAGATAGTCCTTCAAAAACGAAAATCATTGTATTGTTAACTGATGGTGTGGATTTTGGGGGTATCATACCTCCTGATATTGCAGAACAATTGGCAAAAGAATACAATATTAAAGTGTATTGCATAGGCATTGGAACAAATAGTGAAATAGCAATTACTGATTCAGTTAGTAAAACTTCTCAAAAAAGAAAGCTCAGTTTTAATGAAAATTTGTTGCAACACATTAGTAGTCAAACGGGCGGACAATATTTTAATGCTACAGATAAACAAGCATTAAAAAACAGTTATGAAACAATAAACAAATTGGAGAAGAGTAAAATCGTTTCAACTAGTTATGCTCATTTTACTGAAAGCTTTTTGCCCTTTGTGTTTTTTGCATTAGTTTGTGTAATTATTGAATTTGTATTAACCTATACATTATTTGATAGATTTCCATAGTTTCTAAATAAAGTGGATGGTAATTAAATAACACATAATCAACATTATTCTTTTTAGACATAATTCTATTTCACCAATTAGATTTAAACATGTTGATTTCATTAATGCTTAATTCTACTATTTTCGATTGAATTAAATATTGTTTAGTTGGAGTTTATAAATCATTATCAAACATTGCAGGTATTGCCTAATGCATCAGCCGATGCTATAAAAAAGGCTTACCATAAGCTTGCATTAAAATACCATCCTGATATTGCTGGTGACAATGATACTGCCAATGCTAAATTTATAGAAATTAAAGCTGCTTATGATGTAATAGGAAACCCACAGAAAAGACAGGCTTATCATTACAAATACTTTTTCAAAGACTTTGATAAGACTAAAGAAGTTTTTGACCCCAATACACTTTTGCACCAAGCCAACCAATTAGCCCTTTTTGCAGAATCTATTGATCCGTTTAGAGTAGATTATGATAAACTGACTTATAGAATTCAGATTATTCTTCAAAAGAATTATTTACTGAATAATTATAAAAATGCTTCCACTATTCGAGAAGAAATGATTGTTCAAATTTTACGATGCACTAAGTTGTTGCCATACAAAACTCTCTTAGAAATTCACACCGAATTAATTGGAATAGCTGGCACAAATACTGAATTGGTTTTTAAAATAGAAGCATCAACTAATAAACAATATCAATTGCATCTATGGAATAAATACAAACTTTTAGCTTCTATTTTACTTGCAATTGCACTTTGTTTGATTATGTATTTTTCAGTAACGAAACAGTAAATAAAAAAAGGCTGACTCAAAATATTTATTGAGTCAGCCTTTTTTTGAAATAATATATTCAATTACAATGTTTTCAATACATCGTTCATGCTTCTTACTGCATCAGCGCTTTTATTGAAAGCTGCTTGTTCAGCATCATTTAATTTATAATCAACAATTTTTTCAACACCATTCTTACCAATTACAACTGGTACGCCTAAGCAAATATCAGATTGACCATATTCACCATCTAGTGCAACGCAACAAGCAAATAATTTCTTCTCATCACGAACAATTGCTTCAACCAATGCAGCACCAGCAGCACCTGGAGCATACCAAGCAGAAGTACCAATCAATTTTGTAAGAGTAGCACCACCAACCATTGTATCAGCTACTACTTTTTGTTGTGCTTCGTCTGATAAGAAATCAGAAACTGGAGCACTATTCCAAGTTGCATATCTAATTAAAGGAATCATTGTAGTATCACCATGACCACCAACAACAATTGCATTTAAGTCAGAAGGATTGCACTCTAAAGCCGCACTTAAATAGCATTTGAATCTTGCGCTATCTAAAATACCACCCATACCTATGATTTTATTCTTAGGTAAGCCAGTGCTTTGTAATGCCAAATAAGTCATAGTATCCATTGGATTAGAAATCACAATAATGATTGCTTCTGGAGAATACTTTAAAATGTTTTCACAAACACTTTTTACAATGTTTGCGTTTGTGCCAATCAACTCTTCACGAGTCATACCTGGTTTACGAGGTAAGCCAGATGTAATTACTACTACATCGCTATTAGCAGTTTTAGTGTAATCATTTGTGCTACCAACTATTTTGGTATCGAAGCCCAACAAAGCCATTGTTTGGGTCATGTCTAAAGCCTTTCCTTCAGCAAATCCTTCTCTAATATCTAGCAATACTAATTCAGTTGCTAACTCTTTACGTGCAATGTTATCAGCACATGTAGCTCCTACGGCTCCTGCACCTACTACGGTAACTTTCATACAAGAATGTTTTTATAAATAATTAATTTTTTAAAATCGCGCAAATGTAACTGCCAATTAATTTGAAGCACCCTTTTTATTTCTTTTTTTCTCTAATTCGTTTTCGACTGGCATTGATTCAATTAACTGAATTAATTCAGGCATTTTAATACCTTGTCTATATTCAGTTACAAAATCTTTTTTGGTGTTGTAAAGAGCAACAAAAGGAGTGAACTTAACATCGAAAAAAACAGGGATATAATATTTCACATCCCTACCCATTACCATATTTGGATATTTTTCTAAATTATATTTAGTAGCAAAGGCTCGAATAGAATCTATTGGATGAAAACTACAGAAAACGAAAAATGGTTTTTTCAAACTATCAAAATTCTTAATAATCTCTCGCATTTCATGCTGACAATGACCACAATCTGGACTAAAGTAAATAACAATGATTGGTCTGTTTGCTGGAATATTAGCATCTGAAAACCAAACACTGTCTTTATTCTTTGCAGAAAGCAACAACTTAAATTCTGGCAACTTTTTGGTTCTTAAATAGGCTGCATTAGAGTCTATTTTAGGTGCTTCTCCTTTAGCATTGAAAGTATACTTTCTTCCTTGACCAAAACAAGCTTGGTGTACTATTAATATTGATAAGATAAAAATGATTCTTTTCATGGGGATAAAAGTAGAATAAATGAAGAATACTTATTCCTAAATCCATTAAAGTTGAAATTAATCTGTAGAAAATGGATGCTTCATTTACTTATTTATAAATGAAATTTTATTTAAAACAACATCTATTTGTGGCTACAAAAGGATATTACAAATGTGGACTTTAATTAAGATAGTAGAATGGAAATGGTTTAAGAAAAAAGTTAATTGGATATTAATGCGGAGAGTAAGATACTTTAGCCTTTGAAAATATGCTTTACCTAGTGTTACCTAAATGCCCCTATAATGATTCAAAACTAATCGTTTATTTAAAAACTGGTTAAAATGATTAAAAATAGGTATCAAAAAAATTGCTACCTAAATTGCTACCTATCTCGACGAAAGTAATTATTCTTACGCACTATAATGATTCTAAAAGAATTATAAATGGGAACAGTAAGAATCGTTTTAAGAAAGGATAAGGCATTACTAAGTGGTATATGTCCAATTGAAGTTGTTTATCAGGTACATGGTAAACGTGAGTATTACAGAACAAGATACAAGTGTTATCCTCAATGTTGGGATGAGGATAGGCAACTAGCAGTATTTTTAAATAAAAGGGATGCAAAAAAAGTTAAGGCATGGATTAGCTCCAATGATATTCCTCTTGAAATGGAAATTATCGGGCTAAACAATAATCTAACAACTTTAAGGCAGAGGATTAAGCAAATTGAAAACAGATTTGAGGAGGATAAATTTTGCTACTCGTCTAGGGATGTAATTGATAAGCTAAAAGGTGAAAAAGCAAGCAAAACAAAGATTGACCCACCGTCCAACTTCTTATTTAATTTTATTGATAAGTACATTGCAGATCATTCCGCCACTCGTGAACGAGGAAGCCTATCTGTTTATAATGCCCTAAAAAACCATTTGCTCGCATTCCAAAAGGATAAAAACATTAAGGTAACGTTTCAAAGTATTGACTACGCTTTTTTTCAGGCCTTTCAAAACTTTTTAATCGAGAAGAGAGGGCTTAGCAATACAACAGTTGCAAAGCAGTTGAGTACTGCCAAGACTTTTATTGGCTACGCTAAAAATCAAGGTGTTGTAGTTTCTGAGCAGTATAGAAACTTTAAAATAAAAAAAGAAACTCTTGAAGTAATAAGCTTGACTAATGATGAATTTGAAAAATTATTCTACTTGGATTTATCTAACAAAAAAAAGTATGATAAGGTAAGGGATATTTTTTGCCTTGCCTGTACAACGGGTTTAAGGTATTCTGATTTGGCTCAACTAAAACATGAACATATAAAAGATGGTCAAATTGTTTTGACGGTAACAAAAACAAAGGAAAGGCTAGTTGTACCTTTAACACCCTATTCAATAAAAATTCTTAAAAAATATAAAGAGCAAATGAAGCCATTGCCTATGATAACCAACCAAAAAATGAATGATTACCTAAAAGGATTTACTAGGAAAGATAAAGATGGCAAAGTATACAAAGAAGTAGGCTTGTGCGAAATGGCGGGTATAGTAGAACCGATTGAAATAGTGCGTTTTAGAGGCACTAAACGAGAAGCCATTGTATATCCTAAGTACGAGTTAATCGGCGTGCATACAGGCCGAAAAACGTTTGTTACGCTTAGTTTAGAAAAAGGGATGAGTGCAGAGGAAGTGATGTCTATTTCTGGTCATAAAGACTACAAAAGCTTCAAGCGATATGTAAATGTTACAGAACAAAGAAAAAAGACTGTGATGCAAAAGGCATGGGGGATGTAAAAGCCAGACTAGTGTTTTAAGTAGTTTTATTGTTCGTGCTAATTTGTAAGAATCTTGTTTAGCAATTTAGGAGCCTCCAGCGTTTTTTTCGAGTTTGTACGAAAAAAAGTTTATCAAAATCTTCTGACGTTTACTGAGGGTTCGATTAGTTTGCTATACCAAATATTTAAACTTTGTTTTGAAATACAAATCACTCAGTTCTGTTTCTTCTTCTGCGCTTAGCATATTAAATAGTTTCTTTTTTAGGTTTAGGTATCTGATGGAAAAGTATCTGTGGAAGATAAAATGAAAGTTCTCTTTTTTTATTTTATCAAATGATTCTTTTGCTTCTTCTTGTTGTCCCAGCGCTTCCAAACAGATCGCATGTAACAAATCAAATGTTTCGTGGTATCCTGTTTCAAGCCAACCTGTAGGCTGCAAAGTATCTTCTTTTTTGGCTTCTTCAATTAACGTGAAGGCTTCTTCGAACATTTTAACAGTGATAAAATAATCAGCCATCATCCAGTGAAAAAAGGGGAAATGATGATTGCTTTCATCTGCATTTTTTTGTTGTTCTGCATAATCGAATGCTAGCTCTAAAAGCTCTTGGTTTTCGTATGTATTTCCAATGAGTAGCGTTCCAATTAGCCTTGCTTGTAAGAAAGGATGTAATTGAGGTAGGTTTTGCAGGTTGATTGATAAAGGAATTTTACCAATTTTATTACTAGAAAGATAATCAGCAAGAAATAGGATTGTATCAATAAATACTTTACCACCTACAGTATTCTTTCCTTTTTTATACTGAAGTAAAGCCCTTCTGTAAATGGGGTTGTTGAGGTGGTCTATAAAAACAAAACGCTCAAAAAAATATTCTTGGGCTACTCCGGAAGTAGATAAGAACGTTGAGTTTTGTTCTATTAATGCAAGATTGTCATACATCATTCTTGCCATATTCCTGCATACATAATGATAGTTTAAATCTTCCTCGTTACGTAATGGTATGTTGTAGTGGTTGAAAATGAAACTATCCGTTATACTCTTTTTAATTGTCAGGCTATCGCAAAATTCAGAAAAATGCCTAAAGCCACAAAATTTAGAAAGCGTGTTTAGTGTGCTTGTTGAAGGCTTGGTGGTAGAAGAAATAAAACCAAAAAATCTCCTTAGTGTTTGGAATGAAATGTAATCACCTGTTTGTTTTAGAACTTCAATAGAAAGTTGCTGGCATTGATTACCATATTTTATGGGTACACCATAAACTTGCTCTATTAGCGTTATCAGTTCTTTTTCTGGCATACTGTAAAAGTGAATGTTTTTTATATTCGTTTAATTGAAGTATAAATAATAGACAAAAATGGACAGGCGTAAATGCTATTAGTTTTGATTAATTAAAGGCTTACTCTATTGTGTTATGCTTCTAGAAAAAGCTAATTAATCGAGTATAGGCTTAAAATTGAGGTTATAAAAGATAATTAAGTAAAGGGCAATAAATAAAGTAATGTATGTATGACAAATTCTGCTGCCCTAAATGCGGCGATAAGATGTTTAATAGGGTTGACTGGGAAACCCATATTGATGAGACGGGAGTTTTGAAACAAAAAGCATTCTTGCGATTTACTTGTTGCGAAAGCTATAATGAATCAAAAGTGGCATTAGAAGATGATTTCGATTGGGAAGAGTGGGCAATGTTTGAGGACTTTAAAAACAAGGTAAAAAGTGCTTTCTGGCGAGACTTTGGCGATAGCTTGGATGACAGAGATTGATTTTTAATTTTTGTAGATAAGACTTTCAACGATCTCTCCAATAACTTCTTTCATTAGCATAGGTGTTAGTTACAACATCAAACGTATTAAATTGGACAAAAATGGACAGTTTGCAATGTAATACTTGCTTGTAAATTTGATATTTGTTGTTTTCACTATTTCATATTTAATAAACTTTTAGATGACTTTAGTTTTCTTCAGTATAATAATGACGCTGATTGTTGGGATAATTTCACTGTTTTTAAATCGGGGTTATGAAGTATTGCGAAACAAAAAGTACAAAATAGGAGATATAAAACATATTGGTAGCTTTAAATCTACAAGTTCTGATTTGAGGTATGTTTTGTTGATTAGCAACTTAATTTTATTGCCTGTATTTTTACTAGTTTCCATAGTTATTTTTCATAATGTAATTGTTGCTTCAACCATATTTATACTTGTTGCATCATTCATGAATCGGTCTATGTATAAAAGTCAAAAAAAAACTATTGAGTTCTATAAATCCCAGCAACTACCATTGTGCGTATCTCTTTTAAAAGACAGAATTACAATTGAACGGTTAGGAGTTGATGCAAATACAATGGAGACAATTTTTTATTCAGACATTAACTATATAATTTTTTGGAATGAGGTGGATACAGAGACCTCTAGTAAGGCAGTTGTATATAAATCCTTTTCGGTGCAGTTTTTCAATTCGGATAATAACAATTTTAGTACACTAGATTTATTGCAGTTCACAAAAAGAAATAAGCTTGAAAAAGCACTCTTAAAAAATTGTAAGCTTCTAGAAGAAACAGTTTAATAACTATTAATAAATTTTACAATGGCATACTATTATTCAAAAAATGGGGAACAATTTGGTCCACTACCAGTTGAGGCACTGTTAAAAGTAATTGATGAAAATACTTTGGTATGGAATGACGACGGTTCTATGCAAGAGTGGCAAACCGCTAATAAAGTATCAGAGATTAATATTCTTCTTAATAAGAAAAGTATACCTATAGAGGAACCCACACAAGAGACTTTTGTTTCACATAGAGCAATAGTAGCGATTGACAAAAAAAGGATTTTTGAAGAATATATCAATAAAAAACTATTAGCAGGTTTTGTAATCTCAAAAAAGGATGAAGAGAATTTTCTAGTCGAATTAGAACTAGAAAATGGTGTGATAGACAATACTAACAGCTTTCGTACAAATAAATACTTAAAGAGATTATTGATTACTGCAATTATAGGACTCATACTAACTGCTTTTTACTGGTATCGGATATATCCATCACTTATTGATGATTATGCATACGAAGATTACAACAATCTTGGTCGTAAAGTTCCATGGTATTTAGATGGTCACGAAAACTGGATTTTCACTGTTGCAATCCCATTGGCAATTAACGTTTACTTATGGCTGAAAGATTATAAGGCTTTTTCAAAATTGCCTAAAGAATATAAAACACTAAAATTAAGAACCGTTATTGATAATAGTGGTAAAGTTTTAGAAAATACACTTAATAAATAAAGAAGGAAAGGTCATGGAAAGGATTGGAAATTTAAGCTATGATGATTTTTCTAAGTTGCTACCACAAAATGGAAAGGTGAAACTTTATAGGAGAAAAGTGGATGCTTCTGAAAGCAATAAAAGTGAATTACGCGAGTACAACAAAAATAAAGTAAAGGATTTAAATAAAACAAGTGCTAGACCTACTAAAATGGTTTGTTACAAGAATAATGATACGGGTTTTATTGTTTCTGTAAAAGTCTCTAAAAAATCGACTTGTTTTTTTAGTACCGACAGAGTATAATATTTTAATAATTTAAAAAACTTAAATGAGCTACTACTATCAATTAAATGGAGAAAAGTATGGTCCTTTACCACTAGAAGACCTTGTTAGAATAATTAGTTTGGATGACTTTGTTTGTGTATCAGATTCAGAAGAGTGGATAAAGGCACGTGATATACCCGAGGTTTTTGCAAAGTTCAATGAACATAACGCACCCAAGAAGGTTACACCACCACCATTGCCTACAACGCCACAAGTTAGTAAAGTGCCGCCACCTATTCCAAAAGCAACAGTTAATCCTGTTGAGAGTACTTTTCAAGCGCCACCTCCTGCTCGAAGCTACGTAGAACCTAAGCAGAAAAGTGATATAAATAATCAATCGATAAAGCCAAAAAAGAAGTCCTTTTTAGTGCCAGCTATTGTAATAGTATTATTATTTATAGTAATAATTATGTTCTTTGGGAGATCAAGCAGTAGTAGCAATAATACTTCCAATGATGTAGAAAGGCAAGAGATAAAAGGTGAAGGTGAAAAGTCAAACTCAACAACAAATGTTGAAGATTCATATATAATATGTCCTCATTGTCAAGGTACCAAGATTGATTACATCGATTGTGATTGTCAGTACGATAAGTATGGTGATGAAAAACCAAGTGGAGGATACAGGAAAGAGCAAGAAGTTCATAACATTCCAATGTATGATATTCCTGTAAAATCTGAAGTATTAAAAACTTGTTATAAATGTAATGGTAGTGGTAAATTCAAAATTACCTGCGAAGTTTGTAGTGGACTAGGTAGAGTGAAAGAGCATGAAAGCAAACCAGAGAAACAAATAGAAAGAAAAGGATTGTAAAATCATGCTATGGCTTAGCTTTATATAATCGACAAATGCTCTTTATTAAATCCAAAATAGTTTTTACTTAATGTGCAGCTAAATTGTGGGTGTGGCTGCACTTTTTTTTTACAATTCTTGTACTGATGAATTATGTTGTACTTGGGTAATCCCTAAGTGTCATACCATCATCCAATAACCATGAACCTTAAAGAGGTCCTATAGTAGACCCTTTAGCTAAAAATACTTAATTTTAAAATTCAAGTTAGTGATAGGGTTTCTAAATACTTCACCCATTTTTAAAAGAGGGTTGGCTTATAAAAGTCAGCCCTTTTTTGTGGCATTGCTTGTACTACTTTGTTTTCATTTGAAAAATTCAGACCATTACTCTTAGTTGTTCTGATCCTCCAAATTATTGTTTTTCCCGAATTAGTAAAAAATAGTCTTGTAAAAGTTGGCGTACTATGGGTATGCTAGATCTATAATCACTAAAGATAAAATTATGTTCAGCAACCCCTACGAAATGCTAACTAAGCAATTACAGGAAATTAGTGAAAGGTTAGATTATATATCTACCATACCCCCGCCAATAGGCGTCGAGATTATAACCCAAGTTGAGTTGTGTAAGCGTTTAGGGTTGTCAAAGCCAACGGTAATACGTTGGGCTAAAAAGGGTAAGATTCCATCCCTTAGAATTGGAAAATCAATACGTTACAATTGGTACTCGGTTATAGAGGCCCTAGAAAAACAAAGAGATAAACAATAAAAAATTACAATTATGAAAAAAAAAAGAAAATAATTACCCAGAACCTACTTTAGAAGAAATGTACTGTGATGGGGATGATGATTATAAGCCTGTTCCAAAATCACCCCTTGATGAATTCTATGATAATTTAGATTCTGATTTAGATGAGGAATTCGGGAAGAAATTTGAATTCGATATTAATTCAATTCAAAAAACTGAAACCGAGGTTGTCGAAGAAATAATTAAGTCAATGTATGTAAGCCCTGATGAGGTTTCTAAAGATGAAGATGCTATTTTAAAGATTAAGTCTGAAAATGGGTATTCAGTAACATCTACCTTGGGTAACATACTTACGATTGTAGGCAAGCCAAAAAGCAGAAAGACTATCTTTTTGTCCTTGTTAATATCAAGCCTAATCAAAGGGAATCGTAATAATGATACTTTTAAAGTGCAAGTTCCTGAAAGCAAAAGAAAGATACTCGTATTTGACACAGAGCAGTCTAAATCCTATGCAAGACAAACCTATTCTAGAGTTAGTGGCATAGTTAACGGTGAGGACATTAGCAATATTCTTGTTTTCTCTCTTAGGGAGTACTCACCAAGTGAACGATTAAACTATATAGAAAAAATAATAAATTTTTACATTGATGCGTACTTAATAATAATCGATGGAATTCGTGACTTGACTACTGACATTAATAATGCGGTAGAAGCCACAACTCTAACTTCTAAGCTAATGAAGTGGTCTGCTGAAAAAAATCTCCATATAATCAATGTAATACATCAAAATAAGATAGACAATAATGCTAGGGGGCATCTTGGAACCGAGGTCGTTAATAAAAGTGAAAGCGTTATAACTGTTTTAAAAAAGGATGATAAAATCAGTATAGTTAGACCAACTAGTTTGAGAGACGTCGACTTTAAACCTTTTGCCTTTGGTGTAGATGAACAAGGAGTGCCATATTTAATCGACAATTGGAACGAAGAAAGCAAAAAAGAGGCTAAAAAGCGACTTGAGCCTGAAAATTTTGATTTATCTATCCATACTGATGTATTAAAAGAAGTGTTTAACGATGGGATAGTAAATGGCTATCGAGAACTAATTTATCTTTTGAAGAAAGCATGGGCTAGCCATGGCAATAGTTTTGGAGAAACTAGGCTTAGGTCTTTTGTATTGTACTATGTAAATAGTAAATTAGTCAATAAGCTAGGTGGTAGTAAGTCTAGTAAATACAGTTTAGTTTAAATATATTGTTATGTTATTTCTCTTATTTGTATATAAGAGAATAACACTATTAAAACATTATTTTTCTTTCAATTTAAAATATTAAAATATGATGCTATTTGATTTAGAAAGCTCTCTTGATACGAGTGCTAATAGATATGATTGCCCTGAGTGTGGCAAAAAAACGTTGACTAAATACGTTTATAATTGTTCAAAAAAGTATGTAGGGGATGAATTTGGCAAATGCGATAGAGGTGATTATTGCGGCTATCATTCAATGCCTAGTTATAATTTTTATTACAATGATACAGAGGTAATTAAAAAAGAGCTACATGGTGTTAATGGTAATTATATGGATGTAGACAATCTTGAAACGATGCTTGCTAAGCCCTTGAGATTTACACACACTATTCCTGAACAGTATTTAGTTGATTCTATGTGCAATATAGAAAGGTCTAATTTTGCAAAATTTTTGATTTCTCACCTTAATGATGGTGCAATTAAATTGTTGGAAGAATACTTTGTCGGCCTATCAGAGGAAGAGGATTCAACTTGTAATATTTTTTGGAAGATAGACAATAACCTTATTATAAGAGCAGGAATTATTAGTCATTTTAAAGAAGATGGAAGTAGAGGTAAAATCATTTGTTACCCTCACTTATATCAGCCATATCATGAAGAGTATAATTATTTAACCTGTTTTTTTGGAGCTCACTTAATTAATTTTTATCCTGAAAAGGCAATTGCTTTAGTGCAAGATGAGATGGTGGCAATTGTATGTAGTCATTTTTGGCCTGAGTATAATTGGTTGGCTACAGGGATTATTAAAGATTTACATTGGAGAGAGTATGAGGTTTATAATGTATTGGCAAATAAGAACGTGACTATGTTTTCAGATTATGATTTGCCTGTCTTACGTAGATCAACGATGAAAATGGCTGATTGGAAGGAGATGGCAGAGTACATTGAAACAAATATTCCTTGTAGTGTAAAAGTAAAATACTTAGTAAGAGATAAATTTAACACACTTGATGAAGAACGTCAGAAAATACTCTACTTTTTACTAAAATGGGACAAGTCTAAAGATAATAGATGGTTGCATAATTGAGGCATCAGGGGCGGGCGGTCCATACTTTCTTGTATAGAAACACACATAGACATCAGGCTTACATTCAAGGTAAAATGAGTGCTTTATAATAGCGCGTACGCGTGTTAAACAGTTTGGTAAGTTTGTAAAAGGATTACAGCTATGTTGTTGGGGGTATAAGGACTAATCTCGGTACTATTTTTATTAATTGGTATGTACCTGTAATTAAATGGCCTACTTGCAAGTATTACCTTGTAAGTGGGCCTTTTTTATGAATAAAACTACTAAATTGCTACCTTTTTTGCTACCTATTTAAAAAAGAAAACCCTAGAAAGCATGCCTATATTGCGTTCTAGGGTTTTATCAGCGGAGAGTAAGAGATTCGAACTCTTGATACAGTTTCCCATATACACACTTTCCAGGCGTGCTCCTTCAACCACTCGGACAACTCTCCATTTCCACACTGTTTTTATTAGAGCGGGCGGCAAATATAGGGGTGGTATTTGTTTAATATTTATAATTTGCTTTTCAAAATTATCCTCGTAACAACTTACTCAAAATATGCTGCATACCTATAACCTATATTCGTGGCGTTTATGAAAGCAAAAACTTTAAAAAAAGATAAGGTAAACATCATCACACTAGGTTGCAGTAAAAATCTAGTAGATAGTGAAGTATTGAGTGGTCAATTGGCAGCAAATACCATAGATGTAGTACATGAAAATAAGAAATTAGATCATAATATAGTTGTAGTAAATACTTGTGGGTTTATTGATAAAGCCAAAGAAGAAAGCATCAATACGATACTAGATCAGCTTGAACTTAAAAGAAGAGGAAAGCTTGATAAAGTATACGTAACAGGCTGCCTTAGTGAAAGATATAGAGCAGATTTAAGTTCCGAAATGCCCGATGTAGATGCTTGGTTTGGCACAATGGAATTGCCATTATTACTAAAGAAATTTGAAGCTGACTATAAAACCGAATTAGTGGGTGAGCGCCTACTTAGTACCCCACAGCATTATGCCTATTTAAAGATTAGTGAGGGTTGCAATAGAACCTGCTCTTTTTGTGCAATTCCATTAATGAGAGGGCAACATGTAAGCAAAACCATCGAGGCAATTATTGCTGAAGCTGAAGGTTTGGTAAAGAAGGGCGTGAAAGAAATAATGCTCATTGCACAAGAACTTACTTACTACGGATTAGACATTTATAAAAAGCGGTCATTACACATTTTATTAGATAAACTTGCTGATGTGAAAGGATTGGAATGGATAAGATTGCATTATGCCTATCCTAGCAAGTTTCCTTTAGAAGTATTAGATGTAATGCGGGAGCGCAGCAATATTTGTAAATACTTAGATATGCCATTGCAACATGCTAGTAACAACATGCTGCTTGCAATGAAACGTCAAATAACTCGTGAAGAAATGGGCGAGCTTATAAAAGAGATTCGCCTTCGAGTGCCAGGTATTTGCATTAGAACAACTTTAATAGTTGGTTTTCCTGGAGAAACCGAAGATGATATTGCAGAATTGACGGATTTCCTAATGGAACACAAATTTGACAGGGTAGGTACATTTACTTATAGCCATGAAGAAAATACATCTGCTTACGCTCTTGAAGACATTATTTCAGATGAAGAAAAAGAAAGAAGGGCTCAAGAAATAATGGAAGTGCAGCAGGAAATTTCTTTAGAAAAAAATCAAGAAAAAGTAGGGAAAGTATTTAAGGTAATTATTGATAAGAAAGAAGCCGGTAGATACCTTGGCCGCACAGAGTTTGACAGTGTAGAAGTGGATAATGAAGTAATAGTTAGTAGTAAAAAGAAATTAACTATTGGCGATTTTGTGATGGTAAAAATTACCAAAGCTTTTGACTATGATTTGGAAGGGGTGCTAGAAGAGGAAGCCTAAATTGATATGCTCACAACACAAGCACATTTTCACATATGACTAAAAGTATTCATGTAAAATGCTAATTCAAATCTTTGTCTCAATATGTGAAACTTCATTTATTCAATAGTTTTTAAGCGATTCTAAGAGTTCTATCTCATCCTTTTCAACATTAAATTTATTTTTTATCATTTAACTATGTGTCTATATGCCTATGTGGTGAGTAATCGCCCTAATTTTTATTAGCACATTTAGATGAATATTCTTAAAATGGTAAATACGAACAAAATTGCTACCATTACTTTGTTGGCTTATTTTTAAACTTTATGAATAAAGTAGCAGATAATTTGTTTCCACCAAAAGAGAATTTACAAGCTGTGCATATCCCCTACCGCTCTACAGGATTTTTTTCTAAGTTGGTGGTAGATTATCTAGAAAATGCTGCATCGCTACAACCCTTTTACCAATATGAAAACAACTTAGATGGCATTCGCCAAAGCATAGAAGCTAGAAAAAAAGTTGCAACAAATAGAACATTACTGATAGAAGTATTGCAACAACAATTTGCTGGCATTGCACTTTCTGAAAAGCAACAAGCACATTTAAATGCACTAGCAAATCCTAATTGTTTTACCATCACTACAGCGCACCAACCCAATATTTTCACTGGTCCATTATATTTAATATATAAGATTGTTCATGCCATAAAAATGGCAGATGAATTGAAAAAAACATTGCCTGAATATGACTTTGTGCCTATTTATTATATGGGTAGTGAGGATGCTGACTTAGATGAATTGGGCTATATACAATTGCAGGGCAAAAAGCTCTCATGGCAAACAAACCAAACAGGTGCTGTTGGCAGGATGAAAGTGGACAAAGCATTGCTCCTATTAATTACAGAAATAGCTGGACAAATAGGTATTCATCCTTTTGGAAATGAATTGATAGCCATTTTTAAAGAAGCCTATCAATTGGGAAGAAGTATTCAAGAAGCTACTTTGTTATTGGTAAATAGTTTGTTCGCAAGCGAGGGCTTATTGGTAATTATACCCGATAGTGCCCGATTAAAAAATAGCTTCGCTCCTATCATTAAAAAAGAACTAGTAGAGCAATTTTCTTTTAAAGCGGTTTCGAAAACTATTACTGAATTAAAAAAAGAATACAAAGTACAAGCTGCTGGCAGAACGCTCAATTTGTTTTATTTAATAGATGACAAAAGAGAAAGAATTGTTTTTGAAAACAACTTGTTCTCTGTAGAAAGCCTTTCACTTAGCTGGACGCTGGAAACAATACTTGCAGAACTTTCTTCCAACCCTGAAAGGTTTAGTCCTAATGTAATTCTACGTGGATTATTTCAGGAAACCATTTTGCCTAACATAGCTTTTATAGGCGGTGGTGGTGAATTGGCTTATTGGCTAGAATTAAAAGAAGTATTTGCAGAAGCTAATGTGCCTTATCCTTTATTGGTTTTAAGAAATTCCTTTTTATTGGTTGATGAACACCAAAAAAGAAAACTTCAAAAACATGTTTTTAATATAGTAGATTATTTTCTACCAGAGTTAGAATTGGTCAATAAGTATGTAGTAAATCAATCCCAAAATCAATTGACATTATCTGAGGAGATTATCGAATTTAAAAACCTGTATGCCCAAATTCATAACAAAGCATCTGTAATTGACCAAAGCTTAAAAGCCCATGTAGCATTTTTAGAAACCAATACGCTTAAAAAAATTGCTACACTAGAAAAGAAACTGTTGCGAGCTGAAAAACGAAAGTTTACTGATGCAACAAATCAACTTATCAGTTTAAAACAATCATTATTCCCCAATAACAATCTGCAAGAAAGGGAAGAAAATTTTTCAACTCTTTATGCTACACATGGAAAAGATTGGCTTAAAACCATTTACCAACATTCTCTTTGGAATGAGCAGTTGTTTACTGTGTTGATATAGCCCCCAATCCCCTAAATGGGAGATGTGCATTGAGGCAAGAATGACTAGTTACGAATTGATTACTTTCTTTTAGCGACAAATCTTAACCCAGATTATTCAATAGAAATTTTATTACAAACTTAAAACGCTGTATAGCAAAGAGTTTGAGCAATTATAAATGGTATTTACAATTTTTTAGTCGCTGTTTGTTTCAAAAAGATACAGTGTCAGATTAAAAGTGTTTAGAATTATAAAAATGACCATTCGCATCTATTTTATTTGCTTGAAAGTGACAGCAAAAGCTATTAAAGTCTTTAGAAATAACGCGAGGGTCACTAGAAAATGGTCGGGAGGCTGCCTCCCGACCATTTTCTAGTGACCCCTGACTATTTTTTAGTGACCCCCGACCATTTTCGAGTGACCCTCGAGCATTTTTTAGTGACCCTCGAGCATTTTTTAGTGACCCTTGACCATTTTTTGGGGACTCTCGACCATTTTTTGGTGACCCTCGACCATTTTCGAGTGACCCTTGACCATTTTTGAGTGACCCTCGACCATTTTTAGTGCCCCTCAAACTTAAACATGATTAAATCAAACACTTTTTACCACTTTTCATTAAAAAGCACCCAAATCTTTACGCCTTTTCCCCTTTTTCTTAGAAAATTATCTCCTTGACTTTACTTCATTCTTTTAAAAACACTTCATTTTATATAACCAAAAGCAAGTATCAATCCATGAAATTAAGCCTTTGTAGGCGGTTTTTGCACTTAAAAAAGCATTTAATTCACATAAAAACAATACTTATCCACAGGTAATCCACATTATATTTCCGTTTTTAGCTTAATAAATGCATGAAAACCAATATGGCATTGCATTTCATCATATTTTAAAATGTGGATAAATAGAAAAGCCTCAAAATGCCTCTATTTGTGTAAAAAAGTGTTCTTTTGTGTGAAATTGTGTAGACATTTTACATCAAATTAGACAGGATGAACAAGTTTCATGGAGAATTCGAGGCAACAATAGATGGGAAGGGTCGCTTCCTGTTGCCTAGTGCTCTAAAAAAACAGTTATCCGAAGGCGAAAATAGGTTTATGCTTTCACGTGGATTTGAGAAATGTATTACACTTTATCCAATGGATACTTGGGATAAAGAAATGGAGCGCTTTAATTCTTTAAATCAGTTTGACCCTAAAGTGAGACAGTTTACACGTCAATTTTTAGGTGGTGCTACAGAAATAGAATTGGATACTGCGGGAAGAATGCTATTGCCTGCTTCATTTAAAGAATATGCCTCTATTGAAAAAGATGTAGTGATTTCAGCCGTATTAGACAAGTTTGAAATTTGGGATGCCCCAACTTACAAAAAGATGTACAAAGAAATGTCGCCAGAAGAGTATAGCATATTAGCTAAAGAAGTAATGGTGCAACCATAAACATAAAAAAATGATTGGCTTAGAATAAGATAATGGAGCAAACTAAAATTGATATTAACATTAAATCTGTAACAGACTATCATGTGCCTGTGCTTTTTCAGGAAGTGATAGATGGGCTTGCCATAAGCCCAACAGGTATTTATGTTGATTGCACTTTTGGTGGTGGTGGCCATAGCAAGGGCATTTTAGATAAACTAGGTGCAACTGGAAAATTGATAGCATTTGATCAAGATGATGAAGTGAAAAATAATATTGTTGAAGACAGTCGCTTACTTTTTATCCCACAAAATTTTAAACACATTCAGCGTTTTCTCCGATTGCACAAAATACCCAAAGTAGATGGCGTGCTTGCAGATTTGGGCGTAAGTAGTCACCAGTTTGATGAAGGAGAAAGGGGGTTCTCTACCCGATTTGATGGCCCACTTGATATGCGAATGGATCAAAAGCAATCCATTTCCGCTGCTGACATTATTGATAGCTATTCAGAATCAAAGCTTCATGAGATTTTTGAACAATATGGTGAAGTATCAAATGCTAAAACATTGGCAAAGCATATAGTAAATGCTAGGCAACTAATGAAAGCTAAAACCATTTTTCAGTTTAAATCTATGATAAGCCCTGTAGTGAAAGGCAATCCTAATAAATATTTTGCTCAAGTGTTTCAAGCATTGCGCATAGAAGTAAATGGAGAAATGGAAGCTTTAAAAGAGATGCTTTTGCAACTAAACGACATCGTAAAAGTAGGTGGAAGGGTAGCAATTATCACATTCCATTCATTGGAAGATAGGTTGGTGAAAATCTTTTTTAAAACGAATGGATTTGAAGCTACTCAAGATGAAAACCCTTTTGTACAAACGGAAAAATTGACTTATTGGAATGTACTAAATAAAAAGCCAATAACTGCTAGTGAGCATGAGTTGAAAGCAAATAATAGAAGTAGAAGTGCGAAATTGAGAATTGCAGAAAGAGTATAAATGAATGAAAGATTGGTTTTAAATCATGAAAATGGGTTATGGCTGAACAACTAAACGGAAAAAACAAGGGATGGGAAAGACTAAGTAAGTTCAAGGAAATATCTGAACTGCTTTCGAGTGGGTATTGGATTATGAATAACCTTAATTATTTCTTGTTTTTGGCATTACTCACTGTGGTATATATAGCTAATGGACACATGGCTGATAAAACCATTAGAAATATTAATAAAACACAAACAGAAATAAAGCAATTAAAGTATGAGTATAAGACGATAAAGAGTGAAGCAATGTTCAAAGGCGAAGAAACAGAAGTAGCGAAGGAAGTAGCCAAATATGGTTTGAATATAAATAACGAAGTGCCTACTAGGCTTCAACCTTAATCTTTAAAAGAATAAGAATAAACATAAATGGAAGTAAAAAAAGACATACTGTGGCGGGTTTACTTAAGTTATATACTTATAGTAATCGTATGCCTTGTTGTTTTTGCAAGAACCGTTTATATACAACAGTTTCAGGGAGATAGATGGAGAAAAATGAGTGATAGTCTTCATTTACGGGTAGAAGAAATTGACCCTGAAAGGGGAACTATTTATAGTGAAGATGGCAAAATGTTGAGTACGAGTATTCCTCAATTTGATATTTATATAGACTTTTCTGCACCTGGGCTTCGAGATAAAAGTGGAAAGCTTTTCAGAGCCAATATTGATAGTTTGTGTTATTGCTTATCTACACTTTTTGGCAATGAGGAAAGTTATTATAAAAGCGAATTGGTAACCGGGTATCAAAAAAAATTAAAGGGTTATTTATTAAAGAGTAATGTTTCCTACAGAGACTATCAAACATTGATGCAATTTCCTTTGGTAAGACTGGGCAGATTTAAAAGTGGTTTTGTTGCCCATGAAACCGATGTGCGATTAAATCCTTATGGATTATGGGCTTATAGAACTATTGGACTAGATAGAGCAAAAGACAATCAGTTAAGAAAAATAGGATTAGAACAAACTTATGATTCAGTTTTAAAAGGCATCAGTGGAAAAAGACCCGTAAGGTATATTGCTGGCGGAGTAAGTATGCCAATTGGTGAATTTGAAGTAGAGCCAGAAAACGGAAAAGATATTGTAACCACACTAGATGTTTTTATTCAAGAGGTAACTGAAACAGCATTATTGAGAATGATGCAAAAAAATGAAGCAGAAAGTGGTTGCGCCATAGTGATGGAAACCAAATCTGGTAAAATAAAAGCAATTGCCAACCTAGGAAAAGTTGAAAGAATTGATACTGCTACTGGTTTGAAAAAACCATCTTATGCAGAGAATTTCAATTATGCGCTAACACCCGCTGAGCCTGGCTCAACATTTAAGTTGGCAACAATGATGAGTTTGTTGGAAGATAAAAAAATCACCTTAGATAGCCCAGTGAATTTGAATAAAGGCAAATGGGTTGTAAATGGAGATACTGTTTTTGACTCTGAAGAACATGGAAGAACATTGGTTACAGCAAAACAAGCATTTGAACTTAGTAGCAATGTTGGCATGGCAAAACTGGTTTATTCAGGCTATAAAAAATCACCTGAAAGGTTTACAAATCATTTGCACGAACTACATCTTGATACAACTACAGGTATAGATATTACTGGAGAAAGAAATTCAGTGATATACAAACCGGGTAATAAATCTTGGAGCTTTAATACGCTTTTGTGGATGTCTTTCGGGTATCATTTAACTATGACACCACTACAAACCATTACATTTTATAATGCAATAGCAAATAAAGGCAAAATGATGCGCCCCTATTTATTAAATGCCGTAAAAGATGAGGGGGATGTTTTGCAAGAAAGATCTCCGCAAGTAGCTATAGATAGAATTTGCAGTGAATCAACAGTAAATCAATTGCAGAAATGCCTAGAAGGGGTTTGTTCACAAGGAACTGCTGCCAAATTATTTGAAAAATCTTTATACAAAGTGGCAGGGAAAACAGGTACTGCACTAGTAGCTAATGGCGCAAAAGGGTATAGGGAACGAAGATATCAAAGCTCATTTGTAGGATATTTTCCAGCAGAAGATCCTGAGTACACTTGTATAGTGGTAATCAAAAACAGGCTTCAAGCACCAGTATTCTATGGTGCTGCTGTTGCTGGACCTGTGTTTAAAGAAATTGCAGATAGATTGTATATCCGAAATATTCGGAAAAAAAATTATGCTACTACATTGATTAAAGCAGCAGATAGTAGCTTATTAAATTATGTGGGATTGAAGTATGATATTAAACAAATTCTAGGCTTTTCCAAAATTCCTTTTATTGAAAGTAGCAATGCAAGCGATGAAATAGTTACCGTAACAGGCTCAAAAGGAGGAGCTTCATTTTCTACTAGAAAACTATCAAATAATAGAATGCCTCAACTAAAAGGAATGGGATTAAAAGATGCCGTTATAGTTGCTGAGGGTTTAGGACTAAAAGTAAATGTGAAAGGAAAAGGTAAGGTTTTAGAGCAATCAATAAGCGAAGGAGCAATAGTTGCTCATGGTCAAGTATTAAATGTTCAATTAAATTAAATGCAGTTACTCCAAGATATATTATACAAAGTGAGACTGATGCAAATTATTGGGAATACCAATATTCAGGTATCAGCCATTGCACTAGATAGTAGAAAAGTGATTGATGAGAGCGTTTTTGTTGCCATAAATGGTGTAGAAAGCGATGGACATAAATTCATTGATAAAGCCATTGAAAAAGGAGCAGTCGCTATTGTTTGTGAAACACTGCCAGAAGTGCTCAATGGTCATATTGTATATGTTCAAGTGAAAGACTCAAGTGAAGCAGTTGCTTTGATGGCAGCACAATTTTATGGCGAGCTTTCTACCAAAATGAAAATAGTAGGTGTAACAGGCACAAATGGTAAAACAACCATTGCTACCATGTTATACAAGTTGTTTACACATTTAGGATATACCTGTGGTCTTGTAAGTACAATCAATAATTTAGTTGGAAATGAGATTATTCCTTCTACACATACTACCCCAGATGCTATCAGTTTAAATGAGCTTTTCCAGAAAATGTATGATAAAGGTTGTACACATGTTTTTATGGAGTGTAGCAGTCATGCTATTGATCAAAAAAGGATAGTAGGAATAAATTTTACTGGGGCGTTGTTTAGCAACATTACTCACGACCATTTAGATTATCATAAAACATTTGAGGAATATATAAAAGTTAAGAAAAGATTTTTCGACAACCTTCCTTCATCAGCATTTGCTATTAGCAATCTTGATGATAAAAGAGGGCAAATAATGCTACAGAATACAATTGCCAAAAAGCACTACTATAGTTTAAGAGCACTTGCGGATTATAAAGGAAAAATACTAGACAATGCGCTTTCAGGTCTGCAAATGATGGTGAATGATTTAGAAGTGCATTTTAGATTAATCGGAGAATTTAATGCCTACAATTTACTATGTGTTTATGGTGCTGCAATTTGCCTTGGAGAGGATAAGTACCAAGTACTTACTAGTTTGAGTTTGTTATCCGGAGCTGAAGGAAGGTTTGACCATATTATTAGCAGTCAAATGATTATTGGCATAATAGATTATGCTCATACACCCGATGCTTTAGAAAATGTACTCTCAACTATTAAGAAACTAAGAAAAGGCTATGAACAAGTAATAACTGTAGTAGGCTGCGGAGGGGATAGAGACAAAGCAAAACGACCAATTATGGCTCAAACAGCTTGCAACCTAAGCGACAAAGTGATTCTGACAAGTGATAATCCTAGGTCTGAAGAAATTGAAGACATAATGAGGGATATGGAAACAGGATTAGATAGTGCTGCTAAAAGAAAATATATTTCCATTGCTGATAGAAGAGAAGCAATTAAAACCGCGGTAAGCCTTGCTAACAAAGAAGACATTATTCTAATTGCTGGTAAAGGGCATGAAAAATATCAAGATATCAAAGGGATAAAGTATCCATTTGATGATAAGGCTATTTTAAAAGAAATGTTTGAATTATTGGAGAAATAGGAATGGTAAATTATAAACGAATTAATATCAATATTTCATCATTGAGATGAATTAATAAATAGGACAATGCTTTATTACTTTTTTATTTGGTTGAAACAGCAATTCCACATTAGTGGAACCGGGATATTTCAATATATCACCTTTCGAGCTGCCTTAGCTATAATCCTATCTCTAATAATCACTACTGTATTTGGTAAAAGAGTGATATTGTTTTTACAGAAAAAGCAAATTGGAGAAAGTGTAAGAGAGCTTGGTTTAGCTGGAGAAAATGCTAAAAAAGGAACACCAACCATGGGTGGGCTAATTATCTTAATGGGTATTTTAATTCCAACGCTACTATTTGCCAATTTGCACAAAGCCTATATACGGCTAATGATATTAACCACTGTTTGGCTTGGTATTATAGGATTTATTGATGATTACTTAAAAATTGCTGCAAGAAAAAAAGCGCTTGCTAAAGGAGAAGCCTATAAGAAAAAAGATAGCGATGGGCTAGCAGGAAATTTTAAGATTATTGGTCAAATTGGATTGGGGATTATCATAGGAAGCACTTTGTATTTTAATAAAAATGTTGAAGTACAAAGAGAGATTTTTTCTAACCAAAATGTTGTAGCTGATTCCGTATTGCAAAAAGGAGAAAGATTGTTAGGCGATACTGTGAAAATAGTAGGCGGCAAAGCGCATCGTTTTGCCCGAGTAAAAACACCAATAACTACCATTCCGTTTTTAAAAACGCATGAATTTAATTACAGTCGTTTAATTACATGGATAGGACCTGGTGCTGAAAAATACACTTGGATAGTATATATTTTAGCAGTAACATTTATTATAACAGCCGTTTCAAATGGGGCAAATCTTACCGATGGTTTAGATGGTTTGGCAGCAGGAGTAAGTGCTTTGATAGGTCTGTGTTTGGGTGTATTTGTTTATGTAAGTGGCAATTTGTTAATGGCAGATTATCTTAACATTATGTATATCCCAAATATGGGAGAGCTAAGTATTTTCATTGGAGCATTTATTGGAGCTTGCATAGGTTTTCTATGGTACAATGCTTATCCAGCACAGGTTTTTATGGGTGATACTGGCAGTCTAGCTCTGGGAGGAATAATTGCATCTTTAGCAATCATAGTAAGGAAAGAATTACTTATCCCCATTTTCTGTTGCATTTTCTTAGTAGAAAACCTAAGTGTGATAATCCAAGTAGGGTATTTTAAATACACTAAGAAAAAATATGGTGAAGGCAGAAGAGTGTTTCTAATGAGTCCATTACACCACCATTATCAAAAAAAAGGATTTCATGAAAGTAAGATTGCTGTGCGTTTTTGGATAGTTACTTTAATATGTGTTGTTCTTTCAATAATCACCTTAAAAATCAGATAGTAATGTATTTAAAAAGAAATGCTTATGGAATTTGAAAAGAAGGAAATACAGATTGATTCTGATGAAGCGATTTTGGAAACTCAAGCAAGTACCAAGAAACACAAATTAGTTGTTTTAGGAGGTGGTGAAAGTGGAGTTGGTGCTGCAATTCTTGCTCAGAAAAATGGATACGAAGTCTTTTTGAGTGATGGAAGTTTGCTAAAAGAGCATTATAAAAATGAATTAATAGAAAATAAAATTCCTTTTGAAGAAGGGAAACATTCTGAGGTTCAAATTTTAGAAGCAGATGAAATAGTAAAAAGCCCTGGCATTTCAGAGAAGAATGAAATGGTGAAGCAGATAAGGGCAAAGAAAATAAAGATAATAAGCGAGATAGAATTGGCCTATCGCTTTAAAGGCAATTCAAAAATCGTAGCAATAACTGGCAGTAATGGAAAAAGTACTACAACAAGTTTAATCTATCATATCTGCAATCAAGCAGGGTTGGATTGTGCTTTGGTAGGTAATATAGGATATTCATTTGCCAAGCAAGTAGCGGAAGATCCTAAAGAGTGGTACATAGCAGAAATAAGCTCTTTTCAATTAGATGACATAGAGTTTTTCAGACCCAACATTGCCCTTTTGCTAAATATAACTGAAGATCATTTAGATAGATATGAATACAAGTTTGAAAATTATATTAATAGTAAATTTAGAATAATAGAAAATCAGCAGAAAGATGACTTTTTCATTTACTGCGATGACGATGAAGTGATAAAAAATAAATTAAATTCTTTAACGGTACAGTCAAATTCCCTCCCATTCTCAATGAAGCATGAAATAAAAAAAGGCGGACACTTAAAAGGCGATAGTGTATTAATCCGCATACAAGAAGAGCGCGTAAGTATGAGTATTTACGATTTCGCCATCAAAGGAAAACACAATGTTTATAATACTATGGCAGCAGGAATAGCAGCTTGTACTATTGGTATAAGAAAAGAGATGATTCGTAAGTCTGTAGGTGATTTCCATGGCCTAGAGCATCGTTCTGAGAAAGTAGCAACCATTCGCGGAGTAGACTTTGTAAATGATAGTAAAGCTACCAATGTAAATAGCACGTGGTACGCCCTTGAAAACATTGAGCAAAGTGTTATTCTAATTCTTGGTGGTCAAGACAAAGGGAATGACTATAGTATTTTAAACGATCTTGTAAAAGAGAAGGTAAAAGCAATTGTTTGTTTAGGTAAAGACAATTCAAAGATTGTTGCACATTTTAGAAATATGGTTCCTGCCATTCGTGAAACAAGCGACATGGAAACATGTGTTCGTACTGCTTTTAAAATGGCAACTAAAGGTGATGTTGTTTTATTAAGCCCTGCTTGTGCCAGCTTTGACTTATTTAAAAACTATGAGCAAAGAGGTAATTTATTTAGAGAAGCTGTAAGAGAATTGTAATTAATTCAAATTCTAGAAATATGTCAGATACTTTATTTTCCCAAATGCCTTCAATAGAGGGAATGCGCAATCAGCTTTCATTGCGTACGCGTGGTGATAAGTATATCTGGGGCATAGTGGTGCTTTTAGCTTTAATATCTGTTTTGGTGGTTTATAGTGCTACTGGTTCACTTGCCTATAAAATGAATAAAGGGAATAATGAAGTTTATCTCTTTAAGCAACTCATTTTTATGCTAGTAGGTTTGGTAACTATTTATTTCATGCATAGGGTTAATTACAACATCTATACAAAAGTTGCTTGGATATTATTCCTCACTGCCATACCTTTTCTTATATATACTTTATTTTTTGGGGCAAAAATTAATGAAGGAAGTAGGTGGGTAAGATTGCCAATAATCAATATGACGGTGCAAACTAGCGACTATGCTAGACTAGCATTATTCATGTACATATCTAGGGTATTAAGTAAAAAGCAAGAAGTAATTAAAGATTTCAAAAAAGGATATTTACCAGTTATTATTCCGGTGGGTATTATTTGTATTTTGATTGCTCCAGCTAATTTATCAACCGCTTTACTTACAGGGGCAACTTCTTTATTACTTATGTTTATTGGAAGAATAAGCATCAAGCATATTTTATTGACCCTTTTTGTTGTGGCGATACCAATTGGAATTTTAGTTGCTGCTGTTGTATTGACTCATAATGGCAAGAAAGAAACGGAAGTAATTTCAAAATCCGATTTAAAAGAAGAAAAAGATAAAGGAGTTTGGCGAAGGGTTGGCACATGGAAGAAAAGGGTGGAAGATTTTATGTATGCAAATGAAGATAAAGAGCCAGAACAGTTGAAGCAATCAAAAATTGCTATTTCTAATGGAGGCATATTAGTAGGATTAGGGCCAGGAAATAGCCGTCAACGAAATTTTCTACCTCACAGCTATTCTGATTTTATATATGCCATCATTATAGAGGAATATGGATTATTAGGCGGAGCCTTTATCATTTTTGTGTACCTGCTTTTCTTATTTAGAGGCATTCGGATTTTCAAAAAATGTCCTTATGCTTTTGGTGCTTTTTTAGCTTTGGCTTTAAGCTTTACGCTTGTTATACAGGCATTGGCTAATATGGCTGTTTCAGTAGGTTTAGTGCCAGTTACAGGTGTTACATTGCCCTTAGTGAGCATGGGGGGAAGTTCATTTCTTTTCACATGTGCATCAATAGGTATTATTTTAAGTGTTGCTAGAAACGTAGAAATTACTGAAGGTAAAATTGAACCTGAAAGTGTTTTAGATACAGAACCTGAAAGTGCTGAAACGGCTAATGCTCCAATTCAGAATCCAAATCAACCATTAAAACCCCTTCTTGCTACCAATTAATTGTTTAAATAAATTATGAATCAACCTATTCAACACATTTCTAAGCGTATAATAATAGCTGGTGGAGGTACAGGGGGGCATATTTTCCCAGCCATTGCTATTGCCAATGCTTTGAAAGAAAGGGATGGTTCGATAGAAATATTATTTATTGGGACCAAAGGAAAAATGGAAATGGAAAAAGTACCTCAGGCGGGGTACAAAATTGAAGGGATTTCTATATCAGGATACAAGAGGGGGTTCATTTTAAAAAACATTCTTTTAGTATATCAACTCTTTAAAAGCCTCATTCAAGTAAGAAAGATATTCCTTTCATTTAAACCCGATGCCGTAGTAGGTGTAGGGGGGTATTCCACTTTTCCAGTAATTAAATATGCTCAATTATTAAAAATACCCACTTTTCTTCATGAGAGCAATATGCTCGCTGGCAAAAGCAATGTGCTTTTGGGTTCAAAAGCAACAAAAATATTTGTCTCTAATACTGGAATGGAACGCTTTTTCCCATCGAAAAATCTTGTAGTTTCAGGAAATCCGATAAGGTCTTCTATATTGAACTCAAGGATAAGTAAATCGCAAGCACTGTCCTATTTCGGATTAAAAGAGGGGTATAAAACAGTATTAGTAGTTGGAGGTAGTCTAGGTGCAAAAAGTATTAATGAAGCAATTCTAGGTGGGATAGAATTATTTGAAAAAAATCAATTGCAACTAATTTGGCAAACAGGAAGAACGGATGCTCCAAAGTATAATGGAATTGCAAAAAAATACCCAAACATTTGGATAAACAGGTTTATAACAGAAATGGAAATGGGCTATGCTGCTGCAGATATTGTAGTAAGTCGTGCGGGTGCAATGGCACTAACTGAACTTGCCGTTTTAGGCAAAGTTTCCTTATTCGTTCCATATCCATTTGCAGCAGAAGACCATCAAACAGTTAATGCCATGAGTTTGGTTTCCAACAATGCCGCAATAATGGTGAAAGATAGTTTGGCAAAAGATGAATTGGTAGCGAAAATATTGGAGTTGTCAGCGGATGATAATCTTCAAAAAGCTTTAAGTATAAATATTAAAAAGAACGCAATTAAAAATGCAGATGCAATAATTGCGGATACTATTTTAAAAACAATAAACAATTAGTAATAATCATGAATAATAATTCTGAAATAAACCAAATGAAGCAGCAAAGTAGCAGCGAATTGTTATTGCAAATGCCTTTATTGGAAGGCGTTGGCAGTACCATTTATTTCATTGGAATTGGAGGAATTGGCATGAGTGCGCTTGCTAGATATTTTCACTTTAATAAGTTCATAGTTTGTGGTTATGATAAAACGTCTACACAACTTACAAAAGAATTAGAAGCTTCTGGAATTGCTATTCATTATGAGGACAATATTAATCTTGCTCCTAAAGATGCTAAAGTAGTTGTTTACACTCCCGCAATTCCTTCAAATCATGAAGAACTAAATTATTATCAATCTAATGGATATATAGTAGTAAAACGCAGTGATATCCTCCAATGGATTACTGCAAATTCTTTCAACATCTGTATTGCAGGTACACATGGAAAAACTACAGTAACTACAATGGTTGCGCACATTCTTCGTCATTCTGGCTTTGGTTGTAATGCATTCTTAGGTGGAATTTCTGCCAATTATCAAACAAATTTCTGGAGTAGCGAAAACAATGTGGTTGTAGTAGAGGCAGATGAATACGATAGGAGCTTTTTGAAACTCACTCCAAATGTTTCCGTAATAACAGCAATGGATGCAGACCATTTGGATATTTATGGAACTGAAAAAGAGTTTGAAAACACGTTTATTCAATTTGCATCAAAAACAAAAAGTGATGGTTGTTTAATAAGCAAATACGGACTAAAAAGGGCAAATGAATTTGAAGTATCAAAACAAGCTACTTATAGTTTCAATCAACATGAAGCAACAGCTTTTGCAAATGATATTCAAGTTGTAAATGGTAGTTATCATTTTAATGTGCACCACAAAAATGAATTAATTGAAGATGTTACGTTGAATATGGGTGGGCTTCACAATATAGAAAATGCTATTGCTGCAATAAGTGTAGCGAAGTATTTACAAATTGATAATGACAAAATCAAAGCAGCAATTGCGGCTTTTAAAGGTGTTAAAAGGAGATTTGATTACTGGATTAATACAAAACAGCAAGTATTGATAGATGATTATGCCCATCATCCTACAGAGTTAAAAGCTTTAATAACAGGTATTAGAAGTTTGTATGGAACACAAAAGCTTACACTTATTTTTCAACCACATCTTTTTTCGCGTACAAACGATTTAGCTGATGATTTTGCTACTAGCCTTAGTCTAGCTGATGAGGTGATTTTATTGCCCATTTATCCTGCAAGAGAATTGCCAATTGAAGGAGTAACAAGTGAGATGTTATTAAATAAAATGACTATTTCAAATAAGAAAGTATTGAATAAAGCTGACATGCAAACTTGGGTAAAAGAAAACAACCCTAAGCTTGTTGTGATGGCAGGGGCAGGTGACATAGATACATTATTGCAACCCGTAAAAGAAATATTATTAAGTAATTAAATTAAAGATTTACTAGTAAAATGGCTAGCTGGAAAAATAAAATAATACAAGCATTATGGCTACTCTTAGGAGTAGGTGTGATTGTATTATTTGGTGCAGCCATGTCTCAAAAGAATCAAAAATATTATACAACATTAAAAGTAGAAATTGAAGGGGTAGATGAGCAATTGTTTATTGATGAAACTGATGTGGAAGAAGTAATTAATGCAAATAACTACTTAGAGCACAAAAAAATAAAAGATATTGATTTACGCTTATTAGAAACAGCTCTAGAAAAAACACCTTGGGTAAGAAATGCAGAACTTTTCTTTGATAATCAGCAAATACTTCAAGTGAAAATAGAAGAAAGACAACCTATTGCTAGAGTCTTTACCAGTCAAGGAAGTTCATTTTATGTTGATAGTGGAGCAGTAAGATTACCACTAAGTAATAAGGTTACAGCAAGGGTGCCCATGTTTACCAATTTTCCTAGCGATAATGTATTGCTTTCAGCACCTGATAGTTTATTATTGAGAGGTGTAGTTGAGTTTGGAAAATGTATTATGGCTGATAGCTTCTGGAGAGCACAAGTAGCTCAAATGTATATTAACCCAGATGCAACTTTCGAAATGATACCAACAATTGGTAACCAAGTAATCTTATTTGGAAATGCATCTGATGTTTCAAAAAAGTTTAAAAAATTGGCTTCATTCTATAAGAAAGCTTGGTTGCAATCGGGTATGAACACCTATACAAAATTAGATTTACAGTATAAAAATCAAATTGTAGCATCTAGAAAAAATGTAGACGTAAAAACAATTGATTCTTCTAGAATAAAAGATGCTGAAGAGGCTTTATTAAATACTAATATGATTGTAAATCCTGCAGCAACCAATTTGATGTTGGGATTGGATACAAATACCCTAGGTATAAACCCCAATTTGGTTTACCCAATTCAAAAAAAAGTTTCAATGGATATTAAGAAAAAAAATAATAAAAAAGCAAATATTTCGTTCTCTAATGTGAAGCAATTGAAGTCGGTGGAAAAACACCCAAATTAATTGTGGAGTAAAACGTACTTAAAAATAATAATTGCACATAAACAGGGCATTAATAATTTGAACTATGAATAATAACGAGTCGCCAATTATTGTTGGATTAGATATTGGAACTACAAAGATTGCTGTAATTGCAGGTCGCAAAAACGAATATGGCAAACTAGAAATTTTGGGTTTTGGCAAATCTGAAAGTAGTGGTGTTGAGCATGGGCAAGTGCAAAACATTGATAATACAATGAAGGCTATTCATCAAGCATTAAAAAAATGTTTAGATAGCAACCCTGGTTTAGAAATAAAAGAGGTATATGTTGGTATTGCTGGCCATCATATTAAAAGTATTCAAACCCGTGGTGATTTAGTAAGAAACGACTCTGAAATAGAAATTCAGCAAGCAGAAATTGAAACGCTTATCAGCAATCAAAAGAAAACTTTCATTCCAGCAGGCGATGAAATAATTGAAGTAATTCCGCAAGATTATCAGATAGATAATATTCAAAACATAAAAGACCCTATTGGCTACAATGGGGTAAAAGTGGGTGCTAATTTCCATATTATCACTGGTGATAGAAACGCAATTAAGAATATAAAACGTGCTATTAATAGAAGTTCATTAACTACGAAAGATTTGGTATTACAACCATTGGCTAGTGCTAGTGCAGTAATGACAGATATTGATATGGAAGCGGGTGTTGCTATTTTAGACATTGGTGGTGGAACTAGTGACCTTGCTATTTTCTACGATGGTATTTTAAAACACACTGCTGTTATTCCTTTTGGTGGTGAAAACATTACAAATGATATTAGAGTTGGTCTTGGTGTACTTAAAAATCAAGCAGAAGCTTTAAAGGTTCAATTTGGCAGTGCTTTAGCAGATGAAGCAAATGCAAATGCTTATATCACTATTCCTGGATTAAAAGGAATGCCTGCAAAACAAATTAGTGTAAAAAATCTAGCGCAAATTATTCAAGCTAGAATGGGTGAGATACTTGATTTTGTAAGCTATCACTTGAAAAAGGTAGGTTTAGATTCTCGTTCGCTTTATGGTGGTTTAATTATTACTGGTGGTGGTTCTCAATTAAAACATTTAATACAGCTTACTGAGTTTACAACTGGTTTAAATGCCCGAATTGGCTACCCAAATGAGCACTTAGCTCCTAATCACATTGAGGAGCTAAAAGCGCCAATGTATTCTACTTGTATTGGACTTATTTTAAAAGGATTTAATGATTATGAACATAAAATCAAGTGCTTCAATGAAGTAAGTTCAAAAACCCTTGAAGTGCCAGATTCATTAAAGGTTCATGCTCCTGCGACGGCTATTGCTGAAGAACAATTGCCTAAGCAAACTGTCCCTCTTATACCAGGAAGAATGAAGTTTTGGGATAGATTCAAAGACAATTTAATTGATTTATTTAAAGAAGAAGAAGATCAAATGATTAAATAAAATATTGGGCAATAGGAAAACATACCGTACTAAATTAATTCCTGTTGTTCATAAGCAAAAAGACCCTGAAAACAATTTTTTTTAACATGTAATCCCCGTACTCATGATTCATTTTGATTTACCCAAACAAAAATCTTCCATTATTAAGGTTATTGGCGTAGGTGGAGGTGGCAGCAATGCTGTTAATTTCATGTTCAGTCAAACCGTAGAAGGTGTAGATTTTATCGTCTGTAATACAGATGCAAAAGCACTAGAACAAAGCAAAGTCCCCAATAAAATTCAACTTGGGCCTTACTTAACACAAGGACTTGGTGCTGGTGCAAACCCCGAAGTAGGCAAAAAAGCTACTGAAGAAAGCCTAGAAGAAATAAGAAAAATTTTGGAAGTAAATACCAAAATGGCTTTTATTACTGTAGGAATGGGCGGTGGTACCGGAACTGGTGGTGCACCTATAATTGCGCAAGTATGTAAAGAGTTAGGTATTCTTACAGTAGGTATTGTTACTACTCCATTTCATTTCGAAGGGCCTCGTCGTTTATTAATGGCTGAGGAAGGAATTAATGAATTGAAGCCACATGTAGATACCTTATTGGTAATTAGCAACGACAAATTGCGTATGCAATATGGCAACCTAAAAATGCGTGAAGCCTTCGGAAAGGCAGATAATGTGTTAGCTACTGCTGCAAAATGTATTACGGATGTAATCAATAGCCGTGGACACATTATAGTAGATTTCGCGGATGTATGTACTGTAATGAAGAATGGTGGTGTAGCCATTCTTGGAAAAGCAGAAGCAGAAGGGGAAGATAGAGCACAATTGGCTATTGAAGAAGCATTGGCATCTCCACTTTTAAATGATAACGACATTAAGGGTGCTAAATGGATATTGATTAATATCAATTCTTCTGAAGGTGATGATGAGTGTACAATGGATGAAATTGAAACCATCAACAACTACTTAAGAATGCAAGCCGGTGCCAATACCGACGTAATAGTTGGTATGGGCTACGATAATGCTCTTGAAAAGAAAATTGGTATTACACTTATTGCTACTGGATTCGATTCTAAAGACCCTTTTATGAAGGCTGCGGTTGAGGCAAAACCTGTTCAGCAACCAGAGAAAATAGTGATGACTTTAGATGTGAATAATGCAACTCCAAGTGCACCAAAAGCACCAGAAGCATCTGCACCTAAAGCTGTTACAGAAAGAGATTCACTTGCACCTACTTTAGATGTAGAGCCATCTGCTCCTTCATACTATTCTTCTGTAAATGTTACTATGCCTGCGGCTAGAGAGGAAAAAGTTAGCTCTAACCAAGACAAGCCAATGTTTTTTGAATTGAGTACTCCTACTACAACTGAAACGAAAGTGGTTGTAAAAGAAGAAAAGATAGAGACAATTGCTATAGATGAAACGCTTCAGTTTGTATTCTCTGAGAAACAAACGGAAACTGTGGCAATTTCTAGCAAACCTGCGAATATTTATGCAGAAGCAAAAACAGATGATGCGCAGCGCAATACTTTTCCTAAAGCAATAGAAAATACAACACCTACCTCTCAACCCAATGCAATTAGAGAAGATTGGGGTGGTGGAATAGCAGCTTCTACTACTTCAAATTTTTCTGAACCGCCAATTGTAGAAAATACAATCCAAAATGGGGCAGTAGGCAATTTAGATTTTGAAACAATTAGTGAAGCTGAAGAGCAAAGAAGAAAATTGCAAGAGCGTGTAAACAAATTGAGAAATCTTAGTTTCAATATGAACAATGCGGATGCTGCGGATGATTTTGAAACTGTGCCAGCCTACATTCGTAAAAAGATGGATTTGTTTGGCAATGCATTTACCTCAGCAGAAAATTTCTACAGTAAATACACTGTAAATAAAGATGAAAACAATAAAACTGAAATTTCATCTTTAAATACTTTTCTAGATGGTAAAAGACCAGATTAATAAATTAAGTTTATAAATTAAATATAAAAGGGAAGTTGCTTTAATGCAGCTTCCCTTTTTTTTTCTACGATAGTAACAATCTTGAATTTATGTGCGGATACTGTTGGGATTGATATTTAAAATGTTTATATGCAGATGATTAAAAATCCCTTTAATCTTTAGTTCGAGCTATAATACACTAACATCTTGGCAAGTTGAATTTTTTTTCAGCACAGGTTAGAGACCATGAGCCAACAACAGGACTGCGCTAGATAATTATGTTGATTTTAGCGAAGCCACACGTGAAACGCGTGCAGTAGCTATAGTAGATTTTAGCTATTGAATTGGAGTAGATTGGGGGGGGAGATTTTGGCAAAGTTGACGTGACTAGCTGGGAATTAAGCGTATGATACGAGCGACAGGCTCGCACCAGCAGAAGATTTAATCGAAAGTCACAAGCTACAAGCTTACTTAGCTGAGAAATACCCTTCTGAACATCACGTCCATCATATTTTTTTAAATCTAGTTAAAAGCTAGCTCTAGCCCAGAAGAACGTTGCTAATGTATCGAATTAAAAGTTCGAGCTAACTTGGGCTGATGTTATATAAACTAAATTTTAAATGGCCTTAGTTTGGTCTGTCAGCTACAGTCATTCCACAATTAGGACAACGAATATCAAAGATGCTCCAAGTTGATTCTAAATGATAATCCCAATAGGATCCATGTTTAATAAGTTTGGTTTTGCAATTCCAACAGTAGTCAATGTAAATTTTGTGCCCGCAATCGGGTTCTTTACATGTACAATCATAATGAAACCTATTATCACCTCGAGGTATTCTCGCTATTTCTACATTTCCCTTTCCGCAACTTAGACAAAACATATCATTTTGTGGTTTTGGGTCTATAATTCTGTTTTGTTGGGCATTCCTTGAAGTTTCAAGTAAGTATTCAAAAGCCATTGCTATTAATTTTTTTAAAGAGTCTGTGTAATTTGGTTTGAGTTCTATATATCCATATTCATGAAAAGGAAATCTTATTTGTTGATCTTCTCCTTCACCATAAAATATTCTTTCGCCACCATGATTCGTAAACCTAATATTTCTGTTATTGTGAGTTCCGTCTTTGCAAGGATGGAGTATAAAAAAATAGTTTTTATTTCCCCCGTATTTATTCAACATGTCAACTGTTTCGTAAACGATTGACTTTTTGTAATTATAGTTTTTGAATTTTGAGTCAAGGACTAAATTTATTGACCGATTGTTATAAGTAATCTCTAAAATGAAATCAGGTCTTTTGTTTCCTGAGATGCTTTTTTGATAGTGAAGCGTAACTCGTCTGCCTGCCAAGCTATTTATGAAATCAATTTTAGAATGTTCTACAATTGTTTGTTTCTTCGGGTCTATATTTTTTAAAAGAGCTGAAAGGTCTTTTGAAATATGAGCAAAGTGAAAACTTTCCTCCAACACTTTTATTTGTGTAACCAAACACCACAACTCATAAACTTGTGGCATTTCTCTTAAACCGAAAGATGTAACATTTTCGTAAAGTTCAAAAACTGCAATGTCTATTCCTTCCGATTTCAATACCTCTTTGTAGAAGCGAAGTGCATTTCTATAACTAATGTTTTGAATGAAAGTCATTGAAGGTTTGAATCCCTGAAAGTTCTTCCATTTTATTTTTTTGAAAAAACTTGTTTTCAATCTTTGTTCAAGCAATGGTTGAAGTTCAGATTGCTCCACATTAAACTCAACAATGTTTTTAATCTGAAAATTTATCTTCTCAATTTTCTTGCTTAATGTTTGAACCTGATTATTTCTTTCCTGGATAAACTTATTTCTGTCAGATGTAGAAAGAATTGAAAATTGTTTCCAGTTATTATTTTGAAGTGTCGCATAATTTGCTCTCTGTCTTTGAATGATTTTGTCTTGAAAGGAACTTACATACTCAAAACTTCCTTGTCGTATTGCCCAAACTGAAAATTTATTCCGTTGGTTACCCCCAACTGTTATTGCTTGCCTTTTATAAGCAGCAAAAAATTTAACCGTTGTTTCCTTTCCATCTTCAAATAATTCATCGGGGTCAGTTTCAAATTCAAGCGCACTCCAACCTAAATCGTTTCCGTTAAGTTTGTTGCCCCAAAATGTTGGCTTGCCGTCAAAATATCTGACACCCGAAATTTGAAATACAAGTTCATTGAAACTGTCAGCAGTATTGTTGTGGTTATTGACAAATCTTGTTTTTCTATTTTCCCACTTTGTTTTCCACTCATTAAGAAATTCCTCCTGTGCTAAAATTTCATCATTAATTTTTTCGGGATTTACTTTTGGGTCAGGGTCTTCAAGTATTGAAATCTTTTGGTTAAGAACTTCAATTTCATTTTTCAATCTTTCAATTTGAAGCGAAGTGTATTTAATATTTTTAGAAACAATCAAATGAATACTATGGAGCATGAAACAAACAAATCTGTTTTCGTAGATGTCAGGATTTTCTGATACAGCTTTTGAAGGTAAGAGTGTTGTAGTTCCTGCAATAGAAAGCTTACGATATGTTTCTGCAATTGGGATTACTTTTTCTATCCTGCGAAATTCTTTTGTTCGTAAGAGTTCTTGTTTGGGATTTTTTTCAATGTGGTCAAATACCTTAATGAATTCAATAATAGACTGATTTTCTGCATAGCGGAAAATCTTATCACAATACCTAATTTCTATCTTTTCTGAAGTTACTTTTGATTTGTAAGAAGTAATGAGATTCCAAAGTTCTCCTTCAAAATCATTTTTCAATTGCTCAAAATCAAAATCATCTATGTTGCTGTTTATGTCAATTTTTATAAAATGAGAATTCCGAAAAGTATCTCTTAATCCAATTTCAATTTCCCCAATTGTGTTTATTGATGGGCAATGGTGATAACCAATGCCTCTTTTTCCTATTCGCCAATCTTCTTTGATTATCCATAAATCGTCTTGAATATTGTTAAGCCGAATCCAGTTTCCATCATTTGTTTTGATAAAAGGAGTCTGCTTAGTTTTAACAGCAAACTGAAAGTATATATTATCATCTTTATTATAGAGGACAATGTCGTATTCATATTTATTTTCAATACTTTTTGATGCTTCTAAAATCTTTTTTGAGGGAATAATACTCCTAACCTTATCAGGTCTTTCCCAATCAATAGAAATTAAAAGGACTTCAAACTCTGGCATTATGCAAAGAAATTAAATTGTGAATTGTTTCTATTCGCTTGCAGAATCATTTCCTCCAAATATTCGCTGCTTGATTTTCCGATGTCTGTTTCATCAGAATAATATTTATAATAAAATTCACTGAATTCAGACGAAAGAAATTTTTGAAATTCCTCAACTACTTTAATTTTCATCTCACCGTTTTTAGCAGTTTCACTTCCATCAAATATGAATCTAGGAAATATTTTTTGGAGTATAACTGTATTTAAGGAAATATCAAATACATCTTCGTAATCGTAGGTCGATTTATTTAGTTCTGCATAATTGAGTGATTGCCTAATTGAACGAATTCCAAAATCAATGTTTAACGGGAGCAAAAAATTTTGATTTATTTCCTTTAGTTTTTGTGTAATTATAGAAAGTTCCGAATTGTTTACAGTAGGAAATTCCTTTCTCGCCGAAAATAAATTCGGTTGTACATAAACCGGTTTCAATTCTTTATCAGTTTCTGTGTTTTCAAACCAATTGTTTACTTGTTCCTCAAAAAGCAACGGGTTGTCAAACTTTACTACGTGGATGCGGTCAAGAATTTTAGGAGAGAAATAATGAGTTGTTTCATCAACATTAATAGCTCCAATGAAACGAACATTGTCAGGGATTCTGATCGTTGAAGGGAATTTCAAAATATCAATCAATCGTCTTTTCATTTTTGCATGTAGCTGCAACATGGATTCCTTATCAGTGTTCCCGAGCATTTCAAAGAATTTTTTTCTTGCTTCTTCATTGTCCAAAAATTCTTGCCATGATTTTATTTGATTCCCTTTAATACTGCTCTCAATTAAATTAAGCAGTGTGCTGAATTCCGAAACAAACAATTCTTCTTCGTGGTTTGCGTATAATTCAATTTCGGGTTGCTTACTTCGCTCTTCTAACTTGGAAAGGAAATCAGCAAAGTAATACTCTGCTCTTGCCAAGTTCATTTCGTCAAGGCATATGAAGTAAAGTTGATTTGGGTTGTTGATTGCCTCAACTATTGCTTCTGTAAAAGGAGTTGGCAGAAAAGACATTTGAAGTGGGTTATAGTAACCAATCAAATCATCTGAACTTGTCCAATTGGGCTTTACGGGAATTATCTTGGCTACACCTCCTAATGCTTCTGCAAATGCTTTTACAATTTGTGTTTTACCTGATCCTGATAGCCCACTCAAAACAATAATATCGTGAGTTCTCAGTAAAGTCAAAAAGTTTTTAATCTGATACCTTGTATAAATTAAATTTTTCTTGTAATAAAGATAAGCATGAATATGTTCTGAAAGTTTTGAAAAGTTATTTTCAAAATCTTTTTCAAAGTCATGGTGATTGTCTGACTTAAATTCTTTTACTGACAGAAGATTCAAATATTTGTTCTCGTCTTCTTCATTGATAAATTGAAGATTCTTACATAAAGTTACTCTATCTTTCAGAGTACCAATTAATTTTTCCATGTTCAACATATTGTTATTTAAGTCAGTAAATCTATCTTTCAATAGCGTGAGCTCCTGCTCTTTAGCCTGTATTTCATTATATGATTGCCTTATTTTTTTATTGTATTCATCTATCGTTTCATTCGCCACCTTTTCCTTTTGATATGAAAATATTCTGATTCGTTCTTCAATTTCTTCCATTTTACTTTCATAATGTTCTTGTAAATTTTCTAAAAAGGAATTAATTTCATTTAGCTTTTCTTGCTTTAATTTTAGTTCTTGACTTACTAGATTAAGTTCTTTAATCTCTAAAATGTTTCCGCCTTTAACCTGAAGTAAGAATGGATTTCCTTTTTTTGTTCGTTCTTGTTTATTTGAGAGGTCTGCTTCAAATTGGTATCTTATTCCATTTGTTAGTTCAGCCGAGTGTATATAAATTTCACTTACTTTTATATTTGAAATTGGGTAGGTTAAAATAGTTCCATTTTGGTGGGTCACATCTTTAAAAAAGCCAAACTTTTTATCTGGCACTTTCCAATATTCTCCTTCAAATAATAAATCAGGAATGGAATTATGCTTTTTAAATTCACTTAAAATAAATCCATTAGGCTTGTTTAGATATTTTTCATACTCATTAATATTTTCTGACTTATTATTTAAAGGTAAACCAATTTTGACATTTGGAAGTTTAATTCGATGCCTAGTTAGCTTTTTTTTAAAATCAGGTTGAAGTTTTATTAAATCTGATTTCTCTTCTTCTTGAAAATCTGTAAATCCTTCATTTAATTCTTCTTCTGAATAAAGACCGATTTCTGTTAGTGATGATTCTTCTGAAATGATTTCATTTTGTTCAACTTTTTCAGAAACTGTTGGATTTAGATTATTAGATGTTTCTTTTAAATTCATTTGTAAATAGATTTTTGAGAAAAGTACAGATTTTAAAATTTCAAATTCACTGTTTGCTTAAAATGAATTATTTAACTCAATTAACCTTACAAAAATATAAAATGTCCACCTGTTAATTTACTTTTTTTAATTCTATTGCTATAATCTTAAATTCAGTTTTTTTTAATTCATTCCCAGTCACTCCACGTCACTCGCTAAAATCTACAATGGCTACCGCACGCGTTTCGCGTGTGGCTTCGCTTAGGTGTTCCCGCGTCTGAAAAAACGAATTACAAATCCGCGAACTCGAAAAAAAGTCGAGAAAACCAATTCCAGATCCGTTTTTTTCTTTCCCGCGTCTGAAAAAGTAAAAAACGGATGCGTATTAGTAAAATACGCATCTGCAAAATAAAATTTCAGATGTGTTTTCTTCTTTCCCGCATCTGTAAAAGTAAAAAACGGATGCGTAAAAGGAAAATACGCGTCTGTAAAAGTAAATTTCAGATCCGTTTTCTTCTTTTCCGCATCTGTAAAAGTAAAAAACGGATGCGTAAAACAAAATTTCAGATCTGTTTTCTTCTTTTCCGAATCTGCTAAGGTAAATTACGGATGTGGGAACGTAAAATACAAATGGAGAATTACACGGTTACTACACATGCGTTTCGCGTGTGGCTTCGCTATGAGATTCTAACCCAATCAAATAAATCCTTCAAATCCTCAAATCTCGTAAATCCTGATTCAGACAAAATCCTTCCTGCTATTTCCAAGATTAAACAGACTGATGGTGTTTGTTATAAAAATTACTTAGACATACATTAATTGTAGGACAAATCAATTATCCAAAACTGCAGATGCCCTTGTAAGAAAAAACTCATTTGTAAAACTGAAAACCAACCCTTATTTCACTAAAATACAAGGCCGTCTTGCTATAAATGTCTTACAAAAGATTACTTTACAAAAACCATTCATCACTTGAAATAGCTTTTGCCTGAACATTAGTTTGAAAATGGTATGCATCGTAAGAGGCGTTACATCTTATAAATATTGCTAGTTTTTCCGATGTTAATATTGATTATAATGTATGTAAATCTCATAATTCGCTTTAACTTATTACCCTCCTCTCCCATCAGCATTATTTCACAAATACATATTTCCCCGTTTCCTTTTTCCTTCATTTACAGTTTTATAACCCACCTATTCAGAATAATACTTTTCATCTAATTATAATAATAAATTGAAACTTATAAACACTGTGATTGCTAGTAGATTTCAACTGCTATTTTTGCCGCCACTTTTTAACTAAGTCAATACAAGTTCACTTGTATTTTAAATTATCATTAATGGAAAGAGATTCGGTTGTTTTTAGTTTAATAGCGCAAGAATTAGAGCGTCAACGTCATGGAATAGAACTTATTGCCAGCGAAAACTTTACTTCACTTCAAGTAATGCAGGCAACTGGAAGTGTATTAACCAACAAATATGCAGAGGGTTATCCCGGTCGTAGATATTATGCAGGTTGTGAAATTGTGGACCAAACTGAACAATTGGCAATCGACAGATTAAAACAAATATTTAATGTAGAATATGCCAATGTGCAACCGCATAGTGGTGCTCAAGCAAATGCTGCAATTGCTTTGGCCGTTTTGCAACCGGGCGATATTACATTGGGATTGGATTTGAGCATGGGCGGACATCTTACTCATGGTAGCCCGGTAAACTATAGCGGTAAATTGTACAATGCCCACTTTTATGGCGTTGTGAAAGAAACGGGCTTGATTGACTATGAAATGCTGGAAAGCCAAGCTAGATCTCTAAAACCGAAATTGATTATTTGCGGTGCAAGCGCATACAGCAGAGATTGGGATTATGCTAGAATTAGAGCAGTTGCTGATGAAATAGGCGCATTGGTTTGGGCAGACATTGCACATCCTGCTGGCTTAATTGCCAAAGGATTATTAAATAGTCCATTTGGACATTGCCATATTGTAAGTTCTACTACTCATAAAACACTTCGTGGACCAAGAGGTGGCGTAATAATGCTTGGGAAAGATTTTGAAAATCCTTTTGGACAAAAAGACCCTAAAGGAAATGTGCGCATGATGAGTAGCTTAATAGATTTAGCAGTATTTCCAGGTACGCAAGGTGGGCCATTAGAACATGTGATAGCTGCAAAAGCGGTTGCTTTTGGTGAAATATTGACTGATGCGTTTTTAATATATCAGCAACAAGTACAAAAAAATGCACAAGCAATGGCAAAGGCATTTATGGATAAAGAATATCACTTAATAAGTGGTGGAACTGACAACCATTTGATGCTTATTGATTTGCGTAATAAAAATATTAGTGGTAAAAAAGCAGAACAAGCCTTGGTAAAAGCAGATATTACTGCCAATAAAAACATGGTTCCTTTTGATGATAAGAGCGCATTTATAACTAGCGGTATTCGTTTTGGTGTTCCTGCAATTACTACAAGAGGTTTGGTAGAAGCAGATATGCAATTTGTGGTGGATAATATTGATAAAGTACTGATGAATGCAGATGATGAAAGCATTATTGCATCAGTAAAATCTTCTGTAAATGAATTTATGGGTCAATTTAAACTTTACCCTGAATTGTAAGAATTGATGAAGATTAATTGTTAGTTGTTAGTAAAATAATTCTAACAATTAAGTTAAATGTTAATTCATCTATACCCATATATATATGATACAAAGAATTCAATCAATATGGTTTTTGTTAGCGGCTATTTGTGCGCTTCTTACCATTCAATTTCCTTTTTATAGCGGTAATAAAGTAGATGTTACAACCGGTGTAAAAGCTTTTCAACTGCTTAACGCACAAAGTAGTTTGCCAATACTAATGGTTACAATGGCAGTTGCTGTTGCGGCATTGATAGTTATCTTTTTATTTAAAGACAGAAAAAGGCAATTAATGATTGGGATAGCCATATTGGTTTCATCGCTCATAAACATTTCTTTGTATGTGTTTAAAACACAATCTTATGTGGTGAATGAAGGAAAATATGCATTATCATCTATTATCACTTTTATCATTCCTATTTTTCTATTGCTTGCTGTAAGAGGAATTTGGAAAGATGAGCAACTTGTAAAGAGTGTAGATAGACTTAGATAGTTTCAAAGTCTTTCAACAAAATACTTTACCAATCAATTAATTAAAAAAACTACTAGTGCATAGTTGGTTTATCTATTACCAACTACCTACTATCTCTATAGTTTACCATTTCATATATGTTAGAAATTAGCCATCGGGGTCAAAATATGCCCGAATCTCCCATACGCAAATTGGTTCCTTTTGCAGAAGCTGCAGTTGAGCGTGGATTAAGGGTATATCATTTAAATATTGGTCAGCCAGATATTGAAACCCCACAAATAATGTTGGATGCGGTAAGAAATAGCCAATTTAAAATATTAGAATACGGACACAGCGCAGGAAATGAAAGCTATAGAAAGAAGCTAGTTAAGTATTATAGTTCGGTAGGAATTGAAGTAAGTTATAAAGACATTATCATCACTACTGGCGGAAGTGAAGCTATTTTATTTGGTTTTATGGCATGTATGGATAGTAGCGACGAAGTAATTATCCCCGAGCCATTTTATGCAAACTATCATGGTTTTGCAGATGAAGCTGGAGTGGAAGTAGTTGCTGTTACTTCTGATATTTCCACAGGTTTTGCATTACCATCCATTGCATCTTTTGAAGAAAAGATAACCCCAAAAACAAAAGCAATCATTCTTTGCAATCCCAATAATCCTACAGGATATGTATATAGCAAAGCAGAATTAGAACAATTGGGCGAATTGGTAAAAAAGCACGATTTGTATTTGTTTTGCGATGAAGCCTACCGAGAATTTAACTACGAGGGTGATATACCAAGTTCTGCACTAAATATAGCTGGTGCAGAAGAAAATGTAATAATGGTAGATACCATTAGCAAAAGATACAGCGCTTGTGGCGGTAGAATAGGTACATTGGTAACACGTAATAAAGCTTTGATAAATACGGTAATGAAATTTGCGCAAGCAAGATTGTGCCCTCCTGGCTTTGCACAAATTGCGGCTGAAGCTGCTTTAGATTTGCCAGATAATTATTTTGATATTACCAAAGCTGAATACAAAAAAAGAAGAGACCTGATTGTTGCAAGACTAAACGCAATGGAAGGCGTTTTTTGTCCCAATCCAACTGGTGCTTTTTATGCAATTGCAGAATTACCTATTGATAATGCAGATGATTTTTGCAAATGGCTTTTAGAATCTTTTAGTTATAACAATGCCACTGTGATGCTGGCTCCTGGAAGTGGTTTTTATGCAACAAAAGGATTGGGCAATAAGCAAGTACGTTTGGCTTATGTATTAAACTTAACCGATATTAATGCTGCAATGGATTGCTTAGACATTGCTTTGAAAGAATACAAAAAGTAACTTCTCAACACATAGACACATAGTCACATAGTAAAAAAATCTAGGTTTATATCATTATTAATGTATCTAGGTTTAAAATTAACTGTGCAAGAATATTTTATTAAGTAGCGTTTTAATTCGTTCAATCATTCCTATTTAAAAACCCAAACTCCATATTCACATATGCCTTTGAGTTAGTGAAAAAAAATGGTTTGGTATTATCACAATTAAAGTTTCTCAATAAACCACTTATGGCATAATTTTCCTACGAGGCAGCTAATCACATAATATTAAGCTTCTATTAGATTGGTTGCTTATTATAATTTAAAAATTTGCTGTATGAAATACCTAAACTGTTGCCTTTTCTTATTATTTCTTTGCCAATTCTCTACATCATATTCCCAAAGCTATCACGCCACAAATGGGTCTGCTTATGCTGGAGTATTAAGCAATTTCACCAACCCTGCCAGTGCAATTAACTCACCATTAGATTGGGATTTTTCTTTTGTGGGCGCTCAATCCAATACCATTAACAAAGGGGTTAGAATAAATAATTTTCGTTATTCTAACCTTACTCCTAGTAAGATTGATAAAATAATTGTGCAGCCATCTAATGGATATAGTGATAGAAGTATTGAAAACAATGCCGATGCACATTTATTTAATTTCAGAAAAAAAATAAACGATAACAGTTGTTTTAGTTTCGGAATAAGATTGCGATCTTACAATCGTGTGGCTGCCTCTGCATTTGCTTATACCGATACCATTTCTGGCTTCTATTCTTTCTTGCATTACAATGCAGGAAGGGGCAATGTTCCTTTTAATTTCCAAGCCTATAGTGCTGCTTGGCTTGAAAACGATTTTAGTTATTCCGCAGTATTAAACGAAGACTATAATACAAGACTTACAGGCGGTGTTACTGTTGCAATTTTAAGAGGCATTTCCGGAGTTTATGGCGGACTAAATGATGTTACTTATTCCGAAACTAGCACAGGCATACACAAACCAACATTAAATAACAATACCACTATCAGTACATTCTACTCAGATAATTTCTCAGCTACTGACGATTCCTACAGCGATTTAAAGAATTTGCAAAAAGCAAAATCTGCTGCTAAATATGGTGTAGGATTTAGCTTTGGCGTAGAATACATTGTTAAAGATCATTTATTTGAAGAACCCTACAGTCCTGAACAATATAAATGGAAACTAGGCGTAAGCATCATGGATATTGGAACGAATAAATTTGTTACTAGTAATAAATCAATGTATTTCCATTCATTACTTCCCACAGCTACTGATACTGGATTGAACAATCAAATAAATGAGATTTGGAAAAAAGGTCTTATTAAAAAAGTAATGTTTGAAAACTTTAGAGACTCATTGGCTTTAAACGAAAAATATACTATGAGTTTGCCTACAAGATTGGTTGCTTCCATTGATAGGAATTTAGGCGATGGATTCTATATCAATGGCATGTTTAATATCAATTTTTATTCATCAGCAGTAGTGAATATGTATAAAATAAAAACTGCTGAGTTGAACAGAGTAATTATTACTCCAAGATGGGAAAACAGACATTTTGGTTTCTACATGCCTACGCAATACACTGCCAAACAAAACATAATGGTAGGTATGGCTGCCAAAATTGGTCCATTATTAATTGGACTGCACAATATTATGTGGCTACAAAGAACCACTTTGCAAGAATTAAACGGAGGTGGTTATGTTGCACTACATTTTTATGCTCGAGACAAAAGAAATCATCACCATTCTTTAGATTGTTATTAACCTTTTTCTGTTCACCACATAGGCACATAGAAACATAGGTTTTTAAGTTATTAGATTACTATTTTAATTTAAAATTCTATATCAATAAACTATATATCCTTTATACAAAAGGTTATTTATGATTGATTGAATAACATTTTTTCTTTTCTATCTTCCCTTCTTAATACTCCATATTTATTTTTCTACACATCTGCTATATAACTTCATTTTAATTCCTTTTTTATTACACAGATTACCACTGAGGTTCACAAAGAGCCACAGAGGTTTTATGCTCTGTGTTCCTCTGTGCTTTCTCTGCGGTACTCAGTGAAATTTTTTATAACATCATTTTAAAATATGGTTGTCTAAAAAAGCAACTGCATTTTAAAAAGTTATATTATTTAGAATAAAAAAAGCTGTCCCTTTTTAATACTAAATGGCAAAAAAAACCTATGTTGAGTTGTTACTAATAATTCCTCTAGTGTAACCTATCTTTTCTATCTTTTCTTTTGAATAATCCACATGTATTTTTCTATGTGCCTAAATGCCTATGTGGTTCAAAAAAAATAAGTGATAAGCTTTCCATCTTTTCTATCTTTCCTTTAATACTCCACATATATTTTCCTATGTGCCTATGTGTCTATGTGGTTCAAAAAAATAATAACTTTTATTTTCAGTTTTCCTTTGCTCTTTTATATTCCTTTTGCGTAATCCATTAATTTGCACACCATCTAAATTTTAATGATTATGACAATAGGAACTTTTAATTATCCTCTTCCTGCAAACGAACCTGTTTTGCAGTATCCTCCCAATAGTGTAGAAAAAACATTGCTTAAAAAAGCTATTGAAACATTTAAAAAATCGCCCGTAGAAATTCCTATGTACATAGGAAAAGAAACAATTACTACTGATAAAAAAATATCCATTCATCCGCCTCATGAAAAAGCTTTTACGCTTGGTTCATTTTCCGAAGGAGATGAAACCCATGTAACCAATGCCATCAAAAGTGCCCTTGCAGCAAAAGAATCTTGGGAGGCAATGTCTTGGGAAAACAAAGCCCATATATTTTTAAAAGCTGCTGATTTATTGGCCACTAAATATCGTCCGCATATTGTTGCAGCCACCATGTTGGGACAAGGAAAAAATGCGTATCAAGCAGAAATAGATGCAGCTTGTGAGTTGATTGACTTTCTACGTTTTAATGTGCATTTTCTAAATGAAATTTATAAACAACAGCCCATTTCTTCACCTGGAATGCACAATAGAGTGGAGTGGCGACCATTAGAAGGATTTGTTTTAGCGGTTAGTCCGTTCAACTTTACAGCAATTGGTGGCAATTTGCCTACAAGTGCGGCAATGTGTGGCAATGTGGTGGTGTGGAAACCGGCTTACACCCAAATTTATTCAGCCAAAGTATTTATGCAAGTACTGAAAGAAGCTGGATTGCCTGATGGCGTTATAAATTTAATTTATGTAGATGGACCCGTTTTAGGAAAAGTATGTTTCTCCAATCCGCATTTTGCAGGGGTGCATTTCACGGGAAGCACAGGGGTGTTTAATGAAATGTGGAAAACCATTGGTGCCAATACATCGCTATATAAAAGCTACCCAAGAATTGTGGGTGAAACAGGCGGAAAAGATTTTGTTTTAATCCATGAATCTGCCAACGTAGATGTTGCAGTTACTGCTTTAATAAGAGGCGCATTTGAATACCAAGGTCAAAAATGTAGTGCCGCTTCAAGGGCTTACCTTCCAAGTAATTTAGCGGATGCTATCAAAGAAAAATTAGTTGCACAGCTTGCTGAAATAAAGGTGGGCACTCCTGAAGATTTCTCAAACTTTGTGAATGCAGTAATAGATGAAAGGGCTTTTGATAAAATTGCCAAATTCATTGAAGATGCCAAGCAAGATGCTTCTGTAAAAATTATTGCCGGGGGCAAATATGATAAAAGTGTAGGCTATTTTATTGAGCCAACCGTAATTGAAACCACCAATCCTTCTTACAAAACCATGTGCGAAGAAATATTTGGGCCGGTACTTACTATTTATGTGTATGAAGCCGCCGATTTTGCAAACACGCTTCAATTGGTAGATAGCACATCGCCTTATGCACTTACAGGGGCAATCATAGCGCAAGATCGTTTTGCAGTAGAAGCGGCAACTAACAAATTGCGCAATGCAGCAGGTAATTTTTATGTGAACGACAAACCAACCGGTGCGGTAGTTGGTCAGCAGCCATTTGGTGGTGCAAGAGGTAGCGGTACAAATGACAAAGCAGGAAGTATGCTCAATTTGTATCGTTGGTTAAGTGCTAGAACAATTAAAGAAGTTTTGGTGCCTATTACGGATTATAAGTATCCTTTTTTGAATGAAGCTTAGGGAATAATATTGGAATAAATGAGAAAGGCACATGAATGTTCATGTGCCTTTTTGTTTATAAATTATTGATTAAAGTATTTTGACTATAAAAGAAAATGAGGGAACAATTTATCAAATAATAAAAGTAGCGAGTAAAAAAGACCAAAAATTATAAGCAATGACAAATAAACACACACAACAAATGGAAGGGTATCTTTATGATAGGGTAATTTATTTTTGATGTTGTCTATTTTACCAGATAACTTCCAATAAGTTTCCATTAAATGCTTTACTAAAAAAGGAATACCAATTATTAAAAGTACAACAAAAAGGAGTATCAATAAGAACCCTAACCCTATTCCAGCTTGTAATAAAATCATAAGATTTATTTATTTCAAATAAATATGAAATTATTCATTAAAATAACTAAAAAGTTATTTTAATGAATAAACTTTAAAGTTGATTTAACACAGCCAAAGCAGCTGAAAGTTCTCCATTTACACTGCCAATTTTTATTTGATTCGTTGACAATTCCGTATAAATTTTAGTAAGTTTTATGGGCAATTTTCTATCTAAAATTTCAATTTGTAATGCAGCTTCTTCTGCTTGTATTGGAAGAGGATTTGATTTTAGGGCTAATAAAAGTTTCTCTAATTGTTGCGCAGTAGTCAGCTTTTTTTCAAGTGTTTCTTTTTCAAGTGCTAGTTGAGCCAATTCTGCAGTACATTTTTTAATTTTATTCTGGAGAAAAGTAGTTACAGATGCAGGTATCGCATTTGAATTGTTCCTTGGCGGCACGTATTGCTCAAATGCTTGTTCTAAATGGCGCAATATAGTTTTGGATTCTTGAGGTAAACTTCTTCTTCCCGATTCTGCCATCGTAAGCTGAGAAGTATGACATTGTAAAATTCCAGCAAAATCATTTTGTGAAATACCAAACTGCTCCCTAAAAGATTGTAGAAATGTCATTTTGAAACATTGCTTTTATGTTAATAAATGATTGTAATAAATTAGATGCTAAAATTCACAACTAAGAATTGTGTGAGGTTTTACAAAAATAAATAAATCCACACAAATTTGTGTGAATTTATTTGTGTGGATTTATTTCCACACGGAATTTTTCACACAGGTCTGTGTGGATTTCTCAGCTTTAATTTATTGAAACACAATTCTAAACTTAATTAATTAATATCAATTGGAATCTATATAAATATTATTTAGTAATATTTAACCTAAACAATACTTCCATTTAATGTTGAGAATAGATAATAAATAGAAAAGCCGCCTTGAAAAATAATTCGAGGCGGCTTTTTTTGATTAGATAAGTCAAATAATATTGAGATTTATAGTTATTTCAGCTTATTTCATTAATACAAATTACTTACAATCTGAAACTAATCTTTTTGGGGTCGGCGCTGAAAGTCAGCTTGGTGTTGTGTGTTATTTGGTCTAACTTTCAATACTGCTGTTTCCGTCCATACACCCAATAAAAGATTGTACCAAAAATAGGAATGAATAGCACTGTTAAAAACCAAATAAGTTTATTGATGTCGCTTATATATTTTGATTTCAAAATGCCAAATAAGGAGAAAATAACAAAACCTAGCCAAACAAGAACAATAGCAAAAAAGAATATTAATAGTTCAAAACTTGGGGTGAGTAACTTCATAAATAATTCATTTAATTGTTAAGAATAAATTATAAATTAATTAAAGGGAAATCGTTTTGTTATTAATGCAAATCTATCGGAAAACAAAAATTGCAAATAAAATTTAAATTGACTTTCTGTTTCCTTTTGCGAAGCCAAAGCCTTTTAAAAGTATTTCTATTTGCGGTTTTATAGAATTTTAAGGTCTTAATCCCATTAATTTGTTTTTATGTATTCCAAAACCCAACATATTAAATCGCTTTGTGTATTAAATCTTTAGCAGTAAGCATAATAATAAATTTTTCCTAACAATTTGTAGGTCTGCAATACAACTAACAACTAACAACTCATCAATTCCCCGCAAGCAATTCTTTTGATTGTATCGCGTCTGCTTCTAATTGTGCCACAAGGGTTTCAATGCCATTAAACTTCACTTCGTTTCTAAGAAAATGGTGCACATTTATTTGTAAGTTTTGGTCATAAATATTCTGATTAAAATCAAAAATATTCACTTCTATCATTCGCTTTTTACCATCAACCGTTGGGCGAAGTCCAATATTCATCATCCCTTTTAGTTGCTTACCAGCATTATTTAATACAACTGTTACTGCATAAACCCCATCAGCAGGAATTAATTTTTCAGCATTTTCCACATGTATATTGGCAGTAGGATAACCAATAGTTCTTCCAAGTTGATTGCCCTTGATAACAGTTCCTGAAAAAAAATAAGGATACCCTAAGAATTGATTAGCCGTATGAATATCGTTAGAAAATAAAGCAGTTCTAATTCTTGTGCTGCTTATGATAGATGAATCCAACACTTTTTCATCAATTTCAGTTACTTTAAAACCTAGTTCCAATCCTATTTCCTCTAACAAATGATAATCGCCTGTTCTACTTTTTCCAAAACGATGATCGTAACCTATTATAATTGTATGAGGGGCGAAGTAATTAAAAATGAATTCTTTGCAATATGCTTCGGCGGAAAGTTGGGCAAATTCACTAGTAAAAGGTACAATTACTAAATGATGAATACCCACTTTATTTAACAAAAAGATTTTCTCTTCAAGGGTGTTTATAAGCGAAACTTTGCCGCTGTAAGTACCTACAATCGTACGTGGATGCGGATCGAACGTAATAATGACGGTTTCGCCATTAATATAAGCAGCAGACTTTATTAGCTGTTGTATTATCTGTTGATGCCCAAGATGCACACCATCAAAAGTGCCAATAGTTATAACCGCATTTTGGAACTTCGGTAAATTTGATAAATCTGTATGTACTTGTATCATAATGTGAATTGTAAACTTATGCTTAGAATGTATAAATCTCCAAGGAAAGAATTGTAATGCAAAAAGAAGTTCGGCTTTGTATTTTTAATAATAAAAAACTATCAAATTTTTAAAATTTGATAGTTCTCAAGACAATTCAACCAAATAAACTTTTATTCTAACCCTCAAATTGATACATAATGATTGTAAAACAAATGGGGTCTGTTTACTTAACTTTAACTTTTGACAATCTTTTTTTCCAGATTTCCTCAATTTGAGCACCAATTTTTATAAATTCATCATTGGTAAATGTGTCCATTTTGGATGCATGACACCAATAACACATGTAATCTATGTTTGTGATATCATTTTTATAGATCGTGTTTGATTTTCTTTGGATTTCTAAGGGTTTGAACTTACTATTATTTTTCCCTTTAGCTTTTTTTATGTCTACTAGTTTTTGATTTACTAGGATTTCAATCTCTTTGTTGGTAATTTTACAATAGCAACATTTCTTTTCTTTTTCTTCTTGTAGCAAATACCAATCATAGAAACTTTTAAACCCACCAGTTACTTTTTTCTTCATGTAAATCCTTCTAATGGCAGCAATTGGCTCCCAAACAGATTTAAATTCCTTGTCCCACTTAGCATATTCTGTTCTGCTAACTTTGATTTCAGCTTCTATTTGGTTATACGTTCTTGCCATCCCGTAGCAAAGCCAAATAAACTGTTTTTGCGCTTCTGTCATTTCTGCCATAAACTAAAATATTAAATTATTTGATAATAAATTTCGGTTGTAAATATAGAGAAGATTTTATTTTAAAAAAAAAGGCTTATGATTAAATCCATTATGCGATGTTTATTAAGAAAATTTTAGTTTAATTAATTTGTATTGGCTTTTAAAATTGCTGCAATTGAGAATCCAAACTGATTTTAGTAAGTTATTTCTATATTGGTATAGAACATTCTGCATCTTAAAAAAAGCTAAATGATGTGTTATTTCTTCTCTATTCTTAGGTGTAAACGTATCTAATAAATCTATTATTTCTTCTCTACAATTTGGTGGAATTTTTCATTTGATTCTTTTAATTAAATATGAAAAAAAAACAAAAGTTCATTTTGCATAAAAAAATCTCATTTTCTTAAGATTTAGGCATTTAGAGTGTATTAATTAGATAGTAGAATAAAAAGAGATAATGGAAAATAAAAAAAGGTCTGATTTTCAAAGAAAATCAGACCTTTTAAATATTCGAAATATTATTTAAGCATTAGCAACTTCAGTTGTTTCAACCACTTCTTCAATCTTACCTAAAGGTCTATCTTTAGCAAAATCAACTAAAATTGGAGCAGCAACGAAAATAGAAGAGTATGTACCTGTAAATACACCCACTAACATTGCAAATGCAAATCCTCTTGTAACTTCTCCACCAAAAATGAAGAGAATTAAAATCGTAAGGAATACAGTTAATGAAGTCATTACCGTACGACTTAGCGTTTGATTAATAGCCTTATTTATAATAGTTGCATTGCTTTCGCCCTTCATTATTTTGCTATCTTCTCTAATTCTATCATAAACAATTACGGTATCATTCATTGAGAAACCTATAACTGTAAGTATTGCTGCAATAAAATGTTGATCAATTTCTAATGGGAACGGAACAATCTTACGTGCAAAGCTGAAAACGATTAACGTAACCAATACATCATGCAACAAAGAGAAAATTGTACCTAAGCTGTATCTCCAATCACGGAAACGAATGAAAATATACAAGCAGATTGCTATCAAAGCAAATATTGTAGCTTTAGTAGCTCCATATTTCAATTCTTCAGAAATAGTAGGTTGTACAGTTTGTGAACTTTGTTTGAACTTAGTATCAAAATCTGCATAGCTTAATGAAACAGGTAAGAAGCTTTTTAAACCTTCATACAATTTGGTTTCTACTTCCTTATCAATACTATTATCTTTATTTACTTCAGTAATTTTATAAGCAGTAGTAATATTTAATTGACTAGCAGAACCAACCGTTTTGATAATAGGAGCTTCACCAAATACTTTTTTAAGTTCATCTCGAATAGCGTCAGTACTTACTGGTTTGTCAAATTTAATAGTATAGCTACGTCCACCTTCAAATTCTACACCTTTATCAAATCCATTAAAATAAGAAGCAATACCTAAGATTAATACTACAGCAGAAATTCCGTAAGCAATTTTTCGATACTCGATGAATTTGAAACTAGCATGTTTGAATATTTTCTTAGACACACCAGTAAAATAATCAAAGTGACGGTTTTTATTCATGTATAAATCTGTAACCAATCTTGAAACCAAGATACCACAGAATAAGGAAAGAAGAATACCAATCATTTGCGTAGTTGCAAAACCAAGTACAGGTCCTAAACCGAAATAAAATAAAATACTAGCTGTTAGAAAGGTTGTAACGTGGGCATCTAACACTGGAGCTAAAGATCTTCTGTAACCTTCGGTTACCGCAGCTTCATAAGTTTTGCCTTTTGTAATCTCTTCTTTAATTCTTTCGAAGATAATAACATTCGTATCTACAGCCATACCAACTGTTAATACCAAACCAGCTATACCAGCAGCAGTTAGCGTAAAGTTTAATGCACTTAGGATACCAATAGTGAATAATAAATTTAAGATAAGGGCAATGTTTGCTACCCAACCTCCAGTATTATAGTAAACCAACATTAATCCAAAAATAACCAAGAAAGAAATTAGGAAAGACAAGGCACCACCAGTTACAGCAGCTTTACCAAGAGTTGGCCCTATTACTTGTTCCTGAACAATTTTTGCGGGAGCAGTTAATTTACCACTTGTAAGTATTTCGGACAAATCTTGTGCTTCTTTAGCAGAGTAATTACCACTTATTTGAGAACTACCAGTTGTAATAGCATCGTTTACAGTTGGAGCAGAATAAACAAAATTGTCTAATACAATAGCAACTGGCTTGTCAATATTGCGAGCCGTCATTTTTGCCCAAATATTGCTACCTTGTTTATCCATATTCATTTTGATAGCTACTTTTCCACGCTCATCAAAATCTTGTTTTGCATCAGTTACATGTTCACCTTCTAATTCTGCAAAACCATTGTCTAAGGTTTTAATTGCATAAATCTGTAAGATATTTCTTGTCTTTGGATCATCACTATCCACTTTTCCAAACATAAAAGCAAGATTTTGAGGAAACTTTGCTTTTACGATATCCATTCTCAAGTAGCTATTTAATAAGCCAGTATCAGAACTTTGAATATACCCTAGTGAAGAAGGAAATATTGTTTTGCCAGTTTTAGATTGGTATGGTTGATTGAATTGAACTAATTTCCTAATTGGTGCTTCATTTATTTTATTTTTTGAAGTATCTACTTTAGCAGTTTTAGAACTATCACCAGTTTTCAAAGAATCTAAAGAAGGCTTGATACCATTCAAATAGTCTTGAACTGATTTGTCGGCGTTCTTTATTCCTTCGGCAACCTCACTTAGATTATAAACTTCAAAAAATTGAAGATTTGCTGTTGATTGCAAATATCGACGAACTCTTTCGGGATCGTTAGCTCCAGCTAACTCTATACTAATAATAGCCTTACTTGGATCTTTATTGATATTCGGAGAAGCTACTCCAAACTTATCAATTCTTGTTCTAAGAATTCTGTAAGTATTGTTGAAAGCACCTTCAGCCTCATCATTCAAATATTTAGTTACAGTCTTTTCATCTGAGTTGATCTTTAATTTGTTATTACTTTTTGCAAAGAAGTAATAAGCAAGACTATCACCAGACTTAAGTGTTTTTAGTTCTTCAACAAAAAGCGAGATTAAATCTGAACCACCATTTGCTTTTTTTGCAACCGCTGATTCTAATGCTTTATTAAATGAAGCATCTTTAGTATAATTGGCAAGAGATTTAATCAGACCATCAAGCCCCACTTCCATTGTAACACTTATTCCTCCTTGAAGATCCAAGCCAAGCATTAACTCTTTATCCTTAGCATTTCTGTAGGTAGTTAAACTAAATAATCCAACTTTTGTATCTTTTGTACTATCAAGTAATCTTTGTAAACGAACACGTTTGAACTCTTTTAAAGAATCTTCATATAAAGCTTGTAGAACTTTATCATTTGGATACTTTTTTTCAGGTGTAGGGTAATAAGCACTAAGCCACTTATCGGCTTTAGCTTCCATATTGCTTTCATGGCTGCGAACAATCCACGTAAATGACAATTGGTAAACACAGATTAAAATAAGTGCGATGGCAAAGAATCGTACTAAACCTTTCAGTTGCATACTAGTAATAGAATTTGTGAGAATTTTTATTTTTAAAAAGGTGCCAAAGATAGGGGAATGAGTAGTAAAACGGTTAGGTTTAAAATTGAAGATAAATGCCCAGAATTTCAACATCAATAAAGATATTTAAAGTTTGCATTTATTAAAAGGAGATAACATCATTTAGTTGGAAATGAAGAATCTCTTAATTTCTTTTTTTGTTTTGCTAACAACTCTAAATATTTTTGTTCATTTGCTTCCCATTGATAGTTTTGATATAACCAAGCCATAAAAACAGCAATAAAAAATAAAGCTATAACTAAAATATAGGTGCTCATTTTAGAATTAGCCAACATGTTTGCCCTGGTATACCAACCCGAAATAATAGCTATGATTATTGCAAAACCAACCAAAAGACCAATTGATAGTCCTTTAATAAATTGCAAAAAACTTTTTTTTTGTTGTAAACGATTATTCTCCCAAAAAGCTATAAACTTGTTTTCATCATTTTCCATCATCCGCCAAAACTACACAACCAAACTATTAAAATGTGTGATATTTAATAATTCATACTGATATTGAAGTTTATAAAAGCATTTCCAATATTTTCGCCAACATAATTCTATTATTGATGGATGTTGCAAAAACTATTTTGTATTTTATTTACTGGGTTACATTATTAACTGGTGCATGTTTTATTTTTTTTGAAGAACCCATAATTGGTGATTATATCCGTTTATCGTTAATGCCAATATTGCTTTTTTATCTTTTGGCAAATGTGAAACCAACACACTCTCAAAAGCTTAAGATATTCTTTTTTTTATCATTCACTCTATCATGGGTTGGAGATATATTGAAAGTAATGTTAACGAATACAAATAACACTATTGAATACAACAAACATGCATTGCTTTTTTGTTTAGGTTGCTATACTATAGCAAATTTATTTAACATTTTTGCGTTCTACAAAATAAGACCATTAAAACTTTCTAAGGCAGTTCCTCCATCCATAACTTTCATCATTGGATCAATACTTATCTATTTGATTTTCTTCAGGCTAATATATTACAAAACAATAGGTTCTTTTAAACCTCCTTTTATAATATATTTATCTGGTATGTTTGCTTCTGCAGCATTTGCATCAAACATATTTGATAGTAATTCTAGAAAAAAATTGGCTTTGAGCTATTTTATACCTGCTTCCGTTTTATCAATTTTTTCAGCAGGGATGTTTGTAATTAATAAATATACTATTTTAGAACCTAAGTTAGATAGTATTGTGTTATTAACTTACGGATACGCTCAAATACTTTATGTTGACGGATTTAGAAAAACAGCAAGATAATGATATGGGTAATACTTAAAGGAATTATAATACCCAATCAATTATTTCATTTGCCCATTCTTTTCTGTAAGGAGTAACGATGCGCAAATAATTGTCAGTATAGCCCTCCATCATACCATCTTTTTGAAATTTCTCAAATAAAACTTTACGAGTTTGGCCAGCTTGACTTTCAGTAAAGAATTTGAGTTTTTTAAAACTTAAATTTCTTAAAATTTTATTTCGTTCATTTCTAATATTCATCGGAACTATTGATTCAAAATCATTTGCTAAGGTATTTTCTCTTTCAGAATAAGTAAATACATGTAAATAACTTACATCAAGTTGATGTAGGTACGTAAAAGTTTCATTAAAACATTCATCAGTCTCTCCGGGGAACCCTACTATAACATCTACACCAATACAACAGTTGGGTATTAATTTTTTAATTAATTGAACCTTATCATAATACAACTCTCTTTTATAACGTCTTTTCATTGACGCTAAAATCCGATTAGACCCACTTTGTAAAGGAATATGAAAATGTGGCATCACTTTACTACTATTTGACACAAATTCAATTATTTCGTCTGACAATAAATTTGGCTCAATAGAAGATATTCTAAATCTTTCAATTCCTTGAACTTTATCAAGTTGTATTAAAAGTTCAAGAAACTGTTTTGAATTTTTATTTGTACCTCCTGCTCCTTTTCCAAAATCACCAAGGTTTACACCTGTTAAAACAATTTCTTTGGTATCAGATGTTGCTACAATATTTTGTACATTAGAGATTACATTTTCAATTGAATCACTTCTACTTTTTCCGCGAGCTAAAGGGATTGTGCAAAATGAACATGAATAATCACAACCGTCTTGCACCTTCAAAAAAGTGCGAGTTCTATCATTTGCAGAATAGGAAGAATTGAACCCAGTAATAGATTCAATCTCACAACTATATATTCTACCTTTATCTACTTTAGTTAAATCAGTAAGGTGGTTCACTATATTAAATTTTTCTGCTGCACCAAGAACTAAGTCTACACCAGGGATATTACTAATTTCTTCTGGTTTTAATTGCGCATAACAACCAGTTATTACAATAAAACTTTCAGGTGATTTAGATTGAATACGTCTTACTAAATACCTACATTCTTTATCTGCATTTTCGGTTACAGAACAAGTATTTATAACATAGATATCTGCCTTTTCATCAAAATTTTTTCTTACATACCCTTCTTTTTCAACTTGACGAACAATAGAAGATGTCTCAGAAAAATTAAGTTTACATCCTAATGTGTGGAAAGCAATCGAATGTTGTTTTTTCATGAAATTAATATATTAATTATTTAACAATATAAAATATTACGAAATTTATAAATTACATTAATAAAAAAAGGGAGTACCTTAAATAAGATACCCCCTGATTAATATTATTATATTTAGACTATTCAAATTTCAAATCCAATCCTAACCCTCGTAGCTCATGAACAAGCACATTAAAAGATTCAGGTATACCCGGACGTGGAATATTTTCACCTTTAACTATAGCTTCATAGGTTTTAGCTCTACCAATGATATCATCGGATTTAAGAGTTAATAGCTCTTGCAAAATACTAGATGCTCCATATGCTTCCAAAGCCCAAACCTCCATTTCGCCAAAGCGTTGTCCACCAAACTGCGCTTTACCCCCTAATGGTTGCTGGGTAATTAAACTATATGGTCCAATAGAACGAGCATGCATTTTATCATCAACCATGTGGTGTAATTTAATCATATAAATCACGCCGACCGTAGCTTTCTGATCAAATCTAGAACCAGTTTCTCCATCATATAAATAAGTATGACCATTTCTTGGTATTCCTGCCTTTATACAAAGTTCTTCAATTTGATTCGTTGATGCTCCATCGAAAATTGGTGTGGCAAATTTCAAACCTAATTTTAGTCCAGTCCAACCCAAAATAGTTTCATAAATCTGTCCAAGATTCATACGACTCGGTACACCTAATGGATTCAAAACTATGTCTACAGGTGTTCCATCTTCCATAAATGGCATGTCTTCAGCTCGTACAATCTTAGCAACTATACCTTTGTTACCATGACGACCAGCCATTTTATCACCTACTTTAAGTTTACGTTTTACCGCTATGTAAACTTTAGCTAGTTTTAATACACCAGCAGGAAGCTCATCTCCTATTGAAATATTAAATTTTTCCCTTTTAAAGCGACCTAATTCTTCATTGAACTTAATAGTATAGTTATGTAGTAGGACATTTATATAATGATCTGTTTCAGTATCGCCAGTCCAACCTAATGGATTAATATTAGGAAAATCAATTGAAGCAATATTCTTTTGGTTAAACTTGGCACCTTTACCAACTATACTTTCTCCAAAGTTATTTGTAACACCTTGGGAGGTTTTATCTTTAAGTAAAATATGAAGTTTGCTTAATAGATTATCTTTAATTTCATCTACTATTACATTATGGGCTTTTTCAACTTTCTCAAGTTGAGCCTTTTCTTTTACTTTACTATTTTTATCCTTCTTTGCCCTTTGGAATAATTTTTTATCGATAACAACCCCTTCAGTTCCATTTGGCGCTTTTAAAGATGCATCTTTTGCATCACCAGCTTTATCACCGAATATAGCTCTAAGTAATTTTTCTTCAGGAGTAGGATCGCTTTCACCTTTAGGTGTTATTTTACCAATTAAAATATCACCTTCTTTAATTGTTGCACCTATTCTAATAATACCAAATTCATCTAAATCCTTGGTAGCTTCTTCACTTATATTGGGAATATCCGGTGTTAGCTCTTCTTCGCCTAATTTAGTATCTCGTACTTCTAATTCATACTCATCGATATGAACTGAAGTAAACATATCTTCCCTAGCTACTTTTTCATTGATTACAATAGCATCTTCAAAATTATATCCTTTCCAGGGCATAAATGCTACAACTAAATTTCTGCCTAAAGCTAATTCACCACCTTTAGTTGCATAGCCTTCAGTTAAAAAGTCACCTTTAACAACGTTCTGACCTTTTGTTACTGCTGGACGAAGGTTAATACAAGTAGCCTGATTAGTTTTGATAAACTTAGTTAATTTGTAAATAACTAAATCTTCATCAAAAGAGACTAATCTATCTAGATCATTTCTCTCATATCTAACGTGGATTTCATTTGCATCCACAAATTCAACTACACCTGTTCCTTCTGCATGAATCTGAATTCTTGCATCTCTAGCTGCTTTACCCTCTAAACCAGTACCAACAATTGGAACTTCCATTCTTACAAGAGGAACGGCTTGACGTTGCATGTTAGAACCCATCAACGCACGGTTGGCATCATCATGTTCTAAGAAAGGAATTAAAGATGCACTTAAGCCAACAATTTGATTGGGAGCAACATCCATATATTCTACTTCCTCTCTATTGAGAATAGGAAAATCTCCTGTATCTCTTGAAATTACTTTTTCTTCTAAGAAGCTTCCTTCTTCATCCAAAGCAGAATTTGATTGTGCTACTTTCACGTTTTCCTCAGCTTCAGCACTTAAATAATGTAACTCTTTAACATTTACTTTATGATCTACTACTTTTCTATATGGGGTTTCAATGAATCCCATATCATTTATTTTAGCATGAACACACAAAGTGGATATCAACCCAATGTTTGGACCTTCTGGTGTTTCGATAGTGCATAAGCGGCCATAGTGACTATAATGTACATCTCGAACTTCAAAACCAGCTCTCTCTCTGCTCAAACCACCTGGCCCTAGTGCAGAGATACGTCGCTTGTGAGTAATTTCAGATAGAGGGTTAGTTTGATCTAAAAATTGAGACAATTGAGAAGTTCCAAAAAAGGAATTAATTACTGAACTTAGAGTTCTAGCATTAATCAAATCAACTGGCGTAAATACTTCATTATCTCTGACGTTCATTCTTTCACGAATGGTACGAGCCATACGAGCAAGTCCTACGCCGAATTGGGCATATAATTGTTCACCAACAGTTCTTACTCTACGGTTACTTAAATGATCAATATCATCAATTTCAGCTTGAGCATTGGTTAGACGAACCAAATATTTAACAATTTCAATTATATCTTGCTTTGTTAATACTTTTTTATTTAATGGATAATCAAGTCCCAGTTTACCATTGATTTTATATCGACCAACTTCACCTAAATCATATCGTTTGTCACTAAAAAATAATTTATCAATAATGCCTCTTGCTGTTTCATTATCAGGAGCATCTGCACCTCTTAATTGACGATATATATGCTGTACAGCTTCTAATTCACTGTTTGAAGTATCTTTATTTAATGTATTGTAAATAATTGTGTAGTCAGCACCAACATCTTCTCTTTGCAGAAAAAGACTCTTTATTTCCATTTCAAGAACGATATCTATCCCATCAAGTTCAAGGATACTATCTCTCTCCATTACAATTTCATTCCTTTCGATAGAAACTACTTCACCAGTATCTTCATCAACAAAGTCTTCTACCCAAGTACGTAATACCCTAGCAGCTAACCTTCTACCAACGTGTTTGTGTAGCTCTTCTTTAGTGGCATCTACTTCATCAGCCATACCAAATAAAGCTAAAATATCTTTATCTGTTTCGAATCCAATTGATCGTAAAAGGGTTGTTACAGGAAACTTTTTCTTCCGATCAATGTAAGCATACATTACATTGTTAATGTCAGTTGCAAATTCCATCCAAGCCCCTTTAAATGGAATAACTCTAGCAGAATAAATCTTTGTACCATTAGGATGAACTGACTGACCAAAAAACACACCAGGTGATCTATGCAACTGTGATACGACTACTCTTTCTGCCCCATTTACTACAAAAGTACCTCGAGGAGTCATGTAAGGAATATTTCCTAAAAACACATCCTGTACTATTGTTTGGAAATCAACGTGTTCTTCATCATTACAACTCAACCTCAACTTTGCTTTGAGAGGAACTGCATAAGTTAGCCCTCTTTCCATACACTCGTCTATAGAATATCTTGGAGGATCTATAAAATAATCAAGGAATTCTAAAACAAATATGTTTCTAGTATCTGATATAGGGAAATTGTCTTTAAACACTCTAAACAACCCTTCATTATTTCTTTTATCAGGTGTAGTTTCTAATTGAAAAAATTCCCTGAAAGACTGAAGTTGAATGTCTAATAAATCTGGAGCTTCGGCTAAATTTTTAGTTTTACCAAAGTTGACCCTGTTGTTAATAATTGTTGTTGACATAATAATTAATAATCCAAGTTTTGTCTAAAAATAGTACTCCTAAATAATGATTTATCTTTTTATTTATAGTTTTAAGGCTGATAATAAATCTTATAAATAGAACCTCGTAACCTAAAATAAGTATCTAAAATTAAAATAAAGGAGTGCAAATGTAGTGTTTGCCATAATATAATAGAAAGAAATTTTGAAAACATCGAAACCTTTGTGACTTTGATATAACATAATAACATGTTAAATTAACGTTTGGAATATTTTCTTAGTTACTAGAGTTAATTTCAGAAATTCTTTGATTCTCTTAAAATAAATATTAAAAGATGGCACTTTTTTATTAAGATTATTGAAATCAAAGAAATAGAATTAGGCTGTTTTAGATATACTCCTATATTTGCACCCCAATTAAAGGCGAGGTAGCTCAGTTGGTTAGAGCATCGGATTCATAACCCGAAGGTCGGGAGTTCAAATCTCCTCCTCGCTACTTATAATTCTCTCCATCTTAATGATTTGATATTTTCTTAGAATGTTTAATAGTTCTTTGTTTTACCCTTATCATCAACCTAATTTAAAATCCAACTAAAAACTAATTCAATTAAATGTAAATTTAAAGTACAAAGGATTCATAAGTAGTGTTGTTTGAAACTCCCAAATAACATTTCCAATTAATATAAAAAATATGTACCCCTTTTTGTTAAATGTTAAATTTATACAAAGACATTTGCGCTACCCATTAAATATCGAAAACCTCTTCAATAAAATAATTAAAATTTAATCTCCTCATCGTTCTCGTCAAAGAAGCGAAACTCAACTAAGTGGAAATTATTATTTATTTCTACCTTCAATTTGGTTTTATAAGTTCGTCTCCATTTCTTAATTAAAGAATTGAAAATTCCTTTAGTGAGGTGAGAATAAACGATTGGATGTACGAATAGCGTTAAATTCTTATGTGAATGGCTTACAAGATAGTTTAGTCTGGTTTCAATTTCGTCTTCTAATAATGAGCTAGATGTTATTTTTCCAGTTCCATGACATACTGGACATTCTTCTGCAGTATTAATGGTCATTTCTGGCTTCATTCTTTGCCTTGTAACTTGTAACAATCCAAATTTAGAAACGGGCAATACAGCATGCTTTGCTCTATCATTTGTCATAAAGCCTTCCATTGCTTCTTGCAACTTCCGCTTATTGTCTGGCAATTTCATATCAATGAAATCAATAACAATTATCCCACCAATATCTCTTAGCCTTAATTGTCGAGCAATTTCTTCAGCAGCTTCAAGATTGGTTTGTAATGCATTTTCTTCTTGACTATTACTTACGCTTTTATATCCGCTATTAACGTCGATAACATGCAATGCTTCTGTGTGTTCTATTACTAAGTAAGCGCCACTAGGTAAATTAACTGTTTTACCAAATGCACTTTTTACTTGCTTCGAAATATTAAATGCGTCGAACAATGCAACTCCTCCACTATAAAAAGATAAAATATCAACTCTTTCAGGAGCAATTCTTTGTAAATAACTTTTGGTATCATTATAAATGGTTTTATCATTTACAACGACTTTATTAAAATCTGCGCTGAGCAAATCGCGCAAAATACTAGTTGTCTTATTTTGTTCACTTAGAATTTTGGTTGGAGCCACAGCACCTCTTAATGTCTTTTGGATATTTTTCCAAGTTTCTACTAATGAAAGTAAATCTTGATGTAATTCTGCAGTGCTTTTTCCTTCAGCAGCTGTTCTCACTATAACCCCAAATCCTTTGGGCTTTATAGATTCAACAATTTTATGTAAACGCTTTCTTTCTTCTCCAGAATGAATTTTCTTAGAAACAGCCACCACTTCATTAAAAGGGGTAATTACTACAAACCTTCCCGGCAAACTTAATTCACAACTCAGTCTTGGACCTTTAGAGGCAATTGGTTCTTTTAAGATTTGTACTAATACATTGGGCTTGCCATTTAAAACTTCATTTATCTTACCAGTCTTTACAATTTCAGGTTCAATAATAAAATTTCCCAAATCAATGCCACTGTCTTGTTTGTCCACAATTGCCATTTGTGTAAACTTGAGTAGGGACTTTGCATAAGGTGATAAATCTGTATAATGGAGAAATGCGTCTTTTTCAAACCCAACATCTACAAACGCAGCATTTAATCCCGGAATTAGTTTTTTTACTTTCCCTAAATACAAATCACCTACACCAAAATTGGTATTCGCACTTTCTGAGTGCAATTCAACCAATTTTTTCTCTTCCAATAAAGCTATCTCAACGCCATTAATTGTAGAGTTTATTATTAATTCTTTATTCACAAAATTTCACAACTAAAATTAAACTAAGAAAACATCATTAGTAGGGATGTGTTTTAAACCAACATCAAATATTTTGCTTATCCCTAGAAAGCGTTTGGCAATGTATAAGTAAAGTTGTAGCGATAGAGGAAGGACTGACAGCAATGTATATTGATGTTTAAATGCTGCAACTACTTGTAAATAAAAAACAAGCGATTGCAGCATTTATATAAATCAAAACGATTATTATTTCTTCTTATGACGGTTTTTTCTAAGACGTTTTTTACGTTTATGTGTTGCAATTTTATGACGTTTTCTTTTTTTACCACAAGGCATACTTAACTCTTTTTAATAAATTTTAATAATAATTGTTTATAAATATAGCTTTAGCTATTATTTCAATTTGTCAATCCTATCAGTAATTTCCTTTACAGCTTTTGGATTATTAATTTTTCCTCTAACTATATTGTACCATACTATCGCATTCTTTCTATCCCCTTTTAAATCATAACATTCTGCTAAATGCAAAACAATTTCAAGATTCTCAGGATTGGCTTTATTAATAATGCTGAATCTTTCAATTGCCTTATCATATTGACCACTTTTCTTTCCTCCTAATCCTAGTATATACTGCGCAAAAAAATTAGAAGGATTTTTCTGCGCTATTTCCCTAACTGGCAAAATACCTTGCATGGGATTATCTGAAACATTCCCTAAAATATAGCACGCACCCAACCCAATTTTACTACTATCATTTGTTGGGTTGAGCTGTAAAGCTTGCTCAAAAAGAACTTTTGCATTATTGGCTAACCAATGTTGCATCGATCCATCATCTTCTATAAAAAGCTTATCTAGAAACAGATGGGCGGCGAATGTGAGGTTTTTTTCTGAACTTTCCAACTTTGCTGCTTCGGCAGTGTAAGTTGCATAGGGTTCAAACAAGTGCAAACTATCTTTCCAAAAGGTTGCTAATTGGTGATACATCTTTATTTGTTGATCTTTTACATCACCTCTTGTTACACTATTTTCAATTTTAGTAACTCGCAAAGCTTGCTCTTCTGTTAATCTTTTTTTAGCTTTTTCAAGTATATCTTTAAATAATATCTCTGGTTTTGATGCATTGGCTGCCATTGGAGGTTTAGGATTGTCTTTTTTAGGAGGTATGGTATTACCGAATAAAAATAATGAACCAATTACGACGACACTTATTATTGATAAAATTACTTGCTGCTTTTTCATTTAGAATTATATAAATATTTTATTTTAATTTTTTGTTGACTTACAATTATTTTTTACATCAGAATGAAATTCTTTTGATGGCTTAAACCCTGGAATAAAATGTTCAGGTAGATTCATAGCTACATTTTTTCTAATATTTCTTGCCACTTTAGAAGCTCTTTTTTTGGCGAAAAATGTTCCAAATCCTCGTAGTGTAACTCCTTCTCCTTTAGAAACTTCATTTTTAATTTCTTTAAGCATGTTTTCTACAGTCACCAAAATATCTACTTTCGGAATTCCAGTTCTTTCCGATATTTTCGTTACCAAATCCGCTTTTCTCATTACTTTCTTAAAGGTTAAATCTCTTTTAAAAAATTGAAAATAGAACATTTTTGTTCACTAAAAAATTATTTGTTTATTTCATCTATTATTAAGAAAATGGTTAACTAACATTTCGCAAATAAAAGGATAAGCCGTTTTTGAATTAAATATTAACATGACTAAAAAAAATAAAAACAAAATTGTTCGTTCTCTTTTAATGCAATGGCATAATACCCAAAACATGCGATCAATGCCTTGGAAAGGAGAAAAAGATCCTTACAAAATTTGGCTAAGTGAGATTATTTTACAGCAAACACGTGTAGAGCAAGGTCTTGCATACTATGAGCGTTTTATTTATCATTTTCCAACCATTCAATCTCTAGCCAATGCAGAAGATGAATTTGTTTTTAAACTTTGGGAGGGATTGGGGTATTACAATCGTTGCAAAAACTTACTTGCCACAGCAAGATTGATTACCCAGAATATGAATGGGGTATTCCCAAAAAAACATGAACAAATTATACAATTAAAAGGTATTGGCCCATATACTGCAGCCGCAATTGCATCTTTTGCATTTCGCTTGCCTTATGCCGTACTTGATGGAAACGTATTTCGTGTACTAGCAAGAATTTTTGCAATAGAAACACCTACAGACAACTTAGATGGAAAGAAATATTTTGCAGAATTAGCCCAAGATATACTAGATAAAGAAAATCCTGATTTATTCAATCAGGCTATTATGGATTTTGGGGCTACTGTTTGCAAACCTTTTAATCCACTTTGCAATACTTGTTTATTAGAAACAATTTGTGAAGCACATCAAAAAGGGATGGTTCAGAAATTACCAATAAAAGAAAAGGTTTTAAAGAAAAAAAATAGATGGTTTTATTATTTTAAGTTTATTTATAAAGAACAAGTGCTTGTTCAAAAAAGAAGCAGTAAGGACATTTGGGAAAATTTGAATGAGTATTATTTAATTGAAACCTTTGATCAAAAAAATTGGACCAAAGATTTAATTGATGATTCGCTTTTACAACTATTGGCAATTAAAGATTATGAACTTATTTCAATTTCTCCAATCACCAAACAACAACTTACCCATCAACGAATAACAGGACAATTGATTACCATTCGTGTTCATACAATACCAAAATCCCTACAACAAATGCAATGGATAACAATACCTGAATTAGTAAAACTTGCCTTTCCTAAATTTATTAACTCGTTTACAGTAGAAAAGGAGATTTAATAAAATGAAACAATACCACACAATTGTTTTTTTGGTTGTGAAGACTTTATCGAATGGTACAAGCAGTACGCTTGCACTAACAGGGGACTCGATTATTGAAATATATTACCTCTACTATTGTTTTAGTATTTATTATCTTAGTCTTTCTTTAAACTCGGAAGGATTTCTTCGCCCATCCCATATTGTTACTATTTTCACAATATCCTCTTCAACAAAATACACGATTAAATAATCTCTAGCTATTCTTATTCGAAAATCTTTAATCCCTAACTTTCTACCAACATTTGGATTAATGGAAATACTTTCAAAAGTTTCGATAAAAACTTCATTCAACTTGATGCTAAATACATTAGACTTATTACGATTTATCCAATATTGAAGTATTTCAATTCTGTCTTGTTGCGCTCTATTCGATAGTATTATTTCGTAAGCCATTCTTTAATTTGTTCATTAGAATCTTTTAAAGAAATGGTACGCCCGTTTTCAATGTCACTCATACCAAGTTCTAATTTGTCAAGAAAGTTATTATTTTCCAATAACCCTTCTGTAACAGTATTCCCCTTTTCAAGTGAATAATAAATGGAATTTAATATGTCTTCATCTTGAATTTGGTCTATGCTTACATGAAGCCTATTTCTCAATTCTTCAACTGTCATTTGATTGTTTTTAAATTATAATCCTAAAATATCTTATTTCATTTTTTTTAGTTCTACTACTATTTCATTTTTTTACAAAGACGAACTAGTACGATTTTACCAGATTGTTGCATGCCTATTGGAACATCTTATAGATAACTAATACAGAATAGCCTATCTGTCATTTTTATAAAATAGAACCTTATTTCAATTTCATTTGAGCAAAATAAGGATGTTCAGGATTTACAATCAATTCTTGCCTAAGCGGATGAATCAATACATCCATATCAAAAAAAGGAATTTTACCTAATTGTGGTTTACTGTCTTTTGGTAACACCATTGCTCGGCAGGTAGTGGCCCTATTTTTAAATCGTACTTCCACATTGCTAACTACATCACAAGATATCACTCTACCATCAGCAGTAATTGCATTTCTTTTTTCCACTACGGGAAGTTGCAACTGCGCTTGAATGTTTTCATTAATGCACAGCATATATGAACCCGTGTCCACCAACATATTTACCCAAATACTTTTTACCTCATCCTTGTCCATAATATTCCTTCGCACTAAACCAAGGTCGTCGCCATTTAAAATTTGAACATCAGCATATACTAAGCCCATACAATATTTTTTTATGCTTGCAATATAGTTTTTTTAGGAAAAAGATATCAATTCGTTTGCATTATTGATCTTAAATATTCTCGATTTAAATATTGAATAAACCTTTGCTACCGCGAGTATTTAGGTTGGATATGCTAAGTTTCTTATTCAGGCTTAATGGATACGGAATACGTAATTATTGGTTTTAAAAATCCCTTTTACCTGTTTATACGACATGCCATTAGGTACAGCATATCAAAATAAATTTCTATTGCACTAGCAGGGTATAAACAACATAGCCCATGGTTTTTAACCATGGGCTATGAAAACAGTGCTATTCTCATTATAAATTTTAAATATCCTACCCTATCACCTTCACTCTATAAACCCCTGCTTCGTCCAAACTTGGGTTTTTAATACAGAAGAAAATAAAACCATCTGCTTTACTATAACCAAGGTCGGCAGCTTTTACTTCGGTGAAATTATTGGGGTTATAGAGAACTGTTACGCTTTTATTGCCTACAGGGCCGCCTTCTGTGCGACTGAAATAAAATTCAAGATTATCCCCTATAGATACTTTTAGTTGAAATTTGGTGGTTTCGCTTATACCAAGCACTTCGCGACTGATGGCGGAAGCTTTTTCAACCGTTCCATTGCGCTCTTGCACATTGTTAGGAATGTCATTAATTAAATAATCTTCTGCCTTTACAGCATCGCGGTCGCGGTAATAATTATAGCCAACAGTACAAATTTTCTCCATTACATCATAAAGGGTATTTGCTCTTTGGTGGCGCAACACTGTGGTTTGTTTCCTATTTCCTTCTGAAAGGTCTAATTTTTTTTCTTGGTCTTCTACCAATGTTTTTTTGCTCTCTAATTCTACAAGCATATCATTGGTAAGTCCATAATCTTTCATTTTTAATAAATAGGTAGTACCTCTACTGATCACTACATCTGTTAAACGCAACACTTCAGTATTTGTGAGTTCAGTTAAATTAAAAGGAGCAAAAGTTAGCAACTCGCCACTCTTTTTGCCAAAAGTAGTTTCTGCAATGCCTTGCACATCCCTTATCAAGATTACAAGTGCATTAAATACTTCATCACGCTTTTCCACTTCAATTTTAATTAAGCCCTGCATGGTTTCATCGCTAGGCACTAGGCTAAATTCATCCCATAATACTGTAATACTATCAATGGTAGCTTTGGGAATACCGCGAGAAATCAAAATAGTAGCATCTCTTTCTGCCGATGCTTGCAATTCAAGTCTACGGTTGTATAATGCACCATAGCTCATGTCAAACTTTAAATCATTGTCATTACGTTTCATAAATAAATTAAAAAAATTTGTTTAAAATTATGTTTCGAGGGGCTAAAATAGTATTTTGGCACAATACACAAAAAAATATTTTAACCCACATAAAAAATTCATTTTGGATTCATAAACAACTTTAGAAAGAACGTTATTTATCAAAATAAAAAAATATCTTTTTTTACATTATTATCATGATTTTTTCACAAACAAATTTGTATTGATTTTATATTTTCTTCAACCTTTTGCTTTCTCATTTATAACCTCTGGATAATCATTCCAACTTGTAGGATGAACGTTCCTAGTAGTCGGGTAAAGGTTTCGACCATCCGGTTATTCATTCCGACCATCCGGTTAATCATTCCAACCATCCGGTTAATCATTCCAACCATCCGGTTAATCATTTCGACCATCCGGTTAATCATTTCGACCGCCCGGACTGACAATCTGTCTAGTCGGGTGATCATTCCGACTTGTCGGGTGGTCATTCCGACCGATTTTTTCATTATCCAGAAGCTTTTTTTCTTAAGCTGAGAAAACTTTTTATTAATCCAAAAAGACAGTTTGCTTTTCAAAAAAATCTATTTAGCAAAAGGTCGCTTTGGTTTTATTACCCCAAAGCTCTTCGTTATCATATGTAAAGTCGGAATAAATTAACTGGTGCCTGAAACTATTATTAAGTGAAAAAGGAATTAAATGATTTCCCATTTAATTTTAACATTTATAGGGTTTTGAACCCTATAAAGGTTTTGAATCCTGCGAAAACCATCATCTCTTCAAAAGGCATTCATCCAAAAATACATTTGCACTCTTTGCTACTGAATCGATTGCATCAAAGTACTCTTTTATTTGCCGTTTCGTAGTTATATCCTTTATTTTGCTACCCAACTTCACACTTTAGTTAAAGCTTGAAACACCTTTTAAGAGGTTAAACTTATCGTTTTCAAAAAAAGAATTTATCTAAATGAGTGACGCTTCACAAGAAAAAAAGTGGTTTGCAGTATATACAAAGCCTCGCTGGGAAAAGAAAGTGCACGAAAGATTGCAAAAGGCAAGAATAAGCAGCTGGTGCCCCATTCAAAAAATAGAAAAACAATGGAGTGATAGAAAAAAAATAGTGGAAGAACCGCTTTTTCGATCCTATGTTTTTGTGCATATTGACTATGCTACGGAGCGTTTGCCTACGCTAATGATTGATGGGATTTTAAACTTTGTACACTATTTAGGCAAGCCTGCCATCATTAGAAATGAAGAAATAGAAAACATCCAACTATACTTGTCTGAAAAAGATGCTAAGATTGAAATGCGCACTTTAGAAGGTTTTAAATCTGATACCAAAGTGAAAATAAATCAAGGGGTATTTATTGACAAAGAAGGGGTGGTACTAAGAGAAGGAAAGAAAAAAGTATATGTTCAGTTGGAAAGCCTTGGTCAATTGATGATAGTAGAGTTTTCTGTGGCGCATCTTACCTTGGCATAACGGTATTTAATAATACATCTTCTACCACATAGGCACATAGACACATAGGATTTTATATTAAAAAAGGAAAGATAGAATACACAGAGATTTAAGTAAAAGAAATTTGGTTTTAAAATTTAAAAATTATCAAATAATTATTTTTCTATGTGTCTATGTGCCTATGTGCCTATGTGGTAAAAGGTATATATGGTGAATTAACTTAAACACAATATTGATGAAAATTAAAATATTTCTGAGCGATGTAGATGGGGTAATGACAGATGCTGGCATGTATTACACCGAATCGGGCGATGAATTTAAAAAGTTTAATACCCATGATGGTATGGGCTTTAATTTAATTCAACAAACAGGGGTTAAGATTGGCATTATTACCACCGAAAACACCCAAATGGTTACTCGCAGGGCTGCCAAATTAAAAATGGACTATGTGTATCAAGGCAAGGGCTTTGGAGGCAAATTGGCTGCTGCAAAAGAAATATGCGAAAAAGAAAACTGCACATTGGCGGAAGTGGCATATATAGGTGATGATGTGAATTGCATTGAGCTATTACAATCTGTGGGTTTGGCTGCATGCCCTGCAAATGCTACCCCCAAAGTAAAAGCCATTGAAGGCATTATTCATCTGCAAAAAAGTGGCGGAGAAGGTGCAGTAAGAGAATTTATAGAAATGATTTTAGATGGTAAATGCTAGAAAATGCTATTCACAAGCTTAATAGCTAATTTATTAGACCTATAAGGTTTTTGAAACCTTATAGGTTTTGAAGATCACATCTAACACCTTATCCCTAACCCCCTATTATCATGACTAAAATAAAATTTGCCATCATCGGTTGCGGAAGAATAGCTGAACGTCATGCAGCACATATTCATCGTTTGGGTGAGTTGGTAGCTGTTTGTGATATTATTCCCCCAAAAGCAGATGTTTTAGCCAATACCTATTCTGCCAAATCATTTTATACTGCTGATTCGCTTTTAGAAAACATTCCTTCGGTAGATGTAGTGGCGGTTTGTTCCCCAAATGGTTTGCATGCATTGCACAGTATTAAGGCTTTAGAAAAAGGCTTTCATGTGTTGGTAGAAAAGCCAATGGCCATTTCTGTTTCCGATTGTGAAGCCATGATTAAAGCCGCAAGAGTTGCGAATAAAATATTATTTCCCATAAAACAAAATAGATACAATCCGCCTGTTGTGGCTGTAAAAGAGGCAATTGAAAAAGGGGTTTTGGGGAAAATCTATAGCCTTCAGTTAAATTGCTTTTGGAATAGAGATGCCGCTTATTACAAAGATTCTTGGAAAGGCACATTGTCATTAGATGGGGGCACTTTGTTTACCCAATTTAGCCATTTTATAGATTTACTGTATTGGATGAATGGAGATGTAAAAGATGTAAAAGCCATTACCAGAAATTTTGCACATGAGGGCATTATTGAATTTGAAGATACGGGGGTTGTGCTGCTAGAATTTGAGAATGGAAGTATTGCAACAATCAATTATACTGTAAATAGTTTTCAAAAAAATATGGAAGGTTCTCTTACCATATTTGCTGAAAAAGGCACAGTGAAAATTGGTGGACAATATTTGAATGAATTGGAATATCAAAACATAGAAAACTATGAGATTACCAATTTGCCTAAAGGAAATATTGCCAATAATTATGGCAATTATGTGGGCAGCATGAGCAATCATGATAAAGTATATGAAAATGTGATTGATGTTTTGCTGCATGGAATGCCGCAAACTACTAGCACCCTAGATGCACTAAAAACGGTGGAGATTATTCATAAAATATATCAAGCATCAATGAAATAATGCTTTTTTTCACCACATAGGCATGAAATATATTTTCACCACATAGGCACATAGACACATAGGAAAGAAGATAAAATAGTAAGATAGAATTTTTAACAAATAGGCAAATGAAAACATGGGAAATTATAGTAGAAATAATTTAAACTATGTGTCTATGTGGTGAGAAATAAAAAATGTTTTTTCTATGAATGAAGTAAAGAAATTAAGTGTTGGAATAAAAGAGGTTGTTTTTGGTGAAAATGTAACTGTGGTAGAACCTGTGAACTTATACCATTGCAGCATTGGCAACAATAGCTTTATTGGTCCATTTACTGAAATTCAAAAAGGTGTAAAAGTTGGCGATAATTGCAGAATACAGTCTCATTCCTTTCTGTGCGAACTAGTTACAATTGGCAATAATTGTTTTATTGGTCATGGGGTAATGTTTATTAATGATTTGTTTAGCGAAGGGAAGCCTGCTAGTGGCAATCAATCCCTATGGAAGGAAACTCATATAGGCAATCATGTTTCTATAGGCAGCAATGCCACCATTCTACCAGTATCTATTTGCGACCATGTAGTAATTGGCGCAGGCTCGGTAGTTACAAAAGATATTAAAGAGTCAGGAGTTTATGCGGGCAATCCTGCAAAGTTTATAAGACCTATTGGTTTTAATCACCACATAGGCACATAGCCACATAGGCATTAAAGCATTTGTATTTGTTCTATCATGCCTTTATTAATACTATATTTCTATTTTCTGTGTGTCTATATGCCTATGTAGTAAAAAATAGGTAGTGTGTAGTTAAATTTTTAAAAGACAATGGATATTAAAATTGAAGAAAGTTGGAAGCAGTTATTGAAAGATGAGTTTACCCAGCCTTATTTCCAACAGATAATTGCTCACCTGAAATTAGAAAAACAACAAGGGAAAGTTATTTATCCAGCAGGTGCATTTATTTTTAATGCTTTTGAAAAAACGCCCTTTGCCAATGTAAAAGCTGTTATTATTGGCCAAGATCCTTATCACAATCCATCACAAGCAATGGGATTAAGCTTTAGTGTAATGGATGGAACTCCCCTCCCACCCTCACTACAAAATATTTATAAAGAACTGCATAGCGATATTGGCATGACAATACCCAAAACGGGCAATCTCACCAATTGGGCAAATCAAGGGGTATTGATGCTGAATGCTGCATTAACAGTAAGGGCAAACGAACCTGCAAGTCATGCCAAAATTGGGTGGACACATTTTACTGATGCCGTAATTAAAAAAATTTCTACTGAAAAAAAAGGGATTGTCTTTTTACTTTGGGGCAAATTTGCGCAAGAAAAGCAATCATTAATAGATGCTACAAAGCACCATATTCTTACTGCTGCACACCCTTCCCCTTTTAGTGCGCATAGTGGTTTTTTCGGATGCAAACATTTCAGTAAAACAAACAAAATATTAGTTGATGAAGGATTAGACCCAATTGACTGGATGGTTTAATCAATAAATAAATAAAGTATGAATGAGATAAATAAACAACCTATTCAACGTAAGCAATACAACATTCCTACATTAATATTTGCTAGAATATGGGCACTTTGGGCTGTATTTAGTTTTGCAGCTACTTTTTTTATTGCTTTCATTCCTTCTATGGCTACCAAATTGGTAAAAAATCCAAAAGGAATGTGGTGGTTTATTTTGGTGGCGAAATGGTGGAATAACTCTTGGTTGTATTTAGTAGGAAGTCCCTTAAAAGTATATGGGAAAGAAAATTTTAAAAAGGGGACAACATACATAGTTACTTGCAATCACAATGCAATGCTAGATGTTCCATTGTTGTGTCCATTTGTACCAGGTGCCAATCAAACAATTGCAAAAGATACGTTTACAAAAGTTCCTTTTTTTGGTTGGTATTATGCAAGAGGTTCCGTATTAGTAAACAGAGAAAGTGTTGCTAGTAGAAAGAAAAGCTTTGAATTGATGAAAGCAGCCTTGCAACAAGGATTTCACATGTGTATTTTTCCTGAAGGAACTAGAAATAAAACAGATTTACCTATTGCAAAATTTCAAGATGGTGCTTTCAAATTGTCGAGAGATACAAAAACGCCCATTATTCCTACTTTAATCATAGGCACTAAAGAAGCATGTGACATTCACTACCCACTCTTTTTTCTTCCTAAAAGATTGCAATTGCATTTTTTACCTCCAGTAGATCCAGGAGATTTAACTATTGAAGCTTTAAAGGAAAAAGTACACAGCATTATGCAAGACTTTTATGTTCAGCATACTAAATAATAGCTAAACCCTTTTGAAAATAGCTTGCTTCAACTTTGTAAAACCAATAATCCAATTATATTTACTGCCTTATTATTTTACATTACTAATTTACTGATTAGAATAAATATTCAATATAATTTCTAATAATTAGTACTTAAATACAGATTATGTCTTTAAAAATCTACAATTCACTCACTAGAAAGAAAGAAGAGTTCACAAGCATAACCCCTAATCATGTAGGAATGTATGTTTGTGGACCAACAGTGAGCGGTGAAAGCCATTTAGGACACGCCCGCCCATATATCACTTTCGATGTAGTTCATAGGTATTTAAAATCATTGGGATATAAGGTAAGATATGTAAGAAATATCACCGATGCTGGACACTTTGAAGAAGAAGGCAGAGAAGCGGAAGATAAAATTGCTACCAAAGCTTTGCTAGAAAGACTAGAACCAATGGAACTTGTGCAGAAATACACGAATCTGTTTCATTGGGCAATGGATGCTTTTAATACCATTCCTCCGAGTATAGAACCTACTGCAACAGGACATATTATTGAACAAATTGTGATGATTGAGAAAATTATCAAAGATGGATATGCTTATGAAAAAAATGGTTCGGTATATTTTGATGTAGAAAAATACAATACTGATTTTTCAAAATTAGGAATGCCCTATGGAATGCTAAGCGGAAGAAACTTAGAAGACCAAATTGAAACTACTCGCGAGCTAGATAATCAAGAGGAAAAAAGAAATAAAGCTGATTTTGCTTTATGGAAAAATGCACCTCCTGAGCATATTATGCGTTGGCCAAGTCCTTGGGGTGAGGGCTTTCCAGGATGGCATATTGAGTGCAGTGCCATGAGCAATAAATATTTGGGTGATCAATTTGATATTCATGGTGGTGGAATGGATTTGCAATTTCCACATCATGAATGCGAGATAGCACAAAGTGCCGTTTGCAACCATAAAACGATGGCTAAATATTGGGTTCACAACAATATGATAACCATCAATGGGAGGAAAATGGGAAAAAGCTACAATAATGTAATAAAACTTAGTGAGCTTTTTACCGGAAATCATCCATTATTGGAGCAAGCATATCATCCCATGACGATTCGCTTTTTCATTTTGCAAAGCCATTATCGTAGTACGCTCGACTTTGGTAATGATGCATTAAAAGGTTCTGAAAAAGCATTTAAAAGGTTATGGGAGGCTTATGAAAATTTAAAATCTATTAAAGAAATAAGTCCCAACCAATTATATGCAGATAATTCAGACTCACTTGCAATTAAGAATGTAGATGAAATATTGAATTCATTTAATGAGTCAATGAATGATGATTTCAATACTGCTAAAGTTATTGGAAGCATGTTTGAATTAGTGCCAATTATCAATTCATTTAAGCACAATACTGTTGCAGCATCAGAACCCATTTCAGTTGATACATTTGAAAAAATGAAACAGTACTTTAAAAAGTATATAGAGGATATTTTTGGATTGAAGCAAGAACAAGAAGGTGGAGACAAATTAGAAGGAGTCCTTCAGTTGCTTATTAATTTACGCAAGGAAGCAAAAACCAAAAAAGATTTTGTAACTAGTGATAAAATTAGAAATGAATTACTTGAATTAGGTGTTCAAATAAAAGATGAAAAGGATGGGAATATGAGTTATTCTTTCCTTTAGTTTTTTAACACTGAGAATTTAATTTAAGTTGAAGGCATAAAAAAGGGTGTTTCAAATTTTACTTTGAAACACCCTTTTTATTAATACTTTGAATATTACTTATTCATTTTCATCAAATGTCATCATCTCACGTGTAGAAGCTAGTAATTCATACTCTTCTTTACTTCCAACAACAATGTTGTCAAATTCACGCATACCAGTTCCAGCAGGTATTAAATGTCCGGTAATTACATTCTCTTTCAATCCAAGCATATAATCAGCCTTACCTTGAATGGCAGCAGTACTTAATACCTTAGTTGTTTCTTGGAATGAAGCAGCTGAAATCCAGCTCTTAACACCAAGTGAAGCTTTTGTAATACCCAATAATACAGGTTGAGCAGTTGCAGGTTGTGCATCACGTACATCAACTAGTCTTTTATCCGCTCTTCTAAGAATAGAGTTTTCTTCTCTTAATTCACGAACGCTAAGAATTTGACCAACTCTGTATTTGCTGCTTTCTCCATGATCAGTTACTACTTTCTTATCGAAGATTCTATCGTTCTCTTCAATGAAGTCAAACTTATCTTCTAAATCTTCTTCTAAGAATTTGGTATCACCAGCACTAACGATTTCCACTTTTTTCATCATTTGTCTAACGATTACTTCAATGTGTTTATCATTAATTCTTACACCTTGTAAACGGTAAACTTCTTGAATTTCATTTACAACATATTCTTGAACAGCAAAAGGTCCTTTGATATTCAAAATGTCAGTAGGAGCAATTTGACCATCAGAAAGTGGCGCACCTGCTTTTACGAAATCAGCATCTTGAACTAAGATTTGACGAGAAAGTGGAACAAGGTACTTTTTAACTACACCGTCCTTGCTTTCTACTGATATTTCACGGTTACCTCTTTTAATATTACCAAAAGTAACAACACCATCTATTTCACAAACAATCGCAGGATTACCTGGATTTCTTGCTTCAAATAATTCAGTTACACGTGGAAGACCACCGGTAATATCACGAAGTTTACCAAGAACACGTGGTATTTTAACTAGAATCTGGCCAGCTTTTACTTCTTCGCCTTCTTCTATTATGATATGACTTCCAACAGGTAAGTTGTAATGCTTAATTTCTTTACCTTCTACAATGATTGTTGGAATCTTGGTTTTATCTCTTGTTTCAATTACAACTTTCTCTCTGTGTCCAGTTTGTTCATCACTCTCTTCTCTAAAAGTAATACCATCTAATACAGATTCGAAACGTATTGTACCTGCTACTTCCGCAACAATTACATTATTAAATGGATCCCATGTACATATTACATCACCTTTAGTGATTTCAATGCCATCTTTTACTTGTAAAGTAGAGCCGTAAGGGATATTGTTTGTAATTAGCAAACGATCATTTTTCACATCCATTACTCTTGCCTCACCAGTTCGACCGATAACTACTTGAACCTGATTGCCTTCGTTATTCAAAGCTGTTACAGTTCTCAATCCATCGAATTGCAGTGTACCATCAAATTTAGCAACTAATGAACTTTCAATAGAAGCACTACCAGCAACACCACCAACGTGGAATGTACGAAGTGTTAACTGTGTACCAGGCTCACCAATAGATTGTGCAGCAATAATACCAACTGCATCACCTCTTTGTGCTAAATATCCAGTAGCAAGATTTTTACCGTAACATCTAACGCAAACACCTTTTTTAGCTTCACAAGTAAGTACAGAACGTATTTCTACAGTTTCAATTCCAGCCTCTTCTATCGCAACTGCTGTATCATGAGAAATTTCTACACCAGCTACACAAATAATTTCACCTGTTAAAGGATGTAATACATCGTGCAAAGAAGTTCTACCTTCTATTCTATCAGAAATTACTTCAATTATATCTTCATTATCTTTAAGCGCACTTATACCAATACCCCTTAAAGTACCACAATCATTTTCTGCTATTACCACATCTTGAGCAACGTCCACCAAACGACGAGTTAAGTAACCCGCATCAGCTGTTTTCAATGCCGTATCTGCAAGACCTTTTCTAGCACCGTGTGTAGAGATAAAGTAATCCAATACATTCAATCCACCTTTAAAGTTAGAAAGAATTGGATTTTCAATTACTTCGCTTCCAGTACTTCCACTTTTACGTGGTTTAGCCATCAATCCACGAATACCCACCAACTGTTTTACCTGTGTTTTGCTACCACGAGCTCCACTATCAAGCATCATAAACACAGAATTAAATCCTTGTTTATCAGTTGCCATTTCTGTAATTAGGGTTTCAGTGATTTTCATGTCCACACGACCCCAAATATCAATCACCTGATTATAACGTTCGTTATTGGTGATAAGACCCATATTGTAACTTTCCCAAACTTCTTCAACCTCAACTTTCGCATTTTCTAATAGTTCCTGTTTAATTTCAGGAACAATTAAATCATTAACACTAAAGCTAAGACCACCTCTGAACGCCATACGGAATCCAAGTGTTTTAATTTCGTCTAGGAAAGCTGCTGTAGTAGGAACATCAGTAATTTTAATGATACCACCAATAATCTCTCTCAAGCTCTTTTTGGTAAGTAATTGATTGATGTATCCTACTTCTTTTGGAACAAATTGGTTAAATAATATTCTACCTATTGTCGTATCTATGATCTTTCGAACTAGTACATTCTTTTCACGAACATTGGTTCTCAATTTTACATTTGCATGTAAATCAACAACACCTTCATTGTAAGCAATAATGGCTTCGTTAATACCAGAGAAAGTCATTCCTTGTCCTTTGATAACTTCTTCAGGTGTAGAAATTTTTCCTTTGGTTATGTAATACAAACCAAGCACCATGTCCTGAGAAGGTAGTGTGATTGGTGTACCATTCTGAGGATTCAGGATGTTGTGAGAAGAAAGCATTAATAATTGAGCTTCAAGAATTGAAGCATTACTTAATGGAACGTGTACCGCCATCTGATCACCATCAAAATCCGCATTGAAAGATGCAGTAACCAATGGATGCAATTGAATTGCTTTTCCTTCTACCAACTTAGGTTGGAAAGATTGAATAGACAATCTGTGAAGCGTAGGGGCACGATTCAGAAGAATCGGATGTCCTTTTAATATATTTTCAAGGATATCCCAAATTACAGCTTCTTTTCTGTCAACTAATTTTTTAGCAGACTTTACTGTTTTGACAATACCTCTTTCAATTAATTTTCTAATAACAAATGGCTTGAACAATTCAGCAGCCATATCTTTTGGCAAACCACATTCGTGCATTTTCAACTCGGGCCCTACAACAATTACAGAACGACCAGAATAATCCACACGTTTACCAAGTAAGTTTTGACGGAAACGCCCTTGCTTACCTTTCAGTACATCACTTAAAGACTTTAAAGCTCTACCACCTTCTGCTTTTACAGCATTAGATTTTCGAGAATTATCAAAAAGACTATCAATAGCTTCTTGAAGCATACGCTTTTCATTCCTCAAAATCACTTCTGGAGCTTTAATCTCCAAAAGTCTTTTTAAACGATTATTACGGATAATAACCCTACGATACAAATCGTTCAAATCTGAAGAAGCAAAACGACCACCATCTAATGGAACCAATGGACGCAATTCAGGAGGAATAACTGGAATATATTGCATTACCATCCACTCTGGGCGGTTGGTAATCCTATCCATACTTTCACGGAACCCTTCAACAACACTTAAACGCTTTAAGGCATCAGCTTTACGTTGTTGAGACGTTTCGCTTGCAGCAGCATTTCTCAATGAGAAACTTAATTCATCTAAATCTAATCTTTCTAAAAGACCTTGTACAGCTTCAGCACCCATACGCGCAATGAACTTATTAGGATCTTCATCAGACAATAATTGATTGTCTTTTGGAAGAGTGTCTAATAAATCAAGATATTCTTCTTCAGACAATAAATCACCAGGGGATAAGCTTTCTTTAATTCCACCTTGAAGTACTACATATCTTTCATAGTAAACAATGGCCTCTAATTTCTTAGAACTCATTCCGAGTAAGTAGCCAATTTTATTAGGAAGACTTTTGAAATACCAAATATGCACAACTGGCACTACCAATTTGATGTGCCCTAATCTTTCGCGGCGAACTTTCTTTTCTGTAACTTCTACTCCACAACGATCACAAACAATTCCCTTGTAACGAATACGCTTATATTTACCACAAGCACACTCATAATCTTTTACTGGACCAAAAATACGCTCACAAAACAAGCCATCTCTTTCTGGCTTATAGGTTCTGTAATTGATTGTTTCTGGTTTCAACACTTCACCAAAGCTTCTTTCTAAGATGCTATCTGGTGATGCAAGACTAATTGTAATTTGAGAAAACGATGATTTGGGGCGATTGTCTCTTTTGATAGCCATATATTATAACTGCAATTTTTCTGAAATATTCAAGACATGGAAGCGGCTTAAATGCAACACTTCTAATATCAATAGGGCGGCGAAGGTATGGTTTCAAGGCTGAAAAAAGAAAAGTAAATTTTGCTAATAACAAAATATCCCCTATTGAAGGGATTTTAACACATCAATAAAGTCGACATAATCAATCACCTGATAAAAAAATCTAGGCAAAAAATTTATTTAGCTACATGCAATAAATGCTTTTCCTCAAAATATGGTTCTTGAAAAATGTCAAAAACGCTTTGCATTTTTGGTCTTGTAGGGCTTTCAGAAATTTCTTGATGTAAATCTCCTCCTTTCAAACAAATTAATCCATTGGGTAAATTAGCACTATTGCCTTTTCTCAACAGAGGAGCAGACCATTGCCACAATTCTTTTAGTGGCGCGACAGCCCTACTTACTGCAAAATGAAATTTTCTACTTTTAATTTCTTCTGCACGTGTATGTTGTGTAGTAATATTTTTAATATCGAGGGCTTCTTTAACTGCTTCGACTACTTTCAGTTTTTTACCAATGCTATCAACAAGATGGAACTGCACATCAGGAAAAAAAATAGCCAAAGGGACTCCAGGGAATCCGCCACCACTTCCTATATCTATTATATCCATCCCTGGTTGAAATTCGACAATCGCGGCAATACTTAGGCTATGCAAAACATGGTGTAAATAAATGTGGTCGATATCTTTTCTTGATATAACATTTATTTTCTCATTCCACTCAGTATAAACGGCTTTCAGATTCTCAAATTGGCTGATTTGATGGCTTGAGAAATCAGCGAAATATTTTAATAATAGTTCCATTAATTTTATTGTTTTGTCTTTAAAAAGACTAGTTCCATTTTTGCTTTGGCTTTTTCCATAGTGAAGGAAATGTAATAAGATAATAAAAAAACATCCACAAATCTAAAAGTATGAAATAAGGGAACAAATCAAACTCATTTAGTTTTCTCATACTATTAAAAAACACAAGTCCTTGTATTAACCATCGTACTGAAAGTACTATCAATGCCATCCACCAATTGAATAATGATACACTTACTATGAATAAAGGAAAAAGCAACACAAAGCTGCTACTATACAAACCTAATAAAAACTTATGCTTTGGTTGATAATACTTTGAAGTAGTATAGTGCCTAAACTTTTGTTGCATCCAATCTTTCCATGTGCTTTTAGCTTCACTTAATGTATGGGCATCTTTATCAACAACAATGGCAGTGTTTTTTGGAGTAGCTACTTTATTTATAAATAAATCGTCATCGCCACTTGGAATCATATTGATAGACGAAAAACCTTTATTCTTCATAAATAAATCTCGCTTATAGCTTAAGTTTCTCCCTACGCCCATGTAGGGCATTCCTGCTAATGCATAAGATAAATATTGTAGTGCACTGTGGAATGTTTCAAAGCGAATTAACTTGTTTAGCACTCCTTGCTTCTTATGATATGCACCATATCCTAATACTATCTCTATTCCATTAGTATAAGCAGCTTGCATTTTCTTGACCCAAAACTCGCTTGCTGGAACACAATCTGCATCTGTTAAGAGCAAGTTCTCATACTTAGCGGTTTTAATTCCCATTGACAATGGAAATTTTTTACCAATAATCATCTTTGCCTCCTGCTTCAATTCTAAATGATGCAGTGTTTCAAACGCTTTTCTAAATTCATCAACTATATACTTTGTTTGGTCTTCTGAATTATCGTTTACTACGATTATTTCGTGCTGCTCTGGATACTCTTGTACCAATACTCCTGGCAAATTATTTACTAAATTATCTGCTTCATCTCTTGCACAAATAACAACTGAAACAGGCGCTTTTGAAGACACACTTCCTGAAGGTGATTTATAAAATGCTAACCTCCTAAATAAAAAAATATAATAGCAAACTTGTATAAAAGCAACTACACAAAAAGCAATAAATCCCCCCAATCCAATCTGGTTTATGTTTAACTGCATCATACAAAAATAATGGTAATTGATTAGTTTATAAATATTTTAAAAACCACATTTACCTCGGCAAATAACTTTAAAATAACTCTTAAATAGGTTTTTAGATATTATTTATACAAACAAAAAGGTGACTCCCATACTTTAAAGATGCAAAGAAGACTATTAATTTCATAAAAACTATTTTCATTAAAAACAATAGATAGCATATTTAATTTTAACTCCTATACCCCTTTTTATTGTTTTGTATCTTTAATTCCTAAAGACAAACAAAGCCATCCGCCAATGAAAAACACACCCCCTATAGGTGTGAGAAAGACTACCCAATCTAATCCCCAAACATTGAAAATAATTTTATATGTAAGTGTGTACAACGAACCACTAAAAAAGAAAACTCCTAATAAAAACAAAATGCCTGAATAATGAATGAGTTTATTAGGATAAGTTTTGTACAAAATGGCCGCTAATGCCAGAGCAAATACGTGATAAAACTGATATCGCACACCTGTTTCAAATATGGAAACTGTGTAATCATTAGCAATTTGCTTTAAGCCATGTGCGGCAAATGCTCCAAGCATTACTGAAAATGCTCCTAAAAAAGCTGCTGTTTTTAAATATATTTTGTGCATAATTTTTTATTGTGTTTAGTTATAATGTTTCATTAAATAGTTTGTCTTTTTCTATTTATTGTACCTATAATTCCATACTCGCTAAACCAATCCTTTCATTTTCAAATTGGCATCTTTTATTTGTTTTAAAAGAGCAATATTACTAGTAGCTGATGAGGTAGTGATGGTTGCCCTCATATAGAAATCCATTCTTTCTTTAAATTGTTTCTTTAAGAAAGATTTCAATTCGTCATCAGACAAACCGCTTATCAGTGGGCGATGTTCTTTTTCTGTTTCTAACCTTTTTGCCAATACCTCAATAGGTTCATTAATCCAAATGGTGATTCCTTGTTGGTTCATCCATTGCATATTATCATGAAAACATGGAGTACCACCTCCGGTAGCAGCTATAAATTTCTTTTTTTCTGCAAACCATCTTAATATTTCTGCTTCTTTTTTTCTAAAATACGCTTCGCCGTCTTCTTCAAAAATCTCTGAAATGGTTTTTTCCTCATTGCTTTCTACTAAAAAATCTACATCATAACTAGTAACCTTTAATTGTTCCGCTAGCAATTTGGCATAGTACGATTTACCACAACCCATTAAACCCACTAAAAATATTTTCATAATTGATTCAATATGCAATTTATATAACATTCACTTCTCGCTCGAGCAAAATACCAAACTTATCTTTTACCGAAGCAATTATTTCATCGGACAAAGCTAAAATATCGTTTCCTGTAGCCGCCCCATAATTTACCAAAACCAAAGCTTGTTGGGCAAAGCATCCAGCATCTCCTTTTCTATATCCTTTCCAGCCGCATTGTTCTATTAACCAGCCGGCAGCAATTTTATAGTTCAATTCATCCACTTTATAACAGGCAATTGTAGGAAATTCATCTTGCAAAGCCATCAATCGAAACCTAGATACTTGTGGATTTTTAAAAAAGCTGCCTGCATTGCCTATTTCTTTAGGGTTGGGTAATTTACTAGTTCTGATATTCACAATAGCTTTAGATATGTGCTGTATGTTTAACTCAGCAACACCCATTTTTTCAAGCTCTACTTTTATGGCACCATAACTAATATTATAAACAGGATTTTTGGGTAAGCGAAAAGTTACGCTCATAATAATATATTGCCCTTTTAAAGCTTGTTTAAATACACTTTCTCTATACCCAAACGCGCAAGCTTCTTTATCAAATATCCTCAGATATTTTTCTTCTGTATGATAGGCTTCTAACTGATAAAAAACATCTTTTAGCTCTACGCCATAAGCACCTATGTTTTGAATTGGACTTGCCCCTACACTTCCGGGAATTAAACTTAGGTTTTCTACACCTGCATAATTATTGGCAATACAATATTCTACAAAGGAATGCCACTCTTCGCCTGCTGCAGCTTTTACATAGAAATAATCTGCATCTTGTTTTACCAACTCTATCCCTTTACAGTTGTTTTTTATTACCAACCCTTTAATAGGTTTTGTAAGTAAAACATTGCTTCCACCACCTAAAACCAATAAGGGCATTTTGGTGCTTTTTGATTGCTCATTTCTAAAAGCCAATAGCACTTCTAATTCGGAAATATTGTTAAATGCACAAAAATATTGTGCTGAAATATCTATTCCGAATGTATTATATCCTTTTAATGAAGTACTTTGCTCCAATTGCATCTAGCAAAATAAAGTAATATGAGGAAACAAACGGCAGTTATTATAGGTGCTACAGGATTAATAGGTAGTAGATTGGTGGATAAACTGTTGGCAGATGATGGTTTTAACACTGTGAGAATATTGGTGAGGCGCCCTTATGCATTGGAACATCCGAAGTTGGAAGTGGAGGTGGTAGATTTTACTAATCAGACGGATTTTATAAAAAAATTGGGAGCAGGAGATTGTGTTTTTTCTAGTATTGGCACCACAAAAAAGAAAATGAAGGGCAATGATGCGGCCTACAGAAAAATAGATTTCGATATTGCTGTGAATGCGGCAAAGTTTGCCAAAGAAGCAGGGTTTTCGCAATATTTATTGGTGTCTTCCTTGGGGGCAAATGCGAATGGTAGGGGATTTTATTTGCGATTGAAGGGTGAAATAGAGTCTGCAATAGCTAATATTGGTTTTGCTTCCTTCCATATTTTCCGACCATCTTTTTTATTGGGCACTCGCAATGAGGTGCGCCTTGGCGAAACCATCTTTAAAAATATTTTTACATTTATTTCTAGATTTCTTACTGGATCTTTAGAAAAATACCGAGCCATTGACGCCGAAATAGTTGCCCAAGCAATGATAAACACTGCGAAAGAATCTAAACTTGGTAACCATATTTATTACTATAATGAAATGAAAGATGCTTGCGGGAGTTTATAGGATTTGTTTTTGATTGACGAGGCTTAGTAAATTTTTATTTACGGATTACAAATCATAAGATATGGGTTCGTGAATGCAAATCACGAACAGCAGTGACAGAAGGACTGATTGAAAAACGCTCTCAAATTATTCCCCATCGGTGTTGAAAATTATTGCTAGTTGTTCTACACTGGGCAGTTTATCAGCTATTTCTTTAGGAAGTTGTGCATAGCTATAAGTAGCTACTCCCATAGGTTTGTTTGCCATTTCTAAGGCGTATTCTACCGTAAGGTGGCTTTTGGTTTTGCAAAGCAGTATGCCAATACTCGTATTGTCTTCGGGATATTTTACAGTTTTGTCTAATAGGTGCAAATACCAGTTAAGCTGTTGGCTATACTCTGGCTTAAACTCGTTCACTTTTAGTTCAATGGCTATCATCGATTTTAGCTTTCGATGGTAGAATAACAGATCAATAAAATATTCTTTGTCGTCTAATTCTAACCGGAATTGCTGCCCCATGAACGCAAAATCACCTCCAAATTGCCCAAGCATTTTGGTAATATTGGTTACTAGTGCATGTTCCAATTGCTTTTCATCATGGTGGTCGGGTAGATTCAAAAATGATAAGTCGTATTCGTCTTTAAACTGTAAGTTATATTGTACAATTTCTTGTGGAGTAAGTGCCTTATCAAAATTGTGCTGAAATTTTTTGTGATTGGCGTATGTATCAATTTTAATTTTTTCTTCTAAAACACTTCTGCTCCAAGCTTCTGCTTTGGCTTTTTCTAAATAAAACGCCCGTTCTGCATTGTCTTTAATCTTGCTGAAAATCATTACAGTTTGGCCCCAGTGCAATTTGGCAACAGCTTGTTGCCAAATTGGATTGCCTTCAATTTCTTCATAAACAAAACGCATCAGGCGAAGGTTTCTTTCCGAAAATCCTTTCACGCCATTAAACTCTGCTTGAAGATCAATTGACAATTGCTTTATTACAGAAGTACCCCAACCTATCTTCGTTTTTTCAGAAATTGTTTTACCAATATCTAGATAAGCCAAAATCATTTCAGTATTTACGGCACTATAACTATTGTATTGTGCTTGTAAGATTCTTTCCTTTAAAGAAATAAGTGTTTGTAAGTATTCTTTCTTTTCTACATTTTCCATTATTCTACTAATATCTAAGCTAATTTTCTAATAATGCCATTCAATTAAGGATTGCAAAATAAACAGACTTTGTATTGTGGCATAGCCAGAATATTGGTTTTAGAAAGAATATGGCTATTGTGGGTTGAAGTGATTTAAAAAATGTTGTTGCTTTTTACGGATTACAAATTCTAGGATGTGGGTTTATGATTGCAAATAACTAACAGCAGGAAATTTGAATTCCAGTTACAAACTGGTTTATTTGTTTGACACTAGTCATCCTTCGGAAGACTAGCGCCAGTGGGAAATTTTTAGTTTTACGAATTCAACCCAAAATGGTTCAATTTGTCCGCTAAACAAACCTATTCCTGTCAGCCCCAAAATGTTTTTTTTTATAAATATTCTTCTATTCATGTAAAGTGTCTGTAAAAATAGCAGCTAACGTTTTGCAGCTCCAAGAAGTTGGCGATTTCGGGGACGAAAACAGTCTGCCACCATTGAACTTGATACGAAGCACAAAACTTTATTTAACCACAGAACCGCCAATTTCTTGTAGGTGCTGTTATGGGCAGGGTTGGTCAAGATTATTTGGTAAAATATTTTGTATATGTATTCTAAATGACTCCTTAAACTTTGGATTATTTTCTGGATTATCAAACCAATTTCTGTGTAAACTATTTTCGGTTTCAATAACAACCATCCATGTTTTCATTAATTCAACATCTCCTTTATCAACAATAGTCTCACAAAAATTCCATGTTATGAATGCATATATTTCATATTTTATTTTATCATCTCCTGAAAAGCTATTTAAATAATCATTCGTCAATATTGGATTTCTGAATGATGGATTTTCCATTCCTGTTTTAAGGATGTCTAAATATGTTGCATCGAAGCTATCATATGAATTGCTTGATTTCTCTTTATACCATAAGATAATGTAAAGTAAAATCGCAATCGCAGCCAGAATTGTTGCGGTAGAACTAACAATTAAATTCCAAAATTCGATTGTTGTCATATTATTGTATTATTATTTTGAGATATTTTTTCAGACGTGTTTTTTAAAATTGAAATTAACAAATCATCATTTTCTTCCTTGCCGTAAACATTGGTATAAATGTATAAAATTAATTTTTTAATTATTTCAAACTCTATAAAATCATTTCGATATTTAGGAGAAATCATAAGTAACATTTCAGTTGGAATAGTCCCATCTAACGAGGGTAGAATGTATGGTATTTCCTTCAAAAGGTAAGCTCCATTTCGTATGTAAAAATTAATTCTTTTCTTTCTTTGCACTTTATTGTTTCCAAACAAATTGTTTTCAGACTCAATAATCATATACTTATTTAGAGATTTTATATTATCAGTAAGAAATTTAAATAAACTTGTCCCTAGTTTATTATTTCTATATTCTTTTTCTACTGCCATGTAGTCTAATAGTACAAATTCCAAATCTTCGCAATCTAACAATAAAGCCATACATACTACTTTATCATTTATTAAGCCAACAAATAATCTAGATGTTTTATCTGTGATTCTTTTTTTAATTAGCGACAATGGCTGCTTCTCATTAGAAGGGAAAGAGTCATTATAAATGTAAATCGCTTTTTCAAAATGAATATCATTGACATTTGATATCTGTCGAAAAGTCAATTTGGTTTTAGTTATTTTCATTTATATTGTTTTTAAACTTGCCCATAACGTTTTCGGGCTTGGCGAAGTTGGCGATTTTACCGCAAATATTGACGCGGAAAACCAAACTTTGATTAACCACAAATGTGTCTGCGGAGCACTGAACCGCCAATTTCTTGTAGGTGCTGTTATGGGCTGGTAATATTAAGTATCAACCCCATTTCCAAACTCCTTTTTTACATCCTTCCGCTGCTCTTGAATTATTAAATTCAGTCAATGATTGATTATCTTGACCTGATCCTGAATAATAATTTTTACCATCACTGCCTATGTACGAAATTTGAACTGTCAATCCAAAAATATTAAGGAACTCTCTCTCAATTGTACCTACATTTTTACTGCCAGTAAAGGAAATTTCCCCTGCTCCTTTTTTAGTTCTAACTTCCGAGAAAGTCTTGTTAATATCACATTGAGTAAAAATACCGTCTGCGTTCATTGTTCCTAATACAAGAATTAAATACGGATAGTTAGCATTAAATTCCTGCATCAAAGTTGATACTTTCTTTCTTCCATTTGTTGAAACTTCTCTTGCCATTTTTGATGTTTTTAATTTTATTCCTACTCGTATGGCTTTTTAGAAGACGCCCTGTTTTTTTTGAGTGGTTTTCTTGTCTCCACATTATTATTTGTCACTAAAGGTGGTTAACCTGCTTTTAACCGATATGTCTGTTTAACTTGCCCGTAACTCATAAATATTCGCAACTCAATTGCGTCAAACCCACCAAAAAACATAAAAACTACCTATCCGCCTCCACATCATAAATCCCCTCAGCCGTGTCTTTATTGATGCACAGCAGATAATTGCCCGATTGCGAGAGTTCGCTGCTTTTTTTGATGACTAAATTGTTGGGGGCAACGCTTACTGTTGTGCCTACTACATTCGAACCATCAATGCTCAACCCAAATTCTAGTGTAGCATTGGAAGCACGCAGACTAAGGGTTCTTTCGCTGTTGTATGGCAAATCAAATACTTTTTCAGTTGCATCTGGCGCAATTGGCGCTTGATAATACGTTACTTTTTGTGTTTTTGATGCAGGGCTATATACAAATTGCGCCTTCTTATCTTCCGCATTGCGGTAAACAATTTGTCCGGCCGCTGTGAGGATGGACAATTTTGCATAACATTTATTTAATGTAGTAATTCTATCGCTTGTAAGCACGGGGCGGCCTCTTTTTAATATTTCTTGTTTCACATTGGCTTGCGACAAAGTGTTTGCCGCTACTTCTAAATCGGAAATATATGTGGCATTGCAGCCTGCTGCTAACAATTCTGTTTTATAAAAAGTGGCTTTTTGAAATAGGGTTTCTAAAAATAAAGTAAATTTCACTTGCGATCTACTAGCCACCGCCATTTTGCCCACGCCAAATTCCTTTGCAATGGTTTTATTGCCTGGAAATGCCTTTTTGGTTACAAAATAGATGATGTTTTCATACAAATCTTTGCCCTTTTCCATGGCTTTTTTTACATCGGCAGTGGCATTTTTTTGTGGAATAATTGCCACACTATCTGATACTACACCAAAAGCTTGTTGTATTAAGGTTTTAAAATCATCTACAAATTTCACATCAATACTGCTATCAAAAGCAGTAAAAGATTTTAAATCAGGCGTTACCAATCCTAAAATAATGCTACTTTGGTTTACCATATACGCATCTGAACCAATATAATTTCTTCTTAAAATACTTGTAGCCATAATTATATCACTTTTAGAAAGCACAAATATAATATGTTTTAATAAATGTCATAAAATATTTACTATATACGACTAACGTTTTGATATATACAATACCTTATTTATTACTTGTAACATCTTATTTGATATATGTAAGTGCTTTGCTGATATATTTAACAGCTTATTTGATATACATAACACCTTTGCTGATACTTATAACAGATTATTTGACATGTGTAACATCTTTGCTGATATATGTAACAACTTATTTGACATATGTAACTACTTAGTTAATATATATAACTGATTATTTGACATGTATAACATCTTAGATGATATATATTACTGCTTTGCTGATATATGTTATAGCTTAGTTGATACATATTATTACATACATTAACCAAATAATTAAAAAACATTTATTGATTTTTAATTTAGTTTATTCTGTATTTTATATTGTATTATCTAATTTGTACTATCTGAATATAACAACTTTATATTGAATAAATATTTTGATATATTGAATCAATAATTTAATATGCTGATTTAATAATTTAAATTTTATGAATAAAATTGTTGATTGCATTGTTAAAAGACCTCACCCCAACCCCTCTCCAAAAGAGAGGGGCAAGGAAAATGGGTGTATTAGTATATAAATGTATACATTATTCATATCCGCTAGTGCGAGTGTACTAAATGTATCATTCACCTAGAACAATGGAATTAAATAAGAACATTACAGCATTAATTGAATTTATATATTTTTTTTCATAGGCAAAGGTTTCAACCATGGGTTAATAATGAATTATTCAATTTAAACCGTTTTAAGGTTTTGGTTAATGTGATGAAAACAAATAAATCTGAAGAGACGAAAAAATAAATATTGGGCACCTTCCCAACTGTTGAAACCTTTCCCACGGTTGAAACCGTGGGCTATGGGTAAAATATTCGAAATGGGTAAAACCATAGCCCATGGTTTCAACCATGGGTTTTAAATATTATGCAAATGAAACCGTTTTAACGGTTTTGTTTATGAGATAAAAACAGATAAATCTTTTGAAAAGAAAATTAATATTGGACGCAATAACCCACGGTTGAAACCGTGGGCTATGGGTTTACACACTCAACAACCCCACTTTATAAAGCGTATTAATGGGTTTATTATCCCAAAAAAGTTCGAAATCTGTTAGTCCGGCAGATTCATAGTCTTCTTGTATTTTTTGTAGGGTATAAATGGATTGGTTTTTAATGGAAATCTTTTCTAATAGTGCATAAAACCAATTTCCTTGGGCTTCATCGAGGGTGATGTTTATAGTGCTTTGTTTGGTTTGAAAAGTGAAAGAAGCTACTTGCCATTTATTGCCTTTTTTAGATTTGGTTATTACTTCAAACTGTGGCTGATACCCTAACCAAACAACCTTAGAAGTTGCTTTATGCATTGGAAGCTCGGGTTCTAATAGGGCATTGGAAATGAAATCAGGAGCTACCTTGGTTTTGGGTACTTTAAAATCAAACCAATGTTGTAATGGATTATCTAGGCAGAGGTTGTGCATAAAATTGAATAGCGATTTTTTTAGTCCATAACTAAAACTATCATGGTCTGTGCCTACATTATCCGTATAAATCACATCGTTATTAGCGAAAGTTCCTTCTTTTTCAGTTGCTTTTACCACTCCATATTTTTCAGGATTCATTCCAACTGGGCTATGCACCGTCATGGCAAATTGGTGCCAAAAAGCAGATTGTAACACTCCCGCTTGAAACAATTGGCGCACCATTTCTAAACTATCAATGGTTTCTTGAACCGTTTGTGAAGGGAATCCATACATTAAATAGGCGTGCACCATGATTCCAGCTTCTGTGAAGTTTTTAGTCACATTCGCAACTTGTGCTACAGTAATTCCCTTTTGAATTAAAGCCAAAAGTCTATCAGAAGCCACTTCTAAACCACCAGAAACGGCAATGCATCCAGCAGCTTTTAGCAAAATACATAAGTCTCTTGTGAAGCTTTTCTCAAAACGCACGTTTGTCCACCAACTTACAATAAGTTTTCTGCGCAATATTTCAATTGCCACTGCCCGCATCAATGCGGGAGGAGCGGCTTCATCTACAAAATGAAATCCGTTTTGCCCCGTTTGGGCAATAATTGCTTCCATCCTATCGCAAATTACATTCGCAGCAATTGGCTCATATCGTTGAATATAATCTAGACTTACATCACAAAAAGTGCATTTGCCCCAATAGCATCCATGCGCCATAGTGAGTTTATTCCACCTACCATCACTCCAAAGACTGTGCATAGGGTTTACAATTTCTATGGCAGAAATGTATTCATCAAGCAATAAGTCGCTATAATCAGGAGTACCTACTTGTCCTTGTTTGTAATCAGCAATTGTGGGATTGTTGATGTAAGCAACTTCGCCATTTACAAGTGTAAAAGTTCTTTTTAATTGTTCAATAGCTGATTTACCCTCTACAAAGAGCAGTAGATTTTCTATAGGGCTTTCACCATCATCAAGCGTAATAAAATCGAAGAATTCAAATACGCGTTTGTCGCTTAGTTTTCTTAGTTCTGTATTTGCGAAACCGCCACCCATTACAATTTTGGTATTTGGATAATGCTTTTTCACCCATTGTGCACAGCGAAATGCAGCATATAAATTTCCAGGAAAAGGAACAGAAAGGGCTAATAGTTTTGGCTGATTTGCTAGCATTGTTGCCGCTAACTTCTTTTCATTAAGTGTGTCAATGAAAGTATAAGGCGCATGTAAAGCTTCATACATTTCATCGAAAGTATTGGCTGATCGTCCCAATCTTTCAGCATACCTACTAAAACCGAAATGCGCATCAACACATTCAGTAATAAAGTCAGAAAGATCTTCTAAAAATAAAGTAGCAAGGTGTTTTGCTTTGTCTTGTTGACCCATGCTTCCGAAAGCCCATTGCAAATCATCTAATTGTTGAAACCGAGCTGCTTCAGGCAAGAAATTTCTTTTACAAATTTGGTGAGCTAGGGTGGGATTTTTTCCTTGCAAAAAAAGAATTACGGATTGTACGGAATTGATATAATCATCTTTCAAAGCCCAAATTCTTTGAGCGTTTTCACTCCAAGAAGTAGCTTCTGTGCTTGTCAACTGTTTCTCTTGTGCAAAACCAAACATTTGGTGCAATCCGTTTTCCGAGAAAAGGTCAAGTGTTACTTCAATTCCTAAATCGGTTTGGAAAGATGTAATTCCTTTGGTATTTAAGAATCCTTTTAAATAAGCGGTAGCAGGATAAGGAGTATTTAATTGGGTGAATGGAGGTGTAATTAGCAGTACCGTATTCATAATATGTTTTAGGTATTAAGTTTTAGGAGATTGGAATTTGATTATATAGAAATAAACAAATCGATTACTCAATTGATAATGACTACTCCAATAAATATTCTATTATGATACACTTTTAATCAGATTTTTATTATTGAGCAGTGCTTTACATTCCTTTAAAAGCTTTTGCTGATTGATTGCTACGGTTCCAACTTCTTCACAAACTAGTCCACCAGCAATATTTGCCATTTCTGCCGCAAGTAACATATTATTTGTAGTTGCAAAAACCAAAGAAGCAACCGCTATAACTGTGTCTCCAGCGCCACTTACATCTGCGATAGAACGAATATGTGTGGGAATGATTGTAGATTGATTTTCCTCTTGAAAGAAAACCCCTTTCTCTGAAAGCGTGATTAAGGAAATACTATGTTTTAATTTCTGTTGCAATTGTAGATGTATGTCGGAAAGGGTATCTGTATTAATTTCATCAAACTCAATATTTAAGCCTTCTTTTACTTCTTTCAAATTGGGTTTGAAAATATCTACCCCATTGTAAGCAAAAAAGTTTTTTCGCTTTGGATCAACCGCAGTTATTATTTTATTTTTTTTGCAACGCTGTATTGCTTTTTCAATGAAGCTCTCGGTTAATATTCCCTTATTGTAATCTTCAAAAACGACTAGATTAGGTTGATGATTTTCTATACAATTTTCTAACTGATTTAATAACAAAATTTCTTCATCAAGGTCAATATCTTTTGTAGTTTCCGTATCAAGTCGCATCATTTGTTGATTACCCCCAATGATGCGCATTTTGTTTGTAGTTATTCTTTTTTCTGAACTAAGAATATATTGTGTATTGATATTTTGACTTGCATAGAGATTTGTTAAGTTCTTACCATCTTCATCGTTTCCTACAATTGATAGAATATAAGTTTCCGCACCGAGGGCAACAGTATTTAATGCCACATTTCCTGCTCCACCAATTCTTTCTTCTTTACGTTTTACTGAAACAATTGGCACGGGAGCTTCGGGAGAAATGCGCTCCACTTTACCAAAAAAATAGGAATCCAGCATTACATCGCCTATTACAGCTACTTTAATTTGCTTGAAAGCTGAAAAAAGTTCGTCGAAATTCATTTCTTATTTGAAATAATAATTGCTTTTAAAATAATGTGGTGCAAAGTAATTGAAAATGAGTTGGGTAAAACTCATGTTATACTTCAAATAAGATTTCTAATTATGAAATTGCATTGCTCTGTTAAATGCAATAATAAAAATAGCACCTAAATTTTTGTGTGGAGGTATATAGTCATAAAACTTATCCTTGCTTTTAGTATCGTCAAATATTTCAGTCAATGTTTTCCATATTGTAGGCCAGTTAAGGTCTTTGCCTTGTCTTAATTGTTCTGAGATAAGACTTATCATCACCTGATTAATTGCGCCAGTACCTACTTGTTTAGATGAAATGATTTGAGCATCAGGACAAATTTGTAATACTTTATCTAAACTCTGGTATCCACCGCAACTGCCTAATAAAATTAGTTTTGCAGAAGATGGCAACTGATTTATGGTATACTTCAAATAATAACTATGCCCACGATGGATAACAATCGTAGGAGATAAATGCATAGAATCTAAATAGTTAATCAAATTATTTTGGGCTGCTTCGTCTAGGTCTTTATCTGTATCCAAAGGTTTGTTTGCATATATAACAACGCTTTTACCAGTAATTGATTTAATCTCAACCCATTCTTTTGTTTCTATTGTTTTCCAATTGGGCTTTTTAAAGCGCTCGAGAAAAGCTTCAAAAATGTGTTTACCATCTTCGTCGCCGTAAAAAAATTGTTGAATAATTATTTTTCCTGAACTATCTCTTAATAATCTAGTGGGCATTTCAAAAACAGGATTAATACCTAATTCATTTGTTAGATTCACTTTTTTAGAAGAATCCATTGAGAGCAAAATGGTATACAATATTTTGTAAATCACTGAAGCTCTTACAGACATCGAAGTGTCTTTTAGTGCATTTTGTTTGATTTGATTTAGAATAAGCTTTCTTAGTTTTTTATTGGTAATACTTGAATAGGAATCTGCAACATCTACTGCATCTTCAAGAGTAGATTTTCGTTCTAAGTCAGTTACAAAACTTCTCATAATTCTATCGGAAGAAGCAGAATCCATCCTTTTCAAAAAATCATCTAACTGATTATAAGACGCAGCCATTTTGATAAATTTTTTGTAGAAATCAAAATGAACTAATGATAATAAGGAGTCAGCCTTAGGCACTTTCATTCTTTCAAAGATTCTTTTATAAACCCCTAGATAGCTACTAGTATATATCTCCTCCTCCCCAAGCACACATAAATAATATAGTTCTGCAGGACTTAAACTATCTATAGATTGAAATCTTACTTCATCCAACTTTTCATCATGCAAAGCATTAATCTCATCAATATAAATTTCAATTGCTTTAGATCTTAGTTTTTCTTCTACCGCTTTATAAACTATTGGCGTGTCACCTTTTTGCATCCGTTCAGCATACAAAATTTGGGTTTTAACCAACAATTTAAAATAAACGTGCTCATCGGATATTGCTGATTGAATTGTATCATAAGATAATTTCCCACGATATAGTAGGTCTAAAAATGGGAAAAACATTCTTCCACTATTTTTAAGTGCTAGTTTTGAAATAGTACTAACTAAAGGCTCACTCGAATTTCTCAAACTATCACCAAATTCACTGCTACTTGAAGCGTAATTGTATAGTTGTTCTTGATTTTTATAAGCAATTACTTTTATTACACTATCTCTAAAATATACATTTGGATAAACATTTAATATTTTGAGAATATTATCAGGCTGTCTTTTACAGAGCTTTAGTATCAACCTATCAGATGCAATTTTAAAATCACTATTTAATTGAAAAAGGGGATTGTGTAAGATAATACTACCTATTTCATAAGGCATTTTATCTATAATTGGGATAATGCTTTGGTGTTGTTTTTCAATAAAAATTGATTCCTCAAAACTTAAAATTAAATTACCTAATAAATCTCCTTCAATTTTTTTATTTTCATAGTTATAAATAAAATCTTTTAATAAAGTTTCTACACCTCTAAGCGATATGAATTTATCGTTTTCCGATAAAGAAGTATCTAGTTCTATTGAAGCTTGTAAATTATTAATATGCAATTTGAGAATAAAAGTAATTTCAAGATTTTTATTAGAATCTGGTGTTGCAGTAAAAACAGTATCATCAGGATTATTGATCTTGATAATCTTTTGTTGAGCTTCATCAATATTTATGTGAAAAAGTTGCCTCATTACAGGAACTTTAGGCATTTGGATTTCGGGCTGCGCATAAATAAATGAACAGAAAAAAAAGCAATGAAAAATGAAAATGAAAAAACGATTCATATTTGTATAAGGTGTTTTTAGGTGTTGATATATTACGATTAATAGATTTAATATTAAAAACTATCTTTCGTTAACAATTTGATAATATACAATGATACAAAATTGCAGCTTTTGAAGGTTAATTTTGTGTAAATTATTTTAAAATATGGACTTAAAAGCAAAGAAAATATTAATAGCTGACGATGAGCCAGACATTTTAGAAATAATTAGTTACAATTTAACTAAGGAAGGATATGAAGTTTATACCGCAAAGAATGGACAAGATGCCATTGATAAAGCAAAAGTAATCTTACCTGATTTGGTAATACTTGATGTAATGATGCCTAAAAAAACAGGTATGGAAGCTTGTCAAGCTTTGAGAAGCCTTCCTCAATTTCAAAAAACTTTAATAATATTCCTTACTGCAATGAGTGATGAATCATCACAAATAAGGGGTTTAGAAATTGGAGCAGACGACTACGTAAATAAACCAATCAGCACCAAAGTATTGATTAGTAGGGTAAATGCATTATTTAGAAGAGTAGTTTCAGAACCTAATGACAAATCCATTAGTATAGATAAATTAACTATTGACCCTGTTAGGTTTATAGCAAGCGTTGATGGTAATGAAATCACATTAGCAAAAAAAGAGTTTGAATTATTGTATTTGCTAGCCTTAAAACCAGGAAGGGTATTTTTAAGAAATGAAATATTATCCCAAATATGGGGAAAAGAAGTAATAGTTGGTGGTAGAACAATAGACGTGCACGTTAGAAAAATAAGACAAAAATTAGGAATTGATTGTATTTCAACAGTTAAGGGGGTTGGATATAAATTTGAAATGTAAACATCTTAAAGTTATTATTCGATGAAGCGGAAACAATACCTTGAATCATTCTTATATTTACTATTTGAATATATTATAAGATGATATTATCTACGAAAAATCTATCCCCAAAACAAGTATCTGCTTTAACTTCTTTGCTACTGTGTATCCCTATTACCATTCTATTATGTCTAATTGAGAATATTTGGTTTGGCTTGATAACCGGTGTAGCAGTTTATTTGATGAGTTTCTTATTAATTGGATTTGTACTTGAGTGGTTTATTTACAGAAAAATCAAACTAATATATAAATTCATTTATCAAACCAAAGCAACGAAAAGAGAAGAAACGTATTTCAAATACATCTTACCAAAAAAAAGTATTGACGAAGTAAGTGAAGACGTAGAAAAATGGGCAGTACAAAGGAGTGCAGAAATAGCTACCCTGAAAAGCAACGAAATCTACAGAAAAGAATTTTTACAAAACCTTGCTCATGAATTTAAGACACCCATTTTCGCTATACAAGGATATGTAGATACTTTATTGAATGGTGCACTTGAAAACGAAAAAGTAAACCGACGTTTTTTAGAAAATGCAGCTAGAAACGTTGATAGGATGGTGAGTTTAATGGAAGATTTAGACGAAATATCAAGATTAGAAAGCGGAGAGCAACCTTTGTATAAAGAAAATTTCATAATACAAGATTTAATTAAAGATGTATTCGAAAGCCTCACAATAAGAACATCTGTGCGAGGTATAAAATGCTCTATTAAAAAAGGATGTGAGAACCCATTTTACGTTTTTGCAGATAAAGAAAAGATAAGACAGGTTATTGATAACTTAGTCGAAAATGCTATTAAATATGGAAACGAAAATGGAAGCATTGTTGCAAGTATCTATAATACTGATGACCAATATGTATTAATTGAATTTAGCGACGACGGAATTGGCATTGCTGAAGAACATTTAGATAGAATATTCGAACGTTTTTATAGGACTGATAAAGGAAGAAGCCGAGATGTTGGTGGTACTGGTTTAGGACTTGCAATATGTAAACACATTATTGAAGCCCATAAACAAATAATGCATGTAAGAAGCAAAATAGACGTAGGAACTACCATTGGTTTTACATTACAAGGGAAAAGAGAGAGATAAAAAAAAGGTATTCTTAATTAAAATTAAGAATACCTTATAATTATTGTTAGAATAAAACTTGATTATTAGCGTTTATTTATCTAGGACCAATATATGTCAGAGTATCTTTACATAATCTAGATGTAGGGCCAGCACCCCATGTAAAATATATATAAAAGTTTCTAGTACTAGGATCATATTTACTATTGAACCCAGGTGCATTATAGGCTACAGTTGTTCCATCACTACTCACATCTACAGAATTATCTGGATTAACTTTTATAATGGGATTTCCAATGGCCACTTTAGCTCCATCAGCCCATAATTGTAAATCATCAAATTTTGTAGTTACAGAGTCAATAGTTACTAAACCTCTAGTAAAGGGATTAATTACACCAGTTTTAGCAGGATCACCAGATCTTAGGATATAACCTCTAATTGAATATTTGCCATCATATTTATTTTTATCAGCAGAAACTGGATATACAACAGATGATCTTCCATTACTTATAATTGAACCACTTGGGACTTTAGATATTTTATAAGCAACCACATCAATAAATTGTGATTTATAAACACTGTCTTTTCTTATTGAAAGTGGCTTAACTTTGATTGTGAAGTATCCCATGTTTTGACCAGCAGGAATTGTAACAGAATAAGGTTTAGGCGTCACGTCCATTGAATCAGGCAGTAAAACATAATTCTGGCTAGGATTTGTTTTATGCAATTTATAATTTAACACTCTTAAAGCTGCTGTATCTTTTTCAAGATACAATGTAACATCACTAGAAAAGTTTCCTGATTCAGAAGCAGTAATAATAACCGGTATTTTTAGTGTTTGAACAGAGCTGTCCCTTACAAACGAGTACAAATCTCGTAAGGTATCAATAGGCAATGCTTTATAAGTAAGACCGTCATTAATAATTGGTGCTAATTCGAAAATTTTTTGAGACCCAATGTCTTTTAAATCGGGATCTGTTACATTTTTAAAACAAGAGACAAAAAAAACCGAAATTGTAACTAAAAGTAAAAAGAAAAGATTATTTTTCATAATTATTATTATTAAGGTATCCAAAATATTTTTTTATACAAAGAATTTATATTTGGTTGAGAAGGAACATTGGTAAAATTAGTTTGAATCTCAGTATTAGGATAGTACAATCTATTTGGAATCACTGTGTATATTTTAGAATATTGTGATCCAGGAACAGATGGTATTTTAGTCCTTCGGTAATCAGCATATACTTCTAATGGAGATAGCACGTTTAGACTTGCCCATTTTTGTGTTAAAATAGTAGATAATGGATTAGTAGATTTATCAATATTCACCAAATTGGTTATATCACTACCATCTGCGCCCACAGTTTGATTATAATAAGTAAAAACATTAGTAGAATCAACATTTGTTTTGTAAAATGATTCTTGTAAGGCTCTTTGATAAAGGTATTTGAAATCACCATTAATTAATCCACGCTGTGTGGCTTCAGCCTGGAGAAATAAACTTTCAATACCAGATAGAATTAGAGCATCTTGACTTGGTGAATTAATTATACCAACTGTAGAGTCAGATGAAACATTAGCACCACTTTTTTTAAGCAAGGCATCAGAAGCGCCAATTTTAGATACACTAGTTTTACCTTGAACCCCAAATACATTTCCACTGTAGACATTTGGATTTCTTGTTGAAGGTGTATAGAAGTATCTTATACGAGGATCATTAGTTACTGTGAAAAAATTAACACCATAAGAATTTGCTACGTAAAACGCGTAGTTAGACACTGTTGTTCCTAAAGAACTAAAGCCATAATTAAAGTAAAAAGGGTTTAAATTTTCATCCGCCCCATCAGAGTATCCAGGATTAACAGAAACTGATAAAAAAGGCTCATCAGTACCTAAAAATCCATGACTATCGTTATTTATGATTGCAAGTTCTTTAGAATAATAGTCAGGCTTACTTACCTCAGATAATCGTAACAATAATTTTAATTCTAACGTATTTATGAACTTAAACCACTTAGTACTATCACCCTGAAAAATAAGGTCTGAATTACTTCTTGGAGCTGGAATGAAATCGTTATCAAATTTAGAAATTAATAAACGGGCTGAATCCAATTGAACAAACAAATCTCTATATATACTAGAATCTGAATCGTATTTAGGATTTGGAAATTTTTCAATTTTTGATGCTTGTTTATATGGTACATCGCCATAAATATCAACAAGATTGTGAAAACAAAACACTTTTAGTGTTTTGGCTATACCTTGATAAAAAACATCATTAGCTAATTTTGCATTATTTTCTATGTAATCAAGGTTAGAAATTATTGAATAAAAACTACTCCAAATATTTTGATAATAAGTATTTGAGAATTCGTAAGAATCTCTACTTTTATCTGCTGCATAACTTCCGCTTATTGCCCAAAAGCCCATCCACAAATTAGCAAATTCTTTATTCGAGGAAACAGTAGTTGCTAAAGAATTTTGTACTGCAGGTAAAACAACTTGATATGATGCGTTTAATACTTGGTTTGGGTTGTTATTAATATCAAAGAAGCTTTTCTTACAAGATATTAATGAAACAATTAAAAACAAGAAAAGATAATATTTTTTCATTTTTTATATTCTTTTTTAAAATTAAAAATTAACATTTAAATTGAATCCCCAGAAACGAGTTGGAGGCGTTTGATCTGCTGTAGTATAGCCTGCATCATTAAATGAAGCGCCATAAGCATTTGTAGAATTATTATTAAATTCAGGGTCAGTCCAAATATTTTCTTTTGGTCTGAATGTAAGTAAGTTTCTTCCAAATACACCTACGGATACATTTTTTACATATTTAGTAAATGACAAATATTTATTAGGAACATTGTATGTTAATGCTACCTCACGTAATTTCCAAAAAGCGGCACTTGTTACATAAGGAGTACCAACAGTATTTATATTTGTTGTCCAGAAATTATAGACATTGCTTATAGTACGGTCATTATTTTCGACATATTTACCATTTTGTTTGTAAACAGAATTAGGAAATACAAAACGTTTCCTTCCTCCATAAGTTGAATGTTCTGAGACTCCAGTAAAATCCATATCCTGACCAACTCGATTAAATATTAAACCACCACTTCTATAATCAATAACGCCTGTAAGCGTAAATCCTTTAAAACTAACTGTAGAATTAAAGCCTAATCTGTATGGATTGAAAGCAGATCCGACATTAATTGTACTAGAAGCACGTGAAGGATCCCCATTAGCATCAACAATAACTTTACCTGTTAAAGGATCACGATTCCAATCATATACTTTTATACTTGGAAAAGCTTTGCCAACTATTGCATAAGAAGTATTACCTAAACTAACTTCTAAGCCATCTGGAAGAGAATTTACTCTGTTAAATATATAATTAAAGTTTACACCAACATCCCATTTTAAACCTTTAAACTTGTCTTTGGATCCTTTTAATATTGTAATTTTCAAATCTGACTCAACTCCAATATTTTGGGTTTCCCCAATATTTATGAGTTTATTTCCATATCCTGAGGCCCAAGAAGTTTGAGCTGTGAGGGTTTGATTTTTAGTTCTAGTTTTGTACAATGAACCTGTTAAGTTAATTCTGTTTTTTAGTAATCCAACTTCAGCACCAATTTCTATTTCTGTTGTTCTCTCATCTTTTATATTATCATTCTTAAAAGCTGAAGATTTAAGGAAACCGGATTGATTATTAAAAGGGAATCCATTTCCCGGATTGAAATAATTTTTTGTGTTGTACGCTCCAAATGGAGTTATATTATCAAGATTTACGTTCCCTGTTACACCATATGAAGCACGAACTTTCAGATAAGATAAAACATCACCTTTGAAAAATTCGGGAAAAGCATCTGAAAGAATTGTTGATAAATCACCACCACCGTATGAAAAACTCCTGTTTGATTCTGGCAATACTGAATTCCAACTCTTTCTAAATGAAAAATGTGCAAAAATATAATCTCTAAACCCAATAGTAGCATCCGAGAAAGCACCTTGGATATTTCTTTCAAACAAATATTCATTAGATTTAGGATAACCTATACGAGTATTAATATTTGAGTTATCATCAAAGTTAGTATTTCCAGATGTAGTCTCACCAATTAACAAATCAGATTGGAAACTATGGCCTAATATTAATTTACCACTAAAATCCTTTATTTTTTTATGAAAATTTAAAAACAAATCTCCTGTTTTTCTCGATCCATTAATATTGCCAAACGATACTGAAGGCAAAGTGATTTTTTGCTGGCTTGCTATATTTCCGGTACCGAAAGGATCTGTAGCTTCATAATCAGAATAAATTACACTTTTTGATTTAGCCCTAAAATAATTTGCGGAACTAGAATATGACAAACGATAACTAGCATCAAACCATTCATTAAATTTATAAGATAAATTTACATTTCCAATCCAATAATCGTTTTTATTATTTACTCTAGAGTTTTTAATTTGCCACCAAGGATTTGGATAATATGAATTATAATAGTTGTTGTGATAACCAAAAGAATTTTTATCTTCAATATTTTCAAACCATTTTAAATCAACATGTGCTGGGGTATTTAAAATTGCAAAATATAATGGTCTATCTTGAAAGTAAGATGGACCTACAACATCAGTTGTAATTTGACTGTATGAAGCAGAAACGTCAATTTTTAGTCCTTGAAAATCTTTTGTAGCATTTACTCGAAATGAATTCCTTCTAGCTTCATCATTGGGTACAATCCCTTTGGTAAAAACATTTTGAAATCCTAAGAAAACTGAATTGTTTTTATCTCCTGATGAAATAGATATATTATTTTGTGTTGTCAACCCCGTATTCCAAAAATCTCGTTTAGCATTTTTTAAACCAGTATAAGGAACACGTAAAGTTGTATCGTAAAAACTACCATCACTATTATAGAAACGTTTTTTTGTACCTAAATCAACAATACTACCATCAAAGCGAGGCCCAAAACTTTGATTCTCGTAGGGTACATAATTGAATACACCAGTTATAGGATCTACTCCATTTTCACCCGCAGAAGAACCATAATCACTTTGAAGATTTGGCATTATAGATACATTTTCAAACTGCACATTAGAAGATAACTTTACTTTAATGCTTCCTTTAGAATCCCCTTTTTTTGTGGTAATTACCAAAACCCCATTTGAACCGTCAGAGCCGTACAAAACAGCTCCTTCTGAACCTTTGATTATAGTAGTACTTTCAATATCATCTGGGTTTAACGAACTGATATAGCTAGTAGGAACAATTGCACCATCAACTACCACTAAAGCTTGGTTATTACCTGTAATAGACCTGTTACCACGTAAATTTATTCTAACATCCGGATTTACACCGTTGTTAGTAGTCTGTATCTGGAGCCCAGCCACTTTTCCTGTTAAACCGTTTACAACATTTGTAGAATGCGCCTGTGTAAGTTCCTCTGCTTTTATAGTAGTTGTTGCGTAACCTAATTCTTTTGGTTGTCGCTTGATACCGAATGCAGTTACTACAACTTCTCCTATATCACTACTAGCGTTTTCAAGCTCAATACTAATAGAGGACTGATTACTTACTTTGACTTGTTTTGTACCATAACCAACCGCTGTAACAACTAAGACATCACCAGTTTTTACACTAAGCTTAAAACCCCCATCTTCGCTAGCTGCAATACCAACATTACTTCCTTTTACAGTAATGGAAGCTTTGGAAATTGGCTTACCATCTTTATCTAGTACCCTACCAGAAATGGTTTTTTGTGCATTGACCATAGTGTATGAAAACACGGTCATTACAATAAATAATAAGACTCTCTTCATGTTCATTTTCTATTTTAGAGGTGCAAAATAGTAAAAATTATTCAAACGTTAAGAAAAAGCTAACAAAATGTTATCGTTTGGTAAAAAAATTTAACAATTGCCCTGTTTTATTCGAAAAAACCTAATCATTTTAGGTTTGTAATGATATTTAATCCATTGTTTTTATTTATTACATAAAACAACATCAAATTACGAATTACCAATCAAATTGAATATTTCCCTTTTATCCGTTGTAGAATCTTTATTCTAGTAAAAAGGAACTGAATATTAAGAGGTATACGCATCTAGTTATACCTATGTATATTACATATGTAAAGCGATGTTGATTAGCAATAGGTAACCATTCATTTTCTTAGACTTAAATACATCCATTAATAAAAAGAATTTTAAATCATAAGGAAGTTTCCGGCTCTTTTTGAAAGATGCGGTACTATTGCACCTATTGCAAAATAATTTTTAAATAAAAATATTAAACATGGTTCTAAAGAATTTTATTCAACTACAGTTTGCTTTTTTTTGTGCAGTGTTATTATTTGGTTGTGGCACTTCTAAAAAGATTGAGGCATTGAAGCCAACTGCTAGTTATTCGAAAGAGGTAGTTTATGACAAACAGATTTCTTATTTAAATCTCCCTGTGGAAATAGGTATGGCCGATTTGCAAACCCAAACCAATAAGTTTTTAAATGGATTGATTTATGAAGACAACAAAATAGAAGATGACAACTTGATGATAAAAGTGTGGAAGCAAGCCCCCATTAGCATAAATGAAGTAAATGGGAAACTAGATATGGTGTTGCCATTGAAGGTTTGGGTGAAAGCTAGATATGGAATTGAAAAATTTGGCATCTCGGCTTTTGATACTCGTGAGTTTAATTTGAATGGAAACATCAAATTGAGTAGTTTGGCTACGCTACGCGATTGGAAACTTTCTACTAATACACAAATTGGTGGCATAGATTGGGTAGAAGCGCCTAGCATTTCTATTGCTGGCAAAAACATTCCTATTACATTATTAATAAACCCTGCAATTGGCATTTTTAAACCTAAAATTGGGAGATTGGTGGATGATGCTATTAGCAAATCGTTGGATATTAAGCCTTTTGTATTGAATGCATTGGAAAACGTAAGCCGCCCGGTTGAGATAAATAAAGATTACCATATTTGGTTTGGAATGCAACCGATGGAGTTATATACCAATCAAGCGGTAATCGCTAATAAGAAAATAAGTATTGTAATGGGCTTGAAGGCTTATTTAGAAACTTCTGTAAATTCAAAACCTACTTTGGCATTTGACAAAACAAAATTGATTTTATTGTCTGCTGAGAGACTTCCGAATGATTTTGGGGTGAGCGTTGCTGGAATTGTGACTTATGAAGCTGCGGCAGCATTAATGAAACAAAATTTTGCTGGTAAAACTTTTGAATCGGGCAGCCGATCTGTAACAGTTAATGATATTTCGTTGTGGGGCAAGGAAAATAAAATGATTGTTGCTTTAGACCTTAAAGGAAGTGTGAATGGATTATTTTATTTAGCTGGCGTTCCAACTTATGATGCAGAAAAGAAAGAAGTGTATTTAAAGGATGTTGATTTTGTTCTAGATTCGAAAAACAAACTATTGAAATTTGGTGATTGGATTGCCCACGGTACTATTGCTAAAAAGATACAAGCTAGTTGCCGATATTCTTTAAAAGACCAACTTACTCAAGGTGAAACCACTTTGAAAAATTATTTAAACAATTACCAACCTGTAAAAGGCGTGAAAATTAATGGCGCAGTAAATAGTTTGAATCCGCAAAAGGTTTCACTTACCCCTAATGCGATTGTAACAATGATTACCGCTAATGGAAAAGTGTCTATTTCTGTAGATGGTATTCAATAAGTGAGATAGTTAGGAATAATTGTAGTTTTAGAAGAAATAAAATTGCTATACATATATATATAAAGGCTGTATTCAAATAAAAATGAATCAGCCTTTTTTTATTTTATTATATACTGAATAATATATTGTATAGATAAACTATTAAGATAGATACAAATTAAGTTATGTGTAATTTACTAAATAAAATAATTGCTATATATTTTATTTGATTTACAGTAAACTATGTTAATCAATTTTTTATAATTATTTTCTAATGACGTTACATAAATTTAAACTCATTTTATTTAATTAGTTGATTAATGTATGTATTTATATATATCAACTAACTTGTTACATATATCAGCTAAAGCGATATACATGTCAACTAAGCAGTTACATATATTAACTAAGGTGTTACACAAATCAGCGAAGGAGTTATACATGTCAACTAAGCAGTTACATATATTAACTAAGGTGTTACACAAATCAGCGAAGGAGTTACACATTATAGCTAAGCTGTTGCACATATCAACTAAGGTGTTACATATATTAGCAAAGCTGTTACATATACCAACTAAGGTGATGTTTTTATTAAATATTGTTTGTTATACATTGTAGTAATACATTTTTATAATAAATATTTTGTGATATTAATTAAAACACTTTATTTTTGTACTTTCTTAAATAAATATAATTATGGCTAGTAGTGTTTTAAAAAGGAATTATATTGGTTCTGATGCGTATATGGTAAACCAAAGTAGCATTGTTTTGGGTTTGGCAACGCCTGATGTAAAAACTTTTACTGCTTTTGATAGCAGTATTGACGATAAATTTTTAGATGATTTTAAAACCTTAATTCAACAAGCTTTTGGCGTAGTATCGGACAGTGTTGCCATTATTCCACAAAAAAATGCCACTGCCGATGTGAAAAAAGCCATGGAAAAGGGCAAAGATTTGTATGAAAACATCATCTATTTTGTAACCAAAAAGGCATTTCCAGGCAATAAATTGATTGCAAAGGAGTTTGGTGTGGGCAAAATGGCGATTGCAAGTAGGTCGCAACTAAAGTTTACATTGTTTTTAGAAACCCTTTTTCAAAAAGCCACTATTTACAAAACAGAATTGTTGGCGGCGGGCTGCAATGCCAGTTATATTTCCGATTTAGAAGTGGCTGCAAATACCTTGTCGCAAGCCAATGTAAAACAAGAGATTTTAAAAAGGGGGCGCCCCGTGCTTACGAGCGATAGAATTACTTTGTTAAATAAATGCCACGCCAAGCTTTCCATTTTAAATGCGGCAGGGCAGATTGTTTACCGCAATGTGGAAGATAAGAAAGCTCAATTTGTGTTTAGTCCAGCGAAAAAAACACAGAAAGTAACGTCGTATCAAGCGCCAATTGCGCCAAATGCTACCGAAAAAGTATTCGATTTGCCATACAACAGCGAAAGAACGCTTAGTCTGCGCGCTTCCAATGCTACGCTAGAATTTGGGTTAAGCGTTGATGGAGCGAGTGTGATTGGAAATACAATTAGCGTTGCCCCCAACAATTTGGTCATCAAAAAAAGCAGCGAACTCTCGCAATCGGGTAATTATCTGCTGTGCATCAATAAAGACACAGCCGAGGGGATTTATGATGTGGAGGCGGATAGGTAAAGGATGCGCCAATACAGTTATTTTTAGCAGATTGGCGAAAGTGGGTTGCGTATATTTATGAGTTGGCTATAACCCATAAAGTTCATTAATTTTAGAAATAACTTTTATGAAATGTTATTATAATCTATTTCTGTTTCTTTTTGCATTGTCATATCACTCTTGCATTAATAGTAATAATCAAAATTCAACATTTAATAAAGAGGCTGCATTAAAACAGTATTTGCTTACGCTAGAATCTTTGCCATATTTTGATGGAACGGATATGAATTATAAAGCTATGAAAGCTTATCAAAATAACGACAGTAGCTTTTTTATGGAATTAGAAGAAAAACAAAGGCGAGAAATAATACATCTAAAATCTCAAGAGTTTCGTGACAGTTCTCTTCAATTGAAAAAACTTGAATCATTAGGTGCAGAACATGCTTACAGATTTTCAACTACATCCTCATTTGAAAATGAGTCGATGGTTGTAACGATAACAAAAAAAAGTGATACCATAAGCTTAAATTTATTAGTTTATAAAACTAATTATGATTCAACACATTGCAACTTAAAAGTAATTACTAAAATTGATAAAAAACTATCTTTTGACGAATGGAATGACTTTTACAATAAGTTGATTTTAGCTGACATTTGGGGACTAAAAAGAGAGAATGGTAATAGAGGCAATGATGGAGGAACATTGACATTAATAGCATTCGAAAATGATACATCATTACAAAAATTTGCAAGGCAATGTTATATTTTTAGATGGGGAAATTCATCATTAGGAGAACCATTTAAATATCTAGTTAAATTGTCTGGATTTACAAATCAGTAGACTTGGGTATACAGCTAACAAAAGTGTTTAGGAAAGTGCTTGCAGACGGAAGAAATTCAGCAATACTACTTTCCCCGATAGCCGTAGTCTTCCAAAAAAAGAACGATCGGCGTACTTCTCCTGACTACGTCGGTGTGTGTGCAAATCTCCTGATTTGCAATCGCTAAGTTCTCTCAAAGCAAAATTGTAGCTCGTGAAATCATGCTGTTCATTATTTGCAATTACAAACCCATATCACGGGATTTGTAATCAGTAAATAAGCTACATCATTTCAAACTATCAATAGCATTCTAAGTGTAACTAGTTTCTATAATTAACTTGTAATTGCTCATACCCCTCATTAATCCTTCAAAATATCCAAATGGTGATTCTTTATTACAGCTTATTTTGAAAGTAAAACAATTGATTTGATGCATATTACTGCATACGAATAAGTACTAAAGCAAACTGCACTTATCTTTGAAAAAATTTTTTAGTGAGAATACAACTGTGTGTAATTGGTTTGATGTTGGTAGCTTTTTCAGCTTGTAGTAAGCTTGATGTTTACGAGAAAACCGCTCCTTTTCCTTCTTTTGAGTGGAACAGCGCCTTCAAGCCCCAATTTACTTTTACCATTACCGATACCAATTCTTTATACAATATATATGTAGTAGTTAGGCATGAAGATTCCTATCATTACAACAACCTTTGGGTAAATGTTACTACCAAAGCACCAAATACTCCGGCAACTACACAGCAATTAGAAATCATTTTAGCAAGCAATGGTAAAGGTTGGCTAGGCAGTGGCATTGATGATATTTTTAGTCATAGAATAAGAATTACCCAAGCCCCTGTAAAGCTTAAAAAAGGCGATTATTATTTCAGTTTGCAACAAATAATGCGCGAAAATCCATTGCAATCAGTTTTAAATGCGGGCATTAGGGTAGAAAAAGTAGCACCATGATAAAAGGAGTAAAACAAAGGTTGCTAATGGTTACCATTGTTTATTGGGTGCTTTTATCTTACATGGTAGCTGCTTTGATTTGGTGGTTTATTGCTTTACAAAAGCAAAATAGTATAATGACCAATATGCGTTTAGCCGACATAAGCATAAATGACGCACAATATTCTAATAAAATAGCCCAAGTAAATACAGAACGCAAAAGAAAAGTGGCACAATACATTGGTGAGGGTGCTACATTTTTGGTGTTGATATCTATCGGTGCAGTATTTATTTTCAGGGTAACAAGAAAACAAATAGTGTTCTCCCAACAGCAGCAAAACTTTATGATGGCAATTACGCATGAGCTAAAAACGCCTATTGCCATTACTCAATTGAACTTAGAAACCCTACAAAAAAGAAAATTAGAACAGACTAAGCAGGATATGCTTATTCAAAATACATTGCAAGAAGCCAATAGATTAAACACTTTGTGCAACAATATTCTTTTTGCAGCGCAAATAGATGCAGGAGCTTATAAGCCAACTACTGAAGAATTAAATTTGAGTAGTATAGTACACGAAAGCAGCAATGAATTTGTAAGGCGCTATTCAAAAAGAACCATTGTACTCAATATTTCTGATGGTTTATTTATTCTTGGTGAGCAATTACAATTACAAATGCTTATCAATAATCTAATTGAAAATGCACTTAAATATTCTCCAGTAGATGCGCAAGTAACAATTAAGCTGTTTGGGAAAAATGACAAAGCAATTATAGAAGTAATAGATGAAGGCAATGGAATAACTGATAGTGAAAAGAAGCAAGTATTTGAAAAGTTTTATAGAAGTGGTGATGAAAAACTACGCAATACAAAAGGAACTGGTTTAGGGCTTTATTTGTGTAAGAAAATAGTTGCTGGTCACAAAGGCTTAATCACCATTACGAATAATCAACCAAAAGGAAGCATATTTACTGTAAGCTTAAATATATATCATGAACCAAAATAAAGGCAGTATTTTACTAGTAGATGATGAAGAGAATCTGCATGAAACCCTAAAGCTTAATCTAGAAATTGAGGGATATGAAATTACAAGTGCCTACAATGGAAGTGAGGCTTTAAAAGCCATTAGTAATGAATATTTCGATTTAATCATCCTCGATGTAATGATGCCTGAAGTAGATGGCATAACCGTAGCGGAAACTGTGCGCGTAAACAATATGGAAACACCTATTTTGATGCTAAGTGCAAAGAACGCAAGTATTGATAGGGTTTTGGGATTGAAAAAAGGCGCTGATGATTATCTTACAAAACCATTTAACCTAGAAGAATTGTTACTTAGAGTAGATAAGTTGGTAACTAAAAACCAAAGACTACAAATAAAAGAATCTATTGGTAGCACTTATACTTTTCAAGATAATATTATTGATTTTAAAGCACAGCAGGCCACTACTTTTCAGCACGAAGTAATAGAATTGAGTAAAAAAGAAACCATGCTCCTTAAATTATTAATAGAGAATAAAGGAGAAGTAGTTACTAGAGAAAAAATTTTACAAGTAGTTTGGGGATATAATGTTTATCCGACTACAAGAACGATTGATAATTTCATTCTCAGCTTTAGAAAGCATTTTGAGAGAGACAATAAAAATCCGCAGCATTTTCATTCAGTGAGAGGAGTAGGATATAAGTTTACAGAGGGATAAATAATTGTAATTTACTTCCATGTACGATTTGAAAGTGGTACTGATTAAATTCTCTGATTAATATTAGTTATCAGATGCAGTTGTTATCCAAAAACCTACAACTTAATTCTTACAACTTTTCTAAACGTTTTCCTTTTGCAACAATGCAGGAATTGTACGAAGTATAAGCTTGATATCATTAGCAAAACTGTGGCTTTCGGCATATTTATTATCTAGCATCAATCTTTCATCTTCACTCATATCGCCACCCTTTCCTCTTTTTTCTACTTGCCAAAGCCCAGTAATTCCAGCAGGAGCCATAAATCGCAATGAATATCGGTCAGTAGTTAATTTCTCGGCTTCATAAAGAGGTAGAGGTCTATTCCCAACAATACTCATATCACCTTTCAACACATTCCAAAGTTGTGGTAATTCATCGATACTGGTATTGCGAAGCACTTTACCTACTTTGGTAATACGTGGATCGTCTTTTATTTTAAAGAAGGCAGAACCAGAACTTGCTTTTTTAAATTCTGCAAAGTTTTTCTCGCACCATTGGTTATCATCAGCATAAAAGGGTTGTTTGCATTGAGTGCCTTTCTTTAAACACTCTTCACACAAAAGAGATCCTGATTTGCTTGTATCTTCTTCTACAATATCTGAAGTCGCTGAAACATATTGGTTCAAATGTTTTAAGTCTTTTAATCGCTTATCAGCATTCACAAACATGGATCGAAACTTATAAAACTTAAATATTTTATATCCAGAACCAACTCTTAATGAATAATAAAATACAGGACCTTTTGATTCTAGTTTTAATAAAATAATTACCAAAAGTATTAAAGGAGATAATGCTAGTAAAGCACTACTTGCAAAAAACACATCGAAACAACGCTTAATTATAGGCGTTTTAAACGTAGTGGCATTGTTTATTTTTTCTTCTTTATGAAGGGCTGTCCAATTCTCTAATAAAAAATTGATTCTTGTTTCTAATATTCTAGGTTTAACTGGCAGCTTAAATACATCTGCCACACCAAATTTCAAAGCCACATTTAATGGTTTGTCGCTAAAATTGTTGGTAATGATAAAGAATGGAACATCTACAAAGTTTCTTCTTTGAAGCGTTTGTAGTAGGGTAACTCCATTTGGTCCTAGTATTTCTCCTTCAACAATTACTGCTTTGATGGAAATTCTTTCTCTTTCCCACCTAGAGAAAAGTTCAATACCTGTAGAAAATACTAAGATTGGATAGGCAAATTTGCAGGCTTCAATAGAACTAATGTATTCCTTATGTGCCGCAATGAGCGCAATGTATGATATGCCTTTTAGTGGTTTTGTATTACCCATTATCATATTAAATAATTGATATTTTGCCAGTTCTTCTTAAGATTGCATGAATACGGGCAAGCAATTCTTTTGGATTAAATGGTTTTAATACATAATCATCTGCACCAGCTTCTAGGCATTTTATTCTTGTTTCTGTACTTTCTTCACCAGAAAGAATTAAAATAGGAATAGAACTAAAGAATCCGCTAGTTCTTAGTTGATCTAGCAATTCATACCCATTCATCCGAGGTGTGTTTAAGTCGCAAATAATCATATCTACTACATTTCCTGCATGTAAATAGGACATCGCTTCAAAACCATCTGGGAAAATAGTTACCTGATATTTTGCGCTTAAATGATGATTTAATACCAATTGCATTGGCTTACTATCTTCTATCACCATCAATTTTAATACAACTATAGCTTCTTGCTTAGAATCCACTTGAATGACAATTTTAGGGGTTGTGTACCTTGATGAACTATGTTTGTAGTACAAATTAACGTTCCAAATGTAAAAGCTTTCTTATAATAGTACACAATAATTGCTATAAAATAATCAAAAAATTATTATTTATTTATATAAATCTGCTTAATGTATAAAGTCAAAAAGCTTTCTCCTAGGAAAAGTATCGCTTTAATTGCCCATGACCATAAAAAGGAAGATATGACCCAATGGGCGCTTCATAATAGACAAACTTTGGCAAAACACGAGTTGTTTGCAACGGGTACTACCGGCAAATTAGTTGAAGAAGCTTTGGACCGTCCTGTGAAAAAATTTTTGAGTGGCCCATTAGGTGGCGACCAACAAATAGGTAGTATGATTGCTACAGGAGATATTGACATGGTTATCTTTTTTTGGGATCCAATGGAAGCGCAACCCCATGATACAGACGTAAAAGCTTTACTTCGTTTGTGTGCAGTATGGAATATTCCTATGGCTTGCGATAGATCTACTGCCGATTTTATGATTACCTCTCCTTTTATGAACGAAGAATACGAAGCTTTAATTCCAGATTATTCTGGCTATCTTAAAAGAAACATTCAAGTATAATTATCTACTAAAGCATGTGTGGTATTTCTGGTATTATTTCCCCTTATCCAGCTCTTGTTAAACAAGAGAAAGTAAAAACGATGGTGCATACTCTGCGCCACAGAGGCCCTGATGGAGAAGGAATGTTTACCAATGAAGCCAATACTGTTTGCCTTGGACACAATCGCTTGGCAATTATTGATACAAGTGATGCTGGAATTCAGCCCTTGCATTTTTTGCATTATACCATTGTTTTTAATGGAGAGATTTATAATTATCTAGAATTAAAGCAAACACTTCAAAAAGCTGGATATCAATTTCAAACACATACTGATACAGAAGTTATTCCCGCAGCTTTTGACTATTGGGGAAAAGATTGTTTGCACCAATTTGATGGCATGTTTGCATTTGCCTTGTATAACAATAAAACGGAAGAAATATTTATAGCAAGAGACCGTTTTGGTGAAAAGCCATTGTACTATCATGCTCAATACCAAGAGCGTGGAAGGTTTGAACAATTTGTATTTGCAAGTGAAATGAAAGCTTTGTGGGCAATAGGAATTGACAAACAGTTAAATGGTACTATGATGCTCAATTATATTACTTTGGGCTATACGCAAAATCCTATTAAACCTACTCAAACCTTTTACAGCAATATCCTTTCACTTCCGGCAGGGCATTATTTGGTTATTCATCCTTCCATTGGTAAAGTAAATATGAAGCGATGGTATAAAATGGAATCCATTATATCTAGTTCTACAATACAAAACCCACTTCTTCATTTCAATGAATTACTTGATAGTTCAATTAATAAAAGGCTTAGGAGTGATGTATCAATTGGTGCTTCTTTTAGTGGGGGAATAGATAGTGCTTCTATTGTTGCGCATCTTGTAAAGCAATCTTTACCTTCCATTAATACATTTTCTGCAATATTTCCCGGTTTTGAAAAGGATGAATCTGCTTATATAAATGCTGTATTAGAGAGCAATCCAAAACAAAACATTCAGTCGCATTTTATTACACCTACTGTAGAAGATTGGAGTAGTAATTGGCAAAAACTACAATACCACCAAGAAGAACCCATGCAAAGTGCAAGCGTATTTACCCAATTTATGGTGTATCAACTTGCAAAACAAAATGGAGTAAAAGTGTTGCTTGATGGGCAAGGTGCGGACGAAATATTGGGAGGTTATAAAAAATATACTCCTTGGTTTTTGCAAGAAAATTTATTAAAAAGCTATTCCATCTTTTTAAAAGAAAAGAAACAACTTGGTCAAAATCAATTCTTAGATCAATGGGGTTTTAAGAATTGGATTGCTGCATATTATCCTGAGAAAACAGCTAAGTTTTTGCAGCAAAAAGCCATTACATTACAAGCAAATCATCCTTACTTAGATAAAGATTTTTATAAGAAATATGCTAATAACGATACGCTTCAAAAACCTGTAGTGAAATCTTTAGAAGACATTCTTTATTACAATACTTTCAAACAGGGTTTACAAGAGCTTTTGCGCTACGCAGATAGAAACTCAATGGCACATAGTGTAGAAGTAAGATTGCCTTTTTTGAATAATCAACTGGTGGAATTTTTATTTTCATTGCCATCTTCTTTCAAAATGAAAGATGGATTTACTAAATGGATATTAAGAAAATCTGTGAGCGATTTATTACCCGAAAGTATTGTTTGGCGTAAAGGAAAAATAGGATATGAACCTCCTCAAAAGGAATGGATGAACAATGCATTTATGATAGACAAAATGAATGAAAGCAGAGAAAAACTTGTGGACAATCATTTGCTAAACCCCAACATATTAAAAACCTCTTTAAAGCCAAAGGCTGCGCATGAAGACCAGAATTTCGATTGGCGCTATTTGAGTGCAGCGGCTATTCTGTAAATCAAAGAATTCATAAAAAACAAACCCTAGATTTTGCATTGAATTTTAAAGTGCAAAATCTAGGGCTTAATTATTTGGCACTACTTACCACATAAATTATTGACCACATAGGCACATAGTCACATAGAAAACCAAAAACTGTGTATTATTGAAAGGCAAGATAGAACAATTAGGAAGCAACTTTAAATAATTATTCTATATTGTTTATAAATAAAACAGATAATAATAGGTAGTTATTTATAAAAAAGAACAGATACCTATGTGTCTATGTGCCTATGTGGTGCATAGTAACAATTATCTACTTATTCATTTTTAAACCGCTTCAGGGCGCATTTGTGGGAATAACAATACATCTTGAATGCTTGGGCTATTGGTCATAAGCATACAAAGCCTATCTATTCCTATTCCAATACCACTTGTTGGTGGCATACCATATTCTAAAGCACGTAAAAAGTCGTTATCAATAAACATGGCTTCATCATCGCCACGCTCCATCAATTTTGCTTGTTCTTCAAAGCGTAGACGTTGGTCAATTGGGTCGTTTAGCTCGCTGTAAGCATTTGCTATTTCTTTTCCATTTACCATCAATTCAAAACGCTCAACTAACCCTTCTTTGCTGCGGTGCTTTTTGGTAAGTGGACTCATTTCTACTGGATAATCAATAATAAATGTAGGCTGTATATACTTGTGTTCACTTGTTTCGCCAAAGATTTCGTCAATTAGCTTGCCTTTACCAATATTGTTTGGCACACCAATATTGAGTGTTTTGCAAACCCCGCGCAATTCAGCTTCTTCCATATTGCTTACATCAATACCCGTATTCTCTTTTATTGCATCGTGAATGCTGATGCGTTTAAAAGGTGCTTTGAAATTGATTATTTTATCTCCAACAGTTACATCAGTTGTACCGTGAATAGCAATAGCAATTTGCTCAAACAATTGCTCGGTTATTTCCATCATCCAGAAATAATCTTTATAGGCAGTGTACCATTCCAAAACTGTAAACTCTGGGTTGTGGGTTCTATCCATTCCTTCGTTTCTAAAGTTTCTACTAAACTCATACACCCAATCAAATCCCCCAACAATCAATCTTTTTAAATACAATTCGTTGGCAATACGCAAGTATAAAGGAATGTCTAGTGCATTGTGATGCGTAATAAATGGTCTTGCCGCAGCACCGCCTGGAATACTTTGTAATACAGGCGTATCTACTTCAATTGCCCCTTGATTGTTTAAGAAAGTACGAATGGTATTCATTAAGGTAGTTCGCTTAATGAATGTTTCGCGAACAGTAGGATTGATTACCAAATCTACATAGCGTTGGCGATAGCGAAATTCTGGATCGGTTACTTCATCATACACATTACCATCTTCATCTCTTTTTACAACAGGCATTGGCTTTAAAGACTTAGCCAAAAGGGTAATGGTTTGTGCATGAATAGAGGTTTCGCCAGTTTTGGTAATAAACACAAAACCAGTGACTCCAATAAAATCACCAAGGTCTAGCCCATGCTTTACAACCGTTTCCCAAAAGCTTTTATCTTCTTCTGGGCAAATATCATCTCGCTTTACATATAATTGTATAATGCCTTTGCTATCTTGAATTTTAATAAAGAATACTTTTCCTTTATCATTAATGCTCATGATTCTACCAGCTACACAAACCGAAGCAAATGCTTCTTTAGTTTCTTCTGTATAAGCTTCTTTTATAGGAGTAGAATAGTGTGTTACAGGATACAATGGCGCAGGATAAGCATCAATACCCGCAGCAGTTAGTTTGGCTAATTTTTCTCTTCTTACAATTTCTTGTTCACTCAAATGATCGTTCATTTTTCAATATTTATGGGCGGTAAAGATATAGGTATTAGGTAAAGAGGCAAGGAGGGAAAGAGGGAGGAAGAGGTAATTGAGGGAAGAAGGATAAAAAAGACATTATTGGAAAATGACGTTAGCAAACTCCAAGTAAGAAACTCCTAATTTAGCTTTGTGAGATTAGTGAATCATAAAGAACAGAAAAGCAAAAGATTATTTTAAGGTTGTCAAGAATGACAAACAAGACTGTTGTTTATTTAGTTGTTTAAGGTTTTATACAGATAAAAATGCTTATTAAAATATACTTTGAAAAACAAAATCATCAAAATGATAGCAAAATTTTTAATAAGTTTTGTTTTGTCTTTAATTGTCTTCTTAACATTAGGTTACCTAGGTATTGCAAATTATATAATTGAATTATTGTTGAAATTGACTGGCTTAAATTTTTATCAAGGTGAGGATAGGTTTACATACATAAATTATTTTATGGAGGGGATTTTCGCATTTATTTTCCTGTTTATTTTTATTCTGGTCAATAAATGGTCTAAAAAAGATAAACCTAATTGAGGATTATTTTTTTCAATAAGATAAATAATAATTTCAACTCATGATGCTTCTTTAACTCATCATATTAATATTGAAAACCATTCCATATCTGATTAAAATGCTTTGACATAAAATGAGGCCTTAATTTTTAGCCATCAATTGATTTCAAGCTGTCGGATGCTTCGATGGGCTTCCCATCAACTGATTTCCTGCAATCGAAGGCTAATTTACCTTCTCATCAATTGATTTCATGCTGTCGGAGGCTAATTTACCTTCCCATAAACTGATTTTATGCAATCGAACGCTCCGATGACCTCCCATCAACTGATTTTCTGCCATCGAACGTTCCGATGGCTTACCATCAATTGATTTCTTGAAATTATAAGTATTTTTTATTAGCCGCCAATTGGCGGGAAGCTCGCAGAGGCTTCGTTTCGTTGCCGCCAATTGGCGGCTGTTTTAAGGAATCTCTATTAAAGTAATTTGTGCTAATTTTTAAAGCAAAAACTAAATATCAAAATAGAGAGAAAGCTGTTGATCAATTACTAAGCAAATTTTATTCGTTTATGGTAATAGAATAGTACAGTTACGAAACAACTAGGCTTTTTATACTTTGCTTGGACTTTGGTTATTTTGGAGCAAGGCTTAGTAATGAGACTTTGTAAACAAGCTATTATTCTTGCAAAATATCTATAAGCATTTGTAGTTCAATATTGGTAATATTTGCTTGTTCAGATTTATCTTAAATGTCCAATAAGAAAACAGTCTGTTTAACTATTCTAACATAAGTAATTATTCTAGCACCTCCACTTTTGCCATTGCCTTTTGAAGTAATTGCAATACGCAATTTGTAACAATTTTTTTCCTATAGGTGTTCCAAGCGTAGGGTTTTCAATTAGTTCATCAACTACTAAATTTAAATCAGTAGCTAGTGATTTGTATTTTTTTGCAAGTCGCTTTAACTTTCTTTCAAAAGGATTGGTAGCAATTACATCAAAGCTCATTCAATAAGTCTTTAGCAGATTTAAGTTTTTTCTTTCCCTGATCATAAAGTTTAACATCGTTAAATGCTTCAGCCAAATCATTTATAAATTGGCTTTTTCTTTCTTCTTTTACTTCCTTTATTATAGTTATATAATCAAGGCTTTTCAGCATTTCCATGAAAAAAGGAATTCGGTTGTTTTCTTTAATATCTAGTATTACTTTCATCGTTTTATTTTTTAGCTATTTATAACTTTTAATCTTGAGCCTGTTTAAAATGTATTTCAGTCGGGCAATTCCTCTAACTTGTTTTGCAAGTGAACATCGCAAATCTATTAAAAGAAATAAAGTAACTGCTCTTTATGTATTAGCTCCTTAATTAAATCCACTAATCAATATTTCAATCCCAAAATATACTTCCAAGCATTAACAATCTAGCTTCTATAAATAATTAGACAATATTTATCTGCGTTACTCGTCTTCCTCATTTGTAAATAGTAAGCTCAATATAATATCATAGCATTTCCCCATAAACTAGTTTCAATTATTAATCCCTTAATCAATAATAAAATTGTCCCATAATTTATTCGTCACTTACTCCCTCAACTCCTTGCCTTTTTCCTCTTTCCCTTTAAAACCCTCTTTGCCTCCTTTCCTCTTTGCCTCAAAAAACCTCCCCCTCCTCAAAAAACCACTTTTAGACAAATGTCCTTTTACAGCTAATGCAAGCGGTACATTTTTGCAGCGTTGAAAATCATTAAAGAAAAATAAATATTAATAAATAAGTATGAAACAGGTTTTAACTTACATGATGTTGCTTTTGGTAGTAATGGGTTTCCAAAGCAATGCACAGAATTTAACCCAAACAGTAAAAGGAACTGTTATTGACAAAACTTCTGAAAAGCCATTATCTGGCGCAAGTATTACACTTGTTGGTACCAACATTGGCACTGTATCAGATGAATCAGGAAGATTTTCTTTGAAGGCTGTTCCCGTAGGTAGACAAAAAATAGCCATTGTGTTTTACGGGTATAATACAGTAGTAATTCCCGAAGTATTGATTACTGTAGGAAAAGAAGTGGTACTTGATGTGCCGATGGATCAAAGTGTAACGGCTTTGAAAGAAGTAGTTGTAAAAGGAAGCAGGGTGAGAAAAGGTGCCGCTACGAATGAATATGCTGTAGGAAGCAATCGCTCTTTCAATGTAGATGAAGTAACAAGGTTTGCGGGCGGTAGAAATGACCCATCGAAATTGGTGAGCAATTTTGCAGGAGTAGTAGCAGGAAATGATAGTAGAAATGATATTATCGTACGTGGAAACTCGCCTACAGGGGTTTTGTGGAGAATTGAAGGCTTGCCATCTCCTAATCCCAATCACTATTCTACTCCAGGAACAACAGGTGGACCAGTATCTGCATTAAATACCAATGCCCTAAAAACTTCTGACTTTTTAACTGGCGCTTTTCCAGCAGAGTTTGGTAATGCAACTGCTGCCGTTTTTGATATTAATTTAAGAACAGGTAATGCAGATAAGCACGAATCTACTTTCCAAGTAAACCTATTTAGCGGTGCAGAAGTGATGCTAGAAGGTCCATTGAGTAAAAAGAAAAATGGCGCATCATATTTAGTAGGTTATCGTTATTCATTTGCCCAAATTGGAAAAAGTCTTGGTTTAAATATTGGCACAAGTGCTACGCCTAAATACCAAGATTGGGTGTATAATATTAATTTCCCGAAAGGAAAACTAGGGAAAATTAATTTGTATGGCATGGGTGGATTGAGTAAAATTGACTTCATCGGAAAAGATATTGATACCCTCGATTTCTATGCTAGAAAAGACCAAGACAGCTATGCAGAAAGCAACTTTTCTACTTTTGGTGCAAAGCATACTATTGATATTGGATCAAAATCTTATTTAAGAACATCGGTATCTTATTCTACATTTAAAAACAACTATTATGCACACCAATATCCTTTGCCATTTGTAGATTATACCAATCGTTTCCAAATTACCTCTTCTGAGAACAATCAAAATACATTGCGTTTTGGCAGTTATTTCAATAGCAAAATCAATTCAAAACTTGCTTGGAGAGTAGGCTTTACTGGTGAAGAAATAAAATTCAAAACATTGGTATTAGACAGAGAAGGCAAAACTGCGGTAGATCCTTTTGATACCTTTAGAACTTACAATAGCAATTTTATGTTGCTTCAATATTATGGTCAATTAAAATACAAGCCTACTGACAAACTTACTTTTAATGTGGGGCTTCATGGAACAAACTTTACGCTTAACAACACTTCGGCTATTGAACCAAGGGCTTCCGTTTCTTACCAAGTAAATAATACCAACCAAGTGTATGTGAGCTATGGCTTACACTCTCAATTGCAACCTTATCCAGTATATCTTTATGAAGAAACAAGGGCGGATGGTAGTATTGACAGAGGCAATCAACAATTAGGTCTTACGAAAGCAGCGCACTATGTAGTAGGATATGAAAACAGATTTGCTACCGACTGGCGTTTTAAAGTAGAAGGTTATTATCAAGATTTATATGATGTGCCAGTAGAAACCAAATTATCAGGGTTTTCAATTTTAAACAGTGGCGCAGGATTTACTTTCCCTGATAAAGCAGGCTTGGTAAACAAAGGAACTGGTACAAATAAAGGAGTAGAGATTACTATAGAGAAGTTTTTAAGTAAAGGATATTATTTATTGTTAACCACTTCCATTTTCGATTCTAAGTACAAAGGAAGTGATGGTGTAGAACGCAATAGCGCGTTTAACTATAAAAACGTAATGAATGTATTGGCAGGTAAAGAATGGAAAGTAGGTAAGAGCAAGAAGAATGCTTTTACTTTCGATATGAAATTAACAACAATAGGCGGTGCTTATACCACTCCGATAGATTTATCAGCATCTTTAATTGCTAACAAAGAAAAACTAGATGAAACACAATACAATGCCCAAAGACTTGATGGCTATTTTAGACTAGATACCAAGTTTGGCTTGCGATTAAATAGCTCTACACATAAAAGAAGTCAAACGATTTATTTAGACTTTCAGAACGTAACCAATAAACAAAATATCTTTTTACAACAATACAATCCTGAAAGAAAAACTATTGGAAAAATTAACCAAATAGGATTTTTCCCAGACTTATTGTATAGAATAACATTTTAATTTCTTATTGTCAGGAATTAAATAAACTGATTTTTCTTTAAGCATTAACTAGCCCCATGAGCAATCGTGGGGCTATTTTTATTGTATATATATAGGTATGAAAATATTTCGTGGATTTCAGCCGGAAGTTGTCGGGAAGGTTTCAGAAGTTCTGACGGCTTGCCAGAGGTTGAGTTTTGCCTGTCAGAAGTTCTGATAGCTTGCCAGAAGTTGAAGGCAGCCCGTCAGATGTTCTGATAGCTTGTCTAAGATTGATTTCTTCTCGTCAGAAGTTCTGAAACCTTCCCAGAGGTTGAGTTCTGCCTGTCAGAAGTTCTGACGGGGTAAGGTATTTTAAAAATGTATCAGCTTACCGAAAATTTTAAACTATCAGTAAGTTTTGTAACGAATCATTTCAATAGAATTCTTATACCAAATTTATAGATAGTTTCAATAAGCTAACAATCTATAACCAAATACTTAAAACCTAAAACCTATCAAATGCTTTCAAAAACCATTTTCGCATAATCAGCTAAGCTTGGGTCTCTAGCACCCATTAATAAAAGCACTGCGTTTTCCTTAAGATGTGGTCGTATATTTTCCAGTAAATCATTTCTATCTTCTACGAAAAAAGCAAACGGATGTTTCTTTTTAATATCCTTAATTAAATCTTTAGCACTAATATCCTTTATAGCAGTTCCTCCAGCATAAAATATTTCGCTCATATAAATTTCATCTTCAGGTCTAATAACCGACAATATAGCTTCAACAAAATCATTTCTTAAAAACCTAGTTGGGCCATATCCATGCGGTTGAAACCAAGCTATCACTTTATCAGCTAATGGCTGAACACCTTGAATAGCTGCCGCCACTTTTGCAGGATTGTGGGCATAATCATCAATCACCCAAACTCCTTCCTTTCTCCCCAAAACCTGATTGCGCCTATAAATACCTTTATATGCCGCCAAAGCTTTACTACATGTAGCCAAATCTATCCCCAATTGATTGGCTACGCAAGTTGCAGCCAAAGCATTTTCCATATTGTGTTTGCCAATGGCAGTCAATTGAAATGGAATATTGTTGATAGAAAAAGATATTTCTAACCCCTCTTGATGGAAGTCTGTTGCATTATATCCTGCTTTGGTATCAGTACTTGAAAAATCAAAATCATTGTTCTGTGAAAAAGGAGCGGCTAATGGATGAGCAGCATTTACAATAAATTGCTGGCTATTGTCTTTAAATATCTGAAAGATAGTTTCTAGTTCAGCAATTTCTTTATGGTCTTTATCAATATTCAATAATACCCCAATAGCAGGATGATAATTTACAATCGAACCATCGCTTTCATCTGCTTCTACAATTAGCATATCGCCTTTACCAACGAAAGCATTGCCAATTTTACCTTTTTCTTGCAATCGAACTAGTCCCGCACCACTAATAATACTAGGCGATAAACCTGCATAATCTAAAATATCGAAAAGCATAGCAGTAGTAGTACTTTTTCCACTAGTTCCTCCAATAGCTATTCCTTTTTTCTCACTCAAAATAATGCTAAGAAGTTCCGCTCTTTTTATAATCGGGATTTGCATTTCCGTTGCTTTTATTATTTCTACATTGGTTGGCTCTATAGCAGTAGAAATTACAATCAATTGCGTTTTTTCATCTATACCACTACCATCTTGCAGAAAACATTTGATACCCTCTGCCTTTAGTTTTTCAAGCGTTTCATTTTGTTCAGATGGACTAAAGTATCTATCACTTCCAGTAATTGTTTTGTTATTAGCAGCTAAATATTGAGCAATTGCGCTCATTCCTACTCCAGCTATTCCTATAAAATGAATCGTGTTGATATTATCAAGTTTCATATTAATAATTGTTACTTATTTACAATTTAATGCATTCAAATATAAATACCTAGAAACCGATGCTACAATTAAGGATGAATATTCCTATAAAATCTATTCAAAAGATGGATTGTGTTTATTGGAAATTTCAGTATTTAGACAAGAAACCTTGTTGATATAGCTATTATTCAGTTCTATTCAAAAAAAGATTTGGAAGCTATCGAATATTTTCTATTATTGCAACCCAACATTTGTTGGTTAAGTTAAAGTTATACATGAGTAATAGACAATTATACAAACTGGAATTTCCAGTTAGATGCTCTCCAACAATACTGTGGGAGTTCATTAGTACTTCAGCAGGATTGCAAGAGTGGTTTGCAGATAAAGTTTCTGAGTGGGAAGGTGTTTTTAGTTTTGTTTGGAGCGGTGCTCCTGCTGATAAAGCACAAGTATTAGATTCTGATGAAGAAGTATTTATAAAGTTCAGGTGGTTACATTTTGGTAAAGAAGAGTATCTGGAATTTAGAATTATGCAAACAGATATTTCTAATCAAACTGTTTTAGTAATATCCGATTTTGCTGAAAAAGAAGATATTAAAGATCAAACACAATTATGGACCTACCAAGTGAAAGAATTGTTTCATCGCTTAGGTGCATAGGTTAATCTTTATCAATCCTAATTTTTATTTTAATTAAATATTAAATATCCCACTCTTATGTAGTGGGATATTTTTTTTATGTAAAAATGTATTCTATTCTTTAGTAAATAATAATTGTTGAATGAGTAAGCATCCCCACATTTGAAATAAATTTGGTTGCAATTAAACATTGTTTGTTTGTTTGCAATAAGATTAATTATTGAATATGCATCCAAAAGAAATAAGTATTGCTGATTATCATTATGAATTACCCAACGAACGTATTGCCAAATACCCATTAAATCTTAGAGATGAAAGCAAACTCCTTGTATTTAAGGAGAATAAAATTTCTGTAAATCAGTATAAGAATATTGCAGAATACATTCCAGAAAATGCGCTTTTAATTTTCAATGATACAAAGGTTATTCCTGCAAGATTGTTGTTTAATAAAGTTACTGGTGGGGAAATAGAAATATTTTGTTTGGAGCCAGACAACCGATATAAAGACATTACCTCTGCCATGCTTGAAAAAGAAAAAGTATTCTGGAAATGCTTAGTGGGTGGTGCAAAAAAATGGAAGGCAGATACAGCCTTGGAAAAGGTAATAGAAATAGATGGAAACCAAGTGAGCCTTTTCGCAACTATGGTTGAGCGCCAAAATGATACATTTATTATTGAATTCACTTGGAACAATTCTAATTATTCTTTTGCAGCTTTACTTGATGGTGCTGGCGTTATTCCTCTCCCACCCTATCTAAATAGAGTTGCTGATGAAACCGACAAAACCAATTACCAAACTATTTATGCTACTCACAATGGTAGTGTAGCAGCCCCTACCGGAGGATTGCATTTTACTGAAAATATCTTTCAATCATTTATTCCAAAAAACATCCAACACAGTTTTGTAACTCTTCATGTAGGCGCTGGCACTTTTAAACCCGTCACAGCGGATTCTATGCAAGAACACGAAATGCACTCAGAATTTTTCGATATTTCAATTGATTTAATTGATCAATTAATTAAGAACAGTATTGTAATTCCTGTAGGAACCACCTCCTTGCGCACCATAGAAAGCTTGTATTGGATAGGCGTAAAAGTTTTGGCAAATGGTGGAGATTTGCCTTGGCCTTTTGATGGGCTTTCTCAGTGGGATGCGTATGAATTGCCACAAGATATAAGTAAATCTGATGCACTACTTTCTCTTAAAAACTGGATGATTCTACATGCTAGTAATAGATTGATAACAAAAACCCAATTACTTATCGCCCCTAGCTACCAACTTAGAGTAGCAAATGCTTTGGTTACTAATTTTCACCAGCCAAAGTCAACTTTATTGCTTTTAGTAGCAGCCATTGTTGGTGAAAATTGGAGATCTATATATGAATACGCTTTAGAAAATGATTTTAGATTTTTAAGCTATGGCGATGGTTCAATACTATTCCCTGCTAACACTGCTACTCATTAAATAGCAAAAGGTATTTGTTTAAATGCTAGGACATTGTTAAATAAAGTAACCCACTTTATATTAACTGCTATAAAGCTATTCACCATAATATATTTGCCTTAATGAAGAAAACTTTACCAGTAATCGTTGTTTTAATTACGCTTTCTCTATTAGGTTTAATAGCCCTTCAGGCATCATGGTTATTAAATTTATTGGAACTTAGAAGGGGACAATTAAATAATAAAATAAATGAAGCAGGTGTATCTGTGGCAGTAGATTTATTCAATGGCATGAAGACTGCGCCTACAGTTAAGCTGCAACGTAAAATGACATTTGGCAGGCTCGGAGGCACTATTTCTATGTTGCTTAATCCGCCATTGGTAGAGGAAAAATACAAGTTAGAAGACATAAAAACAAAACTAGAAAATGCCCTTTCTAAACAAGATTTACACTATTTAAACTTTGAATTTGCTGTTATAAATAGTAATGAAGATTTTGAAATGCGTACCCCAAACTTTGAAAAAGCTTATTGGGATACAGTAAATAACAAAAGAATATTTATTGGCATTGGCCCAGAAACAGCCGCAGACTTAGAAGGAATTCATTCACCAGAACACTTAATTATTATTGTACCAGATTTTACTAAACAAGTTTGGGGTTCATTAAGATGGATAATAATTGGTGCAGCTATTTTTATGTTGGTAATTATCGCAGCTTTTTTTGTTACACTCAGAACTTTATTGAATCAGAAAAAGCTGAGTGAGATAAAAAGCGATTTTATTAACAATATGACTCACGAATTTAAAACCCCTCTTGCTACTATATCCTTAGCAGTTGATGCAGTTCGCAATGAAAAAGTGCGAGCCGATAAAACCAAGATGGATTATTTCACAGGAATAATTAAAGAAGAAAACAAGCGCATGAACAGGCATGTAGAAACTATTTTGCGTGCTGCTTTGCAAGAGCGACAAGAACTACAATTGAATCCTACGAGTATTCATTTAAACGAGATTTTACAAAAAGTATTGGAGAATTACGAATTGCAATTGAAAGAGAAGCAAGCGGAAGTTGTTTTACAATTGAATGCAAAAGACGATATGATTCATGCAGATGAGCTGCACATAATCAATCTTTTCTCTAATTTGATTGACAATGCTATAAAGTATAGTAAAGAGGAACATGTACAAATAAAAATTAGTACTAGCAATACCAATAAAGAAGTCGTTACCATTATTCAAGATAATGGTATTGGAATGGGAAGAGAAACGGTTAAAAGGATATTTGAGAAATTTTATAGAGCCCATACGGGCAATGTGCATGATGTAAAAGGCTTTGGATTGGGTATGAGTTATGTAAAAATGGTGATAGATGCCCACCATGGAAAGATAAAAGTGGATAGTAGCCTAGGAAAGGGAAGCACATTTACTGTTGAAATTCCAAGGTAATAAAAAAGGATATTGAAATAAAAAAAGGTTGTCAAATAAAATTTGACAACCTTTTTTATAAATTTAAAATTCAAATTAAAAGCCCAATACTTATTAAACCATAATTATTTGCAACTAGTAATAATATCATCTACCAGTTCTTTCCCCCATTTAGGAGCAATTTCACTTGCAGGTTTGAATGTAGCAAACAATTCAATTGCTTTCGCTGCAATTGGTTTTGCATTGGTGCATCCGCCACCAAACTGCTCAGGCATACCTTTTAAACCCATTGCTTGTAATACATAAGGGCGAGGGTTGGTAGAATCTGCTTTTTTAGCTTGATCCAAACTTTTTTTAGAAGCCGCTCCATATTCTTGCCATCTGCTTTGCGGATCTACTACCAATTTGGCTGAAGCAATCATACTTTTTACACAAAGCACTTCACTGTTTTTTGGATTAATCAGTTCGGCCTTAGCTAAAAGCAAAGCCGCTTCATCAGCTAGTTTATCAGCATCGCCCATTTTCTGAAACGACATTCTAGCCTTAGTAAGTGCCGCATAATAATATGGCAACCATTCAGTTTTTTCAGCATCACCAATACGATCAAATTTCGCAACCAACGCTTCCATTGTAGCAGCATCTTTTGCATCTTTCAATTGTGCAAGCGTAGCAGACATAGCGCTTACATATTTTTCACTTTGTGCAGATACATTTAAACCAATCATCACTGCAAAAACCCATAAAATCTTTTTCATAATTTTTTATTTTGAGATGCAATATATGAGGATAAGCCAAGTATAACAAAAATTTAATATTGACCATAACGAGATTATCCAACAATGGCTTAGTATGACATAGAATAGAAATGATAAAAATAAAAACGTCAGATTCAAAGAATCTGACGTTAGACAATAAATAATTTATAGAGATTGAAAGGAGACTTACTGCTTCAACCCCCTAAATTCCTTTCAGTTATGCTTTCAACTTTTTAAGATACTCACCGTAGCCGCTTTTGGCATAGCGAGCAGCTAAAACCATTAATTCTTCATGATTAATGAAACCCATACGGTAGGCAACTTCTTCAATACAACCAATTTTTTGGCTTTGTCTTTTTTCAATTACTCGAACAAATTCACTAGCATCTGCTAATGAATCGAAAGTGCCAGTATCAAGCCAAGCAGTACCGCGGTTCATTACACCTACATGCAATTTTTTATTTTCTAGATATACACGGTTTACATCGGTTATTTCATATTCCCCTCGAGGTGACGGTGCTATGTTTTTGGCTATTTCCACAACTTCATTATCATAAAAATACAATCCAGGAACCGCATAATTAGATTTTGGAGCAAGTGGCTTTTCTTCAATTGAAACAGCCTTTAAGTTTTCATCAAATTCTACTACTCCATATCTTTCAGGATCGTTTACTTCATAAGCAAATATGGCCGCTCCTTCTACATTATTAAATGATTGTACTAGTTTGCTAAAACCTGCACCATAAAATATATTATCGCCAAGTACCAATGCTACTTTATCAGTTCCAATAAATGATTCCCCTATTACAAAAGCCTGTGCTAGACCATTTGGCTTTTCTTGAACAGCATATTGAAAACTGCACCCTAACTCATTACCATCGCCTAATAAGCGTTGAAACTGGGCTGAATCTTCAGGAGTAGTAATTATAAGCACTTCTTTTATACCTGCTAACATTAGTACAGATAGTGGGTAATAAATCATTGGCTTGTCGTAAATCGGCATTATTTGTTTACTAATACCTTTTGTAATTGGGTAAAGCCTTGTGCCACTACCGCCTGCAAGAATAATTCCTTTCATTATTTAAAATTTACTGAGTCTTTAATTTCTAAAAAAGTGGGAAGAACGCTATCTTTTTCTGAAAGCAATAGTTCTTCTTCACTTATTTTCCAATCTATATTTATTGTTTTGTCATTATAAATCAAACCGCCTTCACTAGCTTTATTGTAGAAATTATCGCACTTATAAAAGAAAGTAGCTGTTTCACTTAATACTACAAAGCCATGACCAAAGCCACGTGGAATATAAAATTGCAAATGATTATCGCCAGTCAATTCTACAGCCACATATTCTCCAAACGTTGGAGAATCCCTCCTTAAATCAACTGCTACATCTAAAACAACACCTTCTAATACACGCACTAATTTAGCTTGAGCATGTTCGCCTTGTTGAAAATGTAAGCCTCGCAATACGCCACGAGTAGATTTTGATTGATTGTCTTGTACAAACGGCGTAGCTACCCCAGTAAGATTACTGAACTTCTGTTGATTAAAACTTTCAAAAAAATAGCCCCTGCTATCTGCAAAAACTGTATCATGAATAATAAAACAGCCTTCTAATTTTGTCTTTTCTATTTGCATGAGCAGATATTATCTATTTGAATACATTCCTTGATAATAATTTTGATAAGCACCACTTGTTACGTTGGTTAGCCATGTTGTATTTTCTAAATACCAATCAATTGTCTGGCTCAATCCTTCTTCAAAAGTTACAGAAGGCTTCCAACCTAATTCTTTATTTAATTTAGTAGCATCAATTGCATATCTACGGTCGTGCCCTGGTCTATCTTTTACGTAAGTGATTAATTTTTCACTTTCGCCTAAAGGTCTTCCAAGCTTTTCGTCCATTAGCTTACAAAGAATTTTAACTAAATCTATGTTTTTCCATTCGTTAAATCCGCCAATATTATAGGTATCATTCACTTTTCCTTGATGAAAAATAACATCTATAGCTGTAGCATGATCTTTTACGAATAACCAATCACGGGTGTATAAACCATCTCCATAAACTGGTAGTGGCTTATTGTTTATAATATTATTTATAAAGAGCGGAATTAACTTTTCTGGAAAATGAAATGGTCCATAATTGTTTGAACAGTTTGAGATAACGGTTCTTAAATGATAGGTTTCCGCATATGCCCTCACAAAATGATCTGAGGCAGCTTTACTTGCAGAATAAGGAGAATTTGGATCGTAAGGAGTGGTTTCGGTAAACAAACCTTCTTCTCCTAATGCACCATAAACTTCATCAGTAGAAATATGGTAAAAAAGGTGTTTGCTAAAATCAGCACCCCATTTTGCTTTGGCTACATTTAATAGATTTACAGTTCCTACTATATTGGTATAAACAAAATCTAATGGGCTTTCAATACTTCTATCTACATGGCTTTCTGCTGCCAAATGAATAACATCTGTAATACTATGATTTTCAAAAACAGCAGATAAAGATGCAACATCTAAAAGATTTACTTTCTCAAATTTATAATTGGGTTTTTGATCAATATCTTTTAGGTTTTCAAGATTGCCTGCATAGGTAAGTGCATCTAAATTAACAATGTTGTAATTGGGGTATTTATTTACAAACAATCGTACCACATGGCTCCCGATAAACCCTGCTCCACCAGTAATTAATATATTTTTCATTTTTGAATCGTTATAAGTAATTAAGAATAAATTTCAATTTAACTGCTAGCAAATAAAAGTAGTTTTAATTATAGAGAACAATTCTAAATTAAAATGACTTTGAATTAGTATTTAATAGTGAATAATATAAGCTAGCTAAATCATTCACTTCCCTTTTTTTTGCGAAAGTATTCATAGCAAATTCTTTTGCTGCAATGCCCATTTCTGTTCTTTTTTTATCATCTTCAATTAATAATAAAAGTTTTTCAGTAAAATCATTTACATTATTAGAAGGCACTAAAAAGCCTGTTTTCCCATCTATAACTGTATCTGGTACCCCACCAACATTAGTTGCTACTACTGGTTTGCCACAATATTGGCTTTCAGCTAATGAAAGACCTGTGCCTTCGTTATTAGAAGTTAAAATAACAATATCTAAAGAAGCAATGGCATCTCCAATATTTGAAATCCAAGATGTAAAAATTACACTTGTATTTTTGGTTTCGTTTTCTGCATCACTCCAAGAAATTGATTTATTGGTAAGTTGTTTTTGTATATCTTTTTTTAGATAGCCATCTCCAATAACGAAAAACACTAGTTTTTTAGTTGTTTTCTTTTGTACCAATTCTACAACATCAACAAAGAGATTAAAATTTTTCACCTTAACAATTCTAGCAATTATACCAATTGCAATCGTTTGTTCATCTATAGGATATCTTGATGAAAATGGAATATCTACTCCTAATGATTTGTTTTCTAAAAAGGCTTCATCTATCCCTAATCCAATAGTAGCAATTTTATTTTGTGGAACTACTTTATAGGTATCCACTAAATCTATTTTTTGGCGAGAGCTTGTAGCAATTACGGCATTGCTAATAGCACTTAATTGTCGTTCAATAAATATGATAATAGCGGAAAAAAATCTATTGTAATAGGAATGAAAAAAATGTCCATGAAATGTGTGAACTATTACAGGCACTTTATTTATATAGGCTGCTACTCTTCCTATTGCACCTGGCAACGCACCATGGGTATGTACAATTTGTGGTTTGTATTTTCTTATTAGATTAAAAATAGCAATGCAGTTTGCTAAAATTAAAAATGGATTGAATGTTTTTTTTAGGGTATGAATCTTTTTTGTATTGATTGAAGGATATTTTTTTAATAAATAATTTGCTTCTACTTCATGTGATTCTTTTTCTCCATAAATAATTAGTATTTCGAAATCTGATTGTAAAAAACCAGCCATTGAAATTACATCAATGGCTGGACCTCCTATTACTAATCTGTTTAAAAAAATTAAAACTTTCGGCTTGGATGCTTCTTTATTTATCCCAATCATTATCCTTAATATCATTGAAAACGGCTTTAATACCATCTTCTAGTGATGTTGTCGCTTTCCAGCCAAATGTAGTCAACTTTGTAACATCCATTAATTTTCTTGGTGTTCCATCGGGTTTTGTGGTGTCAAATTTTAATTCTCCTTCATATCCAACTATCTTTTTTACCAATTCTGCTAGCTCTAAAATAGTTACATCATCACCCCAGCCTACGTTTACAAGTCCTTTTTCATTGTAATGATTCATTAGAAAAAAACACGCGTCTGCCAAATCATCTACATAAAGAAACTCTCTTTTTGGAGTACCAGTTCCCCATAGTTCCACAAAGGGAGCATTGTTTTTCTTAGCAGTAATAAACTTTCTTAGTAACGCTGGCAACACATGCGATTTCTCTAAATCATAATTATCATTTGGACCATATAAATTAGTAGGCATTGCTGAGATAAAGTTGCACCCGTATTGTGCTCTATATCCATCACACAACTCAATTCCTGCAATTTTTGCAATTGCATACGGTTGATTGGTTGGCTCTAAATAATCGCTCAATAAATATTCTTCTTTTAAAGGCTGAGGCGCTAATTTGGGATAAATGCAAGAAGAACCTAGAAATAAAAGCTTAGTTACTTTATGTATGTATGATGCATGGATAATATTTGCTTCCATCATCAAATTATCATAAATAAAATCAGCACGATACGTATTGTTTGCTACAATACCCCCAACTTTTGCTGCCGCTAGAAAAACATATTCTGGCTTTTCATCTTCAAAGAATTGATTGACTTGAGATTGATTTCTTAGGTCTAATTCTTTTGAAGTTTTAGTAACAATATGGTTATACCCCTCTTTTCTTAGCTTTCTTTCTATTGCACTTCCAACCATACCACGATGACCCGCAATATAAATTTTAGCTTGCTTTTCCATTATTCCATTTCGTTTGTGGGAGCAAACCCGTGATCTCTCAAGTGTTTTTCCTTTTTAAAAATGTCTAAATCGCTAGCTACCATTTCCTTTACCAACATCGGTAAATCGTAGGTTGGTTTCCATCCTAATTTTTCATTTGCTTTTCTAGGATCGCCAATTAGTAAATCTACTTCAGTAGGACGATAATAATGAGGATCTACTTTTACAACTACTTTTCCTATTAGTAAGTGATATCCTCCTTTTATTGCAGTAATATAGCCTTCTTCATTTTCACCTTCGCCTCTAAACCCTAATTCAATGCCAGCTTCAGCAAATGCCATTCTTACAAACTCTCGGATTTCTGTAGTAACACCAGTGGCTAATACATAATCTTCTGGTTGCTCTTGTTGTAGAATTAAATACATCCCTTCAACATAATCCTTCGCATGACCCCAGTCTCTCTTTGAATTCATATTGCCTAGGTAAACAACATCTTGCATGCCTAAAGCAATTTTAGCAACTGCACGAGTAATTTTTCTTGTTACAAATGTTTCTCCACGTACAGGACTTTCGTGATTAAAAAGGATACCGTTGCAAGCAAACATTCCATAAGCTTCACGATAGTTTACCGTAATCCAAAATGCATACATTTTAGCTACCGCATAAGGACTTCTTGGATAGAAAGGTGTTGTTTCACTTTGTGGAACCGCCTGAACTAATCCATATAATTCTGATGTAGAAGCTTGATAAACTTTTGTTTTTTTAACCAAACCTAATAATCTAATTGCTTCAAGAATTCTCAAAGTACCAATACCATCTGCATTTGCAGTGTATTCTGGCTCTTCAAAACTTACATGAACATGACTCATTGCAGCAAGATTGTAGATTTCATCAGGTTGCACTTCTTGGATAATACGAATTAGATTGGTGCTGTCGGTTAAATCTCCATGATGTAAAACCAAATGGCGATCTGGAATGTGTGGATCTTCATAAAAATGATCAATTCGACCAGTGTTAAATAAGGAACTACGACGCTTAATGCCATGTACTTCGTAACCTTTTTTAAGTAATAACTCGGCCAAATACGACCCATCCTGACCGGTGATACCGGTAATTAACGCTTTTTTCATAACCTAATAAATTTGATTTGTTCGCTGCAATTTTATGAAAATTGAACGAGAGTGGTAGTTACAATTGAATTTAGTACGCTTTGGACTGTAAAATTTGCTAGAATTACTTTAGTTCTTCCAAGTTTTTTCAGTCCTGTATATCGAGTTCTGACTATAAATAAGGATTTTTCAGCTCCGTCGCCCGGCGACTGCTTCCAAAAAAGTTATTTCAGCTCGGTTCCCCGGCGACCGCTTCAAAATAAAGTTAATTCAGCTCGGTCGCCCGGGGAATTCTTCAAAAAAAAGATTTTTGGGCTCGGTTCCCCGGCGACCGCTTTAAAAAAATTAATTTTCAGCTCGGTCGCCCGGGGACTGATTCAAATTTAGTTTTTTCGGCTCGGTTCCCCGGCGACTGCTTCCGAAAAAGTTGTTTCAGCTCTGTATCACTGTTTCAGGAATCAAAATTAATTTTCCCTACGGGGAATGAATTACGTGGAGTATCTATCCATAAGAATTAATTGAATACCTGCTGTTCATTAACCAGTAATAAAAATCATTAATCCTAATCCCTTAAAAAAGTTTGTTGCGAAAATGGCATCATCAGTTTTAAAGAATTCATTTTTCAAAGCACTTCCAAATACAATGTTTTGATAACAATTCATTCAATATGAGTTAAACTGTTACTTTCGAGCCGAACTAGGGTGGGGCATTTTTAATAAAATATGAAAAAATTTCTTCGGGTTTTTTACTCTCAAATTTTCAATTCGTTCTTTCCTATTTTAGTAGTGATCATTCTATTGAAACTAAAAAACAAAAGCGAGGTTGCTCAGATATTTCTGTTGCTCAACTTTGCGAATGTGTATATATTATTTTCCGACTATTCTGCTAATGTTCATTTCCTAAAAAATGCAATTGCAAATGGGGGGATTTCAGATACGCATACACACCAAAGCATTCTTACTGATATAGGGCATTATCTTGGCATTAAAACAATTGTGTTTGCCTTGGGATTTTTAATATGGATTTGCATTTGCTTTAATGTTCCTTTATTAAAACAGCACATATTGCCAAGTATATTTTCCTACATATTTATAATTGGACACAATCTGAATTTTTATTGGATGTACATGAGCAGCAAAAAAGAATACTTGTTCATTCTATCCAATTTCATGGCACGTTTGCTCTTACTTCTTCTTTTACTGTTGTTCATTCATTTTAGTTGGAACCTTTCTTATGTAATGATTCTTGTAGGTATTGGCAATACCCTTTTAGGAATATTTTTCTACAAAAATTTTTGTAGGATTTATCAATTAAAAATTGACTATACCTTAACTACAATTAAAGATTCCATACAAGTAATGAAAAAAGACTTGCCATTAGTTCTCAATTCATTTCTCCTTATGAGCCCAAGCACATGTGCTACTTTCTTTATTGGCTTTATTAAAAACACTGAACTTGTATTGGTATATGGTTTGGCAGAAAAAGTATTTTTCGCTTTTAGAGCGATGCTTGGTGTATTTGTAAATAGCATTTACCCTGTTTTTTGCGATGTGAATGGCGTATCCAAAAAGAAAACATTTTTAATTTATGGCGGCTTCTATGTATGTGTTTTAGTTGCTTGTGCATCTACCTACTTTATTGCACCCCTTATTCTTAATTATTTCCATTTACCTAATACAAGTAATCAAACTTTTTACACTTGTATTTATTATTTCCTCGCAACAGTTGTGGTGATTAGTTTAAACACCCCTTTGTTCATTTGGCTATTATTAAAACACCAATTAAATACCTCTTTTGCAACATTAATATTGTTTATTGCAGCCGCATTAGTGGTAGCAGCGTTTAAGGTTTTGATTTTTTTAAATAATGATGTAGTTTTTATAACCCAAAGCTTACTAGCATCGGAAAGCATTATTATTATTGCTTACTTAGTTGTTTATTTTTCTAAAAGAAAAACAGCATCGGCTACTTTTAAGAAAAACAATATTAATTAACTTATCCCCATTAATAAAATCTATTTAACCCGCAAGTTTAAGTTGCCACTTTCAGATACATGAATATCCACTACTTCTAAAGTATTGCCATCTTTATCTTTAATAGAAATAAATTCATCAATAAAATGCTTCACTTCATCTGCATCTTTTTGAGCAGCTTCATGGGTATATAACAAGCCATTTTCATCTTTAAAGCTTACCCTAGAGAGTAATCTATCGTACAAAGCCCTTTTGTTTTCTGGCTCATAATACAGCACCATAGAGTAGCTGTCAATGGCTTTTTTGTAACTCCCTTGGTTATAGTAAATATGACCCAACACCTGTGCTGAATGATAATATTCTGGGTTAAGTTCTAGAGATTGTTTTAATAACACTTCCGAGTAATTATATTGATTGGTATTATAGTAACATGTTCCCGTAAGGTAAAGAATAACATCAGTATCATTTGTTAACGTTCTAGCTTTTTCTAATCTATTTAGTGCTTTGCGATGTTGGTTGTTTTTACCTAAAAAATATCCAAAATCTACAAACAAACCCGCTTCATCTGGATACTTTCTTAAAGCTTTTTCAAATTCTTTCTCTCCTAGTTTTGGTTCATTTAATAAATAATAGGATTTAGCATACATAGACCATATATCTGGTCTTGTTTTTATTTCACTTATACATTCTTTAAAATGAGCAATTGAGCGATCATAATTGCCCAAAGTATGGTTACAAACTGCAACAAACAAATGTGCTAACTTACTGGAAGCATCAATTTTCAATGCCTCTATTGCATGAGCCAATGCGCGTTTATAATCGCCATCATTTAGGCTTATTTCTGCTTCAGAAAGATTAAAACTTAGCATATCCATTTTCATTATCCTTCTATTTTCAATGCTAATGTAGGGGAATTGACATAACAAGCATTAAGAAATTGCTTTAAAACAATATTTTGCAGCTTACTATTATTGCTTCATTCAAATTAGTCCCTTAATTTTCTGCTTTAGTTTATGTATAAAAAACTAATTTTTGATTTCTTGAAAAATGTATAAATCAAATACTAAAATCTTATTGATTTAGCTAAGAAAACATAATTGATAGAAAATAAGAACCTTTACTATGACGATGTGTCATAAAAATTCAATTCTATATACTAATCTGTTTCCTACATGCTATAGGAATTGAATTTTATATGCTGGTAAGTTACAACCTTGTCATTAAATTTCAATTCTATATACAGGTAGGAGTCCTACCTGCTATGGGAATTGGATTCTAAGTGCTGGTAGGAGTCCTACCTACTATAGGAATTGGATTCTAAGTGCTGGTAGGACGCAAAGTTGTCATAAAATTTCAATTCTAAGTACTACTTGAGACCTAAGTAGTTATGGGAATTGAATTCTAAGTGCTACTCTGTGGCAAAGTTGTCATAAAATTTTAATTCTATATGCTACTCGAGACCTAAGTAGTTATGGGAATTGAATTCTAAGTGCTAAATTAGCGCATTACGGGTTTGAGAAAATCATTTTATTGGTAACGAAATGCGTTAGGTAGAATATAACGAGTAAGTACCTTTACAAAGGTAAAAAAACAAATCGCTTGATAATACCTACATTCGATTTTCTACTTGATACTTCATAATGATAAAAAAGATTGCTAAGCTGGAAGCTTTAAGGGGATTTGTAGCCATATATGTAGTACTTCATCATATAATTACAGGAAGTATCCTTTTATTCGGCAGAGATGTATCTCTTCTATTTCATTTTGGTCAAGAAGTAGTAGTAGTATCTTTTATTCTATCTGGCTTTGTAATACAATTAGCCGCCGCAAGACATCCTAGTCAATCTTTTAAATCTTATTTCTATAAACGATTCTCAAGGGTGTACATCCCACTCATTTGTGTATTTATTGTGCATTACTTATTGTGGTCTTTTGAAAGAGGACACTTTTTTTCTATACACTTTGGGAGACTTTTGGGTAATCTACTCATGCTTCAAGATACGTTTTCTCTAAAACCGAGGGTTATTTGTATTCCATTTTTAGGCAATACCCCACTTTGGTCATTATCTTATGAATGGTGGTTTTATATGTTGTTTTATTTCTTTACAAAACAATTTTCAAATAAAGCATCTTGGTGGGTTTATGTTTTAAGCAGTATTGCAACGGCAAGCTATATTTGGTATCCCTGTTTTTTGAATAGGCAATTCATGTATTTAGTAATTCCTTGGATTGGTGTGGCAATGGCACAATTGTATAGTGAAAAGAAAACAATCGGATTTAAGAATTTACAAATTCCCTTGCTTATTATGTGTATCAATACGGCCATTTTGGGTATAAATGTTCTTTACATGCATAGCAGCATTGGCTTGGGAATTAGCCCATTTTTAGAGTTCCGTCATTTCTCTTTTGCAATACTCGCTATATTCCTTTTCATTATTTGGAATAAGTTTCAGTTAATTGGTTTCGACAAAGTATTTCATTTTTTTATTCCAATTGCAAGTATTTCTTATGGCATTTATATTTCCCATTGGTTTTTAGTTGTAAAGGCTAGTTATCTGAATGCAGTGATTGACAACCATAATGTAAGAATGGTTATTTATATTTTAGTATGTATATTATTTGCTTATTTCATAGAGCGAGTGGTGTATGTTAAAATAAATAGATGGATAATTTATCCCAATAAGAAATTAACATCTTTGAAAACGAAATAAAACTGCCTAAAATTGTAATTATCCTGTTTAAATAAAGCAGCTATTTTTAAGATATTGCCCTCCAACAAAAACAAGAATAAAACAGGATGTTGCTTTTGCCTATATATTTGAAACCTAAGATTTTTTGATTAAAGAATAACATTATCTAGTAGTGTTTTAATACAAACTTTGTTTATAATAAAAATTTTATTTCTTTTGGTATGCGCGTAAACCCCACACAAGTATTAAAAAAGAAAAAAAAAGAAGCACTTCAAATTAAAACAAATGCTGTTACTAGAAAAGTAGCAATAGGTTTTGTCATTTTTATTTTAGTGGCTCTATTTCTTAAAATGCTGTTACCATCATCTGTAGAATGATAGAATTTCAAATACCCGTTAACCCCGAAACAGATAGTAAGTGGCAATCATTTTTTGCCGCTGTAAAGCGCTGGGTGTTATTTGAAAAAATGTACAACCCTTTTGGCTTTATAATACTTACGCTTCTTGCATGTTTATTTGCCTTTGCAATCGCAGCTAAAGGGTTTGTAGTAGGAGTGTTATTAATCGGTTTATTAATCGTACTTCCGTTTGTCTACTTCTTAGCCATCAACCCCAAATTAGGTGTTTTAAGTTATATCACACTAGCTTACGTTATAATGTTTTTGCTAAGAATGGGCGTAAATTTTCCACTTGGAACTTTGATGGATGGGATGTTATTGCTTTTTATCATCAACTTTTATGTACAACAAAAGCAAAAAAAAAGATGGGAGTTAGTACAAGGCCAAATGAGTAAGATTATCATGGTTTGGATTGTTTACAATATATTAGAAGTAGGCAATCCGGCAGCAGAATCTAGAGTAGCATGGGTATATACTGTAAGAACTATTGCTGTAGTAGCTATTTCCTATTACATTTTTGTATTCAATATCAGAACCAAAGCTTTTATCAGAACCATTATAGCATTTTGGCTTTTCTTTTCTGTTTTCGCAGCATGGTATGCATTTAAACAAGAGTACTTTGGCTTTTTTCAGTTTGAAGAAGACTATCTGCATTCAAGCGATGAGATAATGAATTTGCTATTTATAGCAGGACATTGGCGTAAATTTTCCATTTTTTCTGACCCCGTAACTTTCGCATATAATATGGTAGCGGCCACATCGTTATGTATTGGATTGCTTACTGGAGTTATTTCAAAAAGTAGAAGATTTTGGCTTATATTTTTTATTGCGTCTTGCCTTTTTAATATGATATTTTCAGGCACAAGGGGTGCATTTCCACTTGTACCAGCTGTATTAATTTTATATGGCATTATTAAATTTAGTAGGGAAATATTGGTGTTTGTACTAATTGCAGCTGTATTTTTTGTAGGATTAATTTTTATGCCTACTTCTAATCAAAATATATTGAGGTTCCAATCTGCTTTTCGTCCTAATGATGATGCATCGTACAAAGTGCGAAAAATAAATCAAGCAAGAATAAAACCCTATGTATGGAGCCACCCAATTGGTGGCGGATTGGGAAGCACAGGAGAGTGGGGTAAAAAGTTTGCCCCGGGGTCTTTTCTAGCAAGTTTTCCACCTGATAGTGGGTATGTTCGAACTACAGTTGAAGCCGGCCCTATTGGACTATTGATATTTTGTATCATGATGTATATCATTATGAAAACTGGGATTAATAATTATTATTCCATAAAAGATCAAGAACTAAAGTCTATTTGTTTAGGGGCAACATTTGTTGTTTTCGTTTTCAATATTGGCAATTTTCCACAGGAAGCATTGGTTCAGTTTCCGTCAAATGTTTATTTCTATTTGTCTTCAGCACTGATTGTTGTAACTAAGCGAATAGATAATCAACAAAATGAAGCATTGGGATTAAGCCCAAGTGTATTATAAAAGCGAAAGAATATGGCATTAATAGAAGGAAAAGATATTGTAATAGTTGGACAACAACCTTGGGATACGGAAATAGGCAGTAATTGTAAGAATATTGCGATAGAAATGAGTAAGCACAATAGAGTACTTTATGTAAATGCTCCACTTGATAGGATTACACACTATATGCACAAGGCAGACCCAAAGGTTCAAAAAAGAATTAGGGTTATAAAAGGGGAAGAAAAAGGTATTCATTTGATTCAGAAAAACTTGTGGAACCTTTTTCCAAATAAAGAAATAGAGTCTATTAATTGGATAAAAAGCCATCAATTATTTAATTGGTTGAACAAAAGAAATAACCAACGATTTGCCAAAAGTATTTTACAAGCTATAAAAGAACTTGGGTTTACTAACTATATACTTTTTAATGACAACGATATTTTTAGAAGCTTTCATTTAAAAGAATTATTACTGCCTAGTGTAAGTATTTATTACTCCAGAGACTATATGCTAGCAGTAGATTATTGGAAAAGACATGGAACAAAACTTGAGCCTAAGCTAATAGCTAAAAGCGATATATGTGTAGCAAATTCTACCTATTTATCTGACTATTGTAAGAAATACAACACTCGTTCGTATTATGTTGGTCAAGGATGTGAGTTAGATATATTTATGAATACAGGAAATACTCAAATACCTAATGACTTAAAAGAAATTTCAAAACCAATTATTGGTTACGTAGGTGCATTGCAAAGTTTGAGGTTGAGTATTGAAATTATTACACATATAGCAACTACAAAAAAAGAATGGAATATTGTATTAGTAGGCCCAGAAGACGATGATTTCAAAAAAAGCCAATTACACAATTTACAAAATGTATTTTTTTTAGGGAGCAAAATGCCAAATGAGTTGCCAGTATACATCAATGGATTTGATGTATGTATCAATCCACAAATAGTTAGTCAAATAACTATTGGCAATTATCCAAGAAAAATTGATGAATATTTTGCAGTTGGGAAGCCAGTAGTAGCAACCAAAACAGAAGCAATGCGTATTTTCAAAGATTATTGCCATCTCGCTGAAACAAAAGAGGAGTATGTAACTTTCATTAATGAGGCTTTGAATGATAATGATGATACTTTGCAAAAACAAAGAAGAAAATTTGCATCAACCCATACTTGGGAGAATAGTGTAAATGAAATTTATCAAGCAATTATTAATAGTAATAAAAAAAGTATCATTTCTTAAACCAATCATTTATTGCTACTTTCCTGAAATAAGAAATATATGCCCCCATTAACCGTTGTAGTTGCTTGTGACAATCACTATTTAATATTGCTTGCTGCTTTAATAAAATCTATTGAATCTAATATTCGAAAGAATCAGCCAGTAGCCATTTATGTTATTGAAGATAAAATAACCGAAGCAAATAAAAAGAAGCTTCAATCTTCTGTAAATACACTAATAACCACCATTCATTGGCAAAAGATGGAAGCTATTATTCCAGAAGGCATGCAGTTACCTTTAGATAGAAGCTCCTATCCATTGAATATATACATGCGGTTATTTATACCTTATTTTATTCCATCTAACGTGGAAAAAGTATTGTATTTAGATGTGGATATGATAGTGCAAACTGATATAAGCACTTTGTTTGAGCAAGAACTTGGAGAAAAGGTAATAGCAGCTGTACTAGATCCTCGAATTATCACATTTGACAATTCATGGGGTGGTGTATTCAATCATGAAGCTTTAGGTTTGGCAGGAAATACAAGGTATTTTAATACTGGTTTATTAGTTATGCAAACTAAATTGTGGAGAGATTTAGATGTTACAAAAAAGATAATTGATTGTATAGATAACAATAAAAAATTTGCAAATTATCCCGATCAATATGGGTTGAATGTGGTATTAGCAAATAATTGGTTGGAACTTAGCCCACTTTGGAATCATTTTTCTACTATTGACCCTAAGGAGTCACCATATTTAATTCACTTTGTAGAAAGAAAACCTATCTATCAGTCATATAATTACAATCAGAATTTTAAAAATATTTTTTATTCATACTTGAATCAAACAGCTTGGCAAGGTTTTAAGCCTATTGGTGAATCCTCTCGTTATTATAAGAAGGTGAAAAATATTTTAGAAAAGGTAAAAAAAATGTTTTAGTTAGTATTTTAAAATAAGACATTTATGAGATTAGCCCATTTAATACTTGCACACAATGCTCCCGATCATTTAGAACGTTTAATTAAACGTTTACAACATGAAGATGCGGACTTCTTCATACACATTGACTTGAAAACCAATATAAAGCCTTTCCTATATCTTAAGGAGCTTGGCCAAGTTTACTTTGTTGAACCAAGAGTGCATATACATTGGGGAGGTTTTAGTATGGTAAAAGCCACTTTAAATGGGTTTGAAGCCATCATGCAGGTTACAAAACGGTACGATTATATTAATTTATTAAGTGGTCAAGATTATCCTTTACAAGATGTATATACTATTCATGATTTTCTAGATAAAAACCCAGGAAAAATATTTTGTGAGTACTTACTTATAAACAGTGAATGGAAAGAAGCAAAACAAAGAGTAACAAAATACTATTTTACTGATACACCTTTTTTTGGCAGCTACTTCTTAGAAACGATAATTAGCAATATTTTGCCTAAAAGAAAGCTACCTCTTAAGCTAGTACCAGTTGGAAAATCTCAATGGTTTACCATATCATTACTTCATGCAAACTATATATTAGATTATTTATTGGATAGACCGCAAATTGAAAAATTCTTTCGCCACACTTGGGGCTCTGACGAATTATTTTTTCAAACGCTTTTATATAACTCCGACTATCAATCTGATATGGTAAACAATAATTTACGCTATATAGACTGGTCAGAAGGTAAGCCAAGCCCAAAAACGCTTACTATGCAAGATGCAGATGCCCTTTTGAATAGTGGTAAATTATTTGGAAGAAAATTCAGCAGCTCTGTTGATAGTAAAATATTAGATTATTTAGATAAAATTGCTCAAGAAAAAGAAGTACTTAATCAACAGATTACTTAGATTAATTATTTCTCGACTCATTTATATACCCTAACCTTCAACCTTAGAAACGTTTACAAGTGAAAAAAGTATCTATCATAACCGTCAATTATAATCATAATGAGGTTACAGAAGCTTTACTAAAATCTATTTATTTAAAAAACAACTATAAGAATATTGAAATTATAGTAGTTGATAACGCAAGTGCAGATAATCCTATTAATAAATGGATAAATACTTATCCAAATGTAACTTTTCTAAGGAGTGAAACAAATGTAGGTTTTGCGGGTGGCAACAATTTAGGAATTGCACAGGCAAAAGGAGATTATTTGTTCCTTGTAAATAATGACACTGAGTTTACTGAAGATTTGGTTGAAAAACTAGTATCAACTTTGGATAGCAATACTACAATTGGGATGGTTTCTCCAAAAATTCGGTATTTCGATAATCCAGACATTTTACAATATGTAGGATTTACACCTATGAATTATTATACCGCTAGAAATAAATGTATTGGTCAATTTGAAAAAGATGCTGGACAATACGACCATTTGAATGGAAAGACTGGTTTTGTACATGGTGCAGCAATGATAATTAGAAAAGAAGCAATTTCAAAAGCGGGATTAATGGCGGAAAACTTTTTTCTGTATTATGAAGAAATGGACTGGTGTGATAGAGTAAGAAAAGCTGGTTTTGAAATATGGGTAAATACTTCAGCAATTATTTTTCATAAAGAATCAATTTCAGTGGGTAAAAACAGCCAATTGAAAGAGTACTATATGAATAGAAATAGAATATTATATATCAGACGAAATGCGAATGTTTTTTGCAGATTGGTTTTTTATGTTCATTTCTCTTTTCTAGTTGTTCCAAGAAATATTATAAACTATCTAAAAAATGGTGACAAAGGCTTTGTTACTCAATTATTCAGAGCAATTAGATGGAATATTATTAACAGTAGAGATAGCCATTATTTAGGATACAAAGCTTAAAATACTGCCTCATTTATAGTTTCTGATTTTTTAATAGCATCTGATATTTCTTTAATAAGAGAAAAGTCTTTTTCTATAGCGTTACCAACTACAATTACATCTGCACCTGCTTTACAATTCAAATATGCTTTTTCAGGGCTTGTAATACCCCCGCCAATAATTAATGGAACTTCTATATGGCTGGCAACGACTTGAATCATTGATTCTGTTATTGGTTTTTTGGCCCCACTTCCTGCATCCATATAAATTAATTTCATACCCAACATTTCTCCTGCCATTGCAGTACACATAGCAATCTCTGCTTTGTCAGATGGAATTGGACTTGCATTAGATATATAAGATACCGTTGTAGGTGCTCCACCATCAACTACCATATACCCTGTAGAAATAATTTCCAGACCACTTTTTTTCACTAATGGAGCAGATATTACGTGCTGCCCAATAAGTAACTCTGGATTTCTTCCAGAAATTAAGGAAAGATATAAAAGTGCATCTGCATGACTACTTATTTGAGAGGGAGAACCTGGAAATAATATCACAGGAATATCGCAACTAGCTTTTATTTGTTGAATACAAGCATCTAGGTGATTGGAGATAACCAAACTGCCTCCAACAAAGAAATAATCAACTTTAGCATCTAAAGCTAGGGTTACAAGCTGGTCAATAGTTTTTATAGTGACCTTATCGGGGTCAATTAAAACAGAAAAAGATTTTTTTCCAAGCTTTTTTCTTTCAATAAATGTTTTATACAATTGTTCCCTCATGCTATAGTTGGTAACCGATTACTGCAAAAATGCAAAAAAGTTGTTTGTAAATAGACTTTAATTTATTAATACGTTCAAAAAAGAGGAGACTATTTAAAAAAGAGCTGCTTTGCCGCAATATAAAGTCATTTTTTGTTTATTAATAAAACAAGATAAAAATATTATTCAGCTAGTCCTTTTACTTCCAATATTTTAGGCCAATATTTACCAGTAATAAACAACTTTTTACTAGTGCTATCAAAAGCTATCCCATTAAGCACTTCTGCTTTTTCAGCTAATTCTGGAAAATATTTTTCTTTAATGCCACTAAAATCTGCTTTGCCAATTACTTTTCCACTCTCAGGATTGATTTTTATGATATAATCAGTCTGCCAAATATTGGCAAGTATAAATCCATTAATATATTCTAACTCGTTAATGTTTCCAACTGGTCCATTATTATCCGAAACACCAACAATGCTTATTACCTTAAACGTTTCTGGATCTATATATTGAAGGTTGTTACTGCCGTTACTCATGATTATTTGCTTTCCGTTGTTTGTCATTCCCCATCCTTCTCCTTCATATCTAAATTCTTTTATTTTCTTTAATGTCTTTATATCATAAACAAAACATGATTTTTCCTTCCAAGTCAACTGATATATTTTATCTTTTAAAATAGTTATTCCTTCTCCGAAATACTGTTTATCAATCGACACTTTTTTTATTGCTTGACCGGTCTTCAAATCAACTTCAGACAACTTACTTACACCATATTGACCACCACTTTCATACAGTTTATTTTGATAGAATTCAAAACCTTCTGTATAAGTACTTGTGTCGTGAGAATATACATTCGTAATAGTATAGTTCAATTGTTGAGGCTCATTTGATGGTCCTCTTTTTTCAGGATTGGCACTTTTCTCATCATTGTTTCCACAAGCCACTAATAATACTAGTAAAACGCCAATTAAAATTTGTTTCATTAAATGGAAAACATTTAGGTGATATATAAAGCAAAGTATAATTCTCTGCTATTCTAATTTATTAATTTACTAAGTTCCAAAGTTTAAATCCGAATCTCCATTTTTCCAAGGATTTTGATCAAGTGTTCGACCAGCTTCTTGTGGAGTTGGTAATTTCTTTCGATACTGATCTATGTATAACCCCATTTTTTCAAAAGATATTTTTGGAAAGTTGGATATTTTCTCAAACACTGGAGAGCTTGATTTAAGTTTAAAATTACTATTGCTAGCATCTTCAAATCCCGGGTCTTTATCAGTGATAAAGTTGTTATCTATTTTTATAAGATTGGTATCTTTCTGATTGTCTTTACTCATTTTAATTTGAGTAGCTTCTCCTTTTTTAATCCAAACTACATTGCCAATAAATTTTGTTCTAAGTGGTAATTCTGGATGACTTTGTAATAATGTTTGCATTTCAGGAAATTCAATGCTCCAAGGGGGTGATGTAGGATTGATTGAATTTACTTTCTTTAATAAGTTCTTATTTGTAGCATAATTTCTTCCTTTTCCTCTTTCATCCATACCGAAAACAGGCCCATCGTTTTTAATAAAAATATTGTTTTGAACAGTATGGTCTGGCCCACTAGCTATCCAAACTCCTGTACGATTGCCAGCAAAAACATTTCCATAAACAAATGTTCCTGATGCACCGTCATCTGGGTTTACACCACCTATTGTATTGTGTATGTAATTATTTCTTATTACAATCCCCCTTATTGTCCAGTCCATCCAAGAATAAAATGCTCCTACATCTGCTGTAGCATAACCACAACGATGAATTTCATTGTATTCATAAACTATTTTATTACCACCGAATAATACTCCATCTCTTGGTGCGTGATGAATCAGATTATGCCCTATTAACATACCTACAGCAGGAGCTTCTTTGTTTTCATGATACGTATCTATTGCTGCGGAATATTGAGAACGCAAAACACCATAGTGATGTAGATGATTGTTTAAAACATAATTGCCACTTTCTATAAGCTTCTCTCTACTTCCTCCAGAAATGATTATGCATCCTTTGCCTAGACCGAACATATCGCAGCTTTGAATACCACTTTTTTCGCCATCTAATACAATACCATTACCTCCTAAGTTTTTAAATGTGCAACCTGCAATTAAGTTTTGGTTGCTTTTTGCTAATTGCATTCCATCTCCTAAAGAACCTTCAAAACTTAACCCTATAAATGCAATATTGCTTACACCATTGCCTTTTACAATTGGCCCATCTAATTGTGTAGCAACTATATCTGCATCTTCTAAATTAGTTGGTGGCCAGAAATAAACCATTCCTGTTGAAAAGTCTATACACCATTCACCTGGTTTTGTAATTTCTTCCAATAAATTAATTGCATACCACTCTTCTTTACCATTTCCTTTTGGACGGGTATATTTATTTCCAATACCCAAAGGCAAACCGTCTGTAAATGTGATTTGTTTATTTGCTTTATCAATTGAAGCCACTTTTATTGCTGGCTCCTCCCACCCTACTCTCCAAAATCCTTTTAACCAAATGTCTTTCTCTACTTTCCAATGTTCTGCTCTTTCATCTCTGTAAATAAAACTTCCTGGAGTTTTTTTGTCACCATTTGCCACTACTTCTTTCATGGTAGTATTTCCTTCGTCAGGCCATCTTGATAGTGGCATTCTTTTGTCATTCACAAACAATTCAAATATTCCGCCTCCATCATCAAAAACATTTGGGAAACTATTGGTATGTGTGAATCCTAAAGCTTTTGTATTTAGTTGTACCAATTTGCCTTTTGCAGTTTCATCTATTCTAGCAAGAATTTCTTTATCTGTTATTGGCTCGAAATCTTTATTGGTTAATTTTTTCCCACCTAAAAGATGTACAATATCATTTTTATATGCCCTATAAACAATAGGTGTTTTTTCTGTACCCGCATCTTCAGATGTAAGCTCTAATGATTGATTGAATACATAGTTTCCACCAAGAATATTTATTGCAATACCTCCTTTTGGGAGTTTTTTGTTTTTAATAAGTTTTCTCACTACATCTCTTGCATGTTCTATTGTAGCAAAAGCACCATTTGGCGCATTGAGAGTTGCGGTTGTACCCGACCAACTATCATTTCCTTTTGGAGAAACATACAATTGAAGGGAACATTTATCTCCTTCTATATTGATAGTTTTAATATTTGGAGAATAAGTTAAAGGGGAAAACGCTTGTGAAAATGTATTGTTTATGTTTAATAACATCAACAACATCAGAAATAGAAAACAGGCACTTCTCTTCATTATTATTAAAATAATAGATTAAAATTAATGGTGGCGAATTTAGGTGGAAGATAATAAGGCTATCTAAAAGTTTTTGTTTCTATGTACAACATAAGTACAAAGACACAAAGTGATAGTACAATTAGAGCAACATTTAATTTCAATCGTGATGTTGAAATATTAATGTGCATGAATAAAACTTGGATTGTTGGCTACATTATTTGGATCTACAAATCGCTTGTCTTTTATAAAACTTGTATCTGTAAGGGTATATAAGAATGCAGTTAATTGTCCTATTTCAAAATTGGAAAGCGGCAACTTGTTTTTAAAAATAACATCTGTGTTTGTTGATACTATCATCTTGTTTCTATAATGCTCAAACACATTTAGCAAATCGAAGAATCTTCCATCATGGCCATAAGGTGCTGTAAGTGCAATATTTCTTAAACTAGGCACTTTGAATTTGAGCGAATCTTCCTTTAAACCTGTTACTTGCATTCTACCAAAATCAACTACATACTTATTGAGTGGCATTCCGATATTACGATAGGTATAATCAGTAAACATGGGTTCTGTATGACAAGAAATACATTTGGTTTTAAAAATATCATACCCTAATTGCTCGGGAAGAATAAACTTCTCTTCTCCGCGCATTACTTTATCATATTTACTATTGCTACTTACTAGCAAGAGCATAAATTGGCTTAATGCTTTTAGCGTATTTTCTTTGGTTATACATGTTTGCGATTTATTCTTTACAATCTTTTTCCCAAAGGCTTTTGCAAACATTTTTGGATACAAACTATCCTTCTTCAACTTAAATAGAACACTATCTATACTTTCTCCCATTTCATTTTTATTAGTGATAGGAGAAATGGGTTGGCTATCTAAAGAATGAATGCTTCCATCTGCCATAAAATCTTTCATCCAAGCTAGATTAAACAATCCGGGTGCATTTCTATTGGTTTGACCATTGTTTATTCCATGACTAAACACATGATCGTAAGTAGAAAAAGCTGCAAATTGTTGGTGACAACTTGCGCAAGAAAAGTTGCCATCTTTACTCAATCTTCCATCATAAAACAATCTTCTTCCCAACTCAAATCCTTCTTGTGTTATTGGATTTTTTGAAAAATCATACACAGGTTTTGGCCATCCTTTTGGAACTACAAAAGCAAGAGGTGTTGTAGTTTGATTTTCTATTGAATTAGGCGCATCATTTATCCAAGAACTTGCAGTAATAACTACAATAATGGTAATAAAAGTGCATACTCCTAAGCGCATCTCTACTAATTATTTTTTATCCAAATACAAATCAATTGTATTTAGTATTGAGGTATGTATTAACTATGTTTTTGAATGAATTGTTTTTTACTTATTGTAACAACCCTAGCAAAGATGAAGTAGATTTTTGCAAGGCATTCATATTTCTTTTTATCATTTCCAAAATATGTTTACAGCTAAGCATACCTTTATTCAACTATCTATTACACTTATCGCCGCCTATATTTGCACCCATATATTTACCAATTAATCTATTGGGAATTAGTTTTCAGTTTAAATAATAATTTCATGTTTAATAACAGAGTAAAGATTAAGCAATTGCTTGAAAGCAATGAAGTGGGAAAACAAGTAATTGTAATGGGATGGGTGAGAACATTTCGAAACAATCAGTTTATAGCTTTAAATGATGGCAGTACCAACAATAATTTGCAAGTAGTAGTAGAATTGGGATTGCTTGATGATGCTACGCTAAAACGCCTTACCACTGGCGCTTCTATAAAAGTAATTGGAGAAGTAGTTGCAAGTGTTGGTAAGGGACAAAGCGTAGAAGTAAAAGCGGTTTCATTAGAAATATTGGGTGATTGCGATGCTGAAAAATATCCTTTACAACCTAAAAAACATAGTTTAGAATTCTTGAGAGAAAAAGCACATTTGCGTTTTAGAACCAACACTTTTGGTTCAGTATTTCGCTTGCGCAATGCATTGGCTTTTGCTGTTCATCAATTCTTTAACCAAAAAGGTTTTGTGTATATGAACACCCCCATCATCACATCTAGTGATGCAGAAGGTGCTGGCGAAATGTTTAGAGTAACTACTTTGCCATTGGAAAATCTTCCAAAAACGGATGATGGCGCCATTGATTATTCGCAAGATTTCTTTGGCAAAAGCACCAATCTTACTGTAAGCGGACAGCTTGAAGGTGAGTTGAGCGCAATGGCGTTTAGTGAGATTTATACTTTTGGACCAACCTTTAGAGCTGAAAACTCTAATACTACTCGCCACTTAGCAGAGTTTTGGATGATAGAACCTGAAATGGCTTTTCATGATATTGAGGACAACATGAACCTTGCAGAAGAATTTATTCAATACCTAATTCGCTATGCAATGGAACACAATATGGATGATTTGGTGTTTTTAGACCAACGATTGGCTGAGGAAGAAAAGCAAAAGCCTGTTGCAGAGAGAGCAGAATTTGGTTTGCTTGAAAAACTGAACAATGTGGTTAACAACCAGTTTGAAAGAATTACCTATACCGAAGCCATTCAAATATTATTAGATAGTCCAGCTTACAAAAAGAAAAAGTTTAAATACGATGTGGCTTGGGGCATTGATATGCAGAGCGAACATGAGCGCTATTTGGTAGAAAAGCATTTTAAAAAACCAGTAATTGTAACAGGCTACCCTGCTGCAATTAAAGCATTTTATATGCGCTTAAATGATGGTTGTGAGCCTAGTAAACAAACTGTTGCGGCTATGGATATTTTGGCACCGGGTATTGGTGAAATTGTTGGAGGTAGCCAAAGAGAAGAGCGACTAGATAAATTGGAAAGCAGGATGAAAGACATGCATATTCCATTGGAAGAAATGAGTTGGTACTTAGATACTCGCCGTTTTGGTAGCGTGCCTCATGCTGGTTTTGGATTGGGTTTTGAAAGAATGGTATTGTTTGTAACGGGAATGACCAACATTCGAGATGCTATTGCTTTTGCAAGAACACCACAAAACTGTGAGTTTTAGAACTATATAAATTGGCATAATTAAAAGGGAAGTAGGCTATTAATGCTTATTTCCCTTTTTTAATGCGCAATTATTATTAAACTTGTAGAATACCATTTAGAACGAAGATTTTTAGATTTGAATGAAAATAAATTTTATTTTAATACAATATTTTATGATATAAACTACATAATACTTATCTGAATGAATTTCGATCAGATAAAAAGAATAGACAACTTACTTTTACGTATAACTAATTAAGTTTAAAAGTATAAATTAAAAATTTTCAAGAAGTCGATGTAGTAAGATAATCCTGCCAAACCGTTTATTTCTCTTACTAAAAGGTTTGAAACTTCTTCCAAAACGTTTGATCCTCTTGCTAAACCGTTTTAGCCTCCTGCTAAACCGTTTGAATCTCCTGCTATAACGTTTGTTACTCCTGCTAAACCGTTTGAAACTTCTGCTATATCGTTTGTTGATCCTGCTAAACCGTTTGAATCTCCTGCTATAACGTTTGTTACTCCTGCTAAACCGTTTGAAACTTCTGCTATATCGTTTGTTGATCCTGCTATAACGTTTGTTGCTCTTGCTAAATCATTTTTGAAATCTAATACGTATATAAAATCTAAATCGTTTTTAATTTAATTCTTGGAGAGAAAAAGGTTTGTTTGAAACATCGATAAAAATTACTTTCGTTTTTACTTGATAATTATTATGTTGGATGTAAATAAAGTATAGATATCATAGAAAAGTCTTGATTAAATTACTTATTTAAAGATAGGATTGAACAAGAATTGTACATTTATTGATAAACAAATACAAAGAATATTCAACATGACAACTTTCTTAGGTATGTTGCGTTTATATTTGCCGTCTTCCAAAACGATTTCGTAGCTCAGTTGGTAGAGCAGCTGACTCTTAATCAGCGGGTCCAGGGTTCGAGCCCCTGCGGAATCACACAAAGGGTTTTAATTCTACCACAAGCTTTTCCAGCTTGTGGTTTTTTGTTTATAGCCTCCAATAGTATTTGCATATAGTTTCTGCCTCTCCTTTTTCAAAGAATCCTTTTATATCAAATAAATTGAGCTCATTGTTGGTAGAAAAAGATTGCAACTTTAATAAATCATATTTCTTGAATTCGGCATGTTTTACAGCTAAAACCATTGCATCATATTGATGATTTTCTTTAGGAGAATCTAATATTTGATAAGGATTATCAGAAGATGTAGGCACATTTACTACTAAAGGATCTACAATATCTACCGAAATATTGTATTCACTTAGTTCATATACAATATCAAAAACTTTGGAATTTCTAATATCAGGAACATTTTCCTTGAAAGTACAGCCTAGTAACAATACTTTACAATTGGCGACCATCTTATTGCCTGTAATTAATACTTTTAAGACCTTTTCTGCAATAAATTTTCCCATTCTATTGTTTAGGTTTCTTCCAGAATTAATCACATCAGGGGAATAGCCTAACTGTTCTGCTTTGTAGGTAAGATAATAGGGATCTACTCCTATACAATGTCCACCAACCAACCCAGGCTCAAAAGGAAGGAAATTCCATTTGGTAGCGGCTGCTTTCAACACATCGCGAGTATCTAATTGCATTCTATCGAAAATGAGGGCAAGCTCGTTCATGAAGGCAATATTCAAATCGCGTTGAGCATTTTCTATCACTTTAGCTGCCTCGGCAGTTTTAATATTTGGTGCTTTATAAATTCCTGCTTCAATAACAGAACCATATAATTGGGCAAGAAGATTAAGGGTTTCCTCAGTATCCCCACTTACAATTTTTACTATTTTTTTTAATGGTCTTGCTTTATCGCCGGGATTGATTCTTTCTGGTGAGTAGCCCACATTGAAATCTTCCTTCCAAACCAATCCACTAGCTTTTTCTAGTATTGGAATACAGATTTCTTCAGTCAACCCGGGATATACAGTTGACTCAAAAACGATTGTAGCACCTTTTGTTATTGAAGCACCAACAATTTCAGATGCTTTTTTTAGTGGGACTAAATCTGGACTATTTGATGAATCTATATCAGTAGGAACAGCAATGATGATGATATCACAATTTTGTAAACTTTCTGGATTACTAGAAAACTGGATATCTCTTTGCTTTAAATCGTCATCATTAAGTTCTTTAGTATAGTCAATTCCATTTTGGAGCAAATGGATTTTTTCGGAATTGATATCGAATCCTACAACCTGATATTTATTGGCAAATAAACACGCCAATGGCAGGCCTACATAACCCAATCCTACTATACCAATACAAATATTTTCGACTTTATCCATATACAAAAGGGATTATAGCGTATGATTGAATATCTAAACTTCTATAATCTAGCGATTAAATATAAAGGGCATTTTGTTTTGGTTGAATTTGTAAGAAGAATTCATAAGTTGATTAGAACCAATTATTCTCATGAAAGCGTTAGTATTAAAAAATCTTACTATTGAATTTGGGTGCCATTGTAATAGAACAAAAAAAACGAAGCTTTAATTAAATAGCTTCGTTTTTTCATAAAATAAATAAATACTTAAATTATTCTATTTTAGCGTTCCTACTAATTTAATACTTCAATTGATTTAGTATAAACAACAGTACCATTTGATACAATTACCATATTGTAAGTACCTGCTGCTAATTTTCCAACATACAATTCATTCAATAATATCTTACTATCTAATTGTCCATCAAAAACTTTTTTACCCAAAGTATTGAAAATGGATACTACATATTTATTAATAGATTCTAAACTGCTATTTGAAATGTGTAAGGTATTTCCAGCAAATGGAATAGGAAACACATTAAATTTCAATTCTGAATATCCAGCAACATATTTTACAGCACTAAATGTAAATGCACCATTCTTGTCGGTAGCTTTTACACGATAGTATGCAGCTACACTACTTTCATCTACAAAAGAGTAGGATGCAGATGCTGTATTTTTAGCCGAAATGGCATAAATAGTAGTAAATACTTTACCATTAGTAGATTTCTCAATTGCAAAAGATACAACTTTAGACTCTCCTAGTGTATTCCAAATAAGGTTTATTTTTTGATTACTTCTTATACCAGTAAGTGCAATAGATTTTACAGGAACTGGAAAAGTAGTATCTCCACCGTTTGGATCTAATGGACCTCCAGGATCTTGTGCATTTACAATATTGATAGATGAGATTATTGTAATAAACAATAATACAATTTTAAAAAGCTGCTTCATTTCTATTTTCATCATTTGATTATTTTAAATTTTGGAAAAATGATTAACAGTAACATTTCTATATCACTGTTAATCATTCAATATTTTATTGATTTACTTGCAAACTCTTTGTGAAGAGAATTTTGCCTTCTGAACTGATAACAACATTGTATTGACCAGCAGCTAACTTACCAACATTAACGCTGCATTTATTAGACGCTCCTTCAATAGTTGTTGTAAATACTTTTTTACCTAGCGTATTATATAAATCAACAATATTTCTACCATTAGAAAAATTAGCTGATTCGATATTCAATATATTACCAACTATAGGATTAGGATAAATATTAAATCCAGCATTAATTTCAGCAACATTTACAATATTGCTATAAGCTATTTTGCCATCTATATCCACTGCTTTAATTCTATAGTAAGCAATTTTACTAGATACTTTAGCATCTAAGAATGAATAAGATGCAGTAAATGTATTCTTTGCATTAACAGTAGAAAGGGTTGTAAATTCAGTAGTATTAGCAGATTTTTCTATTACATAATAAGCAACTTTAGATTCGCCGATAGTATTCCATTTTACTTGTACTTGATTATTAGTTCTTTCTGCTGATGCGAAAATAAACTTAATTGGTAATGGAGTTGGTTTGAAAGCAATAGCAAAACGTTTTCCATACGTATTTGTATCAGTTGTAGGAGTAAAAGATAAATCAGTAGTATCGCTCACAACTTCTGTAAACAGTTTAGTAAATCTATCATAAATTCTTGGTGTAAATCCAGGAACTTTAAATGCTGCTGAAAGCACTTGCAACTTATAAGCTGTGTTTGCTTTAAGTAGGGTAACTGATACTGTAATAGTATCTTTTGTAGTAATTGCTTTGTAACCATCAATAGCCAATACTTTGCTTCCTTCTATGATAGCAATATTATCTGCACCATTTGGTAATTTATTTGTGCCAACACCATTTGAAGCAAAAGAAGAATTTACAACAAATTTTACTTGATCCACTTGCGCAAAACCGCCAGTAGTACTTTTCAATAAAGAAATAAATAAATTATAAGCAGTACCTTGAGGCCTATTACTTGAAGTAGAATGTGCTTTTACATCATTCGTATTTCTTGCACTACTTGCGAATTGACTAAAAAGTAAAATAAATAAACCCAATACTAAGGGTTTAGAGAAATAGGTAACAAATTTTTTCATAATTATTATTTAAGAAATTGATAGAAAAGATAAACTTTTATTATACTAAAAAGTGTACAGTAAACTCCTAACGAAGTTTACTGTACACATACAAAAATTTATTTAATTACGCTTATTAAGTAAAAACTTATTTAGCAATTAAACTAAGTTCACCTTTTTTGTATTTGTAAGTAACAAACAAAAGCGCACTAGCAATTAGCATAACAGTCATATCATCTCCAAAAGGAACTTCAGGAGCATTTGGATCTAAAACCCCACCTGGATCAATTGGAGGTGGAGCAACAGTTCCACCAGTGATTTGAGCGTTCAATACTGAAGTAGACACTAATAAACTTACTGTAACTAGTGATAACTTAATTAAATTTAAAATTGTTTTTTTCATTTTTTTACTTTAAAATAATTTAGAAATTTATAAGAACCAACAGTAACTAATTCGTTACTGTTGGCTAATTGAAAATTGATTATTTAACTTGTAAACTAGTGTTGTTTACAACTTTTCCTTCAGCATTCATTACTACCATTTTGTAGTGACCAGAAGCTAAAGCAACATTTAAATCGTGGTTGCTTAAAGAACCATCAATTTGAGAAGCATATACTTTTTTACCTAAAGTATTGTAAACAACTACATTGTATTTACCAGCAACAAGGTTGCTTGTAGTAATGTGCAATGTGTTTCCTACTACTGGATTAGGGTATAAAGCAACTTTTGCTATAGAAGCAATAACCGCTTTATTAGAGAATACGATAGCAAATCTTGCTTCAGTAGAAGCAGTAAATGTTACTATAGTTTCGTTTCCTTTAATTTCAGTAACAGTATTTGTAGTTCTGTCTAATAAGTAAGGTGTTGCACCTTCTACATTAAATTCAGAAGCATTTACAGCTATTTGGTAAGATGCACCAGCAGTCAATTTAGCAACAGAAAGGTTGATAGTATCATTTTCTGCTACATTTCTGTAACCAGCAATTGAAAACTCTTTGCCACCTTCTACAATTGTAAGGTTATCAGAAGCATTGTTCAATTTGTTTACACCACGGTTTGCAGTGATAGATTTAGCAACAACTAATTTTACTTGGTCAGCTTTTTCATAACCAAAAGTAGTTTTCTTCAATAAAGCAACATAAATGTTGTTTTTAACTGATTGACCAAAAATACCTTGTTGTTTTCTTGAATTATCAGCAGCTTTATGGCTTTCTTTAATTGTGAAAGTTCCAGTTGCTCCACTACCATCATTTTGAACGAATATTGCTTGACCAGGCATAACGAATCTTGAATTAAGACCATTTACACTTGAACCAAAGAATGCATCGTAAGTAGCATAGAAGCTGATTGAACCTTTTACACCATTTGCTTTATCTGTAGAATCATCACGAGTAATGAAATAATAAGCAGAAGTTAATTTAGCATTTGCTAAGCTATTGTCATTCCCTACAGCATCCCAATCAATTGGAGCTAAATATGGATTACCAATTAAGCTAAATGTACTTAAACCAGTATTCAAATGAGTAGTAGGCAAATAGTTTACATTACCAGTTACTAAAGTACCTGTAGCTCTAAGAACTGTTTTGTTGAACATGAAATAAGGAGTCACGTTATCAACATTAAAGTTTCTATCACCGTTTACAAGTACTCTCCATCCAAAATGGTAATCAAGATTAGATAATGTACCAGACTTAGTAAAGTTAGTAGCTGCAGTACTATAAGTACTCCAAGCACCAGCTCTATAAGTGAATACAGAACCACCTGCTTTATTTGAGAAATCAAAACCAGTAGCAGCATCAACTGTACCAGTTGTACCCTTAGCACCTAAGATGAATATACCATAACCTGAGGTTTTAGCACCACCTTCTTGCCAGTTGTTGAAGATAGTTCCACCGTTTGTATTGATACCAGGAGCTAAATCGCGGTATGCACGGAAACCAGCAGGAATGCAACGCTCAGCAACTACATTACCAGAAACGCTACCATTTGTAACTACATCAACAACAGCAGTGCTGTCTAATGAAGTAGATTTTAAAGTGATTTTACCATTTGATGCAAGAACACCTTTAGTTAAAATCAATTTGTTAAGGATTTTTAATGAATCAGCGCTAGAGTTGGTAATTGTACCATTGCTGTTAATTTCTAAAACACCAATTGAACCATTACCATTAACGTTTACATTAGAACCAGTTAATGTTAATTTTTTAGCTGTTAAATAAGAACCAGCACCAGTAATGATACCATTGTTCGTTACGTTACCAGCGAAAGTAGAATTATCAGTTAAATTGATAGTTCCATTATTGATGATGTTGTTACCGAAAGTACCGCTAAAGTTTACTGAACTTCCAGCAGGAACAGTGATAGGAGAACCACCATAAACTATTGTACCACCATTGTTTACAATTGTACCTGAATTAAGGCTTAGAGTACCATTAATAGTTAAAGTTTTACCAGCATTGATAGTTAAAGTACCACCACTTAAAGTAACATCATTGTAAGTAGTATCACCAGAAATTACTGATGAATAGCTAGTAGGAACTGATAGATCAGAAGCTGTTTTCAACACATTGTTGAAAATTGTATCTGCGAAATTATAGTTTTGTAAAGCTATTGAACCAGTACCTGGGCGGAAATCAGGATTAAGGAAGTCAGTAGGATAAGGATTAGTTAATATACCAATACTAGAAACCAATGAATCATTTTTGCTTGCAGCAAACCAAGCATAAACAGAAGCATAAGTTGTAGCTACACTCCAAGGATTACCAGGTTCAATTACGTTACCAGCTTTATTACCAGCAATAAGGTTATTGCTAAAACGCATAGAACCACTGCTAGCAGCTGCTGTAGTTTTAACAGTACCGTTGTCATCAACAAACAAACCACGTGGGTAATCTAACAACAAACTGTTAAGAACTCTTAATCTTGAATTACGACGGATACGTGCACTTCTTCTAAATGCTGGGTGAATAGCATTTAAGTTAGTAGTAGAAGCATCACCACGTAATGGCCCGATTAAAGTAACATTACTAAAAATTGCACTTGTGTAAGGAGAATTAGCAGAACCGGTAGCATCATTATCAGACTCAAAACCTTCTGAAGTAGAAGCTGGAGTAGTAGTAGCAGCATAAGAAGGATCCCCAATATTTGGATCACGAACGCCTAAAGCAAATTGTACAGTTCCTGAGAACCCATTATCAGTATCAAACTCATCATCTACACCTCTGTAAGAAATAAGGTGTTTTGCATTTACAGTTCCACCGAAGAATTCAAAAGCATCATCATTGATAAATGAAGATTGTAGATAATCTAAAGTAGTACCACGTCCAACACCACCGAATGTGAAACCATTGATTTCTTGGTTAGGTTGAAACACATAACCACCAAATTCTACACGGACATATTTTAATGTACCAGAATTGTCGTTATCATCAGTTCCACCATAAAGCGTATTTGATGTAGCAGCAATTCCTTCAATATTGTTTGTACCCGAAGCTGTATTAATTTTAGCCTTACCTAATAAAATCACACCACCCCAATCTCCAGGATTACGGCTTCCAACAGCTTTGTTAGAAGTAAACACAATTGGAGCAAGTTCAGTGCCTACTGCATTCAATTTAGCACCTTGAGTAATAACCAAACTACTGTTTGCAACAGCATCATCACCACGGATGATAGTACCTGCTTCAATAGTTAAAGTTGCATTGTTAGTTACATAAACTAAACCACTTAATTTATAAGTATTGTTTTTAGTCCAAGTAGTATTAGAAGTAATGTTGCTATTTACAGTAACATTTGCAGTAGGATATGCTGTGTTTTTTGGATCCCAGTTTGCCCAACCATTTGTCCACATTACAGTAGGGGCTGGAGCAAAAGCACCACGGTAATCTACTTTTTGTAATACATTTTTATTAGTAGTTTCTGTGATAACATAAGGAGAAATTGCAGAATTGCTAAAGCTAGCACCAGAAAGAGCGATAGAACCAGTAGCAGGACGGAAATCTGGACTTGTAAAGTTGTAAGGATTAGCCAAAATTCCGTTAGAATTTACAACTGAATCATTGTTACTAGCAGCAAACCAAGCATAAACTGTAGCGTAAGTTGTAGTTACGCTCCATGGATTGCCTGACTCAATTACAGTACCAGCTTTATTACCAGCTAAGATATTGTTTGCAAATATCATGGTACCTGCTGAAGCATTAGCTGTAGTTTTAACAGTACCGTTATCATCTACAAACAAACCACGTGGGTAATCCATTAACAAACTATTGATAACTTTTAATTGAGAATTACGACGGATACGAGCACTTCTTCTAAATGCTGGGTGAATAGCATTCAAATTAGTAGTAGAAGCATCACCACGTAATGGCCCAATTAGAGTAATGTTACTGAAAATAGCTTTTGTATTAGGAGTATTTGCAGAACCTGTTGCATCATTATCAGACTCAAAACCTTCTGAAGTAGAAGCTGGGGTAGTAGTAGCAGCATAAGAAGGATCACCAATATTTGGATCACGAACACCTAAGCAAAACTGAACTGTTCCAGAAAAACCATTATCAGTATCAAACTCATCATCTACACCTCTGTAAGAAATAAGGTGAGAACAGTTAACTGTACCACCAAACCACTCATACGCATCATCATTAATAAAAGAGGATTGTAAATAATCGATTGTTGTACCACGGCCAACACCACCAAAAGTAAATCCATTGATTTCTTGGTTAGGTTGAAACACATAACCACCAAATTCTACACGGACATATTTTAATGTACCAGAATTGTCGTTATCATCAGTTCCACCATAAAGCGTATTTGATGTAGCAGCAATTCCTTCAATATTGTTTGTACCAGCAGCTGTGTTAATAGGTGCCTTACCTAAAACAATTACACCACCCCAATCTCCTGGGTTACGGCTTCCAACAGCTTTGTTAGAAGTAAAAACAATAGGTGCATCTGCAGTACCTACTGCATAAACTTTTGCACCTTGCGTAATAACCAAGCTACTGTTTGCAGTAGCATCATCTCCACGGATAATAGTACCCGCTTCAATAGTTAATGTAGCACCATTAGTTACATAAACTAAACCACTTAACTTATAAGTGTTGCTTTTTGTCCATGTTGTGTTAGTAGTAATATTACTATTAACAGTAACATTGGTGGTGGGGTAAACTGTGTTTTTAGGATCCCAGTTAGCCCAACCATCTGTCCACATTGCTGTGGGTGCTGGTGCAAATGCTCCACGGTAGCTTACCGATTTAAGAGACTGCACCTGTGCATTGCTACTCATTACAGCTAGCAATAGCACCAATCCAAGAAGAATTTTTTTCATGATAAAATATTTAGTTAGGCCGCAAACATAGATTTGAATGAAAAAAATGTGCTTTTCTCTGCGTTAACTTTTTGTTATCAAATTGTTAACAAAATCAACAGTTTGGAATTTATAGGTAAACACTTAATATAAAAGCCTAAACAAAGCTGCGAAAAGGCAAAAATTTCGTAAACAAGACTAAAACTATAATAAACAAATTAACCCACATATTAATGTGCTTTTAGAATGTTTTATTATTTAAAACTTGCATAATGTTGTTTTAAACAATACATTTTGATATTACTTAAATAATAACGTTTGTATTTTTTGGGATAAGGTTTGTAAATCACAATATTTTTTACAAGAAATTTATGCACATTTTAATCACACTTTTGGGATAATAAATCAAAAAATGTGTAGTTCATTTATGGAAATGAAAACTATTTTTATAACAAAATAATCAATCTGTAAAATAAAAAAGGCCTGCAAAAATTTTACAGGCCTTCTCAATGTTATTCAAATAAAAAAAAGGATTGAATATAAACAACCCATTTATCTAAGTTTAGATAATTAACTTCTTACTTTTTCAAAACCCCAAGCTCTTAACTCAGCCTCCCAAGTATCGGGATAATTAGATCTAATCAAATAAATAAATGCTCGCAAATGCTTTTCAATTTGCTGACGCAACTTCGCTTTAGCGGCAACATCTACCGTATTGGTACCACCAAGGTTGCTTACTTTTTTAATAATCGCTTTATATTCTGCTATTACACCTGTCCAAAAAGCTTCACCATATTCTTCCTTATCAAATCCATCTGCTTTTACAGAAGCCAACATTAAAGGAAGTGCTAAATCTAAAGCATCCTGATCTTTAGGTAATGAATAGCTTTTATTAATTTTCAATATCCCATATCTACCATACTGTGCTTTATCTTCCTTTTTAAACTTCTTTCGTAAATAAACTCTTACTTCCTTTTCTCCATCTCTTATTTTTTTAGTAACTGCTTTCAATACATTATTGTCACTTTTTTTCTGCCCTTTTGCTGTTAATGTTGCAGCTACCATTGTGCCATATTTAGTTACTGTTACTTCGTAATCGGTAACTTTTGTCCATTCTAAAGTTAGCGATGGTTTTGCTTTCCATTTGGTTAAAGCTTTTTCCGAAGTCGTTTTTAAATCGGCCTCTTTGGTAGGCATAATGTTTTTATGCCTTACCTCACTCGTTTCATTACTTGTACTTTCAGGAACGTTTTCGGTATTTGCAACATTCGTGTTGCTTACTTTCAAATTTTCGCTAGAGCTGCTATCTGAGCTCTCAACTGAGGGGCTTAATTTTTTAGCTGTTACTATCATATGAATATATTTTCAACAAAATAAAAAAAAGTTTTTGATATGTAATGCAAATGAATTGTTAAAGTGTATTTTAAGTTACTAAATATTCAAATAAAATATTTAATAAGGCTATTTATAAAGTATAAATGACCTTGTTGAATGCCTACCACCTCATTTGTAAAGTACAAATGACCTTGTTGAATGCCTACCACCTCATTTTACAGTGCAAATGAACTTGTTGAATGCCTACCACCTCATTTGTAAAGTACAAATGAGCTTTTTGAATGCCTACTACCTCATTTGTAAAGTACAAATGACCTTGTTGAATGCCTACCACCTCATTTTACAACACAAATCAGCTTGATGAATGCCTACAACCTCATTATATTATGCAAATGACCTTGTTGCAAATCATTAAGAGGCATGGCATAGTGTATCTAGTGCGTTTTTAATTCATAGATAACTTGATGCTTGCAATAAAAATTTCTCTCAAATAAAATGGGTGTAAATGCCTTTTTGCAATTACACCCATTTTAGGCAATTATTATTGAACCTCTTCTATTATTTTACTAAAAACCTGCTATCAATTTTTTCTTTAGAATTGGATTGGTATATTAAGTGGTACATTCCAAATGTGTATCTATTATCAAGTGCCAGTTGATAAGAATTGTTTCCTTTGAACAAATTAATTTTTGTTTGATAAATTAACTTGCCAGCATTATTTATAATAGAAATATCGCCTATTTGCTTAATTGGCGATTGAATATTTACTGTCAACATTTTGAATTTTTCAATAGGATTTGGGAAAACGTAAACTTCATTATTAGCATTAATTTTGGGTGAATATTTCTCTACATTACTATAACTAATTATTCCAAAACCATCTACGCTCATTATTCTATAATAAGAAACTTCATTTTCATTTACAGTCTTATCTATATACACCCCAGAGAAATTATTGGCAATATTTAATGTATCAATATTAATAAAATGATAAAAGTCGGCTGATTTTTGAACAATATAATATTTTATATAACTAACATTTGCAAACTTCCAAGCTAATTGCACATTGCCTGCATTACTATTTATGATACTTAAACGGTTGTTTGTAATAGGAAGCAATCCTAGGGTTGTCTTTGTAGAATCATTGTATACATAATCATTCAAGGTAGTTCCATCAGCATTTGTAGCATTCCCACAAAAATAAAAAGTAATGGGAAGCTGGTCTGGCGTAGGGGCAATAGCTGGGGCATTCCATGAAAACCCGCCAATTACATTTGAATCAGTAGCGGCCAAAGTTGGAGGATTGTGAGAGGTAAGCTCTCCAGAATTGATTGTAGAAAAAGCATTATTGGTAGTTATTGTACCTATTTGATTCCCATTAGCATCGAGAGCTGTTAAATCATACCCAAACTTTTTTCTATCTTTTGCAAAATGATGGATATTGATACTAAAAGGATAAGATTTGCCTACGGAAAAAGATGCAGGAATACCTTGTAAGCTTATACTTCCACCAGGCATGTTTTCTGCAAAACTACTATGACAAAACTGACAAGTAAATGCGTTAGGAGCACCAGTGCAATTAATAGGGGGAAAATTTGAATTATTTACTCTATTTATATGAGATTGAAATACAAATAACGATATGATCAAAAAAGTGATTAAACCAAACTTTTTCATCTTTTTTAGAATTTGTAAGTAACACTAGCTGATATTACCCTTCCATTCGTAAAAGATATAAACTTTTTATCCGTATCAGCATCGTATTTACCATTGTTATCCAAATCATAGAAACGTAAAAACTCTTTAGCCAATACGTCTTTAACATTCAGCTTTAGCTCTATATTGTTTTTTCTAAATGTTTTAGCTAATTGAAAATCTACAACTGCCCTTCCATTTTCTAAAATTGCCGGCACTCCTGTGTTGCCTCCAATGAAAATACGTGGAGCTGAATAGTTTACTTGTAATGTTCCAGCATATCCTTTTTGGTCTTGATAAGTGATACCTGCATTGTAGATATAAGGTGATTGTCCTTGCATTCTACGTGTCTCTCCATATTTTTTAAACATGATGCTATCTTTATCGAAAGAAACCTCTGATTTAATAATAGAAAGATTGCCAAATATAGTAGTATTAGATAAAAAACTGTTTGGTCTCGATTTGAATAAAGAACCAAGGTTGGTTCTAGTTTCCAATTCAATACCTTGAATTTTACCATTATTAGCATTAATATAAGTTGCATTACTGTTGTCGTTAATTACAAATTCGATTGGGTTTGGAATATTTTTTTGGAAAAGGGAGAAGGAAAGCAATTGTCCACCGGAAGGATAAAACTCGTATCTAAAATCGAAGTTGTTAATTTTAACTCGTTTAAGTGTATCCTTACCCTCAATTGACAATTGAGTAACATTATCATAAAAAATAAATGGTGCTAACTCTCTATATTCAGGTCTATTAATTGTTTGAGAATAGGAAAAACGCAAATTTTGTTTAGAATTTAGCGAAACAATCAAGTTTGCTGATGGAAGATTATCGGTTAGAGAAGTATTAATTTGTTTTAAAGAAGTGTCTCCGGAAGTTAAAAATTGATTGAATTTTTCTACTCTCAATCCACCATTTATTCTTAGGAATTTGAATAACCTAGCATCCAACATTAAATAGTACGCAGATAAATCTGAAGATGCAGTATAACTATTACGTGGTTTGTAATCTTCACTTAATCCAAAACCAAACTTTCCATTTTTTTGGACTCCAAAATTTTGGGATGCAAATACACTATCATCAGATTGCCTCATTAAACTATCATCATGCCTATAAGGGAAAGAATCTAGTTTAATTATAGATAAATACCTTGCATTAAAATCTCTATTTCTACCTTGAAAATAAACACCTGCTTTTACTTGTATAGAATTATCATTATTAATTCTGAACATCCTTAGAAAATCTGTACCAAAATTTTTGATATTTTCTTTTGTAGAAGAAGTGAAAATACAGCCACTTGCTCCTAAAGTACCAACTGAATAAATTTCATTAATTGATTGTATTGTACCTAAATCTGGAAGGTCAGTGTTGGAATAAGTACCCAAAGTTCTCAAACTAGGAATTTGTCTATCAACTGAAGTATAACCCCCATTCCAGTTGATTTTTATTTTTGGCAATGTCCAAAAGTGCTCCCCATTTAATTGAGACGATACTATCTTATTTGAAGTAAACCATAGAGCCTTACTAGTAACGGTAATAGTTGAAGGAGTACTATCATTTATTGGTTCTGGATCACCAAAACGGTTGATAATTCGGCTTTCAGTATTAATGCTTAACAAGTTTTTGAAACTTATTTTATTGTTATTATTTATTTTTAAAGAGATATTGCCCATCAAGCCTGCTAAAACTTGATTAGTATAGGTTTTAGTTGAATATTTTGAGTTATAACTAGAGGTTGAATTCGTACCACTAAAAGAATACTTCTCCCCATCTTGCAAATTATTAGTTCGGTTATAAGTAGCAGATAAAAGTATTCCTAAAAAGTCTTTTTGATGTCTTTGAATATTTATACCCTTTGCATATTGAAAATTATAGTTTAAGGGTGTTGATCCTGTATTCAATGCCCAATTATTAGGCAGGCTTTTTCCAAGTTCACCTTGTTCTATTTTGGATAAATCTCTTAAACTTGTAGATGGAATATTTGAAGGCAACTTCCTAGTTCCGTCATCTAAACCAATCCAATCCCATTTACCTCTATTTTCGAATTTCCGTTCTTTAAAAGTTGCTAAAGTATTATAACCCAATCCAAAAGAGATGCTTTGAAAACTCTTAGTAGGAATATCTTTTGTATTTATATAAATGGTACCTCCAGCAAAATCGGCATTCATATCTGGCGTTGCTGTTTTTACAATCACTAAGTTGTCTAGCATGTTTGCAGGAAATACATCAAAAGAAAAAGCTTTTCTATCACTTTCAGAACTTGGCAAAGGGCAGTTATTTATAAATGAAGCATTGTAACGATCATTCATACCTCTAATAACTACAAATCTATCTTCTTGAATACTAGCACCACTTACACGTTTCATAATATCGGAAGTGTTTTTATCAGGGGTACGCTTAATAGCTTCTGCTGAAATACCATCGCTTACACTAGCTGCATTTTTTTGTTGGATTAGTAAGGCAGCTACACTTTCTTTAATTCTTCCTGAACCTTTAGAAGTTACCACCACTTCATCTAAGTTTTTACCTTTAGATTCTTGCATGGTAATATCTTGTGTTACTACATCTTTTTTGATAATTTTTACATCTTCAATTAGCTTATTACCAAAAGTAATGTGAGTGATGCTTAAAGAATAAGTTCCTTCTGGCAATTCACTTACAGTATAAACTCCATTATAATCAGATTTTACAGTACGAGTTATTGGTCCACTTTTTAAAGTAATAGATGCTCCAACAATTGGGTCGCCTGTTTTTACATTCAATAGTTTACCCGTTATCTTTCCCGTTGGCCCGCCCACTTTTGCTAATCCTATAGGCGTGTTTGGAAATGGGGTGGTATCATTTATATTATTTAACCCAAAAACTGGTGAAGCATGCTTTTTTGTAAGCGCTGGATTACGTGCAATAGCATTGGAAGAACAACAAAACAAAGTTGTAGTGGAACAAGCAATAGCGACAATTACTTTGAACATAATTACTGAATTATAATTAATAGTTGACAAATGTGATTTACAAGTTAGTTTTCAATAAATACACATGGTTTTATTGAGGCCGCGAAAGTATAGTATATAAAAAGTCAAGTGCGCGGCCGTGTATTAACAAATTATTAAGTTTTAGTAAATATTTAATTCCAAGAAGTGCAGCAGTGCACATGGTTTAATACATGCAATAAAAGGAAAAAAAGTGTCTTTTCTTATTTAAATACAGCAAACTTATTAGGGAAACTACTACCATTTTAAAAGGATTTAAACACGCTAATTACACTTTAAATAAGTAAAGGATATCCAATATTGAGTGCGAGCATAAAGATCATAATTATGCTTCACTTATAAATTTGTCGCATGGAAAATAATACTCGCTCCCCTAGAGGTACTTTTTTATTGATAATCTATTTCATATTAATTGGTTTGGATTTGGTTTTTTTATCTAATCCTGAATTCTATAAATACAGGGTTATTTCAAAACCATTACAAATGTTTTTTCTGGGTTATTGGTTTTATATAAATACTGCAGTAAGAAAACTTACACCACCAAATGCATTAAGCATTATGGTTTGCACTTATTTCGTAATGATATTAATGTTGCTTTCAGACATTTGTTCCATTTGCGGCTGGAACTTTATACTTGCTTATGCTTACTATCTTTTATACATTCCAATGTATATTCTCTACGCCATATTATTGTTGCAAATAGCTAAACGAGCAAACGAAGAGAAGAAAATAGTATTCTATTTAAAGCAAATAATTCCTACTTTCTTAATTGTACTGCTAATAGCTGTTTTGGTTTTATGGAAAGCGGTAGGTTTTGGTACTGAATTTTATCATTGGTGCTTGTATTTCCATGCATTAAACATTAGCCTATTGGCTGCATTTGCAATTAATCTTTGGGGACTTAATCACTTATCAAAATCTAGGATACTATTTGCTATTAGCGTAACAGCTATTATAGTAACAAATAGCACGTATTGTTTCGATGAACTCTATTTCCACAGACGCCACCATATTTTAGATATTTTAGTTGCTTTTGGCAATGGGATGTCAATGTTATTTATGCTTTTAGGTGTAATGAGTGCTTTTAAATATTGGAGAAAGGATTAATACTTGTTTGTATAAAGCATTTCCTATCGATTTTTTACTTCATAGCAAATTCATTTTGTAGTATTGGCTTCTTTAGACTTAGAATGCAGCAGTTCTACTTAACATTCCATCCTCCCACAAAACCTAAAAAAACATACCCAATAAAAAAGCCGCTAACATTGATTGCTAGCGGCTCTCGTAATCGTTGAGTATAGAAGCTTCAATAAAGCATCTTACTAATCCTCAAACCTTTCCGCTACATCGTATTCTATATAATCTACATTAAATTTTGCATAAGGATATTCTATGTTTTTTATTTTCCAAATAGCTGTGGCAGATAGTGGCACTTTCACGTTATTCATTAATCGGTAATTGCTAATTCTGATAACCCAATCTTCCCTTTTATGGAGGCTCATCATGCGTTTGGTTTGCATTTCTACTATCTCGCCGGCTGCATTAATGCATACAATAATAGATAGCCTTATTCCATTGTGTACAAATGTTAGCTGTGCAGAGGCATTGTTTATCTCCGTCCAAGCTACTCTTTCCGAAGGCAGTAAATTGGTAGGAAACCAAATGCTTTCTGTTAACCATCTACTTATTTCTCCTTCATTATATTCTTCGCCCTTAAAATGCATAATTGGAAAATTAGCAAACAGTAGCACTTTTAGTTCCCCAATTCCATTCACATATTGGTCAATAGCACTAAATAAACTAGTAGTTCCTTTCCAAATAAATGCGGGGGTATTGGTACTAAAATATTGTATTCCTTTTATATCCGTCCAAGCCTTGTGGATATTTGTTTTAAACTGTCCACTATGTTTCAATCGCACAAATTGAATGTAAGGCTGTCCTTCTTTCAATACATTTTTAAAATAACGCTGCACGGGAGGAGGTAGTTTGGCTATTTGGTCTTCGTGGAAATATTTAGGAGCGGTATTGCTACTATCAGCAAATAAAATAGATAGTTGTTTGTTGTAAGTTGATTTTTCAATAATGATGTAAATCAAAATGATTAGTACAACGATAAGTACAATTAAAACGGTTGTTTGCATTTGGAGGTAATTTGAGTATGAGAAAAAAGTTTTTAATCACCACATAGGCACATAGACACATAGACACATAGGAATTATTGCTTTGAGGTAATATATATCACAAGTTGCTAATCACCACATAGGCGCATAGACACATAGGGATAATAGCTTTGAAGTAATTCTTTGATTTAATAATCATTTCCATTTTAATTATGATGAAGTTTCATTTATGCAATTATTTTTTATATTAATCAGTAGCATTCCTATGTGTTCTATCCTACCTCTTTTAATAAACTAATTTAATTTTTCTATGTGTCTATGTGCCTATGTGGTCAAAAAAAATATGTGGTGAGTTTTATCACAAGGTGATAATATTACAAAACCAAGAAATAATTAAAGTATAAATGAAACCGATAATACCAAGCATACATTAGAAAAAGGAAAAAAGACACTTGCATCCTATAATTGTATTTGGGTAATGAGATAGGCTGCAATAAAGAATAGTTTCCTTGCAAATCATTTTCAAATAATTGGGCATAATAAATAAACGGCGATTGATTATTGTACAATATCCATCCAAAAGCTTTGATTGCCAAACAGGCAATTCCAACATAGAACCAATCATCTATCGCATCGAATATAGTTTCATAAATCATATAGCATACAGCACCATTAAAGCATATCCACAACCATAAATGGAAGATGGTAAGGATGATTAATTTGTCTTCATTTTGCATGATGTATTAGTATTAATAAAATGGAAAATTGATTTTGATTAATGGTATTTAAACTGATATTGTTGTTATTTAAATAAATGAATTAAGCATCTTCAAAATGGGTATTTCCTGGTCTTCGCTGCCAAGCTTTTACTGCTTCAAACCAAATCACAGCCACAAAACCAACCGCGCATGCACTACCAAGTTGTTGAAAGGATAGCATTTCTAAATCGAAGAATTTGGTAACAAAAGGCACATATAAAATAAGTCCAGTAATGGCTATAGTGGCACTAATTATAATAAAAACCAAGTTGTTTTTATATCCCATTGTGGTAATTATGGAATGATAAAACGAGCGATTAACCAATGTGAGAAATATATTAGAAACAATCAGTGTTGTGAAAACCATTGTCCTTATTTTATTTTCCGAAAAATGACATATCGCAGCCAACTGATATACAAACAAAGCCCCAGCAGCTATTACCAAACCCTGAATAACACTTGTAGTAAGCTCTTTTATATTAAAAAAGGTAGTGGTAAATGGTCGGGGAGGTTGCTTCATTGCATTATCTTCCATCGGTTCGTTTTCGTAGATTATAGAACAAGTTGGTCCCATTACCAATTCAAGAAAAATGATGTGAATGGGCGAAAAAATATTGGGATATTGCCAACCCAAAACCAAGGGAACAAATACAATAAGAATAATAGGCACATGGATAGATATAATATATTGTATGGCTTTCTTTAAGTTGGCATAAATGCGCCGCCCCATCGCAATGGCACCTACCATTTTACCAAAATCATCATCTACCAATATTAAAGAAGCCGCTTGTTTGGCTATTTCCGTTCCCTTTTTGCCCATGGCAATACCAATATGTGCTGCTTTCAAAGCCGGACTATCATTTACACCATCGCCCGTCATTGCTACAATTTCATTTGCCTTTTTTAAGGCTTCAATTATTCTAAGTTTGGCAGCAGGATACATGCGGGTAAATAGATTAGTGCTTTTTACTTTTTCGGTAAAGGCTTCATCAGAAAGCTGCATCAATTCATCACCTGAAATACTACTTTCTACATCTTTAAAATCTATTTGTTTAGCAATGGCAATGGTAGTAATGGGATTATCGCCCGTAATTATTTTCACCGTAATGCCTGCATCATAAAACTGTTGCAATACTGCTTTTATGTTTTGTTTTGGCGGATCATAAAAAGCTACCATTCCTTTCAATACAAAGCCAAACTCTTGTTGCGTAGCAGGAAAATGATCCCCTTCAAAGCTTGCCTCTGCCACACCAAGCACTCTGTAGCCTTCATTGCCCAAAGAAATAAGGGCAGATTCTATTTGTGTTTTTTGCTCCGCTGATAAAGTGTTTTGCTGAAGAAAAACTTCAATAGCGCCTTTACATGCAATGATTCTTTTACCCGATTTCGATTGCCAAATATGCGTCATCATAGGTGGCGTACCGCTTAAAGGATATTCTTTTATGAGGGAATAATCTGCCGCATCATCTATTTTAGCAAGAGAAGTATAGGCAGCTTGTAGTGCAATTTCCATTGCATCAAAAGGGGCTGCTTCACTAGCCCAAAAAGCCAATTGTAGGAGTTGCTTTTGGTCCGGTGTAGTTATCTTCTCTGCATCAATAATTTCATTAGTACTTAATACATACATCTTAGCAAAGCGCATACTATTCTCCGTAATAGTTCCTGTTTTATCTGTACAAATTACGGTTGCACTACCCAAGGTTTCTACCGTTTTCATTTGTTTTACAACAATGCCCAGCTTCATTAATTTAAACGCACCTAATGCCATAAAACTGGTAAAGGCAACGGGAATCTCCTCGGGCATAATGCTTAGTGCCAATGTGAGGGCTTTAAGCAGACTATCCAATACATCTTTTGAGTGAAAGAAATTGATGCCCCAAACAACTGCAAACACACCCAAGCCACCAAAAGCCATGAATTGTACAAAGCTGGTTATTTGTATTTCAAGGGGTGTTTTTTCTTCGGCAATGTTTTCCAAACTCTTACCAATCATTCCCAAACGTGTTTTATTACCAATGGCAGTCACGGTTGCATAAGCTGACCCACTCGCTACAGTTGTGCCACTAACAACTGTATTGTCTTTTGCCTCTTTATCCATAAATACAGCAAAAGATTCTCCTGTGATAATTGATTCATTCACTGAAAAATCATTCGATTGGGTAATGATCCCATCCGCAGCAATAGAAACACCCTCTTCTACAAGGATGCAATCGCCCACCACCACTTCTTCGGTTGCAATTTCTGACAATGCACCCTCGCGAATTACTTTGCATTTTGGTTTGGTATAAGCTTTTAGTTTCTCTAGTGCATTTTTACTTCTATTATCTTGGTATAATGAAATACTTATCTCGAATATAATGGCAAAAGAAAGAAAGATACCATCGCCCACTTTTCCACTAGCAAAGTAGATAGATGCCGCGATTAACAACAAAATCACCATGGGTTCTTTCAGCAGTTTTATGATGGCTTGCAGCAAATTGTTTTCTTGCTTAAAGTCTAGTCTATTATAGCCAAACTCCTTTCTTGCTGCTTCAACAGCTGCTGCTGATAAACCTTTCCCTTGATAATCTTGTATAGCCATATTTCTGTTTGGTTTGTTTTTAATGTAGATATTAAGCAGCCAAAATCAGTATCAAATTAGTAAATGTTCTGCTAATACAAAGCTATTTTACAAAGCCAAAAAGCACTTATACAATTGTGTTTATTATTTGCAATATGCTGAAATAATGGGTGCAGTTGAAGTTATTAAAAAAGTGGTTGTATGCCTAGTTAGGCAAGATTTAGTTAGTTTTTTCTTGGGTAATGAACTAAGCGATTTGTATGTAAAATGGCTTGGGGTTGATGGTGTAGGGGTAATTTTATGGGGGCATTTGAGTATGTGGAGATGACAATGGTTAAATCCATTATTTCCATGGTTAAATCTATTATACCCATGATTGAAACCATGGACTATGGTGAAAAAACCTATGTGTCTATGTTCATATATGGTAGTCATCTCTTCCTCAATGAACTGTAAATTCATTGATATAAATCTTAATTAGCAAAATGAAATAACTAATAAGCAATGGACCAAATATCAATCCAATAAATCCAAAGAGTTTTAACCCCACAATCACCCCAAAAACGGTAATTAGGGGATGCACGTTTCCAATCTTTTTAAGCAATCCCAATCTAGAAATATAATCTACATTACCTGTAACAATAAAACTATACAACATCAATCCGGTTGCCATTAAGTTTTGATTGATAGCATACATATAAATCACCAAAGGTGTCCAAACAACCATGGTACCTATTAAAGGAAAGAAAGCAAGAACCCCCGTAAGAAAACCCCATATTCCCCAATCTTTCAAACCAAAAATGGCATACCCAATTGTAGCAAATACTCCTTGCACAAGGCAGATAAGCGGTATTCCAAGGGCGTTGGCACGTATCATTAGTTCGGTTTCGGTTGCAATTTTTTCCACGTTGGTTGGTTTAAGCGGAATGATGTGTTTTATGTATAATTCAATACTTACCCCATTGCACAACAAGAAATACAAAAGGAAAAACAACATAATTAAGTTAGAAAGTATGTTCAATGTACTATTTAGAAAACTAGGAAGAAAGGCAACCAAGCTCTTTACAGAAGAAGCGGCATTATCATTTGTGAATAATTCAAAGCCAATATACACTTCTATTTTTCGGGAAAATATTTCCAAGATGCTGATAACCTTCGCTTGGTTGTTTAATAGCAAATTGATTTTAGGCATCACCAAAATAGTAGTACAATAAACAGGAATGGCAATTAAAATCACAAATAATAAGATAAACAATAAGGCAGTGAAAGAAGGATTCCACTTTTTAGATATAGTAAGTGTTTGATACCATTTTCGTGTAAGGATATACACGGTTACACTAGCCAATATGCCAGAAAGAAAAATGTAAAGCGTGGAAAAAAGTAGGATTCCCACAAATAGGATTATTGCCAGTAAAATGACTTGACGAAGTAAATAATTAAAGTCTTTGGTCATAATCATGGCAGTAGCTTTTTAAAAGCGATGGAGAATTAATTGATAAATGCAAAAGGAGTATTGAATAATCATTTTTAAATAATTTAAGTTTCAATGGAGTTGGAGAAATAAACAATTTCCAATTCATTTCTTAAAAAACTATGTGTCTATCTGCCTATGTGGTAATCCCCAAATATTATTCGTAGCGCAAAGCATCTATAGGGTTTAATGCGGCTGCTTTTCTTGCAGGATACCATCCAAAAAACAATCCTATAGCTGATGAAAACCCAAATGAAAGTAAGATAGAAGAAGGGGTAATTACTACTGGCCAACCACCAAAAGCAGCAACAGTTTCTGCAACAGCAACACCCGTTATGATGCCTATGATTCCACCAACCACACTTATTAAAATAGATTCTATCACAAACTGAAACAATACATCTCGTCCTTTGGCACCAATTGCCATTCTAATACCTATTTCTCTAGTTCGTTCAGTTACTGAAACCAACATAATATTCATAATTCCTATGCCCCCAACCAATAAAGATATTCCAGCAATGCTCGCCAAAAGGATGGTCATTACCTTAGTGATGCTACCGAAAATGTTACTTAGTTCTGATTGTGTTCTTACTGTAAAATCATTGTCATCCGATGGAGCAATTTTGTGTTTTTCACGCAACAATCTCGTTATTTGATCTACGGCATCTACCACTTGTTCCTCCGATTTACCCGAGGCAAGAATGCTACCAATATGGTCATCAAAGCGCATCATTCTTTTCTTCACAGTATAGAATGGGGCTACCACAATATCATCTTGGTCTTGCCCAAAAGTATTTTGTCCCATTTTGCCAAGCACACCCACTATCTTCACAGGTATTCCATTGATTCTGATTATCTCTCCTACTGGATTAAAATTTTCATCATCAAATAAATTAAATACAACTGTAACGCCTACTAGGCACACTTTAGCTGCGGTACGCTCATCTGCCAATGTAAAAGGACTTCCTTTCGTTACTACAAGGTTGCGAATAAGAAAATAGTCGCTTTGTGCACCCACCACCAATGAACTCCAATTCTTAGAACCATAAATTAATTGTGCAGCCCTTTGTTGCACAGGAGAAACATATTTCACCAAATCGCAATGTGCTTTAATGGCTTCTGCATCTTCCATTTTCAATGCCCAACCTGTACCTGCCCCACTGCTAACACCTCCCGTTTTTGCTGTACCAGATAAAACCATGATTGTATTTGTACCTAAACTAGCTACTGATTTCTTAATGGTTTGGTTACTCCCCTCACCTATTGCGAGCATTGCAATTACAGAAGCAACGCCAATAATTATCCCCAACATAGTAAGGAAACTTCTTAGTTTGTTTCTGTTTAACGAACGATAAGCTATGCGGAATAGGTTTAAGAATTTCATGTTGTGGCTTTATCCTCTGTTAATGTAGCTATTTGCTTTAATTCTTCGGTGGCATTCTTTCTATTGATAACATGCTCATTCACCAATATTCTTCCATCTTTAAATACTACATTCGATTTAGCAAATAGGGCAATATCAGGTTCGTGTGTTACCATTACAATGGTGATTCCTTTCTCATTTAAAGTTTGAAATATTTCCATTATTTCATAGCTTGTTTTAGAATCTAAGTTGCCTGTAGGTTCATCAGCCATAATAATTATAGGTTCATTTACCAATGCCCTTGCAATAGCTACCCTTTGTTGCTGCCCACCAGATAATTCGTTGGGCATAGCGCCCAATCTATCACCCAAACCAACAGATTTCAATGCATCAATGGCTTTTTGTTCTCTTACAGAAGCGTCTACTTTGTTGTTGTATAACAATGGAAGCTCCACATTTTCTTGTGCTGATGTTCTTGGAAGTAAATTGAATGACTGGAAAACAAAACCAAGTTTGCTGTTTCTTAACTCTGCTAGTGCATCTCTATCTCTATTTAATACATCTGTTCCCTCCATTAAATATTCGCCACTTGTAGGATTATCAAGGCAGCCAATAATGTTCATGAAAGTAGATTTCCCTGAACCACTTGCCCCCATAATTGCTAAGAAATCGCCTTTATTAATCGTAAGCGAAATAGCTTTTAATGCCAACACTTCTACATTACCCGTCTTGTAGGTTTTGGTTAAATCTTTTACGGAAATAAGTATTGAATCTTCTGCCATACTATTTCTTTTTATTATTGAATTTAGGCATGAAGGGACTGCTCTTTTTGGTTTTATCATCTGATGGAGCAGATTGATTAATGCCCGAAGCAACTAAATCTCCCTCCTTAATATTTCCCGTAATTTCAGTGTAAGAACCATCATTCAATAGTTTCTTCACCAAAACGGGTATTAAATCTTTATCCCGAACAATCCATAAATAACCATCGCTAGTATTGGTGTTTACAATCTCTTGTTTTTTAAGCTCAGATGTTGCTTTTATCTTCCTTTGCCAAAAGGTTTTGGAAGTATCTTCTATCAATTTACCTGTTTCTATGTATTCAATTGGTGGTACAAACGTGAATGCATTGGTAGCTACTCGTAAAATGTTTTTATGTTCCTCAATACGAATGTTTGCATTGGCTGTAAGCCCTGGCATTAGTTTTAAATCTGCATTTTCTACTTCAATAATCACCACATAATTCACCACATTTGATAAGGTTACAGGCTGGTGCCTAACTTGCGTAACAATACCTACAAATACATCATTGGGATATGCATCTACTGTAAACTTTACTTTTTGGTCAATCTTTACCAGCCCAATATCTGCTTCATCTACATTGGCTTGCACCTGCATTTTTTTCAAATCATACGCAATAGTGAACAATACAGGACTACTAAAACTAGCAATCACCATATTTCCTAATTGAATATTTCTCGCAATGATTATTCCACTAATAGGGGCAGTTATGGTGCAATATTTTAGATTAATCGCGGCTTTTTTAAGAAGTGCTTGTGCCGATGTTACATTGCCAAGTGCATTTTGATATCCTGTTTTTGCTAAATCTAAATCTGCTTTTGCTCCTACATTATTTACAAATAGATTCTTACTTCTATCATATTCAATCTTAGCTTGCTTTGTGGCTATATCTGCCCTTTGTAGATTCGCCAAAGCATCTACTTTGGTTGCATAAAACAATGTGGTATCTAACACAGCAATCACTTGACCCTTTTTTACTGTTTGATTAAAATCGGCTTTTATCTGTGCAATTATTCCAGATACTTGCACGCCCACATCTACCGAAGTATCGGCAGCCATTGCACCCGTGGCAGTTACCATTACATTCAAATCTCCTTTTTCAACGGGAACGGTTCTCCAATAATACACAACGGCTTTGTGCTGTGAACGATAATAGAAATACCCTCCAACAATTAGCGCAAGGGAAATAATGACTATAAGAATGATTGTGTTTCTTTTCATGATTGTTTAGTAATTCAAAGGTTTGTTTAGATAGAAATCTATCATTTTAGATTTAAAAGCATAATCATATTTTGCTTGAATGAAAGACATGGTTGCTTTGTTGAAATTGTTCTTTTCAATTAGAAAGTCTGTAGCACCCACTGCACCAAAGCCATATTTCTTTTCCATATCAGTATAAGTTGCTTGTTCTATTGCTAGTTGTTCTTTAATGGCCATCATCTTCAAACCAGCAGTTATTTGATTGATATAGACGGTTTCTATTTTCTTTCTTAAATCGTTTTTAGTCAATTGTTCATTTAGCAATGCAGTACGAACATTTACCCTTGCAATTGCAATACTATTCCTTGCTTGGTAACGATTGAATATGGGTACAGATAAGGTTAAGGTTAGATATTGACCAAAGTTGTTTTTAAATTGATCGGAGAAATTTTGCGTCTGCTTTGTAGTGGTAGTTATTGGAACATTAGAAGTAACGGGTTGAGCAATATCCCCTTTTACATAGCCAATAGTTGTTAATTGGTAAGAAGTATCATATATAAAATTACTTCTCACATTTGAATAACCAGTTTTTAATCCACCACTAAGAATTAAAGAAGGAATGCCAAGGGTTTGAGCCACTTTAATACTTGTATTGAATGCTTCTGTTTTTAACGATGCACTTTTTATTTGTGGCATAAAGCTATAAGATACAGTTGCAATTTGGTCTGTGGTTGGAGGCAGGGTGATAAAGGAATCTGCAGAGTTATGTTTTGTAAGTTCAAATGCCTGTTGAATAGGCGTTTCCATTAACTGTTGGAGTGTAAGTTTATCTGTTTGCAATTGATTATCTGCCACAATTACAAGTAATTTATCAGCAGCCAATTGTGCTTGTATTTGTAAAACACTTAATGCTGCCACTTTGCCAAACTGTAAAAACTTTTCGGTTTGTGTTACTTGAATAGAGCTAGTAAGCACTTGCTGCTCGGCAACAGCTAAAGATTCTACATCCATTAATACTTGCATATAAGCTGCTAAAACGCTTAGGGTAATATCTACTTTTAATTTATCAAGGTCTAATAATCCTGCTTGGTATAGTAGTCTATTTTGTTTGATAGAATACAATAAAACATGCCCATTGAAAATGCTAACCGAACTATTTAGAGAAAGCGTATTGCTAGAGATATTCTGAGAAGTGTATTGGTTGGTATAGGGGTCTAAAGAAAATCCAAAGTTTAGACTATGGCTATCGTTCAAATACAAGTTGGGCAATAATGCCGACCTTGTTTGGGCTAAGTTTATTTTATTTATTTCACTGGTTTCATAGCCTTGTTTGATGGCGATGTTCTTTGAAATTGCCGTATCAATACAATCAGTTAATGTCCACAATCTTTGTGCATGAATAGGCAGATTGTAAAATAACAATATAATTAAGATTGACTTTTTGAGGTAATTGTTCATATTCTAGGGTCGTCACTTTTTACTTTATTTACCGTGAATAATTTGTGTTATTAATATAACGATACTCCTCCAAGGGCTTCACCCTTGGCTATTATATTTTGCCCTTTCAGGGCTATGTGTATCTTGTCAAAATCAATTAGCACTTTATTTTAGAAGCTTATAGGTATTGGATATTAGCTATTCACTTATCACTTATAACTTACAACTAATCACTCCTATAGAACTCCAAGGGCTTCACCCTTGGCTATTATATTTCGCCCTTTCAGGGCTTTTAGTATTATTTCAAAACTATTTAGTTCTTTTTAGCTAAAC
>Ga0209188_1000005_pt1 | contig 320797 bp, 263 predicted proteins | sample C_130625_EF_Meta_FD_187307 | JGI IMG/M metagenome (GOLD analysis project Ga0209188, IMG submission 187307) | Freshwater microbial communities from Lake Croche, Canada to study carbon cycling - C_130625_EF_MetaG (SPAdes) (version 2) | ecosystem: Environmental > Aquatic > Freshwater > Lake... | reverse complement strand
ACAGAAGAGAAGTCTCATTGGAGTTATAAAATTGTACAAGGAGAAAACGATACAGTGCGTGTAGATATAGACGGTCGTATGTATACCCCACAAGAAATTTCTGCAATGGTTTTACAGAAGATGAAAAAAACTGCAGAAGATTATTTAGGCACAGAAGTAACTGATGCAGTAATTACTGTACCTGCTTATTTCAACGATGCACAAAGACAAGCTACTAAAGAAGCAGGCGAGATTGCAGGATTAAATGTGCGTAGAATTGTAAACGAACCTACTGCAGCAGCCTTGGCTTATGGATTAGATAAAAAGAATGTAGAACAAAAAATAGCGGTATTCGATTTAGGTGGTGGAACTTTTGATATTTCTATCTTGGATTTAGGAGATGGTGTATTTGAAGTGAAATCAACTAATGGAGATACACACTTAGGCGGTGATGATTTTGATAAAGTAATTATGGACTTCTTAGCAGATGAATTTAAAAAACAAGAAGCAATTGATTTAAGAAAAGACCCAATGGCTTTACAACGTTTAAAAGAAGCTGCAGAGAAAGCGAAAGTAGAATTAAGTTCTTCTTCTGAAACAGAAATTAACCTTCCTTACATTACAGCAGTAGATGGCGTTCCAAAGCACTTAGTATTAAAATTATCAAGAGCAAAATTTGAATCATTAGCAGATAATTTATTTGCACGTTGCTTAAAGCCATGTGAAGTAGCATTAAAAGATGCAGGTTATTCAGTATCACAAATTGATGAAGTAATTTTAGTAGGAGGTTCTTCAAGAATTCCTAGAGTACAAGAAATAGTAGAAAAGTTCTTTGGTAAAAAACCTAACCGTTCTGTGAACCCTGATGAAGTGGTAGCGATTGGTGCAGGTATCCAAGGAGCAGTATTAACAGGTGACGTGAAAGATGTACTGTTATTAGACGTTACACCTTTAAACTTAGGTATTGAAACAATGGGTGGTGTTATGACTACAATGATTGCTTCAAATACAACCATTCCTACTAAGAAAACAGAAGTGTATTCTACAGCTAGCGATAATCAACCAGGTGTACAAATTCATGTATTACAAGGTGAGCGTCCAATGGCTACTCAAAATAAAAGTTTAGGTATGTTTAACTTGGATGGTATTCCACCAGCACCAAGAGGCGTTCCTCAAATTGAAGTTACTTTTGATATTGATGCCAACGGTATTTTAAATGTAAGTGCAAAAGATAAAGGCACTGGTAAAGAACAAAAAATTAGAATTGAAGCAGGAAGTGGTTTGACGAAGGAAGAAATTGAAAAAATGAAAGCCGAAGCCAAAGCCAACGAAGCAGGTGATAAAATAGAAAAAGAAAGAGTAGAAAAATTAAACCAAGCCGACAGTTTGATTTTCCAAACAGAAAAACAATTGAAAGAATTTGGTGATAAAATTTCTGCAGATAAAAAAGCACCTATTGAAACCGCTTTAGCAAATTTAAAAGAAGCGCATGCTGCTCAAGATATTGCTAAGGTAGACACCGCTTTAGAAGCAATGAATACTGCATGGACTGCTGCAAGTGAAGAAATTTACAAAGCACAAGCAGCTGGAGCAGCTGGCCCTGAACAAGCAGGTGCAGAGCAAGCAGGCGGACAAGCAAACGGTGGAGCCAACAACGATACCGTTGAAGATGCTCAGTTTGAAGAAGTAAAATAAGCTCAATTGCCTTTATAGGCATACGAAGTATTATCATAATGTTAAGCCCTTTCAGTATCCACTGAGAGGGCTTCTTTATTTAAATAAGTTTACTGTACCTTCGCGCAGCATAATTTATATATGAAGAGAATTGAAAGACATAGAGCCATTTTAGGCGTAGACGATAAAGCTACTTTAAACGACTTAAAAAAAGTGTATCGTAAGATCATGATGGAATGGCATCCCGATAAATTTCAAGACAGTGATGAGGCTAAAAAAATGGCGGAAGAAAAATCGGCAAAATTAATTGCCTCTTATCATTTTTTAGTGAGTGTGCATATTGAAACACATGAAGCTACTAAGGATGCCTATATTGCCACTACTACAGAAGCTAGTATTGATGACTTTGAATTTAAATCTGAAATATTAAGAGTGGTATTTTCCGATGGCAATGAATATGAATATTATGGTGTGCCTAAAGCCATCTATGTTAAATTGGTGAATGCCGATACCCCTGATCGTTTTGCAAGACGACATATCTATGAAAATTACTTATACAGAAGTACCAGCAAAATTGTTGGAGGAAACGAGTAATTGTGCATAATTAACTCAACAAAGCGTAAAATATTTTCCCTTTTTTGTAAGCAATAAATGAGTAATTGTAGTAATTTTAATATTCAATATTTACAACAATTATTATTATGGAAAATAACGCAACCCCAGCAGCAAAATGTCCTTTTACGGGTGCTTCTACTGCCTCAAAAGTTACTAGCGCTGGAACAAGAAATACCGATTGGTGGCCCAATCAATTAAGATTAAATATTCTACGCCAACATTCTTCTTTAACCAATCCAATGGATGCTTCTTTTAATTATGCAGAAGCTTTCAAATCTTTGGATTTAAATGCAGTTAAAAAAGACATTGTTGATTTGATGACCACCTCACAAGATTGGTGGCCTGCAGACTATGGTCATTACGGTCCCTTTTTTATACGTATGGCTTGGCACAGTGCAGGTACTTATAGAAATACTGATGGTCGTGGTGGTGGAGGAGCAGGTATGCAAAGATTTGCACCTTTAAATAGCTGGCCCGATAATACCAATTTAGATAAAGCCCGTTTATTATTATGGCCAATAAAAAAGAAGTATGGTCAAAAATTATCTTGGGCCGATTTAATGATACTAGCTGGTAACTGTGCATTAGAATCAATGGGTTTTAAAACCTTTGGTTTTTCTGGTGGCCGTGCTGATGTTTGGGAACCACAAGAAGATGTGTATTGGGGTGCGGAGCGCGAGTGGTTAGGAGATAAAAGATACAGTGGAGACCGTGATCTAGAAAATCCATTAGCAGCAGTACAAATGGGTTTAATATATGTAAACCCAGAAGGGCCTAATGGAAATCCTGATCCTATTGCTTCTGCAAGAGATATTCGCGAAACATTTGCGCGTATGGCTATGAACGATGAAGAAACTGTAGCATTAATTGCAGGTGGACATACCTTTGGTAAAACTCATGGTGCTGCCGATCCAGGTAAATATGTTGGAGTAGAACCAGCTGCAGCAGGTATTGAAGAACAAGGTTTGGGTTGGAAGAATACTTTGAATTCTGGCAATGGTGTGCATACCATCACTTCTGGTTTAGAAGGCGCATGGACAACCACACCTACTAAATGGAGTAATAATTATTTTGAAAACTTATTTGGCTTTGAGTGGGAATTAACTAAGAGCCCTGCGGGCGCACATCAGTGGAAACCTAAGGCGGGTGCAGGTGCAGGAACAGTGCCTGATGCACATGATCCATCTATTTCACATGCACCTACGATGTTAACTACCGATATTGCTTTGAGAGTAGATCCTGCTTACGGACCTATTTCAAAAAGATTTTATGAAAACCCGGATCAATTTGCAGATGCCTTTGCAAGAGCTTGGTTTAAGTTAACACACCGTGATATGGGGCCTCGTTCTCGTTATGTGGGAACAGATGTACCAGCGGAAATTTTAATTTGGCAGGATCCTATTCCTGCAGTTACCTATAAATTAATTGATGCAACAGATATTGCAGCACTAAAATCAAAAATTTTAGCAAGTGGTCTTTCTGTTTCAGCATTGGTTTCAGCATCATGGGCATCCGCTTCTACTTTCCGTGGATCTGATAAACGAGGAGGGGCTAATGGAGCACGTATTCGTTTAGCACCACAAAAATTTTGGGCGGCAAATAATCCAGCACAATTGTCTAAAGTATTAGATGCCTTAGAAACTATTCAAAAAGAATTTAACACTACAAATAAAGAAAAGCAAGTTTCATTAGCAGACTTAATTGTACTTGCTGGTGCAGCCGCTATTGAAAAAGCAGCGAAAGACGGAGGGCATGAGGTGAAAGTTCCATTCACTGCAGGAAGAGCAGATGCAACTGAAGCAGATACTGATGTAGCTACTTTTGCAGTTTTAGAACCTATTGCAGATGGTTTTAGAAATTATATCAAACCTCGTACCATGCTATCGCCTGAAGATATGATTGTTGATAAAGCACAGTTACTTACTTTGACGGCTCCTGAGATGACTGTATTATTAGGCGGCTTAAGAGTTTTAGATACCAATTTTGATCATTCAAAGCATGGTGTATTTACCAATAATCCTGGTGTATTAAGCAATGATTTTTTTACCAACTTAATTGACTTCAGCATTACTTGGAAAGCAACCGATGCACATCAATATATATTTGAAGGTAGCGATCGTACTACTGGAAAAGTAAAATGGACAGGTACTAGAGTGGATTTAGTTTTCGGATCGAATTCTGAATTGCGTGCGCTTGCAGAAGTATACGCATGTGATGATGCAAAAACAAAATTTGTTCATGATTTTATTGCTGCTTGGAATAAGGTGATGAACTTAGATAGATTTGAATTAGCTTAAAAAATACGAAAGCCTTCCTCAAAAAATAGGAAGGCTTTTTAAATTAAACCCTATGAAAATTAAAATGATCCAATTAATGCTTGGACTAATCTTGAGTGTATCATTGACTGCTCAGAATCAACAAGCCATTATAAAAAAATCAGTAGAAGAGCAACAGTGGAATTTGATGGATGATTTCAGAACTTTCTTGGCCATACCCAATGTTGCTATTAACCCTAAAGGTTTGCAAGAGAATGCTGAATGGATGATGAAGTATATGAAATCCAAAGGAATAGAGGAAGTGAGTTTATTAAGCTTACCCAATTCGTCAGTACCACCTGTGGTTTTTGGAGAAGTAAAAGTACCAGGTGCCAAGGAGACCATTATTTTTTATGCGCATTACGATGGGCAACCAGTGGACTCCACTAAATGGTTTGCAGGTACACATCCATTTAAACCAAGTTTGTATAGTGGTAGTTATGAAAAGGGCGCTAAGGCATTACCTTGGTTAACCAAGGGTAATAATTATGATTGGAATGCTAGAATATATGCAAGAGGTGCATCTGATGATAAAGCGGGTGTGATGGCCATCATCAATGCCTATGCCCAATTGAAAACATTAAATATCAAACCTACGGTTAACATAAAATTTTTCTTTGAAGGAGAAGAAGAAGCGGGTTCTCCAAATTTAGAAGAAATTTTAAAAAAACATAAAAACAAATTGGCTGCCAATATGTGGGTGATTTGTGATGGACCTGTGCATCAGTCTGGGAAAAAACAATTGGTGATGGGCGTTAGGGGAGATACCCATATTGAATTAACAGTATTCGGCCCTAAGCGCCCTTTACATTCTGGTCATTACGGAAACTGGGTATTGAATCCAGGGATGGAATTAGTTAGATTGTTGGCCAGTATGAAAAATGAAAAAGGTGAAGTGACCATCAAAGGATTTTATGACGATGTTATTCCTTTAACCAATGCTGAAAAAGAGGCATTGGCAAAAATTCCTAGTGTAGAGGCACAATTGAAAAATGAATTAGGAATCAATGCAACAGAAAGAACTGGCGGTTTGAATGATGCATTACAATTACCATCTTTAAACATCAATGGCTTACAAAGTGCAGGTGTGGGTAAATTATCCGCCAATGTTATACCCACAAAAGCCATCGCTTCCATTGACATGCGTTTGGTAAAGGGCAATGATTGGCAAAGACAACAACAAAAAGTAATTGATCATATTAAAGCACAAGGTTTTTATGTTACTGATAAAGAACCTACCGATGAAGAAAGAAAATTGTACAGTAAGCTATGTATGGTGAATCTTGATAAAAATAGTTACAATGCACAAAAAACATCCCTAGACAATCCCTATGTTAAAAGAATAGGAAAGGCAATAGAATTAAGCAATGGTGAATTACCCATTATGTTGCCTACCGTTGGAGGTAGTTTGCCTTTATTTGTTTTTGAAAAAGTTTTACAAACTTCACCCATTACCGTGCCTTTAGCCAATCATGACAATAATCAGCATGCCGAAAATGAGAATATTAGGTTGAAGAATTTCTTTGAGGGAATTCAAGTTTTTTCTGCTATAATGACAATGGAGAAATAATGTCCAAACCCATTTAGGACTGTTGGCTTCATTTCATTTCGCCGACTTCCTAAAAGTCGGTCTTACCCAAACCATAATTGCATTTTAGTTTTAGGATTGTCGGCTTCATTTCATTTCGCCGACTTCCTAAAAGTCGGTCTTACCCAAACCCTTTCAACAAATCACTTCGTGCTTTGTTGGGTTTTTTAATCTGCGTCTGCTTTTGTGAGCGAGCTCACAGCGCATCCGCAAATTAAAAACCCTGTCCCGAAAATCGTGACAGGGTTTGTGCCCAGAACAGGAATCGAACCTGCACATCCTTGCGAACGCTAGATTTTGAGTCTAGTGCGTCTACCAATTCCGCCATCTGGGCAGGGTTGCAATATTACATCATTAACGAAAATCTGCCAAAATACGGTCGAGGTATTTTTTTTTGTAGTAATACTCTTTTATTTGCAGCATTCCTTCTTCGGAAATAGTATCAATAGAAGGGGTTTCCAAAAGCGCTTGAATAGGGGTTGAAATTTCATTTTTTACTGTATTTACTTGGGTTAAAACATAGTCCTTTTCAGGATGGGTATCAGCTTCCATCCATGCCTCATTCAATTCCATCATTTCCATTAAAAAATCGGGACTTAAACTATATTTCTCATCTGCAAATAAATAGCCTTTTATTTCAAGTACATAGGCTAGTATTTTCTCCTTGTTATTCAATAAAGAAAATCCTTTATTGGCAATAGCCGATTTTTCAAGTGCCAAAGCTTGTTCTTCCTCAGAAGCTTGTGTAAATTTATCTGGATGTGTGCCTTTCTGTATATCCATAAAAGCAGCACGCAGTTGCTTTGTATCTACTTGAAAACCAATAGGCAAACCGAACATTTCAAAATAGTTCATTTTAATATTTTGTATATTGTGCAAAATTACCAAAATGCCGGTTATTGGACTTATTAAAGAAGGAAAAGTTCCTAATGACAATCGGGTAGCGCTGACACCCAAGCAGTGTAGGTATTTGTTAGATCAATTCCCTAGCTGGGATATCATAGTAGAGTCTTCTCCTAATAGATGTTATAAGGATAAAGAATACCAAAAAGAAGGCATTAAGGTAGTGGAGGATATAAGTACAGCAGATATATTGTTTGGCATTAAAGAAATACCTAAAGATCAAATTATTGCAGACAAAAAATATTTATTCTTTTCGCATACCAAGAAAGCACAAATCTATAATCAAGCATTGTTTCATGTTATGATGGATAAAAATATTACGCTTATTGATTATGAATGTCTAGAACACGAGGATGGACAAAGATTAATTGGTTTTGGATTTTTTGCAGGTATTGTAGGAGCGCATAATGGAATTATGGCTTATGGAAATAGAACCAAAGAATTTACTTTAGGTAGGGTGAAGGAGGTGAAAGATTACATGGAGCTTATTCATACTTATTTTGGCTTGAAACTTCCCAATATTAAAATTGCCATTACTGGGTCTGGAAGAGTAGCGCATGGCATTTTAGAAATTATGAATTTAATGGATGTGCAACAAGTGGAACCTGATGAATATGTTACAAGAGAATATGCATATCCGGTATATGTACATTTAAAAGGAGGCGATTTATACAGACACAAAATAAATAATACCTACGAGAGAAAAGATTTTCATGAAAACCCAGAAAATTATAATTGTTTATTTATTAATTATTTGAAGCATACGCATATTCTTATGAATGGTATTTATTGGGAGCCAGGTATTGCGCCTTTATTTACCATGGGCGATTTAAAAGAAGACGACTACGCTTTAACCACTATTGCCGATATTACCGATGATGCTCATGGTAGCGTGCCTTGTAATTTAGGCGATTCTAGTTCGGATGACCCCATTTATGGAGTGAATATAAGTACTTGCGAAAAAACAGGTCCTTATTTACACAATGGCATTGATATAATGGCAGTGGGTAATTTACCTAATGAACTACCCCGTGATGCTAGTAGATACTTTGGCGAACAACTTATTAAATATGTAATTCCCGATTTAATGAAGGGAGGTAATAAAATTATTGATGGAGCTACTATGCTCGATAAGGGAAAGCTAACCCCAAAGTTTTCTTACTTAGAAGAGTATTCAAAACATTAGTTTAGCAGTATTATTTACAAGAATATATAGTAAGCACTAAAAAATTCAATTTGTAATGATTAACTTTTACAAATGCAAATAATAGTGCTTCAGTAGTTCTGTAAAGGCAGTTGAATAAGTATTATCTGCATTTTTAATCACTATTTTATTTCTCATTACTGAAATATCTTTATCAATTGCAGTCTTTACTTTTGTGAAATGCAAAAAGGATCTAAAAGGCAAATGCTTGGCATCGTTATACACTAATACTTCTTCCGCTAATTGTAGTTGATGCCTTTCTGCTAATTTTTGTATGGTATAAGCGCGAAGGGTAGGTACTAAAACAAAAAAGGAACCATTATTATTTAATAAGCTTGTAACATTTTCTACTAAAATACTCCAAGGCAGTTCAGTACTATGGACTGCCTTGTTTTTATTTGCATCTGGAGATTTTAAATCGCCTTCGTAAAAAGGGGGGTTGGAAATTACGATATCAAATGATTGCTTATTATTGTTATTATTATTTAGTTCATTACTTACTAAATTATCTTTATTAATAATAGCTGCAAAGTTTTGAATAGAATCATTGACCAGCTTTAAGCGGTCGCTCCATTTACTTATACTAAAATTTGATTTGGCTTCTGCAGCTGCTTGAGCTTCAATTTCAATGGCTATAATACTTGCCTTAGAGATTTCTGTGACTTGGGCTAGCATTAAACTTAATAAGCCAGTGCCCGTGCCAATGTCTACTATTGAATGTGCCATTTCTAAACAGGGCTGTTTGGCCACCCAGGCCCCAAATAAACATGCATCAGTGCATACTTTCATTGAAGTATGCTGCTGATGCACGATAAATTGTTTACACTGAAAAAAGGGATTAGCCACTACTGCGCAGTTAAACTAGCTCCTAAGTATTCGCTGTTTAATCTAGCAATGTTTGCTATAGAAATTTCTTTAGGACAAGTGGCTTCGCAAGCACCTGTATTGGTACAAGAACCAAATCCTTCCTTATCCATTTGAGCCACCATATTGAGTACTCTTGTTTTTCTTTCTGGAGCGCCTTGAGGAAGTAAGGCTAAGTGAGAAACTTTAGCACTTAAGAACAACATGGCTGAGCTATTCTTACAAGCTGCTACACAAGCACCACAACCAATACACATAGCGGCTGCAAAGGCATCATCTGCGTTTTGTTTTTCAATAGGAAGGCTATTGCCATCTACTGCATTACCCGTATTCACACTAATATATCCACCTGCTTGAATAATTCTATCAAAAGCAGAACGGTCTACGGTTAAATCTTTTACAATAGGGAAAGAGTTCGCTCTCCATGGTTCAATCACAATGGTTTCTCCATCTTTAAAGGCGCGCATATGCAATTGACAAGTAGTATTTGCTTGCCAAGGACCATGTGGCTTTCCATTAATATACATAGAACACATGCCACAAATACCTTCACGACAATCATGATCAAAGGCTACTGGGTCGCCACCTTCTGTAATTAATTTTTCATTTAAAATATCCATCATTTCTAAAAATGACATTTCATCAGAAATACCCGCAACATCATAAGTAACAAAGGCACCTTGTGCATTCGCATTTTTTTGACGCCAAACTTTAACTTTTAAATTCATTGTATTTTGAGACATAGCTAAAAAATTATTCTGTAAATATTTTGTGTGATTCTGTTTTGCTTATTTAAAGTTCAATACTTATTTATAATTACGTTGACTTGGTTTAATAACTTCGTAATTCAACGCTTCTTTATGTAATTCCCATTCATGCGCTCCTTTATTTTCCCAAGCAGCAACATACATAAAGTTTTCATCGTCTCTTAAAGCTTCTCCTTCTGGTGTTTGGTATTCTTCTCTAAAATGACCACCACAACTTTCTTCTCTAGCTAATGCATCTACGCACATTAATTCACCTAGTTCAATAAAGTCTGCCACGCGGTTGGCTTTGTCTAATTCGGGATTGTATTCATTAATTTCTCCTGGAATTCTTAAATCAGACCAGAATTCTTTTTTTAATGCTTGTACATCTACAATGGCTTTTTTCAAACCTGCAGCATTTCTTGACATACCACATTCGTTCCAGATAATTTTTCCTAAACGCTTGTGGAAACTTTCTGCCGATTGTTTACCATTGATATTTTTTAAAGAAGCAATACGCTCTGCTACTTTTTTAGCAGCTTCTTCAAAGGCTGGGTGAGTGGTAGGAATAGCAGCATTATATATCTCATCCGCTAAATTATTTCCTACTGTATAGGGAGCAACAAAATAACCATCGGCTAAACCTTGCATAAGGGCACTAGCGCCTAAACGGTTGGCACCATGATCGCTAAAGTTAGCTTCTCCTAATGCAAATAACCCAGGCACTGTAGTTTGTAATTCGTAGTCTACCCATAAGCCACCCATGGTATAATGCACAGCTGGATAAATACGCATGGGCACTTCATAAGGGTTTTCACCAGTGATTTTTGCATACATTTCAAATAGGTTACCATATTTTTCTTTCACCACATCTTTACCCATAGCAATAATATGCTCACTAGATACATTCGAAAGACCTTGTTTGCTTACTTCTATCTTACCATATCTTTCAATAGCAGCAGCATAATCCAGATAAACGGCTTGCTTAGAAGTACCGACACCAAAACCTGCATCACATCTTTCTTTAGCAGCTCGAGAAGCTACATCACGAGGTACTAAGTTTCCAAAAGCAGGGTAGCGACGCTCTAAGAAATAATCTCTTTCTGCTTCAGGTATATCATTGGCTTTTCTAGTTTCTCCTTCATTTTTAGGCACCCAAATTCTTCCGTCATTTCTTAATGACTCAGACATGAGGGTTAATTTAGATTGATGATCGCCACTCACAGGAATACAAGTAGGGTGAATTTGTGTAAAGCAAGGATTGGCAAAATACGCACCTTGCTTATGCGCTTTCCAAGCAGCAGTAACATTTGATCCCATGGCATTGGTAGATAAATAATATACATTACCATAACCACCAGAACATATTAATACAGCATGTCCAAAATGTTTTTCTAATTCACCTGTAATTAAATTACGAGCAATAATGCCTTTGGCTTTACCATCAATTTTTACAATGTCTTGCATTTCATGTCTTGCATGCATGGTTACATTGCCAAGTGCTACCTGACGTTCTAAAGCTTGGTAGGCACCTATTAATAACTGTTGGCCTGTTTGTCCTGCAGCATAAAAAGTTCTTTGTACTTGTGTTCCACCAAAGCTACGGTTACTTAATAACCCACCATATTCACGTGCAAAGGGTACACCCTGAGCCACACACTGATCAATAATATTTGCACTCACTTCTGCTAAACGGTGCACATTGGCTTCGCGAGAACGGTAGTCACCACCTTTAATGGTATCATAAAATAATCTGAATACACTATCTCCATCGTTCTGATAATTCTTAGCCGCATTAATTCCACCTTGTGCTGCAATACTATGTGCACGACGGGGAGAATCTTGAAAACAAAATGCTTTTACTTTATAACCCAACTCACCCATAGAGGCTGCGGCTGAGGCGCCAGCTAGTCCAGTACCCACAATAATGACTTCCATTTTTCTTTTGTTGGCTGGGTTCACTAGTTTACAATGTCCTTTGTAATCGACCCATTTGTCATCTAGATTTCCGGAAGGTATTTTAGCGTCTAACATATTTAATCTTTTATCTATCGTTTAGAATATATTTATTTTCAATTTTTAATTTACCCAATGTAAATAAAAACTAATTGGCATTAAAGCAAATGCTAATGGAATGATAATAGCAAAGCCATAACCTATGCTGCTGATCAAAACATGGTATCTTTTATTATGCACTCCAATAGTTTTGAAGGCACTTTGAAAACCATGTGCTAAGTGGTAGCCCAATGAAATACAAGAAATCACATAGAATATGACCACCCATACATTTTGGAAAGTGTCTTGCATCACACCGTATAAATTATGAACTATAAAGCCACTGCCTAAATCCATTTCTGCCACACCTGTAATTCTTGAAGGAACCCAAAAATGTTTCCAATGCATAACAAAAAACATAAGAAGTATAGTTCCTAAAATGGCCATACTTCTACTGTACCATTTACTACCTTTTGAATAATTTACTTGGTAGCCTACTTTTCTTTTACTTTTATTTTCTAAAGTGAGCGTATAGCCTTGAATGATGTGTAGAAAAATACCTAAGAATAAACCAATCTCTAAAATTCTTGGTACAATAAAACTTCCCATAAAATGAGCTGCTTTGTTAAACATCACACCACCATCCATTGCCCAAATGCAAGCATTTAATCCTGCATGCACCACTAAAAATAATACTAGAAAAATGCCGGTAAAAGCCATCACCAATTTTTTCCCCACAGAGGAAGTAAACATTTGCTTAAAAGTCATAGTAGGTTGTATTTTAAAAATCGATGCAAAAGTAAGAACGAATTTCGAGCTTGCTTGTTTTCAAGGCATGATTTTTATAACTATTTATTCAAATCTGCCCCTATCCCAAAATTGTTTAATTACATAAATAAAAAATACTCAAAAGGTGAAAAAGGGCATTTCAGATAAGTTATTCACCGCTTGCATAAAAATATTCCAAAACCCATCAATTGGCCTAATTTTACATCATGATTAAAGTACTAGGTATACTTTGGAATAGTTTTAAAATGGCTTTGCAGGAACTAAAGGTTAATAAGCTAAGAACCTTCTTGTCTTTATTTGGCATCACCATTGGTATTTTCTGCATTATTGGTGTTTTGGCTACTATCGATAGTTTAAAATCTAAAATCAAAAGTGACTTATCTAGTTTTGGCAATAATTCGGTCTATATCGACAAATGGGATTATTCTGGGGGCCCAGAATACCCATGGTGGAAATTTGTAAAGCGACCCAGTCCAAAAATCGCTGAAATGGATTTTGTGAAAAAGAAAAGTGAATTAGCTTCCAACATGACCTTTTTTGTACAGACCCAGGAAACTTTTACCAACGAAGACAATCAATTAAAAGGGGTAAATATTTATGGCATCACTCCAGATTTTACATCTATACATCCTTTCAATGTAGCCTATGGTAGGTCTTTTAATGAAACGGATTACAATCGTGGCGGACCTTTTGCCATTATTGGTTTTAAAGTAGCTGAAGAATTATATGGAAAAGCAGATAAAGGTGTAGGCAAAACCATTGCTTACAAAGGGCGTAAGCTTTTAGTCATTGGGGTGATTGAAAAACAAGGCTCTGCCATTATTAATGGATACGATTATGACAAGTCTACCATTGTTAGTTACAATTATTTTGCCTCAGTATACAATCCAGACAACTCCAACCCATCCATTCAGGTACAAGCTAAATCTGGTATTACTTCCAAGGCTTTGCAAGAAGAATTGACCGGAATTATGCGACAAATTAGGAAATTAAGTCCTACACAGGAAGATAATTTTACATGTAATGATGTGGCTCAATTTAAAGATCAGGTGGAAAGTGTTTTTGGGGCCATCAATCAAGGTGGATGGGCCATTGCTGGCCTTTCCTTAATCGTTGGTGCCTTTGGTGTTGCCAACATCATGTTTGTGACTGTTAGAGAAAGAACTAGCCAAATTGGACTCAAAAAAGCCATTGGGGCAAAAAGTAGTACTATATTATATGAGTTTTTATTAGAATCTGCCTTTTTATGCATCGTAGGTGGTTTATTGGGCTTATTCTTAGTTTGGGTTCTTACTTTGGCCTTAAGTTCAGTAATCCCTTTTGTCATTGTCATTGCTCCAGGTATCATCGCTTTAGCCTTTAGCATTTGTATTATCTTAGGAATTATTTCTGGGATTATTCCAGCGTCTATTGCAGCTAAAATGAACCCTGTAGAAGCGATTAGATCAAAGTAAAACTTGTTTTTTAGCTTTATCTTTGCAGCGTGAGTAACAAATCCAGCACCATATTAGCCATTGAGTCTTCTTGTGACGAAACTGCTGCTTCAATTATTGTAGGGGGTAAGATTCTTTCTAATTTTATTGCCAATCAATCGGTACATGAAAAATTTGGGGGTGTAGTACCCGAACTAGCCAGTAGGGCGCATATGGAAAACATAGTACCAGTAGTGGATGCCGCATTGAATAAAGCATTCCCGAATGAAACAAAAAAACAAAAATTAACCCGAATTGATGCTATTGCTTTTACACAAGCACCCGGTTTAATTGGAAGTTTATTAGTAGGGGCGCAGTTTGCCAAATCATTGGCCTTGGCCTTAGACAAACCATTGATTGCTGTACATCATATGCAAGCGCATGTATTGGCCAATTTAATTGATACCCCAAAACCTAGCTTTCCTTTTTTATGTTTAACTGTAAGTGGTGGTCATACTCAAATAGTTCAATGTGATAGCGCTGCTTCAATGAAAATTTTAGGTGAAACTATTGATGATGCTGCAGGAGAGGCCTTTGATAAAATTGCTAAGCTTTTGGGCTTGCCCTATCCAGGAGGCCCTTTTTTAGATAAATATGCACAATTGGGAAACCCCAATGCTTTTATTTTTGCTAAACCTCATGTACCAAATTTAGATTATTCATTCAGTGGATTAAAAACTTCAGTCTTATACTTTTTACAAAAACAATCACCTGAATTTATTCAAGAAAATCTAAATGATTTATGTGCCTCGGTTCAATACACCATAGTAGAAATTTTAATGAAACAATTAAAAAAAGCCATTCAAATTACCGGCATTCATGAAGTATGTATCGCAGGTGGTGTAAGTGCCAATTCAGGCTTGAGAAAAGGTATAGAAGCCTTGGGTTTTAAAACTAAATCCAATATATATTTACCCGCTTTTGAATACTGTACCGATAATGCAGCCATGATTGCCATGGCGGCACATTTCAAATATTTGGAGGGCGCTTTTGAAAATTTATCTGTCACTGCCACTGCCAGAGCCAATTGGTAAATAAAAAGGATTAACTTTGCAGCCTCAAAAACAGTTCAATAATGATTAGTGCTAGAAATGTGACTTTGGCCTATGGAAAAAGGGTTTTGTTTGATGAAGTAAACATCAGTTTCACCAAAGGCAATTGCTATGGCATCATTGGTGCCAATGGAGCAGGTAAATCTACTTTTTTGAAAATATTAAGTGGAGAAATCGAACCCAATAAAGGAGCTGTGGAAATTACACCTGGTGAACGTATGTCCTTTTTAAAACAAAATCAATTTGAATTTGATGAACAAACTGTTTTGAACACTGTGTTGATGGGGCATAAAAGAATGTGGGAAGTAATGCATGCTAAAGATGCATTGTATGCTAAAGAAGATTTTACAGAAGAAGATGGTATTAAAGCAGGAGAGTTGGAAGCTGAGTTTGGGGAAATGGGTGGTTATGAAGCAGAAAGTAATGCAGCAAGTTTATTAAGTGATTTAGGGGTGAAGGAAGCAATGCACCAAGATTTAATGAAAGACATTCCAAGTAATTTCAAACTTCGAGTTTTATTGGCACAATCTTTATTTGGTAATCCAGATATCTTATTATTAGATGAGCCTACCAACGGATTAGATATTGAAACTATTGGATGGTTAGAGAATTTCTTAGCCGATTATCAAAATATAGTATTAGTGGTAAGTCACGATCGTCACTTCTTAGATACAGTGTGTACGCACGTTTCAGACGTTGACCGATCGAAAATTAAAACATTTACAGGTAACTATTCTTTCTGGTATGAGTCGTCTCAATTAATGGCGCGTCAAATGTCAGATAAGAATAAAAAGAATGAAGACAAGCGTGCTGCCTTATTAGACTTCATTGCGCGTTTCTCAGCTAATGCAAGTAAGAGCAAGCAAGCAACTTCTCGTAAAAAGGCTTTAGAGAAATTAACCATTGAAGAAATTGAACCATCTAACAGAAAATATCCAGGTATAATTTTTCAACCACTACGTGAAGTGGGCAATCAAATTTTGAATGTAGAAAAATTAAGAAAAGAAGTAGATGGTCGTGTGCTTTTCAAAGACGTTTCTTTTTCTGTAAGCAAAAATGATAAAATTGCTTTTTTAAGTAGAGACCCTTTAGCCATTACTTATTTCTTCGATATTATTAATAACAATGGTAATGCAGATGGGGGAAGTTTTGAATGGGGAACTACGATTACCCGTGCCTATTTACCCATGGAACACAATAGTTTTTTTAATGAAGCCTATACTTTAATGGATTGGCTAAGACAATATGTACCTTCCCATGTTACTGATGCAGATGAGCCCTTTATTAGAGGCTTTTTAGGCAAGATGTTATTCAGTGGTGATGATGTATCTAAAAAGACCAATGTCTTAAGTGGGGGAGAAAAAGTGCGTTGTATGGTGAGTAAGATGATGCTTCAAAACCCAAATGTGGTTATTTTGGATCAGCCTACCAACCATCTGGACCTTGAAAGTATACAAAGCTTCAACGAGGGTTGTCAAAACTACCCAGGTGTGGTTCTAATTACCTCTCATGACCATACTTTCATGCAAACGGTGGCTAATAGAGTGATTGAAATTACCCCAAAGGGCATCATTGATAGATTGATGACTTTTGATGAATATATGGAAGATAAAAGGGTACAGGAACTAAGGGCAGAAATGTATGCCTAAGGTGTATTAATTAGCATCTAGCTGAATGAAAACCAACATTTTAGCCTTTTTAACCCCCTAAACTGATAAAAGGCTAAAAAAACATAAAAATAAATGGGAAGGTATCTGTTATTTACATACCTTTGCCGTCCGTAAAAAATAATTTCTCATGGCTAGAGTATGTCAATTAACAGGAAAGAAGCCGATGTCAGGAAACAGTGTTTCACATTCCAACATCAAGACAAAACGTCGTTTCCTTCCAAATTTGCAAAAGAAGCGTTTCTACTTCATTGAAGAAGACCGCTGGATCACTTTAAAAGTATCAACAGATGCAATCAGAACCATTAACAAGAATGGTCTAGCTTCTGTAGTTAAAGATCTTAGAGCCCAAGGCGACAAGATTTAATTATTTAAATATTAAGTATCACTTATAACACACCATCATGGCAAGGAAAGGCAACAGAGTTCAAGTAATATTAGAGTGCACAGAGCACAAGACTACTGGTTTACCAGGAACTAGTCGTTATATTACAACCAAGAACAAAAAGAACACCCCAGATCGTTTGGAGTTCAAGAAATACAACTCAATTTTAAAAAAAGTAACTGTTCACAAAGAAATTAAATAATCATGGCAAAAGCAGCTTCTAAAAACGCGAAAGTAAAGGATCTTAAAGCTTCAGCTGAAGCAAAAAACTGGACTAAAGTAATCAAAGCTATTCGTAGCCCTAAAACTGGTGCCTATACTTTTAAAGAAAATATTGTTCATAAGGATCTTGTAAAAGAATTTCTTGCTGCAAAGTAATATTCTTCGTTTACAATAAACGATTCCTATTTACATCCTATATTAACTCCTGCTTCGTTCAACGTGGTGGGAGTTTTTCATTTAAATATTGACTAATTTTACATTATGAGTTTTTTAGGAAAATTATTCGGGAAGAAAGAGAAAGAAAGTCTAGACCTAGGTTTGGAAAAAACCAAACAAAGCTTTTTAGAACGAATAGCAAAAGTTATTGTAGGAAAAACTTCAGTGGACGATGAATTATTGGATCAATTGGAAGAAGCACTTATTGGAGCTGATGTGGGGGTAGATACTACTTTAGAATTAATTGAAAAAATTCAACAAAGGGTTAAAAGAGACAAATACGTATCAACAGCGGAATTGAATAAAATTTTACACGAAGAAATTGTTTCTTTGTTAATTGATGCACCTACTAATCAAATTGGATTTCAACCTCCAGCAACAACAAAACCCTATGTTATATTGGTAGTGGGGGTCAATGGTGTAGGCAAAACTACGACCATTGGTAAATTAGCCCATCATTACAAAGCAGCAGGCAATCAAGTGATTTTAGGAGCCGCAGACACATTTAGGGCGGCTGCTGTGGATCAATTGACCATTTGGAGTGAAAGAGTGGGCGTAAATATTGTAAAACAAAACATGGGTTCAGATCCAAGTGCAGTGGCCTTTGATACCATCCAATCTGCCATCGCAAAAAATGCGGATGTAGTGATTATAGATACTGCTGGTAGATTGCATAATAAGGTTCATTTAATGGATGAGTTGAATAAAATTAAAAGGGTCATTCAAAAACAATTACCCGAAGCGCCCCATGAAGTTTTATTGGTATTAGATGGTTCCACTGGTCAAAATGCTTTAGAACAAGCCAAACAATTTATGGCAGTAACCAATGTAAATGCATTGGCCATTACAAAATTAGATGGTACTGCTAAAGGTGGTGTAGTATTGGCCATTGCGCATCAATGTAAAATTCCAGTTAAATACATTGGCGTTGGGGAACAAATCAACGATTTGCTTATTTTTGATAAAGATGAATTTGTAGATACATTATTTAATTTAAATAAAGTGTAGTAAAATTGTCCTCCTAATTTTACTTGAGCGTATATCGGATTCCAATACCCCCTTGATTTTTGAAATAAGCTTGAATAATACTAAATGATGGTTGCCAATCAATACTTAGATTCAATGGGCTATTTCTGACCTTGTAATCTAATCCGATGATGCCATCAAATCCAACCGAGATATTGGACTTGTCTAGGGTATTGTTTTTCTTTCTCCACTCATCGCTCCAAATACCTAAATGAGCTCCATAACCTAAATACCAGGACAATTGTTTGTCTTCTTTAATAGGGTTGTGCAATTCATTTAAAATTGACAACCAGAAACCATCTAAGGTAATGTACCCTGAAACCTCCATGGCTTTATTGATAGTATAAAAAGTTTTGTAGGATAAAGCACCGGGGTACATTTTAACGCCAATTGACTTTCTATAGCCTTCTTCGTACAAATGAATGTTTCTATTGACTGTTGTATCTAAGGTGAAATCTTGCGCAAAAATTAATTGAAAAACAAATAAACCAATGAAGGTAAATACGAAATGTTTTTTTGTCATTGGATTAGTTTGGGGGTATTACAAATTTAAGGAGATTTCTTAAAAATTTACTGTTTAAAAATTGCTATTTTTTTTAAAAAAGGGCTTAGTCTGCACTAGGGATTCTTACGAATTATGATTAGGTTTGTGATATGCATAGTTTTCAAGATTTAGTGTTAAAATTTAATAAAGGATTTGATACCCATCATTTCCCATCCAGTCCAGCTACTTTGTATGAACCAGGTGATTATTTTCTGTCTATCGGTGGCAAAAGAATCAGGCCTGTACTGTGTTTATTAGGTAATGAATTGTTTAGTGAGATTCATGAAGATGCTTATCAATTGTCAAATGCGGTTGAATTGTTTCATAATTTTTCATTGGTACATGACGACATCATGGATGAAGCTTCTTTAAGAAGAGGTAAACAGACAGTGCATGTGAAATACGATAACAATACGGCATTGTTGGTGGGGGATGTAATGTTGGTTAGGGCTTATGAATATTTACAAAAAATTCAATCAGTTCATTTGTCCAAAATTTTACAATTGTTCAATACAACGGCCAAGGAAGTATGTGAAGGTCAACAATTAGATATGGATTATTCCAAAATGGAAAAAGTTGACATGGAGCAATACATCCACATGATTACTTTGAAAACATCTGTATTGTTAGCAGCTAGTTTAGAAATGGGGGCTGTTATTGGTGGTGCAAGTACTTCCAACTGTAAGCACTTGTATGAATTTGGAAAAAATATTGGGATTGCTTTTCAAGTTCAAGACGATTATTTAGACGCATTTGGTGATGCTGCTTTGTTTGGCAAAGAGCCAGGCGGCGACATCAAACAAAATAAAAAAACATTTTTATTGATTCATGCTTTGGAAGTTGCTAATAAGGAGCAAAAATTAACTTTGGAAAGCTTATTGAAAACCAACGAAGACAACAAAGTAGAAAAAGTACTTGAAATATTTAAAGCTTGTGGCGTGGACACTTGGGCAGAAAGTATCAAAGCCAAATATTTAAAAGATGCCTTTGAACATTTGGAAGCCATCGCTGTAACTAGCGAAAGAAAAAAGCCATTAATTGAATTGGCTAATTATTTAATGAATCGAAATCAATAATACCTACTGATGAGTTTATTTAGAAAAAAATCAATTGATAAAATTGTAGAAGATGCAGCATTAGGATTAAGTGATGGACATAGTGGAAGCGGATTAAAAAGAGTCTTGGGTGTAAGAGATTTAACTTTCATGGGTATTGCAGCGGTGGTAGGCGCAGGTATTTTCTCCACTATTGGAACAGCTGCCTTTCATGGTGGCCCTGGTATATCCTTATTGTTTGTAATTACTGCTATTACCTGCGGATTTAGCGCCTTATGTTATGCTGAATTTGCCAGTAGAGTGCCTATTGCTGGTAGTGCTTATACTTATGCTTATGTTACATTTGGAGAATTAATTGCTTGGATTATTGGATGGGCCTTAATTTTGGAATATGCCATTGGAAATATTGTAGTGGCCATTAGTTGGAGTGGTTATTTTGTTAATTTACTAGAAGGATTTCACATTCATTTACCAGGTTGGTTGTCTACCAATTATGAACAAGCTCAACAAGGCTATGAGGAAGCAGTAAAACATATTGCAGCAGGAGGTAGTCCATCAACATTTAGCAAATTGGCAAGGATTGGCTATGATGCCATCTTGCATGCACCAAGAATAGGCAATTTTAAAGTTATCTTAAATACTCCAGCATTTATTATTGTTGCATTAATTACCATTTTAGCATACATCGGTATTAAGGAGAGTAAAAAGAGCACCAACTTTATGGTGATTTTTAAAATCATTGTGATTGTCTTTGTCATTATTTTAGGATTTTATTATGTAGATACTAAAAATTGGGATCCATTTTTACCTAATGGCTTCACGGGGGTTTTAGCCGGAGTTTCTGCAGTATTTTATGCTTACATTGGTTTCGATGCCATTTCTACTACAGCAGAAGAATGTAAAAACCCTCAGCGCGATTTACCAAGGGGGATGATTTATTCTTTAATTATTTGTACAGTTTTATATATACTCATTGCACTGGTACTGACTGGCATGGTCAATTATACGGAATTAAAAGTGGACGACCCACTGGCCTTTGTATTTGATCGCTTGGGCTTACATAAAATTGGCTACATTATTTCCATTAGTGCAGTGGTAGCTACTACAAGCGTGTTGCTTGTATTTCAATTAGGACAACCAAGAATTTGGATGAGTATGAGTAGAGATGGGTTATTGCCTAAAAAATTCTCTAAAGTTCATTCTAAGTTTGGCACCCCAGGTTTTGCGACTATTGTTACAGGATTTTTTGTTGGAATACCTTCCTTATTTATGTCCATCAGTCGTATGACTGATTTGACCAGTATTGGTACTTTATTTGCTTTTGTGCTAGTTTGCTTTGGGGTGTTGGCATTACCCAAATTAGCACCTACTGGAATTAAACAAGCTTTTAGGCTACCTTATATCAATGGAAAATTCTTAGCGCCTAGCTTATCCATTGTATTTATCTATTTTGCTAAGTATAGAATTCAAAATGATCTTTTAAACATAGGTACACAAAATTTTCAAGAAATATTGTTCTTACTCTTTATCTTGATTTTAATGATTGTATCCATTGCTACCTTTATTTATAAATTTTCCATCATACCAATTATTGGCGCATTGTGTTGCTTGTATTTAATGATTGAAATACCACCAGTGAGTTGGGTTTGGTTTTTTTGTTGGATGGCTATAGGTTTGACTTTATACAACTTTTACGGACGTAAACATAGCTTATTGTCAAAAGAAAACACTGTTTAATTGTCTACTTTATGAAATACCAGGTGGGGGATGAGATTTTAGTTTTACTTAGTAATGAAGAAGGCCGTATTATAGAGATCATGAATGACACAATGGTGATGATCGAAGTGCGTGGCGTTAAGTTTCCTGCCTATATGGATCAAATAGATTTTCCTTATTTTAAAAGATTTACGGAAAAGAAATTATTTCCTGAGAAAAAGGCAACCCAAAAGATATTTCTTGATCAAATTCCTAAAGAAAAAATTCAAAAAAATGATGCCAAGGAAGAAGATGGAGTTTGGTTAAACATCATTCCAAAATTTAGTTTGGATGATTTCAATGATGAAATAGTAGAAAATTTAAAAATATATTTATCCAATAGGAATAGAGTAGGCTATCAGTTTGTCTATGAACAAGCTTTTCAAGGCACCATTAATTTTTCTATTGAATCTTCCATACCCCCTTTTACCGATTTTTATATTCATGACCTGCCTTTTGCTTCTGTCAATGATGGGCTAAATTTTGCCCTAGATTTTTCATTAATTGAGCCACACAAGAAAAAAGCAGCTCATTTTGAAACACCATTAAAAATTAAAGCAAAGCAGTTTTTTCAAAAAATTGAAACTTTAAAAGAGAACAATCAAACTACCCTTAGCTATCCATTGTTTGTTACTTATCCGGACAAAGAAGAAGACAACCATATCACCATTGAAGTTTTAAGAAATGCTGGCTACAAAGTGTACGATGCAAGTAAAATCAAACAAAATATTCCAGCGGCTCGTTCTGTGGTCGATCTGCATATAGAAAAAATAATGGACAGGCACAATCACTTAAGCAATGCCGAAATTTTACAATTTCAATTAGAAGAATTTGAAAAATGGTTTGAATTAGCTCAATTTAATCATTTACCCTCCATCATTTTTATACATGGTGTGGGCAAAGGGAAATTGAAAGCGGAAATACATGATTTATTAAAAGCGAAAAAAGGAGTGAAGAACTTCATCAACCAATACTCCGATTTTTACGGCTATGGCGCCACTGAAGTGTTTTTTGAGTACTAATTTCACTTCAAATTTTATTTACCTACCTTTGCTTTACTACAAACCCGAGCTATCGTGGTAAGCAATTACCAAGGAAAGTCCGGACAGCATAGGGTAACCCACCGGTCAATAGCCGGCGCTTCGAGCAATCGGGGCAGAGAAAGTGCCACAGAAAATAACTACCTCGTAAGAGGAAAAGGTGAAAACGTGCGGTAAGAGCGCACGGATAAGACAAGTAATTGTTTTATAGGGTAAACCTTGGGTGCTGTAATGCCATGTAAAGGAGCGCTTAAGAACGACTCGTTCAAGTTCCAGGGTAGGCAGCAAGACCCCACCAGCAATGTTGGGGCTAGATAAATGATAGTTTAGAAACAGAATCCGGCTTATGAGGCTTGTAGTATTTTTTAACCCCAGATATTAACCTTTAAAAAGAGGTTAATTTTAAACTTGATCATACATGACCATAGAGCAGATAAAGCGTATGAAGGACCAAGTCACTGTCCTGAGGAGGTTTCTTTGACGTCGATAACAGGCTTTATAAAGTAACTACCGACAAACAATTGTCTCTTTCTCCAGGTTTTTGGGAGGACAACACGCGTGCTACGAGCACCATGAAGGAAATTAAGGTGAATGAGTATTGGATACATATGTATCAAAATGTAGCAGCCCATTTAGAAGATTTTGTAGTGCTATTTGATTTTTGGAAAGCAGGTGATGCCACTGAAGTGGAAACCCAGGAAGCTTTCCAAAAAGCAACCATCTTTATTGAAGAAGCTGAATTTAAAAGTACATTAAATAAACCCGAAGACGAACTTCCCGCCATTTTACAAATTAATCCAGGTGCTGGTGGCACTGAAAGCCAAGACTGGGCAGAAATGTTACTTCGTATGTACACCATGTATGGCGAAAAACAAGGTTGGACTGTAAGCGCTCTGGATTATCAAGAAGGTGATGGCGCAGGGATAAAATCAGCTACTTTACAATTTGATGGCCCTTTTGCTTATGGATTTTTAAAAGCAGAATCTGGCGTGCACCGACTAGTTAGGATTTCTCCTTTTGATAGCAATGCAAGACGTCATACTTCCTTTGCATCAGTATATGTATATCCTTTGATTGATGATACTATTGAAATAATAGTGAACCCTGCCGATATTGAATGGGAATTTTATAGAAGTGGCGGAAAAGGAGGTCAGAATGTAAATAAAGTAGAGACGGCAGTAAGATTAAAACATGCATCAGGTATTATTGTTGAATGTCAACAATCCAGAACACAGGGCGAAAATAGAGAAATAGCCATGAAGATGTTAAAGAGTAGATTGTATGAAGAAGAAATGCGTAAAAAACAAGAAGCCTTAAATGCGTCTAATGCCAATAAGAAAAAAATAGAGTGGGGTAGTCAAATACGTTCTTATGTTTTTCATCCTTATAAAATGATTAAGGATCACCGTACAGATTTTGAAGTGGGAAATATTGGGCCAGTCATGGATGGGGAAATTGATGGATTTATCAAAGCCTATTTAATGTTAGAGAAAGAGGCTTAATCAGCATCAATAATTCATTAATTCTTCTTTAGATTTTGGTCTTAAATTTTCTTGCCATTTAAAACCACGAATTTCTAATTCAGATTTTGGTATATGACTTATTGGAGTCATATTGCCTATCAGTTGATTTCTAAAAATTACTTTTGCAGGTTCATTATTTTCAAAGATAATTTCAATTATTTGTGCATTTGAATGATTGACGCCAATAAAATTTTTATCCTTGTCTAAAGCAAAATAGATATTTTCTGCGTTGCCCCTGGTTCGCATTTTTGATATTGAGCCATCCTCGAACCATGCGTTCAATCGGTTCCCTTTGAGTTGATTAAAATAGGAAGTGGTATCAATTTTATTTATTGCAAAGGCATTTTCAAAAACATTCAATTGTTCAGGCTTTTTATTTTTTACATATAAATAAATAGTATCACCAGTGATTTGATTGTTGTTGGCCCATACAATAGGGTTGGTCAACAATCGAATGGTCGAGTCGCTCATAGAATAAAACAAACTATCTGCCTTTCCTTGTAAAGAGTCTGAATAAATACTTACATGGTGGTAAGCTTCAAAATATTTATTTAAACTAGTGTCTTTTAAGATACCAATACTGTCTCTAGCTTTAGGGATTGACTTTTTTAAATCAGAAATTTTGCCTGTATGTAAGGTATCTGCAGCTATGTATAAAGTATCTTTTTTTTGTTTGATCATCAACAAAGGATGTTCTGTAGCAAACAGCACGCTATTGATTTTATTGGTAGTTATATGACCAGCAGTCAAATCAAAACCTAAAGTATCTTTTGATGTATAAATGGCATTACCCTTAAATAATCCAGTTCCAAGAGAATCATCCACTGCCATTTCATCTGCTATAAAATGATAAGTACTATCATCAATGAAAGATCGATCGTACAAATAGCCTTGTTTTAAACCAGTATTGAAATTTCCATTACTGGTGGTGATGGTTCTAGTACCTGTTATTATTTTACTAGGACTAATAAAATTGGCCACTTGTGAATAAGTATTGTATTCTAAGGTATCAGTAATGATCTGATTTTCAAGGTCATGCAATTCTACTTTGTTATGAAAAATAACATCCCTTGTTTCACCATAATAAACACCTTCCCTGCTCGTGAGAATGGTTTTTTCTCTTACCAACCTTCCTCCTTTTTTAAAAACACCCGTTTTGGTATTTACTTCGTAATCTAAAGAGTCTGTAGTAAGAATCCCTTTGCCATCGGTGAGTTTTACTTTTTTTCTTAGAAAGGCTTTTTTGATACTCCCTAAATATTTTAAGTATTCTGCATAGGTATGCACGCTGTCCGCATCATTGATATGTATATGACCGAAGCCTTCTAAAGTATTTTTGGTAGAATTTAAAATTAAACTATCTCCGTAAAGTAAAGTTTTACCTTGTCTAATTTTTACATGGCCAACAAAAATCAAGAAATCCATGCTGTCCATTTTTTTTATAGTATAGGTTTCAGCGGATAAAAATTCAATTAGTTTTCCACCAATTTCATTGGAACTTGTAGGTGTTAAATTAGTTGGAGTTGTATCTTTTATTAAGGAAGTCTTGGGAATTAACTTTGTTTTCGCCAAACGAGGAAATATTTGTGCCTTTGATTGGAAAATAGACAAAGCAATACTTAATATAATTAAACCAATTCTATTCATGATTTACTGAATCGGCCAAGGGTTGGGTCAATGGTGTAGATTTGTCCTTTTTACCAAAAACAGAAATATTGATATAACGTTTTGGATGAACTTTTACGTCATCTATTAAAGTATTGATGCTTTTCAAAGTACCTTGTAATTGATTGTAAAAAGTACTGTCATTCATCAGTTTGGCAGCTGTGCCACTGCCAGAATTCAATTTTTGCAAGCTACTATCCAAACTTGTCACTGCAAATTGAATGGTTTTGATGGTTTTATTTAAATCAGCATCCTTTACTGCTTTGGAAGCTGAATCTAAATTGGTGATAATGTTGTTTAATTTTTGATTATTGTCATTTAAGTTTTTGGTGAAACTATTGACATTGTCAAAAGTTTGAACAATAGAACCATTTTGTTTTTGTAACATGGTTTCAATTGAACTCAAAGAATTATTAAGATTTTTTGTAGTAGCAGCTAAATTTTCCAAAATCACTTGTAGATTTTGTTTGTTGTTGTCATTCAGTACAATATTAATATTGTTCAATACTTTGTCCAAAGAATTGATGGCATTTTTTGTTTGTTCTCCGAGTGGTGATAGCGTATTCATCAAATCACCCAACAAACTAGTGGCTGGTGCTGTTTTAATGGTATCCCCGGATTTAAAATAATCTTTACCAGAACCCAAAACAATACTAATGCTACTAATGCCTAATGGATTGTCTTGAATGGTGGCCACAGAATTAACAGGAATTTTATAGGGTTCATTCAATTTTACAGAAACTATGATTTGAGCTAAATTATCTTTTTGGTTTTCTATTTCAATCACTGAACCAACTTGATAGCCATTGACAAATACGGGATTTGATACAATCAACCCTTTGGTATCCATGTATTTGGCATAGATGATGTTTCCAGATTTGAAAATAGTTTTACCTCTAAGGAAATTAAAACCTAGAATAATAAGCGTGATGGCTATAACTGTTAAAGCCCCAACTTTTGTTTCGTTTGATACGCGCATCTTGTTTGTCTACTTTAATGTAAAATTAGCTAAAAAAGGGGAGCTAATTGGCATTTGTCTTTTTCTGGTTTTCTAAGGAGTTTTTGTAACGAATAATCGATTTGGTGATGACTTCACAAATTTGATCCTGTCCTTCTTCACTATTTAAATAATCCTCGTCTTCAGGATTAGAAATAAATCCAGTTTCAACGAGTACAGCGGGCATTTGAACCGCTGCCAATACCCAGATCCCTTTTTGTCTTTGCTTGGCTTCTCTGCTTAATCTTCCGGCGGCTTTAAACTCTTCTTCAATGGTCAAGGCCAAACTGGCAGCTCTTTGAAAATATTGTTGGGTCAACAAACTAATCATCATTGAACGAGTGGGGTCGGCAGCGTCAATATCTTTAATTTGTTTTAAAGAAACAGAATCTAGTTTTTCCACCACATCATCTACTGCTTCATTGGCCATGTCCTTTTTTTGATCAGACTTTCCTACATTATAAATAAAAGTTTCAGTACCCCTGGCTGTGCTTGGTGTATAAGTAGTTTTATATAAAGGCACTACTCTTGTCACTTTCCTTTTTATTCCTTTCTTTTTTACCGTATAGGTTTTTTTGGTATGCCCAATGATTTCTCTATTTCTACTTGGATCTGCCGAATTGGTATGAATACATATGAATAAATCACCTTTAGCTGCATTGGCTATATTCGCTTTTTCAACCACAGAATTATAAATATCCGTAGTTCTGGTTAAAACCACTTCTACCTCTGGGATTGCATCATGTAGGTATTCTTCTAATTTTAAGGAAATAGCTAAGGAAACCGCAGCTTCAGTGGAATACTTCCCATTGGCCCCTGGATCAGTACCGCCATGACCTGGATCAATGATGATGCGTTTTAAGGTTTTGGATGAATTTTGAGCTTCTGTAGCTAAGCAAAGCAGAGAAAAAAGGGCAATTGTACTATAAGTAAATGCTAAAATCAGTCTATTTTGCTTCATAATCAGTGCCTTAATGCTGTTTTAGTTTATTTTTGCAGCTGTGATAGTATACGGATATAAAAATAAACTTAAAATTAAGCCTTCTATTGTAAATATTGGCATTTTACTAATATTAACAATAGTTTTTATGGAGGTTATACCTGTAAATGCACAGGTTAAATCAGTAGTGGTCTCTAAAGCATTAAATTCAGGTACTTCTGTCAAAAAATCGGATAGTCTACCAGCAAAATCCTTAAGAATCTCCAAAGACAGTATTGATACTCCAGTAAATTATACAGCCTCAGATTCTGGGGTGTTGTTGCTTTCAACTAAAGAGTTCTTTTTATATGGAAAAGCAAAAACTGTATACAAAACTTCACAGTTAGAAGCGGCCACTATCGTATATGACCAACAAAGTCAAAACATCAAAGCCTATGGTGCTAAAGATACCTTGGGCACACCACAAAGTAATCCAAAATTTCAGGAAAGCGGAATGGTTTCCTTGAATGACTCTATTTATTTCAACATGAAGTCTGGTAAAGGGTTAACAAAAAATACCAATTTCCAACAAGGTGAAATTTATGTAAATGCCAACACGATGAAAAAAGTGAATAAGGACGAAGCTTTTGCATGGAAGGCAAGGTTTACTACTTGTAATTTGGATGAACCTCATTTTGCATTCAGAACCAATAAATTAAAAATTATCAATGATAAAATTGGTGTTTCAGGACCTGCTTTTCCAGAATTTGAAGGAGTTCCTTTTCCCATAGGCATTCCTTTTGGTATTTTCCCATTAACCAAGGGTAGGCATTCTGGTTTAATGGCACCAGCTTTTACAACAAGCGAAGACTTTGGTTTGGGTTTTGAAGGACTTGGTTATTATAAAGTATTGAGTGAAAATTTTGATGCTACAGTTCGAAGTAATATTTATTCCTATGGGGGATGGAGTGCTAATTTAAATAGTAAATACATTTTAAGGTATAAATACATTGGCAATTTTAATTTAAGCATGCAGCATACTAGACTATTAAATAGAAATACCAGTGTGCTTACAGAATATACAGGAACTAAAACTTTTATGATCAATTGGTCTCATTCTATGGATGCCAGGGCCTTGCCGGGAACTAATTTTTCTGCGAATGTGAATTTTGGAAGCACCAAATACAACAAGTCTTTGTTGAATAACCCTTATCAAAATTACCAGAACCAAATTAGTTCATCCATCAGTTACAATAAAATATGGGACAATAAATATAATTTATCTGTCAACTTAAATCACAATCAAAACAATAATTTAGGATTGGTCAATATGAGCTTACCTAATATTAACTTTAACGCACTTACCATCTATCCATTTCAAAAGAAAGACCAATTAGGAGCAGGCAAATGGTATGAAAAATTAGGCATTGGCTACAATGGTTCCTTTCAAAATCAATTCTCTTTTTACGATACGGCTTTTAATATGAGTAGGTTATTAGACACCATGCAATGGGGCGCTACCCATAGCATTCCCATTAGTTTGTCCTTGCCTTCCTTGGGCCCTGTGACCATTAGTCCTAGCGTTAGTTTTGAAGAAAAATGGTTTGGTGCAGAAAATACCAAAACATGGAACAGCAAATTAAATAAAGTAGATACCAGTTTAAGTAGAGGTTTTTATAGAGCACCACATATTGGATTTGGCTTTGGGGCTTCTACAAGAGTTTTTGGTACTTATAAGTTTAAAGATGATTATGTGAAAGCCATTCGTCATGAAATTAGACCAACCCTTTCTTTAAATTATACCCCGGATTTGGCTGCTAATTATCACTACACTGCACAAATAGATTCAGCTGGAAGAAAATATCGTTTTTCAAAATTTGATGGAGGTGCCTTAGGGGGTGCTTATTCTGAAGGTACTTTTGGGGGTTTAAGTTTTGGGGTGGACAACCTACTTGAAATGAAAGTAAAAGATAAAGAAGACAGTTCAAGCACAGAAGAAAAATTTAAGAAAGTAAAATTAATAGAAGGGTTTGGATTTAACTCCAATTATAATTTTTTAGCAGACAGTTTTGCCTTAGGTACTTTTAATTTTTATGCTAGAACAGTTTTATTTGACAAGTTTAATATTACTTCTTCTTTTACTTTAGATCCCTATGCCAATGACAAGCAAGGTTTTAGAGTAAATAAGTTAGACATTGATCCTGCCAAATTAAAATTTGGTAATATAACAAGCGGGGGTGTCGCCATTTCCACATCTTTTAAAAGCAAATCGAAAGATGAAAAAGCTTCCAAATCAAAAGAAATTCCTATCGACCCCTTCATGACCCCAGATGAGCAACAAAGACAATTGCAATATGTTAAGGCCAATCCATCAGAGTATACTGATTTCAATATTCCTTGGTCTTTGACTTTTTCTTATTCTTTTCAATTTACTAGAGTGCTCAAGTCTGATTTTTCTGGTTATAAACTACAAACCTTTTCTAGTTTAAATTTTAATGGGGATTTTAGTTTAACTCCTAAATGGAAAGTAGGAGGAACAGGGTATGTAGATGTAGCAAAGGCCAATATCCAACAATTAAGCTTATTTATATCAAGAGAAATGCATTGCTGGCAGATGGCTATTAATGTCACACCAATTGGTTTGTATAGATCGTTTAGTATCACTATCAATCCTAAATCTGGAATATTGAGAGATTTAAAAATCAACAGAAGTAGAACTTTCTCCTCTGCTACTTATTAGGATTATGGGCTAAATAATAATTGCCCATGGTTTCAAAAACAATGGTCTTCAAACTGTCCTTACTGTGCCCCATAGGATAGATGGCGGGCAAAATATGCATTTCAATTTTTCCAGGAGTAAAATACATGATTGGCTGAGCAGGTAATATTCTTTTGGTATTTAATAAAACTACTGGGACTATTGGTTTTTTAGTATCTATGGACAACTTAAAAGCGCCATCATAAAACGATTTCAATGGGGCATTGGTTTTATTTCTTGTGCCTTCAGGATAAATCAGCATGTCCAATCCATTGTTCAATACTTTTTTCATTTGTTCGTAACTGTCTCTTCTGCTTTGATCATTTTTTCTATCTACGACCACGCTTGCAAATTGGTAAACCCAACCAAATAAGGGGACATACACAAAACTTTTTTTAGCAATGGTTTTATTGGCTCTAGGTAAAAAAGGAGTGCTAACAGGAATATCAATAAGGCTATTGTGATTACAAACTACAATCGCATTTTCTAAACCATCAAACACTTTTTTTCCAGTTACTTTAAAACTACATCCAACTAAAAATAAAAATAAACCCATCCAAATTTGAGAGACCCTCCTGTGGTATTTGGTTTTTAAAGGCTCATTCATAAAAAAACAAAGTAAATAAAACCAAATAAATAACATCATGGTAGAAGCAAAAACCAATAAGGCCCAGACTGCCAATAACCTAGCAATAATATTTTTAATCATTTTCATAAATACTATTTTTATAAAGCCCAATTAATGGGGTCAATATTTTTTTGCACCAAGTATTCATTGGTGGCACTAAAATGTTTACACCCAAAAAAGCCATTGTAAGCACTAAATGGAGAAGGATGCGCTGCTTTTAAAATTTTATGTTTTAATGGGTTAATTAATTTAAGCTTTTGTTGTGCGAAATTACCCCATAAAATAAATACCAAATTATTTTTTTCTTCTGAAAGCAAATGAATGATATCGTCCGTGAAATCCATCCACCCTATTTTAGCATGACTGGCTGGTTCATTGGCTCTAACTGTTAACGCGGCATTTAATAACAGCACCCCTTGTTTAGTCCAGGGCGTTAAATTACCAGTTTTAGGAATAGCCATACCAATGTCTTTGTTCAATTCTTTGAAAATATTGACCAAGGATGGAGGTGGTTTGACACCATCCGGCACTGAAAAACTTAAGCCCATGGCTTGGTGGGCATTGTGGTAGGGATCTTGTCCTAAAATGATGACTTTAACTTGGTCGTAAGGGGTTTGGTCAAAAGCATTAAATATTGCTGAACCTTTGGGATAGATAGTTTTGTGTAATGCTTTTTCTGCTTTTAAATGTTCGGCTATTTGATTAAAATAAGGCTTTTGAAAAAGTTCTTTTATTGCTAATTTCCATGAAATTTCTATCTCTACCTCCATTTTTTAACTTTTCAGTATTAGATAAAGATAATTCTAGTTGAACAAAAATCCTAGTTTCCTTTTTAAACACAATTTTAGTAACTTTCTGTATTATTAACTTGAATATGAAGAGCGCTAAAAATATCCTATCCATTTATCTATTTTGCCTAATGGGTATTGCTTTAATGAGCAGCCCAATTTTTGGTCAAGCTCAAATTAATTTTTCAGCAGATAAGCAATTGATTGAGTCATTTGACATTGACAATGAACTATTCAAGCTGACTACTCCAATTCAAGTACTAAATTTCCAAACTAATTCCAGAGGAAGTATACAGCATAAAATATTGAATGTATCTAAACAAAAAGAAGCTTGGGTGATTAAAGTTTTATTAAGTAATACGGGGTCAGATACAGGCATTATAAAAAACTTTCTGCCATTTGAAATTAATAAGCATCAGGTATACTTGACCGGAAAAGGGGAACATCGATTGTCAAGAACTCATTTGTTTTTGCCTGGAAAAATACCAATCAACGTGATCGTGCCAGACAATGCCTGGGAAATGGGCTACAATACTATTGAACTAAGACCAAATTTATCTATTTATGGATTTAGCAGAAGGGCAGATGAAAGCATTTTGAAAGGGAAAGTAAAAAGATTTGAGACCATCTTGTATCCAGGAGGTAGTATCAGCTACACCATTTATATAGAACCATTTAAAGGAGTTTGGCAAAATGGAATATTACAAGTCTTTCAAAAAAGGAAATTGTATGAGGTCGAAAACTTCAATGATAGTTTATACCATAGAAAAGATTTAGAATGGGTTAGACATACTTATCTAATGCATTTAATGATGGCTTGGGATAAAAATTTGTTTGATCGACCCAACAATACCTATGCCATTAATCAATTTATAGCTAGAGGCAATCAATGCTACGGGGGGGATGATATTATTGGCATTTGGCCCACCTGGCCAACCTTAGGCTTGGATCAACGCAATCAATTTGATTTATACAAAGACTTACCTGGCGGATTCAATGCCATTCAAAATATAAGTGATGAGCTAGCCAAACAAAACAAACATCTCTACGTGGCTTACAATCCCTGGGACATCGACACCAGAGCGCAGAATCACTATGATGGTTTGTCTTGGTTGATTAATAATACGCATGCTGATGGGGTAGTTTTAGATACTCAAGGAAGTTCAAGTGATTCCTTGCAAAAAGCAGCCGATTCAGTTCGTAAAGGAGTAATTATGTACAGTGAAGGAATGGCAGTAGCAAAGGATATGCAAGGAATTATTTCAGGCAGGGTGCACAATGCATTGTATTATCCACCTATGTTAAATTTGAACAAATTCATTCAACCTGGCTTTACGATTTATCGAGTCGCAGAATTATACAAAGAACCCATCAACAGAGAATTTGCCACCAGCTTTTTTAATGGTTATGGTACGGAGATGAATATTATGGTACCTGGACAACCTGCTTGGACTGAAAAACAATATGCCTTATTAGGAAAAACAACACATTTGTTGCGTTTGCTGTCTGATAATTTTAATGCTGCCAATGTCTTACCACTAATTCCTACCAAGGTGGATAGTATTTGGGTAAACAAATGGGTGACCAATCAAAAAACGGTCTATACCATTTATTCTATAATTCCACAGGGCTTTAAAAATGAATTGTTTGAAGTGATGCCAAAATACAATTGGCATTTTGTAGATGTCTATCATCATCAATTATTGAAACCCAATTACAAAAATGGTAAATATTACATAGAGGCAGAAACAGAAGCATTTCATCAAAAATACCTGGGTACCAATAATGAAGGTGCTGTAGATTGTATTGTTCATCTACCTAAATTAATTGAGGCATCTATTGCAAACAATTATTTAAACATAGGACTCATTAAAAACAATTATACTAATACTAAAAATATATATATTGAAATTTGGAAATCCGAAACCGGCTGGCAGCAACCAGATTTGGTTTTAGCTTTTAACAATCAGTCCATCTCTATTCAAAAAGCATTTGATCGATTTGAAGGAAAATTAATTCTACAAGTAATTCAAAAAGACAGCCTTGGTTATAAAACCTTATTAGATGAAACAGTGGTTGATCTTCCAGTAAGTGAAGCAAGGCCAATGCTAGAAACAAAAAAAATAAATATTTCTCCTTCTGCTTCAACCATTTCAAACAATACTATTACTCAAGGTATGGTAGTGATCCCTGCAGGGAAATTTATATTCAAACAAACCCATGGAGATGATTTTATTCCTTATCCAACCCATCTAGACAGCAGTGAAATAGATATGCCATTATATTGGATGGATAAATTTCCTGTGACCAATCATCAATTTCATCAGTTTATTCAAGAAAGCAATTATCAACCTTCAGATACGATCAATTATTTAAAACATTGGATAAATGGTAAACCAAAGGCTGGGGATGAAAAAAAGCCAGTTATTTATGTGAGCTATGAAGATGCAATTGCTTATGCTCATTGGTACCATAAATCGATTCCATCTGAAATTGAATGGCAATATGCAGCGCAGACAAGCCAATTAAATGAATGGCCATGGGAACAAAAAATTCCTGTAACCAGAACATTCGAAGAAGTAACTACTACTTTGAGTGTAATTAAAATCAATGGTATTGACAGTAATTTTTGTAATTTAGGAAATGGCCTTTTGGATACAGTAGGCAAGTATAGTAAAGGAGTGAACCCCAATGGTCTATTTGATTTAGTAGGTTCTGTTTGGCAGCTTACTAGCTCGGAATATGCCTCAGGAAGCTATGCCTATCAAATTTTAAAGGGAGGTAGTTATTTCAAGCCTTCGGGAAGTTGGTGGTATGTACAAGGTGGCCCCAGGGAATTAACCTATGCGCAATATTTATTAAAAGTAAATCAGGGCTTTGAAAGAAATGGAACAGTCGGATTTAGGTGTATATTTAAAAACAATTCTAATAATTAAATTCAGCCAATATGAAAAATTCATACATAGTATTTAAAGTAAAGAATAAAAACAAAGCTATAAATACAATAATAGCATCTATGGTAATGTTTTTTGTATTATTCCTTTTATCTAATCTAAATATACAAGCCCAAAGCAATTCAGTTAAAATAGAGCCTGTAAATTTTTCCAATGTCAATGTCACAGATAATTTTTGGAAACCTAAAATGGATTTAGTGGCTACCAAAACATTGGCAGCTTGTATTTACCAAACAGAAGAAAAAACACCAAGAATTAGAAATTTTGAAAAAGTAGCAAGAAAAAAAGGGGAAAAGCACGAAGGTGTATTTTATGATGACTCTGATGTGTTTAAAGCATTGGAAGCCATTTCTTATGCCATCAAAACTAGCCATGATAAAAATTTAGAAGCTAAGGCCGATGAGTGGATTGATAAAATCGCAGCGGCTCAACTAGAGGATGGCTATTTGAATACTTATTATACTTTATCAGGTTTAGATAAAAGGTGGTCGGATATGAGCATGCATGAGGATTACAATGCAGGCCATATGATTGAAGCAGCCGTTGCTTATTATGATGCCACTGGCAAAAGAAAATTCTTAGACCTGGTCATTAAATGGGCCAATTATTTTGATTCCTTGTTTGGGCCAGGTAAGCGTGATTGGGTCACTGGACATCAGGAATTGGAATTGGCCTTGGTTAAATTGTACCGGGTCACCAATGATAAAAAATATTTAAACTTAGCCGATTGGTTATTGTCTGAAAGAGGTAAGAAATTAGCCAAAGGCTATACTTGGTCTGAATGGAAGGATACGGCCTATGCGCAGGACGCAGTGCCTGTCAAAGCACAAAAGGAAATCACTGGACATGCTGTAAGAGCCATGTATCTATATACAGGGGCCGCTGATGTTGCTGCACATACAGGAGATCAGGATTATGTCACCGCCATGCGAAGAGTTTGGGAAGATGTTGTTTTTAGAAATATGTACATCACTGGTGGCATAGGTTCTGCTGGAAGCAATGAAGGATTTACCAATGATTACGATTTGCCCAATGAACAAGCCTATTGTGAAACCTGTGCATCGGTTGGGATGGTTTTTTGGAACCAAAGAATGAATAGTTTAACAGGTAATGCTGAATACATTGATGTATTGGAAAGAAGTTTGTACAATGGTGCTTTAGATGGATTGTCTTTGAGTGGGGATAGATTTTTTTATGGTAATCCATTGGCTTCTTCAGGTAAAAATGCAAGAAGGGAATGGTTTGGAACTGCTTGTTGTCCGGCCAATATTGCACGCTTAATTGCCTCCTTGGGCAATTATATTTATGGTTATTCTAAAGATAAAATTTTTGTGAACTTATTTGTGGGTAGCAATACCAATTTCAAATTATCTACTGGAGACTTACAATTCACGATGGCCACCAATTATCCATGGGCTGGGACAATGAAATGCACTTTGAACATGAAAAAGAAACAATCGGTACCTATAGCTTTTAGATGGCCTGGTTGGGCCAATGGAATACCTGCCCCTGGTCAATTATATTTTTATGATAAAAATACTAAAGAGGAAAAGCCAACTGTTCTTGTGAATGGAAACGAAGTGAAATATCAAATAGAAAATGGCTATGTATTGGTGCAACAAGAATGGAAAGACAATGATGTCATAGAATATAAATTACCTATGGAAGTAAAAAAAATTATGGCTAGAGATGAATTAGTTCAAGACAATGGTCGTATAGCATTACAAAGAGGCCCCATTGTTTATTGTGTAGAAGCAGTTGACAACAATGGCAAGGCTTGGAACTTGATAGCGCCATCAAACAGTAGGTTTACAACAGAAGCGTTTTCGGTGATAGATGAAAAAATAGTTAGTTTAGTAGCCAATTTACCTGTTGTTCAATTGGGTGTAGATGGATTATCAGCACAAACAATGGTACAAAAAATTAGAGCCATCCCTTATTATACTTGGTGCAATCGAGGAAGTAATTCCATGCAAGTTTGGTTACCCACCAGTTTTAAGAATGAAAAAATAAATTATTAATGTTTATTTTTCTTTGCTAATACGATGGGCTCAAAAGGCCCGAATTGATGTTGAGCAGTTGAAAAAGAATCTGCAAAGGGGCCGAAAGGGTAGTCCACGGGTTTGCTAGCTAGGACTGGCCAGTCTTTGGATTTATCTTTACTAGGTCTTGGTTGTGCATTAATGTAAGCTGCAACATCCCAGGCTTCCTGATTGCTTATGGTAGGATTATGGTAATTGATTCCATTGGGCATATTGTTTTTAATAAAGCCAGCGAGTTTTGACAATTGAAATAAACCAGCCGCATCATTGTAACTATTTTTGCCCCATAAAGGAGGGTAGGTATACATATTCCCCGTGCTATCTATTGCACCTGCTCCATTGGTTCCATGACATTTTTGACAATTTTGCAAATACACCATTTTACCTTGGGTAGGATTGGCTGCCTCTTTTAAGTAGGGTAATATTTCTATACCCGATCCTTTTACTTTTTTACCTTTTTGAACCTCATTACCTAACCATTGAATATAGGCATAGATGGCTTTCATTTCTTTTGAATTCGTATCCAAGGCCTTCCCATTCAAACTACGTTCCATACAATCATTCACTCTCTTATAAATAGTTTCAATGCTGCCTGATCTTTCTCTAAATTTAGGATAAGTGGAATAGACCGAACCATAATTTAAACCCCAAGGTTTGGTACCTGCTTCTAAATGACAATTTTGACAATTCATTCCATTCGTAGAATGTTGTACAATCCCTTTTGGCCCTATATAAAAAGCAGTATGTGCAATCAATTCATAACCATATTGTATCAATGCCCCATTTTTATTGGTGGCTAAGGGAATTTGAAAATGAGAAGCACCCACCCAAGCACTGGTATCCTTTGTTATTGATTGGTTCAATAATTCATTTGAATCCTTAGAAGTATTAACAAATATCGTTCGATACAAATTAAAAACAAGAAGTAAAATTAGTATTGAAATCAGCGCTTTTTTTAACATGCTATTGAATTATAAAAAAGAACGCATCATTAATTTACCCCGGCTTTTAAATAAGACCATCCTAATTCTTGTTTGATAATAACTTCAGCCACTCCCGAAGGAACAGGGATGGCTTCTGAGACTAAATCGGTTTTTAAGATATGATGCTTGCGCATTGAATTTTCGCAGGCCATAAAATTTACCCCTGACTTTGTAAGCTCTGTAATTTCTTTAGCCATCGGGGTCTTAGCTGTAACCAATAAGTCTAAGGCCATACCATGCACGACTACTTCCACATTTAAATGATCAGGCCAAACTTTTTGTAAGTTTTTAATATTGCCCATAGTAGCCGCCCAAGCGATGGTATCTCCGGTATTTAACTGAATGACTATTTTATGTTCTATAGGTTTGCTATTGGCTGTGTTTTGAGCAGATAAAGAAGTGGTGATTGAAAAAGCAAAAAACAGTAAAATTGTTGTTATAATATTTTTCATATAATTGATGCTAATAAATTAAGGTAAAAGAGCCACTTGTTGATTGTAAAAATTTAAAAAATCAATAAAATCTTTTTCATTTTTTAATTTTGATTTTTTCTTACTATATGCTTCTATAATGGTTTTATTGGGCAATAGGGCATACAATCCAGATTGGTCTAATTTTCTCAGTTTCTCCACACTAGTGGGGGTATACTTTAAAAAATAAAATTTGTTCTCTGAAAATGTATTCACTTTGAGGGTAGCAAATAAGGAATCTTTCTGAATAATCTTAGTTGTATTTTGTTTGAACAACTGTACTTTACCATCGTTTAACACTTGTACAAACTGATTTACGCTTAAAATACTTTTAGAATCGGTGTATCCTTTTTCTAAAACAATTTCGTTGGAACCATCAGTACTGTCATAAAGTATGACTACTTTTTTGATGATTTCTTTGTTGGCCACCAATTCAGTTTCTTTTTCATCTAAAAAATGAATTTGATCTGAATAGGTATTGTATTTTACTTTAATGGTGGCAATAGGGTGTAAGCCAAGGTCATAAATGGTGGCTTTGCGCCAGTCACCAAAAACAAAGGGGGTTCCTGAAATATCTGCATACCTCATTCCCTTCACCATGCCATCCACAGTATATGCCCCAAAAGGATCAATATTGTAGGTTAAATTAGCCGTTTTTAAGCTGGACATTTCTGGTCCTGCAGCTGACCCAGAACCTGTATTTTGGCTATTTGCAATTGTAAATTTAAAAAGTAGCACTGCTAGAATTAGTATATTTTTCATGTTCAATTATTATATTTTAAATATAATCAATATTATCAATGAATTATATTTTGTGGGTTCGATAAAAATATAAAAAAATATATTAAAAAAATTAATAATAAACCCTAAATCCCTAAATTTGTAAAAAATATAATTAATGAAAACTACTACCATCAAATACATCCTATTTTTAACTCTTGCTTTTACCTCCATTTCTTGCGATAAATTAGCCGCCATTATTCCCGATATCCATGTGAATGTTCCCTTGGATATTACTATTGATGTTAAAGCTACCGATCCTTCAAATTATTCTAAAAGATTCGAAGTATCAGGATTAAACGATTCAGTTTCAAAATATAAAAATTTAATTAAGGATTATGTAGTGGACAGTGTGACTATGTCTGTATTAGAATTCACAGTACCTCCAACGGCCACAAAAGAAACTTATTACAACGTTCTTGATTTTTCAATTTCAAATGATAAACAAAGTATATTAATACCGGATATTTATATAAGTTATGTAGATGTGATTAAGGGTAGTTATTATACTAAATACTTTAAAGAACTTAATTTTTTTTATATTAGTACTTCAGGAAAAGTTAATATAAATTTACCTAGTGATAATTTAGCTGAATTGGCTTATGCATTAAAAACTACTAACAATATATCGGGAACTATTTTGGCTTCAACTAGTGTTAAACCCTTAACTGTTAAATTAAGATTAACATTTTACGCTACTGCTAAAACGCATTAATTTTTATAAATAATTTTATAAAGCCTCTGAAAATTCAGGGGCTTTTTTTATGTATACCATTGTTTTTTAGTAATTTCAGTAATAGGCTAATCTTTAAATTCAATAGCAATGAAATCAACACATTTATTAATTACATCCACATTGGTAATTATTTTACTATTTACAAACAAAAACATTTCGGCGCAGGTTAAAACAAAAAATACAAATAACCCAACTAATCATTATGAAGCCTTAATTCAGCTTTTTAAAGATTGGCGTCAATTTGAAAATCCCCCTTTATTGAATGGGGCACCTGATTATACAATAGCTAGTTTTAATCGTCGCCAACCCGCCTTTATTAAATTGCAGCATCAATTAAATGCCATAGATACCACAGGCTGGCCGATTAATAATAAAGTAGATTGGCGTATTGTTTGGGCCGAAATGAATGGCTATGATTTTAATAGAAGAATTTTAAAACCTTGGCAAAGAGATCCTGCTTTTTATAAATCTTTATGGACATCAAGGTCTGATGTACCAGCCCATGAAGGGCCCACCATGCAAGGGATCACCGATAGCTGGAAGTATAGTTTCCCTTTAAGTACTGGGGACAAAGCCAAAATGATGGCTAGCCTTAAAATAATTCCTTCCATCAATCAACAAGCTAAAATTAATTTAACAGGCAATGCCAAAGAATTATGGATTGCTGGCATCAGAGACATGCGCACACAAAGTCAAGAATTAGCTGAAATTTTAACCAAACCAGGTTGTGCAGCAGACAAAGAATTAAATCAAGTAATTAAAGATGGAATTGCTTCTACTAATGATTTGGTTGCCTGGTTAGAAAAAGAAAGCCTGAAAAAAACAGGGCACTCTGGCATTGGTAAAGAAAATTACAATTGGTATCAAAAAAATGTACACTTAGTACCAATAAGCTGGGAGCAACAAGTTTTACTTTTAAAAAGAGAACTAACTCGTGCTTGGGCAGCTTTAAAATTAGAAGAACATAAAAATAAAAACCTTCCCTTACTTGAACTAGCCAATACGCCCGAAGCCAATGATTTACTGGCTGAAAAATCATTTAACAGTTTGATTACATTTTTAGATAAGCAAGAAATAATGACCATCAAACCTTATTTTGATTCCGCCATTAGAGCCCATAAAGTTGATTTTTATCCTGCCGCCCAACGTAATTTTTTCCAAATTACCGCAGCTTATGATCCAAGACCTTTATATTCTCATTTTTATCATTGGTTTGAACTTTCTAGAATGGATCATGAACCTTTGGAGAATCCAATTAGAAGAGCACCTTTACTTTATAATATTTTTGATACCCGCAATGAAGGCTTGGCCACTACCGTAGAAGAAACTTTCTTGCAAGCTGGACTTTACGAGAACAATCCAAGGGTGAAAGAAATTGTTTATATCATGCTCGCACAAAGAGCAGCTAGAGGACTTGGTTCTTTGTACGCACAAGCCAATCTTTTAAGTATGGAAGAAGCTGGCAAGATCCATTCTGGTTATACACCAAGAGGCTGGATGAAAACCGAAAAGAAACTACTCATTTTTGAACAACATTTATTTATGCGACAACCGGGTTATGGTTCCAGTTATATTGTTGGAAAATATCTTTTAGAAAATGCCATGGCCGAAGTAGCTCGGAACAAGGAACTTCAAAACAAAAGTTTTTCCATCAAAGAATTCTTAGATCAAATCAATGAGATAGGTTGCATTCCTTCTTCCTTAAGTGCATGGGAAATCTCAGGCACCGACCTTTGGAAAGAACAATAAGCAAGTTTTAATCACTTTCTTCAAAATGCAATTGTTGGTGATGCGCCCCTGCAGCAATATGCAAAGCAAAAGCACCAATGGCAGTATTGTTTAAAATATTAATCAAGGCAAAAATGCGCATATCAACCATGGCTGCATCTAAATAATTAGGCAGATGTACGGTTAGCACAAAAAAGAACAAGAAGAAGGCCAATAAATAACTAGTAATTTTTACATAGTAATTGGCTAAAAAGGAAAATCCCACTAAGATAAAACAAGCGCCAATTAAATATGCCCATTTAATACCGCCTGGTAAAAAGCTAGGCACATAAACGAGTAAATCATCTGGTTTAACTAAATGGTAAATACCTATACATATTAAGACCAAGGCTAAAATATAAATAGATATACGCGAGAAAATGTGGTAGTGGGTAAAATCGATTCTCATAATAGTATGTTTTAATACCATAAGATTACGATGAATTAATATGCAAAAAAATGATTTTGGTCAGGTGAGGGGGTGATCCTGATACTCCCTAGCTTACAAGAGCAAGCTCTTGACGCTGCTCGCATTAAAAAAGCCTCTCAGTTTCGTGAGAGGCTTTGTGATTCGGATTGGATTCGAACCAATGGCCCTCATCTTAGAAGGATGACGCTCTATCCAGCTGAGCTACCGAACCATACCCTAAATTCTTAGGCTGCAAATTTAATGAAAAATAAGCCTGATTTCAAAGAAAATAGGTCTATAAATCAATCTATTGCCATTAAATCCCTAATCACCACACTGGACACCGTACAACCAAATATGGCAGGCATATAGCTTAAAGTGCCTATGATGGACTTCTTTGGAAATGCTTTTTCCGTGACAATAATTTTATCTTGTTCCGCTTTTTCAGGACTAAACACCACTTTCAATCCTTTTTTGATACCTAAAACTTGTAAACGCTTCCGAACATATCGGGCTAAATTACAGACATAGGTTTTAGAGATATCGGTCACTAAAATTTGTGATGGATCCTTTTTGCCGCCAGCCCCCATGGAACTCACGATGGGCAACTGCATAGCTATACATTTTTTGATTAAGAACACTTTACAAGACAAAGTATCGATACAGTCTACTACATAATCCCAAGCAGCAGACTCGAGTAGTTGAGTAGTAATTTCTTCTTTGATGTACATTTCTTGCACTGTTAATTTCAGTGATGGATTGATATCCAACAAACGCTTTGACAATACCAAGGCCTTTGGGAGGTCAACAGTAGAATGAAGCGCTTGAATTTGTCGGTTTATATTACTAGCATCCACTTTGTCATTGTCCACAATGGTTAATTGACCTACGCCTGCTCTAACAATCATTTCTGCAGCTATGGCTCCAACGCCACCAAGACCAATGACAAGTACATTTTTACTCCTTAGTCTTTCCATTGCTTCATCTCCCAACATTAATTGTGTACGACTCATCCAATAAGGTATCATGTTGTATCTTTATTTTAATAATTTTAAACCATGCGCTACTCAATGTTTGTTTCTATAATGTTTGTGTTTTTCTTTCAAACAGCAGCTGCACAAAAATCGGGGAATATTTCGATAAATCTACTTACTCAAAAAAAAGGAATTAGTTTAAGAGGCTTAAGTATCCCAAATGAAAATACCATTTGGGCTAGTGGAAGTAAGGGCAGTATCGCATTATCCGAAGATGCAGGAAAAAATTTTACCTGGAAACAAATTAAAGGGTATGAAAATCGTGATTTTAGATCTATCTATGCTTGGAACAAGCTGGAAGCCATAGTAGCAGCCATTGCTGCGCCCGCGATTATTTTAAAAACAAAGGATGGGGGAGATAGTTGGTACATAGTTTACGAAAATTCAGATAGCCTTATGTTTGTGGACGCCATTCATTTTAAAGACAGTCTAAATGGAATGATAGTTGGAGATCCTATTGATAAAAAAATTTTTCTAATGACTACTATTGATAAAGGGGAACATTGGCAGGAAGTTGGGAATGGTTATTTTAAATCTGCATTAAAAGAAGGGGAGGCATTTTTTGCATCCAGTAATTCCAATATAACAGATGCCAATGGTTCAGATTTTTTAATCACTGGTGGTTTAACGAGTAGGCTTTGGATCAATGGAACGGCTATTGATTTACCCATTGTACAAGGGGAAAAATCTACAGGGGCGAATAGTATGGCGATTAGTCCTTCAAAGCATTCCTTAATTATTGTGGGTGGTGATTTTACAAAAAAAGATAATGCAGAAAACAATATCACAGGTTTTGAATTTTATGGCTACAATTCTCCTAAACCAAATAAATTAATAAAAAATAAATCCAATTGGATCATCAATAAAAAATTAGGGAATCCCCATGGTTATAAATCTTCAGTCATTTTCATCCATAATAAATTGCTAATTGCATGTGGAACTTCAGGTGTAGATATTTCAAAAAATAAGGGTAAATTATGGGATTTAATTTCAACTGAAAGTTTCCATGTAGTTCAAAAACAACCTAGTAAGCAAGCAGTGTTTTTGGCAGGTGCGGACGGAAGAATTGGCTACCTCAATTTTGACTCTTTTTAATATTTATTAAAAAAACAAGTAAAATCATTTTTAAATTTCAATACTTGGTGTAACTTAGTAGAGATATGAAAAAATACCAAGCAATTATAGCTTTCGAAATGGATGAAGATTTCATGTCTTTTGTTCCGCCTCACCGTACCTATATCAATTATTTACTCAATAAAGGCATCATAGACAGTTATGCTGTAAGTATGGAAACTCAAAATTCTTGGATCACCATCAATGCCAATAACAAAAAAGAAGTAAAAGATTACTTGGATAAATCTCCCTTAAATAAGTATTGGAACTACGAAATAGTAGAACTTTTTGTCTATGATAGTCAATCTACTAGGCTTCCTGCTGTACAATTAAATTAATTAACCTTTTTTTTGGGTATTTCCCTTTTGAACCCTATTTTTGCAATCCTCAAAAGGGGGCATAGCTCAGTTGGTTTAGAGCATCTGCCTTACAAGCAGAGGGTCCGCGGTTCGAACCCGTGTGCCCCCACAGAATAAGAGAAAGGGTTTCAAGCAATTGAAGCCCTTTTGCTTTATTTTAAAATACCTTCGTTGTATGCAAGTTTTTACTACCCCTAGCAAAATTATCATCACCTGTCATAAATGGTTGGCTCCTGCTTTGAACAAAGAAGTAATTGCCTTGGGCTTTACCCCTGACAGAGTTTTTCAAACAGGTGTGGAATTAACAGGCACTGTTCAAGATTGCATAAAATTAAATTTAAATTTAAGATGTGCGAGTCAGGTGATGTATTCCATAAAATCCTTTATTTGTAATGATCCTGATGAGTTGTATAAAAACTTAGTATCGGTTTATTGGGAAAAATTAATTAAACCTTCAGGTTATTTTTCAGTAACAAGCAATGTTTTTCATCCCACTATCTCTACGAATTTATATGCCAATTTAAAAGTAAAAGATGCCATTGTCGATAGAATGCGAGAAATAAGCAACCAACGTCCTTCAACTGGATCTGAACTAGCTGGAGCAGTAGTGTATTTGTTTTGGAAAAATGAGGAAGCCGAAATTTTCTTAGATACTTCAGGAGAAACTTTAGCCAAACATGGTTACAGAAAATTACCTGGCACCGCTCCCATGTTAGAAGCATTGGCAGCAGCCACTATACTTTCTACTAAATGGGATAAAAAAGGTGCCTTTGTAAATCCAATGTGTGGTTCAGGCACCTTGGCCATTGAAGCAGCCTTGATTGCCACTCATCGAGTTCCAGGTTTATTGAGAACACATTATGCTTTCATGCATATTTTAGGTTATCAAAAAGAAATGTACGAAGTAGAAAATGCAAAATTAAAAGAACAAATTATAAAAATCCCAGGGCTTAAAATTATTGCCTCCGATATTAGTAAACGTGCTACTGAAATTGCTAAAACAAATGCTACTGTAGCAGGGGTAGACCACTTAATTTATTTTCAAGATTGTGATTTTGAAGAGACGAATGTGCCTTCCAATACTGAAGGCGCTGTGGTGATGTTTAATCCTGAATACGGAGAAAGATTGGGAGAGGAACTTGAATTGGAAGCCACTTATGCGCGCATGGGTGATTTCTTAAAAAATAGTTGTAAAGGATACCTTGGTTATATATTTACCGGCAATTTAGAATTGGCTAAGAAAATTCGATTAAAACCAAGTAGACGAATTGAATTTTACAATGCGACCATTGATTGTAGGTTATTAGAATATGAAATGTATGCTGGCACTAAAAGAGTGGAGAAAAAAGCAGCAACTAGTGAATAATTATTCATACAACAAATAAGGCTTCATGGTTTTACTCCATTGAGTTACTTTTAAAGCCGATACTACTTTATTTAACCAATCTTTTAAAGGAAGATCAAAAAGTTTTTCAGCATCGGGGATACCCAATAGTAATGATAAATGATCAGCTCCACTAGGGTTTACATTGGTTGGGTAGGGTTGCCATTTGAAATCTTGTGGATGGATGTCTTTGATTAATTTTAATAAAATGAGTCCTGTTAGAACCGGATTAAATACATTAGGGGCAATCACTTTTATTCGAAGGCCTTTGATATCTTCTATTTCATTGTTGATTAACATGGTTAAGCTTAGGGTTTCAATTTTAATGTCCTCTTTTAAAATATTTTGCCATACCAAACCAATAGCTGGTATATTAAACCAAGTAGCACCTATCCATTCAAAACTATAATCACTGCCTCTGCCCACTGAAACATTGGTGGCTTCAAACAAACATAACCCAGGATACAATAAACAAGCTTCAAAATTTTGAAGCGCAGGGGAAGGATTGATCCATTTAATATTCCAATCAAAAAATAAATCTTGTCTTTTCCAATTTTTACATTCAATAACTTCTAATGAGGCCTTCCAATTTTGACTTTCATTAAAATACATAGCCAATTCGCCAAATGTAGACTGATGTTTTATTGGTATGGAAAATCTACCAATAAAACTACTTAATGATTCATCTAATAAAGGGCCTTCTACCATGGAAAACAAACCACCCAAAGGATTGGGTCTGTCTAAAATATAAATGAGTAAATCAAATTTTGCAGCCGTTTCAATAAAATAGCTCATTGTCCATAAATAAGTATAGAACCGAGTACCTGCATCAGGTACATCAAAAACTAAAACATCAATACCCATTAAATCTTCTTTAATGGGCATAAATTGATCATTGTATAAACTTATGATGGGCAGTTTAGTAATGGGGTCTACTGAATTGTTAATTTTAAATCCATCTGCTCCCTTGGTTGAAATGCCGTGTTCGGGGGAAAACAACAAAACAAGGTTAAATCCAGCTTCTAGTAAAGCCTTTCTACTCAATATTCCTTTGGCAGTTGTGGCCGCATCATTGGTTAAAAAAGCAATATTTTTGGTTTTCCAATCAGGATGTTTGGCTAGTAAAGTATCTATTCCAAATTGAATACTCATTCTGTAGTCGATGGCTTAAATTGTAAATTTAATTTCAAATTTTCCATTACATTAAAAATGATAGGGCAACGATCATAATGCATATAGGTAGTAAACAGTCTTTTATTAAAATCAGGCACATGTAAGGCAGGAAATTCTCTGCATCCTGCAAAACGATGTTCATAGACAGTACAACTATTGTCTTCCAAAAAATGACAGGGAATGGAATTAATTACCATCCGCCCAGATTCTCCTTTTGATATATAGGCTTCATCAAAATCCTCCCTAGATTTACCCAAATGTTGGGCTAAATGATTGGCTTCCGCTTCATCTATATTCACCATTAAACTTTTGCAGCAGTTGCCACAATCGGTACAATTGATCTTTGGACTGATGGTTTCAGCTAACTGAAACACTGCTTTATCTAATTCCTGACTGTCCACCTGCCTTAAATAGAACTGAAATTGATCATTTTCAACCACTAGCTCGGCCGCCTTAGATTTGATGAAATCTAGGTCAACAATGGGGTATTTTGGGTCAGTTTTGATGCTTTAAAGATAAGAGAATAATCGTTTATCCACATAAAAGGGTTAATTGGTGAAAAGTAAAATTGGGGTAACCACCGTGCTCATTAGATTTGCAGACGGACAAGGGCATTTTTTGCCTCTAAAGCATTGATAATTATGGCAGAAACTAAGTTACCGGTAGAATACAACGAAGACTCAATTAGATCCCTAGATTGGAAAGAACATATCCGTTTAAGACCTGGTATGTACATTGGAAAATTGGGTGATGGCTCAGCTCCAGACGATGGTATATATGTTTTAATGAAGGAAGTTATAGACAATTGTATTGATGAACATACCATGGGCTATGGCAAACAAGTAGAGATATCCATCAAAGACAAAACAGTGACCATTAGAGATTATGGTCGTGGTATTCCATTGGGGAAAATTGTAGATGTAGTTAGTAAAATTAATACAGGTGCTAAATACGATAGCAAGGCCTTCCAAAAATCAGTGGGATTAAATGGAGTAGGTACCAAGGCAGTGAATGCTTTAAGTGAAGATTTTGAAGTAACGGCCTTTAGAGAAGGCAAACAAAGATCAGCCAGTTTTAAAAAAGGCCAACTAATTCAAGAAACCAAGGAAACTAAAACAACTGAACCCAATGGTACTTTAATCGTTTTTACCCCCGACAGTTCCATGTTTAAAAATTTCCATTTTATACATGAATATATTGATGGGCAGATTTGGAATTATTGTTATTTGAATGCGGGGCTAAGTATTCTTTTCAATGATAAGAAATATGTAAGTAAAAATGGGTTGTTAGATTTATTGGAAAGAAAAACCAATCCAGATGAACTTCGTTATCCCATTATTCATTTAAAAGGAGAAGATATTGAAGTGGCTTTATCGCATAACAATGATTATGGAGAAGATATTTTTTCTTTTGTGAATGGACAATATACCACCCAAGGAGGTACCCATCAACAAGCATTTAGAGAAGCCTATGTAAAGGTAATTCGTGATTATTATAAAAAGGATTACGAAGCATCAGATATAAGAACCAGTATCGTGGCTGCAGTATCTGTGCGTGTGCAAGAACCTGTCTTCGAAAGTCAAACTAAAACAAAATTAGGTTCTCAAAATGTGGCAGAGGGTGGGCCAAGCATGAAAAATTTTGTCACTGAATTTTTAGCCAAAGAATTAGATAATTTTTTACATCGCAATCCAGCTACAGCAGAAGCTTTAAAAAAACGCATTGAGCAAAACGAACATGAACGAAAAGAGTTAGCGGGCATTAAAAAATTGGCCAACGAACGTGCTAAAAAAGCCAATCTACATAATAAAAAATTAAGAGACTGTCGCGTGCACTTGAACGACGACTTGCCAACTAAAAATAAAGAAATGTTTATTTCCTTACAACAAGGAAGTACTTTATTTATTACCGAAGGAGACTCTGCAAGTGGAAGTATTACCAAATCACGCAATGTAGATACCCAGGCGGTATTTAGTTTAAGAGGTAAACCCTTGAATGCTTTTGGCTTAACTAAAAAAGTAGTGTACGAAAATGAAGAGTTTAATTTATTGCAACATGCATTAAATATTGAAGAAGGCTTAGATGGATTACGTTACAATCAAATTGTGATTGCTACAGATGCCGATGTGGATGGCATGCATATTCGTTTATTAATTCTTACTTTCTTTTTACAATTTTTCCCAGACCTAGTAAAAAAAGGCCATGTATTTGTGTTGGAAACCCCTTTGTTTCGTGTCCGTAACAAACAAAAAACAATTTATTGTTACAACGAGACGGAAAAACAAGCGGCCATGAAAGAATTAGGAACTAAGCCTGAAATAACCAGGTTCAAGGGTTTGGGAGAGATTAGTCCTGAGGAATTTGGCAAATTTATCAATGCCGATATTAAATTGGCCCCCGTTATTTTAGAACAAGGAGACCATATTCAACATTTATTAGAATATTATATGGGTAAGAATACCCAAGAAAGACAGGACTTTATTATCAATAATTTAAAAGTAGAATTGGACAAAGCGCATGATACACTTAGTATTTAATACAGCAGATATGGCTTCAATGGAAGCCGCCATAGCATTAGACGAGACACTAGCCGGTAAGGTCATCGAAATAAAGGACGACTATGCCGTAGGCCCTTTATCAGCTATTTATGAAACAGCGGGTTATCAGGCAAGACGTGATTGGTGGAAGCCTATATTGGAACATTCTCCTTATGAAGATCAATTGGATATCGTGGATGATAAATTAACAGTGAGCCATTTAATCAATTCATTAAATCATGATGAAAACGAATTTATCTGGATTTGGATGGGACAAAATGCGCATGATGTTTGCGGATATTATTGGTTAATGAGTCAATTGAAACCTTATCAAAGTCGTATTCATGTTTTGTATTTAAATAATCTTCCTTTTTTAAATGAAAAAGGACAATTATTTTATCCCACCCACTTAAGTGAAATACAACCAAAGGAATTCTTGAAAGCTAAGAAATTAGCTAGGCCTATCACTTTAAGTGAGTTTGAATTAGATCCAGATGAGTGGAATAATTTATGTCAAGAAAATGAGGGTGTTCGCTTTTTAGAAGGTGGTAAGAAATTAGTAAGTATGCCCATCAACTTTTATGATAGAGATATTTTTTCCTTATTGACTAAAAATGCGCAAAAGCTTCCAAGTGCTGTGGCGCATATAATCAGTAAAATGAAAGTAAAAACAGGGGATACTTTTATTGTATTTAGATTGAAGGCTTTAGCAGAACTAGGTAAAATTGTATTGGTTGGTAATTGGCAAAAAGGTTGGAAAGATATGGTGGTGCAAATGCCAGGTGGATCATCAGTGGTTGCAGAAGAGTAAATTAATAGGAAGGATTAGAAAAGAGTTAATATAGAAGATAAACAAGATAAGGTTCTTTAAAATAATTGTATGAGTGTATCGGTTTCTAATATAGAGTTGAAATCAATGGATGAGCGTGGTGCACTTCATTATTTTAGTACCGATAGAACTGGAGAGTTTTTATTAGTGTATAGAAAGGCTGGAACTATTAGTGGACAACATTATCACAAAGGGAAGTCGGCTGGTAAGAACCCTGAAGAATTGATATTAGTTCAAGGAAGTATAAATATGATTTGGAAAAACTTAGGCACAGAAGAACAAGGAACCCTCACCATAGAAGCGCCTTCTAGAGTGATCATTGAAGCCAATGTTTGGCATGAAGTAAAGGCGCTAACAGATATTATTTTTATTGAATTAAATAGTTTAGTAGAAGGTAGTGAAGATACTTACCGTCTCTAACCAAGATTAAATATGGCAAAAGAGAAAAATTTAAGTAGGGTTACAGACAATGAATCAGGGGTTCAAGGCCAATATAAAAATTGGTTCTTAGACTATGCTTCTTATGTAATTTTAGAACGTGCAGTTCCGGCTATTGAAGATGGTTTAAAACCAGTGCAACGAAGAATTTTGCATGCCATGAAGGAAATGGATGATGGCAGGTTTAACAAAGTGGCTAATATTATTGGTCAAAGTATGCAATATCATCCCCATGGAGATGCAAGTATTGGCGATGCCTTGGTGAATATTGGCCAAAAAGATATGCTCCTAGAAACCCAAGGAAACTGGGGTGATGTAAGAACAGGAGATGATGCTGCAGCAGCAAGATACATTGAAGCGCGATTAAGCAAATTTGCATTAGAAGTTGCTTTTAATGGCAAAACCACCGATTTGGCTTTAAGTTATGATGGTCGTAAGCAAGAACCTGTCACTTTACCTATGAAGTTTCCATTGTTATTGGCACAGGGTGCAGATGGAATCGCAGTAGGTTTGTCCACCAAAATATTGCCTCATAACTTTTGTGAATTAGCCGAAGCCTCCATCAAACATTTAAGAGGAAGAAAATTTGAATTGTTACCCGATTTCCAAACAGGGGGCATGATTGATACTTCGAATTACAATGATGGTAAAAGAGGTGGTAAAATTAGAGTGCGTGCGCATATTGAAGAGTTTGATAAGAAAACTTTATTGATTAAAGATGTGCCTTACAGTGTTACTACGACACAATTGATGGAAAGTATCACTAAGGCCAATGATCAAGGAAAAATTAAAATAAGAAAAGTAACCGATGTTACAGCAGCCGAAGTAGAAATCCAAATTGATTTAGCTGCAGGTATTTCTCCTGATATTACCATTGATGCTTTGTATGCCTTTACCGATTGTGAAATAAGTATTTCTCCCAATGCCTGTGTGATTGTTGGCCAAAGACCTCAATTTTTAGGGGCTTCTGATTTATTGCGTCATTCTGTAGAACATACCAAAGGATTGTTACAATCCGAATTGCAAATTCAATTGAAAGAATTAGAAGACAAATGGCATTTCACCAGCTTAGAAAAAATATTCTTCGAAGAAAAAATTTACAAAGAATTAGAGAAAAAACACGCTACTTGGGATAAAGTAATCGAAGCCATTGATGAAGCCTTCCAACCTTTTAAGAAGAAATTTAAGAAATCCATCGAACGTGCCGATTTATTAAAATTAACTGATAAACCAGTTAGAAGAATCTATAAATTAGATATTGATGAATTGAATACACAAATCAAAACCATCGAAGAAGAAATCAAAGAGGTAAAAAATCATTTGGCCAATTTGGTGGATTATGCTGTAGCTTATTACGAGAACCTGGTAAAAAAATACGGTAAGGGCAAAGAAAGAAAAACAGAGCTAAAGGAATTTGATACCATACAAGTGAAACAGGTGGCCATAGCCAATACTAAATTGTACATCAATAGAGTAGAAGGTTTTGTTGGCACCAGCTTAAAGAAAGATGAATTCTTATGTGATTGTACAGACTATGATGACATCATTGCCTTTTCTAAATCTGGGGTGATGAAAGTGGTTAAAGTTTCTGATAAAGTGTTTATTGGGAAAGACATCATCCATGCAGCTGTCTTTCAGAAAAATGATGAACGTACTACTTACAATATGGTATATGCCGATGGGGCCTCTGGCATCGCCTATGCTAAAAGATTTAATGTAACCGGTGTGACCCGTGACAAAGAATATTTTTTGGCTAAATCTGCTGAAAAATCGAAAGTACATTACATGTCGGTGAACCTAAATGGTGAAGCCGAATCTGTAAAAATTGTATTAAGTCCTAATTGCACAGCTAGAATCAAAGAATTTGATTTCTTTTTTGAATCTTTAGAAGTAAAGGGAAGAAGCAGTGTGGGCAATCAAGTCACCAAATACCCAGTAAAGGCAGTTAAATTGAAAGAAGCAGGTAAAAGTACTTTACTTGGAAGAAAACTTTGGTTTGATGACAAATTTGGCCGTTTAAATACAGAGGAAAAAGGGATTTATTTGGGTACCTTTGAAGACGAGAAATTATTAGTCATCACGAAGGAAGGGAATTATGAGGTCACCGATACAGAAGTAAGTCAAAGATTTGATCCTGAAAAAGTAATTTTTATAGAAAAATTTGATCCTGAAAAAATAGTCACTGCTGTTTATTTGGATAAGGATAAATTACAATTCAATATTAAACGCTTCTTAATTGAAACGACCACAATGAAAACTCCTTTTTCTTTTATCAAAGAAGGTGCTGGTAATTATTTAGTCACGGTATCTACTTTTGCTGAACCAATATTGGCTGTAAATACCGGTAGAGGTACTCAGGTTAGAAAAACAAAGTTTAAAGTGAGTAAGATAGTAGATGTAATGGGATGGAAAGCCATTGGCAATAAGTTGGTGGACTTTTCCAAAACAGTGGAGATGAATTGGGAAAAAAAAGTGGTGATCAAAGATCCAAATGATGCGCAACCAGAATTGTTTTAAAATTAAAAATATACCATGTCAACCATAAATGTAGGTCAGTTTAATTTGATGCGTGTAGACCGAAAAGTTGATTTTGGTTTTTATATGGATGATGGCGCTGAAGGTATTTTACTACCTAAACGTTTTGTGCCCTCAGGACTTCAAATTGGAGATACCATCAGTGTTTTTGTTTACCACGATTCAGATAACCGATTAATTGCCACTACCCAAGAACCTTTTGCAGTGGTGGGTGATATTGCCGCTTTAAAAGTAGTGGAAGTTACTTCACAAGGAGCCTTTCTAGATTGGGGCTTAATGAAGGATTTGTTTGTGCCTGTCTCTCAACAATTATCTACGATGCGTTTAGGCGGCAAGTATTTAGTAAAATTATATATTGATGCACAAACTGGAAGAGTAGCTGCTACGGAAAAAATTGATAAACAAATTAGCAATGACATTTTAACAGTGAAAGAAGGTGAAAAAGTTAAAATACAAGTGTACAGGGAATCAGAAATTGGTTATGTGGTCATTGTGAATCAAGTGCATCAGGGGTTGGTGTATAAAAATGAAGTTTTTACACATTTACATATTGGTCAATTTATTGATGAGGCTTTTGTCAAAAAAATCAGAGAGGACAATAAATTAGACATTGGATTAGGAAAACAAGGTGGAGAAAAATTAGCCGATGACAATCAAAAAATTATTAGTTTACTGAAATCTCACAAAGGATTCTTGCCTTATCACGACAAATCTGCACCAGATGATATCTATGCATTTTTTGGAATGAGTAAAAAAGCATTTAAGATGAATGTGGGTATGTTGTATAAACTTAAATTAATAACCATTGAAGAAGACGGAATTCATTTAGTACCAGAAGCACCAGTAATTGCAGAATCACCCGCTGATTAAAATTTATCTTATGAATAAGGAAGTTTATATCGTAGCCGCAGTAAGAACTCCTATTGGTTCTTTTGGAGGAACCTTAAGTTCATTATCGGCTACAGCCTTAGGGAGTATTGCCATTAAAGGAGCCCTATCAAAAGCTAGAATAGCGGCAGTAGAAATTGACGAAGTAATCATGGGTTCGGTAATTCAAGCAGGATTGGGTCAAGCGCCAGCTAGACAAGCAGCAAAGGCGGCAGGTCTTCCCGATAAAGTTATTTGCACTACGATCAATAAAGTATGTGCTAGTGGCATGAAATCAATTGCCATTGCTGCTCAAAATATAATGCTAGGAGACGCCGATATTATTATTGCAGGAGGTATGGAAAGCATGAGCAACGTACCCTTTTACAATACCAACCAAAGATGGGGCAATAAATATGGAGATACCGTCTTACAAGACGGTTTAGCAAAAGACGGATTAGTGGATGTATATGATCAAGTAGCAATGGGAAATTTTGCAGATACATGTGCTACTAAATATGAAATTTCCAGAGCCGCTCAGGATGAATTTGCCGCCAATAGTTATAAAAAAGCACAAGCAGCTATCACCAATGGTTGGTTTAAAGATGAAATTATTCCTGTTGAAATTCCACAGAAAAAAGGAGGATCCATTATCATCGATCAAGATGAAGAAGCAAGTAAAGTTAATTTTGAAAAAATTGCTCAATTAAATCCTGCATTTACTAAAGAGGGGACAGTGACAGCTGCCAATGCAAGTACCATGAATGATGGCGCTGCTGCCTTAATCTTAATGAGTGCAGATAAAGCAAAAGTATTAGGTATTCAACCCATAGCAATTATCAAAGGATTTGCCGATGCAGAGCAAGATCCAAAATGGTTCACAACTACACCATCCTTGGCCTTACCTAAAGCCTTAAACAAAGCAGGTATAAAAAAAGAAGTTATAGATTTTTTTGAATTCAACGAAGCATTCTCAGTGGTTGGATTGGTCAATACTAAATTATTAGAATTAGATTCTAGTAAAATAAATGTACATGGAGGTGCAGTAGCCTTGGGACATCCTTTGGGATGTAGCGGTGCCAGAATTATGGTCACCCTAATTCATATTTTACAAAAGAACAAAGCTAAATATGGAGCTGCAGCTATTTGTAATGGAGGTGGTGGCGCTAGTGCTATGGTAATAGAAGCTGTCTTATAATTTTAAAGCTTGGCTTGCGCTTCTATTTCTTCCATTTGAATGCCTCCATGGCTTTCGTCATAAATACATTCACCATTTTTTATCAATAAAATTTGAGGGGATTCATGAAATACATTAAATTTTTCAGCGATAGCCTGAGAAATTGATCTATATTTTAATAAATCTAAAAAGTGAAAATCGATCTGCTCAGGTGTTGTAGCCCTTTCTAATCTAGCCAAGGCCATTTTGCTAATACTACAGGTGGTACTGTGTTTGAGGATTATTTGTGGTTGATGAAAGGAAGCAGTTGAAATAATCTCTAACTGTTCAATATGGGTAATAGGGTTCCACTGCATAATTAAATTATTAAAGTACAAATTTAATCAATTTATACCATCTTATTTCATTCAAATTTATGATTTTGCTTGCTAAGTTTACTTAACTTTACTTACATAATAAATACCATGAGATTAGCACTTTCTAGACCCATTTGCTTTATAGATTTGGAAACAACCGGCATCAATGTAAGTAGTGATAAAATTGTTGAAATTGCTATTGTAAAAATTTTGCCAGATGGTACCAAGCAAGTCAAAAGAAAATTGGTGAACCCAGAAATACCTATTCCCAAAGGGGCATCTGATATACATGGCATTTCAGATGAAATGGTGAAAGATGCACCCAGCTTTAAACAAATTGCTAACGAAATTAAACAGTTTATTGAATTAAGTGATTTAGCTGGCTACAACAGCAATCGTTTTGATATTCCTATGTTAAATGAAGAATTTTTAAGAGCAGGCATTGCCGTTGATATAGAAACAAGGAAATTATTAGATGTGCAGAAAGTATACCATATGATGGAACAAAGAACTTTATCCGCTGCCTATAAATTTTATTGTAATAAAAATTTAGAAGATGCACATAGTGCAGAAGCAGATGCTTCCGCCACCTGGGAAATCTTGGAGGCCCAATTGGAAAAATATCCACAAATAGGCAGCACGGTGGAGGCGGTTGTTAAATTCACTGGAGAAGACCATATTGTAGACTTTGCTCGACGTTTTGTGTTTGAAAATGGGGTAGAAGTATTCAATTTTGGCAAACACAAAGGAAAGCCTGTAATTCAAGTACTTAAGGAAGAACCCCAATACTACGATTGGATGATGAAAGGCGATTTTGCCCTACATACCAAGCAAAAATTGACCGAAATATTGAATAGGAGCCTACTAATTAAGTAGAGCTAAGAAAATATCTAAAAAAACCTTATTTTTATTGACATATCCCCCCTATAGCGTGAAAAAAATTATTTTAATACCTACCTACAATGAAAAGGAAAACATTTCTTTAATTGTACACGCTGTACTAGGTTTATCGGCTGAGTATCATATTTTAATTATTGATGACAATTCCCCAGATGGAACTGCGGATATTGTGAAGGGTTTAAAAGCCAAATTTTTAAATCGATTGTTTATTGAAAGTAGGGCCGGCAAACTAGGTTTAGGTACTGCGTATATCCATGGGTTTAAATGGGCATTGGCCAATGGCTATGATTATATATTTGAGATGGACGCCGATTTTTCTCATAATCCCAACGATTTAGATCGTTTATTGGAAGCTTGTGAAAATGGAGCAGATGTGGCTGTGGGAAGTAGGTATGTGAAAGGAGGAGAAACAGAAAACTGGCCATGGGATAGAAAATTATATTCTTGGGGTGGATCATTCTATACCCGTTTAATTACCTGTATGCCCATCAAAGACCCCACTGCTGGATTCGTATGCTACAAAAGCAAAGTAATTAAAGACATCAATTTAGATACCATTAAATTTATTGGTTATGCCTTCCAAATTGAAATGAAATTTGCTGCTTGGAAATTAGGTTTTAAAATTAAAGAAGTACCTATCACATTTATAGATAGAAAAATTGGTATTAGTAAAATGTCTAAAGGCATTATTAAAGAAGCCATTTTTGGAGTCTTGAATATGCAATGGCAATCTGCAACAGGACGTTTTGTTAAAACAATAAAACAGATTCGTGTCAACTTTTAGAAAAGCGCTCCTACAATTACATGTATTTGTTTTATTGGCAGGCCTTACAGGACCATTGGGTTACTTAATACAATTGAATGGTTTAGTATTGGTTTTTTATCGAATGCTCCTTACTTCCATCATTTTATGGGCCATTCATTTGTTCAGAAAAAATAAAGCTATTTATAACACAAAAACTAAAAATCAATTATTAGGTATTGGTGCCATCATTGCATTACACTGGGTTTGCTTTTACGGCAGTATTAAATTAGCGAATATCTCTATTGCGTTGGTATGTTTTTCAGGTACCAGTTTATTTTCCTCCATTCTAGAACCATTGTCAAAAAAATACAAAGTTCAGATTCAAGATATATTAATTGGTTTATTAAGTTTAACTGGTATTTTATTCATCTTTCATTTTGACAGTAAATTTAGATTAGGTATTCTAGTTGGCTTACTCTCTGCTTTATTTGCTGCCATTTTTTCTATCCTCAACAAACGTATAACAGACCATGTAGATGTTCATACTATACAAACCTTTGAAATGACAGGAGGCTTTTTATTTTTAACCCCCTTTGTACTCATTCTCGGTGCTGTCAATCATTTTAATCCAATAGAAATTTTTCCAAGCGCATCAGATTGGGGTTGGCTATTCCTATTAGCCATTGGCTGTACCGTAATTTCCAATTACCTTATGCTTTCTGCACTAAAGCAAATCAGTGCTTTTACCTTAAATGTGAGTTTGAATTTAGAGCCTGTTTATGGTATTATCCTTGCTTTTATCTTATTCAAAGAACAAAAACAATTAGGACCTAGTTTTTATATTGGGTTTACATTTATTGCTTTGTCGGTGCTTATACAAATGATTCGTATTATACGTCAGCATCAACTAAAGTCAAATAGTTCATCAAAATAAAAACAATTCTTTTACTTTAAAATTCATAAATAAAGCCAATAGTTGGTGTTATGAATACACTATTATTATCTGTCAAAGCAGGTATAGCATTGGAACCATCTTTCTTTAGCACTAAACCATCTGTAGTTTTAAAAGTTGCATTCTCGTTGTATGAAAATAGGTAATAGGGTGGCGCTACCGATTTTGCACCATACCAGTTGGTTACATCTATATAAAAATCTAGGGTAGATTTTTTAAAATTGTATTTTTTGTCTAATCTAAAATCACTGGAATGAAAATTTTTAGTTCTTAAAGTATTCAATCTTGAATAGTCCAATACACCTAAACCAAGGGTAGCAAAATTAAGTTTACTTGCATTCATATCATAAGGGGTATATGGAGTGCCACCTTGATACCTGAACTTAATGCCTAACTCCCAATTTTTATTAAACTTATAACCACCAGTTAGACTCAATAAATGAATATTTTCCCATGAACTAGGAATATAAGTACCCGCTTGATTACTGTAATAACTTCTAAAAAAACTATAGCTCATGATGCCATAAAATCGCTTGGTTAATTTTTGTTGAGCAAACAATTCATATCCGTAGGTTTTACCTAAACCATTGGTACTAATGTCTTCATTACCTAAGATATTAAAATCTGCACCAAGGTTGGACAAGCTGATGCCTTTTTGAACACTCATGGGCACATGGTGGTATTGTTTGTAAAATACTTCTGCAGTAAAACGAGTGGCTTCTGAAGGAATGTATTCAATGCCTGTTACATAATGGGTACTTTGAATGTAATCTGCATCTCTATTGACATAATTGCCATTATTGTCTTTAAAACCTAAGGCGGTATTGGGAGCCAATTTGAAATAATTACCCACAGAGGCATTCCAAGTAAAGGCGTCGTTAATGACCCAACTCAAACCCAGTCTTGGAGAAAGTTGATTCATAAAACGATGTCCAGTAGTCGTAAATCCATTTCCGTCCGTTCGAATGCCTGCGCTGATCCCTAAACGATTGTCAAAAGCTCTTTTTCCTAATTGAAAAAAGGCGCCATATTTATTGTAATTAAATGCACTCGCATAATGAATATTTATGGGGGCAGCCAAAGTATTAGTTCCGGCCGTTGGTATAAAACTATATTTTAACAATTGATTGGTACTGTTATCATAGCCTACATTTTTTATATCGAAACCTGTAGTCCATTTTAAACCTAAAAAGTTTTTAGTAATATCCCATTTAAGGCTGTTTTCAATATCATTGGAAGTAAAATCAAAAGTTTTTTCACCTTTGATTGGATGTAAATTATCCTCGTATTTTTCATTTAAATTATTCAAATGATTTCTACTAATGGAGAGGTTCCAATAACCATTCCCAATTAGTTTTTTTAAGGAAGCGCCTACAGTATAACTCCATTGATTTATAGAGGGGCTGGTATTTAATGCATATAATTTTTGAGGAGTGGCATTTTTTGGAGCTGCAAAGGAAAACTCATCAATCGCTCCTACACCCAAAAAAGTCAAGGTAGTTTTTGAATCAATGGTATGGGTTATTTTATATTGGAAATCCCAAAAATTTGGACGAATGGGCAAGTCCAATGCCTGAAAAAGAAATTGTAAATAACTCCTTCTGGCTGAAACTAAAAAAGTGGTTTTACCTGATTTGGACAAAGGTCCTTCAAAAGTTGTGGCAAATTCAGTCGCTCCCAACCTCGTATTACCTTGTATTTTTTTACTATTGCCTCTTTTTTGTTTGAATTCAAATACAGAGGACAAAGCGTTGTCAAATTTTGCATCAAAGGCTGAGGTGGAAAGTTTAACCTCATCAATAAAAGAAACATTTAAAATTCCTTGAGGTCCACCAGCACTACCTTGTGTGCTAAAATGGTTGATCACTGGAATTTCTATGCCATCTAAATAAAATACATTTTCATTGGGTGCACCACCTCTAACAATGATGTCATTTCTAAAACCAGCTCCTGTGCTTGCTGAACCAGTCACCCCTGGTAAAGATTGTACCACTTTAGAAATATCAAAATTACTACCTGGACTAGACTTAATTTCTTCTGCAGTTAATCTTTGAACACTTAGTGGGGTTTCTAAAGAAGCAGCTCGTACCGTTCTTTTATTGCCACCTACCGTCACTTCTTTTAAAACAATATCTAGCGGAATTAATTCAACTGTTGTACTATTTTCATTACCAGTACTCACTATGATGTTGAATAAGGTCAATGGTAAACTTCCCAATGACGTAAATTTCAATTGGTATTGACCGGTGGGAATAGATCTAAACTGAAAATTACCAGCGCTATCAGTAGAAGTAGAATAAGGGCTATTGACTAATTGAACGGTGACTCCTGCAATGGGTTTTTGGGTATTTTTATCAATGACCCAACCTGATAAATTTCCTTTTGTTTGGCCAAAACTAAAATTAAAGAAAATTAGAAAGCTAAAAGTGTAAATCCATTTCATATAGCTACTATTATTTATTTTATATAACAAAAAAATAAATTTAAAGTTGAATAAAAACGAATAAGGGAGGATTTATTTGCTTTTGAATACTTTACTTCCTTATAAATATTGGAACCATTGTCTATTTGGATCCCAGGCTTCAAAGGTCTTTGCTACAGCTGCTAAAAATTTTGAGCCCATGGCTCCATCTACTATTCGGTGGTCATAACTCATAGACAGAAACATCATATGTCTTACTAAAATGGCATCACCCGAAGGGGTTTCTACCACTACCGCACGTTTTTTGATGGCCCCTAAAGCAAGAATGGCCACTTGTGGTTGATTGATGATGGGCGTGCCCATTATGCTTCCAAAAGAACCCACATTGGTGACAGTAAAAGTACCACCCTGTGTATCCTGAGGTTTCAATTGATTGTTTCTTGCAGCAAGGGCTAGATTGTTGACCGCTTTACTAATACCCACAATACTTAATTGATTGGCCCCTTTAATGACAGGTACAATTAAATTACCAGACGGTAGTGCAGTAGCCATGCCAATATTGATGTCTTTTTTTAATATAATTTGATCACCTTGTAAACTACAATTAACCATTGGATATTGTTCAAGAACACTAGCAATACATTCTAAAAACATGGGTGTAAAAGTGAGTTTAATACCTTCTCTTTTTTCAAAAAGTTGCTTTACTTTATCTCTCCAAACCACCATATGGGTTACATCTGCTTCAACAAACGAAGTCACATGAGGACTAGTTTGCACGCTATCCACCATATGTTTGGCAATCAACTTACGCATCCTATCCATCTCAATGATTTCTGTATGCCCCTCAACCACCACATCAGCAGGATTGGCCAATTTTGCATTCAATGATTCACCAAAATGAACTTCGTCCTCATTGTAAATGGAAATAGGTTTAGTCAAAATAGTTTTTGAATCAACAATATTTTGATTTTCAGTAAATTGATTTTCAGTAGTTTGACTAATATTACCTGCTATTTTTTTATGGTCTATAAAAGCAAGAATGTCTTTTTTGGTCACCCTTCCTTGAGCACCTGTTCCTTGAATGGTTTGAAGTGTTTCCATACTTACGCCTTCATTCTGTGCAATATTCATCACCAAGGGTGAATAAAATTTTACTTCACCATCTGTAGACAATTTATTCAAGTCATTTTTGAAAGAAACTTGTGTTTGTTCTGGAATATAAGGAATAGGAGCTATCGTTATTTCTTCAATGGGAGCCTCTACAATAATGGCTGATGAATTTTGTACTGCTTTCTTGGATTCAATCTTAGCGATAATGGTGCCAATTGGTACTACGCTATTGACTTCGAATAAAATTTCTACAATAATCCCTTCAGCAGTAGAAGGTATTTCACTGTCTACCTTATCTGTTGCGATATCCAACAAGGTTTCGTCTAGTTGTATAGTATCACCCACCTTTTTGTGCCATTTTAAAATGGTCGCTTCCATGATACTTTCACCCAACTTAGGCAAAACTAAATCGACAATGGGCATAAGGATTAATTTTAGCAAAAATAAGACTAAATCTTATTGATTATTAGCAACCTAAGCAAATTTATAGCCTGTGTAGCAGTAACTTCTATATTTCTCGCTCTGTCAAACCTTAAATAGAAGACTTTGGACACTACTTTTTCCTTGTTGGCTACACCAATCCAAACCATACCTAAGGGTTTTTCGTTGGTTTGACCGGATGGCCCCATAATCCCACTTACTGATATAGCATAATCTGTTCCCATTTTAGCCCTAACTGCTAGTGCCATTTGTTCTACCGCTTCTTTTGATACGGCACCAACAGTTTGTAAAATGGTAGGGGATACATCCAAGAATTCTGTCTTAATTCGGTTGTCATAACTGATGACGCCTCCAGTATAAAATTGAGAGGAACCTGCATGTTTTGACAATAAATGTCCAATGTATCCACCGGTACAACTTTCAGCTGTTGAGACTGTATGGTTTTTAGCCTTTAAAAGGTTGCCGACCACTACTTCCATGGGTTCATCTTGATCGGTCACCAAATATTCATGCACTGCTATTTTTAAAGATTCAAATAAACTATCCAAGCTATTATTCAATACTTTTTCATCCTTATCAGAAGCCGTCAACCTTAAACGCACCATACCAAATTTGGGTAAATAAGCCAGCTTGATGCTTGGAGGTAAAGATTTTTCAAAGGGCGCAATCATTTCTGCTAAAAAAGATTCTCCTATCCCCGCCGTTAGTAAAGTCCGGTGGGCAATAAAAGGCATATTGAAATTTTTTTGAATGATCGGTAAAACCTCTGTTTCTGTCAACCATTTCATTTCATGAGGCACACCTGGTAAGGCAAAGAAGAAGACCCCATTTTTTTTAAACAACATTCCTGGCGCAGTGCCTTTCTCATTGAATAAAACTTCACAAACATCGGGCACTTCGGCTTGTTTGCGGTTTCGATCAATCATAGGGCGCTTATGTATGGTTTCAAAAATATAGGTAATATGAGTGAGCGTAGGTTCATGCATGACCATCTTTCCGCCAAAATAGGTGTTCAATAAAGGCTTGGTAATATCATCTGCAGTTGGTCCTAAGCCACCAGTAATAATGACTACATTATTTTTTAAAGCAGCTGCATCTAAAGCAGCTGCAATAGCAGTGGCATCATCTCCTACAGCAATTCTATTGATTACAGCTACGCCAATTTTATTTAATGCTTGTGCAATAAATGCACTATTAGTATCAATGACCTGACCAATTAATAGTTCATCCCCAATAGTAATAATGCTTGCATTAATCGACTCCATGAATTCTTCTTATTAGCTTGCAAAGTAAACTAAAATGTAGTGGTTTAACTAAAATAAGTACTTAGTTTTTCGTGCATTAAAGTAGGCATACTTACCCTTTTTCCTAGTTTTTCATCCATAAAATACAGCTTCACCATCCCAATGGTCAAAAGCTTGCCTTCCTCATTGTAAATTTCTTGATCAAATACTATTTTATGGTCATGCGGCAATTCTTTAATTTGGGTCTTAACCGTAATCAAATCATCATACCTTGCTGGTCTTAAGTATTTGATGTTTAACTCTACCACAGGCAGCATAATGCCCATTGATTCAATTATTTTATAACTAAATCCAAGCTCCCTCAAGCTTTCCACTCTGCCAACCTCAAAATATTGAGCATAGTTACCATAGTAAACTACATTCATTGGATCGGTTTCTGCATACCTTACTCTAATAGCTGTTTGATGTTCGTACATTATATTGTTGTTGTGAACAAAATTACGAATGAAATCTGTTTTTCCACAATATGCTTTATTATTTAATCGTTTTATGAACAGAGCTTAATTTTAGGATACAATTAAACATAGCCCATACATGCGATTTATAAGACATTCTATCATTTTTCTTAGCCTTTTACTATGCTATTCCCTCCATACCTATGGGCAAAATGGTCAAGTCAATCATCCATTGAATGGACTTTTTGAAAAAGGAGTTCAGGATTTAAAACAAGGAGATACCATTGCTGCATTTCAACAAATTCAATCTGCCTATACCTTTTCTCCTCCTACGGAGGATCTAAGCTACTATTATTTATCACTGTCTTTAATTTTGGATAAACCCAATGCTGCTGCGGCTACTAGTAAATGGTTAAGTGAAACTAATAATAAAATATACAGTGGTCGAATCAATTTTTTACTAGGAAAATATTATTTTAAAAAACAGCTAGAATCCAATGCATTTAAAGCATTTGAGCTAGTACCTATTGATGCTTTGGAAAATAGGGAGCTTATAGAAATGAATTATTATAAAGGCTATTTATATTTTAAAACAGGTGATTGGGGAAAAGCCACCGGCTTATTAAACAGTGTAAGACAAATCAAAGAAAGTCCCTTTTATACAGATGCTAATTATTATGCAGGATTCATCGCCTTACAAAAAAAGGATTTTCCATTGGCTCTAAATTGCTTTAAAGTTGCTTCCACCAATAAGGCCTATATCAGTTTGACACCTTTCTACCTAAGTCAGATTTATTATTTTATGGGGGAGGTGAACGCTGCCATGACGGAATGTGCAGCAGCTTTAAAACTTCCTGGTCAATATTACAATGTACAATTACAACAATTGATGGGGCATTTATTATTTGAACAGAAAGCGTATACAAAGGCCATTCCTTTTCTTGCCTATTACATAGGCACTCAATCCAAACCAGACAAACAAGATGTTTATCAATTGTCTTATAGTTATTTTCAAAATGAACAATGGCAAAATGCCATAGAAGGTTTTAAATCTTTGGCTTCTGTAGAAGATTCCTTAGGCCAAAACAGTATGTATTTACTAGCTACTTCTTATTTGAAAATTGATGATAAAAATGGAGCAAAAAATGCTTTTCTGCTGTGTTCAAGTAAAAGTGAAAATTTAGTACAAAAAGAAATAGCCTTATTTAATTATGCAAAACTAAGCGCTGCATTAAAAGAATATGGAAATGCCATTACTTCCTTAGATAAGTTTATTGAAAATTATCCAAAATCTTCAGCTATTCCCGAAGCCAAGGCTTTATGGGTTAGCGCTTTAGCCTTAAGCAACAATTATGAACAAGCATTTGATGCCTACAATACCATCGAACAGCCTTCTTTAGAATTATTGAAATTATATCCAAACATATTGTATGGAAGAGCTACCCTATATTTAAATGAAGGTCAAGTAGAAAAAGGCTATGGCTTATTGTATCAATTATTGCATATTCCTTACAACGCTAAAATTTTACCTGCTACTTTATTTTGGTTAGGCGAACTTTCTTACAAAATGGGAAGGATACAAGATGCCACAGATTATCTAGAGAAATTCTTATTAAATCCAGTTGAATTAGGTGAAATTAATTTATTGCATGCCAAGTATACCTTAGGCTACTGTTATTTAAAAACTGGTGCTTATGTAAATTCATTGAATAGTTTTTCTGCTATTGTGAATGCCATTCCTGCTTCCAATGCTGATAAATATCAAAAAGATGCATTTGTAAGAGTCGCCGATTGTCAAATGATGTTAAAATTAATGAAACAATCTCTTGCTTCTTACCAAGAAATCATTGATTTAGGCTGGTCTTATATTGATTATGCCACCTTAGAAAAGGCCATTTTATTGGGTGGTATGAACAAGCCCAAAGAAAAACTTAATATTCTTACCAATTTTGACCTAAAATTTCCAAACTCCATTTACTTGAATGAGGCAAGAATGGAATTGGCAGATACCTATATCAATCAAGAAAATTTTCAAGAGGCCATTGCACCTTTATCAAAAATTACATTAGATAAAAACGCAAGTAGCTTCTACCCTCAAGCCTATTATAAACTTGGGTTGGTTTATTTTAATTTAGATAAAAACGAAGTGGCCCTACAAAACTTTAGGGAACTGTATACCAATTATCCAAAATCTGCTGAAACAGACAATGCCTTAGAAATTATTAGAAATATTTTTATTGAAGATCAAAAACCAGAACTTTTTGTACAATTCATGACCGATTTTGGTAAACCATTATCCTACAGTGAACAAGATTCATTGATCTACAGAGCTTCATTAATAAAATATGAGCAAAATAAATACACAGAAGCTGCACAAGGATTTAGTAAATATTTAAATAGTTTTCCCAATGGAAAGTATCAATTGGAGGCCAATAACCTAGTGGCTGAAATCAGTTATGCTCAAGCAAATTATGATACAGCCTTGGTATACTTTGCTCGCGTGGCAGATCAAGCGCCCAATAAATTTGCTGAAAGAGCTGCCTTATTGGCCGCAAGATTGAATTATTTCAATTTCAAACAATACCCACTGGCTCAAAAATATTTTACTATTTTAAATACGATTGCCACACAACAAGAAAACAAAACCGAAGCCACCAAAGGATTATTAAGAACTGCTTACAAAGCTGAAAATTGGGTAGAGGCAGCTAAAGTGGCCAATTTAATTTTAGAAGATAAATTAAGTGCTACTGATGATATTGAAATGGCTAGCTTGTCTATGTTTCATCAGGCACTCTTAAATAGTGATACTATTTTGGCTATTCAATGGTTAACAAAGTTAATCAAGAAAGGTCATTCCTTAAATTCAGCAGAAGCGCATTATCAGTTGGCTCAATTGTATTTAATTCAAAATAATTTGAAGTTGGCAGAAAAAACGGCCTTTGAAATGATCAAAAAACAAGCTGCCTATGAATTTTGGATCACAAAGGCTTATTTACTGCTAGGGGATATTTACGTAGCTCAAAAAGATAATTTTAACGCTATTGCCACTTATAAAAGTGTTGCCGAAAATGCAAGTATAGAAGCGCTTAAATTAGTGGCTTCGGAAAAATTAAAATTGTTGACCGAACAATCAACAATTAAATAAAATTAAATTATGAACCATTTTATAAAATATTTTTTACTACTCTTTTGTTTATTTATGTTTTCTGCAAACATAGAAGCTCAAAAAAAACACAACAAGCCCTCTAGAACCTCGTTGTCTAAAACAAGGAAGGCTAAAAAAAATAAAACTAAAGGAAGAAAAAAGAAAACCAGATTAAACCCCATCGATACGATCATCTTTAATGAAACTTTATCCTCCAACACTGAATCAGTGATGACCAGCAAGGTGGATACTGTTCCAGAAAAAGTAGTGAGTATTTTATCCGCTTTCAAGCCTCAATTAAAAAATGTGGCAAAAATCAGTTTTACCACTGCTACTGCACAAACGGATACCACTAACTTAATTTTAAATTTTGAACTACCTAGTCAAAATCTCTCCTTCCAATATCAACCCGTAGCTTTAGTACCCAGAACTTATAAAACATTTCCTACCCAAATTTCAAAAACTTTAGCTACTATAAAAATAGGGTATGGCAATAATATGCATCATTTGATTGATGTAAATACCACTTTAATTGACCATCATGCCAACATACATAGTTTTTCCATTCTTAATGAAGCATTACAAGGGCCTTTACATTTACAAAAAACAAGTGATCTTGGCATCAAATATTTAAGCGATTATACCATTAATCAAGACAATCATTTGCAAGCTCAACTATTTTATCAAAATAGTCAAAGGTATAGATATGGATTAGTGGATGACGCAACTAATTTACCCAATTCGAATTTTGACCAAGGTTTTGTACATGTTGGAGGTTCTTTTAAATGGGTGAATACCAATGAAAAGAAATTATTTTCTTTGCTTAGCCCCACCATTAAAATTGAACAATTCAATGGTACAGAACATGCGAACAATACTTGGTTTGAAATAGCCAATCCTTTATCTATAAAATTTGACAACAAAAATAAATTCAATTTTAATTTCAACTACAATTACAACCAATACCAACTTGTCAATGGAAATAAAATAAACAATGCCATTTTTAGAATAGATCCTTCTTATGAAACCTTCAAATGGAATACTCAGTTTAAACTAGGTCTTAGTCCAACCATTACTAATGGAGACTATACTTTTACACCAGCACTAAGTTTAATTAGAAAATTAAAAGATACTACGATCACTATATTGGCTGGTTGGAATACTAGCTTGGTCAACAATCAATATACGCTTTTGGCTATGGCTAACCCATGGATCATGGCCCCAAGTGATATGAAAATCACCACCCAAGAAAAGAAAAACATTGATTTTGTATTTAACAAGTCTAAACATCTACAATACGGTTTTGGCCTATCCTTAAACGATTATAGAAATTTACCATTATTCAATAGGGTGGTCAATGACAATAAGCTTGCTACAATCAATTCAATCCCCACTGGCTTGAAATACCAGCCTATTTTTGAATACAGGGCCATTACCATTGAATTGGTGGGTCATCTTAGGTACCAATTAAGTGATCGGCTCTTATTTCTAAACAATTTCAAATACATTCAATTTAATACGATCAAAGCAAATGACAAGCCTTGGGGTATTTTGCCTTTGGAATTGAATTCCAACATTAGTTGGACGCCCAACCATCGATGGAGTTTTGATGGTGGTTTCAATTATTGGTCAGGGGCTAATTTCTCTAATGATAAAAATTTACCTTTTAATGTCAATAATGCATTGGTGCTCAATGCAGGTTTCACTTATCGATTAAGCCCTTTATGGAAAGCTTGGGCAAAAGGAGAAAACTTGTTAGACCAACCTTATCAACGCTGGGCAGATTATCCCTCTTTAGGCTTACAATTTATTACAGGCGTTGTATATTCGTTTCATAAATAAACTATGGTAGCTCATTTAACACAATATCTTGCTCAACATGGTCAATTAATATTACCCAATATTGGTGTACTTCAACTTGAAAAAGAAGAAGCCAATTGGGTCAATGCTGTCCTAATAGCGCCCAAAGAAAAGATTGTATTTGATCAATCCTCCATTGAACCTGTTCAATCATTTTATCAATTTCTTTCTGAACAAATGTCTATATCAATTGATCAAGCCAAGGTGCAATACCAAGAGTTTCTAGCCCATATTTTTAATGCAGAAAATGCTCAATTAAGCATTGGAAATTTTGGCACCCTGTCCAAACAATTGGATAACTATAGTTGGATGTCTGGCTATGATGCTCAAGTTTTTTATAAAAACATTGATATCAACCCACATGCAATGGTAGAAGCTACCAATGAAAAACCAAAAGACAAATGGTATTGGTGGGCTATTCTTTTTGCAGCAGTTGGTATTTTGGCCATTTTATTTAAATTTATATCATTTGAATAATTATTTAAATATCCCATTTGCTACTTGTCCAATTTGTAACAAAGAGGATATTGGTTTTCTAATACACAGTAAAGATTATGCTTTAACTGGAGATAATTTCCAGATCATACAATGTGCCCATTGTAGCTTAAAATATACCGATCCTATTCCTACTAAGGATAAAATTGGGCCCTATTATAATTTCCCCACTTATATTTCTCACACCGATGACCAGACTGGTCTGATCAACAAAATTTACCATAAAGTGCGCACCAGGACATTGGCTCAAAAAACAAATTGGGTGCAGTCTTTATTCACTGGATACAAAGGTCAATTATTGGAAGTGGGCGCTGGAACTGGTGCTTTTGCAAATGCCATGACAAAAAAAGGTTGGGAAGTAACTGCATTAGAACCAGATGAAGCTTCTAGAGCACGTGCTTTTAATAATTATAAAATTAAGTTGGAGTCTATAGATCAATTGTATCAGCTCCATGAAAATAAATATGATGTAATAACGCTTTGGCATGTTTTAGAGCATGTACATGATTTAAATGAATATATGGAGCGTTTTTATAAATTACTCAAACCCAATGGAAAATTAATTATTGCTGTTCCTAACTACACTAGTTATGATGCAGGTTATTATAAAAAATATTGGGCAGCTTATGATTTACCTAGACATTTGTATCATTTTTCTCCAATTTCTATGAATTTTTTGACAAAAAAATTCAATATGGATGTAGTTCAAATAAAACCAATGTGGTTTGATAGTTTTTATGTGAGTTTACTAAGTGAGCGTTATAAAAAATCTGGGTTAATTGGAATGATTAGAGCAGTGATCATTGGATGTATTTCCAACCTCATTGCGCTGAAAAACAACAATAGAGCCAGCTCTATTGTGTATGAAATTAAAAAAACTCAACTAGTTTAAGCCTAGTTATTGAAATAAAATTATTTAATTTTCAATTCGACCATTACAGGCCAACATTTTCCAGTAATAAAAAAGGTTTGGGTACTTGGTTGATAAGCAATCCCATTTAAAACATAACCAGGATCGATGGTCAATGGATCATATTTAACACCAGCCTGCGCCAATAAATTACTAAAATCAACAGTATTCGTTACAATTCCTGTTATTAGATCAATGATAATGATGCTATTGCGCCCATAAATATTGGCATATAATTTTCCATTCACATATTCTAATTCATTGATATTACTCACATAGCCGAAATTATTAAATACCCCTAAAGTTTTTTTAATGGTAAACGTGGAGGGATCTACAAAATAGATATTGCTTTCGCCAGTAGAAACGATTAAGGCTGTATCATTGTGCGTTAATCCCCAACCTTCATAAGGCCAATACAGTTCTTTTTCTTTGGCCAAGGTTTTCGCATTGTAGACATGCACTTTATGGTTTTTCCAGGTTAATTGATAAATTTTACCATTGAATAGGGTAGCCCCTTCACCAAAATCAGCTGCTGCTAATTTAACCTTTGTTCCTAATTGTTTTTGGTTAGCATCCAAAACATGTAAAATACTTTTACCTTCTAATCCGGTACTTTCAATTAAGGTATTTCCATTCCATTCCAAACCTTGGGTATAAGCGCTGGTATCATGAGGATGTACTTTGACTAACTCATAATTTAAATTGATAGGCGCAGCGATTGCATTGTTCTCAGTGGAACTTTCATTACTGTTGTTACAAGCAAGGCCTAATGCAGTAGCTGTGAATAAAAATATAAAAGTAGGTTTAAGCATAGTAAAGCATTAATTGAATTATACATTGAATCTGAAATGCATCACATCTCCATCTTTCACTAAATATTCTTTACCCTCAATTCTTAATTTTCCATTTTCTCTACAAGCTGCTTCACTTTTGTATTTGATAAAGTCATCAAAAGCAATCACTTCTGCTTTTATAAAACCTTTTTCAAAATCAGTATGTATTACACTGGCTGCTTGAGGAGCTTTCCAACCTTTCTGAATAGTCCAGGCGCGGACTTCTTGAACACCTGCCGTAAAATAGGTTTCCAAGTTTAATAATTTATAAGCCGATTGAATTAACCTGTTTAAAGCAGGTTCTTTCATTTGGTATTCCTCCATAAACAAAGCCTTGTCAGTAGGGTCTTCTAATTCAGCAATTTCAGCTTCAATATTATTGCACATGATAATTACTTCGGCACCTTCTGCCTTGGCCATGGTCGCCAATAATTCAGCATATTTATTTCCTGTATGCATCGATTTTTCATCTACATTGGCCACATACATCACTGGTTTTTCAGTCAATAAAAAACTATCTGCAATGGCTAAGGCATCTTCTTTAGATAAATTCAAAGAACGAATGCTTTTGCCTTGTTCCAAATGCGTTTTACATTTTTGTAAAACTTCCAATTCAGCTTTTGCTTTAGGATCGGTTTTTGCCATCTTCTCACAACGTTGAATTTTCTTATCTACACTTTCTAAATCTTTTAATTGCAATTCAGTCTCTATGATTTCTTTATCTCCAATTGGATTAATGACGCCTTCTTCTCTTAAAACATTTTCATCTTCAAAACATCTAATCACATGAATAATGGCACTTACTTCTCTAATATTGGCTAAAAATTTATTGCCTAAACCTTCGCCTTTACTGGCTCCTTTTACTAATCCAGCAATGTCCACAATTTCCAATTGGGTAGGGACGATTCTTTCAGGAATAATTAAATCAGCCAATTGTTGCATTCTATGATCTGGTACATCTACCAAACCAACATTGGGTTCGATGGTACAAAAACGATAATTGCTTGCTTGTGCTTTTGCACTATTACTTACTGCGTTAAATAAGGTGGATTTGCCTACGTTTGGTAAACCTACAATGCCTGCCTGTAAAGCCATAAATTGTGTTGTTTTAAGAGCGCAAAAATACAATTCTAATCTCAAAATGGGCTATATTAGTAGCATAAACAATGGATTATGGCTTTGAATATAATTTGGATGGCATTTTTTGTAATTGCCTTTGTGATTGCCTTGTTTAAATTGATCATCTTAGGCGATACCAGCATCTTTAAACTCTTGGCAGATGGTATTTTTGATTCAGCTAAATCCTCAGTAATGGATGTCGCATTTCCTTTAGCAGGCACCATGGTGTTCTTTTTAGGCCTGATGAATATTGCTGAAAAGGCTGGCGCCATACAAAAATTGGCCAAATGGATGAATCCCTTTTTAAGTAGATTATTTCCTGAGGTACCGGAAAATCATCCTGCCATGGGACATATGGTGATGAATTTTAGTGCTAATATGTTAGGTTTAGACAATGCAGCCACACCTTTTGGTTTAAAAGCCATGGAAAGCCTTCAAACGCTGAACCCTGAAAAAGAAAAAGCGACCAATGCACAGATTATGTTTTTGGTATTGCATACCAGTGGACTCACCATTATACCATTGACCATTATTTCTTATCGATTGGCAGCTGGTTCTCAGGATGCCACCAGTATATTTATACCCTGTGTAGTCGCCACCATTGGTACCACACTAGCCTCTATTATCATGGTAGGATGGTATCAAAAACTAAAATGGGACAAGGTATTGATTGGCTGGTTATTGGGCTTAGTCGTTTTATTAGTAGGCGTAATGATGGGTGTAAGTACTTTATCTACTGTCCATAAAGAAGTGTTTTCGAAAGTAGTGGGCAATGGTTTGTTAATGGTCATCATTATTGGGATAATTTTAGGTGGAGCCTATAAAAAGATTTCTGTTTTTGATGCATTTATCGAAGGCGCTAAAAATGGTTTTGATGTTATCATTAAAATCATTCCCTATCTAGTGGCAATGTTGGTGGCTATTCGAGTATTTAGAGACAGTGGTGCCATGGGTTATATCATCAGTGGTTTTACTTATTTGATTCAACTCACTGGAATGAATACCGATTTTATTGGGGCCTTACCCGTCGCTATAATGAAACCATTGAGTGGGAGTGGATCCAGGGGAATGATGTTGGATATTTTTCAAAATCAAGGGCCTGATTCTTTTGTAGGTAAACTAGCTTCCATCTTTCAAGGCTCAGCAGATACCACTTTTTATATTATTGCACTTTACTTTGGAAGTGTGGGCATTAAAAAAATTAGATATGCTTTATGGGCAGGAATATTTGCAGATTTGATTGGCGTAGTAATAGCCATTTTAATTGGCTATGTTTTTTTTAAATGATTTATTTTCCTTCACTCATTTTCAACACTTCCTTCCATTCTTGGTCAGTAACAGGCTGCACGGACAATCGACCTAATTTAACCAAGGCCATATTGGCTAAATTGGTATTGGCTTTTACTTCTGATAATTTAACTGGGTGTTTTAATTTTTGATGGGGTGCAAAATCCACTGCCAACCAGGCGGTTTCTTCAGTGGTAGGATCTTGATAGGCTTCTTTAATTACTTTGGCAATACCTACGATTTCCATGCCTTCGTTGCTATGGTACCAAAAAGCCAAATCCCCTTTTTTCATGGATCTTAAATTATTGCGTGCACCATAATTTCTAACCCCATCCCAAAAAGTTTTTTTATCCTTATTAAATTGATCCCAAGAATATTTAAAAGGTTCTGATTTAATTAACCAATAGGCCATAATAATAGGGGGTATTTAAAATAATTTGAAAACTAATAACCACTGGCTAATACATCAGCCAAGTGTAGGACTTTTAGATTTTGACCATTGAATCTCAATCTTCCTTCGATATGCATCAAGCAACTTAAATCGGTACTAATTAAATAGGCTGCTTCGGTTTGAATGGCATTTTCTATTTTTTGATCAGCCATAGCAACACTGATGGTATCAAATTTTGCTGCAAAACTTCCACCAAAACCACAACAGGTTTCTGTTTCTTTCATTTCAATCAATTCCAATCCTTTAACCGCAGCCAATAAGTCGCGGGGTTCTTGTTTGATATTGCATTCTCTCAAACCTGCACAACTATCATGATAGGTGGCCTTACCTTCAAATTGCGCACCTAAATCTGTTATATTTAAAATTTTCACCAAGAATTCAGACAACTCAAACATACGTGTGGCCACTTTTTTAGCTGGGCTTTGAAAAGCATTGTTTTCAAATAATTTTCCAAAGTTGTTTCTCACAAATCCTGTGCAACTTGCACTTGGGCTAACAATATAATCAGTTCCATAAAAATCTTGTACAAATTTGGTACAAACATCTTTGGATTCACTCCAATAACCAGCATTGAAAGCCGGTTGACCACAACAGGTTTGTTGGTCATTGTATTTAACAGTACAACCTGCTTTTTCTAATACTTTAATCGTATTGTAAGCGGCAGTTGGATACAATTGATCCATAAAACAAGGAATAAATAACTGAATGGTCATAGATCAAAAATAGGAATTGTGTGCTAAATTATTGCTTAAAATAAAAAGGCATTCTCCACATTTGGTGGAGAATGCCTTTTTATAAGATTTTAAAGCGCTGTTTATGGTTGAACCTTCAGTCTATTGATGTATTTATCTGCACTAAATCCTTTCTCAGATTTAGGGTATTTTGATTTTATGTCTTTGTATATAGTCACTGCTTCATCCGCTTTGCCATTCAATTCTAAAAGGGCGGCTGCTCTATATAAATATTCTGAAGAAATGGCTTCATCATCTGGGAAATGGCCGCCTGCTTTTTTATAATAATTAATTGCTTCCTCATTGTTCTTTAATTCTGAATATGCATCCCCAATAGTACCGTAAGCAATGGCTTGTACTTGTTTAGAAGAAGTAGAAAAATCTTTAAGATTTTCAATAGATTTTTTAAAATCATTCAGTCTGTAATAACTAATACCAGCATAATACTTAGCTAAATTGGCTGCATTGGTACCACCAAATTGTTTAATTACATACAAAACCCCTTTACTTGACCCATCTCCATTTAAAACTAAATTAGAAGAATCAACTGCAAAATAACGTTCAGCAGCATACATTGCATCAGCAGCTTTTGCTTCTCTTGGATTTTGATACAATTCAGTATAGCCAAAATATCCAGCAATCACTATGACTAAAAAGCTCAAGGCATAGGTAAGTGCTTTTTGGTACTTCTTTACAAAATCTAAAAAAGGATGTTGCTCTTGTTGTAATTCACTCATGTTTTTATATTAATATTAATCTACAATAAATGGATAAGATGAATCAATGTATACATCTTTTAATAATTCACTATCATCAGGCCAAGGACTTTCTTCAGCAAATTTTACAGAGGCATCAATCAGTACTGCAATTTTATCATCAATGGCTTTCAATTCTTCAGCTGAAGCATACTTATTTTCTAAAATGGTTTTAGTCACTTTTGTGATTGGATCTTGGTCTTTGTATTCTTCTACTTCGTCTTTAGAACGGTATTTTTGTGGATCAGAGACAGAGTGTCCTTTGTACCTATAAGTTTTCATTTCAAGCAGGGTAGGTCCATCTCCTTCACGTGCTCTTTTAGCTGCTCTTGCAATACCTTCATGCACTGCTTCTGGAGACATCCCATCTATTCTATCAGCAGGCATTTCATAGCCATCTGCCAATTTATAAATATCAACCACATTACTTGTTCTTTCTATTGAAGTACCCATGGCATAATTGTTGTTTTCACAAACAAAAATTACAGGCAATTTCCAAAGCATGGCTAAATTGAATACCTCATGCAACATCCCTTGTCTTGCTGCACCATCTCCAAAAAAACATACTACTATATTTTTTGAACCTCGGTATTGTTCTGCAAAAGCCAATCCAGCACCTGTACCTATTTGAGCACCCACAATGCCATGACCTCCGTAAAAATTATGCTCCTTACTAAAAAAGTGCATGCTGCCTCCTTTACCTTTAGAAACCCCCGTTGCTTTACCGTATAATTCAGCCATACCCGCATTGGGGCTAACCCCTTTAGCTAAGGCCAAACCGTGGTCACGGTAACCGGTGATAAAAGGATCTTCTTGATTGGTGGCTGTCATGCATCCAGCTGCAATGGCTTCCTGGCCTACATAAGCATGGTAAAATCCACGAATTTTACCTGCCATTTTATACATTTCCTCCGATTTTAATTCAAATTGGCGGATTACCTGCATTAGTTCGTACCAATACAAGTAAGTTTCTTTTGAAAATTTTTGGGCCACAGTCCTTTAATTTTGAGCTGCAAATATACTGTTTTCTCTCATAAAATAGAGCAAAAAACAGTCCTTTAAGCTTCTTTTAAAAATGGGTATTGATAGTCGGTGGGTGGATTAAAGGTTTCCTTAATCGTTCTGGCACTTAACCATCTATACAAATTCAACATACTTCCTGCTTTGTCATTGGTTCCCGAGGCTCTAGCACCCCCAAAAGGTTGTTGACCTACTACTGCTCCAGTGGGTTTGTCATTGATATAAAAGTTACCAGCCGCATGTCTAAGTTTGACGGTTGCCAATTCAATGGCATTTCTGTCTTGTGCAATGATGGCTCCGGTAAGTGCATATTTGGATGTACTATCCAATATTTTTAAAGTAGCTTCATAAGCTGCTGCAGGGTAGGTATAAATGGTCAAGACTGGTCCGAATATTTCTTCACACATGGTGGTATAATTTGGATCACTTGTCTCTATTACAGTAGGTTCAATAAAGTAGCCTAGTTTTTTACTATAATTTCCACCCACCAATATTTTCGCTTTTTTATCTTTTTTGGCGCGATCAATATAGGCAGCAATATTATCAAAAGATTTTTCATCAATCACAGCATTTACAAAATTAGAAAAATGCTCTACTGTGCCCATCTTCATTGTTTTAATAGCCTTCACTAATTTTTCTTTGATCGCAGGGGCAAGATTAGAAGGCAAATAGGCACGTGAAGCAGCAGAACATTTTTGTCCTTGGTATTCAAATGCACCACGTGCAAGTGCAGTGACTACGGTATCCACATCGGCAGATTCATGCACCATTACAAAATCTTTACCCCCAGTTTCTCCAACAATTCTTGGGTAAGATTTATAATTGGCAATGTTTTCTCCAATTTGTTTCCACATGTAATTAAAAACCCCTGTACTTCCTGTAAAATGAACACCAGCAAAATCAGGATGCGCAAAGCAAGTAGCTCCAATGGTTGGCCCATCTACATAAACGATATTAATGACACCATCTGGAAGTCCTGCTTCTTTTAAAATGCGCATGAACAATTGTGCCGAATAAATTTGTGTATTGGCTGGTTTCCAAACCACTACATTGCCACACATAGCTGCAGAGGCTGGTAAGTTTCCACCAATGGCCGTAAAATTAAAAGGTGTAATGGCTAAAACAAATCCTTCTAGTCCGCGGTATTCCATTCTATTGTGAATGCCTGGCCCAGAGACAGGTTGTTGTTGATAAATTTCACTCAAAAAATGTACATTAAACCTTAAAAAATCAATTAATTCACAGGCCGCATCAATTTCTGCTTGGAAGGCATTTTTACTTTGTCCAAGCATGGTGGATGCGTTCATTTCAAAACGATATTTAGTAGCCAATAAATCGGCTGCTTTTAAAAAAATATGTGCTCTTGCTTCCCAGTTCATATTGGCCCAAGCGTTTCTCACTTTTAAGGCAGAAGCAATGGCTAAATTGACTTCTTTTTTTGTCCCCACATGAAAATGACCAAGGGTATGTTTTATTTCGTGCGGTGGATGGATGGCTTGTTTCACCCCTGTTCTTACTTCTTTTCCATTGATGACCATGGGAATGTCCAATGATTTATTCTTTAAATCGGCAATGGCTTTTTTTAAGGCTATTTTTTCCGAAGAACCAGGGGCATAGTTGAATACAGGTTCATTGATGGGACTAGGATAATTGAAGGTACCAAATTGCATATAGTTAGGTATTAGATACCAAAAATAAGCATAAAATGAACACGTGTTAGGAAGTTCTAGAATTTGATAAAACTTTGTCTAATTTTATGATACAATCCTTTAAAATGCAATATATTTTGGTAGATATCGCTGACAGGGGTAATTTTTATCCTTTTAGCCTTACACAATCATTAGCAAGTATTAGAGTAGGGGTATTTACCTTACAAGAAAGATGGGAACAACATCTAAAAGCAACTACTGGAATTTATACGGCTAATTATTTACAGGCATTGTATGAGGACAACGATTTTTTAAAGAACAATGACTCCTTGATTTTTATTAATATTACCTGTCTACCTACAGAAGCAATCATCGAAAAAATAAATCAACTCAATGATGGAGAAAAGTTAATGAGCGAAGCTGGAAAATGGATTGCAACTAAATCATCCGAAAGGTCTTTTCAGAAAATTTTATTGGCCAACTTGCCTCCCCTTACAGTAAAAGAAGTAAACTTTGTACAAGACCAATTGCAATTACTTTCCTTACATGCCAAGTGGATAGTAAGAGACATCGCTTGGATTAAAACCTTGCGCAACTCTGAACCGATCGACCTTAGCAACAAATTTATCAATGCTGAAAATATTTTTATAGAAGCTGGGGCTACTGTTTTGTGTTCAAATTTAAATGCAAGTGAAGGACCAATTTATATTGGAAAGGACGCGATAGTAATGGAGGGAACAGCTATACGAGGGCCATTTGTACTTGGCCAAAAAGGGGTGGTGAAAATGAATACAAGTATTTATGGCGCCACCAGTATTGGGCCTTATTGTTTAGCAGGTGGAGAAATTAAAAATAGTGTGCTGATGGGTTATTCCAATAAAGGACATGAGGGATATTTAGGAGACAGTATCATTGGACATTGGTGTAATATTGGGGCCGGCACCTGCAATAGCAATATTAAAAATACGGCTGGCAAAGTACAATTATGGAATGAATTCAAACAAGAATGGGAGGAACTAGGTCAAAAAATGGGGATGTTGATGGGCGATTACAGTCGTTTTGCCATACAATCTAGTATCAATACTGGTTCTTATATTGGAGTGAGTGCCAATATTTTTGGCAATGGCCTTTTGCCAAAAAATTTACCAAATTTCACCTGGGGTGTGTTAGCAGGCTATCAATTTGAAAAAGCAGTGGAAGATTTAAACAATTGGAAAAAATTAAAAGGATTTGCTGTCACAGAAGCAGAGAAAATGGTTTTGAAGCATTTATATAAAGAAACACATCAACACTAAACCTTAAACAGATAGTAAATTAGCAGGTTTTGGCCACAAAATTTGATTACCTTCGCAGCGCTAAATAGATAGCGTTTATTGAATCCCATTCTGACCATTTTATGAGAAAACAAATAGCAGCCGCCAATTGGAAAATGAATTTGACTAGTCTAGAAGCTAGTCAGTTATTAAATGAATTGTTGGCTATTCCACATGATTTAAAATCCCATCAAGAAGTTGTTTTTGCAGTACCCTCTATTTATATCCCATTAGCAGTTTCAATTTTAGCAGGTAAACCAAATATTTACATTGCAGCACAAAACTGTCATCAAAAAAATAACGGTGCTTATACAGGTGAAATTAGTGCATCCATGTATGCTTCAGTCGGAGTTAAACATATTGTTTTAGGTCACTCAGAACGTCGTGAATATTTTGGCGAATCAGACGCATTGCTCGCCGAAAAATTAAATGCAGTTTTGGCTATTGATAGTACACCTATATTTTGTTGCGGTGAACCCTTAGCCATTAGAGAGGCAGCAACACAAAATGAATTTGTAGAAGCACAATTAAAAAATGGCTTGTTTCATTTATCTGCAACAGAAATTGTGAAAGTAGTCATTGCCTATGAACCCATTTGGGCCATAGGTACTGGTAAAACTGCGAGTAGTGAACAAGCACAAGAAATACATGCCTACATTAGAAAAAGTTTAGCTTTAAAATATGGCGTAGCCATTGCAGATGAAATTTCTATTTTATATGGTGGAAGTGTCAAAGCATCTAATGCCAAAGAATTATTTTCTCAACCTGATGTAGATGGTGGTTTAGTTGGTGGTGCTTCTTTAATCGCCACTGAATTTGCAGCCATTATAAATGCATTAAAATAGAATTTAAAAACTTAGTTTCACCTACATGAAGAATATCAGAAATTTTTGTATCATCGCACACATCGATCATGGTAAAAGTACCTTGGCGGATCGTTTATTAGAACATACAAAAACGATTACCGAGCGTGAGATGATGAATCAGGTTTTAGATGATATGGATTTAGAGCGTGAGAAAGGTATTACGATTAAGAGTCACGCCATTCAAATTAATTATGTACACAAAGGAACTACCTATACTTATAATTTAATTGACACACCAGGTCACGTTGACTTTAGTTATGAAGTAAGTAGAGCCTTAGCTGCTTGTGAAGGCGCTTTATTATTAGTGGATGCTTCTCAAGGCATACAAGCACAAACTATTAGCAATTTATATTTAGCATTGGAAAATAATTTGGAAATTATACCAGTGATAAATAAGATTGATATGGATGGGGCCAAAATTCCAGAAGTCACTGATCAAATTATTGAATTAATAGGCTGCAAGCAAGAAGATATATTACTTGCAAGTGGCCGTTCAGGTATTGGCATTGAAGAAATTTTACAGGCTATTGCTGAACGTATCCCTGCACCAGTGGGTGATCCAGAAGCGCCATTACAAGCCTTGATATTTGATAGTGTGTTTAATAGTTTCCGCGGCATTATTGTTTACTACCGAATCATGAATGGGGTATTAAAAAAGAATGATAAAATTCGTTTTGTGGCATCTGGTAGAGATTACAATGCAGATGAAGTGGGGGTATTAAAATTAGCCATGACACCCAAGGTTGAAGTAAGAGCAGGAGATGTGGGTTATATTATTACAGGAATTAAAGTAGCAAAAGAAGTAAAGGTAGGAGATACGATTACACTGGCGAATAACCCAGGTGAGATGATTAATGGTTTTGAGGAAGTGAAGCCCATGGTATTTGCAGGTATTTATCCGGTGAACACCGATGAGTTTGAAGAGTTAAGAGATTGTATGGAAAAATTACAATTAAACGACGCTTCTTTAACTTTTGAATTAGAAACTTCTCAAGCATTAGGTTTTGGATTTAGATGCGGATTTTTAGGATTACTGCATATGGAAATTATCCAAGAGCGTCTTGAAAGAGAATTCAATCAAACAGTTATTACGACTGTTCCCAACGTAAGTTTTATTGCCTATACTACCAGAGGTGAAAAAATAATCGTGAACAACCCTTCTGAAATGCCCGATCCAGTAAAAATTGAGCATATTGAAGAGCCTTATATTCGCGCACAAATTATTACTTCACCTGACTATATTGGAAACATTATTACCCTTTGTTTAAGTAAGAGAGGTATTTTATTGAATCAAAGTTATTTAACCCCAACAAGGGTGGAATTAATTTTTGAAATGCCGATGACGGAAATTGTATTTGATTTTTATGATAAATTAAAAAGTCAAACTAGAGGCTATGCTTCTTTTGATTATGCTCAAATAGGATTTAGAGACGCCGATATTGTAAAAATGGATATTTTATTAAATAGTGAAAAGGTAGATGCTTTAAGTGCCTTAATTCATAGAGGTAAAGCTTCCGATTTTGGTCGTAGACTTTGTGAAAAATTAAAAGAGCTATTAACCAAACAACAATTCCAAATTGCTATTCAAGCGGCCATTGGCGCTAAAGTGGTGGCTAGAGAAAATATATCTGCGATGCGTAAGGATGTAACCGCTAAATGTTATGGTGGTGATATCAGCCGTAAGCGAAAATTATTAGAGAAGCAAAAAGAAGGTAAGAAGAGAATGCGTCAGATAGGGAATGTGGAAATTCCACAAGAAGCTTTCTTAGCCGTACTTAAATTAGACTAGTACAATAAAATTAAAATATAGGAAGCGCTTAGATTTTTCTAGGCGCTTTTTTTATTTTAAAGCTTCCGCAAATTCTAATAAATTATTGAACCTGTAATCAATGCTTGGATCTGGGAAGGCTGTTTCTGGATGGGTAGTAGCTAAAAATACAGTATGCAGTCCTGCATTTCTACCAAATTCCATATCACTGATTCTGTTACCCACCATAATAGACTTTGCAAAATCAATGGCTGGAAATTTATCCTTGGCTTGAAAAGCCATACCTGGCTGAGGTTTTCTATTAAAAGAGTCGTTGTCTAAATCCGTACAATAAAATATATGATCTATTCGTCCGCTCACTTTATTGATTTCGATGACCATATTTTTGTGGATATTGGTTAAATCATCTTCTGTCATTAAACCTTTACTTACCCCTTTTTGATTAGTGGTAATAACGATGGTCGAAAAATGATTGGCCAATAGGGGTAGGGCGACTAAACTTTCCTTATAAAATTTGAACTCCCCCCAGTGTTTCACATAATCATTTCGTTGTTCAAAATTAATGACGCCATCTCTATCTAAAAATAAAGTCCATCGCTGATTTATGTCTTTAAAACTAAACATGATATTTATTTGAATTCTAATTGTGCTTTGGCATAATCTTCGGGTATACCAATGTCAATAAAATAGGCTTCTTGAACATTACCATAAAACTTAAAACCCTTAGCATACTTTTCTAAATAATCTTTTTCCAAAGAAAATTTAATGGGCAAATGTAGCGCTAAAAAAGAGGCTACATGAATGGCATACACTCCTCCATTAATCAGTCCACTATCCATAAATTGCTTTTCCTTAAAAGAGATAATATTGGAATGCTCATTTATTTCTACCGAACCATACCTTTCAAATGCTTGCATGGGTTTTAAAGCCAAGGTACAATTGGATTTATTGGTTTGATGAAAATGCATCAATTGGGTTAAGTTTACTTTGTATAAACTGTCTCCATTTAACGCGATGATATTTTCTTCTTTTGTTTTACTCATAGCCAATTGAATGGCTCCGCCAGTTCCCAAGGGTTCTTCTTCAATGACAATGCTGAAATTATTTTGAGGAAGTTTAGTGTTTAAAAAATCTAAAAATTCATTTGATTTATAGCCTAAAGCAAAAACAAAATTACTTACGCCTTGTTCCGTTAAATGATCAATCAAATAAGCTAAAAAAGGGATACCATTAATGGGAGCCATACATTTGGGCAAATCGGGCAACACCGACCTTAATCTGGTACCCAATCCTCCTGCTAATACAATGGCTTCCATTAACCAAAGATATTTTTCTCTACTAATTCACATATGATATGTCCAATCAAAATATGTGCTTCTTGAATTCTTGGGGTATCAGTAGAAGGTACATTTAAAAGTAAATCACTTAATTCTTTCATCTTACCTCCGTTTGCCCCTGTAAATCCAATGGTACTTACTTTAAGCTCTTTACATTTTTCAAATGCTTTTACAATGTTTCCAGAATTGCCAGAAGTACTAATGCCCACCAATACATCTCCTGGTTTTGCCAATCCTTCAATCAATCTTGAATAAATTACATCATAACTGTAATCATTGGCAACTGCTGTTAAATAGGAAGTATTGCAATGCAAGGCTTCTGAAGGTAAGGCTTTGCGATCCTTGTAAAAACGGCCAGAAAATTCTGCTGCCAAATGTTGCGCATCTGCAGCACTACCACCATTTCCTGCAAAATAAACACTATTGCCTCTTTTAAATGCTTCCGTGATTATTTCTATGGCTTTTTCTATCTTGGCTGAAAATTGAGCGTCATTTACTATTTGAGTTTTTACTTCAATAGAAGCGGCTATAATTTCAGTAATTTTTGTTCGCATATTGCTTGATTTCTATGTGAAGATAAATAGATTAATTTGAAATGGTCCAGCTGGTTAATCCATGTTCAGTAAAACTATATTGTTTGACGGTTCCACCTAAGGTATTTAGGGTTTCGATTACTTTGTGTTTGGTATTTTTTGGACAATAAAATATCATAAAGCCGCCGCCACCTGCACCACTAATTTTACCACCTGTAGCACCCGCCTTTTTTACTTTTTGATAAATGGACTCAATACTGTCATTGGAAATATTGGATGCCATCTCTTTTTTTTGTTGAAACCCATAATCCAATATTTCACCAATCGTGTCAATCTTGCCCATCAACAAAGCCTCTTTCATTCGCTTGGCTTGATCTTTTAAATGATGCATGGCTTCGATACTTTTTACATTTTTATCCAATACATTTTTCTGTTGTTCTTTGATGATGGTAGCAGATTCTCTTGTGGAGGAGGTAAAATATAAAACCAAATTATTTTCTAATTCGTTGATGTAATCCTGACGAATACGCAATGGATTCACAATCACTTTATTATTGGAAGAAAATTCCATAAAATTAAATCCACCAAAAGTAGCAGCATACTGATCTTGCTTACCACCTGCCAAGGCCAAATCTATACGTTCAATTTCATAGGCATAATGTGCAATTTCATATTCATTCAACTTAAACTTCAACATTTCTTTAAAAGCACCCAATATGGAAACCACCAATGTGGATGAAGTGCCTAGTCCACTTCCAGCTGGGGCATCTACCTTGGTAGAAATTTTAAACCCTCTTAAAGTAAAAGGATAATCTTTTTGAATTCGGTTGTATACTCCTTTGACCAAATCTAATTTGCCATCAATAGGAAGGATAGTTGATAAATCAAAGCTTTGGATTTCATTTTTGTCTATGGATTCAATGACAATTATAGGTTCTTCTAATAACTCAATGGAAGTATGTGCGTACAAAGACAAGGTCACATTTAAAATAACACCCCCAAATTCATCGCTGTAAGGACTTACATCTGTACCTCCGCCTGCGAGTCCAATTCTTAAAGGAGCTTTACTTCTATACAGCATCTTGACTACTTAATTTTTTTGTAAAATAGCAGCAGTGAGTTTGTCCCAACTGTACTTCTTTTTTTCTTCACAAAGATGCTTTAAAAAATGGGTTTCGCCTAATTCATACAAGGTCATAATGCCAGCTGCAATGGCAGTTGGATTGGGTGCTGTGACCACCCCCACTTCTAAATGAGGCACCAAATTTGGTAAGCCTCCAATATTGGTGACCAACATAGGTTTTTCAAAATGATAAGCCAATGGCGTGACACCACTTTGGGTGGCAGACTTATAAGGCTGAATCACAAAATCGGCTGCACATAAATAATATTTAACCTCACTATCGTTTATAAAATTTGTTCTTAAAAAAAGCACCTCTTGTAATTGGTATTTTTGAATGATATCATTGTAGAATTTAGGATCTTCATAATATTCACCAGCAATCAATAATTTGATATGGGCGCCCTTTATTCTTGCATCATTCATTGCTTCTAACAATAAGTCTAATCCTTTGTATTTTCTAATAAACCCAAAAAATAGAATAATTTTATCATCAGCAGGCAATTGTAAATATTTTCTAGCTTCTTGTTTAGATAAGCTATCTCCAAAATTATCATAAATGGGATGAACTAAATTAGTAGATGGGGTAGATGTTAAGGAAGCTAAATCTTTGTTCACTAATTCACTCATAGTAATGAACCTATGTATTGGTTTTATAAAATATTTAGTAAGTAATGTATCCCCCCATCTTTTTTCATGTGGAATGATATTGTCTGCGATACAAATGTTTTGAGTGATTTTATTTCTTTTAACAATTCTAAGAATGGTGCCTAAGCAGGGTCCAAAAAAGGGCATCCAGAATCTAACGACAATAAACTCAGGTTTAAATTTTCTTAACTCATTACCAATTTTAAACCAGTTAAAAGGATTGATAGAATTGATACAAACTTTGATATGTAAATTGGTGGGAGCAGGTTCCTCAGAAAACTGCGTAGTTCCAGGGAATAAAAAATTAGGGTATTGTAAACTAAATGTATAAATGGTTACCTCGTAACCTTCCAAAAAAAATTGTTTGGCCAATCGTTCGTCAAAAGTAGCTAAGCCACCTCTTAAGGGCCAAGCGGGTCCAATTATAATGACTTTCTTTTTCATTGACTACTTATTGGCTATGAATGTGTGAAGCCAATTTTATCAGACACTAAATAAGTATTTCTATCTGGTGCATTTCTATTGACCAATTCAGCAATAAAACCTGCTAAAAATAATTGAACACCAATAATCATAGAAGTTATGGCAATAAAAAATGCAGGCTTATTAGTCACTGAATATTCAGGATTCATGAATTTATCAAAAATGATGGTGCCAAATGCGACAAAACCAACTAGGAAAAAAAAGGTACCCATTAAACCAAATAGTTGCATTGGTTTTTTCCCGAATTTTGATAAGAACTGAATGGTCATTAAATCTAAGAAGCCATTCACAAATCTTTCCCAACCAAATTTAGTTGTCCCGTATTTTCTAGCTTGATGCACCACTACTTTTTCTCCAATTTTCTTAAAGCCTGCCCATTTAGCAAGAATGGGAATGTACCGATGCATTTCACCAAACACTTCTATACTTTTAATAACCTTTAATTGATAAGCTTTGATCCCACAATTAAAATCATGTAAAACAATACCTGAACTTTTTCTTGCTACTGCATTGTATATTTTTGAAGGAATATTTTTGGTAAAAGTATTGTCATATCTTTTTTTCTTCCATCCACTCACTAAATGAAATCCTTGTTGTGTAATCATCTCATAAAATTCAGGAATTTCATCTGGCGAATCTTGCAAATCGGCATCCATGGTAATCACCACATCGCCTTGTGCTAATTTAAACCCTTCATTTAATGCAGCTGACTTTCCATAATTGCGCTGAAATTTAATTCCTTTTAAATGGGGGTATGTTGTTCTTAAACCTATAATGGTCTCCCAGCTATGGTCGTCACTGCCATCATCCACCATGATTACTTCATAAGTAAAATGATTGGCGTCCATCACACGATGTATCCACTGCATTAATTCTGGCAATGAATCGGCTTCGTTCAACAATGGTATAACAACAGAAATTTGCATAGGTATAAATTAGGCAGTAGGTGTATTGAAGGGATCTACTGGATTTTTCTTGGCAATACCAGCGCCAATTAAAGATGCAATGGCACCCATAAATCCGGTACCAAGAATGGTTCCTCCAATGGCAAAAGGCATAAAGAATTTCTTGGTCATGGTCATGGCTTGCTCAATCATTTCGTCTGTCATCTTTGGGTTTTTCTCCATTTGCTTCCTAGAAATTTCAAGAATTTTATCAATCATATCAGGAAACAATAATTTAAAAGCAATAAAGGTGTAAATAGTAGTAATTACAATTACTACAGCAGTAGTTTTAAAACCATGTGCAAAGAGATTGCCAAAACTGACATTGTTATTGCTTTGGTTGGCATATAAAATATTACCATAAATCAATCCGCCCATTAAAATGGCTGTATTGATCCAATTGAGCCAAGTAATTTCATATAAATTAAATGCATAGACTACAATACTAAATACTATAGAAATAGCACTTAACATTAATCCTTTCACTATATGGGTAGTTACCTTAGTTTCCATGCTGATGGTTTATTTATTGATATTTATCTTCCCTTTAGATAGGGTAGCTAAAATTTTTCCTGTTAATTGAATATCCCAAAATGGGGAATTGGCTGATTTGCTTTTGGAGGCTGTTTTTGAAATAACAGTAATCTCTTCTTTACTAAATAAAGTAAGCTCTGCATCGAATCCTGCATCAATCGTAGCTGTATTTAATCCAAAAATTTGTCGAGCATTGGTAGAAAATAATTCTGCTAAACGTTGGGCTGTTAATTTTGGCAATAAATGATGTATCGAAGCAAAGCTGGTTTCAATAGCTGCGATACCTGCTTTGGCATTTTCAAATTCAATGGTTTTGCCATCCCAATCCTGTGGCATATGGTGGGAGCTGATGCAATCCACAACATCAGATTCCACTGCCTCCAACAAGGCTTTTTGATCTTGTTTGGTTCTTAGTGGAGGGAATACTTTTAATAAAGTATCGTAATCTTTTAAATCTTCTTCAGTAAAAAACAAATGGTATGGAGTTACACTGCATGTAAGATTCAATCCTTCTTTTTTAGCTGCAGTAATCAGTGCGATTCCTTTGGAGGTGCTTACTCCAGTAATATGCAATTTTGAATTCGTGTATTTTAACAATTCAATGTCTCTTGATATAATTAATTCTTCTGCAATAGCGGGTATACCTGGCAAGCCTAATTTAGTAGATAAAATTCCTTCATTCATCAAACCTAAACTACCTAAGCTTTTATCAATCGGCATTTGAATCACAACACCATCAAATGCTTTCACATATTGAAGTGCTTTTAAAAATAAGAGGGTAGACTGCACTGGATACAATCCATCGCTAAAGCTTACCGCACCATTGTTATGCATATCAATCATTTCTGCCAAGTCTTTCCCTTCTAATTTTTTAGAAAGGGCGCCGATAGGTAATACATGTATTGGTAAATCTTGACTATGTTGTTTGATGTAAGTGACCTGAGATTTATTATCTACTACTGGTTGTGTATTGGGAAGAACAAATACGGTAGTGAAGCCTCCGTTTTGAGCAGCAGCAGCTCCAGTGGCTAAAGTTTCTCTATGCTCCATTCCTGGATCGCAGAATTGAACAAAAGGATCTACAAAACCTGGACTTAAAATAGCATTGGAAAATTCAACTATTTGATCTGCTTTACCCGTAAATTTTTCAGCAATGGAATCGATCTTATCGTCTTTGATTAAAATGTCTCTTACCAGCCCATTATGTGGCGACCTTGGATCTGCAATTTTGACTTGTCTTAGAAGAATTGTCATCAGGTCAATAATATTTTGATGCAATATACCTCGATTTTTCTATTTAGGATTATATTTACACCCAAAATCCTTAGTTTTTAGGTTCAAAATCAGCCAAATAGGTAAGAAATTGGTTTTTCGGGTGGTAGTCCCGAGTGCTCGGGAGTAGCGTACTTAGAAATCGGGTGGTAGCGCAGTCCGGTAGCGTACACGTCTGGGGGGCGTGTGGTCGCAGGTTCAAATCCTGTTCACCCGACCAAAAAAGAAAACAGTAGCCGAACCTTGGGTTCGGCTAACTTATTTAAGCAATGAACAAATCAAGCTCGCTTGAATTTGTGAATAAATTAAATAAGTTACAGCCAACAAGGGGGATCTAAAAATCCCCCTTGTTGGCTGCTGTTTTTATGCTTTTGCACTGAGGGTAAAGTGGATGCCGGAGCGAAGCGACGGCCATCCATTTTATTTTAATTGAAAAATATAGGGTATTGAGAATGCTGGAGCGAAGCGACGGCCATCCACTTTATTTTAATTGAAAAATATAGGGTATTGAGGATACCGGAGCGAAGCGACGGCCATCCACTTTATTTTAATTGAAAAATATAGGGTATTGAGGATACCGGAGCGAAGCGACGGCCATCCAAAATCGCTTTTGTCTCCAATTTCCACCTCCATTTTAAATAAACTACCTTCGCATCCTATTTTACAATATGAACTTTCAAGATTTAAATATCAACACCCCCTTACTGCGCGCTTTAGAGGAATTAGGCTTTACCACCCCAACCACCATCCAATACCGTGTTTTCCCGATTGTGATGTCTGGTAGAGATGTTTGCGGCATTGCACAAACCGGTACTGGAAAAACTTTTGCTTATTTATTACCTTGTTTGAGACAATGGAAATTTGATAAAAGTAAAGATCCTCAAATATTAATTATAGTGCCTACCAGAGAATTGGTAGTTCAAGTAGTAGAAGCTGCAAAAAAATTAACTACCTACATGAGTGTGATCACGGTTGGGGTATACGGAGGCGTAAATATCAATACCCAACAATTAGAATTAGAAAAAGGAGTGGATGTATTGGTTTCTACACCAGGTAGGTTATTTGACTTAGCCATGAATGGTGCATTCAAAACTAAAATGATCAAAAAATTAGTCATTGATGAGATGGATGAAATGTTGAACTTAGGTTTTAGAAAACAAATCACGAATATTTTAGAATTACTTCCAGCCAAAAGACAAAACTTACTTTTTTCTGCCACCATCACCGAAGAGGTTGAAAAATTGATGAACGAATATTTTAGTGCACCAGTGCGCGTTGAAGCTGCACCTACAGGAACTCCACTTGAAAATATTATTCAAACGGCATACTCCGTACCTAATTTTAATACAAAAGTAAATTTATTAGAATTGTTATTGAGTTCCAATGAAGCTATGACAAAAGTCTTGATATTCTCTGCCACAAAGGCTTTGGCCGATCAATTGTATGAACAACTTGAAACAAAATTTCCTGAAATTGTTGGAGTGATTCATTCTAATAAAGAGCAAAACCATCGCTTTAATACGGTGAAACAATTTAAAGCTGGTGTATACAAATATATTATTGCGACAGATGTAATGGCAAGAGGTATCGATGTAGCCGAAGTAACCCATGTAATTAATTTTGATACCCCAGAAGTACCTGAAAATTACATTCACCGAATTGGAAGGACAGGAAGAGCCGATAAAAAAGGAATTGCCATTACTTTTATTACAGAGAAAGAAAAAGTTTTTCAAAAAGCCATTGAGGAATTAATGAAGCAACCTATTCCAATCTTGGACTTGCCTAAAACTTTAGAAATTTCTGATGTATTGACTGAAGAGGAGAAGCCAAAAGTGCGCATGAAGATCATTCAAATCAAACTTCCTAAAAAAGAGGAGGTAGGTGCTTCCTTTCATGAAAAGTCTGCAAAGAACAGCAAGGTAAATGTCCGCAAGAATCGAAAAGAAATCATGCAAAAAAAATATGGTAAGCCAATCTCTAGAGGTGGAAAGAAATAAATAGGGCCTAAATAATAAAAGAATTAGCTACAATAAAAAAGGCCCTTACATTTTCATAAGGGCCTTTTTATTTAAAATCTTTCTGTATTGGAGAAGAAGAAATTCCCTTCAATTTTTGCATTCTCATCGCTGTCACTTCCGTGTACTGCATTTTCTCCCATAGAAGCTGCGAAATTTTTTCTTATAGTACCTTCTTCTGCTTGAGCAGGGTTAGTAGCCCCAATTAATTTTCTAAAATCGGCGACCGCATTGTCTTTTTCGAGAATGGCAGCCACTATAGGGCCAGAACTCATGAATGCAACCAGTTCTCCATAAAAAGGACGCTCTTTATGTACTTCATAAAATTGACCTGCTTGTTCTTGGGTCAATTTTGTCCATTTCATGGCTTTTACAGAAAAACCAGCGTTAATGATTTGATCTAAAATAGCACCAGTATATCCCTTTGAAGTGGCATCTGGCTTGATCATGGTAAAAGTTCTATTGCTCATATTAATTTTATCTATTTGTAATTGAAGCCGCAAATTTAATGAAAAACATCTGATTTATGCTAAATTTGCAAATCTATGCAAGCAATTGAACAATTTTACCCCTATCTTAATGAACCTTTTAAGGCCGTTATCACGGCCCACCAGAAACCAGATGGGGATGCGATGGGCTCAAGTTTGGCCTTATTTCATTTTTTAAAGGCCTTGGGCCATGAGGTTACGGTGGTTTCACCCACCAATTGGGCTGCTTTTTTAGACTGGATGCCTGGCACCGATCAAGTGATTGATTTTGAGTCTAATAAAGAAAAAGCAACCAAACTAGTATTGGAGGCAGATTATATCTTTTGTTTGGATTTTAATATCCTACATAGAACCAAACATTTAGAGCCCATCATCAAGGACGCTAAAGCATTAAAAATACTCATTGACCATCATCAACAGCCTGATATTCCATCCTTTAGCTATGGAATCAGTGATGTTAAAATGAGCTCTACTTGTGAAATGATTTATGATTTTATCATACAATCAGGCCATAGTAATTTACTTAATTTAGACATTGCTGCATGCTTATATACTGGATTAATGACCGATACGGGGTCTTTTAGATTCCCCTCTACTACTGCCTCTGTTCATAAAATAGTGGCACATTTAAAAGAACTAGGCCTGCAACATTCGATCATTCATGAGCATATTTATGACAATTCAACCGAAGGAAGATTGAAATTTATGGGGAATGCGTTTTTAAATAGAATGCATGTGTTTCCAGCTTTAAAAACCGCTGTAATGGCCATCCCCAAAACCGATATTTACAAATTTGAATTGAAAACGGGGGATACGGAAGGATTAGTAAATTATTTATTGTCCATAGAAGGAATTAAATTTGCCGCCATTGTCATTGATAGAGAAGAAGAAAGAAAATGGAGTTTTAGAAGCAAAGGTAACTTTGATGTTAATATATTTGCAAGAACACATTTTGACGGAGGAGGACATGCCAATGCTGCTGGAGGAAACTCTAAAAAAAATGTGGAAGAAACATTCAATGATTTTAAAACCATAATAGAAAACTATAAATCACAATTAACACAATTATAAAAAAATGATAAAATCAACGTTAAAGTTAGTGGCTGCTATTGTATTATTTGCAAGTTGTAATCAATACGAAAAAGCCCCATCAGGTATGCCTTATAAAATTACACACGGAAGTGGTAATGAAAAACCATTATTACAAGGCCAATACGTAAAAATAAACATCGAGTACAAATTAAAATCCAAAGACACTACTTTAAGTTCTACTTATGGAGTAATTCCCGTCTATTTCCCAATAGACACTGCACGTTTAGGAAAATATACTTTTACTGAAGTTATTTTAAAAACTAGAAAAGGAGATAAAATAGAATTTTCTTTAAGTATTGATACCCTTGTTAAAATGGGTGCAATACAACTCAATAACATATTCAAAGCCAACGATGTAATTTTAGGTAAAGCTGAAATCATCAATGTTTTTAATGATGTTAAATTGGTAGATGCCGATTATAAAAATGAACAAGATAAAGAGAAAAACAAAGAAATAGCTTTGATTGCTACCTATTTAGAAAAGAATAAAATTACTTACATCAAATCTCCAGAAGGAGTATTTGTTGCTATCAAAGAGGCTGGTGATGCTAGTAATAAAGTAGATTCTGGAAAAATTGCTAGCGTATTTTATAAAGGCTATACTTTAAAAGGGGATGTTTTTGATTCAAACATAAACACTAAAGATTCTATTGCTAAACCTTATGATGTTAAAGTAGGAACTGGTTCTGTTATTCAAGGATGGGACATTGGTCTTAAATATTTTGCAAAAGGTGGCAAAGGAAGTTTATACATACCAGCTATGTTGGCTTATGGCCCTCAAGCCAATGGTGGTATCAAGGCTTATGAAAATTTAGCTTTTGATATTGAGGTCAAAGATGTAACTGTTGCACCAAAAACTGCACCAGCTGCTGCTCCAAAAAAATAAAATAATTGTTTGTATTTTGAAATCCCTCCGAAACATCGGGGGGATTTTTTTTAATACTAATTCAAATGGGGTAGTAGCTTACACAATTCAACAGCTTCTTTTACATCATGAACCCTTAGGACATTTACCCCACCAATTAAGGCCACCGTATTAACTATGGTGGTGCCGTTTAAAGCTTCTTCAGCAGTTACTCCAAGTGTTTTATAAATACTAGATTTGCGAGAAGCACCTAATAAAATTGGCAATCCAATTGATTTTAATTTTCCAATTTGTTTAACTATTTCAAAATTCTCCTGTAATGTTTTTCCAAAGCCAAATCCTGGATCTATCACCCATTGATGGATACCGGTTTTAGCTAAAATTTTCTTTTTATCTTCAAAATAGGCCAATAAATCCTCCATCAAATTTTCTCTTGGTGCTATTTCATGCATATGGTTTAGTGTCCCTGTAAGATGCATGCCTATAAAGCCAGCATTATTAGTTGCCACCACATTTAATATTTCAGGATCAAAACTTCCACAACTTATGTCATTGATGATATTAGCTCCAGCTTCAAGCGCAGCTTTTGCTACGTTCGCATAAAAAGTATCCACAGAAATTAATAAATCGGGGTAGATTTTCCTGATGCTTCTTAAGATAGGGACTAGTTGTTCTATTTCATTTTCTGCACTCAATAATTTAGCATTGGGCCTAGTGCTTTGTGCTCCAATATCCACTAGTACTGCTCCTTCATTTATAAATTGCGCAATTTTTAATACCACTTTCTCTGCATTTTCTTGACGACTTGCCTCATAAAATGAATCGATGGTGCAATTGATAATCCCCATTGTTTGAGGGCCTGAAATAGCCCATACTAAATCCTTCGCGGGAATTTTAAACATAGTTTTATTTTAAGCACGTTATTGTTTATCTTGCAATGGTTCAAAGATATTAATTAACCAAGTAACTAGGCCAAATTTAATGAGTCAAACTTCCACACAATTTGATCAAGCCATTGCTTCTTGCAGTGATATATTTTTTAAAAAAACCAAGGATTATGGCACTGCATGGAGAGTATTAAGAATTATTTCCGTGGTAGACCAAATTTTTATAAAGGCCTTACGTATTAGAACCATTCAAGATTTGGGTACCCAGAAGGTAGAAGACGATATAGCATCTGAATTCAAAGGCATTTTGAATTATGCGGTCATTGGTCTTATTCAACTTAAATTAGGGGATCCTAAAGTAGAAGAATTACCTGTACAAGAAGTACAAGACTTATACCAAGCCAATGTGCTTTTTGCAAAAAATACCATGCTAGATAAGAATCATGACTATGGAGAAGCCTGGAGAGACATGAGTCAAGAAAGTTATGCGGATCTTATTTTAATGAAGCTATTGAGAATAAGACAAATTATCACCAACGATGGTAAAACTTTAATTAGCGAAGGAATTGATGCTAATTTTGTAGACATATTAAATTATGCCGCTTTTGCTTTGATACAAATGGCAGAAGGCAAACATTAAAAATTTACCTATGCAAACCTTCTTGAAAATTTTAAGATGGAGTGTTGGATTGCTTTTCATCTTTTCTGGATTAATTAAAGCCAATGATCCTTTAGGTCTTAGCTATAAAATGCAAGAATTTTTTGATGTTTGGGGAATGAATTTCTTTTCTGATTACACCTTGGCATTGGCCTTAATCATGAATACCCTTGAAATCGTGGCTGGTATTGCCTTACTGATTCAGTTTCCTTATAAACAAACACTATGGTTGTTGTTGGCTTTGATTGTTTTTTTTACTTTTTTAACTGGCTATGCCTTTTTATCTGGCAAAATTAAAACCTGCGGCTGTTTTGGTGACTGTATTCCACTCACGCCAAAAACTTCCTTTATAAAAGATATTGTCTTATTTGTAGCTATTGTAATTTTACTTTTTAATCATAAAAAAAATAAAACAACCCTTCACAAAGGTTTGGGTATTTTTATTCTTCTAATTTCCGTCCTAGGTGTAGGCTATGGTCAAAATTATGTTTTGACCCATTTGCCAGTGTTTGATTGCTTGCCTTACAAAATAGGCAATGACATTATTGAAAAGATGAAAAAACCAGCTGGCGCCATTCCAGACAGTATAAGCATTCAAATGGAATTTGAAAAAAATGGAAAATTATTTTCCTTCGATGCCAATCATTTGCCAGAAAATTTTGATTCCACTTACATTTATAAAAATAGAAAAGAAGTAGTAATTAGTAAAGGTAATGGATTACAAGCGGCTATTGCAGAATTTGGATTGAATACGATGAATGGAGAAGACAGCACAGCAGCCATTTTTTCTATACCTGTACCTTATGTACTTGTTTTTGCTGGCAAGATTGAAAATACTATTCCCTGGGAAGACTTGCTAAAAAAATTACATGAAAAGTACAAATACGTATACATAGTAAGTGCAGATAAAGAGGGAACAAAAAATATTTTAGCTAAAGAATCTATACTTATAGGAGATATTACCATGATTAAAACAGCTGCTAGGGTTTGGCCAACAGTAATGGTGATGAACGGCGCTTCCATCATGCAAAAGAAAAGCTATATCGATTATTTAGACAAATAGGGATCAAGCTTCTATTTAATGATTACTTCTGAGATGGTATTGGCACCCATTTTTTCATTGACCCTTTCAATGATTTGTATTTTTTGAAAACCCAATTCATTTTTCAATGGCCCCACACTGGTTTCTATAAAAAGTTTTTGATTAAAGATGTATATTTTATCGGTATACTTAGCAATAGTTACCCCCATAATTTCTAACCATACTGCTTCAATTTGGGCAGATTGAATTCCATTTTTTAATCTACTCCCTTGAACAAACTGCTTTAACGCATCACCAATTTTAAATGTAGCCATAGGGGGCAATTTACAATATATTATAACTCTATCAATTGGTAAGCAGATAAATATTTACCTAATAAATCTGCCACCCTTTTTTTATGTGTGTCTGTAATAAATACCTGACCATCGGTGGAATGGCTCACCCAATCTAACAATTGAATCATTCGTTGTTCATCTAATTTTTCAAAAATGTCATCCATCAATAAAATAGGAGCGAAGCCTTTGCTATTTTTAATAAACTGCCATTCTGCAAAACGTAGGGCAAACAATAAACTTTTTCTTTGTCCTTGCGATGCCTCTTGTTTAAAAGATTGCCCTTGAATAGTGATGACCAAATCGTCTTTGTGGATACCAGCACTAGTCCTTAACACAGCCTTGTCTTTTGATAAAGAATGGAGTAATAAATTTTCAAACAGATCCTGGTCCAATTGACTTTGGTATTGAATGTTTATATGATCATTGTTTTGTGCTAAGTGATTGTATAATTTGATAATTTCTGGCAACAATTCGTTCATTAAATTTTTTCTATAGGTATAAATGGGTTGTCCATTTTCTATTAATTGTCCATTTAAAGTTTCTAATAAAACCATATCTAACTGCCCTGTTTCAGCAGCATTTTTTAACAAGCTATTTCGTTGCAATAAAATTTTATTGTATTGAATTAAATACTTTAAATACGGTGGATAAATTTGGCATAGCAGACTATCCATTAATTTTCTTCTTTCTTCACTGGAACCTGTTATGATCTGAACATCATCGGGCGCAATCATTACACAAGGTATTTTACCAATATGTTGAGATAACTTAGTATACATTTCCTCATCAAAATAAAATTCTTTTTTTAAGTTTTCTCTAATGATACAAGTAATAGGCGTGGGTTGTTCCTTGATGGTATACAAACCTTCAATTCTTAAACCTTCATAGGCATGGTGCACATTTTGCGCATCAGGGCGATTAAAATAACTTTTGGTAAAAGACAAATAATACAGCGCATCTAGCAAATTGGTTTTCCCAGTGCCATTGCTGCCTACAATACCCACAATACGATGAGTGAATTCAAAATTCATTTGAACATAATTCCTAAATTGAACCAGCTTAAGTTGTTGTATGCCCACCATGGGTGCAAAATACAAAGGGAATGCTTTAACGCCTATATATAATTCAAGAAAAGAACGTAATTTTATTAAAATTTTAAGGAATGACCCTTATCAGTGAACAACAACTTCCCAGCATTGTAAAAAGGCTGGCACATCAAATTTTAGAAACTTATCCTGGTTTAACCAATGCAGTGATTGTTGGCTTACAACCAAGAGGGGTGTATTTAAGCGACCGTATTGTAGCTGCCTTACTCCAAGAATTAACAGCAGACAAAGTGTACTATGGAAAATTAGATATTACCTTTTATAGAGATGATGTTAGAAGAGATTTACATTTAGCCAAGGCCACCGATTTACCCTTTAGCATTGAAGGCAAAACGGTGATTTTAATAGATGATGTATTGTTTACCGGACGCACTATAAGAGCAGCCCTAGATGCTTTACTTTCTTTTGGAAGGCCTTCTAAGGTAAGCTTATGTGTACTTGTAGATCGTAAGCCAAGTAGGGAATTGCCTATTCAGCCCGATTTTACAGGTAAGGAAATGGTAGACATCACCCCTTATAAGGTAAAAGTGAGGTGGAAAGAGAAGGATGGGGTGGATGATGTTATTTTATTGGTTGATTAGAATATTTTATACTAATTTTGTTTTTTAATGGCACTAACTACCAAACATCTTCTTGGTATCAAGGACCTCCAAACCGAGGATATCCAATTAATTTTATCTACAGCTACTCAATTCAAAGAAGTTTTACAAAGACCCGTAAAGAAAGTTCCCAGTTTAAGAGACGTTACCATTGTAAATCTTTTTTATGAGAATTCCACCAGAACTAGAATTTCCTTCGAACTAGCTGAAAAACGCTTGTCTGCGGACGTAGTGAATTTTACAGTTTCCAATTCTTCTGCAGCGAAAGGTGAAACCTTACTAGATACGGTCAACAATATTTTAAGTATGAAAGTGGATATGGTGGTGATGAGGCATAGCGCTTCAGGAGCACCACACTATTTAGCCAAACACATTGATGCAGCCATTATCAATGCGGGGGATGGCATCAACGAACATCCTACTCAGGCTTTATTAGACGCCTTTTCCATGCAAGAAAAAATGGGAAAATTAGCGGGTTTAAAAGTGGCCATCATCGGAGATATCATGCATAGTAGAGTAGCCTTGAGTAATATCTATTTATTAAAGAAAATGGGTGCTGAGGTTGTGGTTTCAGGCCCACCTACACTTATACCAACCTTTTTAGCAGAAGCCATGGATATTCGCGTAGAATACAATATCGACAAAGCCTTGGCTTGGTGCGATGTGGCCAATGTGCTTAGAATTCAATTAGAGCGGCAAAATCAGCCCTTGTTTTCCTCTTTGAGAGAATACAACTTGTCTTATGGCATCACTATGAATAGACTTAATAAGCTCAATAAAGAAATCCTGATCATGCATCCAGGCCCCATCAATCGTGGGGTAGAAATGGACTCTGATGTGGCTAATAGCGCTCATTCCATCATTTTAGACCAGGTAGAAAATGGTGTAGCCGTAAGAATGGCTTGTTTGTACCTTTTAACTGGTAGATCCAACCCTTCTTAATTACTTAACCTTTCTTAATCTTATTTTTCCTAACTATTTTCTTACATTTAACCTATGCAAAGAATCTGTTTATTTCCTGGAACATTTGATCCTGTTACTTTAGGGCATATTGACATCATTGATAGATCCTTGCCCTTGTTTGATAAAGTAGTGGTGGGTATTGGTATCAATGCTTCCAAAGATCCCATGTTTACAGCAGATCAAAGGAAACAATGGTTTGATGAAATTTATAAAGACCAACCACAAGTAGAAGTAGCTATTTATGATGGACTCACAGTAAAGTTTTGTCAATCTATTGGTGCTAAATTTATTTTAAGAGGCATCCGTTATGTAAGCGATTTTGAATACGAGAAAACCATTGCTGATGCCAATCGCACCATGGATAGACATATTGAAACCATATTCTTAACTGGAGAGCCAAAATACACTTCTGTAGCCTCTACCATTGTAAGAGATATTATTAGAAACGGGGGAGACGCTTCTCCATTCTTACCTGATGCAGTAATTCAAAGTTTGAATAAATAAGATTAAAATTTTTTAATATATACTTAAATTTTCTACTTTTATTTTAGTTAGATCAATAAACTAAGTTTTCTAAGTATTAATTTTTAATCGATACGCTTCTATTACTTCTAGTATGGTTGGATAAGTTTTTTCTAAACAATGTCTAGCAGTAGCCAAAGAATGCCATTCAATTTTTTCAATATCTTCTGTTGTTTGAGGATTTCCTTTTTGCATAGCTGCTATGGTCATATGAAACCAATAAGTGCGTTTGACCACTTCCTCTTGTAAATATTGATCAAAATAAAGATGATTCGTGAATTTTAACAATTCATGTAATTTTATATTACGAATGCCTGTTTCTTCCTCTACTTCTCTAATAGCACAAGTTTGAATGGTTTCCCCATCATCTAATTTTCCCTTAGGTAAATCCCAACAACCTCTTCTAAAGATCCACAATATTTCACCTTGGGGGTTAGTCACTAGTCCACCGGCTGCAATTATTTGTTTGGGCATAAAAATGTGTATAGTATTTAGTAAGTACTGAAGTGAATCTAGCAAATTGACTTTAAATTCGTAGCAAGAAATTATCCCTATGACCAATCAGAAAGCCGTTGCCGAAAAATTACTTCAAGTAGGTGCTGTAAAATTAAGCCCAAATAATCCATTTACATGGGCAAGTGGCTGGAAAAGTCCAATTTATTGTGACAACAGAAAAGTATTGTCTTTTCCTTATGTGCGTGATTTTATCAAAAGTGAAATGTGCAATGTCATATTTGAAAAATTTGAAGGGGCCGATATGTTGGCCGGGGTAGCCACTGCAGGAATTCCATGGGGGGCCATGGCCGCCGACCAATTGAAACTACCTTATATTTATGTGAGACCTAAACCCAAAGAACATGGACTAGGCAATCAAATTGAAGGCGCTTATGCAACCACCAATAAAATTTTAGTGATTGAAGATTTAATCTCCACTGGTAAAAGTAGTTTGCAAGTGGTAGATGTTTTAAGAAATGCAGGCTTAGAAGTGGTAGGTATGGTCTCTATTTTCAATTATGGTTTCTCTATCGCAGAAGAAGCATTTAAGCATGCAGGCGTACCTTACTATTCATTAACCAATTATACTAGTTTGATTGATTTAGCGGTGGAGAAGGGCGAAGTGGATCATGCGATGCAAACCACTTTAATGCAATGGAGAGAAAGTCCAAATACTTGGAACCAATAATTAAAGTCACTAGCGCTGAAGTGCTTCTTTTAAATTTAATTGTTGCGTCGTTTCATAGGAGATGGGAATTATTTTGGTCAACATCCCTTTGGATATAGTTGCCATGCCTTTGACACTAATTTTCATTGGTTTATTAAACAAAATATCGACGCTATTTTTTAGTAATAACCCAAGCTCAACTTGCATTTTTGCAGGCAATACAAAATTGGCATTGGCTGGAATTTTGTATACTGTATCTGATTTATATTGAGTAAACAATTCATCATTGATAAAAACGGAACAATCTAAATTTTTTAAAACAAGATTGAAATTATTTGGATTTTCATAGACAAAGTCTGCTTTTAAAATATTTTTTCCAAAGCTTGCTTTCTCCATTTTGATGGATTCAATGCCTTTAAAAACAAAAGGCTTTGGTGAACTACAAGCCATGAATAAAAAAAGAAAGCCACTGAAAATATATTTATTTAAATTCATTGTAAAATTTTGTTGAAATTATTAGTTATTTGGGGCTTGAAAAAATATATTTACACAACTATTTGTTAAGACATGTTATTTACAGATCTACAATATTTTGGCACCATTGACTTTATAAAAATACTTTTAAAGCATAAGGAACTAAATTATGACAATGCTGCACCATTTTCTAAGATGAGCTTCAAAAATAGAATGGTGTTAATTACGGCTCAAGGTCCATTAAATTTAACCATTCCTATCATCGGAGGGCGAGCACAGAAAACACCCTTAGCAGCTATCTATATTGATGATGAAACCCCATGGAAAGCCAAACATTTTAAAGCCATCCGATCAGCTTACAAAAGAGCGCCTTATTTTGACTATTATGAACAAAGCTTAGCCAACTTGTATGAACAAGACCATCTTAAATTGATTGATTTTTTATTGGCTTGCCAACAGTGGTTGAATATTCAAATCAAAGCCAATTGGCAAATCAATTTGATCAACAAAATTGAAAGACCAGAGATGGATCAAAATGAAAAATATTTTTCTCCTTGGCTGCCAAAAAATTTTCAACAAGCTGTTCTTATTCCTAAATACCAACAAGTTTTTGAAGAAAAAATCGGTTTTGTCAACAATGCTAGCATTCTTGACTTTTTGTTTTGTGTTGGAGGCAAAACATTGTACGCAGCATTAAAATAAATTTATTTGCTGTCTTTCCTCAAATAAGTCGAAAATTTAGCATTTTGCTCCGCTGTCAAGGCCTTGCCATTCACTGTGATTTTTCCATCATTAATTTGAATCTTAACATTATCTATTGGAGCAATACCTTCTTCTTGTAAAGCTTGTAACAATGTCTTGGTATTTGCTGAAATGGTCACCGTATGTGCAGCATCATGGATGATTTTAGCACCTGCTGTTGTATCAGTACTAATTACTGAAATCTCAACAGTTTGTGATTTAGTAACTGCTGCACCAGTTGGATGCATTTTAGCTAAAGTAGGCGCCAAAACTAAGGACACAATAGACATTAATTTAATTAAGATATTCATGGAAGGACCAGAAGTATCTTTAAATGGATCGCCCACAGTATCTCCAGTTACAGATGCTTTATGTGGTTCAGATTTTTTATAGAACATCTCCCCATTAATTTCTACCCCTTTTTCAAAAGATTTCTTAGCATTGTCCCAAGCACCACCTGCATTGTTTTGGAAGATACCCATTAACACTCCACTTACAGTAGCACCTGCTAAGAAACCACCTAAGGCTTCAGGGCCTAATGTAAATCCAATTAAAATAGGAGAGATGATGGTGATGGCTCCAGGTAACATCATTTTTTTTAATGAAGCTTCAGTAGAAATAGCCACACATTTATCATATTCTGGTTTACCAGTTCCTTCCATTATGCCTGGAATGGTACGAAACTGACGACGTACTTCTTCCACCATGGCCATGGCTGCTTCACCCACCGCACGAATAGCCAACGAAGAAAATATAAATGGAATCATTCCACCTACAAATAAAGAAGCCAATACATCCGCTTTATAAATATCAATATGTTGATTGTTGGGCATGGCCACACCTACGAAGGCTGCAAATAAAGCCAATGAAGTCAATGCAGCAGAAGCAATGGCAAAACCTTTACCACTTGCTGCTGTTGTATTTCCAACTGCATCCAAAATATCTGTTTTTTCACGCACATCAGCAGGCAATTCGCTCATCTCAGCAATACCACCAGCATTGTCCGCAATAGGACCAAATGCGTCAATGGCCAATTGCATCGCCGTTGTAGCCATCATACCAGCTGCAGCAATAGCCACACCATACAAACCAGCACAGGCAAATGAACCATAAATGCCAGCCGCTAAAACTAAAATAGGTAAAAAGGTAGATTCCATTCCAATGGCTAAACCACCAATAATATTAGTAGCATGTCCAGTACTTGATTGTTTAATGATACTCATCACTGGGCGCTTACCCATGGCCGTATAATATTCCGTAATGATGCTCATTAAAGTCCCTACAATTAAACCCACCGCTATAGCACCAATGACTCCGATTCTTGTAAATTCTAAACCACGTAAAGTCATGGTTTCAGGTAGAATATTGGAAACTAAAAAATAACAAGCAATTGCTGTTAAAATCATAGAACCATAATTACCCATGTTCAATGCTCTTTGAACTGTTGCGGTGCTTAATCCAGCATTCTCGCTAATGCGAACAAAGAAGGTACCAATGATAGATAAAATAATACCCACACCTGCAATCATCATCGGTAATAAAATTGGAGACAAGCCTCCAAATGCATCTACTAATTTTGTACCATTAGGTCCGGTTACTTCTTGTCCCAATACCATCGTAGCTAAAACGGTGGCAACATAAGAACCAAATAAATCGGCACCCATACCAGCCACATCACCCACATTATCACCCACGTTATCTGCAATAGTAGCTGGATTACGAGGATCATCTTCTGGAATACCAGCTTCTACTTTACCCACTAAGTCGGCTCCTACATCGGCAGCCTTGGTATAAATTCCTCCACCCACACGTGCAAACAAGGCAATCGATTCAGCACCCAATGAAAAACCAGTTAATATTTCTATAGTACGTAACATTCCTTCTGCATCTCCGTCAGGTGAGAAATAATGTTTGATAATTAAAAACAATCCGCCCAATCCTAATACTGCCAATCCAGATACGCCTAAACCCATCACGGACCCGCCGGTAAAGGATACTTTCAATGCACGCGCTAAACTTGTTTTAGCTGCTTGTGCAGTTCTTACATTGGCCTTGGTAGCTATTTTCATTCCAATATATCCTGCTGTTGCACTAAATACTGCACCAATTACAAAGGCAATTGAAATACTCCAGTGACTACTTGCATTTTTGGAAGCCATAAAGCCTAATAATAGGGCCACAATAACCACAAAATAGCCAAGGATTTTCCACTCTGCTTTTAGGAAAGCCATCGCACCTTCTGCGATATAAGTGCTAATTTCTTTCATACGGTCATTACCTGCATCCTGTTTAGCTACCCAATTGAATTTCAAGAGTGTATACAATAAACCTACAATACCCATCGCCGGAACGGCATAAAATAGAAGATCTTTCATAGCAATACTTATTCTTTTGTTTAGATTCGTTTAAGGTCTGCAAAAATAGGGGGTAAAAGTCAAAAATGGGCAAAAAAGGGCAACTTTACTCCACCAAGGCGGTGGTATCTATCTTACCTGTAAAAACAGAGGCAATTTCTTTGCCTTTATATATGGATTTATTGAATTTATTGCCTAAAATAATAATGGTGGCTGATTCATTGATCAATCTGGTAAAAACGGTGTTATTGCCATGCCACCATCCATTGTGGTAAACCAGTCTTTCTTCATTAGGTTTAGCCAAAATTCGCCAGCCAAGTCCATAATTGTGGTAATATTTATTAGTAGGACTTTGAGGTTGATAAGCCATTTCTAAAGTTGAAAGTGCCAAAAACTTACCTTGAGTTAGTGCCTTATCCCATAGAAACATATCTCTTGCCGTACTGTACACATTTTTATCTCCATAAATACAGTCAAATTTTTCTATGCGGTAAGGAATCATTTTAGCATTGTAGGAAGGGGTGTACTTATCAAGCGTTTTTTCACTAAAAATAAAGCTATTGTCCATTTTAAATGGTTTGAAAATATTTTCAGTCATATAGCTAGGAAAATCCTGACCTGAAATTTTTTCGATAAGCAAGGCCAACAAAACAAAATTGGTATTGCAATATTTAAATACTCTATCAGGATTGCTTTGGGGTGCAGGTCTTTTATTTACCATATAATCCAAAACATCTTGATTGCTGTAAAGTCCTTTTTTGAAAGGGTTTTCAGACTTAATTAAATAAAATCTTTTTACCCATCTGCCTCTTTTATTTTTAACCTTGGTCATGATGTACTTACGCGATTCCATAAAAACAGTATAATCGGGTAAGCCACTGCGATGTGATAACAATTGTTCAATGGTTACTTCTGTATAAGGAAAATTGGGAATGTATTTAGTAACAGTGGCTTTTAAATCCAATTTATGTTGTTCCCATAATTTCAATGCCGCCATCCCTGTAAATGTTTTTGAAATAGAAGCTAAATGAATCGGAGTCTCAGGCAACATCACTGATTTATTTCCAAAATTGGAAAACCCACGGTAATCCTCAAATAAGATCTCTCCATTTTTAGCTACTAAAATTTCACCGCTAAAACCCTTCTTGCCCAATAGTAAATCATATTTGGCCTTCACTTCAGCGATCAATCTTTCTTTTTCAGTGGAACTTAATTTAAAGGCAGAAAAATTGGGGTTTTCTAAATATTTGGGGCCTTGACTTGTACCACAAGCACTTGTTAAAAAAAAGAAAGCAATGAAAAAGGCCAATCGTACGATCATCTGTTAGTTTTTATAAGGAACCCCATCCAAACTGTGTGTTACAAAAATAACGCTATAATCACTTAATTTATTGTTAATGAATAGCAAACAGTTAATTTTTTTTAACTTTGCTACATGAGCAATTTAGATCCTACCAGTTACCCTAAAGACAAAATCAAGGTTTTATTTCTTGAAAATATCAGCGATAAAGCAGTGCAATATTTCAAACATCAAGGGTATACCGATGTTAAAAAAATAGCTGGCGCTTTAAGTGAAGAAGAATTAATCAAAGCCATTAAAGATGTTCATATACTTGGCATCAGGTCTAAAACATTTATTTCAAAAAAAGTTTTAGACAACGCCAAAAAATTACAAGCCATTGGCTGTTTTTGTATTGGCATCAATCAAGTAGATATTAAAGCATGTAAACAAAAAGGTGTGGCATTGTTTAATGCGCCCTACAGCAATACCAGATCAGTGGCTGAACTAGTCATTGGCGCATCCATCATGCTGATAAGAAGAATTACGGATAAAAATACAGCTGCACATAACGGCATTTGGAACAAAGAAGCCAAAGGAAGTTTTGAACTCAGAGGAAAAACGCTTGGTATTATTGGTTATGGTAATATTGGCACACAGTTAAGTGTGATGGCCGAAGCCATGGGCATGAAAGTAAAGTTTTATGACATTGAAACTAAATTACCCTTGGGCAATGCAGTGGCGGTAAATTCAATTAAAGATTTAGTAAGTAGTTCAGACCTTATTTCTTTGCACGTTCCAGAGACCAATCAAACTAAAAATTTAATTAGTAAAGCAGTCATCAAGCAGTTTAAGCAAGGGGCCATCTTAATTAATTATGCACGTGGAGAAGTAGTAGACTTAGATGCCTTAAGCCAAGCGATCAAAGACAAACAAGTCTCAGGTGCTGCCATTGATGTATTTCCCATAGAGCCTGAAAAAAATGGCGACAAATTTACCAGTCCTTTGCAAGGTTTATCCAATGTAATTCTAACACCCCATATTGGCGGCTCTACCGAAGAAGCACAAGAAAATATAGGCGAAGATGTAAGTATCAAATTGTATCAATATTTAGAGAGAGGCGTTTCTTATGGTTCTCATACCATCCCTAGTATTAGCCTACCTCCTGTAGAAAATGCGCACCGAATTTTACATATTCACAACAATGTACCTGGTGTATTGAGTGCCATCAATACAGTGATGTCTAAAAATAAAATTAATATTGTTGGGCAATACTTGAAAACCAACGATGAAATTGGCTATGTGGTTTTGGATGTAGATTCTAAATTATCTAAAACTGCCATCGCCTTGTTGAAAGAAGTAAAACACACCATTAGAGTGCGTATGTTGTATTAATAGTAAAAGACTACAAGGCTAGTAACATTTTTTTAATCTCCTCCGCATCTACTCCTGTAGCTTGTAAATTTTCTTGCATGGAATCTTTTGTATACAGCATTTGACTTGCTTGCATTTTTCTTGCACTGCTATGAATTTCTTTAGCTCCAGTGGATGTAATTATTTCTTTGATATTATTGGAACGCACTCCAGCACCGGGCATAATAATAATTCTATCACCGGCTTGTTCTACTAATTTTTTTAATAAGGGTAGGGACTCTACAGCATTGGGCAGTTGACCACTGGTTAGAATTCTTTTGCAACCTGTTGCAATGATATCTTCTAGTGCTTTGAAGGGATCTTTGCTTCTATCAAATGCCCGATGAAAAGTAACTTCCATGGGACTTGCAAGATCTACTAATCTTTTTGTACGAGCTGTATCAATGGTTCCATCTGCATTTAATAATCCAATGACAATACCTGGATAGTTTAATTTTCTGGCCATAAGAATATCCGATCGCATTGCATTAAATTCATATTCGGTATAAAAAAAATCACCCCCTCTTGGTCTTATGATGGGGAATACAGGCTTAGATGTTAAAGCAATTAAAGTAGCTAAACTACCAAATGAAGGAGTCGTACCACCTTCCTGAGGATTTTCACAAAATTCAATTCTATGGGCACCCGCTTTAATGGCCTCTATAGCGGCCTCTAAAGAAAAAACTGCTATTTCAATTGTTGTAGACATAATTTTTAATCTAATGAAGAAGATTCAAATAATTTATTGCCGTCCTTGGTATGCACTGCATAATTAAACCCTTTATGCAAAGCATAAGCACCTGCTGCTCCTTTTTTATTCATGGCAATAAAACATACTTGGATGTCTTTGGCTTTTTCTTTTTTGATGCGTCTTATTCTTTCCACCACAAATTTACAAGCCTCTTTTGGCGATTTTCCTTGTCTCATTTGCTCCACTACGGCACTCGCACCAGCCACACGAATTACATCTTCTCCTTGTCCTGTAGCAACGACTGCACCCACTTCATTGTCAACATACAAGCCTGCACCAATAACAGGGGAGTCGCCTACACGTCCTCTCATTTTAAAACCTGCACCACTGGTCGTACAACTACCACTTAAGTTTCCAAAACGATCTAAGGCAATCATCCCAATGGTATCATGGTTCCATTCTCCATTGCTCAATTTAGGTGGCGCCATCAGTGATGGATCTAATTGGCTAGTCGATTGTTTTCTTTCAATATTAATAACAGGTTTGTATTCCGATTTTTTTAACCAATTTTCATAAGATGATTTTGCATCTTTTGACAAGGTAGCTGGTTCTAAGGTGAAACCTTCTGATACAGCAAATTGTTGCGCCCCTTCACCTACGAGCATCACATGGGGTGTTTTTTCCATTACTCTTCTAGCTACTGATATGGGATGTTTGATGCGTTCTAAAAAAGCAACAGATCCACAATTAAATTCATGATCCATTATAGAGGCATCTAATGTTACATGACCATCTCTATCAGGATTACCACTTAAGCCTACACAACAATTGATTTCATCTTCCGTCACTTTTACACCATTTTCCACTGCATCTAATGCTTTTCCTCCATTACCGAGTATCTTCCAAGCTGCTAAATTAGCAGCCAAACCAGCATCCCAGGTAGCCACTACTACTGGACTGACCACTGCATTCCTATTGCTAATAACATTTGAACCGCTACTGATATCTTGAACTGATTTAGGAATAAAACCAGTGATGGTAAAACTTGAAATACCTAAACCACTTAGGTTCAAAAACTTTCTTCTATCCATGCTCATAACTGCTTTCATTTTATTGATTTCAAGATACGAACTATGCGCTTATTTTTAGTACTTTTAAGTATTAAATTTTATGCAAGAGATTTTCAATTTATATGGTTGGCAAGTAAGTAGTTATGAACAAATCCATCAAGGTTTAATCAATCGTACTTATTCTATTCAAACCAATAAGGGTGCCTATATTTTACAATCCATCAACCATAAAGTATTTAAAGACCCTGCTGCTATTGATGCCAATGTCAAAACTATTTCTTCTTACCTTAAAATAAATAATCCTAATTATTTATTTACCCATTTAGTATCCACTTTAAATGGAAATACTTTAGTGCAGTGGGAGGGAAGCTACTATAGAGCCTTTCATAAAATTGAGGGCTATGCGCTGAGTGTTTTAGAAAATGAAAACCAAGTAGAACAAGCAGCCAATCAATTTGCAGGCTTTACCCATGTTTTAAAAAACTTTCCGGTCAATCAATTAAAAGATACGCTTCCTGATTTTCATAATTTGAGTTTAAGATACCACCAATTTTCAGAAGCTATTGTAAAAGGTAATACCGAAAGAATTAATGACACTAAAGAAGCTATTTCATTTTTAGCATCTCATAAAAAATATGTCGATATATACAGTGCATTTATACATCATGCAGAGGTAAAAAAAAGAGTCACCCATCACGATACCAAAATAAGTAATGTGCTATTTCAAAAAAATAACGGCATAGAAAAAGCCATTTGTGTGATTGATTTAGATACCGTAATGGCAGGATATTTTATAAGTGATGTAGGAGATATGTGTCGCACTTGTTTATGTAACGTTTCAGAAGAAGAAAAAAATTTAAATAAAGTAGTGGTGGACGCCTCTAAATGGAAGGCGCTAGAAAAAGGGTATTTACATTTTATGCAGGATGAATTATCTTCTTTTGAAAGGGACCACTTTTTCTATGCAGGACAATTTATGATTTACATGCAAGCACTTAGGTTTCTTAGCGACCATTTAAACAATGACCAATACTATGGCGCCAAGTATGAAGGCCAAAACCTTGTGCGCACGCTTAATCAAATACAACTGCTAGAAGAGTATAATAAACTGAATTAAAATAGCTAAATTAAAGTATAGAAATACTAAAACTGGAATAGCTATTTTTAATTATTTCAATAGTTTAGTTATCTCTATAATTTAAAGCAGGAGGGCGGTCACCCAATAATGCTTGGTATTTATAATCTCCTTTTTGTTTTAGGAATTCTTCTTTTGCTTTTTTTATGGTGCTAGGTTGCGTGTACAAATCAATCGCTGTCATAGCCATTACTTTTGCCGCATTGATCATTCCTTTCGCTGCAATATCCGTGGTCCCACAAGATACTGCCTGCCAACTATGTGCTGGTGTGCCTGGCACCCAAGTAGCAGTGCTTAAACCCACTGTAGGTATGGTATAACTTACATCACCAACATCGGTGGAACCACCACCAGAAGTTAACTCAATTTTCAATGGAAAAACTTTCTGCGCATCTTCAATAGGAGGGATGGTACCCAAAAAGCTTTTTTGTAATTTTTTTGCAAATTCTTTTTCAGCTTCTGTATAGGGAATCCCACCAACAGCGTCTAAATTCATTTGCATGACATCGGCCAGGGTTTTATTTAATAGTAAATCATGGGTGCCGTCAATAACTTCGTATTTCATAGAAGTGCCTGTGCCCATGGAAGCGCCTTCTGCAGCTTTTACTACTCTATCAAATATCTCCACTACTTTGTCTCTTTTAGGATGACGCACATAATAAAAAACTTCAGCAAAATCTGGTACCACATTGGGCGCTTTACCACCATTGGTAATCACATAATGTATTCTTGTTTCTTGTGGAATATGTTCACGCATCATGTTCACCATATTGTCCATGGCTTCCACAGCATCTAAGGCAGAACGACCTTGTTCAGGTTGTGCTGCAGCATGTGCAGAAATTCCATAAAATCTAAACTTAGCCGACTTATAGGCCAAGGCACTTTTCATCGTCACTTCATTTTTATTGCCAGGATGCCAATGTATGGCCACATCTAGATCATCCATCACGCCCGATCTTACTAAATATACTTTACCACCACCGCCTTCTTCGGCAGGACTACCATACACACGAATGGTTCCTTTTATTTTTCCAGCTTCAATTAATTTTTTTAATGCAATGCCCGCTGCAACAGAAGCAGTGCCAAATACATCATGTCCACAACCTTGTCCTGCAATTTTATTTGGAATAATGGCTTTTTCTGGATTGCCTCCTTCTTGGGCCAAACCAGGTAATGCATCGTATTCTGCTAAAATTCCGATGATGGGTTTGCCCGTACCATAAGTGCCCATAAACGCAGTAGGCATTCCACCAACACCTGTGGTTACATTAAACCCTGCTTCTTTTAAATGTTGCACATGTAATACCGCAGTTTTAGATTCTTTAAAACCTACTTCTGCATATTCCCATAACTGTCTACTTGTTTTTTTATCCTGTTCATAAGAAGCATTTAAAATAGTTTTTACTTCCTCTTTTGCTTTTTGAATCGCAGGATCTACTTGCGCATGCGCAACAAAAGACAATAAACAAATACCGAAAATAGATAGGAGGGAAGCAGATCGTTGCATAAATTTTTTTTTAATAGAGTAGGGCTTGCTACTTAATAATATTGATTAATAATCTTCATTGGTGGCAAAATCATTCTTTCTGTTTTTCCATTTGCCTCTAGTGAAATCAGGTATTTCTTGGACCTGTCCTTTTTCAGCAATTGATTTTTCAGAAAGTGGGGTAATGGCATACCAAGTGGCTAAGTCATATACATCCAATTGGAAAGGCACATTTCTTTTAATGCATTCTACAAAAGCATTGTCTACAAAAAAGTCCATGCCACCGTGACCAGCGCCTTCCGCATCTTTTTCAAATTTTTTCCATAAAGGATGGTCATGCTGCTTTAAGTAGGCCTCTGGGTTTTCCCATTGGTGTGCTTTGGGCGAAACGCCTTCTATATATATATGTCCCGCTGAGAATTCTCCAGCATGGAAATCCTGCCATAAACCCTGAACCCCTTGGACTCTGAAGCCTAAATTATAAGGACGAGGTGAATTGGTATCATGGGTAAGTAACATGGTCTCCCCATTTGCTGCTTGTAAGGTGGTTGTAACGACGTCTCCCAACTTGAATTTTAATTTCGCATTAGGGTGATTATCACCACCTTTAGGGTGCTCAACTATATATTTATGTAAACCTCTTGACTTAGTAGCAACGGATGATAATCTGGTTAAAAGGTTGCCTCTATTAATATCTGACATCATAGCTATGGGGCCTAATCCATGGGTTGGGTATAGCTCTCCGTTTCTATATAAGGAGTGGTTGGTACGCCAAGCTGCTTCACTGAATCCTTTGCCTGCACCAAACTCAACACCAGAAGCACTATCAGCAGAATTAGGACTATTGAATTTTACGCCTCTTAAATCATGCTCATAACCGCCTTGTAAGTGTAACAATTCTCCAAATAGGCCTTTTTTGACCATATTATAGACCGCCATGACATCACGACGGTAACATACATTCTCTAAACACATGACTGGAATGCCTTTTTTCTCACTTGCATTCACAATATCCCAACAATCGGTCAATTTAATAGCTCCACAAACTTCCACACCAGGAATAACGCCATTATTGATGGCCTCTAAGGCTTGAATGATATGCCATTCCCATGGGGTGGCAATAATCACACCATCGATATCACCACGTTTTAGTAGGTTTTTAAAATCCTCATTGCCCTTCTTGTATTCAATAGCTGGAGGACGGCCTGCGTCTTTAAGTATCTTTTGGGCATCAGCCAACATTCTAGGGTCTGGATCTGCAAAAGCTACAATAATGGTGTCTTTGCGTTGGCATAGCATTTCTAAATGACTTTGGCCCCGAAATCCTGTACCTATGATCCCAATACGGACTTTGTCTTTTTTTACACTTGACTGCGCCTTTATAAACTTAGGAGTAAGTCCAATGGCCATGGAAGTTAATCCAGCATCTTGGACAAATTTTCTGCGACTTAAATTCTTTGTCATTTGAATCATATTTAGATTTACAAAATACTAATTTATACTGAATAAATACCTGAATTAAATACTACTAGATGGCTAATGGAACAGACTTTAATCTTCTATGGGAATACGAAGTTTTCTACTTTAAAGCTTCTACTGTACAATATTCAATACTATTGATTTACAACCATTTAAAAGATTTAATACTAAATTTTATGCTTATAATTAACATTATGTTAAATAACATAAAAAGTCATTTTTCTTAGTAATCAAGTCTGTTATAAAAATTGATGCCTGCGCCTAGATACTACTATCTTATTTGATTGTACATTCACTTATTCAATTAAGTATTCCTTTAAAATTACTACCATGATACAATTTCCTTTTATAAAAAGTAATGAATTACGCATATGCATTGCCATTTTAGCCATGACTGCAACTTCCCCATTGTTGGCACAAGATTGCAAAGTTTTAGATCCAAATTTGGTGGGCACTTATACAGGAGACTGTAAAACTGGGAAAGCCTCTGGTATAGGTAAAGCAGTAGGAAAATACACTTATGAAGGTGAATTTAAATATGGACTTCCAGAAGGTAAAGGAAAGCTCACAGATGATCTTGGAAATTATTACAAAGGCAGTTTCAAAAAAGGAAAAAGAGATGGCGAAGGCACAGGATTTTTTAAAAATGTTCATGGAGAAGATAGTCTTCAAAGTGGATTTTGGAAAAATGATGCCTTTATAGGTCAGTATGAAAGTATTTTTAAAGTGCTCAACAAAACTTTTATGGTGAGTAGTGTTAATGTTACTTTTGAAAATCCAACTCCTCCCAATAGCACCATAGAATTAAGTATGGAAAGTGTTTCCGGTGGTGCCTTTAATGTACATGGAGAAATTCCAAAACCAACTTTAACTGAAGCTATTTTTCAAAAAGGATCTTACCAAGTTTTAATGCCAATTACCAATCAACAAAAAAGAAACACGTATATTTTTCAAAATTTAATTTACCCTGCGCATGTGCTTTTCAAAATCAATAATGAAGAAATTCAAGTTGAATTCAATGAAGCTAAGAATTATAAAATATTTGTCACATTAAGAGATTAAACAAGAGATTAAATTGTGAGATGAATTCTAAAGATGACACCCCCAATTGTTTCCAAAAAAAATGATCCTAAAATTTTAGGATCATTTTTTTATGATGTAGAGAATATATCAACTAATTATTCTACTATTGATACTTTTCATGTAATTTATCATAAGCATTGTACTTGGCATCAAATTCATCGTAGGCTTTTTGATCCTTGCCTCTTACTTTATCTCTTTTATATCCATACAAGGTAGCAAGAAAATCAACGGATCTTGAAGCTACATTTTTCTCTGCTCTTTCTAATTTATCTTTGTCTTTAATCACAGCAAAAGCTTTTTCAATCCACTCCACCGCAGCATCAACTTTTTCTTTGATGGGGGCCTCTAAAACTACATTCAACTTTTTAATAGAATCTTGCTGTGCTTTAAACTGCGCTTCCATAGCTATTTTTTTCTTTGGATCTTTGGGAGCTGCAGGCTTATTGGCATTTAGATTTTGTAAAGCACGAATATTATCACCAGCTTTTTCATCTAATATAGTAAACTGATTATAATAGCTAATTCCCACGTTAAAGGCGGCAGCAAAGTTTTTTGTATTCATGGAAAAAGCTTTTTTATAAGCCTCTGCTGCTTTTGAAATATAGTAATCCCCTTTTTCAGCATTTACCCCATCTGCGTTTTTACCAGCCATAAACATGTCTCCGTACATTTGTAATTCCAATTCTGTTAATTTTCCAGTAGCCACTGTTTGGTCGTACAATTTTATTTTTTCCTCTGTATTTAAGTTCTTATCAATGTATTCAGTCTTGTATTCTACCCAAGATTCTTTAGGATAAGCAGCTTCTGCAATTGCATAATAGGTATCAAAATTAACCTTGTCTTTTTTCAAGGTCAATTGCAATAATAAAAAACGATATACTTCAATCAGCTCTGGTGTTGTAATTTTGCTATCCACCAATCTTCTATAATAAACAATGGTTGGATCAATATTGCCTGCATTTTGATTAGCGTATCCTGCGTAAATGATAGATGTGGTATCAAATTTTTGTTTCGAAGAAGCCCATCCTTGTGTAAATACAATATCACTGTAGTAAACCGCTTGATCAAAATTTTGCGCAGCTACTTTCCAGTTTTTTGTATTAAATGCGCTTACACCATCTTTAAAACTTTTTACATAAACATCAAAAAATGGATCTTGTCCATTTTCTTTAGCAATGGCTAGTGTTTTATCTGCTTTGATGTATTCATCTAATGCAGATTTAATTTGATCAAAAGCATCTGGATATTTAGCAGCCAAACTAGTTTCTTTATTGATTCCACTGTAGATTCGAGATTTCCAGTAATAAGCTTCTGCAGTTTCTTTCAAAGTGGGCTTTTTGGTAAGTATCTTTTCGAATTCTGATTTTGCATTTTCAAATTTGGTAATTAAAATACTTGTCTTTACTTTTTCAAAATCTTGAGCTTGTATACTTTGGAAGCTCAACAATATGACGAATGCCCCGATAATTTTTTTCATAGCTATTTTTTTTTATGAATTATTGCTGTTAAAGTTATCCTATTTAATTGATTAAATGTTTAAACACCTGCTGGAGTTGGATTAGGGTCCGTTTGATCTCCTTCTCCCTCTGGTCCAGTTTCTTCTTGCTCTTCAATCTTAGAAGTAGCTGCAATTTCATCTCCTTCATCTAAGCGAATCAAGGTAACGCCCTGCGTGGCACGTCCTGCTTCGCGGATGTCGGTGATTCTAGTCCTAATGGTCACACCAGATTTACAGGTAATAATCAAATCTTCTTTTTCTAGTACATCCATGATACCTACTAAACTGCCTGTTTTCTCCGTCACATTAATGGTTTTAACCCCTTTACCTCCACGGTTGGTAATTCTGTATTCTTCAATGGCGGTTCTTTTTCCAAAACCTTGTTGACTTACTACAAGTATGGTACGCTCTTTATCATCTTTATGCACACATACTAAACCTACCACTTCGTCATTTTCATTATCCACTTCAATACCTGCAACCCCTATCGCACCTCTACCTGTTGGACGTACTTTTTCCTCAGGGAAACGAATAGCCCTACCCGATTTCACGGCCATCATCACTTCATAGTTGCCGTCGGTTAAACGCGCTGCTAATAATTCATCGCCTTCATTAATAGTAATGGCATTCACACCACTTACTCTTGGACGACTGAAATCTTCTAAACATGTTTTCTTAATAATACCACGCTTAGTACAAAGAATGATAAAATGATTTTGTACATATTCTTTGTCATCCAATTTACGCACTTCAATAATGGCTTTTACTTTATCATCCGGTGGTATTTGAATTAAATTCTGTACTGCTCTGCCCTTACTTGTTTTTTCACCTTCTGGAATTTCATACACACGTAACCAGAAACATCTTCCTTTTTCTGTAAAGAACAACATGGTATCATGGGTAGAAGCTATAAACAAATGCTCCACAAAATCTTCGTCTCTGGTTTTGGTACCCATGGCACCTCTACCACCTCTTTTTTGTTGACGGTACTCAGATACTGCCGTTCTTTTTATATAACCTAAATGAGAAATAGTAATGACCACATCTTCCTCTTCAATCAAATCTTCCAATTTCATTTCATCGGCTAAATATTGGATTTCTGTTTTGCGTTCGTCTCCGAATTTTTCTTTTACTTCCAATAATTCAGTTTTGATCAATTCAAAACGTAAATGCTCGCTACCTAATAATTCATTTAACGATTTTATAATTTGCATTAAATGCTCAAATTCTTCTTTGATTTTCTCACGCTCCATCCCTGTTAAACGTTGCAATCTTAATTCTAATATCGCTTTGGCTTGAATGTCTGAAATGCCCCATCCTGCAGTCATTAAACTTTCTTTAGCCGCTTCAGGATTCGCTGAACTTCGAATTAAACGAATGACTTCATCTAGGTGGTCTAAGGCAATTAAATAACCTTCTAAAATATGCGCACGCTCTTGAGCTTTTCTTAATTCAAATTGAGCACGACGAATCACCACTTCCATTCTAAATTCAATAAACTCCGCAATCAAATCGCGTAAGTTTAAAATTTTAGGACGGCCCTTACTTAAGGCTACATTGTTAATCCCATAGCTGGTTTGTAATTCAGTAAACTTAAACAATTGATTGATGATGACTTGTGCCACTGCATCTTTACGAAGTTCAATGACAATTCTTGTTCCTTCACGCTTGTTACTTTCGTTGTTAACGTGTGTGATACCATCAATGGTTTTATCTACCACTAGTTGACCAATACGGTCTGTTAAATTATCTCTATTAACTTGGTAAGGAATTTCATTGATCACAATTAACTCTCTTCCATTGGCCTTGGTTTCTACATTGCATTTTCCACGAAGTACCACTCTACCTCTACCAGTGGTTAAACCTTGTCTTACTCCTTCCATTCCATAAATCACGCCACCAGTAGGAAAATCGGGCGCTTTGACAAACTGCATTAATTCCTCTACAGTAATGTCTTTATTGCCAATATAAGCGATACAACCATCCACCACTTCATTTAAATTATGTGGTAACATATTGGTCGCCATACCCACCGCAATACCAGAAGACCCATTCACCAATAATTGAGGAATACGTGTAGGTAATACAGAGGGTTCTGATAAACTATCATCAAAGTTTAATTGAAAATCGACAGTGTCTTTTTCCAAATCATCCAACATAGCTTCAGAAATTTTTTGCAATCTTGCTTCTGTATAACGCATGGCCGCAGGAGGATCTCCATCTTGATTACCAAAATTACCCTGTCCATCTACCAATTTGTAACGCATGGTCCATTCTTGGGCCATACGAACCAATGTATCGTAAATAGCACTATCTCCATGAGGATGGAATTTTCCCATCACTTCCCCCACAATACGTGCCGATTTTTTATACGCCTTATTGCTGTTGTTACCCAATTCACTCATCGCATATAAAACCCTGCGATGTACAGGTTTAAAACCATCTCTCACATCAGGTAATGCACGACCTACTATTACCGACATAGAATAATCTATGTAAGAAGTTTTCATTTGCTCTTCGATGTTGACTCTTATAACACGGTCATTGTCTTGGGTGGCTTCTGTACCTAAATTTTCGTTGATATTATCTTCCATAAGTTTTATTTCTTTAGATCAAAGGGGTTGTTTTTTTAAGCCCTAATCGATAGTTTACGAAGATACCTTTTCAAGCCCTTTTTTGCTATTTTTAAAGCCTAATTTTTAAGCAGATTTATCCACAGTTGTGGGTAAGAAATCCTAACTTTAAAGTACAGATTTTTAATGATTTAGCTAGACCAAAATGAGTGTAGAAATTTTAATTATTGGAGCTGGTAAATCGGCTACTGTTTTGATTCAATATTTGAAGATCAAAGCTGTTGAAAATAACTGGCAGATTGTATTGGCTGATGGAGACCTTCCAACAGCCGAAGCAAAATGGAATCAGGCACCGAATGGAATCGCTGTGGGTATTGACATAAACGATGCTATGGCAAGGAAAGCGCTGATTCAAAAAGCCAAGGTGGTGGTTTCCATGTTACCTCCTAGTTTACATTTTTTAGTGGCTCAAGATTGCCTATTGTTTTCAAAATCTCTTTTTACTGCTTCTTATGTGGATGAGCAAATGCGGTCTATGGAGTCAGCCATCCAAGCCAAAAATATTTTATTCTTATGCGAAATGGGTTTAGATCCTGGTATTGACCACATGAGTGCCATGGAGCTGATTGATAAAATAAAGGCAAAAGGAGGCCAAATAACTGGATTTAAATCGCATTGTGGTGGATTAATTGCCCCAGAGTCGGACAACAATCCTTGGCATTATAAAATTAGCTGGAATGCCAAGAATATTCTGCTGGCAGGAAAAGCTGGAGCAGTCTATCTTGAAAATGGAGCTCAACAGACCATCCCTTATTTAAATTTATTTAAAAATGCTCCTCAAATAGAGATCCCAAATATTGGTTCATTTGGCTATTATCCCAATCGAAATTCCTTATCCTATATGGCTACCTATGCTTTACAAGGGGTAAATAATTTTGTTAGAACTACTTTAAGAGCATCCGATTTTTTTCTTGGCTGGAATGCCATAGTGCAATTGGATTTAACCAATGAGCAGTCCATAGATTTGAAAGAAAATACCAGTATCAAAGAATGGCTTGAAGGGCATCTAGCTTCCAAACAATTAAATAGTTTGTACAATTCATTGATAAAAAATGAAATAGTAAAAAATCAATTCGAGTTTTTAGGATTCCATACCGATATCCTCCTTCCATCAAATTTAAGATCCAATGCGAGCATACTTCAATGGATACTGGAAAACAAATGGAAATTAGCACCTGAAGATAAAGACATGGTGGTGATGATGCATGAAATTGAATACCAATTAAATTCAAAAAAATATATGGTGCAAAGTAGTTTGGTCAAAATTGGCATAGATGCTAATGTTACAGCCATGGCCTCCACCGTTGGCCTACCCCTGGCCATGAGTGTTTGTGCTTATTTGAAAGGGGATTTTAATTTAACAGGATTGCATATTCCCATCCATCCTTCTATCTATACTCCAATACTAAAAACATTGGCAGCAGAAGGAATTGTATTTGAAGAAATAACAAAAGAACTAAACTAATTATTATACAACTGTAGGAATAGATTTTACAGCATCCCATTCATAATCCAATTGTCTTTTCTCTAAGCTTGCTGCCACCACTTTAATGGTGACTTTATCGCCCATATTGAATTTGCGCCCCGATCTCATGCCTACTAAGGCATAATCAGATTCCACCAATCTAAAATCATCAAATTTAGATAAGCCGGTAATGCTTACTAAACCTTCACACTTATGTTCGATGGTTTCAACCCAAAATCCAAAACTAGAAACACCACTAATAATACCTTCAAAACTTTGGCCTAAATAATCACGCATGAATTCCACTTGCTTGTATTTGTTGGCCGCTCTTTCGGATTCCATCGCCGCTCTTTCTCTTTCACTGCAATGCACACATTTTTGTTCTAAATCGGTATCATTCATTGGATGATTTAATAAAATAGATTGTACAATACGATGTACTAATATATCAGGATAACGTCGAATGGGTGAAGTAAAATGACAATAATGTTCAAAGCCCAAGCCATAGTGTCCAATATTATTGCTGGTATATACAGCCTTGGCCATTGTTCTGATGCCTAATTGCTCTAATACATGTTGTTCTGGTTTTCCTTTGGAGGCCAGCATTAAATCATTAAAGCTATGTGCTATATGTGTGGGCGTGGATATATCAAAAGGATAACCATGCTTTTTTGCAAAACTGATAAAAGGATTTAATTTTTCTTCATTGGGTTGATCGTGCACACGGTAAGGAAAAGGGAGGATTTCTTTTTTAATTTTAATTTGACCCATTTTTTCTGCAATCAATTGATTGGCTTTTAACATCAACTCTTCAATCAATTGATGCGATGCTTTACTTTCTTTAATTGTAATACCCGTTGGTTTTCCTTTTTCATCCAAAGTAAAACGCACTTCTTGAGAGGAAAAATTAATGGCTCCATTGTCAAATCTTGCTTTACGTAGTTTTTGAGTCCAATCCAATAACCATAAAATTTCATTGGAATGATCTCCTATTTTGGTATCAATAATTTCTTGTACTTGTTCGTAAGTAAATCTTCTGTCAGAATGAATCATAGTTTTTCCAAACCAAGTATGCACAATTTTACCTTGGGTATTCACTTCAAAACAGGCCGAAAAAGTAAGTTTATCTTCATTAGGTCTTAAAGAACATAGTTCATTGGAAATACGTTCTGGCAACATGGGATATACCCTATCAGGTAAATATACGGAAGTGGCTCTTTCATAGGCTTCTTTATCAACGGCGGTACCTGGTTGCACAAAATGACTTACGTCGGCAATATGTACACCAATTTCTAAATTTCCATTGTCCAATCTTTGATAAGAAATAGCGTCATCAAAATCTTTGGCATCAACAGGGTCAATAGTAAAGGTTAATACTTTTCGGTAATCTTTTCTTTTGGCTACTTCAGTAGCATCTAAATCTTCAGTCAAAGATTTGGCAAAAGCAATTACTTCATCACTAAAGGATAAAGAAAATCCAGCTTCTGCCACTATAGATTGCATGGCCATGTCATTCTCTTGCTCATGGGTAAATATTTTTAATACCTCCCCTTCAGGTTTGCGTGAGGATTTTTCCCATTTGGTCAACTGTACCATCACACGGTCATTGTCCTTAGCCCCATTGAGTTTATTCATAGGGATATAAATGTCAGGCATGGGGAATACACTGCTTGGAATAAAGAAAGCTGTTCTTTCTTTTACCTGCATCGTACCTGCAAAGGAAACTTGTTTACGTTTTAGGATTTCTAAAACCTTTCCTTCTTTTTTTCCAGAGCCTTGCCTAATTTTGGTAATTTTAACGCTTACTTCATCCCCTTTCAATGCAGTATTAAAATCATTGGGGAAAATAAGTATATCATTTTCTAATCCTTGTACCATCACAAAGCCCATCCCAGATTTGGCAATGTCTAGCTTACCTTTGTAAGTGGTTACCAAGTGTGTATGTTTAGTGGTCGTTTTTGTTTTTTTTGTGTTCTTTTTAGTTCCCATTTATTTTTTTATAAAATTGTGCAACATAATTCAACACCAATTCATTGAAATTTCTTTCTGAATCAAATAAAAATTTTGGCTTAATGGGCAATACATACATAGGAATATTGTTTAATTCTTCTGTGTATTTGACCAACCTTACAGCGTCTTTTTCGGTGGTTAATATTAGTTTACTTTTTGATTTAATTTGATCAAATTTTTCTCTAATTTCTTGTAAGTCTTCGATAGAAAAAATATGATGATCACTGTAACTTAGTTGATAGTAAGTATCAGTATGTTCGTGGATATAATTTTTTAAAGGCAATGGATTGGCTATTCCACAAACCAGTAATACCTCGTCCCTCATAGTTAAGATCCATTGATCGGCTGGATTGTATATATGATAAGGTGTTTCGTATTTAATGGTAGTAAAAAATATACTCTGGTGCTGTTCCGGATTTATCTTTTCTACAATTTCGTCTCTTTCTGCGATGCTTAATTCCGCAGGGCATTTGGTAACAATAATAATGTCTGCCCTATTTGCAGATTTTCTATCGTCTCTCAAATCTCCAGTTGGAATAAAAAAATCATCGCAGTATAAATTATTGTATTCGGTCAATAAAATATTAAAATCTGCTTCTATTTCTCTGTGTTGAAAAGCATCATCTAAAATGATGGCTTGAATTTTAGGCACATCTTGAATAAGTTGCGGGATGGCTTCAATTCTTCTTTCTCCCACCGCCACAGCAGCATTGGGAAATTTGATGTGAAACTGCATGGGTTCATCACCAATTTCAAGTGCAGTGGTTAAACCATTTGCTAAAGCATATCCTTTAGTTTTTCGCTTGTACCCTCTACTTAAAGTGCCTATTTTATATGCTTCAGTTAAAATAGCTAAAAGATGTTCAACCATGGGAGACTTTCCGGTACCCCCCATTGATAAATTTCCTACACAAATCAGAGGGACATTAAAATGAACGGAATGCAAATACTTTTTATCATACATCCAATTTCTCAAAGAAACAATCCAACCATAGATAAGCGCAAATGGTAAAAGTAATACTCTAAAGGATTTTAAAAATACATTGTTAAAATTCATAACTATTCCAAGGCGTAATACAATGGGTTAAAGGTACGTCAAATTCATGGGTATCTTGGATATTTGCAATGGGCTCGAAATAAGAAATGCCTATTCTAGGCCTATGGGAAGGAAACTTAACAAAATATTTATCGTAGAAACCCTTACCAAAACCTATTCTATGTCCACTTTGATCTACCGCAATCAAAGGAACGAGTATGGCATCGATCTGCTCCGAGGCAATGAATCTATTGGGTAAAGGCTCCATAATTCCATAGGAATTTTTAAGCAAGGTTTCAGTTTCCGCAAAAAACTCCATAGTCAAACTAGTGGGGTCCACAATAGGATAAACTATTGTAATTCCTGGAATAACTGCTTTTAGGTACTTGGTGAATAGCAAGGTATTGGGTTCATTCTGTTTTTCTAAGGGATAGTAACTGGCCACCGTATGAACATTTGACCAATCCAATTTTTGGAATTGAATCAGGAGTAAGTCATCGTATTTCAAACATTCATTAACGGTCAAGTTTTTTCTTTGCTCCAACCAATGTTTTCTAGCCGCTGATTTGTTCATACTTAATTTTTTAGCTACTCAAAAAAGCTAAATACCGTGGCTCCATAATTTCTTTGAAAACTGAAACCTGCAAAATTTTCATAATTATTGCGAGGCGTATGTTCTAATATAAAATATCCTTCGGGTGAAATTAATTTTCGCTCTACAATGATTCTAGGTAAATCATCAATGGTAGTTAATGCATAAGGAGGTCCTGCAAAAATAATATCGAATTGTTGGGAACAGCTGTTTAAATATTGGAATACATCCATTCTTACCATTTGCGTATTTTCAATTTTCAACTGTTCAATATTGGTTTTAATAAATTCCAACATTTGATTGTCTTTTTCCACAATAGTCAATTCGCTAGCACCTCTGGAAGCCAATTCATAACTTATACAACCAGTGCCGCCGAATAAATCCAAAGTCTTGGCTCCCTCTAATTGAATCCTGGTTTGTAAAATATTAAACAGTCCCTCCTTGGCTACATCGGTGGTTGGCCTAGTATGGGGCATATTGCTAGGTGGATGAATTCTCCTACCACCATATTTTCCAGAAATGATTCTCATTAAAATATAAAATAAGGGGCGTAACTATAATCTGGATAAGCCTTGTTTAATTCAAGTCCAATACCATTATCTGCAATGGCTGTTTGTTCAAAAGATTTGAAATAAGGAATTAACGCATTGACAAAATTTGAACTTGGTGCTGTGCAACCACTTAATTTCAGTTGCAACAGATTGGTATCCACACCTACTTGAATACAGGCATTTAAAATGGTATAAATGTTTTGATCTTTCCCAGCAACAGTATAATAATTTAAAAATTTGGTTTGGCCTTGGTCTTTGATATGCAAAATTAGATGTTGGTCAAAAATGGTCAAATGTAATTCAGAGCTACCTGAATTTTGTATTAAAAATTGAGCATAATGTTGCCATTTGCCCGTAGGAAAAGTTCTGGACAACAAAGCACTCAATGCATCCGGAACACTATAAACTAAATTGTACTTGGCATCAACTAAAGAAGTATAAATTTCTTCATCCTGCTTTTTGCCAAAAACCAAATCAAGTTCATTGGTGTATTGTAAATTGTCCTCCATGGCATGTTCCTTGGTCAAAAGCATTCTTGGTCCGTTCAATACAAAATAAATCTTATTAAATACCGAATGTATTAAAGTAGAATTATTTTGCAAAAACCCAATCAATGGACTCCATCCTTCTTGAGCATCACTACCCTCAAAATGTTCAATGGCCACAAATTCATTGACCAAGGTATTTTTTACAACAAAAACAATACTGTTTTGACCTATGACTAAATAAAGGTGCTCCACCTTATTGTTAGCCGTAATCACTAAATTTCCGTAAACGCTTAATTTCTTTTTTGACATGCTTTATTTCTTATGCAATGATATAAAAAAAGGAGCAGTTCTTTGCTAAAACTAATTGTAGATTTGCAATTATATGAGCTCCCATCCATCGACGCCCTCTCTACAAGTAAACATCAGCAGTAAACAGATATTAGCTATCTCCCTGCCTATTGCTTTGGCTATTATGGTGCCTCAGGTAAATTTTGTCATCAATAATATTTTCTTAGGCTCCTTGAGTACCGAAGCCTTAGCCATTGGAGGTATTACAGGGGTTTTTTATTTGATTTTTGGGGTCATGGGCCAAGGATTGAACAATGGCTTACAAGCCCTTATTTCTAGACGAGCAGGAGAAAACAGAGTGGATGAAATAGGCCTTCTTTTTTCACAGGGTGTGGTCATTTCTATCTGCTTATCCATTGTAGGTATTTCCTTTACTTATTTTATTGCCCCAAATCTATTTCATAATTTATTGCACGATACTCAAAGAGCTGATAAAGTCATCGAATTTTTAAAGATTAGAATTTGGGGTATCCCGTTTTTATTCATTTATCAAATGCGCAATGCCTTATTGGTAGGTACCAATCAAAGTAAATTTTTAATCATTGGTACAGCGACAGAAGCTTTATTTAATATATTTTTTGATTACAGTTTAATTTTTGGCCATTTTGGTTTTATGAAAATGGGCTTGAATGGAGCAGCCTATGCCTCCATCATTTCTGAGGTAATGGGCTTATTGGTTATTTATTTGGTCATTCATTATCAAAAAATTGGCGCACGATTTGAATTATTTAAAACATTTACAGTAAGATGGAAATACATTCAATTAATCTTAGTACAATCTGCACCGATTATGATGCAATACATGATTAGCATCATCAGTTGGGAATTCTTCTATATTTTAATTGAACACAGAGGCGAGCAAGCCTTGGCCGTCTCCAATGCCATGCGTAATATATTCGGCTTTTTTGGAAGCTTTACTTGGGCATTCGCAGCCACTTCCAATACCATGGTGAGTAATATTATTGGACAGGGCATGCAGGATAAAGTCATTCCACTTATCAATAAAATTGTCAAATGGAGTTTAGGCTTTGCATTAATGGTCTGCTTATTATTGAATGTATTTGCACATCCATTTTTATCCATCTATGGCCAAGGAGAAGGTTTTATGCAGGAAGGTATTCCAGTTTTAAGAGTGGTATCTTTTGCCTTATTAATTATGTCCATTGCCACCATATGGTTGAACGCTGTGACTGGTACGGGTCAATCTAAAATTAATTTAGCGATTGAATTTGTAGCTATTATTATTTATATTATTTATGCTTACCTAACCATTGAGTATTTCCAATTACCCATTACCATTGGTTGGATTTGCGAAATTATCTATTGGATTACTTTATTGCTACCATCTTATTGGTACATTCAATCCAAACGTTGGAAGGACAAGAAAATTTAAGAATAGCAGCTTTATTTATTTCTAGACTTCTCCACAGAAACAGAAATATTGCCCTCAAATTGAGGAATGGGCATATGGACTTTTGTAATGGATACAAATACTTTATCTGCCAATGGTTGATTGATTAATATTTCATCTGCAATATTTCCCACTAAGGTTTCTAATAAGGGAGTAGGAATTTCCATCCACTTTTTAATGATGGCATACACATTGACATAATCAATGGTCTGATCTAATTGATCTACCAATTCTTTCATTGGGGTAAAATCAATGTGCACATTTACTTTATAGGTATTGCCTAATTTTTTTTCTTCGGCATACAAACCATGGTAACCCAAAAAGATGACCTCGTTTAATTCAATGCGCATTTTATTGGAACTGGGCATTAATGTCCTTTGGAAGTTAAATATCGCTCTGCATCTAGAGCGGCCATGCAACCACTACCCGCTGCAGTGACTGCTTGACGGTAGTTTTTATCTTGCACATCGCCTGATGCAAATACACCTTCCATATTGGTTTTAGTAGTACCAGGTTCTGTAAGAATATATCCGGTTTCATCCATAGTAATATAGTCTTTGAAAATGCCGCTATTAGGTGTGTGGCCAATGGCTACGAAAAACGCACTCACTGGAATTTCTTGTTTCGTATTTGTTTTGGTATTTAAAATACGAACACCTTCTACTTTCTTCTCCCCTAAAATTTCATCGGTCTCAGTATTGAAATAGATTTTAATATTGGGTGTATTCATCACTCTATCTTGCATTACTTTGGAAGCACGCATTGCCTCTTTACGTACAAACATATGGACGGTGGTACACATCTTTGATAAATAATGTGCTTCTTCTGCAGCTGTATCTCCCGCACCTACAATGGCTACTTCTTTACCTTTAAAAAAGAATCCATCACAAACTGCGCAAGCACTTACGCCAAAACCATTTAATCTTTCTTCACTTGGAATACCTAACCATTTTGCACTGGCACCGGTAGATATAATTACTGCGTCGGCTTCAATTAATTTTTCATCATCAATCCATACTTTTTTAACGTCTCCGCTAAAATCAACCTTTGTGGCTAAACCATAACGAATGTCTGCCCCCATACGAGCAGCTTGTTTTTCAAAATGCACCATCATTTCAGGGCCCTGAATACCATCTGGATAACCAGGATAGTTTTCGACTTCAGTGGTAATGGTTAATTGACCACCAGGTTGAATACCTTGGTATAACAATGGTTTCATGTTCGCACGCGCTGCATAAATAGCAGCAGTGTAACCTGCAGGTCCTGAACCTATAATTAAAATGCTTACTTTTTCTGTTTCCATAACTTGTATATTTTTCAATCTTAAATTCTTAGTTAAAAAAAAGCCCCATCAAATCCTTAGACTGAAGGGGCTTCATAATATTGTATACTACTAGCCCAAATAAGCCTTTAGTGCGTTGCTATATCTTGCTTTTTGTAAACGTTTGATAGCACGCTCTTTAATTTGTCTTATTCTTTCCTTCGTTAAATCGTATTTAATACCAATTTGCTCAATGGTAACGCCGTTCTCTCCATCTAAACCAAAATATGCGTTAACTATCTCTGCCTCTCTAGGACTCAATGACTTAAGTACTCGACGAATTTCTTCTCTTAAAGAATCTTTCATCACATCTTCGTCAGTTTCATCTCCCCCTTTTAATAAATCTCCCATGGCCACATCCTCTGCTTCATGAACGGGTGCATCTAATGAAGTATGACGTGTATTGGATTGGAAAATGTTATTGATTTCGGTCTCAGACATTTCCAATATGCCTGCTAATTCCTCGGTAGATGGCTCACGCTCATGTTCTTGCTCAAAAGCCATATAGGCCTTGTTGGCTTTATTATAAGTACCAATTTTGTTCTGTGGTAAACGCACTAAACGACCTTGCTCCGCTAAAGCTTGCAAAATAGATTGACGTATCCACCAAACAGCATAAGATATGAATTTAAAACCCTTTGTTTCATCAAAACGTTGTGCTGCCTTGATTAAACCTAGGTTTCCTTCATTGATTAAATCAGATAAAGACAAACCTTGGTGTTGGTATTGTTTGGCAACCGATACTACGAAACGTAAGTTGGCTTGAACTAATTTGTCCAAAGCGCGTTGATCGCCCATTTTAATACGCTGGGCTAAAGTGGTTTCCTCTTCAGGGTTGATCATTGAAATCTTAGAAATCTCTTGTAAGTACTTTTCAACCGCTTGAGAATCTCTGTTCGTAATCTGTGTAGCAATTTTAAGCTGCCTCATGCAAAGAATTTATTTAAATGTATAACGTTGAAATGTCTATAAAAGTTGTGCTAGACAAAAGTTAATATAAGGATAATTAAACGAATGTCAGTCTGCAAAGGTAGGTTTTTGGGATTAATTATGCAAATATTGATTACAAAGCATTTATGCACATTTTTTAGGCCAAAATGGGGTGAATTCATCAAAATTTATGAGGATAATCACCCCTCGAGAATTATCTTCGCAGCATGATTGATTATAGATCAGATACCGTTACCCTACCTACCCCTGCTATGTTGGCCTATATGCAGGCTGCTCCATTGGGCGATGATGTATTCGGCGAAGACCCAAGTATCAATGCCTTGGAGGCTAAAACAGCTGGCCTATTTGGGATGGAAGCAGGTCTATTTTGCCCAAGTGGCACCATGACCAACCAGTTGGCCATAAAAACCCATACCCAGGCGGGCGACGAGGTCATTTGTGAGGAACTATCCCATATTTATCAATACGAAGGCGGAGGCATTGCCTCTAATTCGGGTTGTTCGGTGAAATTATTGCGTGGAAGCCGAGGAAGAATTACAGCCGATCAAGTTTTGGCGGCCATTCACCCAGATGATGTCCACAAGCCTATTTCTAAGTTAGTAAGCTTAGAAAATACCTGCAACCGTGGTGGAGGTGCTTGTTATGATTTTTCAGCAATAGAAGCCATTCAAAAAGTAGCTAAGTCCAATGGCTTAGGCTTACACCTAGATGGGGCGAGAATATTCAATGCCATCGTACATAAAAATGAAGACCCAAAACAATATGGAAAAGTTTTTGATTCTATTTCTATTTGTTTAAGCAAAGGATTAGGCGCCCCTGTAGGAAGTGTATTATTAGGATCTGCCCCCTTTATAAAAAAAGCAAGACGTTGGCGCAAAGTTTTTGGAGGCGGTATGCGTCAAGCAGGTTCTTTAGCAGCGGCTGGTATTTATGCCTTAGATAATCATATTGAAAGATTAAAAGAAGACCATGCCAAGGCTTTAGAAATAAGAGACGCATTATTAAAGAAGGATTTTGTCAAAGAAATTTTTGAAGTAGAAACTAATATAGTGATTGCGCATATCGAAGGAAAATACAGTGCCAAAGAATTCACCCAAGCTTTAAAAGAAAAAAATATATTAGTCATTGCGATGACGCCTACCCTTGTTCGTTTTGTGTTGCACTTAGATATTAGCAGCGAGCAATTAGCCATGACATTAGGAACCATAGAAAAATTATAAAAGAGAAATTATACACATGTTAGAAAGAATTAATCCAACCTCCACACAGGCTTGGTTCGTATTAAAAAAGCATTTTGAGGAAGAGATGAACCGCAAACAAATGAAAGATTTATTTGCATCGGATCCAACTAGGTTTGAACAATATTCTATAGCCACTAATGATATTTTATTTGATTATTCAAAAAATATTATCACAGAAAAAACAGTGCAACTACTTTTACAGTTAGCAACAGAATGTGGTTTGGAAAAAGCGATCAAGGCTCAATTTGAAGGAAGTGCCATTAACGAAACAGAAAACAGAGCGGTCTTACATACAGCCCTTCGTGATTTTAGTTCAGCTTCTATTTTAGTAGATGGAATAAATATAATTCCTGAAATTAAAAGAGTACAAAAGCAGATGAAAACTTTTTGCGATGCCATTCATAGTGGAGCGCACAAAGGCTATACAGGAAAGAAAATTAAAACCATTGTTAACATTGGTATTGGCGGGTCTGACCTAGGTCCGGTAATGGTCACTGAAGCCTTAAAGCCCTATTGGATAGAAGGCATGCAAGTTTATTTTGTAAGCAATGTTGACGGTACGCATATTGCAGAAACATTGAAAAAACTGAATGCAGAAGAAACTTTATTCTTAATTGCCTCTAAAACATTTACCACTCAAGAAACCATGACCAATGCTCATACGGCAAGAACTTGGTTTGTAGAAAAAGTAGGAGATGAAAAACATATTGCTACTCATTTTGTGGCGCTTAGTACGAATGAAAAATCGGTAAATGCATTTGGTATTAGTAGTAATAATATGTTTGAGTTCTGGGATTGGGTAGGTGGAAGATATTCTTTATGGAGTGCGATTGGCTTATCTATTGCTTTAACTATTGGCTATGATCATTTCGAAGCTTTATTAAAAGGAGCACATGATGCAGACCAACATTTTAAAACAGAAAAATTCGAAAAAAATATTCCTGTGGTCATGGCATTATTAGGTATTTGGTATACTAATTTCTTTGGTGCACAATCAGAAGCCATCCTACCCTATGACCAATACTTACACCGTTTTGCTGCCTATTTTCAACAAGGTAATATGGAAAGTAATGGTAAATTTATTGATCGCAATGGAACAGCTGTTAACTATAGTACTGGCCCTGTCATTTGGGGAGAGCCTGGGACGAATGGCCAACACGCCTTTTATCAATTAATTCATCAAGGTACTTTAGTGATTCCTTGTGATTTTATAGCGCCTGCTATTAGCCACAACCCTACCGGTGATCATCATGATAAGTTATTAAGTAACTATTTTGCACAAACCGAAGCTTTGTTGAATGGTAAAACGCAATCAGAAGTTACAGCCGAATTAAAAGCCAATAAAAAATCAGTCAAAGAAATTGAATTCTTAGCTCCATTCAAAGTTTTTGTTGGTAATAAACCTACCAATTCATTCTTAGTCAAAAAAATTACGCCAAGTAGTTTAGGATTTTTAATTGCTGCATATGAACATAAAATATTTACACAAGGGGTGATTTGGAATATATTTAGTTATGACCAATGGGGTGTAGAATTGGGTAAGCAACTTGCCAATAAAATTTTACCTGAATTAGAAAATAACGAAGCTATTAATAGCCACGATAGTTCTACCAACGGATTAATGAACCAATATAAAAATTGGAAAAAACAAGCTTAATGTCTTCAACAGTCAAAATTAGAAATATTGAATTAAAAGACAATGAGGCCATTGCAACAGTCATTCGTGCGGCACTCACTGAATTTGGTGCCAACAAACCAGGTACGGTTTATTACGATTCCACTACCGATCATTTATTTGAATTGTTTCAAACACCTGAATCGATTTATTTCATTGCTGAAATAGATGGAAATATTGTTGGTGGATCTGGCATCTTTCCTACCGAAGGATTACCATTAGGCACTTGTGAATTGGTAAAATTATATTTAGATAAATCAGCAAGAGGCACTGGACTTGGTAAAAAATTATTATTGCAATCCATGCAATGGGCTAAAGAAAATGGCTATTCACAAGTGTATTTAGAATCCATGCCTGAGCTTTCCAAGGCAGTTTCAATTTATGAGCATGTTGGATTTGAAAGATTGACTCAAGCCATGGGCAATAGTGGTCACGATGGCTGTGATATCTGGATGCTTAAAAAATTATAAGTACTTACCATTTATCTACCTCTTCCCCACTTAAATTATCTCCCTCACTTGCTTTAGAATCTCTAGCTTCCAGAGGTTTCTTTTCAGTAATAACAATGTGTTCATCATGATCATGATCTTCCTGCGCAGGTATTGGAGCTGCCGCAATATTTTCAGTTGGTGTAACATTGGTATCTTGCGAAGAAGAAGTAGTTGGTATGGAAGGTGTTACTTTTGCATCAGGCGCTGAAGGTGTTACTCTTGCATCAAACGCTGAAGGTGTTACTCTTGCATCAGGCGCATACGCGCCTTCTTCTTCGCCCTCGTGATTAAACGCATCAAAATCAAAATCGGGCATCAATTCAGTTTTCACAAAATCAATGGCTTCTGTAATGGCTTTGATGAACTTATTAAAATCTTCTTTATAAATAAAAACTTTATGACGATCGTATCCGTTGTTATCGAAACGTTTTCTACTTTCTGTAATAGTCAAAAAGTAGTCATTGGCACGGGTAGCCCTTACATCAAAAAAATAAGTTCTTCTTTTGCCGGCACGCACACGACTACTAAATACACTTTCAATTTTGCGGTCACTACTGTTCTCGTAATTTTCTTGCTCCATGTTCTTTTACTATATAAAATTAAAATTATAAAATGTTATTGGAATATTGAAATTTTAATGCTTTATTTTAATGCGTTTCCTTGCTTTGTTGGGCGCGGTACAATTCGGCATACAAACCATTTTTTACTAACAAACTTTCGTGGGTGCCCATTTCTGCAATTTTACCCTCTTCTAAATAAATGATCAAGTCAAAATGCATGCTGAAAAATATACGATGGGTGATAAAAATTGCAGTTTTATCTTTGATATAGGCTTGTAAATTAAACAAAATGGCTTGCTCGGTATTGGCATCCACTGCACTTAAGCAATCGTCAAAAATATAAATGCTCGGATTTTTTATTAAAGACCTCGCTATGGCCACTCTTTGTTTTTGACCACCACTTAAGGTAGTGCCTCTTTCCCCTACCAAGGTATCAAATTGCTTGGGAAGGCTGTTGATTTCATTTAAGACATGGGCCGCTTCGGCAGCTTTGTAAACTTCATCTTTACCCACTATATTTGTCAAACCAAATCGAATATTGTTTTCGACTGAATCACTAAATAAGAAAACATCCTGTTGTACATAACCAATTTCTTTTCTTAATTGTTGTACATTAATTTTATTGATATCCACCCCATCAATAGTAATAGAACCATCATTGGTTTCATACATTCTAGTAAGCAATTGCGCAATGGAAGTTTTTCCAGCACCAGTTTTGCCAAGTACCAATACTTTTTGACCGGCTTTAATCGTCAATTCAAAATTAGATAGTCCATGCACACCAGAATGTGGATAGATAAAACCAACTTTATTAAAACGGATATCGCCTTTAATTATAGGAAGTAGCTGTGTATTTTTATTTGTAATAATGGGTTTGATAGATAAAAATTCATTCAACCTTTTTTGAGATGCTGCCGCGCGCTGAATCATGCTGGCAGTCCAACCTATTGCACTTACAGGAAATGTGAGCATATTGATGTAGATCACAAATTCAATCACTGTACCCACTTTACTAGGATCATGCAGCGCTTCCAGCCCACCCAGATAAATAGTAAGTAGTGTACTTAAGCCTATCATCAAAGCCATAGTGGGCGCATAAAAAGCTTCCACTTTGGATAAACTCACTGCATTTTTTCGGTACAATTCGCTATTGGCTTTGAAAAAACCTAACATGGCTTTTTCTTGCACAAAAGATTTAATCACTCTAATGCCCGAATAAGATTCTTGTGCATTGGTGGTTAAATCGGAAAGTTGCCCTTGAATTTCTTCACTTTTTTTATTAATGATGCTATTGACAAAATAAATAGTGATGGCTAAAATTGGAAGCGGCGCTAACACATATAAACTAAGGCGTACATCTTTACTAAACATATTGTATAAGCAAAAGCCAATCAAAGAAACCAAATTAATCAAATACATTAAAGATGGGCCGGTATACATTCTTACCCTACTTACATCTTCTGTAATACGGCTCATTAAATCGCCCGTGCTATGTGTTTTGTAAAATTCTGTGTCTAGTTTTTGGTAATGGGTATAGACCTGATTTTTTTGGTCATATTCGATATGTCTACTCATTACAATAATAGTTTGACGCATAAAAAACATAAAAATGCTTCTTACAATGGCCAAGACTAAAATGGTGATGCTACAAAAAGTTATCAACCATGCAAAGCTAAAATTGTAGTTATTGCTTAAGTTACTGATCCAGTCAACGATTAATTCATTATGTATGGAAGGGGCAGGCTTGCCTCCAGGCAGTTTGGCTTGCACCAAACCCACCACATAACCCGTGATTTGAGGGGATAAAACAGCCAGGTAATTAGTCGCAATGACCAATAGGATACCCGTAAAGAAACGAAACCTATACTTCCAAAAAAACACATTTAATGCCGATAATTCTTTCACCTAGACCATTTTTGTAAAGATACATGGTAGTCAATAAATTAGCTCAATTCTTTACCCCCTATTAAATACAAGTATTTTTGCAAAATTGGGTTTCCCTTCCTACATTTGCCGCGGAGAGTTGGCAGAGCGGTCGAATGCGGCAGTCTTGAAAACTGTTGACTGTAACAGGTCCTGGGGTTCGAATCCCTAACTCTCCGCGGCAGAAACAAAAAAGGGGCTAAAAGCCCCTTTTTTAATGCCCAAAAGCGAACAAAACCCTACTGCACCCCTTCTCCATGAAAGGAAACGGCCTTGGTTAAGTTACCACTGAAAAAGAGGGTGGCCGATTTAGAAAAATTACCAAGTGCGCTTCCATTAAATCCCAAAACTACAGTGGCTGTAGCGCCAGGAAGAATCACTTGATCCTTAGTGTACTTTGGCGTAGTACAACCACAACCCACCATTACATTGTCTAAACTAATATTGTAATTACTAATATTTTGAATAGTTACGCTAAATTCAGTAGGCTTGCCGTAAGCAATCTTTCCCATATCATAATTGTCATTGGTAAATTTTAATACTTTAGAAATATCTACAGGCTGTGAAGTTGTCGTATTTTGAGCCTGGACCATCATAAATCCCATCAATACAAGCAAGGTGAATAATATTTTTTTCATTTTATAAGTATTAAATTTTAACTAAATGATTTTGAAAAGCAATTTTGTACAATTCCATCGCAGAATTGATTCCTAATTTACGAAAAATTACTTTTTTAATTGTAGAAATTGTATTGGGTTTGAGATCTAATTTCTTTGCAATCTCACTGGTTTTCATTCCTGTTATCAAGCAATCGAAGATCTCTCTTTCTCTTGGTGCCAGCGTTACTGGCGTTTTTGTAATTATTCTTCTCATCATAATGATATTTTAAATTTTAAAATATTTTAATTTTATTTGTCTAAAATAAACACATAACTATACCTATTCACTTGCTGTAAAGCTTTATTATTATTGGCTTTATCACAAGCCTCAATCAATTCTCTTTCTCCTACATTTCTTATCACGACATTATTACTAGATAATTTAGACAAGGTTGTATATATACGTTTGGCTCTACGTTCTGATAAATTTTCATTATAATCAAATAAGCCATTGCAATCGGCTGCAGAAACAATAATTATTTTCTTACCCTTCATGCGTTTAACCCGTTCAATAATTTTATAATAATTGTTCAAATCATCTTTTACAACAAAAACCTGATCAAATGGATGATGAAGCTCTACATAATCTTTGGTCAAGGCTTTTAAAGAATCGATGGTTAATTTAAAAGTCTTAGCCATCACCATTTCTTCAGCCAATTGAATGGCTTTTTCTTTAGCCAAACGCTCTTCCATCATTTTTCTAGGAAGTGGGATATTAATTAAACTGGCATTTTTCGAATAGGTATCATTGTTTTTAACATAGCCTGTTGAATTTAAATCATTTTCATATTTATTGCCAAACTCATCATAAGTTACCATGACATATTCATTGTTAGGCCTTACACTGAATTGATAATTACAATTCATATCTAATAGACTACTATCCACTAAGATTTGATTGCCGGCTATATCTTTTTGATATAAATAAAGCTTTTTATTCGAAACACAATTACTATCTACCAAAATGCGCCCCGATATTTTTACAAAAGATTTTTTGTAATCAAAAGCAAAAATATCATCATTGCCATTTCTGTTAGAACTAAAAAAACCAGTATTGTTATTGACAGCAAATCCAAAATCATCTTTAGCACTATTAATTGGATACCCTAAATTTTTTAATTCCAATCTACCTTTATTACTTTTTTCTATTTTATAGATATCTAAGCCCCCCATTCCAGGTTGGCCATTGCTACTAAAATATAAGCTGCCTTCATAAAAAGAGGGGAACAATTCATTGGCTTCTGTATTGATTTCCCTTCCTGCATTTTGTGTCGCTTTCCAAGAGCCGTCCTCATTTTTTTCAATATAATAAATATCCGTGCCCCCTATCCCGCCGGGTTCGTCAGTGACATAATATAATCTTTTTCCATCAGGCGTGATGGCTGGATGGAAATAGCTATAATTAGGATTATTAATAAATAGCTTATTGCCTATACTCCATTTCCCCTCTATTAATTTTGATTCCCAGATTTCCAGTTGGTAAATACCCTTGGATTTTTTCTGATTTTTTGTATAATAGGCTAGTTTACCATCTTTGGTAAAAGAAATAGCCCCTAGGTTTAATTTAGCATCAAATTCATTGGAAAATAGCTGAATGGTTGAATCCTTGTAAACAGCTGTTTTGAAATCATAAAGACTATTCATTTTCCTATTGTCATTGCTAGACAATCTACTTAGGTAATTAATAGGATATGTTAATTTTTTTTCTGACCAATGATAGATTGAGTTTGAATCTACTTTTATATTTTTTAAATTAGGTATGAAATACAAACTAGTATAACTGGCCCCATCCCAAGGAAATTCCTCATTGGATCGGTATTCATTCTTTTTTGAAGGCTTCCTCCTATTAGATTCAAAAACCAAACCCTCTTTATACGGAACTGGATTAAATTCATTGAATGGCGTATTTATATTGATGGGGTAAATTTGATAGTCGATGGAGTCTGCAATAAAATTACGGTAGTTTGAAAATCCATATAACCTAGACTCCGTAAGTAAAGTTTTACCATTTTTAAATAAATGGGCATACTCCTTTTTAGCTTCCTCGTAATTTCCTGTACTTGCTTGTAATTCTGCAATAATATTTTTTGTATTAACCCCAAAATGATTGGCCAAGGTGTAATACTTCAGTGCACTATCATATTGATTTACTTTAGCATAACACTCCCCTAAATTAAAATATACAGTAGAATCCGACCATCCTCTTTGTAAATAGTTCTTATACAATGGTATAGCATAAGCGTACCTAAAATCATTCATTTCTTGATTGGCTAATTTAATAATTCTCTTAGCTGCTCTTTTTTGAGCAAATACTGTATGAAAACTGAGTAAAAGTAAAAATATAGTGAGTAATCTTTTCATTTTAAATTTTTAACAAGATTAAAAATATCTAGTTGATTTTACTTTTGTTTTAGTATTGCCAAACTCATACCTAATCATCAATTCATGTGATCCATTATTGTAATACTTTAAAGGAGAAAGTGTCACATCATAGGAATATCCAAATCTTAAATTTTCGGTTGCTTGGATTTCTGCCATACCAATCACCGCATCCCCCGTTCTATAGGAAAGGCCTACTGAAATTAAATCATGTAACCAAATATTGGTATTCAAATCTGCTTCAATGGGCGCGCCTTCTACCATTTTAATCATGGTGGAAGGTTTAAGTTTAATATTTTCATTTATAGGAATCACGATCCCTGTTGTAAGAAAAATATGTTTTGCATTAATTTTTTGTAATCCAGATTTTATTACATCAAAGGCTGACAAACGAGATTTTAATATATTAGGAATCGAAATACCTGCAAAAAAATTATCCGTATTGTAATAAAGTCCTAAGCCAATGCTTGGCGTCCATTTATTAAAATTGGAATAAAAGGAAGGGTCCGTGGTGGTATACCTATTGACTACATTCATTAAATCTATACGATAGTTCATTAAGCCAAAACTTAATCCTCCTGAAATGATCCCTTTTTCAGAAACGCGAATTCGAGTAGCCGTCATTAGATTTATACCATCCGCTTTTTCTACGCCTAATTTATCATCGTACATTTGGATACCCCAACCAGCTTTTTTATTGAATATAGATTGATCTATACTCACAGAAGTAGTTTGAGGTGCTCCTTCTAAACCCACCCATTGCCTTCTTTGAAATACATTAAAACTTGTCGCTTCTCTATTACCCGCATAAGCTGGATTAACTCCCAACATATTGTACATGTATTGAGAATACATAGGTTCTGTTTGCGCCATGCTCTTTAAACAAGCAAGTAACATAAAACCTATGGAGAGTAGTATTATTTTAATATATTTTCTTATTCCCTTCATTAATTATTTCAATTTTACCTTACAATCGTTAAGGATCCAGCTAATTTTTTAATTCCTCCATTATTGTCCGTTGCTTCCACCGCATAGAAGTAAGTACCTTCTGGTACGTCTTCTCCTAAGAAATTACTGATTCCTTTTCCTTTCCAATCATTGTTGTAATTTTCATTTTCATAAACTACATTACCCCAACGATTAAACACGTGTACAATAATCTTGGTACCAAATGGTCGCTTAATAATCCAAGCATCATCAATACCATCATTATTGGGAGAGAATCCACCTGGTATAAGCACATCCATGGTAGGAACTACAAATGCAGTGGGTACTCTATTTAAATAATTGGATGGATTAAGTACAGGATCATTAGATACTAAACCTAATTTTCCATAATTGGTATTTGCTATAATGGAGGCTATATTTTCATATTTACCATTGATATCTGCCGAATGAATAAGTAAGGTTAAATTAACTGAATCCATTTTATTGGCAGCCAATACGGAGGCATTGGTGACTAAATCAATATTGGTATAGCCATTGTAACTATTGTTCTTTACCAAGGCCCCAGACACCGTCATATTTACAATATCAAAACCCTTATTGGTTTTAAATGTTGTAGCAAGGTCATCCTTGATAAATACTGAATCTATTTTGTAAATGGTTTTATTTTGCGCTTTGATTACAAAATTGATCAAATATGAACCATCCGGATTCATTGAAATTCCTGTTACTTGTTTACTAATATCAAGCACATTATAAGGATCTAAGACTACCAATGTATCCATTGTACAATTCGCACTAGTTAGATTAGTAGCAGAATCTACCGCTTTCACACACCATATATATTTACCAGGAATATTTGGAATACTCGGCGCCACTTTGGTACAATTATTTCCATTGACATCACACCAAGTTGGTTTACTACCTGGAGTAATGGACTTAATTAAATAAGCAATATTTTTAGGATTCGTTGTTATATTACTCATTAAAGTATCATTCTTTACTTTCACCACAGGCAACATAGTAACTGTATCCATGACACAAGGACTACTTGATAAACCAGTTAATGTATCCAAAGATTTTACACAATAAATATAGATTCCAACCTTTGTTGGCAAACTAGGCACACCAGTATAACAAATAATTCCATTGGCATCACACCAAGTAGGTATGGCATTTAGAGGCACTGATTTTATAAGTCCTCCAATATTTTTTGGATTCAATGAATCGCCTACATTATATATTACATTGCTCACTAATGTGGGCACCAACGGTGGATTATACCCTACTTGTACAATGGTAGGAAGATTTTCTTTTGGAATACTATCTTTATTTGGATCTGGATTTAATCCGTTGGTTGATGAATCTGAAACTAATATATCACCAGTGATGGTTCTACCTTTAGTTAGTAAATAACTTGGCCAAGCATACTGTGCTTTTTTCGTTTTAACAAATACATCATATTTAATTAGAATGGAATCGCCCACTTTTAATGAACCTACCCCATTTAAAATTGCTGTATCAGTAACGCCATCATATTTTGAATTCAAAGTGATTGTGCCTGTAACTTTTGGAATTCCAATAAGGAATGCTGTATCTGGAGATGGGAATGCTTTTCGTAAATTATAATAAGCAAAAACAGAATCTAAGTTACTATTGCTATAGTTTTTAATCACTGAAGTGTAATGAAAATTATATCCTTCTGACACCGTATCTGCCTTTGAACCTTGTAATGCAGCACCAATTTCTGCATCTAAAAATAATGGAATATAGGTTGGTAAAGCATCCCCATCGCCGGTAAGATCAGGATGTGTTAATAAATTAGAATTATCATGCGAAAGTGATGTAGTTGTATCCATACTTTTCTTGCCATCATTTTGAACCAACAATCCATTACCAACACTTGAAAATTGTAATACCAAAGGATCTAAAGTCTTACCAGGATTCAAGGTAAAGTAAAACACGACGTCTCCTTCCTCGGAAATATTCAATTTAACTCCATAGTCAAATAGATCAGTTCCAGACAATACTGACTGACTTCTGTAGGTTACATTAAATCCGTTTTCAATTTTAGTGACATAGCTAGGTTTAATCGTTGCGCCCAAGCCAGTATAATTTGGATTTAATTTAATTTTTCCATAAGTCACTTTGAAGCTATCTAATCTATACCTCATATCAGCAGGGAATACTTTAGATAAATCAGCATTTACCTGTACATCTTGCAAATTGATCTCGCCATTGTTCTTAACCTTCATTAATATTTTTGTCTTAAATGAATTGTCAGGTAATTTATTTGGAAGATCGGCCTTTAGGGTTAATAAAATTTGTGGCTTTAATATATTTAAATTAGCGGTGTCTTTGGTAATATTAAAATCTCTGACAACCTTATTAGAATCCATAATGCTCAATAAGGTGTACTTTGTATCATCTTTACTGGGCGCGACAACAATATCGGCACTATCTCTCACATTGAAAAGTGTGTCTTTTCTATTCGTTAAACTATTCAAAATTACCAATTTAAATGGTCCAACCCCAGCTGTGAAATTAAATACAAGATGCACCGAATCGGCTTTTAATAAAGTTGGATATTTTAAATTAATGATCCCTTGTGGTAAATAAGTGATATTAAATAAAATTGTAGCAGAATCACAATTGGTTATTTGCCCTTGCCCACAAACAGGATAAGTATATTTATAAATGCCTGGCAATTTGGCAAGAAAACTATAAGTACCGTCAGTATTTAATATAAAACTAGCCCCCGTTAAATTATTGGTATCTGGCAATGGAGTCCCGTAAGTTGCATTAGGCGCATAATCATTGGAAGTTACATTACCATTAATTGTTTTTTCGATGGTTTGAGTAGCAGAGTCGTTGGTTAATTTGAAGTAAGGATTAACTAAAATATGTAAAGTGGCTAAGGCGCAATTGGCGGGACTAGCATTGTCACAGGCTTGATAAGTAATTGATATAGGCCCCGTAAATCCTGCAGTTGGTGTAAAGGTATAAGATCCATCCGCATTGATCGTAAAGGCCCCTTGTGCTGCAGTTGGCCCAGCAACTAAAGATGCCGTTAAACTAGCACCAGCTGTACTTTTATCATTTAATAATACATTACCTGAAACACTAGTAGTATTTTTTACAGCACCATTTACAGTGGCATAATCATCTGCCAATGCATTTACAATATTTGCAGCAGTTGAAAGTACAGTATAATACACCACCGCTGTTTGACAATTAGCTGGTTTTGCATTATCACAAACTGTATAAACCAAACTATCGGTACCTACAAAACTAGCAGCTGGTGTATAAGTGATGGTGCCATCTGCATTCACTATTGCTGTACCATGAACTGGTGCAGTACTTATTTTTAATGAAGCAGTATCTATTTGTGTATTGTTATTAGATTTTTTATCATTGGCTAGCACATTTGTTGTTACTGGTGTAGCCACTTTAGTAGCTGCTACATCATTATTGACTATTGGTAAATTGGTATTACTAAATGGATCTATTACCGTTATTTCTAACGGACTCAATGGACAGCCTGTTGTTTGACCATTTGCACAAACAGGCACATAATAAATATATTTTCCTGGAACAGTGGCAGTAAATGTATAAGTCCCATTTGGGCTTATGATTATCACTGCACCAGCTGGATTAGTTGAAGCAGCAGTAGGCGTGCCATAGGTCGAGCCTGCTGGAATTTTATCATTAGTGGTTAGCGACCCTACTACTGGCACATTAATAGCTGTGACATTAATATCCGGCGTAATTAATGTAGCAGGAGTTACTAAGATATGTAAGGTGGCAGCAATACATTTTGCTGGACTAGCATTGTCACATGCTTGATAAATTATATCAACAGGGCCACTAAAACCAGGTGCAGGTGTAAATGTGTATTTCCCATCAGTAGTCAAGGTAAAAGAACCCTGAGCTGCTGTTGGCCCATTCAATAAAGTGGCAGTTAATGTAAGTGTTCCTGTGTTGACATCATTGGTTAATAAATTTCCTGAAACCGAATTGGTTCCATTGGCTGTTGATGCCACAGACGCATAATCATCTGCAGCTGAAGTAATAGGTGCTGTACCAGTTGCATTTACAGTAAAATACACCATAGCCACTTGACAATTTGCGGGAGCAGCACTATCACAAATTTTATAGGTTAAACTATCAGTTCCTATAAAACCAGCAGCAGGTATAAATTTAATTGTTCCATCATTATTTATCAAAGCAGTACCATTGGTTGGCGCTATGGTGATTTTTAAAGAATCCTTATTTAAGCCAATACCATTATTTGCAGATTTGTCATTGGCTAGAATATTTACATTTACTGGAGTCCCAGCATTCGTAGCAGCAATATCATTGTTGGCTACCGGATTATTAGTATTTAATAAAGGATCAAATACAGTTATTTCCAATGTTGAAATTGGACAATCAATGGATTGACCTGCTGGGCAAACTGGAATATAATAAATGTATTTTCCTGGATTTGTTGCAGTAAATGTATAAGTACCATTTGGACTTATGGTAATCACCCCTCCTGTAGGATTAGTTGTAGCCGCAGTTGCTGCTCCATAAGTAGTGCCCGTTTGTAAGCTATCATTGGTTGATAAATTTCCTTTTACCGGTAAATTGATCGATGTTACATTCACATCAGGTACTAAAACTGATGGTGGATGAGTTGTAGTAGTGCTTCTATTATCAATTACAGTAATGGTTAAAGTTTCATTAGGACAATTTGTAGTTTGACCTGGCGCACATACCGGAACGCTAAATACATAAATACCAGGTTCTAAGGCTGTGAAAGTATAAGTACCATTGGTATTGATTACTGGTAACGTTATGGATGGATTGGAACTGCCTGCTATTGGTGTTCCATAGCTTGTACCAACTGGAACATTGTCATTAGTGTTTAAATTGCTAGTTAATGTTTCACTGAAATTTACCGAGGCTGCATCATTAACAATGGTATTCACTGGAACTGTAATGACTAAAGTTTCTGTAGGGCAACCTGTGGTTTGACCTGGTGCACATACAGGAACGGTATAAGTATAAGTACCTGCAGCAGTGGAGGTGAAACTATAAGTTCCATTGGCATTTACTGTAATGGTGGCTCCTGTAATTTGTGTAGGCTGACCATAACTTGTTCCTACAGGTACTACATCATTAGTTGATATATTTCCAGTAGTAGATATATTTATGTAAGCAGTTGCCGCATTGTCCACTAAAGTATTTACCGGAACGGTTATCACTAAAGTTTCTGTAGGACAATTAGTGGTTTGTCCTATAGCACATACCGTTATTACATAAGTATAAGTACCTGGATCTGTTGCTGTAAATGAGTAAGTTCCATCTGTGTTTACTGTTATCGTAGCCCCTGATTGTTGCGCTGGTTGCGCATAAGTGGAACCAGGTTGAATGACATCATTCGTTGAAATATTACCAGTTGTTGGAATATTTATATAAGCAGTAGCTGCATCTGGATTAAGTACTTGTGCAGGTTCTACTAAAATATGTATAGTTGCTGTTGCACATGAGGCTGGTGTTGCACCAGTGCAAGTAGTATAAATTATATCTACTGGTCCGCTAAATCCAGCTGTAGGTGTAAAAGTATAAGATCCATTTGCATTCATTGTAAAACTACCTTGAGCAGATGTTGGGCCTGTAACTACTGTAGCAGTTAAACTAGCGCCTCCTGAATTTTTATCATTTGTTAAAACATTTCCCGACACTGCATTGGTTCCATCAGTGGATGCAAGCACCGTTGCATAATCATCATTAGCTATTGTTGTTGCAGGAGCAGAAGTAGGCACTACTGTAAAATAGACTACAGCTGTTTGACATAATGGTGTAGGCGAACTATTATCACATACATTATATAGTATACTATCTGTTCCAATAAAACCAGCAGCTGCTGTGTACGTAATTGTTCCATCACTATTCACTACCACTACCCCATGCTTTGGTGCAGCTGAAATTGAAATACTAGAAGTATTTAAAGTACCACCAGCATTTCCTGCAGCATCATTGGCCAAAATATTTACAGTGGTGGGCACACCTGGCTTAGCAGAAGCCATATCATTATTTGCTACTGGCTTATCAGTCACTGCTAAAGGATCAAGTACTGTTATTTCCAAAGGAGAAACAGGACAGCTTGTTGTTTGACCTACAGCACATACTGGAACATAATAAGTGTATTTTCCAGGAGTGGTGGCCGTGAATGTATAAGAGCCATCTGCATTTACTGTAATAGTTGCACCTGTTGGATTCGCCCCATTCGTACTTGGTTGACCATAAGTGGTTCCAGCAGGAATTATATCATTGGTGGTTAATTTACCTGAAACAGCAATATTAATATCTGTAACATTCACATCAGGATTTAATATTGTAGCAGTAATAATTTTAGTGGCAGCAATACTCACGCAATTGGCACTATTGGCTGTTACACTAAATGAACCAGCACTTGCATCCACTTTAATAGTAATGGTATTGGTAGTAGAAACACCAGACCAATAACCTGGTATATTCCAGCTATACGATGTTGCACCAGTAACTGGAGCAACTGAATACGTATTTAAACTAAATGGATTTACATTGGCAGGTCCAGTAATCACTGGTTGTGCAGGCACTACTAAGGCTGCAGCAATAGAAGCTAAAGTGGCATTACTTGTACAACCTGTACTAGATTTTACTGTAACAGAATAAGATGTATTTACAGCTAATCCTGTAAATAAGCCTGTTGTATTGGTATAATTTATTCCATCAATACTATAAGTATATCCTAAACCTAAAGGAGAAGTTACTGAAATAGAACCAGTATTTACAGAGCAAGTAGGATTCGTAATAGTAACCACTGGTGCAGTTGGAACAGCATTAAAACTAATGGCAGATGGAGCAGCATTCACTACACATCCATTTGCATCTGTAACTTTAACAGCATAAGATCCTGCAACACCTGTTGAATATGAACTTAAAGCAGCCCCAGCAATATCATTCCCTCCTGCGATTAACCATTGATAAGTATAAGAAGCCGTTCCACTTGCAACAGTAGCATTTAAACTAATAGTTGATCCCACACAAACTGCTGCACTTGGACTAACAGTAATTGTTGCCGTTGGATTGGTAAACACAGTCACGTTAATTGGACAAGAAGTTGAAACAATACTACTAGCTGTTACTTCTAATTGATATTTTCCTGCAGTGGTTGCAGTATAGGTTAAGGAATTCGTACCAGCACCTGTTGCGTTAACAAAATTTAAACCATCATCAGTAGAAATTTTCCATTGATAAGTAGGACTTACAAAACCAGTGCTATTACCAGATATTAATGAAGAACCACCAGCACAGAAAGCAGTGTTTGCAGCATTCACAGAAGGCGCTGCAATTAATTTTGAAATAGCGGAAGTGGTTGAACATCCATTATTTGTAATCACTACACTATACTCCCCAGCTGCGTTGGCGTTATAGGTACTATTATTACCCCCCACATTAATACTATTGCCATTTAAATACCATTGATAAGTATTACCAGTTGAAGTATTGGTATTACTTGCAGTTAATGTAATGACAGTAGTAGTACAATTATCAAATGCCAAAGTAGCACCATTAGAAATTACAGGCGTTGGCAAAGGATTAAATGTAATTGTTTGAGCATCACTTGGTAAGCTAGTACATCCACTTGCATTGGTTGCTATGACAGTATAATTTCCAGATGCATTAGGTGCATAAGTTTGATTAATCGCACCCGCAATTAATACACCATTTTTATACCATTGATTCCCTATTATAGCACTGCTTGTTAAAGTAACAGTGGTGCCTGCACAAATATTTGCACTTGCAGAAGATGAACTAATACTTGGTTTGGCAGGAATAGGAAGCGCAGCATTAACAATAGCAGCAGTTCCAGTACTTACACAACCACCTGCATTTAAAGTAGTCACAGTATAAGTACCAGGTGCAACACCCGTAAATATTTTACTTGCTTGATAATTTAAACCGCCATCGATAGAAAAATTATCAGTTGATAAAGTAGTACTTGTAATTGAAATTGATCCTGTAGTGATTGAACAAGTTGGTTGAACTACACTTACTAAAGGACTTAATGGTGGAGCAACAGCCGTATTGATAGTAACTGTTGAAGGTGCACTTACACAACCTAAATCGTTTTTAGCAGTAGCATAATAGATACCAGCAGGTAATGCACTAAATAAAGTCGTGTTGGTATAATTACTTCCATCTACACTATAAGTAAAACCTGTTCCTAATGGAGAAGTAATCACAATATAGCCAGAAGAATTTGTACAAGTAGGTTGAGTCGCCGTTGCTGTCACTGCACCAGGTATATCATTCACAGTAACCACAATTAAAACTCTATCACTTTCAACTCCATTCACTACTTGTGAAACATAATAATTAGTCGTACCCACTAAACTTGTACTAGGGGTTGGTGCGCTATTGGATGAAGCGCCCCCAGTTGCAACGGTATACCATTTTAAAGTACCACCAGCTGAAACAGTTGCTGTTAAAGCAAAAGCAGATACCCCTTTACAATAAGTGATGGTATTGCCTACTATGCCATTGTTGGTATTAATAGGTGGTGCAATTGGTTTTACAGTAATCGTATAAGGCACTAAAATACTTTCAACGCCTATGTTTGAAGTTTGAGATACATAATAAGTATATACACCAGGTGTTGTTGGTGTAGTTTGAGAAGTAGCACTAGCGGCACCCGCCGCGTTTGAAGTATAATAATTAATAGTTGTACTTGCAGTACCCGTAATTAAAGCAGAAGTATTGGATGCAATATTGGAAGGTGTTGATCCAGTTACAAAAGTAATATCGGTAGTTAATGGAGGGTTAGTTACATTTAAAATATCAACAGTTTTTGTAGAAAAAGGACTTGCACAAGCACCACTAATGGCTTTTACTTTTATTTGACCACCAGATAAACCTACGGTTGCAGTGATTGAATTTACTGAAGAAGTTCCAGTCCATCCATTAGGCAATACCCAAACATATCCAGTGGCAGTAATATCATTGGTAACTGAATAAATTTCTGAACTTTGGGTTGAAGTTGTTGCACTTCCAGATATTAAGCTCGGTGTAGCAGGAGTTGGATTAATAGTAACTACTAAAGCAATTCTATCCGACTCTACCCCATTCACTGTTTGAGTTACATAATAAGTAGTTGATGTTGCAGTACCAGTGGAAGGTGTGGGTGCCGTTGAAGTGGCGGTTCCAGAAGTTGAAACTGTATACCATTGTAAATCGGTACCTGTTGCTGTAAGTGCAAGCGCAATATCATTTTGACAATAAGTAATATTAGCCACTGTCGGTTGAAGTGGTTTAATAGTTACTGTATAAGGAACCAATACACTTTCAATACCATTTATAGTTTGAGAAACATAATATGTATAAACCCCTGCAGTAGTAGGAATAGATTGCGCACTTGTAGAAGTACTTCCTGCTACATTGCTTGTATAATAATTTAAAGTAGCATCAGTTGTGGCTATTACTCGCGAAGCAGTATTAGCTGGAATGGCAGGGTCGCCAATAGTATAAGTTACATTAGTTGTAGCAGGTGGAGGTGTAATATATTGTGCAGCACTAATCACACTTGAAGTTGTGGCAGGACTTAAACATCCATTGGCATTGATAGCAATTACATTTATTGTGCCAGAGCCAGCTGCATTTACTAAAGCACTAATACTACTTGTGGTGGATTTACCTGACATAAAGGAAGGCAATGTCCATTGATAAGTGGTATTTGCAACAGAAGTAACTGAATAAGTATAAGAATTTGTAGAAGTAACACTAAATGTTCCTGTAATTGTACTAGGTGCAATTGGTAAAGCGTTAATGGTAACAGTTAGAGCAGCTCTTGCTCCTTCTACTCCATTCACTGTTTGTGAAACATAATAAGTGGTATTGGTTGCAGTACCAGTAGCAGGTATGGTTGCAGTGGTAGTTAATGTTCCACCTGTTGCTGCTGTTCCATACCAATTTAAAGCACCTCCAATAGCAGGTGTTGCAGTTAAAGCAACTGCTGTAGCATTTTGACAATAAGCAATACCAGTAACAATTGGTGCCAATGGTTTTACAGTCACTGCAGCCAACTGTCTTGGACTGCTTGTACAGAAACTAGCACTAGCATCATATTGCTCTACATAATAATTATTAATACCTGCAGTGGCAGTAGATGGAATCACTGGAGCTGTAAGCGCTACACCACCAGTTGAAGAAGTATACCATCTTAAAGAATAAGTTGGATTAGAAGTAGAAGCATTTAATCCCACTGCAATATCACCAATAGTATATGTAGGTGAACTTGCTCCTGTTAAAGTTGCTTGGGTAATTGATACAATCGATAAGGTAAATGCCACCGATGCTGTACTATAACATCCCCCACTATTATTTTTTGCAAATAAATAATATGTACCTGCAGTTCCAACAGCTGCAGCATTAGCCACTAATGTAGTTGATAAAGTATTGGATGCTGAATGCCATTCATAACTTACCCCTGTTATTGCAAGAGGTTGATATACGGTTAAATCGGCAGTCGTATTAACACAAATTATTTTTGAAGTAGCCGTTAAATTTGGTGCGGCTGGAGGGCTCACTAATGTTACAGTTGAACTAATTGAAGTAGCAGAACAATCACAACTAATATCCGTTACTTTAAAACTATAATTTCCTGAACTAGTTGCAGTATAAGTACTAGAAGTAGCACCAGTAATAATTGTATTATTATTATACCATTGATAAGTAGGACTTGCAGCACCAGAACTTGCAGTTAAAATAGCATTCGTACCTGCACATAAAGTAGTACCTGAAGCTGTGTTTGAAATAATCGCAGTAGGAATTGGATTGACATTTACAACAATAGCATTGGTAGTTCCTGTTGCAGCAGTACTTGTATTTGTTCCAGTTGCAATAACCGCGCGATAATTTATTGAAATAATAGCACTTGTTGTATTTGTAGGAGTAGCATTAAATGTAGCAGAAGTAGAACCAGTTGGTGTCCAGGTAGACCCATCTATAGAACTTTCCCACTGAATAGTTTGACCAGCTGCTATTGCAACTGACATTGCAACAGAACCATTGGCACAAATTGCAGAATTACCATTCACACTTGCAGATGGTAAAACTGTTATAGTAGTCGCAGGACTAGTTGCAAAACAATTCGTACTAGTATTGGTTGCTCTAACTGTATAAGAACCAGCTGAACTAACTGAATAAACATTAGCTGATGCTGGCCCGCTTACTAAGGTGCCCGCTTTATACCAAGTATAATTATAAGCACTAGGAGCAGAAAGAGCAGGAGTGGCAGTAGCAGTTAAGTCAATTCCACCAGTACCAGATGGTAATGTTAAAACCGCACCTTGCGCAATAGCAACAAGTGGAGCAGGATTAATTGTAACAGTTGAACTTGCAGTACCAGATTTACAATAACCTGTTGCATTCGCAATCACTGAATAATTTCCAGAAGCAGTTGGATTATAAGTAGTGCCTGTAGCACCCCCAATAGCTGTTCCTGCTAAATACCATTGATAGGTTGGAGAAGCAGTAGATGAACTTGTAGTTAATGTAATAGGCGTGCCTTCACAAACAGTAAAATTACCAGAAGTAATAGTTGGAGTAGCAACGGTCGGATTTAAAATTGCTGTAGTACTTGTTACCGTTCCACAACTATTTGTAAATACCACTTGGTATTCATTATTATTTTCTGTGCTTGGCGCTGCACTTAAATTTAAAGTGGCTGTTGCAAAATTTGAATAGACAACACCTACATCAATTGTATTGGCATTTAATGCAGTAATAGTTGTCCAAGTTCCCGAAGGTGCTCTTGTTTGCCATTTATAAGTTAAGTTGGCACCATTAGCCGCAGCAGTAAAACTAGTTCCAAATACATTACATAAAACACTATTGCTTGGTTGTGCTGTAATGGTTGGCGCACTATTTACAGCAAGTGTTTCTACATTTGAATAGTTTGTACAAGAAGCATTTATACTAGCAATACGATATTGATACCCATTTAAAGAACTACTTGCGGTAGTATTCGCTGCAGTAATGCCTAAAGTAGCAGTCGTAAAATTAGTATAAGTAACCCCATCCATACTCGAAACAATATCCGACCAAGTATTACCACCATCCAAACTTCTTTGCCACTTTGTACTTGTTGCACCTGAAGTTCCAGTTAAAACTGCACTTGATAGATTAATAGTACTTGTTGTAGCACAAGTTGTATAAGAAGTTGGTAAAACATACTTAGTATTATTCGTAATAGTAATAGTCCCAGCCAATGAAGTAATCACTGCACCATTCGCATCTGTTGCCACTAAGGTATAAGCACCTGCATCGGCTAAAGCTAAATTGGTTAAGGTTAAGGATGATGTAGTTACTCCAGCAATATTAGCTCCGTTCACTAAAGAAACGCCAGCTTTTTTCCATTGATAGGTTACAACATTTGTTCCTGTTTTTGTAACACTCAACACAGCACTTGCATCTTGACAAGCAGTTAAACCAACAGGATTAGTCAACACCGTAACATTCACTGTATTGGTATTGGTAGTTAAACAAGAATTTACAAAACCAAGCGTGCAATAATAATCATCGGCATTTGCAGTGGTTGCAGAAATTGTAACTGTATAAGTAGCAGAAGTTGCACCTGAAATTGCCACACCCGCTTTATACCATTGATAGGTTAATGTTCTGTTTGCAGGAGGCGAACCGGCAGTTACACTTAGTACTGCATTACCAGCCACAAAAACTGTTTTATTCAAAGGTTGTGTAATAATAGTAGGTGCTACTAAATCTTTTACTAAAGCATTTAAAGCATAAGTAGATGTATAAGTAACCACACCCGATTCAGTAGTTGTCTCTACCCCATTCGCCAAACCATTAGCACCATAAGGGCCAGCAGCAATGGCATTCGCAATAGTAGTGGTAGATGTAACCGCGCCACCAGAACCATTTTTAACTGAGCCTGAACTTAGAGTACCATTCACACCAGCTTCTTTAGCATCTGGACAACCATCACCATCGGAGTCAAGGTCTAGTTGGTTCGGGATTCCGTCGTTGTCAATATCACAGGTAAACCTTGTTTTAAGACTACAAAGGGAAAGTGCAAGGATAAGTCCGCCTCCATTGTTTGTTGCACGAACATTTAGTGACGTGTAAGAAGCGTCTTTAATCGTCCTAATAACTCCGTAATCACCAGTCATGACTAAGGTTGTTTGATTTACTTGATTATTAACCAAACTTTGATTTACTGAATTGCAGTTAGCCGATACGGTTTGTTGTGAACTTGCATTAGTGGTGATGATTAGCCCTTCATTTACACCTGTTTCTGTAGCTGAAGTCAAAAGTTGCGCATTTGAAACAGGTCTGTCAAAAGTGATTGTAAACTCTGCCGCCCCAGTAAAATTAGACAACCGCCCAGAACCAGGTAACGGTTGGCCACACTGCATGGTAGTAGTCCAAAAATCAGCCCCAACTAGGCTTCGATATGAAACACCTGAATTAGCAGTTATAGTATACCCAACAGTTTCACCAGTAGCCGAAATAATAGTTCCTGAAACACCATTTGTTGGTGCAATCCAATTGTTACAGGTGTTACTTTCTACATAAATGGGACATTCTACTATATCTAACACCCCATCATTATCATCATCTAAATCCAAGACGTCAGGAACGCCATCCCCATCTGTATCTGTACAACCATTAAAACTTGCATTGGTTGCAAAATTGTAGGTATAGGTTCCGGTATATACACCAGATTCGCTTGTAGTTTCTAAACCGTTCGCAAAACCATTATTTCCATATGGAGCAGGAATGACACTGGTACTATATTTAGCAGAAGTCAAAACACCTGAACTTGGTAACGCAGTTACACCCGCTTCTACTGCATCTGGACAACCATCGCCATCGGAGTCTAGATCTAAACGGTTTGGAATTCCATCTGTATCTGAATCTAATTCGGTACAAGAAAAAATAGCAGTGCGCGATGCATCAGTTAAAATAATATTTGTAAGTGAAGATGCTCTATATGAACTTAAGGCGAGTTTGTAATCTGTCACCTCTCCTTGAAATGCTTTTTGAGTGACACCATTAATAGCGGCAGTTACATAACCGGTACTTGAGATATTAATACTAAATTCATCATTAGTTGTGAAAGATATTGGTCCAAAATCCCAGCCTCCACCTGGAAACTGAAAATAACCATAGGTTCCAGATACTTGTTGATAAAACTTATAAGCACCATCTGTCCAACTTGTGGGCGTTTGAGTTTTAGTAATCGGAAATAATCCAAACATCATATATCCTGTTGTTGAATTATGTTTAAACTTTAAAGAAATTGGAAGTTTTAAAATCTCATTAGAGTAAGATGATTTCCATACATCTCCTCCAGCTGTGGTAAAACTATTAGCTGTTTTATCTATGATTGAACTTCCATTAAAGGTTAAGGTATTTAAATCAACCCCACTTGTAATACAATTTATTTGTTCGTTTGCATCTAACACACCATCATTATCATCATCCAAATCCATCACATCCGGCACACCATCACCATCTGAATCTAAACAAGCATTTGTGGATGCATTATTAGCATATATATAGGTATAGGTCCCTGTATACTTTCCAGATTCAGTTGAAGTTTCTAAACCATTGGCAAATCCATTTGCTCCGTATGGAGCAGGTATAACACTGGTTGTTAATTTAGCAGAACTTGATACACCTGATGTTGAAATATATGTAGTTCCTGCTTCCACTGCATCAGGACAACCATCGCCGTCAGAGTCTAAATCCAAATAATTTGGAATTCCATCTCCGTCTGTGTCTGGCATTGTACATATTTGGTAAGTTGCCCCATTCATTGTCATACCTGATTCACTCCAAAATTGATTTGGTCCTGTATAAGCTAAAGAAGTTCTTGTGTCTAATCCTACTGTTATGGATGTAGTTGTTCCAATAGCTGTAAAAGTTACGGATCTTGTTCCGGAGCCATTTAAGTATGTTGCCCCTAATTCTGTCCCTGTAGCAACATCAACTCCCTTTAAATAAGGTTTTATTCCTTCAGCATCTACAAAACTACTCATCAAATTAATAGAGAAAGTATAAGTCATACCTGGTACTGTAATGTAATTTTTATACATTTTTCCAGCAATCACTGAAGTAGCACTACTAGGAACTGAACCTTGAAAATCGAAATAAGGAACTCCACTACTAAGTCCCATATAATCAAAATTAGAAATAACAGTTACAGAAGGTGATGGATCATAATCATATCCATTCCAACCTGAACAGTGAGTTGTTATACCATAAGCAACAGGAGTTGCTAAACAAGTTGCGTTGGTTGCAACAGCAGTACATGATAGTTCAGAAATATCCAATACACCATCATTATCATCATCCAAATCCAATATATCAGTTACACCATCTCCATCAGTATCAGTACAAGCATTAATGGATGCAATTTTTGCAAATGTATATGAATACGTTCCAGAGTATAATCCACTTTCACTTGAAGTCTCTAAACCATTCGCAAAACCATTTGCACCATATGGTCCTGGAATTATACTTGTCGTTAATTTTGCAGAACTTAAAACACCAGAAGTTGCAATGGCAGTTGTCCCTGCTTCAACAGCATCTGGACATCCATCACCATCACTATCCAAATCATTTTGATTAAATATACCATCACCATCGGTATCATTGCTACAACTTGATTTTGGATTTGCACTTGAACTAGTCGCAGCTGGCAAATTAAATCTTGCCTCATACACTCCACCATACCCACTCGTTCCTGCTACCCCTACTAAACGATAATATTTAAGTTTAGAAGTGGTAGCGAGTGTATTTGAAATCGTAAATGTACCTGTAGTTGCAGTAGAATAAGTTGCCGTTGATAAGTCTATCCAATTCACATTATCACCAGAGCCTTGTAATTTAAATGTACTTGCTGTAGCACTAGACAAAGCCCAGCTCACTAAATCAAAACTCATTCCAGTAATAACTATATAGTTCTTTGCTGTGAAATTAAAAATAGATTTACCTACCCAATTTTGTCCTGTTGAGAATGCAGATGCTGTAGTTCCTACACCATCAATTGAATTCCCAATGACATAACTTGTTGTATGTTGCGTTAATTCACTACTAACAGCAGCTGGATTATATAATTCATCTAAAGTATAAAAACAAGTGGGAGATTCAACTGCGTCTAAAACACCATCATTGTCATTGTCTAAGTCAATTATGTCGGGAACGCCATCTCCGTCTGTATCTGTACAACTATTATACCCTGCATTATTAGCATAATCGTAAGTGTATATACCATTGTATAAATTACTTTCTGCTGCTGTTTTTTCTAAAGCATTATAAAAACCATTTGCTCCAAAGCTAGCGTTTGATCCAGTAAATTTAAAATTAGTGGTTGTACTTGATGAGGTTCCAGCTTCCAATGCATCACTACAACCATCACCATCAGAATCAAGATCCAAATAATTTGGCAGATTATCCCCATCCGTATCACTTCCTGTACAAGTTGGTTTTGTATATTGACTTTGAACATAATTGTTTGATACAATCAAATTTACTTCAGAAGCTCCTGCATAATAGGAAACACCCCCAACTCCAATGACTCTAAAGTATTTGAATTTACTATTAGGTGCTAATGTGTTTTGAATACTTAAAGTGGCTGCCGATAAACCGGAAGTCATGGTTGTAGATAAATCGGTCCAAATAGCATTATCTGTTGATCCTTGTAGCTTAAATGTATTTGTTGTAACTGTATTAGAAAAAGACCAACCTGATGGTACATCAATATCTAAACTAGCAATAGGAATTTGAGAAATAGCCACCACTTTTAAAATTTCTTTTCCAATCCAATTTTGATTGACAGTAAAAGAGGCACTTGTTGCTGAGTTGCCATCAATTGCATTTGAAATAACATAGGTTGAATTGGATAGTAACTCTGTACTTATAGAAATGGGTTGAGAAAGCTCAGTGGCATTGTAAAAACAAGTGGGCGATTCTATCGCATCTAAAATACCATCATTATCATCGTCAATATCTATTAAATCTGGCACTCCATCCCCGTCTGTATCAGTACAACCATTTAATAATTTAGTAATCGCGTAGTCATAATAATAGGTACCAGAGTAAAGGCCAGATTCTGTAGCAGTTTCTAATGCATCTGCAAACCCATTTGCACTATAGTTTCCTGCAGCTAATGCATTCGCTACACCTGTGGATGTTGATGTAGCAGTACCTGACGGAGTCGTTAAATTAACAACCGTTCCTGTTGTAAGCGTTCCTATGACTCCAGCTTCTTTTGCATCGGGACAGCCATCACCATCACTGTCTAAATCTAATTGATTTAAGATTCCATCTCCATCTGTATCATTAGTACAAGTTAATTTTGGATAAGAACTTACTCTTGTAGTAGTAGCTAAATTAAAAGTAGCATTGGCAACACCTCCATAATTAGAGGTACCTGAGACACCATATAATCTAAAATATTTATATTTTTTTCCAACCTGGAGGTTATTTGTTAGTACTAAACTTACAGGTGGTATATAGTTCATTGAAGAAACAGCAGCAGTATTCAAGTTGTCCCATAATACATTGTCAGCTGATCCTTGGAATCTAAATTTACTAGCGGTATCATTAGAAATAGCTCTAAAATCAAGATCTAAAGTTAGACTTGTAATATCTATAAGTCCATTAGCTGTATACTTTAAAATTTCTTGATTGGCTAAGTACTGCCCAGCCTTAAAAGCACTATAGGTAGAGATTAAGCCATCAATTGATTTGTCAGCATCATAAGTTCCCGTTGCATTGTAAGGATCTAAATCTGAACTAACCGCAACTGGTTTAGCTAAATCGGCTAGGCTATAGAAACAAGTTGGCGATTCAACAGCATCTAAAATACCGTCATTGTCATCATCTAAATCATATATATCAGGTACACCATCGCCATCAGAATCTAAACAAGATTTTATTCTAGCGTCTATTGCAAAATCATATGGATAATTGCTTTTATAAATTCCGTTGTCATCAACTGTTTCTAAAGAATTTAAAAATCCATTGGCGCCAAAGTCAGCTGCGTTATTTGTGCTTGTAAATTTATAATCACGAGTTGTATTCGTTGTTGTTTTAGCTTCATATGCATCACTACAACCATCATTATCAGAATCTAAATCTAATCTATTCTCCACACCATCTCCGTCGGTATCACAAAATCCTGTGCTATTATAGGTATTGAATTCAGCATTTAAAAAAGTGGGAGGATATTCATTATTTTGGCTTAAGGTAATCGTATTATTGCCAGTAATATTTATAGGAACAATATTGTATTTAGCATTTAATAATACTAATTCTTGGTAATTACCAGTTCCTTGTGTGCCATCTAATCCAAATAGCTTTACTTCTCCAAATTGAGATATTTTAATTCGAATCATTGGACGCGACTGAGTATTACCATATGTCCAAACATTATAAGGGCTATTTAAAGAAAGGCCATTTTTTTGAACCACATTTGTATAAGGTAAGGTATAGGTACTTCCAATGGCAAAATTAATTTCACTTACCGTAGTAATATTTGTATTATTAATTTTTAGATTCAGGTTGTTATCTATATTCCAAACATCAATCCATAGTTCTTCTGGGAATCCTGTAATGGTTTTAGTCGTACTTGCTCCAGAAGCAATATCAAAACGAGGAACCAATGATACCGCGCCTGGAGGCGGACATTCAACTTGGTCAAGTACCCCGTCATTGTCATCGTCTAAATCTAATATATCGGGCACATTATCACCATCGGTATCGGTACAAGCATTAATATTTTTATTTCTAGCTATATTATAATTATAGGTGCCACTATATATACCGGATTCTGATGAAGTTTCTAAAGCATTCACAAAGCCATTATTTCCAAAAGTTGCTGAACCAGTTCCAGCAACAATTGCATTAATTATAGTTCTAGTTGCTGTGCCAGAAGCAATAGTGGCTCCAGCTAAATTTATCACTGATGCAGCCGTTAAACTTGCTGTGATACCAGCTTCTTTAGCATCCGGACAGCCATCACCATCTGAGTCTAAATCTTGATGATTCAAAATTCCATCCCCATCAGTATCATTGTTACATGTTATTTTAGGTTGTGCACTTGAATTAAAATCTGCAGCTACATCAAAAAATACTTCATTGGCATATCCAGCATTACTTATGCCACCACCAGAACTCCAAAAAATATCATAGTATTGATATTTAGCAGCATTTTGTGTGACAGAAAATATATTAGCATAAATAACTTGTGGAGAACCAGGAATGGAGGAAGTCTCTGTTGCAGAAACTGAGTTAATTAAATTATCATAAGTTGTTGCTGCCGATAAATTAATCCAAGTTGTTCCATCATTAGAACCCCTTAAAATTAAATTTGTATTTGCAGCAAAACTCGTATTTGAATTAGCATAGGCTAAATATATTTTCTCTAATTTAACTGGTGTTTGTAAATTAAAACGATATATTTCCTTTCCTGAACCTAATGCATTTAAAGTTAATGTTGTTGTTTCAAATCTAACATCATAATTTGTACTTGCATAAAATCCATCCACTAAATTATTAGGGGAAGATTGCGCTGCAACCATTGTAAGTTCAGTACTAATTAAAAAGTCAGGTCTTGGGCCAAAATAATAATCATTCTCCGTATAAAAACATTGGGGAGATTCTATTGCGTCTAAAATGCCATCATTATCATCATCTAAATCAATATTATCTAGAATACCATCAGCGTCTGTATCTCTACAAGCAGCTAAGTTGGCACTAATGGCATTAGGATTATACACAGATGTGTAACTTACTACGCCTGCCGTTGTACTTTCATAAACATCTAATAAACCATTGTTATTAGTATCCGTGCCAGTTGGAAATACACTAACACTTGTTGCAGTAGTTGAACTCTTCGCCTCAATAGCATCACTACATCCATCCCCATCCGAATCTAAATCTAGGTGATTTAAAATACCATCCCCATCGGTGTCATTGGAACAATCTGCTTTTGGAAAATAGGATGCTTGATAAGTTGCATTGTTTACTTCAAAGAAAAATTCGTTTGCAGTTCCCGATAATATATTGGCATCTAAAACTCCTGTAATTCGATAATATTTGTATTTAGCTGCTCCAGTTGTTACAATAAATTTATTAGAATTAGTAATTGCACGAGCCCCATTTACAGTCGTATAAGAAGCATGTGCAGGTTGTCCCAAGGCAGCTGTTAAATCGATCCATGCACTATTATCGTTGGAGCCCTGTATTTTTAAACTATTGGCAGTGGCTGCAAATATCTGCGTAGCATCATTTTTTTGAATATACAATGCATCTAACTGTGTTGGACTGAAGAATTCAATTTTGAAAATAGCTTTACCATTTTGTGATTGTGCAACTGTGGTCGAAAACTTTGTACCAGAACTAGCACCATCATTATCCGTTAATTCTATAAAATTATTGTATCCTGCAAGGGTGGTTAACTCAGAAGTTATTTTTGCAAATAATGTTTTATCTGTTGTGTTCCAATCTGCCGAAGACATAAAACAATTAGGAGATTCTTCCGCATCCAATACGCCATCATTGTCATCATCAATATCTAATAAGTCAATAATGCGATCATTATCTGTATCTCTACAAGAAGCTAAGTTGGCGCTAATGGCATAAGGATCATATTTTGAAGTATAGCTAACCACCCCACTCTCAATAGCAGTCTCCACTCCATCTGCTAAACCATTTAATCCATAAGGGCCTGCTGCAATAGCATTATCTTTTGAAGTAGTATTTTTTACAACCCCATATACTCCATTTTTAACGGCACCTGAAATTAAACTTCCTGAAACGCCTGCTTCAAGTGCATCAGGACAACCATCACCATCGGAATCTAAATCTAATCGATTAGGAATGCCATCATTATCTGTATCAGTATCTACGCAATAGCGAGAAATATTAAGTGTGGTTCCATTATTGTTAGAAGCATTAGCATTGTAGTGATAAAATGTAAAACTAGACGCATTTTGAATCGTAAAAGCAAAAGTTCCCGAACCAGGTAATATTGATGTTTCCTTAATTCTCCAGCGAATAGTTGAAGCTGAATAATTGGCTGGAACATCTACCCATACAGAACCAATAAATACTTGTAAGTCAAAAGCAGGATCTGAAAGTGCTATGACATTTCCTGCACTTGTACTAAAATCAAAATACTCGTCACCAGTAACATATCCTGAAATAAGTTTGGTATTATTTCGGATTATTATGCTAGTTGGATTATTGAAAGTAACACTATAACTAGTTTTATTTCCAACACCTGCTGAAACAGAAACACCAATATTTCCAGCTGCATCTCCTGCAGGCGGACTTAATTGTTGACCCACAACTGGTGTTGAAGAAGAATATTTCACATACCCACTAGCATCTATGGGTCTATCTGTAAAAATAGTTGGCGTATAAAAATCTAAGGGGATATTGGTTCCTTCTGCACAATCTAACACACCATCATTGTCATCATCTAAATCATCCATATCAGCAACCCCATCAGTATCTGAATCAGAACAACTATTGATAGTAGGAATTATTGCACGACTGTAAGTATAGGTCCCTTTATAAATTCCATTATCCACAGTAGTTTCAAGTCCATTTGCAAAACCATTATTGCCATAAGGTGAAGGAATTACACTAGTTGATAATTTAGCAGCACTCGCTACACCGGAAGTTGAAACAAATGTTGTACCAGCCTCCACAGCATCAGGACAACCATCGCCGTCACTATCTAAATCCAATCTGTTGGGAATACCATCCTTATCTGTATCTAAATCAAAGAAACATGAAGCGTATACAGCTAAGCCCCCTGTACCTGATGCAGTTGTACCACCTTTTATTTTAAAACTCACTTCAGCAATTCCAACAGTACTAGCACCAGCAATATCTTTTAAATGAACCACGCCCCATGATTGAGTCGACCCTGTATTTGGAACACTTGTTTTAAAATAAGGCATCCCAGGGCTGAAAGGTGCACCAATATATCTTGAAAAATTTCCAGTAAAGTTATTGGTATTGTCAGGTTGAGGAGACCATTCGGCCGTTGCAGGTGCATAAGATCTTGAAAGGTCAAAATCAATATTATTCAAGACTGTTCCATCTGTTAATTTAACAGTAAAATCACCATAATTATCATCTTGATATATAGAAGCAAATTCAAAAGCAACATCACTTACCGGATTATCAAAAATAATTTTGTATCCATCTAATGATTCTGTAAATGAATTTTTCATCCATACAGGAAACACAGCATTATAGGCCAATGCTCCAGTTGTTGTACCATTAATATTTAAAAATGTATAATTTGGAGTACTACTACAAGATGACCTTTCTACATCATCCAAAATACCATCATTGTCATCATCTAAATCAAATATATCTTTAACCCCATCACTATCAAAATCTAAACAAGCATTTACTTTATTATAAATGGCATAAGAATAAGCATAACTGCCACTGTAAATTCCATTGTCAATTCCTGTTTCTATACTATTTGCAAAACCATTGCTGCCATAACTGCCTATTACCTTACCAGTAGATGTAGTAGTTAAAACACCTGCTTCAACGGCGTCAAAACAACCATCCCCATCTGAATCTAAATCTAAACTATTTATAATTCCATCATTGTTTGTATCTGGATTAGGACCATCTAAACATTCAGTTGGCTCAATAAAAGAAAATCCATGATTATCACAATTACTTGCTGTCAATAACCAAGTATGTTTTACTTTTAATCCGGTCACATTACCAAACACTTGTACACGACCCATCGCAGAAGTGGCTGCAGTATTTGCGCCGGCAACTGGATTGGTTGATAATGTTAAAATATTATTCGACACAATCGTAGGATCACTTGCATCTAAAATTCTTAACTGAACTGGGTTGTCATTTAAATCAAACCATTCCTCTTTAGCAAAATCAACCCCATAAAAACCTATAATTGGATTCTTAACAGTTTTTCCAAAGTCATAGGTCAATGTAGTCACTTGTCCCGGACTCATACAAGTAGTTGCATCTAACCCAGCCGTAACAGCGGGTAAATAACTACCAAAGGAAGCTGCCGTAACACCATAAGTTTTACCAACTGGAATAATCGAATTTCCTGTTAGTGGTTTACACCAAGCATTCTCAACCACATCTAACACACCATCATTGTCATCATCTAAATCGGCATAGTCTGCAACACCATCTCCATCTGTGTCCGTGCAACCAAATGTTTTTGAACTAATATTATTGGTATAACTACATTCATTGGTTCCTGTGTTGGAAGTCCATGAACTTAAATTAAAAGGTCTTGCAGTGTTACCCTTATCATTCACCACTGCATAAACAATGGAAGTATTAAATATGAGGGTTACAGATACAGAAATAGTTGCTGAAGCTCCAGGAGTAATGATTGCAGTTGTTTGAAAAGTACCTATAATATTTGCTGCACCAGCAGTTGGGTTCGCATCATATAAGGTTACATATGTTCCAGCTGGTAATAAAAGTGAACCTGTATTACTTATAGTTGCTGAAACAGTCATGCTAGGGCAAGTCCCAACAACTGAATTTATTGTAATAGTAGCATCAGGTAAAACACAGGTTTGAGCTTGAAGCTTATTCGAAATAGAACTTATTCCAATAATTAAGACCAAAAAACATACCCTAATTGAAGAGCGAATAAAATTATTCTTCCTTTTAGTATAGAGATGATAAAGCCTTGTAAATCTATCGATTGACATTCAGATACGGATATTGGGTATCTACAAAAGTTCAATAAATTAATGACCAATGTCATAGAATGAATTCTATAACTTATAGAATATTTAAAATAGTTTTTAACATTCGTAGAGTTAAATCTATTTAATAAATTATGATAGACTTAAATCTATTTCTATTTCTTAAAAGTACCTTAGATATAATTCTATTTGAAACTATGTAAATAATTCTAATTTGCATTAACAATGATTCCCCAAGCAATGTTAAAAATTACTGAAATAGTTAAAGATGATATTTTAGAAATTATTTTTTCTGATAAACAACATATCAGTAAGAATTATACCATCTTGTGCGAAAAAGGAAATGAAATAATAAAAGGTAAAATTGCAGGTTTCACTCAGCGCACTTGTTTATACATTGGTGAATTAAAAAAAGGAAAATATCAATTTCAAATGGATGAGCAAAACGTTACAACATTTGAAGTACTTTAATTTTCAGTTCTCTAACTAACAAAGAATATACTTACAGTAGTTCCTACATTTAATTTGCTTTCTATCATCAACTTTGCCTTCATTAGTTTAACTATATTTCTAATAATTTGGTAGCCTATCCCATTTCCTTTTTTATACTTAGGCAAATACTCCACTTCATCTTTACTCTTACCTGTAATTAAATACTTAGCCATAGAAGAACTCATTCCTTCGCCGGTATCTTGAACTATAATAATATATCCAGCTTTACTTTCTTCTATTGAAACAGAGATAAACCCTTTCTCGGTCGATTTAATAGCATTCATTAAAATATTATACATCAATACCCTTAGTGGCTCCGGCCAATTCTTAATTTTTGTATTAATAGGAATTTTATTTTCTAAACTAATATCTTTCCCTTCAATAAATGGAGTGATAAAATCTATTAAATCATAAATCAATTTATGAATATCAACTTCTTGACTATTTATTAATTTATTGGTATTATCGAATTTAACCCAGTTTAACATGTTTCTAGTTAAATACTCCAACTCCTTACTGGTGCTAGCAATTTGTTGTATTGATTTTTTTAAATCGGCATCTACTATTTTTTCATTCATACTATTTGCAGTCATATGCAAATACTTTAGTGGCGTTAATACATCATGATTCATAATAGCCAATACCTGTTCCTTCGCTTGGTTTCTTTCCGTTAAGTACTTGTTTAAACTTAATAATGATTTTGTTTTTAGATTCACTTCTGCTTCTAATTCTTTTTGCCTTTTTTGAAAAATGGAAGTTTTAATTCTGATATATAAATAAATAAGAAATATAATTATTAATACATAAAGCAATATCATTAAAGGATTTACTGCATTGGGATAATTCATATAAAAAGTATAATTCATTGACCCAAATTCTGAACTAGCCGTATTTCTCCACCTTAAATAAAGTTCATTTTGTCCAAAAGAAGTTTTATCTAAATGAATAATAGGATTTTTAATGGATATTCTTTTCCAGTTTTCACTTAAATCAAATTTATACTCAACAAATACATTCTCCTCTGACAACATACCAGATATACCTAATTGAAAATCGATACTTTTTGTTTTACGAGAAAGCGGTTTATTAAAAACTTCAAAACTTGTAATATTATTATCGATAATAATTTTATCTAAATAAACATTAGGCTTTATATTGAGATAATTTAGTTTGTTCAAATTTCCTGGGTTAAACTGAATCAACCCATCAATACCTGGTATTGAAAAGTCCCCATTAGGTAATTTAATGGCACAAGGACTGCAACCACCATTCATTTCTAATACATCAATCCCATCTAGTTTTCCAAAATATCTAAAGGCAATTTTACCTGGTCCAAAGTTCCAAAAATCTATTAAAGACTGCTTGGGCGACCTAAAAAGCCCTTTATTAGAACTTGCCCATATATTATGCTCATCATCTTCTATAAAGCAATGTACATATTTCAAATAGCCATTAGGATCTAATGGAACTTTTTTTATGGTATCATGTTTGTACATATATACGCCTCCACCATAAGTTCCGAATAAAAAATAATCACCCATTTTGGAAATACTCCTAAAATTGGCTTTTGACTTATCCCTGTAAAATAACTTGAAAGTATTTTTTGCTAGGTTGTATTTATACAATCCATCTGTAGTAGCTACTAACAACTCCTGGGCATTTTCCTGTTTTACATCAAACACCATAAAATTTGTTGGAACCCAATTAAATTTTAAAACACTAATCCATTCATTTAAGTTATTTTTTTTGATGACTTCTATACCATTTATGGCATAGATGGTATTATTAACTTCTGCAAAAGCATTTCTACGTGTAAAATCTTTAAATTTATTAAGTACCTTATTATTATTTAAATCATACTCTACAATGCCATCTTCGTTTGTAAAATAGAGTACCTTTTTGCTTGAAATAAAAGTATTGGTTTCAGATTTTTTATCAAAAATAATAGGAGCACTCATTTTTGAAGAACCAAATATAGGCCCATCATTTACTTGTATATTTCCATTTTTAAGTAATACCTGTGCATAGGCACTTGTACTAGTATTTAATAGCGTGATATTTGGAAGTATTCTAGTAAAATATTTAGGCCTGCAAACCAAAACTCCTCTATTATCTGTACCTATATATATTGTTTGTGTTATTTTGTCAAATTGAACAAATTTATAATATTCAGAACTAGGCAAATTGTCTAAGACTAATTCAAAAGAAAAATGATTATCAATTAAGCTAATTCGATATAACTTTTTATCTGTAATTATAAAAACATCATCCGTAAATAAGTCCTGAAAGACCTTTACATCTAACCCTATTTTAAAATATTTATTAGAATTATATACCTTTTTTAAAATTGCTTTGTTGGAAGTATTTTCAGTATTCTTTAATAAAACTTCAGATAAAATATTTTTTTCATCAATAATGTATAACCTGTCTCCTATTTGAAAACTTTGCACTTTCTTGTCAAAGGGAAGTAAAGTATCAACCGTAGTATTATTAAAACGAAGTAAGTAGTTTTCGTTAATGGAAAGTATTTTATTATTTATTTTAAATGTTTTAAAATCAAGACTTTTGTAATTAGTCTTAATTTTACTTAAATTTATATTATACTTATTTTCAATAAATTCATTTAAGTTATTGTCAATACTAGTTGTTTTACCTATAATTACATCATTTTCTTTAATCGAAAAACTAGTTGCATCTACAAATTTGCCGAATAAACTTCCATTATTAGCAATAGTAAAATATACTACTCTATTATTTAAAATTGATTTTTCTTCTTGGTCTCCAAAGCTTTGAATATTGTGTCCATTGTACCTAACAATACCAGACTCGGTTGCAATCCATAAAAAACGGTTCTTTTCGTCGAACTGCAAGCCCTTAATGGTATTAGTAGGTAATCCAGATTCTGTATTAAGCCTCTCAAAAGTATAAGGTAATTGTGAAAAAGAAGAAGCCCCTATTAGTAGGAGCAGAATTGTAAATAGAAATCGATTAATAACTAATTTGATGCGCATGTGCCAATTGTAAAAGATGCGTAAATGATTCCGCCTTTACTTTATCAAATATAACCGATTTTATAGTAGAAATAGTGTTCATTTTAAGCCCCAAAAGAGTACTTATTTCTTTGGTTCTATAACCATTCAATAAATAATGTAAAACCTCTAATTCTCTAACCGCTAATGTAGAAAAGGGATTTATTTCATTATCGATAACTTTAGACATTGTCATGGGAACCGACTTAATAAAAGACTCGATATGGAATTTAATTTCGTTCTCTGAAACCCCTTTGTATAAATAAGAATGTATTTGATACTTCTTCAAAATTTTACCATACACTTCAATAGGTTGCATGGAATGAATTAAAATAGATAATTTAGGGTATAAATTATTAATGTTTTCTATAATTTCCAAGGTATTGCCATCAGGTAAAATAATGTCTAAAACTAAATGCGTATAAGTATCGTTTTTTAGTACCTGCATTAATTCATTGCAAGTGGACACTTCATCTACCAATTGTACATTAAACTGCTTTATTAAGGAGCTCAACCCCATTCTAACAATACTATGGTCATCTGCTATAATTACTCTGGTTTCCATGGGGTTAAATTATGAACTGAGATAAATGCTTTTATTATAAGTTTTTTTAAAATTAAGAAACTTATTTCTTTAAGTATTGATATTCAATGATTATAGACTTAATTCTATCAGTCTTGGTTTTATAATTATTGCAATTTTTATCTAAATAACTGACATAAAACATAAAAAAATTGAAATAATGTAATTACTTTATAATAACTTTATTGCATGAAAGCCAAAATCATTAAAATAGGTAATTCAAAAGGCATCAGGCTGCCCAAATCCATTATTGTTGATTACAAGATGGATGATGAAGTAGCTATTGAATTAAGAGAAGATTCCATTGTAATTACTGCTATTAAAAAAGATCCAAGAGCAGGATGGGAAGAAATGATAAAAAAGGCGAATAACAAACTCACTCCATTAGAAAAAGATTGGTTGGATTTTGAAGATCCAATTCCGGAGGATTGGACATGGTAGTATTAAAAAATGAAGTATGGCTTACTTCCTTAGATCCAACCATTGGTCGTGAAATTAACAAATCCAGACCATGTATAATTCTGTCACCTGATGTAATTAACAAATATTCAGCTACAGTAACCGTTGCGCCGCTCATTTCTACCATAAAAAAATATCCAACAAGAATCGATTGCAATGTAAATGGCAAAAATGGACAAATTGTGATTGATCAAATTAGAACAATCGATAAAACTAGACTTATAAAAAAAATTAGTACAATCAATGTAGCTACTTCTGAAAAAGTGTATGAAACCATTGTGGCTTACTTCAGATAATTTGCCAAAATCATATTTCTAACCGTTTGTGGACTTACTTTTTTACCCATCATTATTCCATTTTTATCTATAAGGTAAAAGATGGGATTTGTAAAAGCGTCATAGCTTTTACGCAATGGTAAGTTGGCACCTAGGTTAACATGTACATAATTATTTGTAAGACTATATATATTAATAAAATCCTTCCAAACAAGTAAAGGCATATTTGGTTCATTACACACTGCATACCTACCAATTTTAATGTTGTACTTGGCCTGTATAAAATTTAAAACACTATCCATTTTAGGAACTTCCACTTTACAATGCTCACAAGTAGGATCATAAAATATGATAACAGTAAAACTAAATTGTTTTGCAAACTCCTGTAAATTCTGTGGCTTATTACCCGTGTCTTTTAATATCATGTTCACACAGGTATCCTTCAAACTAAGTAAACTTAAATTGGCTATTTCTTCTTTATAGGTGGTTTTTTGCTTGGCATCTAAAACCTTGCATTTATCATTTAACAAATAGGACTGTACAAATTTCTTATACGCTTCTGTATTATTAACAATTTCTCTGTTCTTTAATAATTTAGTTAAATAATCTACGACATAATTGGCCATGAACATTTTACAATCTACCCCTTTCATCACAGTATCAACTCCTTTAGAAATGGAATCGGCCTGTAAGGGATAATAAGAAAAGTATTCAGTAAGAACGGCCCTTAAATTGGGTGTGAATAAGAGTTTCGGCGATTTAAAATCAAATTGCTTAATAAACTCGTCTCTAGCCGAATAGTTCTTTCTGCTGGGAATGGACTCATCTAATAAGTTCAAAGCATTGAAATGCAAATAAAGCGCATCTGTCTTTTTCATTTGCTCCATGGCATTGGTTCTAAAATAGATAAGCTGATTTGTTTTTAATTTGAAAAAAGTAGCTTTTTGCGCCAAATTAAACTTTTTGCCTTGGGCTACCTCTTTAGCAAAAAGTGTATCATAATTGGATAATTTTTTCTCTAAAATTTGATACTCAATAAAGGTTTTATTCTTTTGGTTGCTAAAGCTTATAAAATCTAAATAATTAGCCCCTGAAATTTCTACTTTTAAACTGTCTTTATTTTCTAAAGCAAAGAAAATTTTAGTTTTTGATTTAGGGAAGTAAAAAAAGTAAATGCCCCCTAGTATTGGCTTTTTGGCGCTAAGCGTAAAACTACCTTTTGATAAATTAATAGTATCTTTTGGAATAAAGTTTTTTTCATCAAATACAGTTCCTCTAAAATAGACAACCGTATCTAAAGTATTAATAGCTTTAATTTTAATTTGATATTGCGCATTAGTTAGTTTTGCGAATGACAATATAATAATTAGAAAGAGGTAGGATTTTTTCATTACAGATGCTTAATAGTTCCTCATTTTATTTACAATAAAGCGCAATATACTTATCTATATCTGGATAATTTTTCTTTTTAGCAGCTTGCAAAGGGCCACAAGCATCCGCATTTTTTCCTAATGCTACTAAAGACATTCCTTTAAAAAATTCCGATTTACCCGTATTGTTTTGAGGAAAACTGATGGCTTTATCAAAATAAGCAATACACTTGTCGTAATTTTTATTGGTATAATAACAAATGGCAATGTTCTCCGTATGGGTATAATTAAAGGGTTCTACTTCACTGGCTTTGATGTATAATTTTGCAGCACCATTGTAATCTCCTTTGGAAAATAAAGCACCTGCTCTAGTGGCATAGGCATTCACCACCGAACCAACCTGATTATTGCTCCCACTGCGATTTTGATACAATAAATTTTTAGTACCTCTTAATACAACAGAATCACCAGGAAAATGAACTAGGGCAGAATCTAAAATAGTATACATGTATTTATCTGCCCCACCTTTGACTTCATACATGGCCATCAAATACTGATTCACTGCCTCCCCCCCATCACGGTATTTCTTGTATAAATGATAGGCCTTGGTAATTTCAAGGGTATCTTTCTTTTTGGCTGCAGCAAACAATACATTCTTGTAATAACTGGTTGCGCGAGGCCAATTGTAAAAAGCGCGTTTGGCATAAAAAGATACACTATCAAAATTTTGTTGAGCTGCAAATATGGCGGTCTTGATAAAATCATTGTAATGTAAGGCTGGATTAACCGATTCGCTTTCTCTTAATAATTTCATGGCTTCATCATATTTCTTGTCCCTAAAATAATACCTGGCCACCAATGCTTTAATGGGCAAAGTAGAAGTTGATAAATTGGGAAAAGTAGGAAAAGCGCTTTTCACCTCATCTAAGGGCATTTTAGGATCGGCATCAATTTCACCCATCACATACTTTTGCACTTTTAAGGACTCATACACTTGTTGATTGATGTAGATACTTGGAAGAATAGTGAATAATGTAATGACTATAAAAAAAACGCCCGCTATTTTTGGAGTAAACAATTTAAACTTGGGCATAGCCAACCACTGATCATTCATAAGATATGCTGGCGCCATCACCAAGGCAAAGACAATGGCCAGTATGGTTTGCATGATGGTTCGCTCTGTAGGAAAATTAAAAAAAGCATCAATAAAATAACAAGCAAGGGCCATTGCCGAAATAGTAGCTATAAAATGATATTGTTTGGCATTTTTATTTCGCCAAATTTTAATCGTCAATATGCCCAGTAAAATAAAAAGGGAGGCATAACAAACAAAACCTATAATTCCTAAGTCTGCTCCATTTTCAAAAAAATCGTTGTGTGAATGGTAAGGCACAAATAAATCATTGGTTCTTTCTTTTTCATAAGGAATGGAAGCTAATTTCCAGTTGCCATAACCATCCCCTAAAATGGGATGCTTTTTAAAATAATCTAAGGCCGCCCACCATAAATGAATACGGCTATTCTCTTCACTAGCTAAATTAATATCTCCAATTCTCTTAGTCACTGACCCATAACCTCCTTGGCTATCCTGCATTTTAATGGCATTACTCAATACCATATTGGCCGAGAAAAAGGCAAGGCCTACTGGTACTAAAAAAAGCAGTATTTGAACCATGGCCTTCTTTCTATTCTTGTACAAAAAGACAATGGTAGTAATTACAAAAAATAATACAATTAATAAAAGTGCTACATAGGTGGATCGGGTATTCATAATAAACACAGCGAAGACCCCCAAAAATAAGGTAATAAAGCCAATTATTTTATTGAATACCTTACCTGTAACAATTAAGTATAAAGCAAAAGGTACTTTAATAAGTAAGCTTGCTGCCATAACATTCTTATTGCCATTATTTCCAGTCAAACTAACAATGTTTGCATCCAAACTCATGTTTTCCAAATTATTATTGAAGCCGGTAATTACATACAAGGCATCATAAATTAAAATCAAACTCATCATCAAACACAAATAGGAATAAAAAGGAGTCAAATCTTTTTTATACAATAAAACCGAAATATTCACAAACAATAAAAATGTACTGGATAATCTAGACAAGCACACCATGGCCTCATTGGTATTCATGGCATAGGAAATAGAAATTAGTGCCCAAATAAAATAGACCAAATACACCCATGAAAATCTGCTGTTAAAAATAGCCTGTACTGCCTCCTTGTATTTATCTTTTTGATAAAATAGATAGCCAAAAACCACCAAATCCACCACACTGGTATACAACCACTGTGCACCCATTACATCGGCGCCGCCTAAATCGGGAATAAAATGCACAATCAAATAAATGGCAGTAAAAAACAAGAGTATATAATTAGGGCCTTTTTTCATCTATTAAAATTAGTATATTAATTGGATTTATTTAGCCCTAAGCTTCATCACTAATTTTTTAATGGCCCCTTCCCCAATCATGGGTGCGTGCACATCATTGGGGAAATAAATACTAAACATGCCTGCCTGCAATTCAAAAAACAAACTAGGTGCATCGGCATAAAATAGAACATCATTGGCTAAGCTATATTCCCCTTTGGGTTGTGTGCAGTTGGTTCTTGCCCTCCAACCCACTGTTTCCACACCATGCAATACAATTTGAATATCAATATAGGTATTGTGGCATTCAAACCCTGCCAATGATTCTTCTGCAGGCATGCAGTTTCCTTCCATCACGATGGCCTTGATATCTTCCCCATCAACCAAAATAGTACCTGCTTCCAAACTCATTAGATTGGTGGTCAATATATAATCTATGGCCTTTGCCAATCGAGGATGCAAACTCGCATATTTTGTAATTTCACTTAATTTATCTATCACCATGGTTCAAAATTTTGGCGTTTATTACTTCTTTTTAACTTCTTCAATTTTCTCTACCACCATCAAATCCTCTAGATCAATATTCATGGGCAACTGCCCCACTTTTACAATGGCTCTTTTACCTTTAAACCCAATCACTTCTCCCACCTGATAATTCTTTTTTAGTTTGACCATTGAACCTAGCACAATGGGCAAGGCCAATTCCTTATAATTTTTGTCTACTTTTTTTGCCAACTTATTGATCACAATGGCATCATTCTTTTTGAATAATAAATTATATAAATTCTTCATCACTTCTTCCTTCTTCTCCGATTTTTTCCAGTCCAGTGCGATTTGCTTTATTTTTCGCTCCATATCTTTCAAATAAGCAAATTTTTCCTCGGCTACCCTATTCTGCTCTTTTAGTAGTTCAATTTGTTGTACATGTTTTTCTTTGTCCAATACCTTTTTTAATTCCGCTTGTAGTTGTTCGTTTTCTTTTTGTTTTTTATGCAATTCTTTTCGCTCCTGTTGGACCAATTGTAAATCTTGTTCGGTGCGGTTCAATAAATTATCCAATTCAAAATGATGACTGTCCACTAATTTTCTGGCCCGATTTATTAAATGCTTGGGTAATCCAATTCTTTCCGCAATAGCAAAAGTATAAGAGCTACCTGGCTTTCCTATCACCAATTGATACAGAGGCTCTAGCTTTACTTCATCAAACTGCATGGCTCCATTAATAATACCTTTATTGTGGTTGGCCATTACTTTTAAATTCAAATAATGGGTAGTCACTATACCTTGTGCATGCCTATTCGATAATTCTTCCAAGATTACCTCTGCAAATGCACCACCTAAATGCGGATCACTGCCACTGCCTAACTCATCAATAAAAAATAAAGTTTTACCATTGGCATTTTCTATAAAATGCTTCATGTGTAATAAATGACTTGAATAAGTACTTAATTCAAAGGCTAAATTTTGTGTATCCCCTAGTTGAATAAACAATTGCTTGTAAATACCCATTTGTGAAGTAGCACTCATAGGTACGAGTAATCCACTTTGTAACATGACTTGGTTAAGTCCCAAGGTTTTCATGGACACTGTTTTACCCCCTGCATTAGGCCCACTAATAATTAATATTCGCGCCTCATCATCTAATTCTAAATTAACAGGAATAGTTTTTTTACCTGATGTTTTGTTATAGATGTACAATAATGGATGATAGGCATCAATTAAATGTGTGATGGCTTTATTATCGACCATGGGTCTATTCCCATTCATGTCAATGGCCAATAAGGCCTTGGCTCTTATAAAATCGAAGCTTCCAATAATTTGCGTATAAGTTAAAAGTAAACTTGAATAAGGCGCCAACTGTGCAGTTAAGGCCCTTAATATTTTTTGAACCTCTTTTAATTCATCTTGCTCTAATCCGTAGAGTTCATTATTTAGTTCAATAGTTTCTTCCGGTTCAATAAATGCTGTTTTACGACTATCACTTTCTCCATGTAAAAAACCTTTCACCTGTCTTTTATATTCAGAAAAAACAGCCACCACTCTTCGGCCATTGCTAAAGCTTTCATCAATATCGGCGGTATAACCCGACTTCGCTAATCGTTGTACTACTTTTTCAAAAATGCGTCGAAGCTCCTGCCTTTTTTTAAATAACTGATGTCTAATTTTTGCAAGTTCTTCAGATGCTTTGTCTTTCACTAATCCTCTATCGTCTATAATTAAATCAATACATTCAATAATGGCTTTTTCATAGTAGGCATTTTTCACCACCTCATATAAATTAGAATAAGCCATCTGCCTTTCTGCATCAAACCATTTAAATACTTGTTGAATATGATCGCATAATTTTCTAACCAGCAACCACTGCTCGCCAGTTAATTGTGCCCCAGGAATGCCGAGTAATTTTAAATCCTTTCTAATGTCTAAAATGAAGTCGGTAGGAAAATATTGGTTCGCTAGTTTAATGAACTTAAACTCCTCGGTTTGTCTTAAGGCTAATTCGATATATGTTTGATGGGTATGAATGCGCATTTCATTTACCTGCTCTACCCCCATACTAGTCTGACAATAGTTTAATAAAATAGCGGTGATTTTATCAAATTCTAATTGAGTAAGGGCATTTTCGGGGTATACGCGCATAGGGTCTAAATAGTGTACAAATTTACTTAAATAAACATTAACTAAATGAGAACAAATGGAAGCAAATTTTGTTATAATTTAGAACTGGATAAAAACCATTATGCCAATTAACAATAAAGACAAGCCCTTACTTATGAAACTAATAAATAAAGCCTTTTTACTTTCGTTATCCTTAATATGCTTATCGGCTTGCGCACAACCTACCAAACAAAAAAAGTCTAAAAAAATAGATATGACCCATACTGAAACCATTACCCTAGGCTCGGGCTGCTTCTGGTGTACCGAAGCCATTTACCAAAGATTAGAAGGCGTTGTAAAAGTTACTAGCGGCTATAGCGGCGGCTTTGTTGAGAACCCTACTTACGAACAAGTTTGTGATAAAAATACGGGCCATGCCGAAGTATGTCAAATTGCATTTGATACCACTAAAATAAGTTTAGATGATATATTAGCTGTGTATTGGAAAACACATGATCCTACCACACCGAATCAACAAGGTAATGATGTAGGCCCTCAATACAGAAGCGTTATATTTTTCCATAACGAACATCAAAAAGAAGTAGCTGAAAAGTATAAAGCCGAATTAACTGCAGCAAAAGCCTGGGACAAGCCTATTATCACAGAAATTACTGCATTTACAAAATTTTATTCTGCAGAAAGCTATCATCAAAACTACTACAACGACAATACCAATCAAGGTTATTGCCGATATGTAATTGGTCCAAAATTGGAAAAATTTGAAAAAGTTTTTGCCAATAAATTAAAAAAAGAACAAGAATAATTTTATGAAAAGATTTATCGTTGCCCTAGTTCTATTTTGCTTTTTTACAACTTCCAACGCACAACCCATTTTTACCAAAGCAGATACCCTTCGAGGAAGTTTGAACGACCAACGTGATTGGTTTGATATGCTGAAATACGATATTACCGTGCAACCTTTTTATGAAACTAAAAGTATCAAAGGCAATGTGGTATGGACCGCCAAAGTAATCAAGGCAAGCAACGATATTCAAATAGATTTACAGGTTCCTTTAATCATAGATAGTATTATTTATAGCACTGAAAATAAAAAATCAACATTGCTTAGTTTTACTAGCGTCGGGAATATTACCCTAGCAACTATGACGGAACATCCAAGCATTCAAACTAATTTTAAGTTAAACATATACTATCATGGCATTCCTATTGAAGCCATCAAGCCCCCTTGGGATGGTGGATGGATTTGGACAAAAGATGCGAATGGAAAACCATGGATGACGGTAGCTTGTCAAGGAATTGGCGCTTCTGCTTGGTATCCTTGCAAAGATATTCAATCTGATGAACCCAACAATGGTGCTAGTTTAACCATGATTGTACCAGATTCTTTAATGGCCATTGGCAATGGTCGATTAAAAACCCAATCTAAAAAAAATGGATGGGCTACATATACTTGGGAAGTGGTCAGCCCTATTAATAATTATACCATTATCCCTTATATCGGTGATTATATGGGATGGAGTGAAAAATATCCTGGCTTAAAAGGCAATTTAGATTTGCATTATTGGGTACTTAAAGAAAGTGAAGAAAAAGCAAAATTGCAATTTAAACAAGTACCCTTAATGTTAAAAGCCTTTGAATATTGGATGGGGCCCTACCCCTTTTATGAAGATGGTTATCAATTAATTCAAAGTTCACATTTAGGCATGGAACATCAATCCGCAGTGGCTTATGGCAATAAATTTGCCAATGGTTATTTAGGTCGAGACCTGTCTCGTACAGGTTGGGGAAATTCTTGGGATTATATTATTGTGCATGAAAGCGGACACGAATGGTTTGCCAATAATATTACCACCAACGACATTGCAGACATGTGGGTGCATGAAGGCTTTACCAATTTTTCTGAAGTATTGTATGTAGATTATTACAATGGTACAAAAGCAGGCAATGAATATTGTGTAGGGATAAGAAGAGGTATACAAAATAAAAACCCCATTATTGGACATTACGGTGTCAATGAAAAAGGCAATGGAGATATGTATGCCAAAGGCGCAAATATTTTACAAACCGTTCGACATTCCATTAACAATGATAGCCTATTTAGAAAAATTATTATAGGTATCAACAAAAAATTTTACCATCAAACGGTTTCCACTAAACAAATTGAAGATTATATTTCAGCAAATGCAGGTTTTAATTTCACTAAAGTATTTGATCAGTATTTAAGAAATCCTCAAATGCCTACCTTAAATTACAATTACGATAGCAAAGAAAAAATATTGACTTATCAATATAAAAACTGCGTGGTGGGTTTTAATTTACCCATTAAAGTATCCTACAACAATAAGCTGGTAGAGCTTTTGCCGATGGATTATGAACCCAAAAAGCGATTGATTAAAATAGATAATTTCAATATTGATAATTTTATCAAAGCCATACAAGAAAATTATTATGTACTAACGGAAGACAGCAAATTTTAATTCTGCGCTGCTACCCTTCCTAAACTGTACAATCTTCTTTGCCAATAAGGATCTGCTAAGTCGCTGATGGTGACCCCTTGACTGGTAGAAGCATGGGCAAATTTATTGTTGGCCAAGTAAATACCCACATGTGAAATATTTCGACGGCCTTCGGCTTTAAAAAATATCAAATCTCCTTCTTTTAAATTGTTCCATTCAATTTTTGAGCTTTGTTCGTATTGCTCTGCGGCGGTTCGCTTTAAATTCACTTTGTATACATCCTTCATTACATCTAATGTAAAATAAGAACAGTCCACTCCATTTTTTGAACTACCTCCTAAACTATAAGGGGTGCCCCACCACTCATCTATTTTTTGCAATAAAGGAATATTGGTGATAGATTCGGCAGGAATATCCACCCTCAAAGAATATTTTAATTGCAACCAATTGAGTTTCTCTCCCTCTGACAAATTAGAAGGCATGACATCGTACTTGGTAGTCAAGTTGTTTTTCTTTTCAGTCACCAATCGGCTTTCTCCATTTTTGATGAATTTATTACCTGGTGTCACTGAAATATTCTCTATAAAATCTATGGAGTTGGTATCACTTGTTGAGCTTTGCGCATAGGTTTCATTTTGCTGCAAAGCCAAGCCTTTATTAAAGCTTGTTTTGATACCAGTAGATACATTTTTTAGCGTGGTACAACTATCCAATGCAAGCATTAATATCAAAAGGGATAAAATTGATAAATTATGGTTTTTAATCATCGGAGGCAAGTTAAGCCAAGTACTCCGAAAATTTTATAAAATAGCGCTTTAAAAGCTTTTTTTGTGGAAAATTAACAAGCAAAAAGCATCTGCTTTTAACGATATTTGTGCCCATAGTCCAATTATCCAATGCCCACATTTTCACATTTACATGTTCACACCCAATATTCCCTTTTAGACGGTGCTGCATCCATCGAAGGCTTGTTTGATAAAGCCCTGGGCGATAATATGCCTGCCTTGGCCATCACCGATCATGGAAATATGTTTGGCGCTTTTAAATTTGTTAGCCAGGCTTGGAAAAAAACAAAGGTCATTGGCAAGGATAAGGAAGGTAAAGATATTTTAGTCCCTATTGTTAAACCAATTGTTGGATGTGAATTTTATGTGGTGAAAGATAGACACTTAAAGCAATTCACCAAAGAAGCCAAGGACCAAAGATTTCATCAAGTATTGCTAGCAAAAAACGCCATTGGCTATCAGAACTTAATTAAACTTACATCGCTTGGTTATATCGAAGGCATGTACAGCAAATACCCTAGAATTGATAAAGAATTAATTTTAAAATACCACGAAGGAATTATTGCTACCACTTGTTGTATTGGTGCTCATGTGCCACAAACCATTTTACATCAAGATGAAGCTGCAGCAGAAAAAGAATTTAAATGGTGGTTGGATATTTTTGGAGAAGATTATTATATCGAAATTCAAAGACATCAAATTCCAGAGCAAGAAATTATCAATGCGCAACTTTTAAAATTTGCCAAAAAATACAAAGTACCTGTTATTGCCACCAATGATAGTCACTATATTAATGAAGACGATGCCAATGCACACGATATTTTATTATGTATTAATACTGGAGAAAAACAAGCTACCCCAGGATTTGATGATTTTGTCAATGATGAGATTCAAATAAAAAACAGAAGATTTAAATTTCCTAACAACGAATTTTATTTCAAGACCCAGGAGCAAATGACCGCTTTATTCAGCGACATTCCTGAATCCATTGACAATACCAATGCCATTGTAGATAAAGTAGAGGTGTTGAATTTAAAAAAAGACATACTTCTTCCTGCCTTTCCTATTCCAAAGGAATTCCAAATTCATAAGGAAGCCAATATGAACCAGTGGGAATTATTAAAACATTTAACCTGGGAAGGGGCCAATAATAGATATCCAGAAATAACGACTGAAATACAAGAACGTATCGACTTTGAATTGTTCACCATTCGTACGATGGGTTTTGCGGGTTACTTTTTAATTGTAAGTGATTTTATACAAGCTGGTAGAAATATGGGCGTATTCGTTGGACCAGGTAGAGGTTCTGCCGCAGGATCTGTGGTAGCTTATTGTATTGGCATTACCAATATTGATCCTATTAAATATCAATTACTATTTGAGCGTTTCTTAAATCCCGATCGTAAGAGCATGCCCGATATTGATACGGACTTCGACGACGAAGGCCGTCAAAAAGTGATCGATTATGTGGTAGATAAATATGGCAAGGAACAAGTAGCACAAATTGTTACTTATGGTACAATGGCGGCTAAAAGTAGTATTAAGGATGTTGCCCGTGTAATGGATTTGCCATTGTCGGAAAGTAATTTATTGGCTAAACTCGTTCCCGATAAACCCGGTACCGAATTAAACAGGTGTTTGCATGCACCGCTTACGGTGAAAGAAGGTGAAAAATCTTTGGCAGAAAGAGAAGGTTATCAGCCAGAAGATATTGACAATGTAAAAAAATTAAGAGAGATATATAAAGGCAACGATTTACGTGCCGCAGTTTTACATGAAGCAGAACGTTTAGAAGGCTCTATTCGTAATACTGGTATTCACGCAGCAGGTATCATTATCGCTCCTAGCGATTTAACTGAAATTATGCCAGTGGCCACGGCCAAGGATTCTACTTTATGGGTCACACAAATTGAAGGAAGCGTTATTGAAGAAGCAGGTGTACTTAAGATGGACTTCTTGGGATTAAAAACACTTTCTATTTTAAAAACGGCACTTGAATTAATTAAACAAAATCATGGCATTAGCATTGATTTAGATTTAATACCTCTAGACGACGCTAAAACTTTTAATTTATACCAACGCGGTGAAACCAACGCCACTTTCCAATTTGAAAGTGTGGGCATGCAAAAACATTTACGCGATTTAAAACCAGATAAGTTTGCCGATTTAATTGCCATGAATGCCTTGTACCGTCCAGGCCCAATGGCTTACATACCTAATTTCATTGAGCGTAAACATGGTCGTGAATTAATTAAGTATGATTTACCGGTAATGGAAGAAATACTTTCTGATACTTATGGTATTACAGTGTATCAAGAACAGGTAATGTTACTCAGTCAAAAAATTGCGGGCTTTACCAAGGGCGATGCCGATGTACTTAGAAAGGCCATGGGTAAAAAACAAAAATCGGTATTGGATAAAATGAAGGCGCAGTTTGTGTCAGGTGCGGTGAAAAATGGTCATCCAGAAAATGTATTAGAAAAAGTGTGGACAGACTGGGAAGCCTTTGCACAATATGCCTTTAATAAATCGCATTCTACTTGTTATGCTTATCTAGCTTATCAAACAGCTTATTTAAAAGCGCATTACCCTGGAGAATATATGTCGGCTGTCTTGAACCATGCAGGTAGTATTGATAAGATTACTTTTTTCATGGAAGAGTGCAAAAGAATGGCCATAAAAGTATTGGGGCCTGATGTAAATGAGTCTTTGAATGGATTTTCTGTGAATAAAAAAGGTGAAATTAGATTTGGCTTGGGTGGATTAAAAGGTGTGGGTGAAGCAGCCATAGATACCATTATTGCAGAAAGAAACAAAGCTGGGCATTTTCCAGACATGGTCGATTTTATGAAAAGAGTCCTATCCAGATCAGTCAATAAAAAATCCTTAGAGAGTTTGGCATATTCTGGCTCCTTTGATTGTTTCCCAGAATACCACCGAGCACAATATTTTAATGTGGCAGATGGAGATAGAACCAATGGATTGGAAAAACTAATCAGCTATGCCCAAGCATTACAAACCATCAATGTGGGCAGTACTAATACCCTATTTGGCGACCTTCCCTCGGCCATGCATGTGCCCATCCCTAAAATGGCCCTTTGTGAAGAGTGGACTTTGACCGAAAAGCTAGACCATGAAAAAGACATTACAGGTATGTTTATGAGTGGTCATCCTTTGGATAATTTTGGCTTTGAAATGCGTCATTATCAATTTACACCCATTAATTCTTTTAATGAGGTAAGAGACAGTTTGAGTATGTTCCCCAATCAATTAGGACGTCAATTTAAATTAGCAGGACTCATCACCGATGTGCAACATAGGGTCACCAAAACAGGTAAGAACTTTGGCTCCTTTGTCATTGAAGATTTTACAGGTAAAACAGACTTTTTACTTTGGAGCGAGGATTATGTTAAGTTTCAAAACTATTTGGAAGTAGGTCAAAAGATTTTCATCAACGGATCCTTCAGAACCAGGTACAATCAATCCAATCAATTTGAATTTAAGATTGTTCAAATGTCTTTATTGGAAACCGTGAAGCAAGTACAAACCAGATCCATTGAAATTAGCTTGCACCCTGCCAACCTTGACAATGAAATGATTCATTTTTTTGAAAAGAATTTAAAACAGAATCCAGGTAAATCTGCCTTTAAAATAACCTTCGTTGAGCCCATTGAACAATTGGCCTTTAGCTTACTTACTTTTGAAAAGGGATTTTTAATGAACGATGAATTGGTGCAGTTTCTAGACGGCAAGCCTGAATTAAATGTGCAAGTGAATTTGGTCACCTAAGCAGGACAGCTAGTCCGAATCTCTGCCATAGATTTTGTCCCCAATGCTTAGCAGATAAAGTGGAAAAGTCAAATAGGCAGGTTTCAGGGTTTGGAGCTATTTTTGAACTACACAACAATGAAGCAACAATACAAACAAAATTAAAATATACAATATGAGTTTAGAATTTACAGATGCCAATTTCCAAACCACTGTGATGGAAAGCGATAAATTAACTGTGATTGATTTTTGGGCAGAATGGTGTGGCCCTTGTCGTGCAATAGGACCAGTGATTGAAGAATTAGCTACTGAATATGCAGGTAAAGTGAACATAGGAAAAGTAAATGTAGATGTGAATCCTACATTAAGTATGAACTTTGGTATTACTTCCATCCCCGCTATCTTATTTGTAAAAGGTGGTCAAGTAGTAGACAAGCAAATTGGTGCAGTACCTAAGTCTGTATTAGACAAGAAAATTCAAGCGCATATCTAGTACCTCTCTACATAAGATGATTTTTAAAAATAGGCCTAGTTTGCCTATTTTTTTTTATCTTCCTTGCTCAAATGAACCCCATGGAAAGATTTCAAGGCCTAATTGGTATCGTGCTTATTTTAATGATTGCCTTCTTATTCTCCAATAACAAAAAACAAATCAATTACCGATTGGTTGGAAGCGGTTTATTGCTTCAATTGACCATTGGTTTTCTTATATTGAAAATTCCAGCAGTGACCAGCTTTTTCCAATTATTGGGAAGAGGCATGGGAAAGATTGAACAATTTGCGCGTGCGGGTGCCGCATTTGTATATAGTGGTGTGGCTGCTACTACCCCAACTGGTGTGGCCGATTTTGCCAATGGTGGATTTGTATTTGCTTTTAATGTAACAGCAACTATTATTTTAGTTTGTGTGTTGGTTGCTTTATTTTATCATTTTGGCATCATGCAAAGAATTGTAGCGGTGGTGGCCAAGGCCATGAATTTTATTATGCGCGTAAGTGGTGCCGAAGCACTAAGTAATGTGGCTAGTGCTTTTGTAGGACAAGTAGAAGCACAGGTAATGATTCGTCCCTATTTACCTACCATGACCAAAAGTGAAATATTAGCCAGTATGAGTGGAAGCTTGGCTTGTATTGCTGGTGGAATATTAATTGTATATGCCAATATGGGAGCACAAGCAGGTTTGGATTTAGCACCTAAATTAATTACAGCAAGTTTAATGGCAGCCCCTGGTGCCTTAGTGATTGCCAAAATTATATTTCCTGAAACAGAAGTTTCTCAAACCATGGGCGAGGTTAAACTTGAAGTAAAGAGTCAATACAGCAATACCATCGATGCCATCACCCATGGTGCAGGCGATGGTTTTAAAATTGCGATGAATGTGATTGCTATGTTGATTGGATTTATTGCATTAATTGCCATGATTGATTGGATCATGTTAACCATTGGACATTTATTTAATCCTAATTTGAACTTGAGTTTAAATTTTCTATTTGGTAAATTATTCTACCCTATGGCCTGGGCCATGGGTATTCCAACTACCGATATTCAAAACGCAGCCACCTTACTTGGACAAAAATTAACCATCAATGAATTTGTGGCTTTTAAAAGTTTAACCAGCAAAGTGGTCCCTATTATTACAGAGAAAGGATTACTTATTGTAAGTATAGCTATTTGTGGCTTTGCTAATTTTAGCAGCGTAGGTATGCTCATTGGAGGAATTGGAGAACTAGCCCCAACGCGTCGTAAGGACTTAGCAGAACTAGGCTTGAAAGCACTCTTATGTGGTACCCTCGCCTCTTATTTATCTGCAAGTATTGCAGGTATTTTAATAGGTTAATCCATAGAATAATAAGATTTTTATTAGTTCATTTTAACTATCTATTTATTCAGATATTTGGTAACTTTGCCGTCTAAATATGTGGACTATGGGTATAGGTAACATCGAAATCATTATTGCTTCAGAAAAAGACAATCTCTTACAAAAAATAGGAAATAAAGTTATACATAACGAACGTATTAGTTTTGACGAAGGCGTTTATTTATTTGAAAAAGCATCACTTCCTTATGTTGGCGCTTTAGCGAATTGGAAAAGAGAATCTTTACACGGCGATACCACTTACTTTAATAAGAACTTTCATATTGAACCTACCAATGTTTGCGTTTTCTCTTGCAAATTTTGTTCTTACTCAAAATTATATGCGCATAAAGAAGAAGGTTGGGAACTCACCATTGACCAAATGATGGACATTGTAAAATCTTATGATGGCAAACCAGTCACTGAAGTACATATTGTGGGTGGCGTGCATCCTAAATTAACTTTAGCGTTTTTCATCACTTTATTAAAAGCGATTAAAGCACATCGTCCTGAATTACATATCAAAGGCTTTACTCCTGTTGAATTAGATTACATGTTCCGTAAAGCAAATCTAAGTACCGAAGAAGGAATGAAAAGAGCACACGAAGCAGGTCTTGATTCTTTACCTGGTGGAGGCGCTGAAATTTTTCATCCAGACATTAGAAATATTATTTGTGCCGATAAAGCTACCGGTGATGAGTGGTTGCATATTCATAGAACAGCACATAACTTAGGTATGCATAGTAATGCTACTTTATTGTATGGTCATATTGAAAAAGCCGAACACCGCATTGATCATATGGAAAGATTAAGACAGCTTCAAGATGAAACCAAGGGCTTCAATACTTTCATTCCATTGAAATTTAGAAACAAGGACAATGACATGCACGATGTTCCAGAGTCCACCATGGCCAATGATTTAAAAATGTATGCGATTTCTCGTTTATACTTGGATAATTTCCCGCATCTGAAAGCTTACTGGCCCATGTTAGGTCGTGAAATAGCACAACTTAGTTTAAGCTATGGTGTAAACGATATAGATGGCACCATTGACGATACCACTAAAATTTATTCCATGGCAGGTAGTGAAGAACAAACACCTGTGATGACAACAGAAGAATTAGTAAGATTAATTAAACAAGCCCATCGTAAGCCAGTGGAAAGAGGCACATTGTACAATGTAATCCAAGACTATTCATTGGTGGAAATGGACTAATTTAAATTGGTTTTTATACATTTGAGTATGAAATTGATCGTCCTATTTGCTTTCCAGTTTTTATTGAGTTTTTCTGCCAAAGCTCAAGCAGGCGCTAATTTATTGCAGGAACTCATGCAAAAAAATCCAGCACAGTTTGGTGCTATCTTGGCTCATCCAGATCAATACCGTGTTCAAATTTTATACACGCAAATTAATAGAGATAAAAACAATGTTCCCCACTTTAAGGAATTCAACTACCGATTAAATCCCAAGGAATATTTTTATCCAGCCAGCACCGTAAAAATGCCCATGGCTTTTTTGGCTTTAGAAAAAATCAATCGTTTAAAAATTAAAGGGCTTACTAAATCTACCTTAATCACTTATGATAGCGTGGATGCTAGACAAGAACCCATCTATAATAATTTTTTGGACAGTAGTGGTACCCAAAATATTGAACAAGCCATTAAAGAAATATTTTTAGTTAGTGACAACAATGCCGCTAACCGATTGTACGAATTTATTACCCCACATACCATACACGAACAATTGGCTGCCAAAGGGTACAAAGAAGTTTATATAAGAAACAGATTAAATATTGGTCGTAGCCCAATTGAAAATAGGGCTACCCAGGCTTTAAATTTTTACGACAATAAAGGAAAAATAATTTACCATCAACCTGCTAGCTTCAATAAAGACAGCCTGCCCTATTACCATGTTTTTTTAGGCAAGGCTCATTACAACAATAAGGAAGATTCCATTATTCAGGGGCCACTCGATTTTTCTGTAAAAAATAAAATTTATTTAAATGACCTTACCCATATTTTAAGATCCGTGGTATTTTTTGATCAAACACCTCCTAAGCAAAGATTTGACCTTAGTTATGAGGATCGTAAATTTTTATTAAAGTGGATGCATACCCTACCCACTGAATCTACATATCCTACCTATGATACGGCCAATTACTGGCCTTCCTATTGTAAATTTTTAATGACGGGCAGTGAAAAAGGCCCGTTGCCAAAAAATATACTCATCTATAATAAAGTTGGGGATGCTTATGGATTTTTATTAGACATTGCCTACATTATTGACCCTGTGCAAAAAGTTGAATTTATGTTGAGTACTGTTATTTATTGTAATAGTGATGGTATTCAAAACAAAAGCTATTATGATTATGATAAAGTAGGCTATCCCTTCATGAAAAACCTAGGCCAATTGATGTACAATTACGAACTACAAAGAAAAAAAGAATTCTTACCCCAATTTGACCCTATTCTTGGCATAGCCCAATAGATATTAACAAATAGGGAATAATTTAAGTTAGATCTTCCCTTAAAACATACGGCTGTTTGCTAATTATTTGCGAATTTTGTAATTCAAATATGCAATTATGATTTTATCTTCTTTATTAAACAGATTCAGCGAGCCAGAAACTTTAAAAATGGCCAAATTAGGCCGTGAACTAAGAGCTCAAGGCAAAGACGTCATTGACTTAAGTTTGGGCGAGCCCGACTTTGATACCCCACAACATATTAAAGATGCGGCCATTAAGGCCATCAATGATAATTGGTCTCATTATACCCCTGTAGCAGGTTTTGCCGATTTAAGAGAGGCGGTTTGCAGTAAATTAAAACGAGATAATAATTTAGATTACAAACCAGAACATATTGTTACCTCTACCGGAGCCAAGCAAAGTTTGGCCAATGCAATTTTAGCCCTTGTTGATGATGGGGATGAAGTAATTATTCCTACGCCTTATTGGGTAACTTATTCCGAGTTAGTAAAAATAGCACGTGGTAAAGTAGTAGAAATTAGAAGTACCGTGGAAGATGGTTTTAAAGTAAGCCCTGCGCAAGTAGAAGCAGCTATTACTTCTAGAACAAAAGTATTCATGTTCTCTTCCCCCAATAACCCTTCTGGTGCTGTGTATAGTAAAGAGGAATTAGAAGCCTTAGCCAATTTATTTAAAAAATATCCTGGTATTACCATTTTATCAGATGAAATTTATGAATACATCAATTTTATTGGCAAGCATGAAAGTATTGCACAATTTGCTGAAGTCAAAGATCAAGTGATTGTGATTAATGGTTTGAGTAAAGGTTTTGCGATGACTGGATGGCGTTTAGGTTACACTGCATCCAGTGTAGAATTAGCCAAGGCGATGGAGAAATTACAAGGCCAGTTTACTTCTGGAACTTGCAGTATAACACAAAAAGCAGCGGTGACTGCTTTGATTGGAGATCTAAAACCTTCTATTGAAATGACCGAAGAATTTACACGTCGCCGTGAAAAAACTTTGGCCTTAGTCAACGATATTCCTGGTTTTAAATGTTTTGCCCCTCAAGGCGCATTTTATGTTTTCCCAGATGTAAGTGCTTATTATGGCAAATCTGATGATAGCAACACCATTAACAATGCTGCAGATTTTAGCATGTATATTTTAAATGAGGCCAATGTATCTTCAGTCATGGGGGATGCGTTTGGAGAACCCAATTGTGTTCGTTTTTCATTTGCAAACAATATGGCCAATATCGAAAAAGCTTGGGCCCGCATTAAAGTGGCATTAGCTAAATTAAAATAGTGACACCTGAGAAATTACAAATGTTTGAAAACAGGTTGCTTAAAAATTACAAGCACCGAATTAAACAAGCCAAGCGACAAAACATAAGTTGCTGGCGTTTGTATGACCATGACTTGCCCGAATATCCTATCTGTGTCGAAATATATGAGGACTATATTTATATTGCGGAATACAACCGTCGTCATGCATTAACCGATGAAGAACATGCTATTTGGCTAGCTGATACCAAAACCATCATTGCAGCAATTACAGGGATTGCTATCGACAATATGTATTTAAGGGTGCGTAAAAGAATGGATCACAAGGAAGAACAATATGAAAAAGAGGAAGCTGTTTCTGAATCCAAAATAATCACTGTAGAAGAATCTGGCTTAAAATTTTTAGTTAATCTTACCGACTACTTAGACTCTGGTTTATTTTTAGACCACCGTTTAACTCGTCAAATGGTGCAAGCCGAAGCCAAAGATACTGAGTTTTTAAATTTATTTTCTTACACCAGTTCCTTTTCAGTGTATGCAGCGGCGGCAGGTGCTAAAACTGTTACCTCTGTGGATTTATCAAAAACCTATTTAAGTTGGAGTGAGGAAAATTTTGCATTGAATCATTTAAAAAATATTGTCGCCTATCAATTTGTGCATGCTGATGTAAAACAATATTTAAAAACTTTGCCTAGCAATAAATACGATTTAGTGGTGATGGATCCCCCCACTTTTAGCAATAGTAAAAGAATGAAATCCGTTTTAGACATTCAAATAGACCATGTTGAATTAATTAACGATGTCTTAAGAGCCATGAAGCCAGGAGGCATTTTGTATTTTAGTACCAACTATTCCAAATTTATTTTAGCGCAGGAAAAAATACATTCAGCTAAAATCAAAGATATTACGAAAGCCACTACCCCTTTTGATTTTGAAGGAAGATTAAAACGTTGGTGTTATAAGCTAATTAAGTAGTAAATTTTATTAATTACAATTGGGCTAAAATAGCTTCATGCACTTTTAGTACTTGAGGGATCACTAAATCCTGATCGTTGTTCTCAATGATCCAATCACATAATTTTAATTTAATGGCATCGCTTATTTGATGGCGCATTCTTTGTTCCACTTCTTGCTTGGTGCAGCCATCACGTTGCATCACTCTTTGTATGCGTAAGTTTAAAGGCGCAGAAACACCAATCACTGCGGTCAATCCATCAGCTGCTGCCGATTCAAAAATTAAAGCTGCCTCTTTAATTACATAAGGTACATTTTGTTTGGCTGCCCAATCCTTGGCTGCTTGAATGGTGATGGGATGTACAATGGCATTCAACAATTCTAGTTGATATTTATCTTTAAAAACAATACCTGCTAAATAAGCTTTATCTAAAATTCCATTAGCATACACTTGCTCCCCAAATGTTGTCATTAATTGTTCTTTAATGATCGGGCTAGTCTGCATTAATTCCTTGGCAACTTCATCGGCATTGAATACAGGAATGCCCAATGTTTTAAAAACATCTGCGACGGTTGTTTTTCCCGCTCCAATACCTCCTGTTAAGCCAATAAGTGCTGCCATAATTCAATAAAAAATCCGAAATGAGTTAACTCAATTTCGGATTCTAATTTTATTTAAACAAATGTTTTATTTGTTGATGGCCTGAGACCATTCTAAACTAATTGAAGATCTTTCAATTTTTAAGTAGCTTCCTGGATTAACTTCTAATTGAATGGTATTGTCTTCGTTTACTTTGTTGATTACACCGTGTATCCCTGCTATGGTGACTACTTTGTCTCCTTTTTGCATGGTATCAATAAATTTCTTTTGCTCTTTAGCTTTTTTTGCTTGTGGACGAATCATGAAAAACCAAAATACCACGATGATACCACCCAACATTACCAATTGAAAAGTACCACCACCTTGAGGAGCTTGTAATAAAATTTCTGTCATTGTAATTTATTTAATTGTTTGTTTTTTTATTGTTGTGCTTTTAAAAAAATATAATCTCTATAGCAAATATAATACTAAACCGTGTATGGTTTTGTTTGAATTTAATAGCCTATTTTTTAGGGTCTTTTGATTTATGACTAATTTTTTGAATCTTACCTGCACCCACCAACTCTTTGTGGATATTGTCCAAAATTCCATTGACAAAATGACCACTTTGTTCAGTACTGTAATCCTTGGCTAAATCAATGTATTCATTAATCGTAACTTTGGTGGGGATAGTATCAAAATAGAGTAATTCACAAACACCCAAACGAAGCAAGATCATGTCTATCACTGCGATACGTTCCATATCCCAATTATTCAATTTTGGTTGAATCACTTCTTCGGTATAGGTTTTTTTGTCAATGGCCGTTTGTAATAAATCGGTAGCAAATTTCATTTTCTCCGTACCCACTAAATCCATAAAATCAATAGATCCTGGTTTTTGTAAATAGTCCAATACAAAGCCGATCATCATCTCTCCCTCGTCTTCCCAATTGCTAAAATGTTCATCTAAGTATTCAAGGGTTGATTCAGATGCTAAAATAATGGTGCCAAAAATATATTTAAGGATTTCCTTTTCTTTGGCCTTGTCTCTACTTTCTTCTAAAATATAAAGATTGTAAAGGTTGGATGCCGATAAATTTCTAAAAAGATTTTTTACTAAATCACCTTCCAGCCATTGTTGAGGCTTGACCAATTCCATCGCCTTTTTAAAGGATTCAGCTTCAATGGTTTGCCAAACAATACTATTGCCCGCTAACTTGATGTTCACTGATAAATCGGCTTGATCGGGCAAGTTTTTGGAGGATCTTTGTTGTGATTCTACTTCTGCATACATGGCTACTTGGTGTAGCAAATGAACTAGGAAAACGAACAAATTGCGTGTTTTGTCAAATTCCTTCTGTAATAAGCTGTTAGGACTGCCTTGATTCTGGGTTTCCACCATGTACAAGACCTGCATTACTTTGATTCTAATATTTCTTCGGTTCATCATATGTATAAGAGCTAAACGGCTGCAAATCTATCTAAATAAATGGTAAAAACTGCCATTTTTTACCATAAACCTTTGCCAATCATGCAATTTTAGGCATAGATTTGCTTCCCTTACACTAGAAAAACAATAAAACTGAAAATTTGACCTATTCCCTAGGTAAAATTTGCAGTGGCACGGTTATAGATGTATTGTAATTACAATATTTATTAATCAACAAAAAACGATAAAGTATGGCTAAGAAACTAAACATTACTCCTCTACATGACAGAGTAATAGTTAAGCCTGCCGCTGCAGAAGAAAAAACAGCTGGAGGAATCATCATCCCTGATACTGCAAAAGAAAAACCACAACGTGGTGTTGTTGTAGCAGCTGGAACAGGTAAAAAAGACGAACCTGTGACTGTTAAAGTGGGCGATACCGTTTTATACGGCAAATACGCTGGAACAGAAATTCAAATTGAAGGTCAAGATTTATTGATCATGCGCGAAAGCGATATTTTAGCAATTGTATAATTGTTAAAATCAGAATTATTAATTAACGAAATAAAATAAGTTTATATGTCTAAAATGATTTTTTTCGACTTAGAAGCGAGAAATAAAATGAAAAAAGGGGTTGACACTCTAGCCAACGCCGTAAAAGTTACTTTAGGACCAAAAGGTCGTAACGTAGTTATTGAAAAGAAATTCGGATCACCTTCTATTACAAAGGATGGTGTTTCTGTTGCCAAAGAAATTGATTTAGAAGATCCTATCGAAAATATAGGTGCTCAAATGGTAAAAGAAGTAGCAAGCAAAACCGCTGATCAAGCAGGTGATGGTACTACCACTGCTACTGTCTTAGCGCAAGCGATCATTAGCGAAGGTTTAAGAAACGTTACTGCTGGTGCCAATCCAATGGATTTGAAACGCGGTATTGATAAAGCAGTAGAAAAAGTAGTAGCAAGTTTAAAAGCACAATCTCAAGCAGTTGGTAACGACGCTAAGAAAATTGAGCAAGTAGCTTCTATTTCTGCGAACAACGATAATGAAATTGGTAAATTAATTGCCCTTGCCATGAGCAAAGTGGGTAAAGAAGGGGTAATCACTGTTGAAGAAGCAAAAGGTACTGATACTACAGTAGATGTAGTAGAAGGTATGCAATTTGATCGTGGCTATACTTCTCCTTACTTCGTTACCAATAGCGAAAAGATGGAAGCAGAAATGCAAAATCCTTACATCTTAATTTATGATAAGAAAATTTCAGCAATGAAAGACATCTTGCATATTTTAGAGAAAGTAGCACAAACTAGCCGTCCATTGGTTATTATTGCTGAAGACTTAGAAGGTGAAGCAATGGCCACATTAGTCGTAAACAAATTACGTGGTACCATTAAAGTAGCCGCTGTAAAAGCACCAGGCTTCGGTGACAGAAGAAAAGAAATGTTAACGGACCTTGCTATTTTAACTGCAGGTACTGTTATCTCTGAAGAGCAAGGTTACAAATTAGAGAACGCCGACTTAACTTATTTAGGTCAAGCAAGTTCTGTAACAATTGATAAAGACAATACTGTTATCGTAGGTGGCAAAGGTAAAAAAGCAGATATCACTGCGCGTGTTAATCAAATTAAAGCACAAATTGAAAATACCACTTCTGATTACGATCGTGAAAAATTACAAGAGCGTTTAGCAAAATTAAGTGGTGGTGTTGCCGTATTGTATGTAGGAGCAGCTACTGAAACTGAAATGAAAGAAAAGAAAGATCGTGTGGACGATGCTTTACACGCAACACGTGCAGCAGTGGAAGAAGGTATCGTACCTGGTGGTGGGGTGGCTTATATCCGTGCCGTTGCAAGTTTAGATAAATTAAAAGGTGCTAACGAAGACGAAACAACAGGTATTCAAATTGTACGTCGTGCGATTGAAGAACCACTTCGTCAAATTGTAAAGAATAGCGGTATCGAAGGTTCTATTGTTGTTCAAAGAATCAAAGAAGGTAAAGACGACTTTGGTTTCAATGCAAGAACAGAAGTTTTCGAAAACTTATTCAAAGCAGGTGTGATCGATCCTACTAAAGTAACAAGAGTTGCTTTAGAGAACGCAGCTTCTATTGCATCTATGTTGTTAACAACAGAGTGTGTAATCGCTGACAAACCAGCTCCAGCGGCAGCACCACAAGGTGGTGGACATGCCCCTGATATGGGTGGCATGGGTTACTAATATTGAAAGCGATTTTATCGCATCAAGTAATAAAAAAAACCTCCTTCCCGAGCACTCGGGAGGGAGGTTTTTTTATGTAGTATACACTATATCTAATTGTATTACAATTAAAAATAAGAAGCTGAAAATATTTTTATACGACTTCTTTGGGCGCATTGGTAAAATACAATTGAAATCCTTTGACCAATAATAGTTGTGCGATTCCATAAGTGAGCATCGTTACTAAACCAATGTGCTGAATATGCGGGCCTGTTTTTTCCCAACTGAATTTATTAAAGGCAAGCACTGTATCAGAGCAGATAAAAAACAACATCCCTGGTGTCCAAAATAAATTGGCCATCAATTTAGTACTAGAATTGTTAGCTACATGAATGGCCATCAATGCTGCGCTACAAATCAATGCCATATATACTAATACTGGATAAATCAAAGCCCCCATCGATGACTTCAACTGAAAATAAATGAAAAAGCAAAAGCCAATCAATACAAATGTAGCGCTATTTAATTTTTTAGTTCTTGGCTGCAAGGGCCCATAGATTTTACTAAAGAAAATAATATTAAATATATGGGTCGTCATAAAGGCCACCATACCAGGGATAAAATAATTATCACCTAATAAAAATGCATCCCCTGCCAATGATCCAATCAATCCTACAATGACCAACCACTTCCATCTGCTTGTATTGTATTTGTTTTCTTGTGCCAATAAAAATAAAATCAAAATAGGCAGCAACAATAACTTTGTAATTATTTGTGCAGTTCTGTAGGACTCCCCCAATACTTGTGCGTACAAATGCATGGATAATACTAAGATATAAATAGTGATACCCCATTTTTGAATTAAGGTTTTCATATGCAGTTCTCGGTTGTTTGTAAATTAAAAGTAAGCAATGAAGACCTAAATTAACTAGCATTGCATAAATTTGTACCATGATAGATGCAGCCGAAGAAAAATTTTATGAACAATGGGCCATAGACAGGCTTCGTCCCCATTATAAACGTAAACCTTTTTTAAAGGGTTTAAGCATTAGCCTTCTATTTGGAACACTCATTTTAGTGATTTCAGAAATAGGTTGGTATGAAAGAGCCAATATGATTGCCAATATGAGTGGCAATGGAATTTGGATGGTGATTGCTATTTTGATCATCTCTTTTGGTTTTGCCTGGATCTATCAACAATTTACCTTTGAAATGAATGAACAAAGATTCAAAGAATTAACAAATTTAAAAAAGAAGAAATGACCCATTTTACCCTAAAATTCACTAAAAATGCCTCTTTTTTGGCAATAATTGCCCTTATTTGCAGCTTTTTTGCCTTTTTTTCAATTAGTGCTTGCAACCCAAAGGGTTCGGATAGTTACTCTTTAACTTGTACTACAAAAACAAACTTCACTAAAGATGTCAATGCAGCACAAAGAACTGCTATGATTGCTTTTTGTACTTCAAATAGTATCAATTATACTATAGATTCTAGCGGTGTATTGTATCAAATTATTAATCCAGGCTCAAATACTAAAGTGAATCTATGTGAAACATTATCAATTACTTACACAGGTAAATTGTTAAATGGCACTCAATTTGATGCTGGAACTATAAACTATGATTTAAGTAGCTTAATACTAGGATGGCAAATTGTTGTACCCTATATTGGTAAAGGAGGGCATATCAAAATTCTAATCCCATCTTCCTTAGGCTATGGATCGGCAGCCCAAACTAAAATTCCAGCCAATTCTCCGCTATATTTTGATATCATTTTGAACTAGGAAAATAATGGCTTTTTAGCCCTTATTTTGGCCTCTTTCCATTATATTTGCCGACTAAAAATCAGTTAACCAAACTATTATGCAACTCAAAGGATTAGTACGCTTTTTTACATTTGCGCTTATTTTAATTTGTCTTTACCAATTGTCATTCACCTTGTTTGTAAGAAACCATGAAAAAGCAATGAACGCCAAGGCAAGTGCTTGGGTAAAAAAGTTCCCAAAAGCGGAGCAAGTATACCCAGCTAACAAAGAAGAACAATTGTTGTACAACGATAGCTTAAATGATATCCAAAAAGTATACCTCAAAAGATTATTGGACAGTACCAAGGACACAAAATTGGCTTTTGGTATGACCACTTATGGTTCTGCTAAAGAAAAGGAATTAATGCTAGGCCTTGATTTACAAGGTGGTATGAGTGTGACCATGGAAGTGGGCTTAGATGGTTTAATCAAATCCTTGGCCAATTACACCAAGGATCCCTCTTTTAATAAAGCTTTAAGCAATGCAGTTAATAAAAAAGCCAATAGCAAGGCCGATCTTATTAGCTTATTTAGAGAAGAATACAGCAGCATAAATCCAACTGGCAAATTAGCCCCTTTATTTGCTACAAGAAGCAATGGCAAATTAAAATTTGATGCTTCTGATGATTTAGTCGCCAATTATTTAAAAGACCAAGCTACTCAGGCGTTCAACAATACCTATAGAATTTTAAGAACACGTATTGACCGCTTTGGTTTGGCTTCACCTAATATTAATCCAGATGCCAACAAAGGCATCATCAATATTGAATTGGCTGGGGTGACTGATAAAGAACGCGTTCGTGCCTATTTACAATCAACTGCCAACTTGCAATTTTTTGAAGTATATACATTTGAAAATAAAGATTTTCAAAATGGCATCATTGCTGCGGATAAAGCCATTGAGGCAAGTTTAATGGGCATCAAAGATTCAACCACTGTTGCGAAGGCAGATACGTCAAAATTAAATCCAAACAAAAATCCATTACTCAAAACAGTTCAGTTTACTCAACCTTATCAAGGTAAGAATGGTCAAAATATTTTTCCAGCAGAGATTGGTTATATCTTGAAAAAAGATACTGGAAAACTGAACAGCTATTTAGCCATGGCAGAAGTAAAATCAAAATTCCCATCGAATTTAGTTTTCATGTATGGTAAAATGGAATCTGAAGATGCAAAAACCAAAGAGGTAGTTCCCATCTATGCGATCAAAACTTTGGAAAATGGTCAAGCAGAATTAGAAGGTGATCACGTTGCCAATGCTGCACAAGATTTTGATGAAAGAGGTCGTGTTGCTATCAAAATGAATATGGATAAAGCAGGTACCAGTATCTGGGCAAAAATGACTTCTAAAAATATTGGCAAACCACTTGCCATCGTTTTAGACAATACTGTATATTCTGCACCTAATGTAAATGATGCGATCACCACTGGGAACTCACAAATTTCAGGTAGCTATTCTGTAAAAACAGCACAAGACTTAGCAGAAATTTTAGAAAGCGGTAAACTACCTGCTCCTGCTAAAATTGTTCAAGAGCAATTGGTTGGACCAACTTTAGGTTTGGCTTCCATTCAAGGAGGCGCCATGGCATTTGGTATTGCTTTCTTAGTCATCTTCTCCTTAATGTTACTTTACTTTAACACAGGTGGGTGGGTAGCTAATATTGCATTGATATTGAACTTACTTTTCACTATTGGTATATTAAGTGCGCTCGGATTTACTTTAACTGCTCCTGGTATTGCCGGTTTGGTCTTAACCATTGGCATGGCAGTAGATACCAACGTAATTATTTTTGAAAGAATTAAAGAGGAATTAACCAAAGGTAAAAGTTATCAATTGGCTGTTACAGATGGTTACAAACGTTCAATGTCTCCTGTATTGGATGCACACGTTACTACACTTTTAACTGCTTGTATCTTAGCTTATTTTGGCTTAGGTCCAGTACTTGGATTTGCTACTACACAAATCATTGGTATTTTACTTTCTTTATTTTGTGGAATTTTAGTATCTCGTTTAATTACCGATATCTACACCAGCAAGAATAGACACTTTGAATATTTTACAAAAATATCAAGAGGTATCTTCCAACATGCTGCTTTCAAATTTATTGAATTCAGAAAGTATGCATATATGTTATCTGCTGTAGTTTTAGTAATGGGTATTGCTAGCTTCTTTAACGGATTCGACGAAGGTGTTGAATTTGCTGGAGGCAGAAGCTATACAATTAAGTTTGATAAAGCAGTAAATATTGAAACAGTAAGAGATGACTTGAAAAAAGTATTTGGCGAGTCTCCAATTATTAAAACAGTAGATTCTAAGAACCAAATTAACATTACTACTTCCTATAAGATTAAAGAGCAAGGCAATAATATTGATGCAGAAGTAGAAGGATTATTATTCAAAGGTCTTGAGAAGCAATTACCAGCAGGAACTTCTTTAAAAGAGTTTGATGCTCAGTACAAGCAAAGCTCTCAAACAGTATTACCTACTATTTCTGATGATTTAAAAGCGGGCGCTACTAAGGCTACCATTTTTGCCTTGATTGCGATTTGTTTGTACATCTTTATACGCTTCCGTGATTGGAGATATTCTTTAGGAACTATCTTCTCCTTATTACACGATGTTCTTGTAACCTTGATTGTATTTAGTTTCTTAAGAAAAGTAGTGCCTTTCCCACTAGAGATTGACCAGCACTTTATTGCTGCGGTCTTAACCGTCATTGGTTTCTCTATGAACGATACTGTAATTGTCTATGACCGTATTCGTGAGGACAGCCAAATTATGAAAGGTGCAGACAATGCCTCTATCATTAATAAAGCTATTAACCAAACACTAAGTCGTACTATTATGACTTCTTTAACTGTGTTCTTAACCATCTTAATCTTATTCATCTTTGGTGGAGAAGTAACAAGAGGTTTTGCCTTCGCTATGTTAATTGGAGTAATCACTGGTACCTACTCTTCTATCTTCGTTGCTGCTCCCGTATTGGTAGATTTCTCCAAAACCAAACCATTAGGACGCGCCGAAAAGAAAAAATAATTCTATTATGAATTGATATAAAAAAAGGCCTCCGAATTTCGGGGGCCTTTTTTATGCCTATTTTTTTCTATTGAAAGCACATTATAAATGCCTATCCCTCTCAGATTCGAATGACGCTAAAAAACTGCTGACTGAAATTTTATTGAAAACAATACTTATTCGAGCGAACATTTGAGCGAAGCGATTGAGAGCGAGAATGATGTATTTTTTCAAAAAATTTTAAACCGCAAATGAAGTACCGCATCCACAGGTACTAGATGCATTGGGATTGTTAAATGTAAATCCACGGCTGTTTAAGCCACCTTGCCAATCTATTTGCATGCCATATAAATATATTTGATGCGCTGCTTCCATGCAACATGGTATGCCTTCAAAGTTAAAAAGCTCGTCTTCAGCTTTTGGAATATCAAAACCCAATACATAGGTCATACCGCTACATCCACCTCCCTTCACGCCTACTTTAAGTCTTTGTTGTTGATCAAAATCGGGTTCGGCCATCAAACGATGAATTTCAGCAATAGCTCCTTCTGTAAATGATACAGGTAACCCTAAAGATGTTGTTGAGGCTATAGTGTTTGACATAAAATGAATTTAATGTTACAAAAGTACAAATTATAGCTGATCTTGGCTAGAAAGCATCTTTCGAAAATAGAAATAATTGAGGTTCTACTCTTTAAATTTTTAGTAAATTTATGTATGCAAAAAGGGGCTACAAAGACAGATAGTGGCATCGAGATTAAAAAGGTGTACACCAACAAAGATTTACCTGAAAATTTGAATGGCGATTTATTACCTGGTAGTTTTCCTTATACCCGTGGCGTGCAAGCTGATATGTACCGTGGTAAATTATGGACGATGCGTCAGTATGCTGGTTTTTCCACTGCCGAAGAAAGTAATAAAAGATATCATTTCTTATTGGGCCAAGGAGTCATGGGCTTAAGTGTTGCCTTTGATTTACCAACGCAAATTGGTTATGATGCAGATGATGATTTGGCAGAAGGTGAAGTAGGTAAAGTAGGCGTTTCCATTTGTTCCCTAGAAGACATGGAAATTTTATTCAAGGACATTCCTTTGGATAAAATAAGTACTTCGATGACCATAAATTCTACTGCATTTATTTTACTAGCATTGTATGTTGCCATGGCTAAAAAAAGAGGCATTGCCTTAGATCAATTGGCGGGTACCATACAAAATGATATTTTAAAAGAATATGCAGCCAGGGGCACTTATATCTATCCGCCCAAACCCTCTATGCGCATCATTACAGATATTTTTGACTATTGCGGATTACATTTACCTAAATGGAACAGCATTTCCATTTCTGGGTATCATATTAGAGAAGCAGGCAGTACGGCGGTTCAAGAAATAGCCTTTACTTTAAGCAATGGCAAAGCCTATGTTCAAGCGGCCAAAGAAAAAGGTTTAGATATTAATGTGTTTGGTAAAAGACTTTCCTTCTTTTTTAATGCCCATAATAATTTATTTGAAGAAGTGGCCAAATTTAGAGCTGCAAGAAAAATATGGGCACAGATGATGCAAGATTTAGGTGCCACCGATGAAAAAGCATTGATGCTTCGTTTTCATACACAAACGGGAGGTGCTACATTAACAGCGCAACAACCACTCAACAATATTAGTAGAGTCACCATTCAAACTATCGCAGCTGTATTGGGCGGTACACAAAGTTTGCATACCAATGGCTATGATGAAGCCTTGGGCTTACCTACCGAAAATGCAGCCAGTATTGCGCTTCGTACCCAACAAATTGTAGCTTTTGAAAGTGGCATTACAGACAGTGCAGATCCGCTTGCTGGAAGTTATTTTGTTGAAAATTTAACCAATGAAATGGAAGAAAAAGCATTGGCCTTAATCAAACAAATTGATGAGATGGGCGGCAGTGTAAGCGCTATTGAAAACGGCTTTATGCAAAACAAGATTGCAGAAAGTGCTTACGCTTATCAAAAGGCTATTGAGTCCAAAGAAAAGATCATTGTTGGGGTCAATGAATTTCAATCGAACAATGCCGAGAAAATTCCTATCATGAGAATCAATGAAGCCATTCGAATGGCACAAATTGAAAAAATAAAAATATTGAAAGCAAAACGTGACGAAAACAAAGTGACTATTTGTTTAAAAAATATCAAAGCTACCGCATCCTCTTCCAATAATTTAATGCCCTCAGTTATTGAAGCAGTGGAAGAAAATTGTACTTTAGGAGAGATAGCTGGCGTGCTTAGGACTGTATTTGGAGAATACCAAGCTTAACTTTTTATTTAGCATCTAATATTTAATTCAACTTAACCATCCATTACCATGAGAAAAATTAGTTTACTCGCCTTTGGTTTACTGCTAAGCCTATTGCATAGCAATGCGCAGGATTTACCAAAAAATTATACCCAATTGGTCAAAGAAGTAGAACCACAATTGATTAGTTGGAGAAGACATTTTCATGAAAATCCAGAACTGTCTAACCGCGAATACAATACAGGTAAATACATTGCAGCTTATTTAAAAACTTTAGGTCTTGATGTGCAATACCCAATTGCCAAAACTGGTGTTGTAGCTATTTTAAAAGGAGGAAAACCCGGTCCAGTAGTAGCTTTAAGAGCAGATATGGATGCCTTACCTGTGACCGAAAGAACCCCTATTGATTTTGCCTCTAAAGTGACTACAGACTTTGCTGGGCAAAAAGTAGGTGTAAGTCATGCCTGCGGTCATGATTCACATATTTCAATTTTGATGGCCACTGCCAAGGTTTTAAGTGCTATGCAAAAAGAGGTTCCAGGTACGGTTGTATTTTTATTTCAACCCGCTGAAGAAGGTCCTCCAGGTGTAGAAGAAGGTGGTGCTCCTTTGATGATAAAAGAAGGTGCCTTAGACCATCCAAAAGTAGATGCCGTTTTTGGTTTACATATTGAAGCACAATTACCAGTTGGAACTATTGCATATAAATCTGGAGCATTTATGGCCTCTTCTGATTGGTTTACCATTAAAGTAAATGGTAAAGGTAGTCATGGTTCACAACCGTGGGGTGGCGTGGATCCTATTGCTGCCAGTGCACAAATTATTGAAGGTTTGCAACATATTGTGAGTAGACAAATGGACTTAACCAAGGCGCCCTTGGTGATTACAGTGGGTACGATCAATAGTGGTGTGCGTTCTAATATTATTCCTGAGACAGCGATCATGACAGGTACCATCAGAACCTTGGATAGCGAAATGCAAAAAGAAGTACATGAAAGAATAAAAAATACGGCAAAAGCTATTGCAGCAAGTTCTGGCGCTACTGCTGATGTAAATATTGATACTAAAACACTAGTGACTTACAATGATCCAGCCTTGGTTAAAAAAACGAGTGCTTCCTTGACGAAGGCAGCTGGAGGAGAAAATAATATTATTGAAACCACTTGGCAAACTGGTGCAGAGGATTTTTCTTTTTATGCAGAAAAAGCACCAAGCTTCTTTTTCTATTTAGGTGGAATGCCTAAAGGAAAAAATGTAAATGATGTTGCTTCGCACCATACCGCCGATTTCTACATCGATGAGTCTGGATTTATTGTGGGCGTAAAAGCCTTTTGTCAATTGGTTTTTGATTACGGAAAGACAAAATAGAATGCTTCGATAAAATAAAAAAGCTGTCTCTAAAAAAAGGGACAGCTTTTTTTATTCAATTATTTTAAAACTATACAACATAATTCCTAGCCCCAAAAAGTAAGCTACCAATCCTTACCATATTACTACCCTCTTTGATAGCTAGTGCATAATCACCACTCATACCCATACTTAAGGTATCAAAATCATCATTATTTAATTTTTCTTTTATTAATTTAAAAGTATTGGCTAAAGTTTCAAACTCATTTTTTACAATAGCTTGATCCTCGGTAAAACTTGCCATACCCATTAAACCTTTCACCACTACATTGGAGTAGTTGGCTAATTGACCACTGTCCACTAAAGCTATTAATTCGTTGGAATCAAAACCAAATTTAGTTTCCTCCTTGGCAATATGCACTTGCAACAAACAACCAATAATACGATTGCTTTTGATGGCTTGTTTATTAATTTCTTGTAATAATTTTTCCCCATCTACCCCATGAATCAAATGCACAAAAGGCGCAATGTATTTTACTTTATTAGATTGTAAATGACCTATAAAATGCCATTGTATGTCTTTAGGTAAAGAAGCTTCTTTATCCACCAATTCTTGTACATAATTTTCACCAAAGGCACGTTGTCCTAGTTCATATAAAGCAAGAATGTCCTCGTTGGGCTTGGTTTTACTTACCGCTACTAAATTTACTTTAGCCGCCTCTATTTCCCCTAAGATTTTATGGTAAGCTTCTTTGTGAACTGACATTTAACTTTATTTAATCAAAAAAAATTTACAATTTTATCAACAGTACTATTTAGTGATGTTACGACCAATCACCATTTTTTGAATTTCACTGGTGCCTTCATAGATCTGTGTAATTTTAGCATCACGCATCAATCTTTCCACATGGTATTCTTTGACAAAACCATAGCCACCATGCACTTGCACTGCTTCTGTAGTTACCCACATGGCGGTATCGCTGGCATGTAATTTTGCCATGGCTGCAGAAGTTGTATAATCTAGGCCATTGTCTTTTTCCCAAGCTGCATGATAACAAAGTAATCTGGCCGAATGAATTTTTGTAGCCATTTCAGCCAATTTAAATTGTATGGCTTGATGCTCATGAATGGGTTTGCCAAAAGACTGTCTTTGTTTACTATAGGCCAAGGCCAATTCATAAGCGCCACTGGCAATGCCCAATGCTTGTGCTGCAATACCAATTCGCCCCCCATTTAAAGTTTTCATTGCAAAGGAAAATCCAAAACCATCTGCTCCAATTCTATTTTCCTTAGGTACTTTTACATCAGTAAAAGATACTAAATGTGTATCACTGCCTCTAATGCCTAATTTATTTTCCTTAGCACCTACTGTAACTCCAGCCGTATTTTTTTCAACAATAAAAGCATTGATTCCCTTAGGGCCTTTGGAAGCATCTGTTTGTGCCATGACTAAATAGATGGATGCACTAGAACCATTGGTAATCCAATTTTTCACGCCATTTAATAAATAATGATCTCCTTGATCTATGGCTGATGTATGTTGATGTGTCGCATCACTACCCGCTTCCGGTTCACTTAATAAAAAAGCTCCAATATGTAAAGCACCGTCTTTTTTTCCTTGGGCTAAAGGTGTTAAATATTTTTTCTTTTGTTCTTCAGTAGCATAATGTTCCAAACCCCAGCAGACTAAACTATTGTTCACACTCATCGCTACAGATACACTGGCATCTACTTTACTAATTTCTTCCATCGCAATCACATAACTAATGGTATCCATTCCAGCCCCACCATATTCAGGGGAAGCCATCATACCTAAAAAACCTAGGTCAGCTAATTGCTCCATTTGTTCTTTAGGAAATTTTTGATGCTCATCACGTTCGATAACTCCTGGCAAACATTGTTGTTGTGCAAATGCACGGGCAGCTTTTTGAATCATCAATTGCTCCTCTGTTAACTTAAAATCCATAACTCAATATTTTTTTCAAAATTACGCTAACAATTGTTAGTGCAATAATTTATTTTGTATTATTTGATACAAAACAGATTTATCCAAATCATTCATCAAGGCGGTACTGTCTTGTCTAAAATGTCTTTTAAAAGCGAGGATGGCCGCATTGGTATCCTTGATATCATAGCCCACCATGGACAAAGCCAAAGGAATGGATAGGCCAGCTGGCAAACTATCAGTTAAGCTTGGCTCAAACCAAACACCATAGCCATTCTTGGCCAATTGAGACCAAGGAAATTGTATGTTTGGATCGTTCTTTCTAACAGGGGCAATGTCTCCATGACCAATGAAATTATTGGCTGGTATTTTGTAGGTCTCTTTCAATTTAGCCAATAACAATTGTAAACTATTGATTTGTGCAGTATCAAAAGGTTCAAAGCCATTGTTGTCTAATTCAATGCCAATGGAACTTGAATTAATGTCGGTGTTATTACCCCATTTAGCCAGGCCACCATGCCAGGCCCTAAAATAATCGTTCAACATATGGTGTATGGTTCCATCTTTACAAATTACATAATGTGCACTTACCTTGGTCCTTTCTAAAGTAAAAGTTCTTAAAGTTTGTTCACAAGAATTTTGTGCCGTATGATGAATAATGACAAAATTAGGTTTACGCAAATCAAAATTGGTCGTGCCTACCCAATCTGTTGCCTTGGGCAATTGATCTATGATTTGAAGTGCTGGACTTTGATGTATTTGTTTGACCAAAATAGTTGCTTGATGCTTGTACAAACGATTTGTTTTGTCATAAGCAAAACGAGTACATGCAAAGAGTAATGTAAGCAAGAGGAACCCACTTAATAAACTAAATTTTTTATATAACTCCATTAGATATAATTTTAAAATAACCCTATCTAAATAGAGCTGTTGGTTCCTGCTGACTTAAACAATGAAAACTGCCAAGTCCCCAAATAATATCAGTTGAATCGATACCTACTACTTCTCTAGTAGTAAAACAAGACTGAATTATTTGCATGGCTTTATCATCTAGGTCACATTTAAATGTTGGCACTATAATATGTCCATTGCTGATATAAAAATTAGCATAAGATGCAGGAAGGCTTTGTCCTTCATAAATAACTTCTGCAGGCATAGGTAGTTCCACAATATTTAATTGCTTACCATTTAATAAGCGCATCTGCTTTAATTCTTTTAAATTCTGTTGTAATAGGTCATGGTTCGCTGAAAGTACATTGGGCTCCACCACAGTAATCACGGTGTCTTCATTGACAAAACGAACGGTATCATCAATATGCCCATCAGTATCATCTCCCACAATACCATCACTTACCCATAATACTTGGTCAATACCATAATAGTCGCTTAAATACTTTTCAATTTGATCTTGATTTAAATGCGGGTTTCTGTTAGGGTTTAACAAACAAGATTTTGAAGTCATCACCGTTCCGGCGCCATTAAAATCGACCGAGCCGCCTTCCATTATAATACCTGGATGAAATACCGGCAAATCTAATGCTGTTGCTATACGCGTAGGAATGACATCATCTAAATCATAAGGAGGATATTTTCCACCCCATGCATTAATATTCCAATCTAGGATGACTTTAGGATCTACTGCATTATCTCTTATCAAAAAAGCAGGGCCATGATCACGGCACCAAGCGTCGTTGGTGGGATGCATATAAAACTGAACACGCTCTAAATTTACACCTGCTAATTGCAACATTTTTTGAGCAGCGTTGCGCATTTTTTCATTTACTACATTAATACATACTCTTTCAGTTAGAGAAACAATTTTTACAAATTCAGTATAGGAAGGATATATGCTTGCAATTTTACCAGGCCAACTTTCTTCTTTATGGGGCCAACTTAACCAAATGGCATCATGTGGTGCAAATTCTGCTGGGAAATAATAGCCTAAAGATTTGGGTGTAGCGTTGGTCATTTTATATTAGTATGTCTGCTTAATTTTATTTGTATGTTTTCTTAAAGTGGAATCTTATTTATGCTAGTTGATATAAATTTATCAGAATTAATTATTCTTACAATTAATTATTTGGCCTCTTCGTCTAAATATCTTTTAGTAATTGGTGCATAAGAATCAATTCTTCGATCACGAAGGAAAGGCCAGTGCGTTCTATAGCTATCCGATTTTTCTGTATCAATATCTATAACCGCTACTTCTTCTTTATCATGAGAAGCTTCATACAATAAAGTTCCAAAGGGATTACTTACAAAACTTCCTCCCCAAAATTTCATAAGCCCTTCTTGCTCTAGTCCTACTCTATTCACACTAATCACAGGCACCCCATTCGCTACAGCATGACTGCGTTGTATTGTTTGCCAAGCATTGTACTGTTCTTTATTCGTGGCCTCGTCTTGTGCAGTGGCCCAACCAATAGCGGTTGGATAAAATAACATTTCAGCACCCATTAAAGTCGTAATTCTTGCAGCTTCTGGATACCATTGATCCCAACATATTAAAACACCAATAGTAGCAAATTTTGTTTTGAATACTTTGTAGCCTAAATCGCCTGGTGTGAAATAAAATTTTTCATAATAAGCAGGATCGTCTGGAATATGCATTTTACGGTACTTCCCTAAATAAGTACCATCGGCATCTAAAACTGCTGTAGTATTATGGTACAAACCTTCTGCTCTTTTTTCAAATAAAGATGCAATGATCACCACGCCTAATTCTTTGGCTAAAGCAGAAAGTGTATTACTTGTCTCCCCAGGAATAGGTTCAGCTAATTTAAAATTATCATAGGCTTCTACATCACAGAAATAAAGTGAAGTAAATAATTCCTGTAAGCAAATAATATTGGCCCCATTTTTTGCTGCCTCTCTTATTTTTTCAATTGCTTTTAAAGTGTTGGCAGATTTAGATGCCTCACAGCTCATCTGTATTAATCCTATTTTAACAATGGCCATAATGATAAATTATAAAGATTAAAATAATTTTTAGGTGGTCTTTTGAATGATTGCCTCAAAACTACGAATACCTAATAACTTTTGGGTAATAAAACCTTCTGCATAATCTACCCCAATTTGATGCCCTAATTCCTTGGCTCTTCCTTTTACAAACTCTAAAAAAGCATTACCTGAAATAAAAGTATCAGGCTCTGTAGAATTGGGATCGTAAAATTGAGAACTATGTGCCAGTATCGCTTCCATTTTTTTATCCATGAAGGCACTGATATCTACTACAAAATTGGGCATTAAGTTCCTTGATTGTATGTAATGGAAAACCTGTGTAGGCCTCCAAGGCGCTTGCACCATGCCGTTATGTGTAGTTTGAATTTTAACGAGTCCTGATAAAAATGCAGCGTCTACTATTAATTGTGAAGCGCGTCCATGATCTGGATGACGATCCTCTGGTGCATTACAAAAAATAATAGTTGGATGATATTTTCTAATGGTTTCAATAATAGCGAATTGATTTTCTTTATTGTTTTCGAAAAATCCATCTGCCATTCCTAAATTTTCTCTCACACCAATGCCCATCACTTCAGCAGCCAATTGTGCTTCCTTTAATCTTTGTGATGTAGTACCTCTTGTTCCAAGCTCTCCTTTGGTTAAATCTACGATGCCTACTTTTTTCCCTTCAGCTACTGCTACTAACAATGCCCCAGCACAGCCTAGTTCCACATCGTCTGGATGAGCACCAAAAGCAAGTATATCTAGTTTTTGCATATTATTTTTTTAAAATTAAACTTCAATTTATAGTTGCTTACTAAATTTCTACTTAGCGCTTACAAAGGTAAGAACTCCAAAGACTTTAATGACAAAAAACCCTCTCTTACTTGCGTAAGAAAGGGTTTAATAAAGTATAAAAAGAAATGTTTTTTAATTGTCTCTCTTTTATTTTTTCTTGGCGTAACGCTTATTGAATTTATCAATACGGCCAGCGGTGTCAACCAACATGTTTTTACCAGTGTAAAAAGGATGTGAAGTGTTAGAAATCTCCAATTTTATAACTGGATATTCTTTACCGTCTTCAAACAATACTGTTTCTTTGGTTTGGGCAGTTGATTTTCCTAAGAATTGAATACCGTTACTCATGTCCTTGAACACTACAAAACGATACGCTTCTGGATGGATACCTTCTCTCATAATTATGATTTTTAAGGATGTACGGATTTTGCCGTACAATTGATTTAATAGGACGCAAATTTAGCTTAAAGCTAGGTTGTGGCCAAATTTTAAAGCTTGAAAGGGTCTAAAACACTTATTTCATATTGATGTACTGCAAAGGAAGGCCCAAATTACCAGCTCTGCATGCTGCTATAACATCTTGTAAATCATCGATTTTCTTGCCTGTAACACGAACTATATCGTCCATAATGGCCGCCTGCACCTTCAGGCCACTTTCTTTGATGAGTTTGACCACCTTTTTAGCATCTTCCTGTTTAAGGCCATTTTTCACAGCAACGTCCTTTTTAAAGATTTTTCCACTTGGGAAGGCCTCTTTGGAAAAATCAAAAGCAGAGGCTTCGATTCCCTGCTTCATGGCTCTACTTATTAAAACATCAATCATTTGTTGAATTTTCATGTCTGAATCAGACTCTAATTTTAATATGTACTCTTTTTTATTTAAATCAATCACTACATGATTTCCTTTAAAATCAAATCGATTGGTGATTTCTTTTTTTACAATATTCACTGCATTATCCAATGTTTGAATATCTACAGAACTAGCAATATCAAATGACGGCATAGAATTTTAATTTAAGATTTTACAATATTTTTTGGGAACCATTTTTTAGACATGAATAAAAAAACAAAACCTAGGATGATTAAAATTAATGATATTAATTCAGCTTGCGTAGGTTGAAAAGGCAAGGAAGTAATTTTATTGTTCACTCTAATCTTTTCAATAAAAAACCTTTCCCCACCAGCAAATAAAAAATAGATACCTGTGAGTATACCTGGCTGGGTGATTTTTTTTCTAAACGACCACATGATAGCAAATAAAAAAAACATAATAATGATCTCATATAAGGTCGTTGGATACACTGGCATGGGAAGCTGATTACAATAATTGCCTACACAACCTGGAATTTGAACTCCTTCATTCACTACATTGTGCGGATAAGTGTAGGCCCAGATCCAATCTGGCAACCAAGTAAATGGTTTAGGATTTAAATTCTGAATACCCCAATCACCATCACCACTCATATGACAACCTATTCTACCAGCTGCATAAGCAAAAATCATGGTGGGTGCCATGGCATCTGCAAAATGAATGACCCTGATATTAAATTTTCTGATGTAAATAATTACTGCGATGGTGGCTAAAATTAATCCTCCATAAAAAGTAAGGCCACTAAAAGAAATCAATGACCCAATTGGGTCTTTTGTAAAATCATCTAAGTTTTCTAGATTATGAAAAATTTTAGCCCCCAAAAATCCCCATAAAGCGGCTTGCAAAACAATATCACCTACACGGTCATGCGTCCATACCAATACAGTCCTGGCTTCGGGTTTAGCCAATTTGGTCTTGTCTTTCTCTTTCCATTTCAGGAAGCACAATAATAGGCCCACCACTATGCCTGCCACAAAGTTTCCTTGCGTTGACAATATAAATGCTTGGGTATTGTTTAAAGCATTTTCGATGGTAAAGGCTCCAACGATTTTATAACCAAAGAAAAAGCCAAATATAAAATTGGTCACCAATTCTGAAATAGATGCAGAAGCGCCAATCATTGTCTTTTCTTCGATAGCGCCAAATTCACCCAAGGCTTCTTTTCTTTTAATTTCAGTATGCAATACATAACCAGATGCGATAAATGCAATGGCAACAAAAAAACCAAAAGAATTGACCAATTTCAAAGCAGTCAATCTAATGCCAAATAAATCTTCAATTAAATAATATAAATTAGGATACATAAATAGATGATAATAAGTAATGCAATGTACGAAAAAAAAAGGCCACACTAGAAAGTGCGGCCGTGTTTACTAACCCATCTAAAAACAAAAAACGTTCAACAATATTTTTGACTAATTACAATGTTCTTGGAAAACTGTAATTAAGTGTTGTGCAATTAATTGAGCGGGTCTACCTTCAATTTGGTGCCTTTCCACCATATTAACCAATTGACCATCTTTAAATAATAAAATTGCTGGAGAAGAAGGAGGATAAGGTAATTGTAATTCTCTTACTTTATTTATCGCTTCTATATCGAATCCTGCAAAACTTGTTGTGATGTAATCTGGTTTGATGGGTGAATTGGCAATGGCCATTATCACACCTGGCCTGCATGCACCTGCTGCACAACCACAAACTGAATTAATCACTAACAATGTTGTACCTTCTTTTTTTACTGCATTTTCCACTTCAGCTGCTGTAGTTAAATCTTCAAAACCATTATTAACTAATTCAGCCTTCATTGGTAAAACAAACTCTTCAGGGTACATAACATCTACTATTTGAACCAAAATTAAGTGATTTAAAAATCTCTTACAAATTTGTTTTCAAGACATCTAGGCAGTTAATAATAAGATAATACGTCATTTTGTCTTGAAAATAGACTAAACTCTACCTTAAATAGCCTAATATCTTAAGCATAGACTGTGCAGTTTGTTCTTTTGCATACACCCAATCCACTAGCTTTCCTGTCTTAGCATCTTTTTCAACAATCACATGTTTAGGAGATGGAATCAAACAATGCTTAATCCCACCATAACCGCTAATTTGATCCTGATAAGCACCTGTATGGAAAAATCCTACATATAAAGATTCATTATTCTCTTCGGCTTTATCTTCTAATAACTCATTTTTCAATTTAGGTAAGAATACCTCATTGATATGTTCTTCTGAATCATAATAATCATGGCTATCACAAGTAAGCCCTCCCAAGACCACACGCTGGTAATCATTCTCCCATTTATTGACAGGCAACATCAAAAACTTTTCACCAATTCCCCAGGTATCAGGTAAAGTGGTGATAAAAGAAGAATCAATCATATACCAACACTCTCTATCGTTTTGTTTCTTTTCAGCAAGCACCTTATAGATATGCGCCATACTTTCTCCTACGGTGAAACTTCCAAACTCTGTGTAAATATTTGGCATGGGCACTCTTGCTTTTTTACATGCCTTCTTGATATTGGAAACAATCTCATTGATCATGAACTGATAATCATATTCAAAACCTAAGGAGTGCTTTATAGGGAAACCACCTCCAATATTAATTGAATCTAATTCAGGACAGATTTTTTTAAGCTGGCAATACAAGTTGATGATCTTGTTTAATTCAGACCAATAATAGATATCATCTTTAATACCCTTATTTAAAAAGATATGCAACATTTTTAATTGGAACTTATCTTCATATCCCTCTATCTCATCTACATAGAATTCAAGAATATCCTTAGCTCTAATACCTAAGCGGGATGTATAGAATGGAAAACTAGGCTCTTCTTCTGAGGCCACTCTAATGCCCAATCTAAAAGGCTCTTTGGTATTACGTTTATAAAATTGTAATTCTTCTTTATTGTCTAAAACAGGTATCACATTCTTGAATCCTGTGTTGATTAATTTAGAAATGCGACTCATGTATAATTTTTGCTTATAACCATTGCAAATAATGAAAATTTCTTTATTAATTTTTCTGCGCTTGTACAGTTGGTTAATAATATCAATATCGTATGCGAATGAGGTTTCTAAATGTACATTATGCCCTAGTGCTTCTTCTACAATAAATGAAAAGTGTGAGCTCTTGGTGCAATAACAATAAAAGTATTCTCCCTCATATTTATGTTTCTTAAAAGCAGCCGCAAACATTTGCTTTGCTTTTTTAATTTGCATACCTATTTTAGGTAAGTAAGTTAACTTTAATGGCGTACCATGTTTTTCAATAATGGCTTTTAAATCCAATCCATTAAATTGTAAATAACCATTGTCATCCACATCAAAACCTTCTTGAGGAAAATGAAAGGTTTGATTGACCAACGAAGTGTAGGAATTATTCATTTTAAAACAGGGTTAGCTTGTTATTTTTAGATAACAAAAATAGTTCTTTGAACGGATATTGGGTAGGGAAATTTTGGGCGGAAGTTTGGGCGGGACTACCCTACCCATTTTATAAAAGCTACAAAAGCAAAAAGCTCCGTTCCAACAAAGTTGGAGCGGAGCTTTAAAATCTTTAGAGGGAAAATTTCGAGCCTTTGTATTTTATAAAAGGCGAGAAATTAGCCAACCTACTTAACCGATTGAACCAAGGCTTTAAAACTAGCTGGCTCGTTCATGGCTAAATCTGCTAAAACCTTACGGTTTAAATCAGATCCTTTCTTTGCTAAAAGGTTAATGAATTGGCTGTAAGTAAGTCCTTCTTCACGCACTGCTGCATTGATACGTGCAATCCATAAAGTACGGTACTCACGCTTTTTCAACTTACGTCCTACATAGCTATAAGTTAAACCTTTCTCTAATACGTTTTTGGCAACGGTATATACGTTTTTACGTTTACCATAAAAACCTTTAGCTTGTTCGAATATCTTTTTTCTTCTTGCTCTCGATGCAACGGCATTTTTTGAACGTGGCATAATTAATATTTTTTTGAATCCTACTTATCAAAGTTGTTGATGGGATCCGGTGAATTAAATTTTGATTAAAATAAACCTTACTGTGTTTAAGTTGGAGACTATCCTTTCAATCTTAATAAACGAAGAACGAAGTCTTTGTTGGTTGATCCAACAAGTCCTTTTTTTCTCATCGCTCTTTTGCGCTTGGTTGATTTCTTGGTAAGAATGTGTCTTTTGAAGGCTTTTTGGAAGGTGATTTCACCGGTTCCAGTAACTTTGAAACGCTTTTTTGCGCTCGAGTTAGTTTTTACTTTTGGCATTATTATAATCTTATCGATTACTCCCTGCTGGCGGTTCTGCACAGGCGGAACACTTTTTGGGCCATGTGGGAAATGGACGGCGAAGGTACGTTGGAATAATGATATGGCAAAAAAAGAGTGCTTCTGATCACAGAAGCACTCTAGTATAAAATTATTGATTATCAGTTACTTAGTTAAGAAGCCGCTTTCTTTTTCCCTCCTGCTTTGGGTTGAAAAATGGCAAACATCCTTTTTCCTTCTAATTTAGGCATACTTTCTAGCGTACCGGCCTCGGCTAAACGCTCTGCAAATTTCAATAAAAGTAGCTGGCCTCTGTCCTGGAACATAATGGCACGTCCTTTAAATTGAACATAGGCTTTCACCTTATTGCCGTCTTGTAAAAATTTTTCCGCGTGTTTAGCTTTGAAATCAAAATCATGATCATCTGTACCGGGCGTAAAACGAATCTCTTTGATCTCTGATTGCTTTGAATTCGCTTTCATTTCCTTTTCCTTACGCTTTTTCTCGTAAAGAAATTTCTTATAATCGATGACTTTACAAACTGGGGGATCGGCTGTTGGAGAAATCTCTACTAAGTCCAAACCTTGGTCTGCAGCTATTTTCAGCGCTTCTTGTGTATTGTAAACACCCACTGTAATATTGTCTCCAACCAATCTAATTTGTGGAACACGAATGCGATCATTAATGCGATGCTCTGGTTCTTGTTGTCTTTGAAACCTTGGGTTAAATCGGGGTCCTCTGTTCGGTAATGCCATTAAGTAATTAAACGTTTATTTAAGTTTTGTAAAGATAGTCATTGTTCTGATATGGTGCTTCATTATTCCGCAGGTGCTTTTCTTTCGTGAATTTCTTCTACCACTTGTGCCAAAAAGGTCGATTTATCCAACATCCCCATGTCTCCCTTACCCTGTCTGCGCACAGAGAGTTTGTTTTCAGCAACTTCTTTCTCTCCTATGACCAACATATAGGGCACTTTCATGATTTCTGTATCTCTGATTTTTTTACCAATCTTTTCATTTCTATCATCAATGGCCACACGCACACCCGCTTTTTTAAATTCGGCCATCACGGTTTCTGCATAAGGCATAAACTTATCGCTAATAGGTAAAATTTTAACTTGCAACGGTGCCAACCAAACCGGGAACTTGCCTGCATAGTGTTCTAATAAAAAGCCAATAAAACGCTCATGCGTACCTAAGGGTGCGCGGTGAATGATCAATGGCGTTTCTGGTTCATTGTCTTTATTGGTAAAGCTTAAATTAAATCTTTTGCCTTGTGCAAAATCGACTTGGTTGGTGGCCAATGTAAATTCACGGCCAATGATGCTCCAAATTTGCACATCAATTTTTGGTCCGTAGAAAGCACCTTCATCTTGTACTTCTACAAAAGGTGTTCCTGTTTCAATTAAAACAGCACGCACCATCGCTTCTGTTTCTAACCAAAGTTCAGGTTCGTTAATGTATTTCTGTCCTAATTTTTTTGGATCATGCAAACTTAAACGCATGACGTATTTATCAATACCAAAAATTTTAAAGTACTTTAAATACATTTCATTCACCGCCCTGAACTCTTGTGCAAATTGTTCTTTGGTACAATAAATATGCGCATCGTTCATATGCAAACAACGTACACGCATAAGCCCAAACAATTCACCACTTTGTTCATACCTGTAACAGGTGCCATATTCCGCTAAACGAAGTGGCATGTCTTTATAGCTCTTAGGCTCTGCATCAAAAATTTTATGATGATGCGGACAGTTCATTGCTTTTAAATAATACTTCGTACCATCTAATTCCATTGGAGGGAACATACTATCTTGATAATAAGGCAGGTGCCCACTCTTAATGTACATACTCTCTTTCGCTATATGTGGCGTCACCACTCGCTTGTAACCAGCATCCTCTTCGGTTTGTTTGGCTAAATTTTCTAATTCTTCTATAATAATAGTTCCGTTCGGCATCCATAAAGGAAGACCAGGCCCTACATCATCATCCATGGTATAAATGCCTAATTCTTTTCCAAGTTTACGGTGATCTCTTTTTTTCGCTTCTTCTAAAAGCAATAGATATTCATCCAATTCTTTTTGATTTGGGAAAGTAATTCCATAGACCCTTGTCAACATTTTATTTTTCTCATCTCCTTTCCAAAACGCTCCTGCGATATTGGTAATTTTGATGGCTTTAATAAAACCTGTGTTGGGGATATGTGGCCCACGACATAAATCGGTAAAATTACCCTGAGTATAAAAAGTAATACTGCCATCTTCCAAGCCCGATAATAAATCTAATTTGTATTCATCTTTCTTTTCAGTGAAATAAGCGGTTGCTTCTGCCTTAGACATTTCTTTACGAATATAAGCGTTGGCTTGTTTTGCTAAATCATTCATCTTTTTTTCTAAAGAAAGTACATCTTCTTCTTTAATGGTTTTATCACCTAAATCAATATCATAATAAAAACCTTTCTCCAAAGCCGGGCCTACCCAAAATTTGGCTCCAGGAAATTGCATTTCTACCGCCTCTGCTAATAAATGTGCAGAAGAATGCCAGAAAGTATTTTTACCATCAGCATCGTCCCAGGTTAATAATTTTAAGGCTGCGTCTTCATTAATAGCACGCGTAGCATCATATACTTCCCCGTTTACTGAAGCCGCTAATACTTTTTTTGCCAATCCTTCACTAATGGATTTAGCAATACCTAATGCAGTAATCCCTTTTTCGTAGGATCGAACCGCGCCGTCTGGAAATTGAATTTGAACCATGTTTTTATCTATAATATATATGTTTGCAAAGGTAACAAATGCGGTTCATATTTTATACATAGCTTTGTAATATGCGCCGCATCATTTTGCTCCTGCTCCCCATATGGTTACCCACCCTGCTTATTGGTCAAGACCTAAGTGGAAAGTGGAAAGGCGTTTTTACACCCAACCAGGATGAGGAAGGCAAAGTGTACGTTTACGAAGCAGAGATTAAAGAACTCCCCAACCATAGTTTGTCCGTAGTTACTTATACTCGTTTTTCAAATAATTTTTCTGCAAAAGCAACCGCCACTGGAATGCATTCCCCCATTACCGAACTAGTGAGCATTGTAGAATCAAAATTTGAGGACATGCGCTTATCAGGAAACTTTCAAGCATGTTTGATGAGTAGTTACCTTACTTACAACACCATTAGAGGAAGAGAAACTTTAGAGGGCACTTATATTTCTAGCAATTCAAAAATGGGTAAAGACTGTGGCAGCGGTACGATTTATCTTGAAAAAGAAATACCATTGGCCAAACAATTTGCACTTCAATCAAAAAAACAAAGTCCAATTACTACCAATACGAGGAATAAATCAAATGAATTAGAAGTTAATAATAAATTGGCTACGACAAAACCTAGTGAAACAAAATCTTTGGGTACTAAAATGAATGTAGGGCAAGCAGTAAACCCTACTAATCAAAGCAACAAGATTACCAGCAATAAAAATTTGGCACTTAATAAAAATTCAATAGTGGCCAAAAATTCAATCAAGGACGATCCAAAAATCGCTAATGATGATGCTAAGGCAAACAATACCCCCACAGTAACTACACTTATGGAGCAACCAAAAAACCTAAGTAACCCAAATAAAGAGGAAAGCAATAGCAATGCTAGCAATAAAGAAAATACAAAACCTTCCAATCGAGGTCAGATTTTACCTTATGTACTAGTAGGTAGGGATAATAAGTTAGTCAATAAAATTGAGGTAAACACCGCCCATATTAGCTTTGACATGTATGACAATGGTACCATTGACAATGATAGCATCATGGTATATGATAATAAGATTCAAATTTTAAACAATCAAAGACTGAGTTACAAAGCCATTCATTTTGAATTAAATTTTAGCAAAGAAACCCCCGAACATGAAATCATCATCGTGGCTCAAAACTTAGGATCTGTTCCTCCTAATACTGCTTTAATGGTATTGAAAGATGGTGAAAAAAGAAAAGAATTTTATATTACCTCCACCTTGCAAACCAATGCGATGTTGATCATCCATTATAAAATCCCTAATTAATTTTCTTGTAGTATTTGCTGCGCCTGAATGAATTTTTTATTGTCTGGATGATAGGGATCTCTCGAAGTTTTAGCAATGCCCAACCAATTAAACCCATCTTCCTGTCCTTCAATAGCTGAAGTAAAAATAAAAATATTTTGACGTTGGTATCCAGCTTCTCCTAATAGATGAATCAATTGAATAGAAATCATATTGATAGATGGATATATTTCTACCCATTCAGTTTCTGCTAATAAGCCTTGAATTTCTGCATTCATATTGATCCATCCTTGTTTGAGCTCATGATTTAAACTACTGTCCTTGGGGGCATCGAGCAAAGGAAACGAATCGGTTAGATTGGCTAGGTTTTTTAGTGCTGCATATAAATAAATTGTGTCCTTGGCCAATACCCCTTTCAACATTTCTTGGTAATTCAATAGTATTGGGGAACAAGCATTGTCAAATGCAATTTGATTGTTTTTGGGGTGAAATTCCCATAAAGAATTGTAAATCGCAGGTGGATTGATATTCTTGCAACTAAATAGAATTAGGGCAATAAAAGCAATGAATAACCTGTTCATAAAATATTTTTACAAATTTATGCATAATTAGATACTCCAACTAGCTAACTTTGCGGTCTGAATTTAAAGAAATATGCTAATAGGATTACAAAATGTGACATTTGAGTTTGGAGCTAGAGTGATTGTGAGTGATGCCAACTGGTCCATTCAACCAGGCGAACGCATTGGTTTAATTGGTTACAATGGGACAGGGAAATCAACTTTATTAAAAATTTTGGTGGGTCAATTGAACCCAAGCAAGGGCACTGTTGAAAAAGGAAGAGATACCAGCATTGGCTATTTACATCAGGACTTATTAAGTTTTGATACCAATGAATCCATCACTGAAGTTGCCCTGGGTGCTTTTGAAAGAGTGCGTGAATTAGAAAAAGAAGTAGAACAATTAGGCAAAGAATTAGAGGCCAATTCAGAGGACAATGATTTGTTAATAAAATACACCGATGCCTTACACGAAATAGATTTATTAGATGGTTATAATATCAACCATAAAGCAGAAGAAGTATTACACGGACTCGGTTTTGCCATTAAAGATTTAACCCGCCCATACAAAGAATTTAGCGGAGGCTGGAGAATGCGTGTATTACTAGCTAAAATGATTTTACAACAACCCGATGTATTGTTATTGGATGAGCCTACCAACCACTTAGACCTACCTAGTATTGAATGGTTGGAAAAATATTTATTGCATTATAAAGGAAGTGTGGTCATTGTAAGTCACGATAAATATTTCTTAAATAAAATGGTGAATAAAATTGTAGAGGTGTACCAACAACAACTACATTTTTATACGGGCGACTACGAGCATTATGAAATTGAAAAAGAACAAAGAGTAGAAATACAACAACGTGCTTTTGAGAATCAACAAGATTACATCAAGCAACAAGAAAAATTTATTGAAAGATTTAAAGCCAAGGCATCAAAAGCAGCACAGGCACAATCTATTCAGAAACGCTTGGATAAATTGGATGTGATTGAAGATGTAAAAATTGAAAGACCCAATATTAGAATCAATTTTGCAGTAGATAAAACACCAGGCAAAGTATTGGTTGATTTAAAAGGTGTTGGCAAAGCATTTCCCAATGTTCAAATTTTAGACAATGCCTTTGCAGAAATAGAAAGAGGAGATAAAATTGCACTCATTGGTGCCAATGGTAAAGGAAAATCTACCCTACTCAGAATTGTGGCTGGGATGGAAAAATTCGAAGGAGAAAGAGTTTGGGGCCATAATGTGGAGGAAAGTTTTTATGCTCAACATCAATTAGAATCTTTAAATCTGAACAATACCATTTTAAAAGAAGTGCAAGAATGCGGTACAAAAAATACCGAATTAGAATTGCGCGCTTTATTGGGTTGTTTCTTGTTTGGAGGTGATGAGATAGACAAAAAAATTAAAGTATTGAGTGGGGGTGAAAAAGCAAGAGTCGCTTTAACTAAAACTATTATTAGTAAGGCAAATTTTTTAATGTTGGATGAACCTACGAACCACTTGGACATGGTCACCGTTGAACTTTTAGCAGATGCCTTAACCAAATACGATGGTAGTATTATCTTAGTAAGCCACGACCGATATTTTATTTCTAAAACTGCCAATAAGATTTGGGAAATAGAAGACGAGAAAATTATTGAATTCAAAGGGGATTACAAAGAATGGTTGGAATGGAAAGAAAGAATGGCCAAACAAAAAGCACAACAACCTGAAGCCACCAAATCTGGATCTAACAAAGACAACCGCAAACAAGCCAAACAAGAACCTGCTCCTCCACCTATTGAAATCAAGCCTCAAGCCATCGACAAAGATTTACAAAAGCAAATTCAAAAATTACAAAAAGTAATTGCTCAAATAGAACATAATATTGAAACCCTTCATAAGGAAAAATCTGAAATTGAATTACAAATGGCCGATCCTGCCATCTACTCCGATACCACTAAATTTCACACCGTAGAAAAAAGTTATCAAGATAAAAATGCTTTGATTAGATCGATGAACAAAGAATATGAAATTGCTTTTAACGATTTATTAATATTGGAAAGTAAATAAGCCAATGGCTGTTCTACTGCTTGTTTTATTTAGACATATTCCCCTCTAATTGCATTAACGAGTGTTAGTATTATGAATCTGTTCATAATTTGAATGGGAAATTGCGCTCAAATGATTAAATTTGTAGCTCGCTTAATTTAAGAACCAATTGATTTGATCTTGTAAATCAATAGATTAATGCACAATTGAAAATACTATGTCTGCAAAAAAAGTAAACAAAATAGCTGTTTTAACTTCAGGTGGAGATGCCCCAGGCATGAATGCAGCCATTCGCGCTGTAGTTAGAACTGGTGTTCACTATGGAATAGAGGTTTTTGGCGTGTCTAGAGGGTACAATGGAATGATTGATGATGATATCTTCCCCATGGAATCAAAATCAGTAGCCAATATCATCCAAAGAGGCGGTACTATTCTAAAAACAGCAAGAAGTGCAGCATTTTTTGAACCAGCAGGCAGAAAAATTGCTTACGAAAATTTAAAGAAAAGAGGCATCAATGGCATGGTTGTCATTGGCGGTGATGGAAGTTTTAAAGGCGCACAAAAATTTAGCAACGAATTTGATATCCCTTGTATAGGTATTCCAGGTACTATTGATAAAGACATTGCAGGTAGTGATTTTACCATTGGTTTTGACACGGCAGTGAATACAGCAGTAGAAGCCATCGATAAAATTAGAGATACCGCAGATGCGCATGATCGATTGTTTGTAGTAGAAGTGATGGGGCGTGACGCAGGTTATATTGCTCTGCACAGTGGTATTGCTACCGGTGCAGAAAATATTCTTATCCCTGAATCTAAAACAGATATGGATGGCATGATCACCTCCTTGACTGAAAAAGAAAAAAGAAAAAAATTAGTGAATTTAATTGTAGTGGCCGAAGGAGATGAATTTGGCGGTGCTACAGAAGTTGGTAATTTCTTAAAAGAAAAATTACCCAACGCTGATATTCGTGTGTGTATATTAGGACACATCCAAAGAGGTGGTTCCCCAAGTTGCTTAGATAGATTAATTGCAAGCAGAATGGGTTACCATGCAGTAGAATGCTTGTTGAATAACAACCACAATGTAATGGTGGGTATCGTAGACAATAAAATGAAGTATACCCCACTAGACAAAGCTGTCAAAGCAAAACAAAAAATTTCGGACGAATGGTTGAAGATAGTAAAAATCTTGGCCAGCTAAATATATAACCCATCAATAAAAAATGAGCTCAAATCCAACCTTTAAACAACCACACCACAAAACAAAAATCGTAGCAACGGTAGGCCCTGCTTGCGATTCTTACGATCAATTAAAAAACTTAGTCATTGCTGGTGTCAATGTTTTTCGTTTAAATTTTTCTCATGGTACACATGAAGACAAAAAAGCCATCATTGATCATATCAGGGGCATTAATAAGGAATTAGACTGCAATGTGGCTATTTTAGGCGACTTGCAAGGGCCTAAATTAAGAGTAGGTGAAATTGAAAACAACCGTCTTGAAGTAAAAGAAGGAGACGTATTAACTTTCACCAATACTAAATGTATTGGTACCCTTGAAAAAATTTATGTCTCCTACCCTAATTTGGCTGGAGATGTGGTGGTAGGTAATTTAATCATGATTGACGATGGTAAAATTGAAGTGAAAGTAAGTAGTGTTGAAAAAAATGGCGACGTGAAAGTAGTAGTTACTTTAGGCGGAATCATCTCTTCTAAAAAAGGAGTAAACTTACCTGATACCAAAATATCCTTACCTGCTTTGACAGAAAAGGATTTAGAAGATGCAAAATTTATTATTCAAGAAGAATTAGATTGGGTGGCTTTGAGCTTTGTTAAAAGAGTAGCCGATATTGAAATGTTGAGAGATCTTTTGAACAAAAGCAAAAGCAAATCAAAGATCATTGCAAAGATTGAAATGCCGGAAGCCTTGATTAATATCCGTGACATTATTATTGCCAGCGATGGTATCATGATTGCACGTGGAGACTTAGGCGTGGAATTACCTGTAGAAAAAATTCCTTTGATTCAAAAAGAATTAATTAGAAAATGTATTCATAGAGCGAAGCCTGTGATTGTGGCGACACAAATGATGGAATCCATGATTGACCGCGTTAAACCCAACCGTAGTGAAATTACGGATGTGGCCAATGCTGTAATTGAAGGCGCCGATGCAGTGATGTTAAGTGGAGAAACCGCTACTGGTCAATTTCCTGTTTTGGTGATTGAAACCATGCGTAAAATTATTTCTGAAGTGGAAGAGCATGGTTACAAATACAATCGTTCTGAAGATTTAAAACCACAACCCCATTCCCCATCCTTCTTAAGTGATGCTTTGTGTTACAATGGTTGCAAATTATCAGAAGATACCAATGCACAAGCCTTAGTGGGCATGACTCAAAGTGGCTATACTGGTTTTATGTTGAGTAGCTTCAGACCAAAATCTCCCTTGTACATCTTTACCAAAGAAAAAAGCTTAGTGAACCAACTAAGTTTAAGTTGGGGCGTAAGAGCAATTTATTACAATAAAGAAGAAAGTTTGGATGGCATCATTACCGATCAGATTCAGATCTTAAAGAAAAAAGGATTTGTACAAAGCGGTGATGTGGTGGTTAATACAGGAAGCACTCCAGTCCAATTACATTTACCAACCAATATGATTAAAATAACTAAAGTTGACTAAAAATAAAAAAAGCGCTAATTGATTAGGGCTTTTTTTTATACATTTAAGTTGCCCTAGAATGCTATATTTATGTTAGAATCCTTTGAAAAAATACCCGTTGAAATATTCAACAATCAAACTGAGGGATCCCTTGTCTTGGCTAAACAAATAGCCCAATTGATCAAGGAAAAACAAGCCCAAAATTTACCTTGCGTTTTAGGTATGGCCACTGGTGCTACCCCTATTGTATTGTACAAAGAATTGGTGCGCATCCACAAAGAAGAAGGATTGAGTTTCAAAAATGTGATTACTATAAATTTGGATGAGTACTACCCAATTCCAAGAAATGCTTATCAAAGTTATTGGAGTTTTATGCATCGTCATTTGTTTGACCATGTAGACATTGATCCAAAAAATATTTACCTCCCTTCTTCTGAATGGACAAAGGAGGAATTGAAAGAAAAATGTTTGGCCTACGAACAAACCATTGAAAAAATTGGAGGTATTGATTTACAAATATTAGGCATTGGAAAAAATGGACATATTGGATTTAACGAACCAGGTTCAAGTTTTCATTCCAAAACTAGAATTATTCATCTTGACCATATAACAAGAATGGCCAACTTGTATGAGTGGCATGAATTAAGTAAAGTGCCAAAACTAGCCATTACAGTGGGTATTAGCAGTATCATGAAAGCCAAAAAAATTATTTTATTGGCCTGGGGTAATAAAGCTGACATCATTGCCAAAGCAGTGGAGGGCAGCATTACAGAACAAATACCTGCTAGTGTTTTACAAAACCATGATGACTGTACCTTCTACATTGATGAATTTGCAGCAGCAGACCTTACTAGAAATAAAGCGCCTTGGTTGACCGGTGCCAATGATTGGACACCCTTGATGATTAAAAAAGCCGTCATTGAATTGGCTTTAAAATTGGATAAAACAATTTTAAGTTTAACTGCGGATGATTATAAAGAAAATAGTTTAGCAGATTTATTGGTCATAAAAGAATCTGTTTATGATATCAATTTGCATGTATTTTACATGTTAAGAGATTCTATTACTGGCTGGCCTGGAGGCAAACCCAATGCCGTTATTCCTGCACATCCCGAACGAAGTTCGCCGCATCCAAAAAAAGTATTGTTGTTTTCTCCACATCCCGATGATGACATCATTAGTATGGGTGGTACCTTTATGCGTTTACAAGAACAAGGGCACGATGTACATGTGGCTTATCAAACCAGTGGCAATATAGCTGTGACCGATGAATTTGTGACTCGATTTTTAGATTTTGCAGTAGGTTTTGAAGATTTATTTGGCATTGACAATAAAAAAAGTGAGGCAATATTAAGTGCTGCTCGAACTTTTTTAGCAGGAAAAAAATCGGATCATTCAGACACAACAGAAATCAGAGCCATTAAAGGTTTGATTAGAAGATGTGAAGCCAAGGCCACTTGTAGATATGTAGGTATCGCAGAAAACAATTACCACTTCATGGATTTACCTTTTTATGAAACAGGCGCCATTGAAAAAAAGCCCATGAGCGAATTAGACATTCGCATTACCATGGACTTGCTAAAACAAATACAACCCCATCAAGTATATTGCGCTGGTGACTTGGCTGACCCACATGGTACACATAAAGTTTGTTTAGACATTATATTTGAAAGTTTACGACGTTTAAAAGCAGAAGGTGAGGTTTGGGTTAAGGATTGTTGGGTTTGGTTGTACAAAGGTGCTTGGCAAGAATGGGATATTTCAGCAATTGAAATGGCTGTTCCTATGAGCCCCGACCAAGTAATCAAAAAGCGATTTGGTATCTTTATTCATCAGTCTCAAAAAGACAGTGTGCCCTTCCAAGGTACAGATGCTAGAGAATTTTGGCAAAGAGCTGAAATTAGAAACGCTCATACTGCAGACCTATATGCACGTCTTGGTTTAACCAAATACGCCGCTATTGAGGCCTTTGTGCGCTGGCATTATTAAGCCGAAGGCCAATAATTAAGGTTTTACTTGGGGAAAATAGGATTTTAAGTTATATTTGCACCCCCTATAACTTGGGAAATGGCTGCGTAGCTCAACTGAATAGAGTACCTCACTACGGATGAGGGGGTTTTAGGTTTGAATCCTAACGCGGTCACCACAGAAAAAAGCCCCCTAAATTTAGGAGGCTTTTTTTATACTAATGAATAGTGTCATAATTGTTAAAACTTAATGGCTTCTAACCAATCAATCAGTTGAATAACTGAAGATTTTTTGATGGATGCGCTAATGGTAAATTCTTTGTTCCAAAAAGTAAGCACTTTATTATCCATGTAGATATTGTCCTTCACAATAATATATTTACCCCTGTCGAAATTGGCTGTTTTTTGATCATCCTCAATAATGGCCAAGCCCTCTTTTAAATCCTTGATCAATTGGTTTAATTTCACTGGATCAGCGATGCTAATGGTGTCCGATTCTTGTTGGTAGATGTATTTCTGATTCTTAAAAATAATTTGAACAGAATTATTAAGCTTATTGAAGGAATTATTGCTACAAATCAAGCTTCCAATTTTAATTGGGCTGGTGGTATTTATATTTTCTTTTTCTAAAGATGCTTCTTTGGCTTGCCCATAGGACTGAGCAGTAATCAATAGTAACAAAAAAAACATACTACGGGGGGATAGTAGCTTCATTTAGGGGGTTTAAGTTGAAGGCGAAATTATGTATTTTATCATAGAACTGACCTATTTTTTTTTAGAAATTCATTGATTGATGTAGTTGACTATCAACATATTATAAATAATTTTTATAGATTTATTTCATAGAATACTTTTAGCATGGTATGACTCTTAATTTATATCATGTATTTTTGAGTAAATCTCTTGTTTTGAAACTAGCATTTCTTTCTGTAGGCAAACCCAATGAACCTTATGTTAAAGAAGGTATTGACAATTTTACTAAAAGAATCACCCATTATTATCCTATCCAATGGCAATTGATTGCTCCAGCCAAAGTCACCGATCCAGATCAAATAAAAAAAGCTGAAGCTCAATCCATTTTAAAAGCTTTAAGCCCAAATGATGTACTTATTTTATTAGATGAAACGGGTAAAATGCTGAGCTCTCCAGGTTTAGCTAAATTAATTCAACAAAAAGCCAATCAGAGTGCCCAGCGCATTGTTTTTTTAATTGGTGGTGCTTATGGTGTTGCAAATGAGCTCAAAGAACGCGCTCAATTTACCTGGTCTTTGTCTGAACTGGTATTTCCTCATATGTTGGTTAGATTGATCTTAGCTGAGCAAGTTTACCGCGCTTGCAGTATCTTGGCCAATGAAAAATACCATCACGAATAAATGCCAATAAAATCATTATGAGTATTACTTTAACAATCACTATTGTCACGGTAGCAATCTCCCTTGCTGCGATGTACAATGACAACCTGATGGACAAATTAATCTTTCATCCCTATACGGTGCATCAACATAACCAATGGTACCGATTTTTTACCTCTGGCTTTATTCATGCAGATTTTATGCACTTGGCTTTTAACATGTTCTCCTTTTATATGTTTGGAGATTATGTAGAACAATATTTTACCATGATTTTTGGCGCATCAGGCAGTAGTTACTTTATTGTACTTTATATAACTTCATTATTGGTCTGTTTGATGCCTACTTATTTAAATCATTTTAAACAATACAATTACAGAAGCTTAGGTGCCTCTGGTGCTGTTTCTGCCATAGTTTTTGTAGGAATTTTTTTACAACCCACCATGCAAATTGGATTTTTTATCATTCCCCCTATTATTCCTGGATTTATTTTCGGCCCCATTTATCTTGGACTTACTGCCTACCTATCTAAACAAGGACAAGGAGGCATCAATCACAGTGCCCATTTATGGGGTTCAATTTATGGTGTAGTTTTCTTAATCATCACTGCCCATTTTATTGGACATGTAGAAGTAATCAGCTTATTTATAGATCAGATTAAGACTTATCTTGGTAGGTAATTTTTAGCACCTTGGTAGTTGATGGCCTTATTTTAAAACGATCATCGATTCTGTGGCCCACTACCCAACAAATTTTATCTCCAACAGCTACAATACCCACTTGTTCTTTAATGGCTGGACTTAATTTTAAGCTCCCTAAAAAATGATTAAGTTTCTTTTTCTTTTTTAATCCTAATGGATAAAAATAATCTGTCGACTGCCAGGTTCTAAATAAAATAGGCCAGTCTAATTTTGCTACATCCAAATAAGCGATTGTAGCACTAGGGTCAATATTTATATTTTCTACAGTCTCTAAAATTTCTAAGTGCAAAGTTCCATATTTAGTTTGCATTACCCCTTCCCCAACATAAATAACCAAATGTTCCTTTGCAGTATCATTAGATACAATTTGAATGACTTCGTTGTACTTGATAAAACGATGGGTGGGCGTGGCAATATAAGCCCCATTGGAGGCCTCCAATAATTTATGTACTTCGGTAATTTGAGCTGGCTTAAACCCATAAGACTGAATTAAACCCCAAGTATAAGTGGCATTGTCTTTGACCTTATTAAAGTAACTGATGGGCAAGGTTGGTATACCTTTTTTTATTTTAAATCCTTTCTTCCAAAATGATGCTACCGTTGCCTCTACAATAGCTTCTGCCTCTTTTAATTTTTCTGCTGTAGCAAAAATATTTTCATGCACATGGGCATATACTTCTTGAATTTGAGGAAGTATTTTATTGCGAATTAAATTTCGGGTATAATCATCTTTTGTGTTAGAACTGTCTTCTACAAAGTTTAAGCCATTAGCTGTGGCATATTGTTTTATTTGTTCTTTGGTAAATGGCAATAAGGGCCTAGCCAAATTTAAAACATCATTGCGTCTAGCAGGTATTCCAGTAAGCCCGTGCAAACCTGTACCTCTGAACAATTGCATCAGCACCGTCTCTGCTTGATCGTCTGCATGATGTGCTGTTAACAATACTTGTTCTTTTTCTAACAAAGATTCAAACCAGGCATACCTAATTTCACGGGCCGCTTCTTGTAAACCCATTTTATAAGTGACTGCATATTTATTGGTATCTATAACATGTACTTTAAGTGGTAGATGATACTGTTCGGAAAAACTGCGGACAAAATTTTCATCTCTTACACTTTCTTCACCTCTCAATTGAAAATTGACATGGGCCAGGGTAATCTTGGCTTTACAACAATGCATTAAATGAGCAAGTACAATACTGTCCACCCCACCGCTGATGGCCATTAAAAAATGGGTTTGTTTAAAGTTGAGCCCTGGAAACTTTTTCTCCCAATTTTTAGTAAAGTTTTCGAGCGTTAACATGCCTATGTTGTTGAGGTAATTATTTTTTTTGCTCTTTGGCCCAAGCATCTTTTAAAGTAACCGTGCGGTTAAACACGAGTGCAGTTTTGGTGCTTGTGGTATCTTGATAAAAATAGCCCTTTCTTAAAAATTGAAAACGTGCTTCCTTACTATCTTCTATCAAGGTAGGCTCGCCCCAGGCATTGGTCACTTTAGTTAATGAATTAGGATTAATGTAATCTTTAAAATCACCTTCTGCACCAGCTACATCTTCTACCTTAAACAATCGATCGTATTCATTTAAAACAACAGGTACTGCATGCTTGGCACTTACCCAATGTAAGGTACCTTTAACATGAAGGCCAGAAGTATCTGATCCACTTTTGCTATCTGGGTAATAACTTGCATATACCGTTTTGATATTTCCTTGTGCATCTTTGTCAAAGCTGTCACATTTAATTATGTAGGCACTCTTCAAACGTACCATCAAATCGGGCCCTAGTCTAAAATATTTTTTAGTGGGTGCTTCCATAAAATCATCCCGCTCTATCCATAATTCTTTACTAAATGGAACGGCTCTTAACCCACCATTTGGATCTTCTGGATTGTTTTCGGAATGTAAAATTTCTTCTCCCAATTCATAATTTGTAATGACCAATTTAATTGGATCGGTGACCACCATTCTTCTTTGGGCAATCTTATTCAAATGCTCTCTTACACAAAATTCTAATAAACTAAAATCAATGATATTTTCTCTTTTAGCAATACCTATTCTATCACAAAAATCACGAATGCTTTCAGGTGTATAGCCTCTGCGGCGCATCCCACTAATGGTAGGCATGCGCGGATCATCCCAACTTGCAACATGGCCCTCTTGTACCAATTGTAATAATTTTCTTTTACTTAAAATTGTATAAGTAATATTTAAACGTGAAAACTCATATTGCTTAGAAGGATAAATACCTAAATTTTCAATACCCCAATCATACAAAGCACGGTGTGGAATAAATTCAAGTGTACAAATAGAATGGGTAATTTTTTCTATAGCATCGCTTTGGCCATGGGCAAAATCGTACATGGGATAGATGCACCATTTATCTCCGGTACGGTGATGGTGTGCTTTTTTAATTCGATACAAAATAGGATCTCTTAAAAGCATGTTAGGATTTGCTAAGTCTATTTTGGCACGCAATACTTTGGCTCCATCTTCATAAGCCCCTGCCTTCATAGCCTCAAATAAATTTTTATTTTCTTCAATGGATCTATTACGATAAGCATTTCCAGTGCCTGCTGAAGTGGGTGTTCCTTTTTGCAAAGCTATTTCTTCCGGACTACTATCATCTACATAGGCCAATCCCTTTTCTATTAATTGTAGAGCAAACACATAAAGTGTATCAAAATAATCTGAAGCATAGCATTCTTTTACCCAATCAAAACCCAACCATTTTAAATCGGCCTTGATACTCTCTACATATTCTGTTTCCTCAGTCGTTGGATTAGTATCATCAAACCTTAAATTGGTACCTCCTCCAAAATCTTTGGCTAAACCAAAATTCAAACAAATACTCTTGGCATGACCAATGTGCAAATAGCCATTGGGCTCCGGAGGAAACCTGGTTAAAATTGTATCATATTTCCCAGCTGCTAAATCTTGGGAAACAATTTCTTCAATAAAATTTAAACTTTTTTCTTCACTCATTGTAGATGGGACTATTCGGGTAAAGATACTAAAATAGGGTTCAAAAACCTACCCTTTGTACCCGTATAATTTTTGTACTTCCAAGACGATTTTTTCAATTTCTTTGTCATCACCTTTTGCATCATATTGTTGCTTTAAATTACTTCCAAAAACAAAAGCCACTGCTTGCCAAAAACCAGCATTGAAACTGCCTTTAAACTCCTTGATGATTTCAAAGCAATTGTTGCCTGTTTCTCTGTTGATTAATTTCATCAAGACCTTTCCTTGATAGACAGATAAATTAGTCACCCTATCTGCAAAATCTCGTTTCAATTCCTTTTCCCTTGATTTAATAATTTGTTTTCTTTGGTGCTCATCTGGCACATGGGCCAATTGTAAATTTACTTCTGAAATAATTTTACTCGCTGTTTTGGCATAGGGATAAGTTACATAGATCGCATTTCTCAATCGGGTCCAATTTTGCCAATATTTTTTCCAATGGTTGGTTTGAATGGCATTGACCTGGGCAGTTGGCAACCAGGATTGTGGTATGGTATCACCTTCGGGGGTAATAAATGCTTCTACTCTTAAGGTGTCGTAGGCCCCTGTTTGAGCATTTATTTTGACAGCACCAAGGATGGTCAAAACAAAAAACAATAAATAAATTAAGCGCTTATTCATATTCATTGATCCACTAAATTAAAAAAAGTAACCTCAATGCAGCATTTAAATAACTAAAAAATAGGTTAAACTGTTGGGACCAATCTATTTTATTTGACTTTGAATTTCTTCACTCTATTAAAAGTAGCAATGCCAAAACCTAAAACCATCACGATAACCCCTATCCATAATATATTAATAAACGGAAATTCGTAGGCTTTTAAAGTAATTAAATTAGTTAACGAAGCCGATTCCTTCAGTCCTATTTCCAACAATCCTTTTTGCTGATCCACCACTTTATTAAAACTCAATACTAAATTTTGTGCTTTTACTGTATCATAATTGGCTTGCAAGTTCATGCCTTCCAAAGTAATACTTGGACTAGCTTGATACTTTAAACCTTCTTTTGAAGTTACTGATAACTGCAAAACCAATTCATTGCTTCCAGCAGGCCTATTGACATTGGGATTCACTAGTACTTTGTCTAATTTAACAAAACCATTGCTGTAAAAAATGGAATCTCCGATAGCCATTTGATGAGGTATAAAACTGCTGGTATCTTCTTTTGTATGATCTTGAAAAGAGGTCACATAGACAAAAATATCTTTGTTCCAATAATGTTTGGAAGAGGGATTAGCTGAGAATCCTTCCATACCTTTATTGTTTTTTAATACATCCGGATACAAGAAAAATTCTTCATTGGTTTTTTTCTCCTTGAATTTTAATACAAAAAACCTTTTGTCTAAAATATCAAAACTGTCTTGCTCATAAGTCACCATGTATTTGCCCATGTCGGTGGCAATGCCTTCAAATAAAGTAATGTTTTCTTTTGGATTGCCGGCAGGATTCTTTTTGGATTCCATACGCAATGGGCTGATGCCAGTGGTATTCCAACTTAATACTGTTTTATTGGAGGAAGAGATTAAAATACCAACCAAGACCATACCAAAACCAATATGTCCAATGGAAGCACCTGCTGATTTTAATTTTCCTTTTTGAACAGAAATGAAATAAAAGAAATTGGCCACTACAGTAAATATAGAAGCAAATAAGGCTATGTAAATGGCCCCAGTAAAACCAACCCCCTTTTCAGTAAATTTTACGCCAATAAAGAAATATACCACAGCTGTCACAAGTATAGCAATGAATAAGGGTAACTTTATTTTCTTTTTAAAATAATCACCAGTAGTTCCTTTGTATTTTAAATATTGTCCAATAGCAGTAAGTAACCCAATGATAATAGCTACAAATACTTGCACTTGATTGTGGGCAAAGGCAGCATCTTCGGGAGGTGCAATTTTAGTTCCAAACAATTTATTAAAAACAGGAATAGAAGTAATGGCAATAATCACCACTGCGGATAAAAATAAAATCAAGGACCCTACCAGCATCCAAAACTCCCTACTTTTAATTTCGTCTTCTTTAGGAGGAGCCTTCATGTCCTTTATCCTAACAATAAATAAAGCGAAATATGGAAGCACAAAAATTAACAAGAAAAATAACAATTGGGTATTCATTCCAAGATCAGTAAACGCATGCACTGATGTATCACCCAATATGCCACTTCTTGTTAAAAAAGTAGAATACAAAACAAGTAAAAAACTAATTCCAAAAAAGAAATAGGTAGTTTTTAAACTGCCTCCAGTTTTTCTATAAATGATACAAGCATGTATAGCAGATACCAAGGTTAACCAAGGAACTAAAGAAGCATTCTCTACAGGATCCCAGGCCCAATACCCACCAAAGGTTAAACTTTCATAAGCCCATGCGGCACCCATCATGATACCCAGCCCTAGTATACCTGCAGAAAAAGTGGCCCAAGGCAAACAATGATCCATCCAATCATGTTCTTTTTTGATTAAACCTGTCACTGCAAAAGCAAAAGGAATGGTGGTAGAAGCAAAGCCTAAAAATAAAATTGGCGGATGAATCACCATCCAATAATTCTGTAACAAAGTATTTAAACCTGTACCATCTTTAATTAAATGTAAATAATCAGGACGGGAAAGGATGGGCCAATTCATTTCTTCTCTTAACAATAAAAATGGACTACTGCCTAATTTTGAATCAAAAATAAATAAACCCACTACCATGGTAGCTAAAACAAATTGAACAAAGTTCAAGACCATCATCACCCCATTGATATTATTGTTCCATCTTTTTAATCTAGCCAGCACTAATAAGCCTAAAACACAATGCCAAAAGCTCCATAATAAAAAACTTCCTTCCTGTCCTTCCCAAAAACAACTCAGTAAATATTGATAAGGCAGTTGCTTGTCGCTATGCATGTAGGCATACTTGTATTCAAACAAGTGATTGGAAATAATATAAAATAATACAATAAAACATGAAAAGACACAAGCCGCTTCTATATAAAAAGCTATTTTTGCCAATTGGTTCCACTGCGCTTGTACCGAAAGTTCTTTGGAAAAAAAAGCTTTAGCAAAGGCGAATGTGGCCAATAAAGCAGCCACTAAAGTAAGTATCGTTAAAAAATATCCTATTTGTCCAGGCAGCAATTGCTCCCCAATAAATTTTGTTGTATTCATTGACCTAATTGAAATAATTAATTGCTGATGGTTACCGGTTGATCTTTCATGGCATTGGGATTGTCCTTGTATTTAGAAGGACATTTCATAACAATGGCAGAACATTCAAAATGATCGCCTTGTACTTTGCCTTTCAATACCAATCTTTCAGATTTTTCCATATCTGTTGGCATTGTATTGTGGTAAACGACTGCAATTTTACCCCCAACACTGTCTTGCACATTAAATTGCAATAAATTAGGGTCCTTTACTGGATCGTATTGAACCGCTACCGATTTATCCATTTTAACAATTAAGTTGACAAACTTGCCTTCTTTTTGTTTAGCAGAACCAATGGTTTCGTAGCTACTTAAATCACCAGTATAGCTGATCAATACCACAATGGCTGCTGCAATTAATACCAATAAAATAAGATGTGTTTTCTTCATAGTGCAAAGTTAACCAAATGGGCTTAAATTGCACCAAATATTACTCCACTAGAAACTAAAATTTTATGCGTGTTTTTGACTATATCATTGTTTGTAAAAGCCCTGACTATAAAAACGTAGATAAGATTAGTCAATTTATGCTTTTTATATCAGTGGTTGCCTTTTCCTATTCTATCTACCTGGGGTTATTTCCCAAGCCAGCACTCATTGTTGCCATCCTTACTTCCTTTGTTAGTTGGTGGATTTTTTGTGTTTTTCAAAGAAAAAGTGGAAAAATACCCTATTACCGCTTAGGTTTACTATTGGCTTCCTGGGGATGGTTTTTGCAGCCTAATGGGCTATTGATTGCGGGTATCTTTTTAATTGGGGCCTTGTTCGAAAGGCAAGTGAAATTCCCCTATGAAGTGGCATTTGACCCAACAGGCATAGTGATCAATACCTTTCCTAAAAAATATTATTCCTGGACCCTGATTCAAAATGCCTTAATCAAAGACGATTTGATGACCATTGATTTCAAAAATAATAAATTGATCCAAAAAAAAATCAATGAGCCTGTAAGCACTAGCATTACAGCAGAATTTAATGCTTTTTGTGCCCAACAAATTACCAATTCCAATTTAATTAAATCCTAATTGATACCTTTACCACATGTCATTACAAAGCTCCCCTTATATTTTATATTCTGACGGCAAAGGTCAAATATTTGAAGACACTAGTTTGTATGTAACAGGCCGCGCTGGCTGGGATGCTTATGAAGTACCTATGGAAGATTGGATTGAATTACCTGATGGAGGAAGCTTGTATGAATTACCTGAAAGAAGAGGCATTGGCATTGATGTAGAAACAGGTGCAATGCGCGTTTGTGAAAAAGGTTGGGCCGTAGCTGCCTTTATACCTCCGGCGCATACAGGATTATACATTGCTGCCTATGAAACTTTACCCAATGCCCCTACACTTCCCTTATTTTGTTATACAGCAGTGGGTTGGTTGGATGGAAAAAATTATGTTCCTGCTGTAAGAATTGAAAAAGACATTCGACAAGATTGCGAAGGGTATGATCAAAAAATAATTGAAACCGGAACCACTAAATTGCTAGAGACCTATCATCAAAATAGATTAGTGAAACACTTGATGGAAAATTGTTGCATGACCTATCATTGTCCAGCTGCAAGAAATTTTGCCATGGGAAGATGGGAATGCCCCATTCCTATTTCACCTGCTTGTAATGCCAATTGTATTGGATGTATTTCTTTTCAACCTATTGAAGAAGAAATTTTTTCTAACCAAGAACGTTTAATGTTTAAACCCACTGCCGCTGAAGTAGTTGAATACACCGTACCTCACCTTATGACCGCCCCTTTCCCCATTGTAAGTTTTGGACAAGGCTGCGAAGGAGAACCTTTGTTAATGTGGGAAACGATGAAAGAAGCCATCATTGAAATTCGAAAACATACTGATAAAGGAAGTATCAATATCAATTCTAATGGCTCAGATCCAAAGGCTGTAAAAATATTAGCAGATGCTGGTTTAGATAGTTTAAGAGTAAGTACCAATTCTGTACGTGAAAATATTTACAACGCTTATTACCGTCCCAATAATTATACTTTTGCTGATATCAAAGAAAGCGTGCGCGTGATGTCTGCTGCAGGTAAATGGACAAGTATTAATTATTTTGTTTTTCCTGGCATGACCGATAGTGTAGATGAATACGAAGCTTTAAGAACATTTATCAGAGATACCGATTTAAAAATGATTCAATGGCGCAATTTCAACATTGATCCTGATTGGTATTTAGGTAAAATTGGTGTGACAGAAATGGGTGAAATTATGGGTATCAAACAAATGATGGATTTAATTCAGGAAGAATTTCCAAATTTGAAATTTGGTTATTTTAACCCCCCCATTGAAAGAATCAAAGGAGACTTTACCAATAATTTTGCACACCATTGAGAAGACAAAATCAAATAGGTGCTGCACTAGCTATTACCTCAAGTGTTATTTGGTCTGGTAATTTTATAGTATCACGTTATGCGATTCATTTAACCGGCCCAATTAGTTTGGCTTTTTTTAGATGGACAGTAGCCACCATTTGTATGCTCCCTTTTGCTTACAAAAATCTTAAAGCTGAAATTTCTATTTTTAAAGCCAACAAAGCTTATTTCTTTTGGATGGGCTTAATTGGATTTGCCATCTATAATACTTTTATCTATACTGCTGGCCATCATACCACTGCCATCAATATGGCGCTATTTGGATCAACAGTGCATCCTATCGTTGCTGCATTACTCGCTGCTTATTTTGTAAATGAAAAACTACATTGGAAAAATATTACAGGTATCTTGCTAGGCTTAGTGGGCACCCTCTATTTATTAACCAAGGGTGAAATCTCCAACATTATTCATTTTCAAATTAGTGCAGGAGATTTGTGGATGATTGGAGCAGGCATTTGTTTTGGTACGTATAATGTTTTTGTACGTAAAAAACCAGTAGGTATTTCTAACAAAAGTTTTTTATTGGTTTTATTTGCCATTGGCGCCCTTTTACTTTTACCAGCGGCCATTTATGAAATGAATTTTATACAACCTGTGGTGTACAATACTCATTTACTATGGATTGTCTTATACATCGGCATTGGCAATTCTACCATTTCTTATTTAATCTGGAACAATGCCATTCAAAAAATTGGCGCAGGTAAAGCTGCGCTTTTTGGCACTTTAATTCCCTTACTAAGTTCCATCGAAGCTGTTTTATTTTTAGGCGAAACTTTTTCTACTGCTCAAGTCATCAGTGGATTAATTATTGTTACAGGCATTGTAATTAATACTTGGCCAAGTTCTAACAAAACCATAGTTCATCCATCTTAATTTTTGTGATGAGTTCAACCCTACTTATTTTATGTTTTATTGCATTTTTAGCAGGATTTGTGGATGCCATTGTAGGTGGTGGCGGACTGATCCAAACACCTGCGGGTATTATTTTATTTCCCCATGAACCAATTTCAAGCGTCATTGGCTCTTTAAAAATTCCATCTTTTACAGGTACGTTTTTTGCAGCAAGACAGTATTTAAAAAAAGTAAAAATTCCATTTCCAAGATTATTGCTTTTTACAAGTATCGCTTTTGTTGCAGCATTTACTGGATCTTACTGTTTAACCATGGTGAGCAATGCTTTTATGAAGCCTGTTATTTTTATTGTTTTAGTGCTGATTGCCATATACACTTATACCAATAAAAATTTAGGACTTGAAATACAAAGCACCCATTTTCAATTCAAATGGTACAAAGGGGCCGCTATTTGTTTGGTGATAGGTTTCTACGATGGATTTATTGGCCCAGGCGCAGGCAGTTTATTGGTACTCGCTTTTATAAGTGTGCTTGGATTTGATTTTCTTCAATCCAATGCCCATGCAAAAATTGTGAACCTTGCCACAAATTTAGGCTCCATTGTCTTGTTTGTACTAAAGGGTTCTATTCTATGGTCGGTGGCCTTACCCATGGCCGTTTGCAATGCAATGGGGGGATTTTTGGGTTCTAAAATGGCCATTCATAAAGGTAACAAGTTTATTAGAAGCTTTTTCCTGCTAGTGATTATTGCGACCCTTTGCAGATTGGGATATGATGTATTTTTACATTAATTTTATTGCATGCAATTAAGTTTCGAACAAGAAAAAAATATTAAAGCAGGTGTCTATACTTTATTAATATGCATTGTTTTGTCTTTATTGTTTGTATTAATGCATTGGCAACAAGCTGTGCCTACTATTGTTCCCCCCGAAGCAGCCTACATGGAAGTAAACTTAGGCAACAGTTTAACTGGCCTTGGTGATATAGCTCCTAAAAGCAAGGAAGCCCCAGCACCTGAAGTAGGTGCTAGCAAAAAAGTAAAAGCTATGGACATCAACAAATCGGTGAAAATTAATGCCCCATCCAACGACCCCAATGATGAAGCCATACGTTCCGAAAAGGCTAAAACCAATAATAAAAATTTACCACTACCCCCAGCACCTAAACCGAAGGCCTTAATGGGAAAATATGCAGGCGGCAATGGTAAAGGAGGAAACAATCAGGACAGTTACAACAATGTTAAAGATCAAGGGATAGCAGATGGCAAAGGCGATCAAGGGGTGGCCAACGGAAGCATTGATGGAAAAAATTATTCAGGTAGCGGTGGTCCTTTTGTCACCAAAGGAGATAGAAAGGTAACCAAGGCCTATACATTTAACGGAGATGTAGAAGCAGCCACTATTTATGCTGAAATTGAAGTGAATCCTTCAGGTCAAGGAAAATTTATACAAATTGTGAAAGGTTCTTCTTCCAACGATCCAAAATATAAAAAAGCCATTGTCGAATACTTAAAAAAAATTAATTTCAATAGTACTGATCATAGTTCCATGGTCACTGTTAAGTTTAAATTCGAAGTTCAATAATCACCTATGTCTTATCAAGCCTCCATCGACTATTTGTACAGTCGCTTACCGCTATTTAGTAGAATTGGTGCAGCAGCTATTAAAAATGACCTACACAATACCCTTGAAATTTGTACCTTTTTAAATAACCCACATCATAAAATTAAAACCATTCATGTGGCAGGCACCAATGGTAAGGGATCTACCAGCCATATGTTGGCTGCCATTTTCCAAGCGGCAGGCTATAAAACTGGCCTATATACTTCGCCCCATTTGTATGATTTTAGAGAACGCATCAGAGTAAATGGTGAAATGTGTACCCAAGAATTTGTGATTGAGTTTACCAATAAAATCAAACCCCTTATTGAGCAAATTGAACCTTCTTTTTTTGAGATCACGGTAGGTATGGCTTTTGATTATTTTGTACAAGAAAAATGTGAGATTGCCATTATTGAAACTGGCCTTGGTGGAAGATTGGACAGCACCAATGTAATCACACCAATGCTAAGTATCATTACCAATATTGGATGGGACCATATGAACTTATTAGGTGCTACTTTGGAATTGATTGCCGGTGAAAAAGCAGGGATCATTAAAGAAAATGTACCCGTAGTGATAAGTGAACGTATCCAAGCCACCACCCGGGTTTTTGAACAAAAAGCCAAGGCAATGAATGCCCCTATTTATTTTAGCGAGGACTTTTTAATCGCTACCCATTTTGAAACTAATTTGGATAATGCCCAGTTTTCATTCACACAACCGCTGTTTCATTTATTAAAGTCCCCCTTATTTCAAGAAAGTTTTAAGATGGACTGCGATTTACCAGGAAAATATCAAGCAAAAAATTTAAAGGGTGTTTTAGTAGCCGCTCAATTATTAGCAGACATGGGTTGGAAACTTAATGCTTCAATTATTAGTAAGGCTCTAACTCAAATAAAAAAAACAACTGGTTTGATGGGCCGTTGGGAATGTATTGCTACTCATCCAAACATTATTTTAGATGTTGCCCACAATGAACATGGGGTGAAAGCCATGTTGGAACAGTTGGCCACTATGCATTATACTCAATTGCACATCGTTACTGGTATGGTAAAAGACAAAGATGTTGAAGCGGTATTAAAATTATTGCCTAGTAAGGCCAAATACTATTATACCCAATCCCATATTCCAAGAGCGCTTGCTGCAACTGAACTTGCGGCACAAGGAAATGCCCTTGGATTGATAGGTATTTGTTATGAGGATGTCAACATAGCTATTCTTGCAGCCAAAGAAAAAGCTGGCCCTACCGATTTGATCTTAGTCATTGGTAGCGTATACTTAGTGGCAGAAGTAGATAGAAATAGGATTCAATAATTACCAACCTTTTTGTTCACACAAATTTTTAATGTGTGCGGTATGGTGTTTGCCATGCCAAGAATAAATGGAAAGCATGTCCCATAAACTTACTTCTGCATTTCGAACTGGATGAAATAATTTTCTTTCCCATTGCTCATCGGTCATTGAATCTAATAAATTCGCCCAACGCTCATGCAATGCATGTAAGATGGTAGTAGAATAATTAATGGGTGTCAACAAAGCATCTGCTGTATTGACCCAAGCTTTTTCATCATAAGTTTTAATGGGAGGTACTTCTTCTGTTAAAGCTAATTTAAAACGTATAAAAGCATTCATATGGCTGTCGGCCATATGATGGACTACCTGTTGTACAGTCCAACCTCCTTCTCTATAGGGTGTATCCAATTGAGCTTTATCCAAATGCTGCAAAGTCAATTCTAAATTCCTAGGCGCAACTCTAATTTCATGTATCCAGGCTTTTTTAGTGGCTTCGGTAAATGGCATGGCTTCAAATTTACCAATGGGATAACGAGGGTCTTGTGTCATATTATTCAGTTTATATTTTAATTATTTGTCAAAATTAGTCTTCTCTCCAAGCCTTGCCTGTTTTATGGATAAACACATCTTCTAAATTGGCTTTTTTCACTTCTTTTACTTTTTCAAAACCAGAAGCCACCAATTCATCAATCAACTCATTGGGGGTGTTGATCACAATAATTTCTCCACTATCAATGATGGCCACTCTATCACAAAGTACTTCCGCTTCATCCATATAATGTGTGGTAATAATTACCGTAGTTCCGTTTTCTCTAATTTCTTTGATCAAGTCCCATAAATTTCTACGCGCTTGTGGATCCAGTCCTGTAGTAGGTTCATCTAAGAATATTATTTTGGGCTGATTGATTAAGGTAGTCGCAATAGAAAAACGTTGTTTCTGTCCTCCACTTAATTCCTTGAATTTTGCTTTTGCCTTGTCCTCTAAATTTACTTTTTTCAACAGTGCCAGGGGATCTACGTCGGTTTGGTATAAACCAATAAACAATTGCATTAGTTCGCTTAGATTTAAATTGGGATAAAACCCAGCTGTTTGTAACTGAACACCAATAATTTTTTTGATGGCCTCAGGGGATGCATCAATACTTAATCCATTCACCCAAACTTCCCCACTGGTTTTTTCTCTTAATGTTTCTATGATTTCTAAGGTAGTGGATTTGCCTGCACCATTGGGGCCCAATAAACCAAAAATCTCTCCTTCAAATACCTCAAAACTAATCCCCTTTACTGCTTGGAAGCTACCATAGGTTTTTACTAAATTTTTTACAGTGATAATAGGCAATGTAGACATTTGAGCATATTTGAATAACAAATTTAACTGCTTTTGGGCGCTATGCAAAATGAAAACTTGACTAAGTCCCTTATCTTTGTTAAAAGTAGAAAAATAATGAAAGTAGGCATATTAGGCGGAGGTCAATTGGGAAGAATGTTATTGCAAGCAGCAGCTAATTATGAGGTAACTACTTATGTTTTAGAAAACGATGCCCAATGTCCCGCTGCGCATTTATGCCACCATTTTACCTTGGGTAATATTATGGATTATGACAGCGTATATAATTTTGGGAAAAATTTAGATGCCCTCACCATCGAAATTGAAGCGGTGAATGTAGATGCCCTGGAACAACTGGAAAAAGAAGGCATAAAAGTATACCCTAGCCCATCAGCCATTCGCACTATTAAAAACAAAATATTACAAAAGCAGTTTTATCTAGACAACGAAATTCCTACTGCCCCTTTTTTTATTACACAACATGCATCAGAGGTCTTAGCTCATCTTGATTTTTTACCTGCTGTACATAAAATGGGTGAAGGAGGTTATGATGGCAAAGGGGTGCAAATTATTCAAAGTGAAAAAGACCTTGAAATGGCCTTTACTGTGCCTGCAGTTTTAGAAAAAAAAATTAAGATAGCTACTGAAATTGCTTTAATTGTAGGAATGAATGCAAGAGGAGAAACTATTATTTATCCACCTGCGGAAATGATTTTTGATCCCGTTTATAATTTATTAGATTATCAATTAAGCCCAGCCAAACTTGAAGAAAAGCAATTGTGGAAAGCACAAGCCATTGCACGTAAAGTGGTGAAAGGATTGAATAGCCCAGGTTTGTTTGCCATTGAATTATTTATTGATGCTGCAGGTGAAATCTGGGTCAATGAAACTGCGCCTAGAGTGCACAATAGTGGACACCATACCATCGAAGCCAATTACAGCAGTCAATACGATATGTTGCTTAGAATATTATTGGATTATCCTTTAGGCAATACCGATGCTATTTTACCATCGGCTATAGTCAATATAGTGGGCAGTGAAGGCCATGCAGGTAATGTGCATTACGAAGGTTTAGAAGAGGTACTTAAAATGGACAATGTATTTGTACATATTTATGGTAAAAAACAAACTAAACCTGGAAGAAAGATGGGCCATGTAACTATTATTAGCAAGGACTATCAAGATTTAACACATCAAGCGAATAAAATAAAGCATACGCTCAAAGCGATCACTCAATAGCTTTTTTTTGACTCAAATTTTTGGCTTTAAGACCAATTTCTTCCCTTGTAAATTTTTAAAGTACCCTACTCCAATAATACTTTTTAATTGTAAGCCGGGTGAAGTTTTATTGGGTCCGAAGTTTCTAATCTTATCATCATAAATCAAATCCAAACTATAATTAGCGGAAAAGTTTTTATTGATTTTAAAAGTGAAGCTATTGGTCATGTACAAATTGATATTTTCTGGCTTGTCATAATAATTAGAGAAAAAATCGGCACGGCCTTTATAGGTAATATTGGGCGCAATTAAATTGTTGTAATTCACGGTCACAAATAAACCAGTTTCTTTGTATACCTTTTCTCCTTTGGGCACCCCATAGCTTCCCAAATCTGAAAGTTTGGTATTCAACAATAAAGTAGTTCTAGATGTAAAGGGAGAAAAGAAAACTGAAAAAATTTTATTGGGCTTGAAATCTAAACCCGCAGATAAGATAATATAAGCTGGTGCAAAAAAGGAAGAGGTAAAATTAGCATTGGTTCCGCTAAAACTATAGCCATCAAAAAGTTGAGAACGAAAATTAAATAAGGCAGATAAATACCATACCCCAGTGGTATCTATTCTATAACCATACTTACTTAATAAATCAACTCGATCATCATTTTTTCTACTACCAATACTGGTGGATTGTACAAAGCCAAGATTGACATCAAAATTGTTGTCCCAACTTTGTCTAGGTTTTTGGTAATAAGCAAAATAATTAAAGTAGGTATTAATGGACATATTAAAATTGTCCCCTCCTGCTGCCCAATTGCTCAATGAACTTTCTGACAAATTAAAGTTGTACATCCCTCCTTGCTTCCAATTAAAATAGGTCGTATCTGAAACCCTTGTAACAGTTCTTGAAGTTTCAGACCTTAATTTGGTCACCCCTATCTCTTGGGCTATTGACCAATGAAAAAAACATAAACATAGAATAATTGGAAACCCCTTTAGCATGCACCTTATTTTAGTCAAATATAAGCAGGGATCACAAATCATTGATTGTTAATTATATATAAATAATTACCAACTGTTTAATCATTTTCTTAATAAGGGTTTCATTATCAAATAATTAGAAGAATTGGCTGACAAGTTGACACATTCTGTTTTTTTAACTAAATTTGCGTTTCAAAACAAGATGGAATGGAATTATTTACTACGGCCACCAAGGAGCATGATGAATTAAGACAGGGGGAAGCCTATGTATCTACTCAAAGCAAAGCTCCTTTTTCCAAGTTCTTCATGATCGAAAGTTATGGCTGTGCCATGAACTTTGCAGACAGCGAAGTAGTAGCTTCTATTTTAGAAAAGAATGGCTATGGTAGTACAAAAAATGTTGAACAAGCCGATTTAATCCTCATCAATACTTGCTCCATCAGAGAAAAGGCTGAACTCACTGTTCGTAAAAGACTCACTGAGTTTAGAAAATACAAAGAACAAAAGCCAGGGATGTTGGTGGGTGTTTTAGGATGCATGGCTGAAAGATTAAAATCAAAATTATTAGAAGAAGAAAAATTAGTGGATTTAGTCGTAGGCCCAGATGCTTACCGCACCCTCCCCGATCTAATTATAGAAGCAGGCACTGGACAAAAAGCAGTCAACGTTTTATTAAGTAGAGAGGAAACTTATTCCGATATCTCTCCTGTTCGTTTAGACAGTAATGGTATTAGTGGATTTGTTTCCATTATGCGTGGCTGTAATAATATGTGTAGTTTTTGTGTAGTGCCATTTACCAGGGGAAGAGAGCGAAGCAGAGATGCATTTTCTATTGTGGCAGAATGTAGAGATTTATTTGACAAAGGCTATAAAGAAGTCACTTTGCTTGGTCAAAATGTAGACAGCTATTACTGGAACAATCCCGAAAACAATACACAAGTTACTTTTGCACAACTTTTAGAAAGTGTAGCATTAATTCATCCTCAATTAAGAGTTCGCTTTAGCACTTCACATCCTAAAGACATTACAGATGAAGTCTTATTTGTGATGAAGCAATACCACAATATTTGCAAATACATTCACTTGCCTGTTCAAAGCGGTAGTACTAGGGTTTTACAATTGATGAACCGCACCTATACCCGCGAATGGTATTTGGCTAAAGTGGCACGCATCAAAGAATTAATGCCTGAATGTAGTATTTCAGCAGACATCATTGCTGGATTTTGTACCGAAACAGAAGAAGACCACCAAGACACCATGAGCATTATGCAATTAGCACAGTATGATTATGCTTATATGTATTTTTATTCCGAGCGACCAGGTACCCTTGCTGAAAAAAGATATGAAGACGATGTTCCTTTGGCTATTAAAAAAAGAAGATTACAAGAAATAGTAGATGTGCAATGGCATTTATCCAATGAAAGTAATAAAAAAGAACTGGGAAAATCTTACGAAGTATTGATTGAGGGCAATAGTAAAAAGAGTGATGCAGAATGGATGGGCCGCACCAGCCAAAACAAAGTAGTCGTTTTCCCTAAAACAACTAATGGAAAAATTTCCCCTCTAAAAAAAGGTGACTATGTCCACATCCTTATAAAAGATTACACGAAAGGCACTTTGATTGGTGCTATAAAAAATAATTAAAATGGATTTACAAGCATTAAAAAATAGATTCAGCATCATTGGCAACACCCCTGCCATCAATCATGCATTGAATACTGCGGAGCAAGTTGCTGGCACCGATTTGACCGTACTAATTGTGGGAGAAAGCGGTGTGGGTAAAGAAGTTTTTTCTCAAATCATTCATAGTTTGTCTGCAAGAAAACACAATCCTTTTATTGCAGTCAATTGTGGCGCTATTCCAGAAGGCACCATAGATTCGGAATTATTTGGACATGAAAAAGGTTCATTTACCGGTGCAGTTGATAGTAGAAAAGGTTATTTTGAAACTGTAAGTGGTGGAACCATATTTTTAGATGAGATTGGTGAATTGCCTCTAGGAACACAGGCTAGATTATTGCGCGTCTTAGAGACTGGTGAATTTATACGTGTAGGCTCTTCCAAGGTACAAAAATCAGATGTACGTGTAGTGGCTGCGACCAATAGAGAATTATTGGAGTTTACCCAAAAAGGTAAATTCAGAGAGGATTTATATTATCGTTTGAATACCGTCCCTATTCGAGTGCCTTCCTTAAGAGACCGAAAGGAAGATATCCCTTTGTTGTTTAGAAAGTTCGTGGTGGATTTTGCAGAAAAATACAAAACCAAACCTATCTTCTTAGACGAAGCAGCGCGTAATTTATTAACGCAATATCCTTGGCCGGGCAATGTGCGAGAATTGAAAAATATTGCAGAACAAATTTCTGTTTTAAGCAAAGAAGAACATATCAATGCCGAAGTATTGGCCGGCTTCTTACCCGTTCAAAATGTGAATAATGTGCCCATGCTAGCTGGCAATGCTCCTGTTGGAGAATTTGCCAATGAAAGAGAAATCTTGTACAAGCTTTTCTTTGACATGAAGAAAGATGTCAACGAATTGAAAAAAATGTTTTTAGAAATATTGCAAAACCCAACTATAGCCGGATCGAACAATACCAACTTCAATAAAGAATCTTTAATCAACGAATTAAAAGAAGATTTGATGCCTGCAGGCAATGTAGTTCACCATACCTCCCCAATTAATTCAACTGTTCATCTTAGTTCGCCCCAACCTATCCTCCTGGACAATGAGTTGAATGGACATTATGAAGTAGAAGAATCCTTAAACATTATGGATAAGGAAAAAGAACTAATTTTAAAGGCACTAAAAAAACATCGTGGCCGTCGCAAGGATGCTTCCACGGATTTAGGCATTAGTGAAAGAACATTGTACAGAAAGATAAAAGAATACGATATTGAAGAATAAGCTCACCTATATCAGCATGGAAAAGGCAAAACTAGATTTAATTAAATCTCTACTGTTTACTTTATTGCTTAGCAGCTTATTGAGTAGCTGTGGTATCTACAGCTTTAGAGATGCAGTTATTCCAGACAATATAAAAACGGTTAAAATTGGATTTATTGAAAACAAAGCCAGGTATGTGAACCCACAGTTGGCACCCATGCTCACCGATAAATTGCAACAAAAAATTATTAATGGTACAAAACTAACCCGCACCAATAGTGATGATGCCCATTATCAAATTTATGCAACCATCACCAACTACGACCCTTCTCAAACTGTAGGCGTTAGTGCGCAACAAGCCAGCACCAATCGATTAACTGTGACCGTCCATGTATTATTGAAAAAGACTTTGGAAAATAAAGAACAAGAATTTGATGTGACCAGAAATTTTGATTTTTCAGCCAATTTAACCTTGCAAGCAGCAGAAACTCAATTGATGGATGACATTCTTAGAAATATTACGGATGATATCTTTAATCAAATATTTTCAAACTGGTAATCCATGTCAGCAAGCTTAATCAATTCGATAGTAAATCAGTGGACTGGACAGGCTAGCTTAGAAGCAATAGCAACTGCCGATTTAGAACAATGGGTCAATGCGCATCCATATAGCCCAAGTCTTCAATTCTTATTGGTTAAGAAATACGAAATGGATGCTTCCCCTTTACATGCTGCACAATTACAAAAAGCCAGTGTTTATTTTCCAAATAATTTACAATTACATTATTTGCTTTCAACACAGGAAGAGGATGTTTTGTCGGCCCCCTTGGAACAAAAATTATCCAGTATCCTTTCGGATCAATTGGCCCAATTTAAAGAACCTGTGCAAGCAGCTGCCTTGGCCTTTGAAGCTACATTGACCCCGGTCCAAAAGGACTATTTCGAAGCACAAGGCATCGCTATTGACTTATCCAAAATACCTCAGGATAAATTCACCAAACAATTGAGAAGCTTTACTGCCTGGTTAAAAGTGCTTAAAAACAAGGATGGCAGCCCTCAAATAGCTGAAATAGGCGAAGAACAGGAAAAAGTGATCGCTGCCATAGCCGAAAAAGCCAATACCACTGCTGATGTCATTACCGAAGCCATGGCAGAAGTTTGGCTTAAACAAGGCAATAAACGCAAGGCAATTGACGTGTATTCTAAATTAAGTTTTATTTTTCCTGAAAAATCCGTTTATTTTGCGTCAAGAATAGAACAACTAAAACAAAGAAAATGATAACACTTTATTTGATATTGATTATTGCAGCTTGTGCAGGTCTTGGGTTTATGGTTTTGATACAGAATCCAAAAGGGGGTGGTTTAAACGCCAATGTAGGCGGTATAACCAATAATTTCATGGGCGTTAAGCAAACTACGGATGTATTAGAAAAAGGTACTTGGATATTCGCTGCTGTCATTGCAGTTTTGGCCATGACATCTACCCTGTTCTTAAGAGCTGGAGCTAGTAGCGATGGGGATAAGGGATTATTGAACAAAGTAAATACTTCTGTTACAGCTCCTGCTTCTGCACCAGCTGCTCCAGTAGCTGCTCCTCCAGTAGCCGCTCCTGCAAATACACCTGTAGCACCAGCCAATACCAAAAAATAAGATTCTTGTTAAAGTAGCATGCCCAGAAGCATCCTGCTCCCTTTAACTTAAAAAATTTATCCCTCCCCAGCAATCGGGAGGGATTTTTATTGTATTATTGGATACCCTTTTAAACTAAGTTTGAAACCATCCTCAATGAAAAAAATATTCTACTTAGCCTTGTTGTTATTGGTGGGTTATACCTCCTACAACTTATTGATTAAAACCACTCATTTTGCCGGTGAAAAGGCAAGCTTTATTTATCAACCATCAGGACTCTCCAATTTGGCAGATACCTTACTGGCTAAAAAAATTATCTTAGACAAGCCTAGCTTTTTATTTTTTGCTAAAATTTTAAAAGTTGAAGACAAAATAAAACCTGGCAAATTTTTAGTACTAAGAAATACCAGCCTGCTTTCTTTACTACGTATGTTGAGAAACAATCAGCAATTAAAAGTAAAATTCATCTTAAATAAAGTAAGAACTAGGGCAGAATTAGCCAAATTAATCTCAGCCAGTTTTGACAATGACAGTAGTGCTTGTGCCATGTATTTGAACAGCAACGATTCCTTAGCCAAATTTCATACAGATACCACTCAATTGTTAACTTTATTCATTCCCAATACTTATGAATTTTATTGGTCAACTAGCATGACTAAATTTATACAAAAGATGAAAGCAGCTTCAGATCAATATTGGAGCAGCAACAATAGAATACAAAAGGCAAAGGCCATTGGCTTATCAAAAAATGAAGTATATACCTTAGCGTCCATTGTAGAAGAAGAAACCAATTACGATTCCGATAAAACCATTATTGCAAGTGTGTATCAAAATAGACTCAAGAAAGACATGCCCCTTCAAGCCTGTCCTACCATCAAATTTGCCATGCAGGACTTTACTTTAACTAGAATTTATGATAAATATTTAAGCAACCCCTCTTTGTATAATACCTATCGCCACAAAGGATTGCCACCCGGTCCAATTGGCACACCTTCGCCTAAAACCATCGACCTAGTTTTAGATGCCCCTAGCACCAACTATATTTATTTTGTTGCCAAAGCCGATTTTAGTGGCTACCATCATTTCAGTTCCGATTACAAAGAACATATGAAATTTGCTAAAGAATATCAGTTAAAATTAGACGAATACCAAGCAAAGAAGAAACAAAAAGCAGAATAAAAATTAAATTGTTATTTACCCCTAAAACTATGCTCCTTGAAATTGTTCCAACAAATTAGCTTCAGTTTTTTTAGCATGGTTAACCCACCGCTTTTGTTTTTAAAACGAAAGGCCAAGGGTATCTATATCCCCGGCTTTCAACACGTTAATCTATATCAAGTATTGAAATTTATATACAAGCAATTAAACACCTTAGGTTTATATGACCGCGCCTCTGCTATATCATTCAATTTAATTATGGCCTTGCCTGCAGGATTTCTTTTTTTATTTTCAATCATTCCTTATTTTCCAAAAGCTTTTAAAGTAAAAAAACAAATACTTTCAGTTTTTAAAGACATCGCGCCTAATTCGAGTACTTATAAATTCATCATTGAAATTATTAACGATTTACTGAGTCAACACGTAGGAATATTTTCCTTTGGATTTTTATTACTCTTATTTTATGCCTCTAATGCCATGACCGGTATTATTAGAAGTTTTGATAAATCCATTATGCAAAACAAACCCTTCTTTTTACACCAAAGAATGAGGGCCATTCGCTTAACCATTATTTTAATTCTATTAGTTTTTGCAAGTTTACTCGTTTTAATAGGTCAAGATCAATTAGCTGCTCTACTTAGAGAAGTATTTGACATCAAACGAAAAGCGATCGTACCTTATTGGAATACATTGCGCTGGGCAGTCATCGTATTATTGCTGTTTTTTGGCAATGCTTCCATTTATAAATACGCTCCACTTATTAAAGAAAAATGGCCATTGAATTCACCAGGTGCCTTACTTTCTACCTTACTGATGTTAATTACCACCCTTGGCTTTTCCTATTGGGTCAATAATTTTAGTAGCTACAATAAAATTTATGGATCTATTGGTACCGTACTTGTGGTAATGACCTTGGTATATTTAAATTCCTTAATCTTACTGATCGGGTTTGAACTCAATGTAAGTATTGAGGTATTAAAAAAAGAGCAAAATCAATTAGACTTGCTCTAATTACTTATTCGCCATATCTGGAATTTCTTCCGACTTATAAGTACCTGCATCTAATTTCGCCTTGGTTTCACTAAAGGCTTTCAAGGTTAAATCAATTTCTTCTTGGGTATGCTCTGCAGTTGGAATTAATCTGTATATAATATGCCCTTTTGGAATAACCGGGTACACTACTATAGAACAAAATATTTTATAATTTTCTCTCAAATCCATCACCATTAAAGTAGCTTCTTCAACGCCTCCTTTCATATACACAGGTGTCACCACTGAATCGGTACTGCCAATATCAAAACCTCTATCTTTTAAACCTTTCTGCAAGGCCAATGCATTTTTCCACAACTTATCTTTTAATTCAGTTTGTGTACGCAATAATTCTAAACGCTTTAAATTGCCCACTACAAAGGGCATGGGTAAACTTTTCGCAAAAATCTGTGAACGAATATTATATCTGATGTAATCAATAATAGTTTTAGGCCCTGCCATAAAAGCTCCAATAGATGCCATACTTTTTGCAAAAGTGGAGAAATATAAATCAATACCCTCTTGACATCCTTGCTCTTCTCCTGCGCCTGCACCTGTCTTACCTAAAGTTCCAAAACCATGTGCATCATCTACCAATAACCTAAAGGAGAATTTATTTTTTAGGGCCGCTACTTCTTTTAACTTTCCTTGATCGCCAGCCATGCCAAATACGCCCTCTGTAATCAATAATATTCCACCAGTCTCTTGTTTGTCTATTAAAGCTTGAGCCCTTATTAATTGCTTTTCGCAGTCTTCCATATCGTTGTGCTTATAGACAAAACGGTGGCCTGCCAACATTCTTAATCCATCAATAATACATGCATGGCACTCCGCATCATACACTACCACATCATGTCTTCCACAAATTGCATCAATGGCACTCATGATACCTTGATAACCATAGTTCATTAAAATAGCATCTTCTTTATGTACAAAACTGGCTAACTCCGCCTCTAGTTGTTCATGTAAATCTGTATTTCCACTCATCATTCTTGCACCCATAGGAAGGGCCAATCCATACTTTGCACTTGCCTCTGCGTCTGCCTTACGTACTTCAGGGTGGTTCGCTAAACCTAAATAATTATTCAAACTCCATACAATCATCTCTTGTCCTCTAAACTTCATTTTAGAGCCAATCTCCCCTTCTAACTTAGGAAAAGCAAAATAACCATGCGCTCTCTCACGGTGTTGGCCAATGGGTCCATAATTTTTAATGAGTCTGTCGAATATATCCGCCATATTATCTTTTTTGTATGAACAAATTTAATCAATTTTTACCTTTTATCCTCTAATAAATAGCCGTAAATTGCAGTCTACTATTTGTTAGTGTTAACAAGTATATTTTATAAGAGAAAAATATTTAAAATGAGATCCCTATTATTGATATGCTTTAGCATTCTTTCATTATTCAGCATTGCACAAAACCCTAAAAGCAGCGAAACTTCAAAAGTCAATGCTAGCAAGCAATCTACAGCTAATAAGCCGAAATTAGTAGTGGGCATAGTAGTCGATCAAATGCGATGGGATTATGTAAACAAGTTCAAGCCATTTTTTAAAAATACGAATGGGTTTCAAAGATTCATCAATGAAGGTGCCACTGTGGATAATACTATAATTCCCTATGTACCAACTGTTACAGCCGCTGGTCATGCCTGTGTCTATACTGGCTCTGTTCCAGCCTTGCATGGTATTGCAGGCAATAACTGGTTTGACAATATAAAACAGAAGGCGGTCTACTGTGTGGATGATTCCAATGTGCAAACAGTTGGAAGTAACAATAAAGCTGCAGGACAAATGAGCCCTTTGAATGTTTGGACAACCACCCTAGGAGATGAAATTAAACTTGCTACTAATTTTAAATCTAAAGTTTTTGGTATTTCTTTAAAAGACAGAGGGGCCATCATTCCAGCTGGACATAGTGCGAATGGTGCTTATTGGTATGATAGTAAATCAGGTAATTTTATTAGTTCTACCTATTATGGGAAAACACTTCCTTCATGGGTGAGTAATTATAATAATTTACATCGCCCCGACAGCTTATATAGTTTAGATTGGAATTTAAGTTTGCCTGTAGCTGTTTATGAAGCCAATGCCGATAAGGATGAAAATATTTATGAGTCTACCCCTTTTGGTAAAGATGCAAAGCATTTCCCTTATCTATTAAAAAGTTTTATCGCCAAGGACTATGGTAAAATTGCTACTACACCTTATGGAAACAGCCTAGTAGAGGAACTCGCCAAACAAGCTATTGTAAATGAATCAATGGGCGCAGACGATATTACAGACTTACTTGCGGTAAGTTTTTCTTCTCCCGATTATATTGGTCATAGTTTTGGTCCTAATTCTTGGGAAACCATGGATGGCTATATAAAACTGGATGAACTCCTAGCTGATTTTTTTAATTACTTAGATAAGCAAGTGGGCAAGGATAATTACACTGTTTTTTTAACCGCCGACCATGCTGTGGCTAATATACCTGCTTTTAATACTAAGCATCAAATTCCTGCCGGCTTAAGCAATGAAACAATTGTTAAAAATGAAATTAGTGCTATGTTAGCTGCAAATGGTTTGAATGTAAATTTAATCTCCAACATTAGCGAAGACAATATTCATTTTAATCACACATTAATGGATAGCTTACATGTGCTTCAAAATCAATTAATTGAATTGGTAACTAACTATTTAGAAAAAAAGCCCGAAGTATTGCAAGTGGTAGATGCTCGTCATGCAGCAAGCGCAGCCCTTCCCGCTTCCTTAAGAGAAAGAATTGTGAATAGCTATACCCCACAAAGAAGTGGGGACTTAGTCATTATCAATAAATCAGGTTATGTAGACGGATTCGCCACTGGAACAAGTCATGGAACTTTATATAATTATGATGCACATATTCCTTTATTATTCTTTGGAAAAGGGATCAAGAAAGGTGGAATAAATCGTGAAACCTACATGACCGATATCGCCCCTACCATCACTACATTACTTGGTATTCAAATGCCGAGCGGTTCTATTGGCAAACCTATAGTAGAAGTGCTTCAATAGTAAAACTTTTGTTTTTAATTTTTAACAAAACAACAACTTGATTAAATAAGTACATGTAAAATAAATTACTTAAATTAGTAGGGATAAAAAATTTATTGACTAAAAATTATAACTATGAAAAAATTATTATTTGCTGGAATGTTCTTAATGGCAGTTAACGCTTCATTTGCCGCTGATAAATGTAGTGCAGAATGTCATAAAGCAGCGCATAAATGCACTGCTGCTTGTCATAAAAATGGTGCAGGACATATTGCCAATCATGGTGAGAAAGGACATATGTGTACTGCCAAAGATTGCAAGCATGATTGCACAAAAGATTGCATGAAAAAAGCCTAGTGGAAAACACGCAATAAAAAAGCCATCTCTAATAAAAGGGATGGCTTTTTTATTTTAAGCAAGTTTATACTATCACTTGGCTAATTTCACTTGTAAATTTTTGTCTAGCGCATCTAAAAATTCCTCAGTGTATACATAATGATCTCCATGACTTACTTTATTACCATGCACACAAACTGCCAAGTCCTTGGTCATAATACCAGACTCTACAGTTTCCACACAAACTTCTTCCAAAGCCTTAGAGAAATGAATCAATGCTTGGTTATTATCCAATTGACCACGGAATTCTAAACCTCTTGTCCACGCAAAAATAGAAGCAATAGGATTGGTTGATGTTCTGTTCCCTTTTTGATGTTCACGGAAATGACGTGTAACTGTACCATGAGCTGCTTCTGCTTCCATTACTTTGCCATCTGGTGTAATTAAAGTTGAAGTCATTAAACCTAAAGAACCAAAGCCTTGTGCTACGGTATCTGATTGTACGTCACCATCATAATTCTTACAAGCCCAAACAAAATTACCATTCCACTTTAAAGCAGAAGCCACCATGTCATCGATTAAACGGTGCTCATAAGTAATGCCTGCATCGGTATATTTGGCTTTGAATTCATTTTGATACACTTCTTCAAAAATATCTTTGAAACGACCATCATACTTTTTCAAAATGGTATTTTTTGTAGATAAATACAAAGGCCATTTCTTGGCCAAGGCTTGGTTAAAACAAGCACGGGCAAATCCAAAAATACTTTCATCGGTATTGTACATCGCCATCGCTACGCCGTCGCCTTTGAAATTAAATACTTCAAATTCTTGCTTGGTACCATCCTCCCCTTCAAACTTGATGGTTAGTTTACCTTTCCCTTTGGTAACAAAATCGGTAGCACGGTATTGATCTCCAAATGCATGACGACCAATACAAATAGGTGCTGTCCAATTAGGCACTAAACGAGGCACATTATTACAAACTATGGGCTCTCTAAAAACAGTACCATCTAAAATATTACGAATCGTCCCGTTAGGGCTTTTCCACATTTGTTTTAACTTAAACTCTTCCACTCTTTGCTCATCGGGCGTAATGGTAGCACATTTAATCCCTACCCCATACTGCTTAATGGCATTAGCAGCATCAACAGTCACTTGGTCATTCGTTTCATCACGATACTCCATACCTAAATCATAATACTTAATATCAATTTCTAAATAAGGAAGTATTAATTTGTCTTTAATAAATTTCCAAATAATCCTGGTCATTTCATCACCATCCAATTCTACCACTGGATTGTCTACTTTAATTTTTTGTCCCATAGTGTATAAATTTTGTATGTAAATGTACAAAAACTAGCTTTAAAAAAAGCCTATTATATATTAACAATAAGTACTGGAATCTTCACTTTATGCCTAACGGACTCAATGGTTTCGCCAAATATATAGTCTTTCCAACCTTGATGGCGATGCCCTCCCATGACCAGTAATTTAGCCTCATAACTATTGACAATATTTACAATCTCCTTCACCCTATTTTCATAACCTAAATAAGTGGTGGCTTTATAGCCTTTCAATTGCAAAGCATTTGCATAAGTGTCAAGCCTTGCTTGGTCTTTTCGGGTCTCAATATCATCACTTGCATCTTGTAAATATTTAGCAGTGGCACTTTCCACCACATGAATAAAAATAAATTCAGTGGCCTCATGCGCATGTTGAATAGCAGTTTTAATCAACTTTGCATCGGCTACAGAAAAATCTACAGCAATGGCTATTTTATTCACAGGTGCTTCCTCAGACCAATCTAATTCAATCATCTCCCCATGAAAACCCTCCTCCACTTTTGCATGATGTCTTTTTAGAAAAATAGGAAATACAACAATATAAATTAGTAGCGCTAAAAATAAAAGCACTAAAAACAGTAAAAATATCTTTACCAGTCCATTCCCTGCTCCTTGATAATAGCTGAGCACAAAACCAAAAACTAAGTTGCCATTCAAAAAAACCAATATACTTGCCACCAACCAAGCCAATACTTTTACCTTCCAGTTAATAACAAATTCACCCATGGTAGTTTTATCACTTACAAAATGTATGAGTGGTATCACTGCAAAGCCCAATTGCAAACTTAAAATGACTTGACTCAACACCAACAACTCGTCTACATGTTCTTCCCCCATTATACCAATGACCAAAAGCGCTGGAATAATAGCAATAAGTCTTGTCAACAATCTTCTTATCCAAGGGTTTAATCTTAATTTTAAATACCCTTCCATTACTATCTGCCCTGCCAAAGTACCTGTCACTGTTGAGCTTTGGCCTGCAGCAATTAATGCGATAGCAAATAAAATAGGTGCTAATTTGGAACCTAACAAAGGCGCCAACATAGCGTGCGCTTCTTCTATTCTAGCCACATGGGTGTTGCCTGTAGTAAAAAAAGCAGTGGCCGCTAAAATTAAAATAGACGCATTCACAAAAAATGCTGCGTTTAATGCCACTGCACTATCGATGAAATTATACCATATAGATTTTCGGATACCTTTACTCGTCCTGTCAATTTTCCTGGTTTGTACCAAGGCAGAATGCAAGTATAAATTATGAGGCATGACTGTTGCCCCAATAATACCCACGGCGATATACAAAGCTTCAGGAGATAATTTTGAAGGGATGAGCCCTTTAATAGCATAAGATAAATCGGGTTTAGCAATAAACATTTGCATTAAAAAACTAAAGCCAATGGTAGCTACTAAAACTAAAATAAAAGCCTCCATTTTACGAATACCATATCGCTGTAAAAATAAAAATAGAAAAGTATCAAAAACAGTAATCATAGTGCCATAGATCAATGGCATACCTGTTAATAATTTAATACCAATGGCCATTCCTAAAACTTCCGCTAAGTCGGTGGCTGCAATGGCCAATTCTGCCAAGAGATATAAGATGAAATTGATAAATGGCGGATAAGTTTCTCGATTGGCTTGGGCTAAATCCAACCTACGTACAATACCCAATCTTGCACTTAAACTTTGTAATAAAATGGCCATGAGGTTACTCAACAATAAAACCCAGATTAATTGGTAACCAAACTTTGCACCTCCTTGTAAATCGGTGGCCCAATTGCCTGGGTCCATATAGCCTACACTCACCAGATAAGCAGGTCCAAGAAATGCCAATAGCTTACGCCATCCGCTCTTATTTTGCACTGGCACCGACTCGTTTAAGTTATCTAATGACTTTTCTCTCATAGTGTAAATAATGCCCCTGCTATTGGTTTTGTATGTTTTGTCTTGATTTTAAGGCTAAATCTGTGCGCTCAATAGTAATGTAAATTTAATGATAAAAGCTTTTGAGAAACTCGGTTTGATAGTCTATTTTAGCAAAAAATTGGAACATGCATAAGTGTGTGCTTTTAGGACTAATTGTTTTAATGATGGCTTGTGCTGATGAAAAACCAGATTTCACAGGTAATACACCTATTAAAATCAATGATTTTAATAAAATTTTTAGAAAAGCTGCATTACCTATTACTTTAACTGATACCAATTTGAAGCATTATACTGATACTTTGATTATCGGAAGAAAAGCTTTAGTGCAATTTGTACCTGAAGCAATGGTAGCGCAAATTGTAAGTAAAACGGATAATAAAACTATTTTGTATCCTATTTTAAGGATTGAAAAAGAGCAAGAGTATTATTTACTATTACGTGTTCAACATGTTAACAGTTTTGAAATTTGCGTAGTAGTTTTTAGCAAAAAAAATAAGTTCTTAGACTTCAAAGTCATCACTGAATTTAAAGATAAAAATAATGGATCAAGACGCTATGAGAAAATTTTAAACATCAATAAAGAACCCTCCTTTTTAGTAGAAGAAAATAAAATGAATGAGGACAATTCTTTGATTTATGAAAAAAAGGGTTGGGCCTATAGTGATAGTAGTTTTAGATTGATCTATTTTGATAGCAATAAAAAACCAGAAAATACGAAGGTCATCAATCCTCTAGATACGCTTCCGATGAAAAATACTTTTAGTGGAGATTATGCAAGTGATGCCAAAAACTTTATTTCTATTCGAGATTACACAAGTCCCAATAAATACCAATTTTTCATGCATTTTGAAAGGGATGGCAGGGATTGTTCAGGTGAGCTCAAAGGGATCATGAGTTTTACAAAAAATACAGCTATTTATTCTGAAAAAGGAGATGCTTGTATTATTCATTTTAAGATAGAAGGCAATCAAATCAGTATTAAAGAAGATGGTAATTGTGGTAATCACCGCAATATGACTTGTTACTTTAATAATTCTTACGACAAGAAAAAGAAGTCTAAAAAGAAAAAATAATCCACAATTTACCGGTGCAAACGGTTGTTATCCACAGTTTAATGTGTAATAATTACATTTTCTTTAAATACCATTATATTGCATCCAAATTACCAAACAAGTATATATGAGTTTTAGAAACTATCAAGTGCCTTATGCAATCAATGATCAATTCAAAAAAAAGGCAGCTTATTTTTCTATGGAATTTGCCATTCATCAACCCTTAAAAATATACAGTGGTGGATTGGGATTTTTAGCTGGTTCACATTTAAGAAGTGCTTTTGAATTAAATCAAAATTTAATTGGTGTTGGCATCTTATGGAAATATGGTTATTACGATCAAGCCCGTAATCAAGACCAAACCTTGCAGGTGACTTTCATGGAAAAAATGTATAGTTTTTTAGAAGATACAGGTATAAAATATCAGGTATTAATTCATGATCATCCAGTTTGGGTAAAAGCTTTTTATTTAGCTCCAAATACTTTTTGCAGTGCTCCCCTATTTTTATTAAGTACCGATTTACCAGAGAACGATTACGTTTCTCAAACCATCACCCATCGTTTGTATGACGCCAATGTAGCCACCAAGGTGGCTCAATTCATTTTGTTGGGTGTGGCAGGGGCCAAATTAATTGATGAACTTAATTTCAATCCAGAAGTATACCATTTAAATGAGGCTCATGGATTCTCTGCGGCCTTTTATTTATTGAATAAATACAAATCATTAGCAGAAGTTAAAAAACGTTTGGTCTTCACAACCCATACTCCCGAGGAAGCTGGCAATGAAAAACATGATATTTACCTATGTCATAAAATGGGCTATTTCTGTGGCTTAAGTATGGATGAGGTAAGAAAATTAACGGGTATTGAAGACGATCAGTTCAATCACTCTTTGGCTGCACTACGTTTTGCACGCAAGGCCAATGGTGTATCAGAATTACATGGACATGTGAGTAGAGAACTTTGGGGTAAATATGAAGGCATTTGTCCAATCATCCATATTACCAATGCACAAAACTGGCGCTATTGGGCCGATAAACAATTGTACCGTTTTGCAGAAAGCAATGACGATGCTGGTTTTGACGATCGTAAAATGTATTTAAAAAAGCGTGCCTTTGAAATAGTGGCCGATCAAACTGGTAAAATATTCGACCCCAATGTATTAACCATTGTATGGGCTAGACGTTTTGCAGGTTATAAGAGAGCCGATTTTTTATCTTGGGATTTAGATCGTTTTGAAAAACTACTTTCTAATGCAAAATACCCAGTGCAAATTATCTTCGCTGGTAAGCCTTATCCCGTTGATCATCCAGCCATTTCTCAATTCAATAATTTAGTACACTTAAGCAAAAACTACAATAATGTAGCCGTATTAATTGGCTATGAATTAGGATTGAGCAAAAGAATGAAACAGGCTTCAGATGTTTGGTTGAACAACCCACGTGTACCTCGTGAAGCTTCTGGTACCAGTGGAATGACGGCAGCAATGAACGGTGCGGTAAACTTTTCTACCGACGACGGATGGATTCCAGAGTTTATCAATCATGGCAACAATGGCTTTGTGGTAGCTAAAGCAGATTATGCGCGCATGAGTACCCAACAACAAGACGATTATGATTTAGATGAAATGTATAAAATATTAGACGAACAAATTGTACCCATGTATTATGAACAAAAAGATACCTGGCGTCAGATTACACAAAACGGAATGAAGGATGTTCGTTTCCAATTTGACAGCAATAGAATGGCCGAAGAATATTATGAGAAAATGTACAAGGTAGATTAACTATACACACCTTATAGGCTTCCACATCTATTTATACTTCATTTTCTTTTACTGCAAAAAAGGTAATTATGGCTGATAGTAATAAAGACCCTGCCATAAAAATATAGGAAGCACTAAAACCTCCTGTACTACCATTTAAATAACCAACAATATAAGCACCTACAAATGATCCCAATGCACCAAAACTATTAATTAAAGCAATAGCCCCTCCTACTACGTTACGAGGAAGTAGCTCGGTTAAAATAGCAAAAAATGGGCCGTAAGGGGCATACATGGCACCTCCTGCAATAATAAGAAGAACATAAGACAACCAAAAGTTTTGAGTACCCACTAAATAGGAGCTATAGAAGGCTATTGCTCCAATTAATAAGAATGGCCAAACATAAATTTTACGCTTTAAAGTTTTATCAGAAAAATAGGAAACGCTTATCATCGATAAGATGGATAACAAAAAAGGGACTGAAGCAAGCCAACCAGTTTTTACAATATTCATATCTGGAGATGCATTAATAATAGAGGGGAGCCAGATTACAAAACCATAAACCCCAATACTCCAAAAAGCATATTGAAGGCAAAGTAATATAACCGTAGGTGATTTAAAAGCTGCGGCATAATTTTTTACTGGCTTTATACTTTCTTGCTCTTTTTGCAACTGGTTTTCTAAACCTAACTTTTCGGCTTCAGTGAGCCAATTAGCATTTTTAGGTGTATCATCTACCAAACGCCACCAAAAAAATGCCCAAATTATTGCCGGAATTCCTTCTAGAATAAACATCCAGCGCCAACCTACTGATTTAATTAAATACCCTGATAAAATTGACATCCATAACATGGTTACTGGATTGCCCAGTATTAAAAATGTATTTGCTCTAGAGCGTTCTGATTTAGTAAACCACCTACTCAAAAATATAAGCATAGCTGGCATTACGGCGCTTTCTACCACACCCAGCATAAACCGAATAATAATTAAAAAATTGATATTACTAATTAGGCCTGAGGATGCCGCTAATAAACCCCAAAAAATGAGTGACCAGAAAATTAGTTTTTTAGCGCTATTATTGGCGGCATAGAGTGCACCAGGTATTTGAAAAAAGAAATAGCCAAGAAAAAATAGGGAACCCAATAAAGATGAAATAGACGGGGTAATATTTAAATCATGTGCCATACCACCTGCAGCAGCAAAACCAAAATTTGCCCTATCAAGATAAGCAAGACTATAGGTTATAAAAACTATTGGAATTAAGCGTAACCATCGTTTTTTAGCAAGTGTTTCCATGGATTACCTCATTTTAATTTTAATTGATTTAATACCAATATAAGAATTTCCAAAAACTTATGTTAGTATTTTTACAGCTTGTCTTGCTAATAGTTTCCAAGTGCCATGATCCTTCTGCCAAACCATTAAAATTAACAACTTGATTTGTGCAGGTGGCTTGCCAGCATCCTTTGTATTTGCATCCAGTCGATGCCTCACCACAGCAACTTTTCCTGAAATATTAATTGTTTGATTACTTAATTCAATATTAACAAAGTCATTTTCTCCGCTGGTTAGTTTTCGGATAAATTCTTTTTTATCCTCAACATAACCAGCAGAGTGACCATAACTTAACTTTTCACAAACTAATTCATTGAGTGCAACTTCGTCTGCATTCACCATTGCTTGACGAAGCATTTCAACTTGATTCGCAATTGATTTTTCTACATTATTTTGTGCACACAAAAAAAGCGAACTAAATATAAAAAAGACCGCAATTGAAAACCCTTTATTAATGTTCATGACAACTATTTTATTTAAAATATTTATGGTCTAATGATTGTACCATCCCCTTTTCTTACCTGCCAATTGGATTTTGTTGTAATTGGATATTTAGCTGCTTCTTTCTCATCTACATCAACACCAAGACCTGGCACTTCATTTACAGACATGTAACCATTGTCCATGGTTGGACAACCAGAGAAAATTGTTTTTAGTTTATCTGAAAAATGAACAGCTTCCTGAATACCAAAATTCCAAACGGTAAGATCAACATGCGCATGTGCTGCATGTCCTACTGGAGATACATCACCAGGGCCATGGAATGCTGTTTTAATATTAAAGTATTCACCTAATCTAGCGACTTTCATAGCAGGGCTAATACCACCAATTTGAGAAACATGCACTCTAATGAAATCAAACCATTGATTGACCATAGGCAACTTGAATTCATTCACATTGTTAAAAAGCTCTCCCATCGCAATTGGTACAGGAGTAGAGATTCTTAATTGCTTGAACCATTCCATATTTTCAGGTGAAAATGGATCTTCTATAAAATAGGGATGATATGATTCGAGGCTTTTGATCATATTGATAGCGTCAATAGGTTGAACTCGCTCATGCATGTCATGAATAAGTTCAACATCTTCACCACAAATTTTTCTTACCGTTTCAAACATTTTAGGAACAGATTTAAGGTAGGCCCTTTCATTCATATAAACATCATTTTCATAGCCATAACCTGCTTTACGAAAATCTGGTTTTTGTACAGTTGCACCTGTTCCACCATAGCCCCCTTGTTGAATACGTACATGTCTAAACCCTTGTTCCATATATTTAGTACAACTTTCAGCAACTGCTTCAGGTGTATTACCACTAGCATGCTCATAGCAATCAACTGCAAACCTGCTTTTTCCACCTAACAATTGATATACTGGCATATTTGCACGCTTTCCTTTGATGTCCCAAAGCGCCTCATCTAAGCCACTAATTACATTATTTAAAACAGGCCCATTTCTCCAATAAGAACTCACGTAAAATGAATTCCACATGTCTTCTATATTATCAACATCCTTACCTACAGCAAATTCATTGAGGTAAGTATTAATAGCTGTTACTACTACTGCAGCGCGTTGTGTGAAAGTTGCACAACCTAGTCCATATAAACCTGGTTCACTCGTTTCTACTTTTACAACAATTAAGTTTATACCTTCAGGACAGGTAGCAATTGCTTTAATCTTGGTAATTTTAACTGGTGCCATTCCATTTAGATAAGAGGGTCTTTCCTTTTGATCTGCGGCCATCAGATTACCTGCTCCAAATAGACCCAAGAAGCCAGCGGATGATCCAATAGCCATCTTTTTAAGCAAATCACGTCTGCTTTTACCTTCTTTGTTTTGCATTTGTTCCATTTTCGTGTATTTTATGGTGATATATTTTATTGAATTTCTTCTAAGTTTATTTTTACTTTATTTCTTGTGAGTAGATGAATGATTAAAAGCGCAATGAGGTAGGTGCAACCACAAATTGTAAAAATTAAATTATACCCAGCATTAATATTTCCTGCTGCTTTATAGCTATCTAAAACTGAACCTATAAAAATTGGAAAAAGAATTCCACCAATAGCACCGGCCATACCCCCAATGCCAACCACAGAACTAACTACTTGACTTGGGAATAGGTCAGAGGCAAGTGTAAATACATTAGCTGCCCAGGCTTGATGCGCAGCCACCGCAATACTTAACAGACCAACAGCCATCCAAGGTCCTTTAGCAAATTGAGCCAAAATAATAGTGAGTTCTAGAACTGCAAATATTAACAATGCAAATTTTCTTGCTTTAATAGTTTCCCAACCTTTTCTGACTAAATAGGATGAAAAATAGCCACCAAAAATACTACCAACAGTGGTAGCAGTATAAATAATCATTAATTCATAACTTGGCTTTTTTAAGTCAAGTTGAAAAGTGGTAGAAAAATAGGATGGCAACCAAAAAAGGAAAAACCAATAAATTGGATCAATTAATCCTTTACCTGTAATATAAGCCCAAGTTTGTCTAAACTTGAACAAGCGAGACCATTTGATAGCTAATGTATTATCTAGCACTATATTATCATTATCCTGTCTTATATATTTATATTCTTCTTTTGAAAGTCGTTTTTGTTTCTCAGGAATTTCATAAAATTTCCACCAAAAAATAAGCCAAATAAAACCAAATGATCCAGTGATCCAAAATACCTCTTGCCAACCCGCATATTGAAGAATTATTGGAACAATAAATAAAGATAAAATCACACCAAAGCTAGTACCTGCATTAAATATACCTGTAGCTAGGGCCCGCTCTTTTTGGGGAAACCATTCAGCCACTGTTTTCATCGCAGCAGGAAAGTTGCCTGCCTCCCCTAAGCCTAATCCAAGCCTAGCGGTAGCAAAACCAGTTACACCCCTAGTAAAGGCATGAAAAATCCCTGCTATACTCCATATGGTTATGGCAATTGCATAACCAAGTTTAGATCCAATTTTGTCAATAATTCTTCCACTAATTAATAAGCCTATCGCATAGGCCGCTGTAAATGCCATTACAATTTTAGCAAAATCAGTTTCAGTCCAAGAAAATTCTTTTTCTAATATGGGTTTTAAAAGTCCAATTAACTGTCTATCAAGATAATTGATGGTGGTCGCAAATAAAAGTAAAACCACTACAACCCACCTGTAATTATTTTTTAACATTGAATCCATTTTTCTCTAAATGATTTAAAATGGTTAAATAGATCATTATCATTTACAGACTTTATTATTTTATTTGGGAATAAAGGACCCCCAATTCCAAAAGCAGAGGCCCCTGCATCTTTATAAAGCTTAATATCTTCAAGCCCAACTCCACCTGTAGGCATTAATTTTATTTGAGGAAAAGGAGCTTTAATAGATTGAATATACGCAGGTCCTAATTGAGCTACGGGAAAAACTTTCACCATTGATGCGCCAAGCGACCAAGCAGTGTAAATTTCTGAAGGTGAAAAAGCCCCAGGAAAAACTGGAATTTTTGTTGCAACACATTTTTCGATAACAATCTTATCGACATTTGGTGTCACAATAAAGTCAGCACCTACATCTAAAGCCTTTTGCAGTTCAATGACATTACAAACTGTACCTGCACCAACATGAATTGAGTTTCCAAAAAAAGATTTAGCTTTTTTGATCATAGTTTCCGCACCCACTGTATTCATAGTTACTTCTATAGAAGTCAAACCTGCTTTAACATACAATGGTAATATACGCTCAAAATCTTCAGCACTTATATGACGAATAATCCCTACAATTGGCAATGCTTCAAATTTTTCCATTAAAAACATAGCATTGCTTATTTTGAATTTTTTAAAATTACTTTGCTTAGAAGTGATTGTCCTAAAATTGCAGCTTTATCTATCATTTCATTAGAAAGTATCGTAGTTCTATTCATGAATCCCAATTCATCTAATCCTAATTTATAAAATTTATGCAAATTACTACCGCTACATAAAATAATAGGTAATTTTTCTTCATTTAACAAGCATCTAAGTTCAGCTCCAATTAATAAACCACTTAAATAAATACTATTTTGATGCTTATCCAAAATTTCAAAAAGTTCATTGGTTCTAACAGAAAATATATTGTGCAAAACAGATGAATCCGCTGAAGCAGCTATTCCTTTTCTAAACATATTAAAATCATCTTCACTTACAAGTCCTAATTTTGTAGCACTCACCGAATTGCTAAGAATACTATGATGAATTAAAACATCATATAATTCTCCGGTCATGAAAGTTTTAAAATCTGTCATTTTATCCCTATGGATATAAATATGTTTAGAATGTGTACCAGGAAATATTAAAATTAATTTTTCAGGGCATAAATTATCTTGTTGTAACAATGAAATCATACCTAAAACTTGCGTTTCCTCTCCTCTCATCACATCATCAACACTCTTTACGCCAGAAATTAAAATAATATTATTTTTAAAATCATTATCAGCAGGGATAGTTAAAGTGACTGTATTACTCCCATCTAAGGAATAAGGCAGATCAGAATAGGCAACATCAAGCATTCCAAGTGAAGAGGATGCCATCCCAGATATCATAATAGGAATATGATCAAGCTCTTTTGATAATTGTTCAGCAAGTAACCCAACATTATTTTTCAACTTTTGTCTAAAAAAATGTTCTCTTGAAATAGGATTAACCTCCTTTTTTGAATGTACCTGCCACATCTTAAAAGTGTTGACCACCCCTTCCTTTGTATTTATTTCGCCTACAACTTTTTGTTCAGCTATATTAAATAATTTTAAACGGAAAGAAGAACTTCCCCAATCACATCCTAACAGAAACAAATTATTCATCTTCTTTATTTATTCTAAAATTATTATTGTAAAATATTATTTGAAAATGCTTAGCACCAAACTATTTACTAAATGAATAGAAAGTAGAATGGTACTAAGCGATGATCAACCTTTCCCCCTAACATTGATATAACAATTCAAAAAACTTTACAGTTAAGGCTTATCCCACCAAATTCTTGAATTTAAATCATTGGCCCCTTGATTAGCAACAGCTGCTTTTAAATTCTCTTGATTGGTAATAGTTTCACTATCTGGATAAGGCATTCTATTGATAAAATTTCCTTTGATTTCTGACCCTGGATATGGATTTTTTATCAAAGCTGGGAATCCACTTCTTCTGAAGTTAGCCCAGGTTTCTGATCCATTAATAAAAGACGCTACCCAATATTGACTATTAATTTGCTCAAGCTCTTTACCTGCTATTAGTTTATTTGCAGTAACATAAGTGAGAATTTTATCAGCTGCAATAGCTGCCTTTGAATCGTATTCAGCCATTTGTTGCATGTGAGCTGTAATACCTGCCTTGTAGGTAACATCCGCATCGCCTGTGGTCCAACCCCTTACCATAGCTTCCGCTAAAAGTAATTGGGTCTGTGCATAGGTAACATGGTATTCAGGAGCATCTGTTTTTAATATGGTATTCAAATTCACTTGTGAATAATCATACAAACTCGCAACACCATAAGTAGCAAATGTATTTTTTATAGATACATCATCATAACCCATTGGCATACCTAACTGAACTGTAGGATCTGTTGTTGTTCTTGGAGCGGCTTGTTCTGCACCGGATTTTGCGCCTACATGTCTATATGCAATTGAACCTAAACGAGGATCGTTGTTATTTTTCAAAAAATCAACGAATGGTTTTGCCAAATAGAAATTGGCTTTCTCCCTTGCTGTAAGGTGAACCGCTATCCAATTTTGATATAAAGATGTATGACGAATGATAGAATTATCTGCATTTGACTGCATCAAGCCACCGGCAACTGCTTTCTTTACATAGCTTGCAGCAGTAGCTGGGTCAACTTTACTTAATCTCATGGCAGCTCTTAAAAGTAATGAATAACCTAATTTTTTCCACTTTGAAATATTACCCCCATAAAGAATATCTGAAGTTGAAGTATTTTTAGTTGCATCTAAAGCAGCTGATGCCTCATCTAATTCTTTTAGGATGTCCTTATAAATTAACTCTTGCTTATCATACTTTGGTTTTGAAATCCCCTCTAAAAATCCTTTTCCAGCTTCTGTATAAGGCACGTCACCATAGGTGTCTGTCAAAATCATGAATGCATAAGCTTTCCAAATTCTTGATTCATTATACAAATTTGTTTTGGTTGCATCTGCTTTTGTTTTGTCAATTACATATACTAATTGTTTGACAACACTTTGGTAGAAGGTAGTCCAAATTGGAGTTGTATTTGAAGGATTAAAAATATTATAATTTCCTCCAGAAAGCGAACTACCAAATGGTGTAATAATTTGTTGCACTATACCAAAATCGTAGCATAACAATTCAAGTGTAGCGAAATTATCACGATAAGTAGCATCTGTAATTGCCTTGTTCATTACAAACTGCGGGTCTAGTGATATTGGATCCACTTTATTAATATTAAGGTCATCAAATCCCTTTTCACAACCCTGGAACATAAACCCTAATAGGATTAGTCCGCTTAAAAATAATTTTATTCGTTTCATGCTTGTTGATTTTAAAATTTAATATTAAGGTTAAAACCTACACTTCTTGTTGGTGGTAGTGCTGTCCAAAAGTCTAACCCAGTTTCATTATCTGAAATATTAGATATGTTTTCAGGATCCATATTATCTGTCCACTTTTTCAATATCAGTACATTGTTAGCTACAAAATTTGCTTTGATGCCTTTGATGAACTTAATTTTTGATAGGTATTTTGTAAAGTCATAACCAATAGAAACCTGACGTAACTTCCAAAATCCTGAATTGAAAACAAAATCTTCATTCACCCCAAGTACATTGGGTGTTTCATAGAAGGGTTGAAGATCAGCTTTTGTTGTATTCACTGAACCATCTGGGTTAACTCCCTTTCCAATTACATACCCTTCAGCACGTCCTGGTAAAGTCAATTTAGAAAGTCCATGACGAAGTGCGTTCATATTAGAACCTGCAATCATTTTAGCACCTAATCTGAAGTCGATAAGGGTTCCTACTTCTACACCATAAATAGTAAATGTATTGGTGATACCTCCAAAATATTTAGGTAAAACATTACCTACATAAGCAGGGACATCATTACGAAGTGGTTTACCACTCGCTTTGTCAAAAACTTGGTTTCCAGCCGCATCTCTTTTATACAAATAGGTATATAAAGCACCTATTGGCAAGCCAACTACTTCCTTGATGGTTCGACCACCACCACCACCAACTACTATCACTGTATCTGATGGAGATGATCCCAACTTCAATACTTTTGAAGTATTGTATGATGCATTTAGATTTATATCCCATTTGAAATTTTTGGATCTAATAGGAGAAAGTGATAATTGCATTTCCAATCCTTGGTTCATACTTTGCCCAATATTGATAAGCTTGTTGGTAAATCCTGAAGCATCTGAGATTTGTGCTGCTAATATTTGATCATTGGTAATCTTATAATAATAAGAGATATCTAACCCAACTCTACTTTTAAACATTTTTAACTCTAAACCAACCTCTGATTCAGCTACACGTAAAGGTCTTAAATCTGGATTAGGTACCAGTGTAGTATTAATTCCACCCACAGGGACTGAAGCCCCTGAAGGATTAGGGAAAAGATTATTATTGACTCCAAAATACAAAGCATTTGAATAAGGAGCAACATTATCATCTCCCACTTCTGCATAAGCTGCACGGAACTTACCATAATTTATCCATGAAGGAAGTTTAACCTTTTCTGAAAAAACAAAACTACCTGTTACAGAAGGATACAAAATACTTCTAGCACTTGGCGCTAAAGTTGAAAACCAATCATTTCTTGCCGTAACATTTAAAAATAAGAATGTTCTATAAGAAAAATCTGCAGCACCATATATTGAATTTACGCTACGTTCTGTTTTACCATACAATGGATCTTTAGCTCTTCCATTCATGATGGTATATAAACCAGGCTGTACAAAGTCAGTAACAGAAACACTATTGTATTCAGTTTTTCTATACATCTGGTTTCCACCTACTGTCATATCCACTCCAAAATCTCTAATTTTCTTAGTGGCACCAATTAGGAAATCATAGTTTCTCTCGCGAAAATTACGAACATCTTGCGTATAAGAACCATTGATAAACCCTGTAGGTGCTGCTGGTATAGGTGCATATCCATTAGGAATATTGTAGTCATTATACCTGCTATAATAATCCTGTGCTAAACGACCTTGTGCATATAACCAACTATTTATTTGATATCTAAAGGAAACATTACCCACTATTCTATCACGTTTCACATTTTCAAATCTTTGATTAAGTGAATAATAAGGATTATTACGTACTAAGAACCTTGACATGACAAATTCATTTCCATTGGGCATAAGTTGATTTTGCTCCATAGCAGCAAAAGGCATTGAATTCGATAAAGTATAAAGCACTGTAGGAATGGCCATATCTTGCGTATTCACCTGCGGTGGATTCTTATTAAATTCATTGGAATAATTTACATTACCCTGAATTGTTAAAGCCTTGTTTATATTCTGATTAAATCCAAGGTTGATTGTTTTTTTGTTGAATTGATTGTTGGAAAGAATACCTTGGTTATCTGAATTTGACATTGAAAGACGGAAAGATCCATTTTCATTACCATTAGATAAGGTAACAGTATTGGTCAAATTTGTTCCAGTGCGGTAAAATTGTTTATACCTATTTCTTACAGGCTCATATGGCCAAATTGATCCAGCAAAAAGAACTTGTGTCATTCCTGGTTGAAATTTTTCACCAAAACTCCAAACAGCAGACTGTGGATAGGCAGTTGTTGGTCTCACCCCTCTTTCTCCCTGTCCATATTCATATTGAAAATCGGTATAATCAAGTGCTTCATCTGTAGTATAATTAGCATTGTATTCAACTCCAATACCTTTACTAGAACCCTTTTTAGTGGTAACCATGACTACACCATCTTTTGCTCTTGAACCATATAAGGCAGATGCAGTAGCTCCTTTTAAAACAGTGATTGATTCAATGTCATCTGGATTAATTGATGAAAAACCATCACCACCATCAGTACTATTCACCTGACCTGATCTTGCACCAATACCACCACCTATTCCATAAGTGGTATTATCCATAGGCACTCCATTTATTACAATGAGTGGTTGGTTTACACTATTAAAAGAGGATTGTCCTCTAATTCTAATTTTTGTAGAACCAGCAGGTCCAGTTCCCATGGTGGAAATATTAACGCCTGCTAATTTACCTTGTAAAGTACTCATAGGGTTAGCTGTTCTATTAGTAGACATCGCATCCCCATTCACCGTAGCAGTAGCATAACCCAAACGTTTTGATTCTTTTTTAATTCCCAGCGCAGTTACAACAACGTCTTGTAAACTTTTAGGATCAACTGTCAAATTAACATCAAGCACTTTTGTACCCGTTAATTTTACAGATTTATCAAGATACCCAACATAAGAAAAAACTAATGTTGCATTTGGTAATGCTTTGATTAGATAATTACCATTACCATCGGTAATTGCTCCTAGATTGCCATCTGCTATTTGAACATTTACACCCGCTAATGGGTCTTTGTTTTGTCCGGTTACTTTACCGGAAATAGATACTGTCTGTGCCAATACAAAAAATTGACAAATCAGTGTGAAGAAAGTTAGAAATAGTAGTTGTTTTTTCATTTTGAATGATTTTTGCAAGTGAATCAAAATTTTAGTTTTATATAAGAAAAAGTTTTACCAATTGTGAATGGCCCCATCAGGGCTTTTTAAATAAGGATGTGGATATTTTGTATTTGCTGTTACCTCAAACAAGAAATCAGCCTTTTTTGGATTAAACTTAACCCCTAATCCTGGAGCAGGATTAAGCAAAATCTTTCCTTTGTCAAACAGAATATAATCATCATTAAAGTAAGCAGGTCGTTCCACTTCACCTCCTGCCAATTCTACCAAACAACGAACAGGGCTGCTAGAACCTAAAACATGAACAAGGCTAGCAGTTGAAAGTGGACCAGTAAAATGTGGTATCATGCCAACATAATGTGTTTCACACATTGATGCAATTTTTTTAAGCTCAGAAAGCCCCCCCGAATTTGGCAAGGTAATTCTAGAATAATCAATTAAACGATTTTCAATCATTTCATTGATATCCCATTTATCACCATACTGCTCACCCACTGCAATTGGAACTGTAGTTAAACTTCTAATTGTTTTATACACTGCGGGATTTTCAGAACGAATAATATCCTCTACGAAATAGGGCTCGAGATTTTCAATTGATTTACAAATTTTTAAACCATCTTGCGTATCAAATCGAGTATGCAAATCTACTGCCCATCTACCTCCACCCCCAACAGCATCATCCATTCTCTTACAATGTTCAATTGTTTTCTTTACGTTCTCATAAAACTCATATGGAGTCTCCCCATTTCCGCCTGTTGGACCAGTGCGATAGGTTCTAAAACCAGCAGCAATACAATCCTTTGCTCTATCATATTCAGTGGCCCCTTTTGAGTTTTTAAACCCAGTGGCATAACATTCTATATAATCTCTTGTAGCTCCACCCAATAATTCATATACTGGGACATTCAATGCTTTACCTTTAATGTCCCATAAAGCCATTTCTAATGCACCCAACCCATGAAGTTTTTCTCTTCCTGGAGGATAAAACATACCACGATACAAATACTGCCAAAGATGTTCAATACGAAAGGGATCTGCGCCTATTAACATTTGAGCACATTGCTCTATCATGTCTTTTGTTCCTCCTTCTCCAATTCCTATAATACCTCCGTCAGTTTCAATTTCTACAATTCCTCTTGCTTGATTAAATAAAGGTTTTGTATAACCAGGTGCAGCATAATACCTAATTTTTGTTATTTTCAGATTTGAACTTGCAGTTTGAGTAAATTGTTTAGGACTAGCCTTTAGACCAGACAATCCTCCTAAGATTGCTCCAGAACCCATCAAGGTTGTTTTAAAAAAATTTCTTCTTTCCATTTTATTGTTTTAAATAATTAAACTTCTATTTTGATTTATATAATTTACCAATTATGAAATGACCCATCCTTACTTGTTAAAAAGGGATGAGGATATTTGGTATTTTTATCTACTTCAAAAAGGAATTTTGCTTTTTTTGAATCAAACTTTACACCTAGTCCTGGACTTGGATTTAAATACAATCGTCCATTTTTAAAATTCAACATATCGTTGTTAAAATAAGCTACATTTTCAATACCACTGCCTTCATACATACAACGTGCAGGACTACTAGATCCTAAAACGTGCACTAATGCTGCCACAGAAAGAGGACCTGTACCATGTGGAATCATACCAACATAGTGAGTTTCACACATAGAAGCAAGTTTTTTGAATTCAGTTATGCCTCCAGTATTAGGTAATGTAAATCTTGTGTAATCGATTAAATTATTTTCAATTAACTCATTCACATCCCATCTATCTCCAAATTGTTCCCCAACAGCTAAAGGAACTTTTGTCATTTGTCTTACAGTTTTATACACTGCAGAATTTTCTGATCGAATGGGATCCTCTACAAAATATGGACCAAGGTGTTCTATCTCATTACAAATATTTATTGCATCTGTAAGATCAAATCTTGTATGCAAATCAATTGCCCAATTGCCTTTACCCACTGCATTGGAAACAATTTTACATTTTGCGATTGTATCTTTTACATTCTTACCTGGATCAAAAGTATTTTCAACTTTACTACCCCCAGTTGGACCAATACGATAAACTCTATAGCCTGCTTCTATTACAGCCCTTGCAGTTTTTTCTTCTGTTACTTGATCCATGTCATCTGGACCGCCTTTATAACATTCAATAAATTCTCTAGTAGCGCCTCCTAATAAATCATACACAGGAACATCCAATGCTTTGCCTTTGATATCCCAAAGGGCCATTTCTATTGCACCTAGACCATGAAGCTTTTCTCTTCCTGCGGGATAAAACATACCACGGTATAAATACTGCCAAAGATGTTCGATCCTAAATGGATCTGCTCCTATTATCATTTGAGCACATTGTTGAACCATATCAATTGTACCGCCTTCACCTATTCCGGTAATCCCACCATCGGTTTCAATTTCTACAATTCCTCTAGCCTGATTAAAGAGTGGTTTAGTATATTCTGGTGCGGCATAATAACTGACTTTAGTTATTTTTAAATTAGAACTGGCATGTTGAACAATTCCACCAGGCATCGCTTTCAGGCCAGTCATTCCGCTATAGAACGCACTGGAACCTAATATTGCTGACTGAAGAAAATTTTTACGATCCATTTTTAATTTAGTTAATCGATTAAGTTAGAATTCAAAAAAAACTGATATATAGTGTTTCGTTTTAAAAACGTATGTATCAGATGAAATTGTAAATTATTGAAAATATTAATCGTTTAACTTACAATTATAAACTAAATTTATAGAATTATAGATTGCAATCAAAATATTTGTTAATTTATTTTGATATTTTTATTAATAAATTATTAATTTTTGTAAGAAATTTAGTTAATCGATTAATTTTGAGGTAATTAGGTGTAACGCTTAGTTGTCTTACTGATTTTCTTTTTGGAAGATTCCCTTTTAATGATGGATGCTTGCATCAAAACCTGCTGTGTAGGCGTTTCAGGGTTTTCAATTTTTTGTATGAGAATTTCTACTGCTTTTTTACCTAACTCATTCATTTGCTGCATGATATAGGTAATTGGACAATGATAAAGGTCAAATAATTCAGCCTGTCCAAAGCTAACAATCCCTAGTTGCTCAGGTACTTTTAATTTTAGTTCATTGATATATTTGAGTGCATTGACGGCTAAACTGTAGGTACAGAAAATGATTGCATCAACGGGTTTGTCATTGGAAAGCATGTCATCAATTGCGCCCCTTGTTTTTGCGCTTACTTCATTTTGGCGAATCTTTCTGAGCCAATCGGGGTTCCTTTTTATCCCATGAATCTCAAGTGCATCTTCATACCCACGAATTCTTTCTTTCATGTGATGTAGTGCAGAATCAATACCCAGCAATCCTATATTTTTATAGCCCATTTCCAACAAATGTGTACAGGCATCAAAAGATGATTGATAATTATTGGTTGAAACATAATTGGTTTGAATTTCAGGGAAAAAACGATCCAATAAAACAAAAGGAATATTTTCTTCTACCAATGATCGGATTTTGGATTGAGAATTTTCAGTGGGAACAATAATAAATCCATCAACAGCCCTATTATGCAGCATATCTATTAGATCGAACGATTTTTCTGCATCCTCATCTGAACTTCCATAGAAAACTGTATAGCCAAAACGTTTTGCTTCATTTTCAACAACACGAGCTATATTGGCAAAAAAAGGATTTGAAATATCTGCAATAACTAAACCTAGTGTAAAGCTCTTACCACTTCTTAAACTTCGAGCAAGATAATGTGGTTTGAAATTCAATTCTTTTGAAATTGCCAAGATTTTTGTCGCCATTTCCTTTCCTACTTTCCCTTGCTTATCTTTCCCATTCATCACATAAGAAACCAAAGCAGTGGAGACCCCTGCCCTTTTTGCAATATCCTTTAATGTTATTTTCTTCTTCTGCATTAACGCTTAAATTAGGCACAAAAATAAACTCATTTTATAATATATTAGCTATTATTATCGACCAAATCCCGTTTACTTATTAGTAGGTAAAGCAAATGAAATGTATGATCCCCCGGGTTTTAATTTATACCTAGTTCCACCCGCAGCTATTGTTATATACTGTTTCCCATTTATCATGTAGGTAATGGGTGTTGCAAAACCGCCTGCAGGAAGCAACTGCTCCCATAAAACTTTACCTGTACTTTTATCAAATGCCCTTAATTTCCCATCATAGGTGGCAGCAATAAATACCAAACCACCAGAAGTAACCAATGGACCTCCATGATTTTCGGTTCCTGTATTCTTTAATCCTTTCTTGACTAAATCTGGATATTCTCCTAAGGGCACTTGCCAAATAGGATCTCCTGTATTGAGGTTAATTGCATTCAAAGTTCCCCAAGGACCAGCAACAGCAGGATAATTTTCATTATCCCTAAATTGATGAATTCCATTGCTAACAAATGCTGGAGCATAGGGAAAATCTTCAGTTTGTATTTTTTGATTACTTGTACCAACTTGCTTTTGATTCTGCACCAATAATTTTAAGTCCAATTTTGAATTCAATTTTTTAGCGTCTGCTAGCAAATAATTAACTACTTCATTCAAATCTTCTTTTGAAAAATGTTTAAAGGAAGGCATTCTTCCTTTTCCTGTAGATAAAATAGATTCAATTTGAGTTCTACTCAACCTTTTTCCAACATCCACTAGTTTAGGTATTTCTTGAATTTTAATTACAGGTTCTTGATTTTTTTCTATGCCCCCATGACAAGTGACACAACTTGTTTTAAATAAGGATTCTCCCCTAGCAAATGCAGCTATACCTGATGCCAAAGCAGTTCGCATTTGAATAAACCAAAGCATGTTATTCGCATTTATATAAAGTATCCCTTGAGGATCGGTTGCATTACCTCCCCATTCTGCTCCTCCACCCAAACCAAGGTATAGCGTACCTTCTAAACTTGGTGGCATATACTTACTACCTCTTCTGCTATTTAAAAACCGATCCATTACATAGACTCTTGCTTCTGGTGTTCTATTGGTAATATTAGTTTCGGTTAGTTCCTGCACTGAAAAGGGTAATGGCTTCGTAGGTATTGGTTGCGTTGGCCATGGATGTTCACCTAACAAAGATGATGTATCAATTACTTTTACTTCATTAATAGGAAATAATGGTTCTCCCGTTGCTCTATTAAGTAGAAAAATTAAACCATCTTTGGTTGCCTGCGCAATGGCGTCTATTGATTTGCCTTTTATATTTACTGTTACTAAATTAGGTTGGCAAGGAAGATCACGATCCCATAAATCATGATGCACTGTTTGATAATGCCAAACTCTTTTTCCTGTTCTAGCATCTAATGCAAGAATACAATTTGCAAAAAGATTCTGCCCTTTTCTATCTCCTCCGTAAAAATCGCTACTAGGCGACCCCGTACCAGCATAGACAAGTCCTCTTTTTTGATCCAATACCAATCCTGCCCAAGCATTGGCACCTCCTATTTTCTTATAAGCATCTTTAGGCCAAGTTTCATATCCATATTCACCAGGAAGCGGAATGGTATGAAATACCCAGACCAACTTTCCAGTTATTACATTGAAAGCCCGTATATAACCAGGTGCCGCATCACCGGCTTCTGAAACCGTAGATCCTACTATAATTAAGTCCTCAAAAATAATTCCAGGGCTAGTAATTTTTACAGATAAATCTTTCACCTCATGACCTAAAGTTTCTTTATTACCTAACCCTTCATGCAAATCAACTTCACCACTAGTTCCAAAGCTTTTTAGAGGTTCTCCATTAGCAGCATTAATAGCTAATAATTTGGGGCCAACTCCATAAAGTATTCTTTTATCATTTCCATCTTCCCAATAGGCCACCCCTCTTAAGGCATGAGCCCTTTGTTTTGTTAATGCACTAGAGAAAGGATCGTATTTCCATAACAGCTTCCCATTAGATGCATCAAGTGCAAACAATTTCATTGCAGGAGTTGTTCCATACATTACCCCATTTACTACAATGGGTTGACACTGCATATCTCCAAAATAGTTTAATGAATCTTTATTTTCTCCAGTATCAAAAGTCCAGGCAACCTTTAACTCATTCACATTTGATACATTAATTTGAGATAAAGTGGAGAACCTATTTCCTTCTTTATTTCCTCCATATATTTTCCAATCATGATTTTCACCACAAGCAGAAAAAAGAAATAAAAGAAAAATAATAAAAACGTTCTTCATCAATTTTATTTTTTAGATGACTGAATTTGATTTCGAACAAAGTCAATCAATTGTTGACTTCCATTTTCTATTTTAATTTTAGGTAACTTTTTTATATACCAAAAAACTGACCAAGTTAAAGACGCTCCTGGCTTTAACGTTGTATAAGCCCCCTGTACTTCCACTTCTACATATGTTTTATCCGGATTCGTATACACTTCAATCTCGGCTTCAGAAGGTGCTGCCAATGCTCTAGGCTGATCAGTAAAAGATTTAATAAATATTATTCCATTATTCACATGCGCAATCCAACCTTCATTTCCATCAGCGAAAAATTTATTATTTGTCGCAGGAATTTTTTCAGGCTCATAATTAAACCAAGTAATACCATTTGATTCTATTGCAAGGCTTGCTATATTCCCCCATCTAAGACCTTGTCCTGTTGGAAAAAATGTTATACCCCCTGGTTGAACTCTAGTTACCTCCCAAGGAGCCACTTTTCTAATAGTATCTGATCCATTGGTAATTGAGTATTTCAATTCAAATGCCCCAAGCTTATTTTTGACTGAGAATTCTTTTGTAAAAATGAATCCAGACCTAGGATCTGGCATGCTTACCATTTTTAAAGTGTTACCGAAAACGGTATCAGAATATAATAATCTATCTAATTCTAGTAAATCAGGTCCACCCCATATTTTTTGTGGGCTTGGCCATAAAGTAGAGCCCCAAAAAATTGGATGAATCGATTTAGTAGTAAGAAAATTTTTGCCATTTAATTTAAACTCAGTAATTCTACCCCCAGTAGATGGGTCAATAGTTAACTCCTGAGTTTTATTTCTAATTGTATAAATACCATTTTTTTTAATTGGAATAAACCCATTTGAGTATTGCGACTTTACCATTGATGCAATCAGCAATGAAAGTATAAGTAATAAATATTTCATTCAATTTAGGCTACCAATCAACAACAGATCCATCAAGTGCATTGTAGGACTCTGGATTTTTCCAATCATGCCCAATTTTATCTTTGATCTTATCTTCATCTAATTCAACACCTAATCCTGGTCTATCAGGCACCATTACAGTCCCGTCTTTTTGAAGTACAAAAGGATTTTTAATATATCCTTCTCCTAGAGAAACTTGTTCTTGTACTAAAAAATTTGGAATACTTGCAGCCAAATGAAGCCCTGCTGCTAATGAAATTGGCCCCATTGGATTATGTGGCGCCACTGGAACATAATAGGCTTCTGCCATACCTGCAATTATTCTACCTTCAGTAATACCACCAGCGTGACAAAGGTCTGGTTGCACAATGCTCACAGCCTTTTTTTCTAATAGTTCTCTAAATCCCCATTTAGTAAAAATTCTTTCCCCCGCTGCAATTGGAATATGTGTACCTCTGGCTATATCAGCCATAATATCAACATTCTGCGCTTGACATGGTTCTTCAATAAACATAGGTTGATACTGTTCTATTTCTTTGATCATTACTTTTGCAGTTTGTGGAGGTATGTTGCCATGAAAATCTATCGCGATATCCATATCTTTTCCGCCTGCCTCACGAAGTGCTGCAAAGCTATTAGCTGCAAATTCTATAAATTTTGGATTTTCTATAAAATTAGCAGGATTCTTATGTTGTAATCCTGTTTTAATTACTGTATAACCCTCTTCTTTTCTTTTTTTAATATCCTCTGGAGTGGAAGCTCTACCATAAATTCTAACACGGTCTCTTGTTGGTCCACCCAGTAATTCGTAAACAGGAACACCTAGTAACTTTCCTTTGATATCCCATAAAGCATGGTCAATTCCACTTAAGGCACTTGTAAGAATGGGTCCACCTCTATAAAATGCATGACGATAAATTGCTTGCCAATGATGAACCACGTGACGAGGATCTTTTCCTATTAAATAAGGTTCTATTTCTTTTATAGCAGTTTGAACTGTCAACGCGCGCCCTTCAAGTAATGGTTCGCCAAGACCATATACACCAGCGTCGGTATGTATTTTCAAGAATAACCATCTTGGTTTGACTAAAAACGTTTCCAATTTTGTGATTCTTACTTTTTCCCTAGTTGTTGACTCACCCACTTTTGGCTTTTCGCCATTTGCGTATGAAGATAAAGGAAGTAAAAAGCCTGCTCCTGCTGCTCCCAATACATTTTGAATGGCCTTACGACGGCTTTGAGTTGATTCAGATTTCATATTATAAAATATTGATGTAAAATAAATAGATTACTTAATCGATTAACTAAATTAGGAAAAGTTATTATATAAACAAAAAGATTTTTATTTCATTTAATACTTAAACACTTTTCCATTGGCCATTACTTCCTGATTGGCTTCATCAAAGGTAACTTTTGCGCCTGTTTTGCAAGCCGCATTGGTCATAATGGTGGCAATGGAATGTTGATAGCCCGCTTCCACAGGGGCATTGGGTTGTTTTCTGCTTCTAACACATTCCATCCAATTTCTTACATGCGCAGAAGTAAGTACATCACCTCCTGTATTGGCAGAAGCCACTACTTTATTTGCATTGTTTGATAAATCAAAACTTGATAAAAGATTCGGTTGCATATTCATTGCTGCTGCTGGTCCTGCCTTAAGTCCACCATTGGCAGAAACTTTATTGGTCACTAAATTTAATTCACCCCCATTGGAATAATAAATCTCAGAAGGATTTTCATCCCCATTGTGCATGCGGGACATAAAAACCACTTGAAAACCTTGGCTGGCATCATTAATGGGGCCATATTCAAATACAGCTGTGGTAGTATCCCAGTTTTTTCTTCCATCTTTCCAAACATAGACGCCACCATTGGCAGTGACACTTCGAGGATGTGGCAGTTGACTGAACCAATTCACTGTATCAATTTGATGACTCATCCATTGTCCTGGCATACCAGAAGAATATGGCCAAAACAATCGATACTCTAAATATTTTCTAGGATTAAAATCTTCATGAGGGCGATTCAATAAAAAACGATTCCAATCCAAATCCTCTTCTTTACATTTTGCCACTAGTTCTGGTCTTCTCCATCTGCCAGGTTGATTTACATTCCAAGTTAATTCCACCATCGTGATGGGTCCAAATTTTCCTGCTTGAATATAATCTGCTGCTGCTTGATAATTTGCGCCACTTCTTCGTTGAGAACCTATTTGAACAATTCTATCTGATGCTTTAATTACTTTGAGTGCATTGCGATTGTCTTCCATCGTTTCAGCAAATGGTTTTTCACAATACACATCCATCCCTGCTTTTACTGCTTCGGTTGCATGAATGGCGTGTTGAAAATCGGCGGTACTTATAAATACACCATCAATATCTTTGCCAGCATACAATTCCTCGTTGTTGCGCGCACCCCTGATTGGATGTCCAAAAGTTTTTTCTAAAAAATCTTTCCCTTCTTCTCTTCTAATTCTCCAAATATCAGATACCGCTACAATATCAAAATTTAATTCTTTATAATGATTTAAGAAACTGGGCAAATGGGATCCTCTAAATCTATCTGAAAAACCTACTACCCCCAAACGTACGCGGTCATTGGCGCCAATAATATTGCCATAACTTTTGGCACTAAAACCAATGGAAGCAGCATAAGTAGCTGCAGTTGCTTTAAAGCCTTGCTTGATAAAATTTCTTCTTGAATTTTTCATAACTTATCCATTATTTTTTTAAATCGGTATTTATAATTCTTTTATTTTAATGCTTCTAAAGGCAACATGTGTCCCATGTTCTTGTAATAAGATATGCCCTTTATCGGCCATGCCAAAATTTTTCCAATTGACATATTTACTTTTAGCCACCAATGCATAAAAATATTGTGTGCCTCTTTGGTACTCTACCACCTTCCATCCATTGATCCAATGTTCTATTTTACCATCAGGAAAAACTACAATACGCCCTCTGTTCCATTGTCCGATGGGAATTTTTTCTCGCCTTCCTTCTCCAATTCTTAAGGCTGGAATCAAATCGTACAAAGAAGCATTGGTTCTATTGCCAATTGATCCTTGTTGGGCATCTGGATGTTTATCATCATCCAATATTTGGTATTCTAAACCAATGGCAGAGCCTTTGTTATTTTCTTTTTCAGTCACAAAATATTTTATCCCACTATTAGCCGTATCAGATAGTTGAAATTCAAATTGTAAATCAAAAGCATGAAACTCGTCTATAGAGACAATATCGCCACCATTGGTTGACTCCGCCCCATTGCTTCCTTTCACATTTAAAGTACCCTCTTTTACATACCAAGTTTGGTCAGGGAAACTAGTTTTGTACGCACCTCTCCAACCTTTGGTAGTAGCCCCATCCCATAAAAGCCTCACTCCGTTTCTTTTTTCATCTACAGATATAGTATTGGGAATTAAATTCACTACAAATAATTGATCTGGGGTGGCAGGTTTTAAATTCTTGGTCTGAATTTTAATATTTTTCCATCTAACTTCTTGTCCTGCATCTTTTGGATCTCCAATCTCATGCACTTGTAATGATATGAATCCACTGCTGGTCATATTGTCTATGATATGTGCACAGGGAACTCCATTCACCCAAGTTCGAAGGCTAGTCCCAATGGCTTCTATCTTGTAATGATTCCAAGCATTGTTTTTAAAAGCAGTTTTTGCAGCCGTATTGTATTCTAATGGATACAACCAGCCTCTTCTCGCCTCATCATAGATACCCCCACTCCAAGCTCTTGGGGAAGGATCTATTTCCATTTGATAGCCATGTACCCTATTGGGCGTTTGGGTATCAGTGACTTCGCAATGGTCATTGCCATCATTGAGCTCAGTTCTAAATTGAATGCCAGAATTCATGCGCACATCCACTTTTAAATCTAATTCCAATATAAAATCCCCATATTTTTTTTCAGTAGATAAAAAACTATTGGGCTCACCTGGAACAGTGCGCCCCACCAATTCTCCATGCTCTACTGTATACTTTGCTTTGCCATTGTATTGTACCCAACCTTTTAAGTCTTTACCATTAAATAAATTTTCAACATTATTTTGGGCAAATAAATGTCCCATAAATGTCATGCCAATTACCAAGCATAAAGCAGCAGATTTTTTCATAAAGTATTCTTTACAATCTTTGAATAGATTAAGGTAAGTTAATAATTTTTTCTTTGGGTACCAACCATTTCATACATCTCCAAGCCAATAAATAAGCCGTTGCACAAAAAATAAACATATAACCATAGGCTATGGCCATTTCCACTTGAATCATATGTTTTTGTAAGTTATAAAACTGTTCAAAATGAATAGTATCCATGGATTGGATGGGGTGTAAAATTTTATCAGACAAATGAGCCCATTCTTTTTCTGAAAGTTTTATGGGTATTCCTTTGGCATCCAATGTATGGATTGTATTTAATTGATTAATAAATGGACCTAATCCCTTTTCACTTGCTATAATGAGGGTTTCTTGAATCCCTTTTAATTTATACGCATCAAACAACCATCCTCCAATTTTAGAAACCACCACACCACCCATGCCACCGGCCATGCCGCCCATACCAATCACTGTGGCAATGGATCGTTTAGGAAACATATCAGAAACGGTGGTATAAATATTCGCCGACCAGGCTTGATGCGCAGAGGCCCCAATCCCAATAAAAAAAACAGGTATCCAAAAGCTAAGATAGCCAAGCGGTTGAACTGCCAATACCACCAAAGGGATAAAAGCAATCATCAACATGGCTTTCATTCTGCCCTCATAAGGTTTGTAGCCTTTATTGATGAAATAAGTAGGAAACCATCCACCACCAATACTACCAACCATGGTTAAACTATACAATACGGCCAAAGGCAGAATAATTTTAGTGCCTTCCATATTGTATTGATCCTTTAAATAACTTGGCAACCAAAATAAAAAAAACCACCACACACCATCTGTTAAAAATTTACCTATGGCAAAGGCCCAAGTTTGTTTGTAGCCCAATAAGGTAGCCCAAGTAATTTTTTTTGGATTCTCCTCCACATAAATAGACTCCGTTTCTATGTCTGCATGTATATAATCCATTTCATCTGCCGACAATCTTTTTTGTTCCTTGGGAGTATCATAAAAAATAAACCAAAAAATTAACCATAAAAAACCTATCGCTCCAATAATAATAAAGGCTGCTTCCCAACCCCAATTTTTTGCAATCCAAGGAACAGACAAGGGTGCAAGTATGGCGCCTACATTGGTTCCAGAATTAAATATACCCGTAGCAAAGGCTCTTTCTTTTTTTGGGAAATATTCTGCCGTTGCTTTGATGGCTGCTGGAAAATTACCTGCTTCACCAAATCCTAGTATTGCTCTTGAAAACATAAAACCTGCAATGGACACTGGAACTGCTGTAATGCCGATCCAGCCTAATATAGTTGCAATACCAGTGCCCACTGGTACTGAAAATGCATGCAAGATGGCTGCAAAAGACCAAATGATGATGGCCCATGCATAACCCCATTTGGTGCCTAATTTATCTATGATGCTTCCGGCAAATAACATACACAAGGCATATACAAACTGAAATACAGAAGCAATATTGGCATAGTCGCTATTGCTCCAATCAAATTGCTTTTCAAGGGTAGGTTTTAATAAACTTAATACTTGTCTGTCCAGATAATTAACGGTGGTCGCAAAAAATAAAAGTGCGCAGATGGTCCAACGATATTTTCCAATGGCTGCAACTTTCATTTACATTACATTAATGGTATTAATTATTACCAAAGCTTTTTTCGTCTCTGATGTAATAGCGGAATAATTCTTAGAAGTTAAAAAATTATCGCTAATTAATTTACTTCCCATGCCCACCCCTACAACACCTGCATTAAACCAGGCTGTTAAGTTTTCTTGACTGGTATCAACCCCTCCTGTAACTAAAAAACTTAGACTAGGAAATAAAGGTTTAATAGCGCTTACAAAACCTGGCCCTAGAACATTGCCTGGAAATAATTTTATTAAATCACATCCTGCATGCGCTGCCATATGTATTTCAGTAGAAGTCATACAACCAGGTATCCATAATTTTTTATGCAAATACGCTGCATCGGCGATGGACTGATCAAAGAAAGGACTTATTAAAAAATCGGCACCTATAGCTATAAAAGCTTGAGCCTCCTTTTGGTTTTGAATAGTGCCAATGGCTAAAACTAAATCAGGGTAATTTAGATCTCTATCTTCTATCAATAATTTAAAATTTTCTAATGCCTTAGGCCCTCTATTGGTAAATTCAATGCATCTTATACCTGCAGTGTACAAGGCTTTGACAATTTCTTTACATACTTCAATATCATCGTGATAAAACAAAGGCAATAGTTTTACCTTTTTTACAATTGCTTTCATTTGTTCTTCTGTCATCATAGCATCCTATTTTTAATTTGTTCAGGGCTTTGCGCTGTTGCATCCCCTAATTCGTATAATTTTCCTACGGCTGCCGCTGCAGCAAAATTGATCATTTCTTCTGGGGCAATTTGATGACGTACGCCATAAATAAGCCCTGCCATAAAACAGTCACCCGTGCCCACTATATTTTTCACTTCATTCATCCTATAAGTCGAAGAAGTATAGAAATTATTTTTGTTAAACATTAACCCAAAATAAGTATTGGCTAATCTAAATGTATAGGCCATTGTATTTATTGAAGGAAATTGTGCTTTCAATTTTGTCATACTTTCTTGAGCAGCTTGCATTAAATCTGCTGTTGAAAACCCTTCACTTGATTTAATAGTTGAATTTATTCCTAACATATCTTCTACCGCCCAAAGATTCCCCATTAAGACTGAACAATATTTCACTAATCGTGTCATTATTTCAACTGGCGTTTTTCCATATTGCCAAAGTTTAGCCCTGTAGTTTAAGTCTACTGAAATAGGAATACCTAATTCAGTGGCTGCCATTAAAGCTTCTTCACAAACATCCGTTGCATTTTGAGTAAGCGAGGCCGATATGGCAGAAAAATGAAACCAATTCACGTCTTTTAAAACTTCTTTCCAAGCAATACTTCCTTTTTGAATTGATGCAAAAGAAGAATTATCTCTATCATACACTACACCTGCACTTTTCATATCCAAACCTGTTGCTAAATAAAAGCAACCAATTCGTTGACCAGAAAATTGAATTGCAGATGTATCAATATTTTTTTTTGCTAAAAAGCTAACAATAGAATCAGTAAAAAAATTTGAAGGCATAGCTGTACCATATTTTACTGGTATATCCCAGTTGGCTAAAGCGGAGGCCACATTCAATTCAGCACCGCCTAAATAAAAGGGCATATGTTGACTTTCTATAAAGTCACTATTTATGGGAGGTGCATAATGCAATAAGATTTCCCCAAAACAAAATACTTTACCTATGCTCATAAATTTAAATAGGTTTTAGCATTGTAATAAGCAATATTTTGAAGCATGGTCCCTACCCATTTTTCGTCATTGGGTATTAGTCCTGCCAACATATCTTTTGCAAATAAATTAGCGATGACTCTTCTAAAATACTCATGTCTTGCAAAAGATAAAATACTTCTACTATCGGTGGTCATTCCCACAAAAGTAGCTATTAAGCCCATATTTGAAATAGCATTGATTTGTTTTTCAATACCGTCTTTTTGGTCTAAGAACCACCAAGCAGCACCCAACTGTACTTTACCACGAATACCATCCTCACTAAAATTACCACAAAGGGTAGCAAATACTTCATTGTGGGCTGGATTCGAATTATAAATAATGGTTTTAACTAACTGGCCTTTTATTTCTAATGTATTTAAGAAATTGGATAAGTTTTTTGCTTGAGTATCATCACCAATAGAATCGGCACCAGCATCCAAACCTAATTGTACTTGCAAACGAGTATTATTATTTCTAATAGACCCTAAATGAAATTGTTGCACCCATCCTTTTTTATAATACATTTTAGCTAGGGCCAATAAAACTACTCCAATAAAATTGTCAGGTGCTGAAAAATGTGTAGGCTTCTTTGTTTGAACAAATTGAGTAAACTCTGTTTCTAATTCCTTACTTAAATTTAAATGATAGGGCATTTGTTCTAAACCGTGGTCAGCAATACGACATCCATGTTCATGAAAATAATTAACTCTTTGTTCTAAAGCATTCAATAAATCAGCTATGGTTTTTATTTTACAATTTGCAGCCTTCTCTAGTGCTTGTAGGTATTGCATGAAGGCTTGCTTATCCCGTATTTGAAAAATTTTATCAGGCCTGAAGCTTGGAAGCATTTTCACTGATTCTTTTTGCATCAATCGATGATATTGCAAATTATCACAAGGATCATCGGTGGTACCTACCAATTCCACTTTATAACTTGAAAGTATCCCTCTTGTACTTAAGGATTTCTTTTGTAATTGCTTATTCACATTTTTATACGTTGCTAAGGCATTATTTTTATTTAAATAGGCACTCATTCCAAAAGAATTTTTCAATTCCATATGGGACCAATGAAAAAGCGGATTTCTAACTGTCTGAGGCAGGCATTCAGCCCAAGCAAGAAACTTCTGCTCCTTGGTAGCCGAACCTGAAATAAATTTTTCTGGTATACCCCAAGCACGCATGGCCCTATATTTGTAATGATCCCCTGTTAACCAAATATCTGTGAGCGTATCGTAAGAAGTGTTTTTTGCAATTGCCTTGGGCGATAAATGATTATGGTAGTCAATAATAGGCAAATGCGCTAAATTGTTATGATATAGCTTATTGGCCAATTTAGATTCTAATAAAAAAGAATCGTTAATAATTGTGCTAGTTTTTGAAATGGCCATTCAATTATTTTTTTTACTTATTTAATTTGCTTCTTAAAATACCTAATTCCAAACCTCTTAATTCTGCCAATCCCCTCAGTCGTCCAATAGCTGAATAACCAGGTTGTGTTGTTTTTTTCAAATCATCCAACATTTGATGTCCATGATCTGGACGCATAGGAATACTAATTTTTCTTGTTTGCATAATTTCAACCACTTCTTTAACGACCGCATACATGTCTACGTCTCCTTCCAAATGATTCTCTTCATAAAAATCACCTGCCTCATTTCTTTTTGTGCTTCTTAAATGTAAGAAATTGATCCTATCTCCAAATTTTTTCACCATGGCTGGCAAATCATTGTCTGCCCTAACACCCAATGAACCCGTGCAAAAGCACAAGCCATTATTTAACGAAGGTACTGCAGCAAAAATAGCTTCCATATCTGCAGCGGTACTCATCACCCTTGGCAAACCTAATATTGGAAATGGTGGATCATCTGGATGAATGACCAACTTCACGCCTACTTTCTCGGCCAAAGGGACAATGGCTTGTAGAAAATAAATTAAATTATTTCTTAAGACTGCAGCGTCTATGCGCTGATAATTTTTTAAGGTAGCCCCGAATTGTTCTAAGGAAAAACTTTCCTCACTGCCTGGCAACCCTTTAATAATATTGTTTTGAATACTTATTTTTTCTGCTTCCGACCAACAATCAAATTTATTTTTAGCCCTTTCGATTTGGTCTTGGGAATAATTTTTTTCTGCGCCCGCTCTTTTTAAGATAAACAAATCAAAAGCAATCAAAGCAGCATAGTCAAAATGCAAGGCCAAAGACCCATCGGGCATCGGCAGTGCCAAATTGGTTCTGGTCCAATCCATCACAGGCATAAAATTATAAGTCACAATATAAATGCCACAAGCACTTATATTTTGAATACTTTGTTGGTAATTTTCAATATGCTTTTTATAATCTCCAGTTTGTGTTTTAATAGATTCATGCACAGGAATGCTTTCCACCACGGACCATTTTAAGCCCATGGTTTCAATCAAATTTTTTCTTGTATTAATTTCTTCAATGGTCCAAATAGCCCCATTGGCGATATGATGCAAGGCCGTTACCACGCTAGTGCAACCTGCTTGTTTGATGTCTGCTAAGCTAACGGGATCCTTTGGTCCATACCAGCGCATAGTTTGCTCCATGGCAAACCCTGTTGATTGATAGGAAGGAAAAGACGGTCTCATAGATAAGAATTAAACACCTGAATTAATGGTAAAACCTCCATCCACGCCAATGTCCATGCCTGTAACAAATTTAGAAGCGTCGCTTAATAACCAAATCAAGGCCCCAATTAATTCCTCTGGCTGACCAAATCTTTTGAAAGGTGTATTTTTTATAATCAAGCCTCCTCGCTCAGTTAATGTTCCATCTTCGTTGGTCAATAAATTCTTATTTTGTTTGGTAAGAAAAAAGCCAGGCATAATGGAATTAATTCTTACTGCATCTCCATAACGATTGGCCATTTCCACTGCAAACCATTTAGTATATAGATCAATGGCTGCCTTTCCCATACTATAACCCAAACCTCTGGTTACAGTTCGTTTTGCATTCACCGATGAAATATTAACAATACTACCCGCACCTGTTTTAGCAATTTCAGGACCAAAGACTTGAACAGGAAGTACCGTACCCCAAACATTCAATTCCATAGTTTTTTTCATACCCTCTATATTCATTGTAAAAACATCCTCTTTGGGTGATAATATTCCTTCAGGCATATTGCCCCCTGCTCCATTGACTAAACCATCGATACGGCCATATTTTTCAACAATGGTATTTTTGGCCTTCATTAAATCTGCTTCTAGCAATACATTGGCTGGAACAAAAAATGCTTCTTGCCCTTTTTCTTTCAATGCAGCCACTCTTTCCATACCGATACTTTCATTTTGACCAATCAGTATCACTTTAGCTCCATTTGCTGCCAGGGCATTCACAAAGCTTCCACCTAATACACCAGTGCCTCCTGTAACAACGATGACCTTGTCTTTAATTGAAAATATTTCCATTTTACGCTTGCTTGTATTTTTATTAAAATCTGCCTAGGCTTTAAGCAAATATCTTACGTAATTTAATTATAAAAATCCATCTTATGCAAGATTTCGACCGTAAATACAGACGCCTTATCTAATTCAACAATTAGTGCCTATTTTTGTTATTAGAGTATGAATAAAATTGTAATTGCCATCACAGGTGCCAGTGGCGCCATTTACGCTAAATGCTTATTGGATAGTTTAAGCCAAATGCCGGACCAGTTAGAGGCAGTGGGCATTGTTATGAGCGATAATGCAAAAATTGTTTGGAAGACAGAATTAGGCAATCAAGAATATACCAAATACCCTTTTACATTTTATCAAAAAAACGATTTTAACGCCCCCTTTGCCTCAGGATCGGCGCAATTTAATACCATGATTATTGTTCCCTGCAGTATGGGTACTTTAGGACGTATTGCAAGTGGCATGAGCGATGATTTAGTGACCAGGGCTGCCGATGTGATTTTAAAAGAAAGAAGAAAGCTCATACTCGTGGCAAGAGAAACCCCTTATAATTTAATTCATATTAAAAATATGGAAACCATCACTTTGGCAGGTGGTATTATTTGTCCTGCCACGCCTAGTTTTTATAGCAAACCTCAAACCATTGAAGAAGTGGCTTATACAGTAGTGCACCGCATACTTGATTTAGCAGGACTAAAAGCAAATAGTTACCGTTGGGGGAATAAGCATTAATATTATTACTAAAATTTTGAAATTAAGTATAAACTTGGTTCGAAAGTTTTTCCATAAAAAAAGGCCCCCTAGTTTAGGAGGCCTTTTTTTTACTATTTCAAGACTTAATCTTCTTTAGGTTCTTTGGGTGCCTTGGGTGCTTTTTCTTTTTCCTTTTTTTGTAAAGTAAAAACAAGCTTATTATTTTCTTTATCTAAATCGCCCATTAAGGTATCTCCTTCTTTAACACTATGGTTTAAGATTTCTTCCGCTAGAGGGTCTTCGATGTATTTTTGAATGGCTCTATGTAATGGTCTTGCACCAAATTGAACATCATAGCCTTTATCTGCAATAAATCCTTTAGCCTCTTCAGATAAAACTAAATTCAAACCTAAATTCACCAAACGACTTAACACATTTTTCATGATGATGTCAATGATCAAGAAAATATTTTCTTTAGTCAATGAATTAAACACCACCACATCGTCTACTCTATTTAAAAATTCAGGAGAGAAAGTTCTCTTTAATGCTTTTTCAATCACCGATCTATTATTTTCGTCGGTCTGAAGTACACGCGTAGCAGTGGCAAATCCTACTCCATCCCCAAACTCTTTCAATTGACGAGCGCCAATATTGGAAGTCATGATAATTAAAGTGTTTTTAAAATCTACTTTTCTACCCAATCCATCTGTTAAAATACCATCATCTAAAACTTGTAATAAAATATTGTATATATCTGGATGTGCTTTTTCAATTTCATCTAAAAGTATGACGCAGTATGGCTTACGGCGTACCTTTTCGGTTAATTGACCACCTTCTTCATAACCTACATAACCTGGAGGCGCTCCAATTAAACGGCTTACAGAAAACTTTTCCATATACTCACTCATGTCAATTCTAATCAAAGCATCCTCTGAGTCAAATAAATTTCTAGCTAGTGCTCTAGCCAACTCTGTTTTACCCACCCCTGTTGGACCTAAGAAAATAAAAGTGCCAATAGGTTTTTTAGGGTCTTTCAAACCTACTCTATTTCTCTGAATGGCTTTCACCACTTTACCTAAAGCTTCATCTTGTCCAATAACTTCGGTTTTCATTTCCTCCGTCATTTTTTTAAGCTTAGTCGTTTCTGCTTCTACCATTCTTTTTACAGGAATGCCTGTCATCATACTTACTACTTCAGCAATGTTTTCTTCATTGATTGGGAAACGCTTGTTTTTACTATCTTCTTCCCAATTGGTTTTTGCTTTTTCTAAAGCTTCCCCTAATTTTTTCTCTGTATCTCTTAAGCTAGCCGCTTCTTCAAAGCGTTGGCTTTTCACCACTCTATTTTTCTCGTTCTTAACTTCTTCAATTTGTTTTTCTAATTCCACTATATCCAAAGGCACATTGATATTTTTCAAATGCACTCTTGCACCCACTTCATCTAATACATCGATGGCTTTGTCAGGCAATAAACGATCAGTCATGTATCGGTCACTTAATTTCACACAAGCTTCAATAGCCTCTTGATCATAAACGACACTATGGTAATCCTCGTATTTAGATTTGATATTGTTTAATATGATAATGGTATCCGCCACACTTGGTGGTTCAATAATTACTTTTTGGAAACGTCTATCTAAGGCACCATCTTTTTCAATATGCATTCTATATTCATCTAAGGTAGAAGCACCAATACATTGTAATTCTCCACGTGCCAATGCTGGCTTAAAGATATTAGAGGCGTCTAGTGATCCACTTGCACCTCCAGCACCTACAATGGTATGTATTTCATCAATAAATAAAATAACGTCTCTGTTTTTTTCAAGCTCAGTCATGATGGCCTTCATACGCTCTTCAAACTGACCTCTGTATTTAGTACCTGCCACTAGTGCGGCTAAGTCTAAAGAAATAACACGCTTATCAAATAAAACCCTGCTTACTTTTCTTTGCACAATGCGCAAGGCCAAGCCTTCTACAATGGCGGTCTTACCCACACCAGGTTCCCCAATTAAAATAGGATTGTTCTTTTTTCTTCTACTTAAAATTTGACTTACTCTTTCAATTTCGGCTTCACGTCCTACAATCGGATCCAAGGAATCCATTTCGGCTAACTTAGTAATATCACGACCAAAATTATCTAAAACAGGTGTCTTAGATTTATTAGGTGAGGCTGGTTTTGCTTTTGCAGTTGACCCGTAAGCACCCGATCCACCTCTTTTTTCTTCTTCGAATTCATCCTCTCCTTCTTCAGGAAATTCTGCACTAGGTGGATTGATGGGTTCAGCACTCGTACCAATAATACCTAACTCAGTTCTAAATAAATCATAATCAATATCAAATTGATTTAAAATTTGAGTGGCAATGTTTTCCTTGTTTTTTAAAATGCTTAATAGCAAATGTTCGGTCTCCACCATGGGGCTTTTTAAAGCCTTGGCTTCTAATACAGTCACACGAATTACTTTCTCGGCTTGCTTGGTCAATGGTAAACTATTGATATTGGCTACATTTTTACCAGACTTATCCTTCACGGCCAATTCAATTTCTTTTCTTAACTCAGCGAGATTTACATTTAATTGCTTTAATACCTTGATGGCTGTATTTTCTTGATCTCTAATAAGGCCAAGCATTAAATGCTCAGCACCTATAAAGTCATTACCTAATCTCAAAGCCTCTTCACGACTATAAGAGATGATTTCCTTAACTTGTGTTGAAAAATTATTATCCATAGAATTAATTGGAGCTGTTACAAGAATAACGAATATTTTTGACCTAAAGTATGTTAAGTATTACTTGTTATTAACCATTTATTGATTAACCCCTATGCAATACAAAACCGAACAAAAGGAGAAGTTTACTGTCGTTACCCTTCTTGAAAATAGTCTTAGTTCAAATCTCGTGCCAGAATTAGCCGAATTGATCAGTAAAATTGGTAGCCAGTCCCCTAAAAACCTGATCATCGACTTTTCTAAGGTAGCCCAATGGGAACTACCTATCATTGAACAACTGGCCAATGCTCAACAGACCTTTTATGATAATAATACCTCATTTGTCATTTGCTGCCTGTCAGATAGCCTTCAGGAAGTACTGGATTTGACCGATTACGCCGAAGTCATGAATATGACACCCACCGAATCCGAGGCCTGGGACATCGTACAAATGGAAGAAATAGAGCGCGAGCTCCTAGACAGTGATGATATGGAGTTTTCGACCCAAGAATAGGCCTAGAATCGGTCAATATTAGTTATTTTCGCCGTCATGATTACCTCTAATACCATACAACAAATTACCAGCCGAATTGACATCATTGATGTCGTGGGTGAATTTGTGAAGTTGAAAAAGAGAGGTACCAACTTTATAGGCAACTGCCCTTTTCACAACGAAAAATCTCCTTCTTTTACCGTTTCCCCATCCAAAGAAATTTACAAATGCTTTGGCTGTGGCAAAAGTGGCAATACCATCACTTTTTTGATGGAGCATGAAAAATACAGTTATGTAGAATCTTTAAGATGGTTGGCCGCTAGATACAATATTGAAATTGAAGAAACCGAAACCAGCCCAGCCCAAAAAATAGCCCAACAAGTAGCGGATAGTTTGTATGCCATTAATCATTTCGCCATGGATTTTTTTGCCAAGCAATATTGGGAAACAGCATCTGGTGAGGCCATTGCCCAAAGTTACATGCAACACCGAGGTTTTTTAAAACCCATTGTAGAGAAATTCAAAATTGGCTATAATCCCTCCGATCGTGATAGTTTAGCCAAGGCGCTAATTCAAAATCAATTCAATCCTGAACTTTTTGCCAAAACAGGTTTGGTGGTAGAGCGCAATGGAGAATGGCAGGACAATTATAGAGATCGTATTATTTTTCCTATCCACAATACCACTGGAAAAATTATTGGCTTTGGGGCAAGACAAATTGCAAAGAATGATAAGTCGCCAAAATACATCAATTCACCAGAGAATGAAATTTATGTAAAGAGTAAAATTTTATATGGCTCCTATTTTGCAAGGACCTCTATAGATAAATTAAATGAATGTTTATTGGTTGAAGGTTATACCGATGTAGTGAGTTTGCACCAAGCAGGTATTGAAAATGTGGTAGCCAGTGGTGGTACTTCTTTAACCATTGACCAGTTAAGGCTGATCAAAAAATATACGCAGAACCTAACTATCATTTACGATGGAGATGCAGCAGGTGTGAAGGCAGCCTTGCGCGGATTGGACATGGCCTTGGAAGAAGGCTTAAATGTGCAACTAGTATTAATTCCAGATAAAGAAGATCCAGACAGCTATGTCAATAAAGTGGGGCCAGATGCTTTTAGAGAATTTGTACTATCGGCTAAAAAAGATTTTGTTTTATTTCAATTGGAAGTACAGCTAAAAGAAGTGGATGGAGATTTGAACAAGAAAAACGCCTTGGTGAATCAGATAGCAGAAACCTTGAGTAAAATTAATAAACCCGAAGATTTTACCAAGCTGCAAGAGTATGTAAGAAAATGCGCATCCCTATTACGCATTGACGAAACAGGCTTGACACAACTCGTAAATAAATTTAAGCGTGATAAGATAGTAAAAGAAGAAAAGAAAATGTCTTATGACGAGGCAGCTATCTTGATGCCTAGTTTTCCTAAGGAAACTGATTCAGCACAAGACAATGATTTATTTGTAGACAGAGATTTAGCCCATGAAAAAAACTTAGTGCGCTTGGTGGTAGAATATGGCAATGAGCTAGGCCCTAAAAATAAAAAAATTGCAGACTGGGTTTTCGAAGAAATTGAATCCTTTCCTTTAGAAAATCTAGATATGGTTTATTTAATAAACGCTTATAAAAAATGGAACCAGGAAGGGAAAATAGCCAATAGTAAAACTTTGCAATACCACGAAGACGAGCGTATACAAAAATGGACGGTGAATTTATTTGAACCAGAACATGAGCTAAGTCAAAGATGGAATGAGAAATTAGGTAAACCAGAACGCGAAGAAACTAAAAATTATATCCTTGAAATTGAAATTGGCCTGATGTACTATAAACTTAGAAAAGTTAAAAAGATGATTGGTCAAAATCAATTGGACCTAGAAACGGCTCCTGAAAAAGAACAAATACAATTACTTCAAATACATAAGCACTTGAAAGAGGTGGAGCGTGAATTAACCCAAGGTATTGGAACAGTGATCTTGAAATAATAGAAAAGGCTCCAAACCTGGAGCCTTAAAATCATTAGAGTGTAAATTCATTATTTTTTATATTTTATAAAAAAATAATGAATTCTACTTCTCTGAGGGGTTGTTCTTCCCTGCCAATAATTTTTCCAAAGTTGATTCCAAACGCTTTTGTTTGGTTTCTTCTTTTTTAGCCCCTTGGATCCAACTTAAATATTCTTTTTGATTCAATATTGATAGAGAAATAAAGAATTCTCTAGCTTCTTCATGTGCCCCAAATAATTTATCCAATTCTATAGGGAGGGCGATTAATCTTTTTTCAAAATCGTCCACTTTAATATTGGCAGACTTGAATTCAACAAAGGTTCTATTTCTATTGGGAATTTGATCTAATTTCTTAAAACGCATCGCTGTCCAAACATGGTCTAAAGTAACCTGTCTAACAGCCTCGTATTCATTTTTTGATAATATCTCCCAGCTAGCATCTCTATTTAAATCAGAAACAATCTTGGAAGTGGTTTTAGGGTAGGCAATCCACAACTTACTTTCTGGGTGCAAAGCCGAAAAAACCTCTTTTAAAATATTGTTTAACTGTAATTGATTGATGGCAAAAATGAGCGCAAAGTCAATTTTGCGGGACTTCAAAAGCGGCGTGATGTTCTTATTGTAGGACAATTTTGCAAATTGCTTTTCTACAGACGATGGTAATCCTTGAACTAGTAAATTTTTCTCTTCTTTCAACTGCAATTTCTCTAAAATGTTCTGATTACCTGACATAGTTGTTAATTTTTAAAGGACGACGAAGTTACGAAATTCTAACTGGAAATGAAGCATTAATTGCGCTTCATCTTGTTTTTGAAACTAGGCATTTTATTTTCTGTGCCTTTGAAAAGTCTGCTGATATTTTTTTGATGTGTGATGACCACCATCAAAGCCACTATAATAGCGAAAAGGCGATAAATGGTTTCCTTTTCATTAAAGATGAACAAAATAAGCACCATGAAAGCTACTCCAGCCAACATAGAACTTAAGGATACAAAGCGGGTAGACAATAAAGTAATTAAGAATACCCCTAGGCAAATCAAGGCCACCATCGGTTGAATGGCCAAGGCCATGCCTAATAAAGTAGCCACCCCTTTTCCACCTCTGAAATTGGCAAATATGGGAAAAATATGGCCTAAGATAGCCATCATGCCCAAGGCAATCATAAAATTGGTTCTCGGCATTTCATTGGTCAAATAGAAGGGAATAAAAATATATAAAGAAGTAGCAATAAGACCCTTGGTTACATCTACTAACATCACCATACTGCCCCATTTAGAACCTAAGACTCTAAAAGTATTGGTTGCCCCTGCATTGCCGCTACCATAATCTCTAATGTCAATCCCAAAAACAGACTTACTAATCCAAACCGCTGTGGGAATAGAACCAATTAAATAAGCTAAAATAATTAGAATAATTTCTATCATATATTTTTCTTCGGTTTTCCTTGGAGGGCAAATATAAGTAAAAAAAAATTAATGTTTTGTTAACAATAGCGATGAAACATTAAACTAACCCAGCCATTTAAGGGCTGTGCCTTGAGAAAATTCCAGCCCAATTGGGTGGTTAAATTAGTTATATCTGATTGATCTTCAATGAGTAATCCACTTAATACCAATAGGGAACTAGGCTTTGCAGATTGTGTGAGCGCCACTAAATTGGCTTCGATGATATGCCTATTAACATTGGCTAAAGTCACGTCAAAAACCTGATTTTGCCCTGCAGATTCCACTTTTTCGACCCTGATATTGACTGCTTGATTGTTTTGGACGTTTTCGATGGCATTTTCAATGCACCAATCGTCATTGTCCACCGCCAACACTGAGGCTGCCCCTAGTTTATGGGCAAGGATAGCCAAAACGCCCGTACCTGTGCCAAAATCATAGACAGACTTTCCTTTAAAATCGATCTCTTCCATTAATTGTATTACTGAAAAGGTAGTCGCATGATGCCCAGTGCCAAAGCTCATTTTGGGGGTAATGGCAAGATCGTGTAGGACCTTAGGTTCAAAACTAGGGTGAAAATTTGCCCGAATACCTACAAAATTACCTATCCGCACAGGCTCAAAATTAGATTCCCATACTGAATTCCAATTTTGTTCTTTAATATTTGATTTATAATAAGTTAAACTGTGTTGATTGAATATATTATCTAAATCATTTTGTAGATCATGCTCTTGAAAATAAGTAGCCAATACAAATGTTTTACAATGCCCTGCCCCTGCTCCTAAACTATGGGTCATTTTTACCCCATCATTGATGCCTTGGCTAGCCTCTTCTTCATTAAACCCCTCAAAGCCAAGGGCAGATAACTGGGCTACGAGCATTTCAAATTGCTCCTGGTGGTCAAAATCGAAGGCTATTTGTATATATTCTTTGGACATATTTGTTTTAAGTTGACCGATGTAATTGGAATAAATACCTATTCCTTGGCGCTCAGCTCGCTTCGCTCGAATGTTCGCTACGGAATAGTATTTACTCCAATTTCACTTGAACATAAGAACACTTTACAAAGTTAGCAACAAAAAATGCCCCGCGTTTGTAGCAGGGCATTTATATGGTAACTTTTAAAATTCTATTGTTGAGGACCTCTATCTTCACGAGGCGCTTGCTCTGGACGAGGTAATAAAGCTTTGTGGCTTAATTTGAATTTACCTGTTTTAGGATCCAAACCAACCAATTTCACTTTTACTACATCTCCTTCATTAAAGATACCATCCATGGTTTCCAAACGCTTCCAGCTTATTTCACTAATGTGTAATAATCCTTGTTTGCCTGGCATGAATTCTACAAAGGCACCAAACTCTTTCACACCCTTCACTACCCCTTCGTACTCATCACCAATTTCAGGAACGGCTACAATACCATTGATCCATTTAACAGCAGCATCCAAACTATCTTTATTGGCAGAGAAGATACTTACTTCACCATGGTTGCCCACTTCTTCAATATTAATAGTTGCACCAGTTGTTCTTTGCATCTCTTGGATGATTTTACCACCTGGCCCGATCACAGCTCCAATGTATTCTTTATCAATAATCAACTTCACCATTCTTGGTGCATGTGGTTTCACATCTGCACGCGCAGCTGGCATACACTCATACATCGCATCTAAAATATGTAAGCGACCTTTTTTAGCTTGAGACAATGCTTCACGCATAATGTCCATACTTAAACCATCTACTTTAATATCCATTTGCACGCCGCAAATACCATCGCGTGTACCAGTTACTTTGAAATCCATATCTCCTAAATGATCTTCATCACCTAAGATATCTGTTAAAATAGCATACTTACCATCTTCTCTTGAAATTAATCCCATGGCCACACCACTCACGTGCTTAGGCATTGGCACACCTGCATCCATTAAGGCTAATGAACCCGCACAAACTGTTGCCATAGATGAAGAACCATTTGATTCTAATACATCTGATACCACTCTTAATGTGTAGGGGAAAGTAGTGGTGTCTGGTAACATTTGTTTTAAAGAACGCATGGCTAAATTACCATGACCTACTTCACGACGACCTACGCCACGCATCATTTTCACTTCTCCTGTTGAGAAAGGAGGGAAATTATAGTGTAAGAAAAATTTAGTGTATTCAGCGCTTGCTGCAGTCTCTTGCATTAACTCATCCAACTTAGTACCTAAGGTAACCGTTGTTAAAGATTGTGTTTCTCCTCTTGTAAATAATGAAGAACCATGTGGTGTAGGAAGTGGATCTACTTCCATGGCTAAAGGACGTACTTGATCTAATTGACGACCATCTAAACGAATACGTTTGTCCACCATCATATCTCTTACTAATTCCCATTTTAAGTCCTCGTAATACTTCCCTGCTAATTTCTTTTGCAAGTCGGTAATATCAGTGCCTAAATGTTCGATGATTTCTTTTTTCAATGCAGAGAAAGCATCGCTTCTCTCATGCTTAGCAGAACCCATTTCAGCAATCGCAGTTACTTTCGCTTTGGCAAATGCATAAACTTTATCTTTAATAGCAATATCTTGTTCTGGTTTTTTATAATCACGCACTTCTGTAATACCTACAACTTTTCTTAACTCCGCTTGTGCTTTAATTTGTTTGCGAATGGCTTCATGTGCAATTTCTAAACATTGTACTAATTCTTCTTCCGAACATTCTTTCGCTTCTCCTTCTACCATCATCAAATTCTTTTCAGTAGCTGCAATTAAAAATTCAAAATCAGAAATAGCTAATTGTGCCTTAGAAGGATTGATAATAAATTCTCCTTTGATACGACCAATACGTACTTCAGAAATAATTTCTTTTATAGGAATATTTGAAACGGCTAATGCAGCAGAGGCTGCAAGACATGCTAATGAATCGGGCATTACATTTTCATCACTTGATATCAAAGAGATTAATACTTGTACATCACATAAATAATCTTCAGGGAATAAAGGACGTAGTGCACGGTCAATTAAACGACTCGTTAATATTTCATAATCATTTAAACGCGCTTCTCTTTTGAAGAAAGAACCAGGAATACGACCTGCTGAGGCAAATTTTTCTTGGTAGTCTACGCTCAATGGAAAAAAGTCTTGTCCTTCTTTAGGATCTTTATTGGCCACTACCGTAGCTAATAAAATGCAATTGCCTTGTCTTACAGTAACCGCGCCATCAGCTTGGCGAGCTAATTTTCCTGTTTCAATAAATACTTCTTGGCCTGGATTTATTTCGAATTTTACCGATTTTGGTTGTACTAACATTTTAATTTTTTTTATACAGTTGATCTTAAAGAAAAACTGAAAGTATATAAACAACTAATCCCAACCGTGTTGTGCAGTTGGGACAGCTTATTAATAAGTTCTTCTGGAATTATTTTCTTAAACCTAATTTTTCAATTAGAGCGCGGTAACCAGTTAGGTTATGTTTTTGTAAATAAACCAATAAACGCTTACGCTGACCCACTAATTGCATTAACCCTCTTTGAGTGGAATGGTCTTTGTGGTTGGCTTTCAGGTGACCTGAAATGTGCGCAATACGCTCGGTTAATAAAGCTACTTGTCCTTCGATAGAACCAGTATTGTTTGCTTTACCGCCAAATTCGGCAAATATGCCTGCTTTTTTTTCTTTTGTTAAGGTAGCCATTGTAAAATCTTCTTTTTTGTAGTTAACAGTTAACTACGGTTTTATTTTTTATTTCGGCTGCGAAGATACGTGGAAAAGGTGTAAATCAATCAAAAATTTCAACGTTTTTTGGGTATTTGGCTCGATTAAATTGGAAAATTTTGTCCATCATTACCACAGCATAGTTGATAGACAATACTTTAACAAAAGTGGTGTTATTGCTTTTGTCCAAAATGGCAGCGGAGGAAAGCGCTGTTTTTAGCTTATCAATGACCAGGGTCACTTTTTGAAAATTCTTTCGTTTGTCAATGGGTAGAAGTACGATGGTAGCTATATTTTTATTTTCACTTAAAACACTGTAATTGAAGTCTTTATCATAGTTACCTGATAATAATTTTTGAGGACTTAGGGTTTGATCTGACTCAGCAACATTTGACTTCGAAATGGTATTGACCCCATCAAAATTATATATAGTAGTTCCATCACAAAGAATCTCTGTGCTCCCTTGTTTTAATAGGTATTTATCGCCTTTCATCTTTAAATTGATGGATTTGCTGCCTAGGGCCTTCCCATTGCTGTTTTTGGATATCAGTTCAATATTTACTAAGATACCCTTTGACGCCTTTACTTTGGCCCCAATTTGATCCAAAATAGCCTTGGCTTGACTGTCTTTTTGAGCAGAGGCATTGAAAACAGTCAATAACGCTAACAACAGGTATACTAATCTCATTGTGTTTATTTAAAGCAAGTCCAGGATGAACAAAAATAATGAATTAAGTGCTATGGAAGTGAAGACAGCTTTTTTTAATGAAATTATAACTTTATTATAGGTTCTTTTGTAAAAAGGCATTCAATTCGGTCTCTGTTTTATACAAAACCTCTCTAGGCTTACTTCCCTGACTAGGTCCTACCAAACCAGCAGACTCCAATTGATCCATCAACCTGCCAGCTCTATTATAACCCAATTTCATTCTTCTTTGGATTAAAGAAGTAGAGCCCATTTGAGCATGTACGATCAATTTGGCCGCCTCCTCAAATAGAACATCTCTTGCCCCTGCATCAAAATTACCCGCGTCCATTTCTTTTTCATCCATATACTCTGGCAATAGGAATGCCTGTGGATAGCCTTTTTGATCAGCGATAAAAGAACAAACTCTATCCACTTCAGGCGTATCCACAAAAGCGCATTGCAAACGCGTAATTTCTCCATTGTAACTTACCAGCATATCTCCCTTACCAATCAATTGCTCCGCACCACCAGCATCTAAAATTGTTCTACTGTCAATTTTACTGGATACTTTAAAAGCGATACGCGCTGGAAAATTGGCCTTGATGGTTCCCGTAATAATATTCACACTTGGTCTTTGTGTGGCAATGATTAAGTGAATACCCACTGCTCTTGCCAACTGCGCTAAACGAGCAATAGGCATTTCCACTTCCTTACCCGCTGTCATAATTAAATCGGCAAACTCATCCACCACTAAAACAATAAATGGTAAAAACTGATGTCCTTTTTCAGGATTTAATTTACGAGCCGTAAATTTTTCATTGTATTCTTTGATGTTTCTGCACCCTGCTTCTTTTAATAAATCATACCTGTTGTCCATTTCAATACACAAGGCATTTAAGGTATTGATTACTTTTTTAGTATCTGTAATAATCGCATCTTCTTCACCTGGTAATTTGGCTAAGAAATGTTTTTCAATGACTCTATATAAACTCAATTCTACTTTTTTAGGATCTACCAAAACAAACTTTAATTGCGATGGATGTTTCTTATACAATAGGGAAACTAAAATAGCATTTAATCCAACTGACTTTCCTTGTCCTGTGGCACCCGCCATTAACAAATGCGGCATGCTTGCTAAGTCTACTATGAAATTTTCGTTGTCAATTTTTTTACCAATAGCAATGGGCAATGAAAACTTACTGGTCTGAAATTTTTCACTAGCCAATAAGGTTTTCATACTCACCACCGACTTGCGTATGTTGGGTACTTCTATACCAATGGTACCTTTTCCTGGAATAGGTGCTATAATACGAATACCTAAGGCGGCTAAGCTTAAGGCAATATCATCTTCTAAATTTTTAATGCGACTAATACGCACACCGGGTGCTGGTACTATTTCATACAAAGTAACTGTAGGCCCAACGGTGGCCGCTATTCTTTGTATGGCAATATCATAATTTTTAAGTGTGGCAATAATTTGATTCTTGTGCGTTTCAAGTTCTTCTGGGTCTTGTACAATTTTTTCAGAACCATGGGTTTCCAACAAATTTAAATGCGGATACTTGTAATTTTTTAAATCCAAGGTGGCGTCGTATTGTGTGCCGATACTTCCTACAGGCACACTCACTTCTTTAGCAAGATCTTTTATTTCTAAATCAAGATCTTCTAATAATTCTCCATTAAAATCTTCGATATTGATCGGCTCCAAGTTGGAGACTTCCGGTTCTTCAATTAAAGTAGGTGCAAGTTCTACCTGTGCAATAGTTGGTTCCTCAACTAAATCAATTTCATCAAATGAGGTTTCATTGGTTAAAGCTGTAGTATTATTTTTTAATGTATTGGTACTAAATGTATCTGTTTTATTTTCGGGTGCATTCAAATCCCATTCTTGTTTTACTGCTTCTTCATTATCGGCTGAAACAAATGCTTCTTGTTTTATTTTAGGTTTTAAAAAATCAAAATTGGGTACGTTAAAATTTGGATTGAATCTCCAAATGACATAACTAAATCCTGCTACCAACAACAAAGCACCTGTGCCAAAACTACCAATCCATTTGATTAACCAACTACTACTGTATTCACCAAGAGCTCCACCCCAAGAAAATAAGGCCCCCTGAGTAACAAAAGCAAAGGAAGTACTCAATATCAATAAACCAATTATTACATAACGTAGGTTTCGCCACAAACTAAAAATAGGTTTTGTAAAAAATAAATTTACACCTAATACAAAAAAGAAAGAACAAAGTAAGTAAGCGGGGATCCCAAACCCATTGAACATAATTTGATAAGCTATAAATGCCCCAATATAACCCATTAAATTATTTGCTTTCAAGTCATTGACTGTAAATAAATGGGTACGCCAAAGTTGGACCATGTCTTGGTCTTCTTGCCAAGTAAATAAATAAGACGTAAAGGCAACAAATAAAAATAAAGTAACGAGTAAACTTAGGGCCCCAAAAATTTTAGAAGTGCGCTCATCCTTCACAACTTCCGTAACAGAAACATCAGCTGCTTTGTCTGGGTTAAGTTCGTCTACTGAAACCTTGGGCTCTTTTTTGCCTTTAAGCGTATTTGCCATAAGAACAAATATAAGTTATCTGTATAGGACCAAAAAGGAATTTGAGCAAATGTGTAAAATTGAAAAATGGTAAGGCTACTTATCCACTTTATGCATATAAACAACCCTTAGCCAGCTCATCCACCCTAGCATAAAAAACAATCCGCCGATGGGGGTGATGGGGCCTAAAAAACTAGTCCACGAAATATTAAAAATAGCAGCTATCACCAGTAAATACAAGGAGCCACTAAAACAAAAAATACCTATTATAAAAAAATGAGCAGCCCATCCTAGCCATTTTTGTTCCCCCAAAATTGCTTGGTTTTGACTACCATATATCGATAAGGCAATGAGTGCCATCGCATGAATGAATTGATACCTTACCCCGGTTTCAAAAATGGCCATACGATCTGCCAAGACATAGGCTTTTAAGGTATGAGCCCCAAAGGCACCTAGGAGAACAGCTATGAATGAAAAAACCAAACCCCCAATTAATATTTTACGATGCATGTTTTAAGATTAGCTTTTTTAAACCCGCCTCAGTAATCGCTGCTGAACTTAATCGGTAAGTTGCCTGTTGATAATAAGTATGTCTTTCTTCCAACTTTTGTTGAATGAAATTGGTGATTTCAGTAGCAGACAAATTTGCGATTAAAGGGCGATGCGCTTTTTCCGCTAACAATCTTTCCACTAAAACTTCTACAGATTCATCCAACCAAATAACAACGCCTTCTTTCTTCATCCAATCCATATTTTCATGAAAACAAGGGGTGCCCCCTCCAGTGGCTAACACAAACTTTTTTTTCTCTTTAAACCACCTTAGAATTTTTGCCTCTAGTTTTCTAAAATGCGGTTCTCCTTCCTCTTCAAAAATTTCTGTAATAGTTTTTTCTTCGGTCATTTCAATTAAATCATCTAGATCATAGCCAGCCGATTTAATCCAATTGGCTATTTTTTTTGTCCAATAACTTTTTCCCGCACCCATCATCCCAATTAAAAATATTTTTTCAGCAGCCATCTTTAACGACTATTTAAAAGCATTAAAACCTGTGATGTCCATCCCCGTGATCAATAAATGAATATCATGAGTGCCTTCATAAGTAAGTACACTTTCTAAGTTCATCATATGTCTCATGATGGAATATTCTCCTGTAATGCCCATACCTCCTAATATTTGTCTTGCCTCTCTAGCTATATGGGCTGCTATTTCACAGCTGTTTCTTTTGGCCATACTAATTTGAGCAGGAGTGGCACGAGCTTCATTCATTAAAACACCTAATCGCCAAACCATCAATTGTGCCTTGGTAATTTCAGTCAACATTTCGGCTAATTTTTTTTGTTGTAATTGAAAAGCAGCAATGGGTTTTCCGAACTGAACACGCTCTTTACTATAACGCAAAGCTGTATCGTAACAATCCATGGCTGCGCCCAAGGCACCCCAAGCAATCCCAAACCTAGCTTTGCTTAAACAACCCAAAGGACCTTTCAATCCTTTTACGTTGGGTAGTATATTTTCTTTAGGCACTTTTACATTGTCAAAAACCAATTCTCCAGTTGCACTGGCCCTTAAACTCCATTTGTTATGCGTCGTGGGTGTAGAAAAACCCTCCATTCCTCTTTCCACAATAATCCCTTTAATTTCTCCCGCTTCATTTTTTGCCCATACCACAGCCACCTGTGCAAATGGTGCATTGCTGATCCACATTTTTGCCCCATTTAAAATCACCTGGTCTCCTTCCTCTTTAAAATTAGTCAACATGCTGGATGGATCTGATCCATGATCTGGTTCGGTCAAACCAAAACAACCCAACCATTCCCCAGATGCCAATTTGGGTAAATATTTTTTCTTTTGTTCTTCGCTACCGTAGGCATAAATAGGAAACATCACCAATGAACCTTGCACACTTGCTGTACTTCTCACCCCACTATCCCCTCTTTCTAATTCTTGCATCATGAGGCCATAACTAATATAATCCAAACCACCACCTCCATATTCCACAGGCACCGTTGGACCAAAACAGCCAAGATCCCCTAATTGTTTTATAATTTGAGTGGGGAATTCAGCACGTTGTGCATAGTCTTCTATGATGGGAGAAATTTCTTTTTTTACATATGCTCTTGTAGCAGCGCGCACCATGCGTTGTTCTTCTGAAAGTAATTCATCCAATTGATAATAATCGGGTGATTCAAATAAGTCGGCTCTTACTGCCATATTGAATAATTTTAGGTGATAAACAAACTTGCACAAAGGTAGCAGAAACGAGAGTAAAAAAGTATATTTACAATAACAATAATTTACATGAGAAAAGTAATCACGCATTTAAGTTTCTATGTTTTGTTGGCCATCATTGCGGGTGTTCTATTAGGCATCTATTTCCCGGCAAAGGCGGTTCAACTAGAACCTTTGGCAAAAAGTTTTATCAGCCTGATTAAAATTTTCACCTACCCTATCATTTTTCTAACGGTTGCTCTGGGGATTGCCAGCATGGGCGATTTGAAAAAAGTAGGCCGTATAGGAATTAAATCATTGGTCTATTTTGAAATTGTGAGTACCCTTTCTTTAGCCATCGGCGTGCTCATGGCTTTGTGGATTCAACCAGGAAATATTAATAAGGAGGGTTTACAAATGCAAGACCCATCTAAATATACGAAAGCCACAGCGTTTAATTTATGGGCCATCATTCAACAAAATACCAATTTGCAAATTTTGTTATTGGCCATATTACTTGGCATCACCTTAAACTTTTTAAACAAAAGAGAAAAATACATACACTTTCTTGGACTTTGCACGCATTATGTTTTTCTTGGATTAAAATATGTCATGTATTTAGCGCCTTTGGGCGCCTTGGGTGGTATGTCCTTTGCTATTGGTAAATATGGATTAAAAACATTGATCCCTCTTGGTAAATTAATGGCTACAATGTATATCACTATGGCCTTTTTTATTGTACTTGTACTTGGGCTTATTTTAAAAAATTATCAACTTTCCATCTTCAAATTGATCAAAAATATCAAGGAAGAATTACTTATTGTTTTTGGCACTTCCTCTTCCGAGCCTGCTATGCCATCGCTGATGAATAAATTAGAAAAGATGGGCTGTTCAAAATCGGTGGTAGGTTTGGTGGTGCCCACAGGATACTCTTTTAATTTAGATGGTACTTCCATTTATTTATCGATGGCTGTCATTTTTATTGCACAGTTGTACAATGTACAATTGAGTACTACTGAAATTGTGACGATGATTTTAATCTTAATGCTTACTTCAAAAGGTGCTGCAGGTGTCACAGGCAGTGGATTTATAGTGCTTGCTTCTACCTTAGCCACACTACAAAAAATTCCCATTGAAGGTCTGGCATTTTTATTAGGGGTAGATAAATTCATGAGTGAAGCACGTGCCATCACCAATATTATTGGCAATAGTGCGGCTACTTTAGTCATTGCAAAATCGGAAGGAGAAACTATAACATTAGATTAATAGGGCTTTCATTTCCTTTGCATAATCACTTGCAGTGATGGCTGCTTTTTCGGCAAAGTCATTTTCATTGCTGGCAAAAATGATGGCTCTACTGGCATTGACCAATAAACCTACTTCTTTGTTTTTACCATAGGTGGTCACTTCCTCTAAGCTACCACCTTGCGCACCCACTCCAGGCACCAATATAAAATGATTAGGAATGATGGTACGAATACTTTCAAATTCTTTGGCCTTGGTCGCCCCAACTACAAACATAATTTGATCTGCAGTACCCCATGAAGCTACTTGTTCCAAAACTGATTCATATAAAAATTGACCATTCGCTAATTTTTGTTGTTCAAAATTTTGACTTCCTAGATTAGAAGTTAAACCAAGCACAATGGTGCATTTTTTAGTATAGGCTAAAAAAGGGTCAATGCTGTCCTTGCCCATGTAAGGTGCTACTGTAATGGCATCAAAAGGTAAAACCTCAAAAAAAGTTTTTGCATAATGAGCCGAAGTATTTCCAATGTCACCGCGTTTTGCATCAGCAATCGTAAAATGGGTGCTTGGAATATGAGCCAAGGTTTCTTCCATGGCTTGCCAACCGCTCACCCCCATGGATTCATAAAAAGCAGTATTTATTTTATAACTTACACAGTAAGGCGCAGTGGCATCGATGATGGCTTTATTAAAATCTATTACCCCCTTTGCTGTTTTAGGCATGCTAGCTGGTAACTTTTCGATAGCTGAATCCAAACCAACACATAAATAGGATTGCTTTATTTTAATGCTTTCTACTAGTTCTTTTTTAGTCATGTTTTATTTTTGCACTTTGACAACAGGGTTGGTCTTTACAAATACTTTATACCCCCAAGGTAACAATTCAAACTGATTTATTTTTTGAACAAATTGATTTGTAAATAATTCTTTATAAGTGCTTCCCCTATTTTCCATGGCTAATTGAACTTGTTCTGTCTGATTAGACAAATTTAAGACCACTATTACCTGGTCATTCCCTCCCATTCTTTCATACGCCATCAAGGCATTGGGGTGATTCACTTTTATCCTGCTAAATTTTGCCGCTTCCCCAAATGCTTTATTTGATTTTCTTAAATGTAATAAGGTGCTGTAAAAAGAAGCACGTTCATATTTCTTAAATGAGATAGGATCTTTTTCAAAAAATTGCAAGGGCCTCAATACCGGTTCTTCTTGACCGCTATATATAAGTGGGATGGTTCTATTGTAGGTTTGAGAAAGAATCGCAAAGGGGGCATGAATAGCTCCAGGCATAGTTGCAAAATCTGCCTTATTCCATGAATTTTCGTCATGATTGCTAGTAAAATACATGCGCCAAGCCCCCTTGATAAAACTAGTATCAATTACATTAAACATGGAATCTAATTCACCTACTCCTTTCTTTCCTGCTGCGATATCTTTTATGATATTAAACTCTCTCCATGTATAGGTAGCATCAAAACCTGCTGGATGCAAGGCGGCATCATCTGCTTCTGCTAAAAAAAATAAAGGTCTGCTCTTTTTTAAAGAAGCAATACACGTGTACCAAAAACTAGTAGGCACACCCCAGGCAACATCTACCCTAAAGCCATCAATTTGAGTATGATCGACCCAATAGCGCATGGTATTAATCATGCTGTCCTGCATTTCTACATTAGCAAAATTTAATTCTCTAGTATCTGACCAATCTGCTGTATAAGTGGGTTTTCCTGTACTATCTTTTTCATAAAAATCAGGATGAGTAGTTAACCATTTATTATCAGCGCCACTATGATTTGGTACATAATCAATGATTGCTTTCATTCCTAATGCATGTATTTGATTGAGTAATTTTTTAAAATCCTGCAAAGTCCCAAACTCAGGATTGATTGCTGTATAATCTGCTACTGCATAATAAGAACCTAAGGTGCCTTTTCTTCCTTCTTTTGAAATAGGCTGTATGGGCATGAACCAAACTGTTTGCACACCCATTGATTTTAATCTAGGTAGGTGTTGAGCAAATGCATTAAAAGTTCCTTCTGGGGTATATTGGCGAATATTTACTTCGTAGATATTGCCTTGCTGCATAAAAGATGGATGCTTTTGTTGCGCTTCTAATTGAATTACTAAACAAATTCCAACCAATAGAAATAGCTTTTTCATTTTGCAACCATTTAATTGATAGTAAAATTAATATAAAGCACCCAAGATGCCAATTAGGAATTATAATTTGGCTTAACTTTGTCCCTAATGCGACTATTTAACTTTAAAGCCATATGGGTTATCGGGCTGCTTGCAGTGATGATTAGCTGCAGCGACAATGCTAGCAAAGATTTAGCCGATAATGCCATTGACGGGGGCCGCTACTTTTTAGAAAATTGCAACCAAGGTGATTTTAAAAAGGCCAACTTATACCTATTGGACAATCCCGAGAATCAAAGCTATTTTAAGGGTATTTCCCTCAAATACTTTGACTTAGATAAGGAAGGAAGGCAACAATTAAGACAGGCCTCTATTCAAATTAATGAAGTAAGGGCCATTGATAGCAATCAAAGCATCATCAGCTATCAAAGTTCGATGGATAAAATACCACGTCAACTTAAAGTGGTCAATAGTAAAAATGGCTGGAAAGTAGATTTAAAATATACCTACAGCCCAAAATAATAAAACAAAAATGTATATTTGCCCAATAATTAAACACCTATATTAACACTTATACTAACCTGAACAATGGAAGCACAAAAAAACACAAAAAAATACTGGGCATTATGTTTCACATGGGTTGTCATTTTGATCGCCTTAATCATCTTACATAGAGAATTTTTCTGGTTAGCGCTTCCAGGTGTTTTTACTTATTTTGTAAAAGCCATGGATTTAATCTAGACTTGATTTTCTTATTCGAACTATATTTTCACCTATTTATTTAAGCACGGACAACGCTGCATCTATATATGAGAAGTTTTCAGGTTGAGAATGATGGATGGGTTTGATCACTTTAGATTCTCCCAATCTTACCACTACTGCATTTTTTTCTTTTATTATAAACACATATTGACCAAACAACCCATTTTGTGCAGCAACGGCTAATCCTCTGTGATGAACAATCCAATATTGATAGCCATAAAAATCTACTGGATTGTTATTTTCAAAAGTATCTTTTAAATAAGTAGCAGGCGTGGTGGCCGCTTGTACATAACTTTCAGAAACAATTTGTTTGTCCCCCCATTTACCTTTATTCAATACCAATTGACCAAACCTTGCATAGTCATGTGCCACTCCATTGAAACAACAAAATGTTTTCTCATGTTTTTTTGCTCCATCCAATAACCATAATGCATCTGCTTCAGCGCCCATCGGTTTCATAAAACGTTCGCTGACCAAATGGGAAATATTGTCCCCGAATGCTTTTTCAACTACAAATCCCAACACTTGTGTATCTGCACTTCGGTAATCCCAAGTGCTGCCAGAAGGTTCTTTGTAGGCTAATCGATCAATCAAGTCAGCTTCATCATCCCCATAATAGGCAGCTGCATTTAAACTAAAATAACCCAAGTCTGATTCTTTGAAATTGGTCCCGGAACTCATTGTTAATAAATCTTTGATGCGGACTTTTTCTAAACCACTGGTTTTAAAATGGGGCACATAATTACCTACTGGTTCATCCAAAGATTTTATTTTTCCTTCGTCTAATGCAATGCCAATAAGTAAGGATATAATACTTTTAGCCGCCGAAAAAGAACCACTTAATGTTTTAGGTGTGTAACCATCCCAATATTTTTCATACAATAATTTTCCATTTTGAATGACTAAAAAAGCATGGGTATGATTAGAGTCAATAATTTTCATCAAAGAATCTGGTATTACACCTTTATTGTAATTGCTATCTAAAGGCCAATATTGTGGTGCCCCTCCGCTGGCAACAACACGCGTTGGATGTGTTTTATAATCATGTATGGTATGTTTACCCCACAGTGCAAAATTTCTTAGGTGAGAGAATTTAGGTGTATACAATAACCCTATTAATACAAGCAGGATAAAAGCAAGTCCTAAGAGTACTTTTTTTAGCATTAGAAGGAAAATTTTGGTTTATTTGCAAAGCGCAAGCACTAATTTAATTAAAATAAAGCAAAAGCTATATGTATTCTAGCGAATTTCAAGAAATAATTAACAGAAGAAGGTCTAATAGAAAATTTGATCCCTTGGTAGAAGTACCAGCAGAGGTCATCAAAAGAAGTTTAGAAAGAGCCATTTTATCTCCCAATAGCAGCAATATGCAGTTATGGGAATTTTATTGGATAAGGAATGAAGAAGAAAAAAAGAAATACACTGCATTGTGTTTAGGACAGAATGCTGCTAAAACTGCGAAAGAAATAGTGGTCTTTGTAACTAGAAAAGACTTGTGGAAACAACATGCCAAATGGAATTATGATAGATTAAAAGCTGGGATTAAAGGCGAACCGAATAAAATTCAAAAAAGAGGTTTGGATTATTATAGCAAATTAATGCCCCTTGCCTATCGTTCTGATGCTTTTGGACTATTTGCATTAGTAAGAAAAAGCCTTAGTTTTTTTATGGGAATTAGTAAACCTTTTATGCGTTTTGGTGGTAAGTCAGATCAAAGAGTCACCGTGCATAAATCATGTGCCTTAGCTGCACAAACTTTTATGTTGTCCATTGCAGCAGAAGGATTTGAATCCTGCCCCATGGAAGGGTTTGATGAAGTAAGAGTGAAAAAAGCATTGCATTTGCCAGCTGGTGCTGAAATCAATATGATTATTTCAGTTGGAAAGGGCACCGAAGAAGGTATTTGGGGACCAAGATTTAGACTACCTTATGAAGAAGTGGTATTTGAGCGATAAAAAAAAAGCCTCCAAAATTTTGGAGGCTTTTTTTTTTAACTTTTGCTTTTTCGCAGGGGTAACAATTCTATTGCTGAACTCATGTAGTATTTACAAAAAAAGAATAGGTATTACCTAACTAATAGCTTATAATTAATTGGTTTTTAAAGCTTTTTCAATGATAAAAATCATGGCTGCTCTATGCGCCTTGGTTTCTTCATTGCCCATTGACGCTGAAGCCAATTTTGTTTTTAATTTTTTCAAAGTATAATAAACCGCCGATTTTGACACCTGATCTAAAGTAGGCATATCTAACAATTGTACACCAGATTTTACAAATGAAGTTTGTAAATATTGTCTGTATACATTAACATTACCACTTAGGTCTGCATCAAAAACATTTTTTACTAAATCATTCATTACCTCCGCTACACTGTATTGGTTGCCGTACAAACTTGTATTGGTGATTCTTTGTAAAGTAGCCGGATGTAAAATATGATCAAATGCGCTTGTAGATAGCGAATTTAAATTGGCGGTCACTTTATAGTCTTCTCCTTTACCTTGATTAAATCCTCTTCTTTGCATTTGTAAATAAGGAAATAATTGTGCATCCTGATCGAAAACATTTGGTGCAAATGCATATTTAGCTAAGGTTGCCATGGCTTTTTTCTGAACGGCTACTGGTGTCGGTGTATAAGGCTTGGTGGTAGATTTTTGTTCAGGAAAGGAACGATCTATGTAAACCCCTCCTATATAACGACTCACGGCAGCAATCATGTTTCTTCTTTGATTTAATAAACTTCCGTATCTAGTTCTAAGTTCAGCATAAGATTTCCCTGTCTTAGAATATTTAGCCACCATTTTGCCCATTAAATTGTTCACTATCTTAAATCTATCTTCGGCATAAGCAATGGCATCATTGGTAAAATCATTTACATTGATTCTTGGGTCAATGCCAGAACCAGCTGCACGCATATCGTCTCCATCATTACCAAAGGCCAATTGAGGTTCCGTACTTCTAGATAAAATTTTATTTAAACCAGCTTCTTCTTCATCGGCACTGAATGGTCTATAAGCATATTCTATTGCCCATAAATCATAGGGTCCTGCCTTGGTCGTATAAAAATCTCCTTGTTTGGTTTTATCCAAGGCAAAATTGATGGCCGGATAATCCATTACAGAACCCATCAATCCAATTTTGTGTGTAAGGCTGGTGTCATTGACTTGAGCTGGCGACAACATCTGGCTACTTTTCATGTTGTGGTTCAAGCCCAAGGTATGGCCCATTTCATGTAAGATTAAATAAGTCAAATATTGCTGGTGTAATAATTTAATTTCTTTTGCTGGCGCCCCATCTACTTCTAATAAAGTAAGTCCTGCACTGTATTGCGCTTTTAATTCATTGGCTAAATTACAATTATCCTTGTTTCCAAAATGTGGCATAGTTGAATTATCCAATGATTGAGAAGAAGAACCATTGAACAATTCATCATTGATGGGAGATGCATTTCCAGAAAACCACTCTACGGTAATATCCGCGCCTAATATTTGACCCGTTCTTGGATTCACAAAACTTGGTCCGATGGCGCCATAAGAAGGTTGTGAAGAAGCGACCCATCTAATGACATTGTAATGAATATCTGCAGGATCCCATGATGCTGTATCTGACATAATTTTCATTTGTAAAGCATTTTTAAATCCTGCTTTTTCAAATGCTTCATTCCATTTCATCCCTGCATCATAAATGATTTGACGATATTCCAATGGAGTGGTGTTTTCAATCCAATATACCAAGGGTTCCACAGGTTCACTGATGGCAGCAGTAGGATTTTTTTTCTGTAAATCCCAATGATGGATCATGTCTTTATAGGGTGTTGGACTGATACTGGTTAAATCATTGCGTTCGGTCATAAAATAACCTACTCTTGGATCATCTTTTCTTGGTACAAATTTATTTTCTGGCATAGCAATAAAACTATGTTGCATGCGCACTCTTACATAACGATCATCTGCAATGTCTGGTCCACCATCCGCAGTTACAGATGGATTGTCATAAGAAAGGTCAACAACTACATCGGTATTGTCTTTAAATGAACGAAGTAGCGCATACTTAGACTTAGCTGGATTTAAAATACCTAAATTAAAAATTCCTGCAGATGCAGGACCTGGCGGCATATTGGGTTTCACTGGATCTAATTTCTCACTTATAAATAATCCATCCCCACTCACTAAATAACCCAATGAATCTTCCATAACGTATTTATCAGAAAAGAAGATCGCTTCTGGCTTATCTACTTCTGCTGTTTTGCTCACTGGATTACTTTTATCATAATACAATCTAGTATTAACAATAGCAAACTCGATTTTATCAAAAGCTTTATTGATTTTGAATACTAAATTGCTACGATGCATGCTTTGGTTCAAAAATAAACTAGTAGGCCCGCTGATTGAAAAACTTTCATAAATAAACTCTTTGCCCAATTGGTCTTTTTTAATGTACAGTTGAACACTGCCTGTAGCAGAATCCTGATACAAGGTAAATAGTCCAGCATTTTTTAATTGGCCTTTTACCTTATCCGCCAAGGTAGGTTTTTTACCTGCTGACTTTGAAGTATCAGGTTTTTCAGTAATTACTGGTGGTGCCATTTTTTGAGCAAAAGCATTGTTAGCCCCAAATAATAGCACTAAAAATAAGAAGGTATATTTTTTCATAATCTTGTTTTGGAGCAAACAAAATACACCTTATTTTATAAAAAAAGTAGCTATTCGTCTACCATTTATAAAAAAGTCCCCCTTTTAAATGCGCAGGCCAATAAATTGAACGACTTCCTTTACAATATAAAATTTAAAAAAATACAATTTTGTACAAGCTTCAGTTAGATTAGTAATATAAGTATTAAACTAAACATTATTATTAGCTAATTTATCACTGAATCAATCCTATTTAATTTTTCCTTATTTATATTTTATATATATTTATTTCTCAAAATAAATGTAAATGAAATCATTATTGACTTGGATTAAATTTAAGGGATGGTTCATATTTGATTTACCCTATTTTATAAAAGAAAATAAATTTAATGATGGATTAGAACTTGGTGCCAAAGCTGGAAGGAGTATGTATTATATGTTAAAAGTTAATCATCACTTACATCTTGCTGGTATTGATATTTGGGAAGTAATTGAAGGTGGCGCTTACAGAGATAATAACAAAAACCAAGAAAAGTGTATCCGTAAATTAAGTAAATTTAAAAATAGAGTTAATTTAATTAAAGGAGATGCCAAGCAAATTGCTTTAGATTTCCCTGATGCCAGTTTGGATTTTGTCTACTATGATTTGCAATGTAAATTGATGTCTAGTTTTCATCAAGAGATGATTGAAGCTTGGATTCCAAAAATAAAAAAAGGAGGAGTACTCATTGGTAGAGATTTTAGAGAATTCAGAGCCTCCTTTTACAATTTAGGATTTTCAGAGGAAGACTTTAATCGCTGTACCATAGGAAATCGCATTTCAGAAAGATTAGAATATATAAAACTATAAACAATTGCATTGTTTAACTAGATTGAAACTACAATTTTCCTATTGTATTTAAACAGGTTATTGAACAATTAACTTTTAGTCTTAAGGAACCTAAAAATCAACGCAGTCTTTAATGTTTGTGGGAATGAGCGAATACTTATTCTCTTGAAGCGAGCCCATCCATTTATGGAGGGCTTGCGCTTAGAGAGCTTTAAAGTGGAGTCGAGGGGAGTCGAACCCCTGTCCAAACAATGTTACCATTGGTCTTCTACATGCTTATTGTTTTATTATTTGTCGGCGAATAGCAGGAAAAACACAAACCAATTATTCACTTAGCTGAATGGTACTTAAATAAAAGGCACAGCCTACTTTTATCGCATCCTGTTTTGTTTTTAATTAGGCTGAGGAGCGGGCAACAGGCCTGCCTTCTCTCTCGACCAAAATGGAAGTTAATTCACTGAATTAAGCAGCCATGGCAAAATTTGCTTCGCCTTTTGATTGTTTGGTATTCAGATTAAAGTGCTAATTACCCAACGCACTGCATGCTTACCCCAACCGCTACGACTGCTGTCAAAACCATACGACCCCAATTGTATCTGATGAGCTAAAACTTGTTTAGAACTTACAAAATTACAACTAATTCTTGGATTACTTAAATAAACGCCAAAAGTCCAAGCCCAATGCATAAAACATTAAGCCAAACATCAATATCATACCCACTATTTGAGCATATTCCATAAACTTATCACTAGGCTTCCTTCCGGTAATCATTTCTATCAAAATAAACAAGGCATGCCCCCCATCCAAGGCAGGAATAGGAAGTACATTCATAAAAGCCAATATAATAGAAAAAATAGCGGTCAAAGTCCAAAATTTTTCCCAATCCCAAATAGATGGGAAGGTATTGCCAATGCTAATTAAACTACCTAAAGAATCGTTGGGGTTTACTTTGCCTGTAAATATTTGTTTGATCCCTGTAACGTAATTATCCAAGGTAGTAAAGCATCTATTAACACCCTCAGGAATAGCTGCGATAAAACTGAAATTTTTATGTACGGTGGTGAATAAAGCATAAGGTAGTTTTACAAATAAACCCAATTGGCCCTTGCTACTGATGAGTGTTTTAATAAGGACCGTGTCCTCTCCTCTTTTTGCTGTGATAAAAACAATTGAATCAGCATACTTTTTCTTTACTTCTAAAAATTCATACTGAAATTTAATACTCGTATTGTTGATTTTTAATAAAGTATCGTCTTTATTAATATTGCCTTCTAAGATGACAGCAGATTTACCAACAGAATCAACCACCACAGGTATTCGCGGAGTCACAAATGGAGCTGTTTTTTTATATTTAGCAATTTCACTTGACAAAGTTGTTGGAATGGTTAATGAAATTAAACTATCCCCCCTTTTCACTTCTAAAGTTTTTGGATTGGTCAATATTAATTTACCCTCTAATCCATCAAAATTTTCAAGCTCTTTATGATCTAAAGAAACAATGATATCTCCTTCTTGAATACCCATTTTAGTGGCTAGATCACTTGGATGTACGCCATAAATTACATTCTTCGCAGGCAATGTATCTTCACCCCAATAAAAAGACAAACCTATAAATATGACGATGGCTAACACTACATTTACGATCACCCCACCCAACATCACAATCAATCTTTGATAAGCGGGCTTTGACCTCAGCTCCCAGTTTTCAGGGGGTAATTTCATTTGCTCTTTATCCATGCTCTCATCAATCATCCCTGAAATTTTAACATACCCGCCAAAAGGAATCCACCCAATGCCATATTCAGTTTCGCCAATTTTCTTTTTCCAAAGACTAAAGCCAGGATTAAAAAATAAATAAAATTTTTCTACCCTTGCTTTGAATAAACGCGCTGGAATAAAATGTCCCAACTCATGCAACACAACCAATATCGAAAAGGATAAAATAAACTGTGCTGTTTTTACACCCACTGCTAGAAGATCCATTGCTAAAATGTACATATAATTTATAATTGTATTAAAGAGGCGGCGAAATTACGAGCCTCACCATCGGTTTCAAAATAATCGTCCAAACTTGGACTGGCGATATATTCTATTTTCTCTAAAGTTTTTTCAATGAGTTCGGTCATATCCAAAAATCCGATTCTGTTTCTTAAAAAAGCATACACCGCTATTTCGTTGGCTGCATTTAAAACACAGGGCGTATTGCCCCCTTTTCTTAAAGCTTCAATAGCCAGCGCTAAATTCCTAAATGTTTTCATATCAGGTTCATCAAAACTTAATTGGTTGGGCTTATCAAAAAGATACCTCGGAAAACTGTTTTTTAATCTTTGTGGAAATGCCATCGCATATTGTATGGGCAATTTCATGTCTGGAAGGCCCATCTGTGCTTTGATGCTTCCATCTTCAAACTGCACCATGCTATGAATAATGCTTTGCGCATGAACCACTACTTTAATTTGATCAGGTGCTAAATTAAATAGCCATTTTGCTTCAATCATTTCCAAGCCTTTATTCATCAAAGTGGCAGAGTCGATGGATATTTTAGCGCCCATGGCCCAATTGGGATGTTGCAAAGCATGGTCTCTTTTTACGTTCACTAAAAAATTAGGCTTCTTGCCTAAAAATGGACCGCCGCTTGCAGTTAAAATTATTTTTTCAATGGGATTGTTTTGTTCCCCTATTAAGCATTGAAAAATGGCAGAGTGTTCACTATCCACAGGGATGATAGCGGCATTGCATTCTCTAGCTTTGCGCATCACAATTTCTCCAGCTACAACTAAAGTTTCCTTGTTGGCCAACCCAATGGCTTTTCCATTTTCGACTGCAGTTAAAGTGGGCTTTAAACCAGCAAAGCCAACAATACCTGCCATCATAAAATCATAACAGTCCATGGCGGCTACTTGCTCCAAAGCCTCTTCCCCAGCAAAAACTTTAATGGGCTTACCTTCCAATGCTTTTTTTACATTATTGTATTTGGTCAAATCTCCTATCACCACAATATTGGGTGTAAATTGTAAAGCTTGTTCTATTAAAAGTGAATCGTTGGATTGGGCTGTAAGGATTTCTGCAACAAATAATTCAGGATGCGCAGCAATTACTTCGAGTGTTTGCTTCCCAATAGAGCCTGTAGATCCAAAAATGGCAATTCTTTTCTGATTCATCCAACTGTTTGCTTAAAAATTAAAATTACGCTAATTTATTTAATTCGAAATATATTGAAGAAGCTCGGTCGCCATGATTCGATCATTGCTTAGTCTTGGCGCTTTATTTTGTCCACCCAATTTACCTTGAGCACTCATATATTGAATGAAAGCATTCTTTTGAAGGCATTGAACATGCAATGGTTCTAAAATATTTCCTATAATTAAATCTTGATAATACACATTTTTTTCGCACATATATTCATTCAATTTTTGGCTAAATAAAGCCATATCAGTTGGCGCTTTTTCAAATTCAATCAACCATTCATGATAACTTTTCCCTTGCCCCTGTTGAATCATAGGAGCTACCGTAAATTCAATAACTGAAACATTCATTTCGGTACAAACCTTTAATAATGATTGTTCAACTTCTTCTCCAATGACATGTTCTCCAAAGGCAGATATGAAATGTTTAATTCTTCCTGTAACAATAATTCTGTAAGGATCAATGCTTACAAACTTCACCGTATCTCCAATACTATATCCCCATAAGCCTGCATTGCTATTTATGATTAAAGCATATTGTTCGCCCAATTGCACATCAGCCAAACTTAATCGAGTTGGATTTTCTTGATGTATTTGGGCCAGTGGAACAAATTCATAAAAAATTCCACTATTGGTATTTAATAATAAGCCTGGTAAGTCTCTGGTGTCTTGGTATGCAAAAAAACCTTCGCTTGCAGGAAACAATTCAATGGTGTCGATATTTTTACCAAGGGTCTCAAACAATTTGAATTTGTATGGTTCAAAATTGACCCCGCCTTGCACCATTACTTGAAGATTTGGAAATAATTCTTTGATGGGCTTCCCAGTTTTTTCTATCAAACGATCAAAATACATTTGAATCCAAGGAGGGATGCCCCCGATCAAGGTCATGTCCTTGGTGGATGTCTCTGCTACTATTTTATCTAATTTTTCCTCCCATTCCTCTATACAATTGGTTTCGTAGCTAGGCAATTGATTGCCTCTTAAATATTGTGGAATATGGTGATTAACAATGCCACTTAGACGACCTGTAGGAATTCCGCCCACCCTTTCCAATTCGGGGGACCCGCTTAAAAAAATCATTTTGCCCCCTGCAAATTGGGTAGATCCCGTTAAAGACATATATACCAATAGCGCATTTCTAGCTCCATTGATGTGATTACTGATGGAATCCTTGGTGATGGGGATGTATTTTACCCCGCTGGTCGTGCCACTTGTTTTAGCAAAATAGATTGGGCGCCCTTTCCAAAGAACATTTTGCCCCCCTTGCTTGATAAGTTCTATATAGGGTTTTAAATCCTCATAGTCCCTTAATGGTACTTGTTGTTTGAAACTAGCATAGTCTTTTATGCGCTCAAAATGGTGATCCTTGCCAAAAATTGTCGTTTTGCCTAACTTAACTAATTGATTTAGAATGTTTTGCTGATCCTTTAAGGCTGTTTTACGCTCCTTTTGAATTTGACGGTGAATGACCCCTGCAAAGGGTTTAGCCAATAAAGATTTGAAATTAATCATACCTAGACTTGTTGTAGCTTTTTAAGCTAGACAAAATTAGGTACTAATTTATGGATCATCAAACTACTTTAGGCCTTAAAACTCAATTAAATGCGAAGAAATGGCAGAAATTAGGCTGGGCTTATAATTTTTTGAGAATTACTTGCAAATTGGGATAATAATAATTACCTTTGCCGTCCTAATTTTGGACAATATGCTAGCAGTAGTAAAAATCGCAGGACAACAATTTAAAGTACAAGCAGGAGATAGCTTGTACGTACCTCACCTGCAAGGTAAAACTGGAGATAAAGTTGAATTCAACGATGTATTATTCGTTGATAATAATGGAAGCATCTCTTTTACATCTAAAGTAAAAGTAAATGCAGAGATTACAAACGACTTAGTTCAAGGTGACAAAGTGATCGCTTTTAAAATGAAAAGAAGAAAGGGCTTTCGAAAGAAACATGGTCACAGAACACATTATACTCAGATCAAAATCGAAAATATCGCATAGTCCAATGGACTAATGGAGTGTTTTCAAGTTAATAATAAGCTAGAAAAAAGAATATACTATGGCACACAAAAAAGGAGAAGGTTCCGTAAAAAACGGCCGTGATTCACAAAGCAAACGCTTAGGTGTTAAAATTTATGGTGGTCAACCAGCTTTATCTGGCAACATCATTTTACGCCAAAGAGGTACAGTTTATCATCCAGGTAAGAACGTTGGAGTAGGCTCTGACTTTACCTTATTCGCTCTTACCAATGGCGTGGTTGAATTTAAAAAAGGTAGAAACAACCGTTCTACGGTGTCCATTTTACCTGTAGAAACCGTAGCTTAAAAAATAATTTTGCATATATAATAAAAGTTTTTTATTTTTAGTACATATTTACTAACCATTAAATCTAAAAAACATGGCAACTGCAAAAAAAGCCGCTAAAAAAGCTGCTCCAAAAAAAGCTGCAAAAAAAGCTGTTAAAAAAGCTGCTCCTAAAAAAGCTGCTAAAAAAGCTGCTCCTAAAAAAGCTGCTAAAAAAGCTGCTCCTAAGAAGAAAGCTGCAAAAAAGAAGGCTGCTAAAAAGAAATAATTATCGCAAGATAATTAAATCGTCTTTTTTGCTTTTAGCAAAAATAGATTTGAAGTCCTCCCCATCTCGGGGAGGATTTTTTTTTGAATATTTTTTTATACTTTACACACGAAATGCATAACTACGAAATCGCAGAATATTTTTCTTTGTTGAGTAAACTCATGGACATTCATGGGGAGAATGAATTCAAAATAAAGTCCTATGCCAACGCTGCTTTTACTTTAGATAAACTAACAGAACCTGTCGTTGAACTACCTCCGAATGAATTATTTGCCCTAAGAGGCATTGGCGCAGCCATCGGCACAAAAATATTGCAACTCATTGAAAGTAAGCAACTTACACTCTTAGCGGAATACATAGAAAAAACACCTCCTGGTATTATAGAACTAATAAAAATAAAAGGATTGGGTCCCAAAAAAATTAGAACCATTTGGAAAGAATTAGAAATTGAAAGTATTGGGGAACTATTATATGCTTGCGAAGAAAATAGATTAATCAATTATAAAGGCTTTGGTGCGAAGACACAAAAAAACATACAAGACAGTTTAGAATATTATTTACAACATCAAGGAAGTTATTTATTTCAGCAAGTAGAAAATTTAGTATTTGCATTAAAGGAATCTTTACAAAATAATTTTCCAAATGATTTGCATGAAGTTTCAGGCGCCTATAAAAGACAATTAGAAACGGTAGAATTTTTAGATATTATTATTACTTGTGATGAAAAAAATTTAACCAACTGGTTGATAGAAAAAGAATTTACTGTTACAAAAAATGATGCTTATTTAAGTTCAAAAGGAAACGATAATTTTGAAATAAGGTGGCATTTAACTACGAAAGATTTATTCCATTGGACCGACTTTAGTTTGTCCTGTTCCCCCGAATTTTTAAAAAAATGGGTCGAAAACCCCCTTTTTCAGAAAAATTTTAAATTTATTTTTCCACAGGCCATCTTCGACCAATTGGGGATTGCTTCGATCCCCCCTGCTCAAAGGGAGGACCCTGCCATTATTGAACTAGTTTCCAAGCAACCACTTAAAGCAACGCTTCAAATTAAGGACATCAAAGGGATCATCCATTCGCATAGTACTTGGAGCGATGGAGTGCATACTTTAGAACAAATGGCTTTAGCCGCCATAGAAAAAGGATATGAATATTTAGTGATTAGCGACCATTCCAAATCGGCCTTCTATGCCAATGGTTTGCAGATTGACCGTATTCGTGCTCAACACAAAGAAATTGATGCCCTCAATAAAAAATTGACCCCCTTTGTTATTTTTAAAAGTATTGAATCAGATATATTGAATGATGGCAGTTTGGACTACCCAGATGAAGTACTGGCTAGTTTTGATTTGGTGATTGCCTCCATTCATTCCAATTTAAAGATGTCAGAAGAAAAAGCCATGATGCGTTTATTGAATGCGATCAACAATCCCTACACCAGCATTTTAGGACATCTTACCAGCCGTTTGTTGTTAAGCAGAAAAGGATACCCAGTAAATCATGAGGCCATTATTGAAGCTTGTGCCAATAATGATGTAGTGATTGAATTGAATGCGCATCCCAGAAGATTAGACATGGACTGGCGATTTATTCCTGCAGCTTTAAAGAAGGATGTGCTTATATCCATTAATCCAGATGCACATGCTGTAGAAGGTTATGAGGATTGTAAATATGGCGTTTTGGTAGCACAAAAAGCAGGATTGACAGCTGCACAAAACTTAAGCAGCTTTAGTTTAGAAGAAATGATTGAGTTTGTAGAATTTCAACAATCCAAACGACCCTAGTTTTTTACATAGACAAAATAGTCGCCCGGCATTAATTCAAATGACACTGCTTGATTAAAAGTAAAACTTAGACCGGAGAAAATATTGTTAAACTCCCCTACTAGTAAATCATGCGCGAAGCTTATTTTTTGCATTTGATCTCCTAAGTTAAGCGCTACCAAAATTATTTCTTTGGGATCAGCATTGTTATCATACCTTAAATAAGCCATTGTTTTTTCTGCCTCCGTAGGCAGGTTGAAAGTAGCTCCATTGGTAATGCATTGATAAGACTTTCTTAAAGTATGGAGTGTTTTATAGAAATCATGTAATTGAGGTGTAGTCGTCCAGTCAATAAGGTCTTTGTCAAAAAAAGCTAAGCGATGATAATTGGGTAATTCCTGGCCACTATAAATTAAGGGAATACCTTTCCAAGTAAAACAAAAAACAGCCCATGGCTTGGCTGCTGCTCCAAATTTTTCATACGCTGTTCCATTCCAAGAATTTTCATCATGATTGGAAGTGAAAAATAATTTCAATGCCCCAGCTGGATATTGATTGTAATGATGCAGGACATGGTATACCTCATTCATATTGGCTTCCCCTTTAGATAATTTTTCACTTATATGCATCCAGTCCCAGGCATAGCTTGCATCAAAAACATCATGGTAATCCGTTTCCTCACATTCTGCCAACCAAAATAAAGGCTTGATCGTTTCGCAAGCCGTTCTTGCTTTTTTCCAAAATTCCAAAGGCACCAAATGCGCCATATCACATCTAAAGCCATCAATTTTAAAAGATTGCACCCAATATTGCATGGCACCAATTAATGCAGCGCGCATTTCATTGTTATTGTAATTTAGATCAACCACATCATCCCAACCATTGCGTTCTGTAAAATTACCTTCCTCGTCTCTGGCAAACCATTCAGGATGATTGATCATCCATTCATGTTGCCTTCCTGTATGATTGGCCACCCAATCAATGATCAATTTCATTCCCAATTGATGCGCTGAAGAAATCAAATCGATCAAGTCCTGTTCTGTTCCAAATTCAGGATTGATTTTTGTGTAACTGCTACAAGCATAATAACTTCCTAAACTGCCTTTGCGACCTTCTATACTTATTGGAGTGATGGGCATCAACCATAAAACATCCACCCCCATTTCTTTTAAGCGAGGTAAATGAATTTGGAAAGCTTTAAAAGTGCCTTCGGGTGTATACTGCCTAATATTTACTTCATAGATAGAACTACAATTCGCCCATTGTACTGTTTTAAAATTCGCATCCATTGTATACTTTTTTTATTATCTTGTCTATCTAATTTATGAGCCAAACACCAAATCTAGAACGCAAATTAAGTCTTTTACATGCAACCGCCATCAACATGATTGATATGGTAGGCATTGGTCCTTTTGTGGTTTTAAGTGTGGTGGCACAATTAATGGCAGGCCCTTATTTTTTATATGCCTGGATTGCAGGTGCCCTTTTATCTTATTTAGATGCGATGGTTTGGAGTCAATTGGGTGCGGCTTTACCAAGAGCAGGTGGAAGTTTTCATTTTTTAAAAGAAGGCTATGGAGAAAAAGCTGGCTCCTTAATGAGCTTTTTATTTGTATGGCAAACCATGATTCAAGCACCTTTGGTCATTGCTTCTGCGGCTATTGGTTTTTCACAGTATGCGAATTATTTTTTTCATTTGTCATTTTTTGAAGAAAAAGCATTGAGTGGGCTAGTTGTTATTTTAGTCATTATATTATTGTACCGAAAAATTGAATCTATTGGTAAGATCTCTGTTTTTTTATGGGTAGGTGTATTGGGCACGATGGCCTGGATTATTTTTGGAGGCATCATGCATGGGCATTTTATGGAACCCATCCGACACATCAATGATGGCTTTAATTTAGAACATGGATTCGTAGCCGCCTTAGGATTTGCCAGTGTCAAAACTATTTATAGTTATTTAGGCTATTATAATGTATGTCATTTAGGTGCTGAGATAAAAAATCCTAGCAAGAATATTCCTAGAAGTATGTTTATTTCTATAACAGGAATCGCCATTTTATATTTAGCCATGAACGTATCGGTGGCCAGCGTACTACCCTTTCAAACCATTGTGACAAGTAAATTTGTCGTA